>Ga0208898_1000009_pt1 | contig 568269 bp, 505 predicted proteins | sample VirMetDEL_Mar_4_FD_184513 | JGI IMG/M metagenome (GOLD analysis project Ga0208898, IMG submission 184513) | Aqueous microbial communities from the Delaware River and Bay under freshwater to marine salinity gradient to study organic matter... | ecosystem: Environmental > Aquatic > Marine >... | reverse complement strand
CGACCCCGGAAGAGCTGGGCGAACGCATGGAAATGCCTGAGGATAAAATCCGCAAGGTATTGAAGATCGCTAAAGAGCCGATCTCCATGGAAACCCCGATCGGTGATGACGAAGACTCCCACCTGGGTGACTTCATCGAAGACTCGACCATGCAGTCGCCAATCGATGTCGCCACTGTTGAGAGCCTTAAGGAAGCGACCCGCGACGTACTGTCCGGCCTCACTGCCCGTGAAGCCAAGGTACTGCGCATGCGTTTCGGCATCGACATGAATACCGACCACACCCTTGAGGAAGTCGGTAAGCAGTTTGACGTGACCCGCGAGCGGATCCGCCAGATCGAAGCCAAGGCGTTGCGCAAGTTGCGCCACCCGACGCGAAGCGAGCATCTGCGCTCCTTCCTCGACGAGTGACACCAGAACCCCCGGCCCAGGCCGGGGGTTTTGCTTTGTACAGATAAAATCCTGCGCAAATCCCCTCCCCCGCAATGCCCGTCTACACTCGAAACATTCCCCGTGCCATAACGAGACCGTTATGCCCAGATTGCCGACTGTGTTACTGCTGTCGCTGCTGACCTGGACCGCAACGGCTGGCGCGTTGACTCTTAGCGATGATGAGCGTGGCTGGCTGGCGGACCATCAGGAGTTGCGCGTGGGGGTGGACGCCTCCTGGCCACCCTTCGAATACCGTGATGAAGAGGGCCGCTACCAAGGCTTGGCGGCGGACTACGTACGCCTGATCCAGGAACGCCTGGGGGTCAGGATCAAACTGATTGAGCCGGTCAATTGGAGTGCCTTGCTGGAGCAGGCACGCCACAGCCAACTCGACCTGCTGCCGGGCATCATGTCTACCCCCGAACGCCAGGACTTCATGGCATTCACACGCCCTTACCTGGACTTTCCCATTGTCATCCTCGCCCATGAAGGCGGCGCCCGACCACGCAACCTCAATGACCTTTATGGGCTGAAGATTGCCGTGGTGGAAAACTATGCCCCCCATGAACTGCTACGCACCCACCATCCAGACCTCAACCTGGTGGCCCTGCCCAATGTCAGTTCGACGCTGCAGGCCTTGGCCACCGACGAAGTCGACGCCGTGGTGGGCGACCTCGCGTCGAGCGTCTGGAGTCTGCGCCAGCTCAAGCTCGATGGCCTGTACGTAAGTGGCGAAACGCCGTACCGCTATCAATTGGCGATGGGCGTACCACGGGACAACAAAATACTGGTGGGTATCCTGGACAAGGTTCTCGCCGACCTCAGCCCTGCTGAAACAGAAGCCATCCAGCAACACTGGGTGGGCAGCCTCACCGACCATCGTACGTTCTGGACCGACCTGCTGATGTACGGCCTGCCCGCGGTGCTGTTGTTGAGCACCGTTTTGGCCATCGTCATTCGGATCAATCGCCGGCTGAGTTCGGAAATTTCCCGCCGCGTCGCCCTCGAACAGGAACTGCGCAGCAGCGAATACCATTATCGCGGCCTGGTGGAGAGCCTGTCCGCCATCGCCTGGGAAGCCAGCGTTACCGATTTCACCTACAGCTATGTGTCACCCCACGCCGAGGACCTGCTCGGTTACCCGCGCGCCCATTGGCTGATTCCGGGCTTCTGGCGCAACATCATTCACCCCGCCGACCTCATCCGCGCCGAAGCCTATTGCTACCGGGAAACCCGCGCCAACCGCGACCACAGCATCGACTATCGGGTGATCACGGCGGACGGCCGCTGCCTTTGGGTGCGTGACATTGTGAGCCTGATCGAACACGGCCATGAACCAGTGTTGCGGGGCTTGATGATCGACATCAGCGAAGCCAAACGTACTGAAGAGGCGCTGCAGCTTTCCGAGCAAAAGTTTGCTTCCGTATTTCAGCAATGCCCGGACATCCTGGTGATCGCGCGACTGTCCGATGGCTGCCTGCTTGAGGTCAACAAAGCATTTGAGGACCAGGTGGGCCTGAAAGCCGCAGAGGTGATCGGAAAAACCGCGACCGCCCTGAATATCTGGGGCATCCCCGGTATCGGCCCCGATCTGTTGAAACGCGTGCAAACCACCAGCATTCGCAACCTGGAAATGCCCTTTCTGCGCAGCAATGGCCAGGCCTTTATCGGGCTGATCTCCGCCGAACCGTTTCAACTCGACACCACCGAAGCCATTGTGGTGGTGGTCCGCGACATCACCCAACTCAAGGAAACCCAGCAACAACTGCAAATCTCCGAAGAGAAATTCGCCAAGGCCTTCCACGCCTCTCCCGATGGCTTGCTGCTGAGCCGCCAGCGGGATGGCCTGCTGATTGAAGTGAACGATGGTTTCAGTCGCATCACCGGCTTCAACAGTACGACATCCCTCGACCAATCGACCCTTGACCTGGGCATCTGGGTTGATCTTAACGAACGCAAGCACATGCTGGAGTTGATGCATCGAGATGGATACGTGCGTGACTTCATCTGCCATATACGCCGCAGCGACGGGCAGATCCGGCTGTGCGAAGTCTCCAGCCGCCCACTGCCAATTGCCGGTGAAGACTGCATGCTCACCATCGCCCGGGACATCACCGAGCGCCAGCTGATGCAGGAAAAACTGCAACAGGCCGCCACGGTATTCGAGAGTACCGCCGAGGGCGTATTGATCACCGACACGCGCCAGAACATCAGCGCCGTCAACCGCGCCTTCAGCGAGATCACCGGCTACAGTGAAGCCGAAGCCCTGGGCCAGACACCGCGCCTGCTCGCCTCCGGCCTGCATGACAGCGCCTTCTACGCCGCCATGTGGCACCAGTTGACGGCCCAAGGTCATTGGCAGGGCGAAATCTCCAACCGCCGCAAGAACGGCGAGTTGTACCCCAGCTGGCTGACCATCAGCGCCGTGCGCAACCGCGACCAGTTGATCACGCATTTTGTCGCGGTGTTTGCCGACATCTCCAGCCTCAAGCTGGCCCAGGCGCGCCTCGACTATCAGGCGCACCACGACCCACTGACCGGCCTGCCGAACCGCACGCTGTTTGAAAGTCGGCTGCAGGCGGCCCTCAACGGCCATCAGGAAACCGGCAAACAAGGCGCGGTGCTGTTTCTCGACCTGGATCGTTTCAAACACATCAATGACAGCCTCGGCCACCCGATCGGCGACCTGCTGCTCAAAGACATCGCCGTACGCCTCAAGGAGCAACTGCGTGACATCGACACCGTCGCGCGCCTGGGCGGCGATGAATTCATCATCCTTCTACCCGGCCTGCAACACGCCAGCGACGCCGAGCAACTGGCCAATAAGCTGCTGGCCTGCTTCACCCCACCGTTCCAGGCCGGCAAACACGAGTTCTTCATCAGCGCCAGCATCGGCACCAGCCTGTACCCCCAGGACGGTACCGACGTGGCCACCCTGGTCAAGAACGCCGACGCCGCGATGTACCGCTCCAAGGCCAAGGGCCGTAACCGGGTCGAAAGTTACACCCGCGACCTGACAGCCCAGGCCAACGAGCGCGTGGCACTGGAGCACGAACTGCGGCGAGCCATCGAACGTGATGAGTTGGTCCTGTATTACCAGCCAAAACTGAGCCTGCTGACACAAGAATTGATCGGCGCCGAAGCCTTGATCCGCTGGCACCACCCCACCTTTGGCGACGTCTCGCCCGAACACTTCATTGCCCTGGCCGAAGAGAACGGCATGATCCTGCAGATTGGCGACTGGGTGCTGGAGCACGCCTGTCGGCAAATGCACACCTGGCAAAGCACTTTCGATGACTTTGGCCCACTATCGGTCAACCTCGCCGGCGCGCAACTGCGCCACCCTGGTTTACTGGCTCGTATCGAACAGCTACTGCGCGACTACAGCCTCGAACCGGGCTGCCTGCAATTGGAGATCACTGAAAACTTCATCATGAGCCAGGCCGAAGAAGCGCTGGCAGTCCTGCACCAACTCAAGCGCCTGGGCGTACAGCTGGCGATCGACGATTTCGGCACCGGCTATTCGTCCCTCAGCTATCTCAAGCGCCTGCCACTGGATTTCCTGAAGATCGACCAGTCCTTCGTCCGCGGCCTGCCTGACGACCCCCACGACGCAGCCATCGTGCGCGCCATCATCGCGCTGGGCCACAGCATGCAATTCACCATCATCGCAGAAGGCGTGGAGAACCCCGCGCAGCAAGCCTTCCTGGCTGCTGAAGGCTGCGAACAGATGCAGGGCTACATCGTCAGCCTGCCGCTACCGCCCGAGCTTTTTGCGGCGACCTTCCTTCGCAGGAGCATTGAGGATTTTTCGGATAGCACAGTAGAGAAACCATCGTTATAATCCGCGACCTACTGAGGGCCTATAGCTCAGTTGGTCAGAGCAGAGGACTCATAATCCTTTGGTCCACGGTTCAAGTCCGTGTGGGCCCACCAACTCCAAAGCCGCGCATTGCGCGGCTTTTGTGTGTCTGGCACAGACATTTTGCGTGGGGGGCGGCCTACAACCTTACTTCGCAAACAACTGCCCAATATCCCTGAATGCCTTGAACTCCAACGCATTGCCGCACGGGTCGAACAGGAACAAGGTCGCCTGCTCCCCCACCTGCCCCTTGAACCGAATATGCGGTTCCAACACAAACGTCGTCTGCCGCGCCTGTAAACGGTCTGCCAGGGCGTGCCAATCTTCCCAGCCCAGCACCACGCCAAAATGCGGCACGGGCACGTCGTGGCCGTCGACAGCGTTAGTGTGGGCGGCTTCCTGGGAGGCGGTTTTCGGGTGTTCGTGAATCACCAGTTGATGGCCGAAGAAGTTGAAGTCGACCCAGTGTTCGCTGGAGCGGCCCTCCTCCAACCCAAAGACGTCGCCGTAGAAGTGCCGTGCAGCGGCGAGATCGAATACCGGAATTGCCAGGTGAAAGGGCGCGAGTGTCATCAGTTCAAACCTCTATGGGCGTTAGTTAGCCGAGTTTAGCCTTGCTCCCAACGATGAAAAGACGATAGTTTTTGCGTCGAGCTCAAAAAATTTTGATGAATCGAGACCCCCATGTTGCGTGAATTGAAGACCTTTATTGCGGTAACGCGCCACGGGACGTTTGCGGCAGCGGGCATGCATATCGGGCTGACGCAGTCAGCGGTGAGTGCCCAGATTCGTCAGTTGGAGCAAGCGCTGGGCGTGCAGTTGTTCGACCGCACCGGCCGCCAGGCCACCCTGAATGCCGCCGGTTTGCGCGCATTACCCTTGGCCAAGGAGATTCTGGAGACCTTCAACCGCATGGCGGTGCCGGTGAATACCAATGAATACCGGGGTGAGTTGAAAGTCGGTGCTATCACTACGGCTCAAACCGGTTTGCTGCCCCAGGCGTTGGTGCGCTTGCGCCAGGCCGCACCAACGGTTGAGTGCAAGTTGGTGCCTGGTGTCTCCCTGGAGCTGTTGAACCAGGTCGACGCTGGAGAGTTGGATTCGGCAATCATCATTCGACCGCCCTTCGACCTGCCCAAGGAGTTGTATGTGCAGGTGCTGCGCAAGGAGCCGTTCGTGTTGGTCGTGCCGAACACATTGGTGGGCGACGACCCTTTGCACCTACTCAACACCCAGCCCCATGTGCGCTATGACCGTGCTTCGTTTGGCGGCCGACTCGTGAGCCGGTTTCTGCGCGAGCAGAAGCTTGAGATGCAAGTGGCGCTGGAGCTGGATGAACTCGAAGCCATCGTCAGGATGGTGGAGTGTGGCCTGGGCGTATCGTTGATTCCAAAGGCAGGCTTGTGGCTGGAGCGCTCGCCCCAAGTAAGAATAATCCCGCTGGGCAAGCTGACTTTTTTCCGCGAGATCATCCTGCTGGGCCGCTACAGCCAACGTCACCTGCCGGTGCCACAACTGTTTGCCCGCTGCCTGCTGGCCGATCCAAGCCTGTAACATGCGTTCCCATTGCCGCCCGTCACGGAGCCTCACGTGCCTGTTCTAGATGAAATCGATCGCCAGTTGATCGCCGCCCTGCAGATCAACGCCCGCGAAAGCGTGGCCATGCTCGCCCGGCAGTTGGGCATTGCGCGCACCACGGTGACGTCGCGCCTTGCGCGCCTGGAGAAAACCCAGGTGATCACCGGTTATGGTGTGCGCCTGGGTCAACGCGTGGCAGATGGCGGCTTGCAGGCCTACGTGGGAATCACCGTGCAACCGCGCTCGGGCAAAGAAGTGCTGCGCAGGCTGAGCGCCATGGCCCAGGTTCAACAATTGTGTGCGGTCAGCGGCGAGTTCGATTACGTGGCCTGGTTGCGCACCGATTCGCCGGAACAGCTCGATCAATTACTGGACCAGATCGGCAGTGTCGATGGCGTGGAGAAAACCACCACATCGATCATCCTCAGTAACAAATTGGATCGCGGCCAACCCATCTGACCACCTAATTCGTCACTATGACTAAAAACAATTCATTCCGACGACACTTTGCGTCTTATTAACGAACGTAACGCTCCCTAAACTGGCTGCCATCTTTTCCTATACTCAGCGGGTCACTTCCCGCCGAGTCGTCAGCAAGGGCCCGCCATGAGCATTCCGTCCAGCACCATCAGCAAGACCCATCGCCACCCTGCCGACGGTAAAAAACCCATCACCATCTTTGGCCCGGATTTCCCGTTCGCCTTCGATGACTGGATCGAACACCCCGCCGGACTCGGCAGTATCCCCGCCGCCAACCATGGCGCCGAAGTGGCCATCGTCGGCGCCGGTATCGCCGGGTTGGTCGCCGCCTACGAGCTGATGAAGCTGGGCCTCAAGCCCGTGGTGTATGAGGCCTCGAAGATGGGCGGCCGTTTGCGTTCCCAGGCCTTCGAAGGCGCCGAAGGCATCATCGCCGAGCTGGGCGGCATGCGCTTTCCGGTGTCGTCCACCGCGTTCTATCACTACGTCGACAAGCTGGGCCTGGAAACCAAACCCTTCCCCAACCCGCTGACGCCAGCTTCCGGCAGTACGGTGATCGATCTGGAAGGCCAGACCCACTACGCACAAAAGCTGTCCGATTTACCCGCGCTGTTCCAGGAAGTGGCTGACGCCTGGGCCGACGCCCTGGAAGCCGGCTCGCAGTTCGGCGATATCCAGCAAGCCATCCGCGATCGTGATGTGCCGCGCCTCAAAGCGTTGTGGAACAAGCTGGTGCCCTTGTGGGACGACCGCACCTTCTACGACTTCGTAGCCACCTCCAAGGCCTTCGCCAAGTTGTCGTTCCACCACCGCGAGGTGTTTGGCCAGGTAGGTTTCGGCACCGGCGGCTGGGACTCGGATTTCCCCAACTCCATGCTAGAAATATTCCGCGTGGTCATGACCAACTGTGACGATCACCAGCACCTGGTGGTCGGCGGCGTAGCCCAGGTGCCGCTGGGCATCTGGCGCCATGTGCCGGAACGATGCGCCCACTGGCCCGCCGGTACCAGCCTGAGCTCGCTGCACCGCGGTGCACCACGGGCCGGGGTAAAACGCATCGCCCATGCTGCCGATGGCCGTTTCGCGGTGACCGACAACTACGGCGATACCCGCGAATACGCGGCCGTGCTCACCACCTGCCAAAGCTGGCTGCTGACCACCCAGATCGAGTGCGATGAAACCCTGTTCTCGCAAAAGATGTGGATGGCCCTGGACCGTACCCGCTACATGCAATCGTCAAAGACCTTCGTGATGGTCGACCGCCCATTCTGGAAAGACAAAGACCCGGAGACCGGCCGCGACCTGATGAGCATGACCCTCACCGATCGCCTCACTCGCGGCACTTACCTTTTCGACAACGGCGACGACAAACCAGGGGTGATCTGCCTGTCGTACTCGTGGATGAGCGACGCGCTGAAAATGCTCCCGCAGCCCATCGACAAGCGGGTGAAACTGGCGCTGGACGCCTTGAACAAGATCTACCCGAAAGTCGACATCAAGGCGCGCATCATCGGCGACCCGATCACTGTGTCCTGGGAGGCCGACCCGCATTTCCTCGGGGCCTTCAAAGGCGCGCTGCCAGGTCACTACCGCTACAACCAGCGCATGTATGCGCACTTCATGCAGAAGGACATGCCCGCTGAACAACGTGGGATTTTTATCGCCGGTGACGACGTGTCCTGGACTCCAGCATGGGTGGAGGGCGCGGTACAAACCTCATTGAACGCGGTGTGGGGCATCATGACCCACTTTGGCGGCAGCACTCACCCCGAGAACCCGGGGCCGGGTGATGTGTTCGATGAGATCGGGCCGATTGCCCTGGCTGACTAAGGAGTTGAACATGCGCGTCGCCCTGTACCAATGCCCACCGCTGCCGCTGGATGTCGCAGGCAACCTCAAGCGTCTGCACCAACTGGCGCATGAAGCGTCCGGCGCCGACGTGCTGGTGCTGCCGGAGATGTTCCTCAGCGGTTACAACATCGGTGCCGAAGCCGTGGGTGCCTTGGCCGAAGCCCAGGACGGGAAGTCTGCCCAAGCCGTTGCCGAAATCGCGCAGAGCGCCGGGCTGGCGATTCTGTACGGCTACCCGGAGCGGGCCGAAGACGGGCAGATCTACAACGCCGTGCAGTTGATCGACGCCCACGGCCAGCGCCTGTGCAACTACCGCAAGACCCATCTGTTCGGGGATCTGGATCACTCGATGTTCAGTGCCGGCGACGATGATTTCCCGCTGGTGGAACTCAACGGATGGAAGTTGGGGTTCCTGATCTGCTATGACCTGGAGTTCCCGGAAAACACCCGACGCCTGGCCCTGGCCGGTGCCGAGCTGATCCTGGTGCCCACCGCCAATATGGCGCCGTTCGACTTTGTCGCCGATGTCACCGTGCGGGCGCGGGCCTTCGAAAACCAGTGCTATGTGGCCTACGCCAATTACTGCGGGCACGAAGGCGATATCCAGTACTGCGGGCAAAGCAGCATTGCCGCACCGGATGGCCAGCGAATCGCCCAGGCGGGCCTGGATGAAGCCTTGATTGTCGGGACAGTGGACCGGCAATCGATCCTCGACGCCCGCGCCGCCAACCATTACCTGCAAGACCGGCGTCCCGAGCTTTACGGCCCGCTGCACAAGCCCTGATTGAATGGGTTTGTTAGCATAGGCACTTGCCCCGTTCTGGAAGTGCCCATGCCCGCCCCGGCCCACCTTTATCCCGTTCACCTGACCCTGGCCAATGGCCTGCGGGTTTCCCTGCGCCATGCACCGCGCTTAAAACGTTGCGCGGCGGCGCTGCGGGTGGCTGCCGGTAGCCACGACGTGCCGTTGGCCTGGCCGGGGTTGGGGCATTTTCTTGAGCATTTGTTGTTTCTGGGAACCGAGCGTTTTCCCGCCGGAGAAGGGCTGATGGCCTACGTGCAGCGCCACGGCGGCCAAGTGAATGCAAGCACCCGCGAACGCACCACGGACTTCTTCTTTGAACTACCGGTTTCAGTCTTTGCCCACGGGCTGGAGCGACTGGCGGACATGCTGACCCATCCGCGCCTGACCCTGGAAGATCAACTGCGCGAGCGCGAAGTGCTGCACGCCGAGTACGTCGCCTGGTCCCAGGATGCCAAGGCACAGCAGCAGGTGGCGCTGCTAGAAGGCTTGGCAGCGGATCATCCACTGCGCGGCTTTCACGCGGGCAACCGCGACAGCCTGCCGGTGGAGCACGAGGAATTTCAAAAGGCACTCAGGGAATTCCACGGATATTTCTATCAAAGCGGGCAGATGACCTTGAGCCTCGCCGGCCCGCAGACGCTGGATGAGCTGGAAGCCCTGGCGCAGCGTTTCAGCGCGCAACTGATCGCTGGCCCCTTGCATCCGCAGGCCTCACCACCGGCCTTGATGCAAGGCCAGGCTCGGCGCTATCAACACATCGACAACAACCACCTGCACCACGTCATCACCTGTGACGCGCCCCGTGAAGCCCTGGATTTCCTCTGCACCTGGCTCAATGCCTCTGCGCCGGGCGGGCTGCTCGCCGAGTTGAAAACCCGACACTTGGCCAGCGCCCTGCAGGCATCGGTGCTGTACTACTTCGCCGGACAAGCCGTGCTGGACATCGACTTTACACTCGACAGCAAGGACGAACCGACCTCACCTATTGAGGCGCTGCTGCACAACTGGCTGAGCTTTTTCGCCCACAGCGATTGGACGCCACTGCGCGAAGAGTTCGCCCTGCTGAACGCTCGCCAACAACAGGTCCAGGGCGCCCTGGCATTGGCTCGAAACGACAGCGAAGACCTCAGTGAACAGGGCGTCGCCGCGCTCAAGGCCCTGCTTGATTCACTGCACTTGCCGCCCGCCGAACACCGTTGGCAACTGCCGCCGAACAACCCGTTCCTGCGCCCACCGGTCAAAGAAGAACGCGCCGGCCTGATCCGTGGCCAAACCAGCGCTCACCGAGGCTTGCGCACGTTTGCCCAGGATCGTTCACGGGGGCGAAGGGACGTATCGGCGCTAACCTTCAGCCAGGCCTTGGCGGATGACGGCGATGAAGGCGCGCTGTACGTGCAGTGGCGCTTCGACGCGCCAGCGCCTGCCGGGCTGGAAAACACCTTGCAGCCATTGCGTGAGCATGCGCGCCAGGCGGGCGTCGAATTATCTCTCGAAGCCACCGGCCATGATTGGCTGGTGAAGATGACCGGGCTGCACGAGCCGATGCCGGCCGTGCTGGAGGCGTTGGCGCAGCGCCTGAACCTGCCGCAGGAAACTGCCCGGGCACCTGCGCCCATGATCGCTATCCGGGAACTGCTCCAGGCCCTGCCCACGTGCTGCGCCACCGGCCGTGCCGACGCCAGCGAACAGCCTGGATCCTGGGCCACTGCCCGCTGGCACGGCCTGGGGCTGAGTCTGCCCGCCGCATGTGAAACGTTGATAAAGGCCGCCGCCGCCCGCCTGCCTGGGCAACCTGCACACTTCGAACCGTCTCTTCAACACCTCGGCGGTCAACGTGTGTGGCATACGGTTAAAACTGACTCAACCGAAGCCGCCGTGCTGCTGTTTAGCCCGGCACCCAGCCAATCCCTGGCCGATGAAGCCTCATGGCGGCTGCTTGGGCACGTGCTCCAAGGGCCGTTCTACCAACGCCTGAGGGTCGAGTTGCAATTGGGCTACGCCGTATTCAGCGGTGTCCGACAGATCAACGGGCAAACCGGCCTGCTGTTGGGTGTGCAATCACCCAGCGTTTCACTGGCAGGTATCGTCGATCACCTGCAAGCCTTCCTGAAACACCTACCGTTGTTGATCGACGGCACCGATGACGTGGGCAATCACGCCTTGGCACAGCAGTTCTGCGCTGCGACGTTACCGATCACCCAAAGCGCCGAACTGCTTTGGCACGCGCGCCTGGCGGGCCATCCGTCGGATTACCTGTACCGGCTTCAACAACTGATCCAGGCCCGCACACGGGAGGACCTGCAACACGCGGCCCAACAGCTGCAGGATGCGACCGGCGGCTGGCGCTGCATCGCCAACGGCCCGCCTGTCGACGAGAGCTGGCAACCGGCGAGCTGATCATTGCCAACCCTGCAACAGGCTTTTTCCACCAAGACAGCGCTAACTTGAGAAGAATTGCGTAACATTCCCACGCACACATCTGAACATCTCCGACTGGAGGTGGACTATATGTATTACTTGGTAGTAAACGTCCCATCCCTTCGTAGGAGTAAGAATATGACCTGGTCCAAACCTGCTTACACTGATCTGCGCATCGGCTTCGAAGTCACCATGTACTTCGCCAGCCGCTAAGCCGCTGGGTAATACAACGCCTCGGTTCGCCCGGGGCGTTTTTGTTTTGAGCTTTGCTTGATGGAGCGGCCATGTTTGTCCAGATTCTAGGTTCCGCCGCTGGCGGCGGCTTCCCGCAGTGGAACTGCAACTGCGTGAACTGCGCAGGTTTTCGTGACGGCAGCCTGCGGGCGCAGGCGCGGACCCAGTCGTCCATCGCCATTTCCGACGATGGCGTGAACTGGGTACTGTGCAATGCCTCACCGGATATCCGCGCGCAACTCCAGGGTTTTGCGCCGATGCAGCCCGGCCGCGCACTGCGCGACACCGGCATCAGTGCCATCATCCTGATGGACAGCCAGATCGACCACACCACCGGCCTGTTGAGCCTGCGCGAAGGTTGCCCGCACCAGGTGTGGTGCACCGACATGGTCCATGAAGACCTGAGCACCGGCTTCCCGCTGTTCACCATGCTCACCCACTGGAACGGCGGCCTGGCCTGGAACCGCATCGAGCTGGATGCCAGCTTCACCATCCCGGCCTGCCCCAACCTGCGCTTCACCCCGCTGCCACTGCGCAGCGCTGCCCCGCCCTACTCACCGCACCGCTTCGACCCGCACCCTGGCGATAACATCGGCCTGATCGTCGAAGACCTGCGCACCGGCGGCAAACTGTTCTACGCCCCGGGCCTGGGCAAAGTCGACGCGCCGTTGCTGGAGATCATGGCCGGCAGCGATTGCCTGCTGGTGGACGGTACGATGTGGGACGACGATGAAATGCAGCGCCGTGGCGTCGGCACCCGCACCGGCCGTGAGATGGGCCACCTCGCGCAAAATGGCCCCGGCGGCATGCTCGAAGTGCTGGAGCAGTTGCCCAAGCAGCGCAAGGTGCTTATCCACATCAACAACACCAACCCGATCCTCGATGAAGATTCTCCCGAGCGCGCGGAACTGGTGCGGCGCAATGTCGAAGTCGCTTACGACGGCATGAGCATTGAATTGTAGGAGCAGACGACATGACTGACACACCATTGAGCACCGCCGAGTTCGAAGCCGCCTTGCGGGCCAAAGGCGCCTTCTACCATATCCATCACCCGTACCATGTGGCGATGTATGAAGGCCGTGCCACCCGCGAGCAGATCCAGGGCTGGGTCGCCAACCGTTTCTATTACCAGGTGAACATCCCGCTGAAAGACGCGGCGATCCTGGCCAACTGCCCGGACCGCGAGATCCGTCGCGAGTGGATCCAGCGCCTGCTCGACCACGATGGCGCACCCGGTGAGGACGGCGGCATCGAAGCCTGGTTGCGCTTGGGCCAGGCGGTCGGCCTCGACCCCGACCAGTTGCGCTCCCAGGAACTGGTGCTGCCCGGCGTACGCTTTGCGGTAGACGCCTACGTCAACTTTGCGCGCCGCGCCAGCTGGCAGGAAGCCGCCAGCAGCTCGCTCACCGAGCTGTTCGCGCCGCAGATCCATCAGTCGCGCCTCGACAGCTGGCCGCAGCACTACCCGTGGATCGACCCCACCGGATACGAGTATTTCCGCACCCGCCTGGGCCAGGCGCGGCGCGATGTGGAGCATGGGCTGGCAATCACCTTGCAGCACTACACCACCCGTGAAGGCCAGGAGCGCATGCTGGAAATCCTCCAGTTCAAACTCGACATCCTGTGGAGCATGCTGGATGCCATGAGCATGGCCTACGAACTGAAACGCCCGCCGTATCACAGCGTGACCGAGCAGCGGATGTGGCATAAAGGGATCACCCTATGAGCTTCGATCGCAGCAGAAAACCGACCTGGCGCCAGGGCTACCGCTACCAGTACGAACCCGCGCAAAAAGGCCATGTGTTGCTCTACCCCGAAGGCATGATCAAGCTCAACGACAGCGCCGCGCTGATTGGAGGCCTGATTGACGGTGAGCGCGACGTGGCGGCGATCATTGCCGCCCTCGAAGAACAGTTCCCCGGCGTACCTGAGCTGGGTGACGACATCGAGCAATTCATGGAGGTCGCCCGTGCTGAGCACTGGATCACCCTTGCCTGAGAAACCCGCCATCGGCCTGCCGCTGTGGTTGCTCGCCGAGTTGACCTACCGCTGCCCGCTGCAATGCCCGTATTGCTCCAACCCGCTGGACTTTGCCGAGCAGGGCAAGGAGCTGAGCACCGAGCAGTGGGTCAAGGTATTTCGCGAGGCCCGCGAGATGGGCGCGGCGCAACTGGGGTTTTCCGGCGGTGAGCCGCTGGTGCGCCAGGACCTCGCCGAGTTGATCGCCGAGGCGCGCAAGCTGGGGTTCTACACCAACCTGATCACCTCGGGCATCGGCCTGACCGAGCAGAAGATCAGCGATTTCAAGAAAGCCGGCCTGGACCATATCCAGATTAGCTTCCAGGCCAGCGACGAACAGGTGAACAACCTGCTGGCGGGTTCGAAAAAAGCCTTCGCGCAAAAGCTGGAAATGGCCCGCGCAGTGAAGGCGCATGGCTACCCGATGGTGCTGAACTTCGTCACCCATCGGCACAATATCGACAAGATCGACCGTATCATCGAGCTGTGTATTGCGCTGGAAGCGGATTTTGTCGAGCTTGCCACCTGCCAGTTCTATGGCTGGGCGCAGCTCAATCGCGTGGGTTTATTGCCGACGAAGGAACAACTGGTGCGTGCCGAACGCATCACCAACGAATACCGTGCCAAGCTCGAAGTCGAAGGCCATCCATGCAAGCTGATCTTCGTGACACCGGACTACTACGAGGAGCGCCCGAAGGCCTGTATGAACGGCTGGGGCAGTATCTTTCTGACCGTGACGCCAGACGGCACCGCCCTGCCCTGCCACGGCGCCCGACAGATGCCGGTGCAGTTTCCCAATGTGCGCGACCACAGCATGCAGCACATCTGGTACGACTCTTTCGGGTTCAACCGCTTTCGCGGCTACGACTGGATGCCCGAGCCGTGTCGTTCGTGCGATGAAAAGGAAAAGGATTTCGGTGGCTGCCGTTGCCAGGCCTTCATGCTCACGGGGGATGCGAGCAATGCCGACCCGGTGTGCAGCAAGTCCGAGCAGCACGGCATTATCCTCAAGGCGCGGGAAGAAGCCGAGCACGCTACCCAGACCATCGAGCAACTGGCCTTTCGCAATGAGCGCAATTCACGGCTCATCGCAAAAGGCTGACGGGCTCAGCGCTTGGCGATGATGTACACGGCGTGAATGATGCCTGGGAAGTAACCGCACAAGGTCAGCAGAATATTCAGCCAGAACGCGCCAGCGAAACCCACTTGCAGGAACACACCCAGTGGCGGCAGCAGAATGGCGATGATGATACGAATGAAGTCCATGGGTCAGCTCCAGAAAATCGGCTCGTGTGAACCGTGTAGCTAATCGACCTTGGGCGTTCGTGAGGGTTCAGTGGGATCTGGCACCGGGCCATCCTTCAGGCCAGAATTTCTAACCCATGCTTTTGCACGATACTAAGAAGTTTGAGCGCCATGCCGCTGGGTTGCTTCTCGCCAGATTCCCATTTCTTCACCGTGGAGGCGCTGGTATTCAGGTAACGAGCAAACACCGGTTGGCTGACATGGCTACTTTCACGTAGCTGCTTGATCTGTTCAGCAGGTATTTGTTCCGGGACGGCAGAGAAGCACGCTTCGTCGTATTCACGAAGGGTAGTTTTACTAATAGCACCGATGGCATAAAGCGCTTTGGCGGATTGGTGAATGGACTCCAGCGCTTCACTTTCATATTTTTTGGTCATGATGTATCTCCACAAACTCCCTGAGATCCAAGAGCTGCTGGATCTGCGTTTCGTTTAAGCCTTCATAAACTTTTGCCATCGCCCGAAACCAAGCCAAATCTTTCTGACTGATATTGCTTTGGTCTTGCTTGGCGAACAGCAACTGATAAACCCAGTATTGCCTGCCCTTGGCCAACACTATGGAGCGATGCCTATTCTGGTTGAGGCGCTTTTTCCAAACACCGCCTCCCAGATTATCTGCCTGCCCCCTCAGCAATTGGCCAAATGCCTCCCTCAACTCCGAATCGTAGATCCAGGACTTGCTGGCCGCATCAGCAAACTGCCGTGTTTTAAATAACCTAAGCCTCATGGATATCCCTTCCCACAAACATACCACCCAGTGGTATAGATTAGAAGTGGAGCAACCCGTGCTCCGTCGACAGTCCTTATCGACGCACGCTAAAAAGCCATTGTTTTCACAGGCGATCAATCAACGCTTTCAATCCAAAAATTTCACACGCAAAAAAACGCCCCCAGCCGAAAAAATCAGGCTGGAGGCGCCGCGTATACCGCGAGACGGTTCAGGAATGTGGGTCAGACGGCGATGCCCTTGCGGCATTGCAACTGGGCGGTGCGCACCCGGGAAAAAGCGCGGGCCAGGCGCAGGAGCATTTCGTCGATGTTGCTTTTGCTCACCGTAAGCGCCGGGGTGAAGCGCAGGCAGTCAGGTTGCGGGGCGTTGAGGATCAGGCCTTCGTGCAGGGCGGCTTTTACCACTGCATCTGCAGAATCATCCGACAACGTCAGGCCCCACATCAGGCCGTGGCCGCGCAATTGGCCCTGGTCGTAGCGGTAGGCCAGCCGGGCAAGGCCTTCGCCCAGGTAAAGGCCGGATTCACGTACGTGTTCCAGGAAGCCATGCTCCAGCACCGTATCGAGTACCGCCAGCCCGGCCGATGCCATCAATGCGTTGCCATGATGGGTACCTTCCAGCTCACCCACGTCGAAGCAACAGGCGTTGCCGCGCGCCAGCAGCGCAGCCAATGGCACGCCGCCGCCCAGGCCTTTGCCGAGGGTGATGATGTCGGCTCGCACGCCGTATTGCTGTTCGGCAAGCAAGGTGCCGCAACGGCCAAGGCCGGTTTGTACTTCGTCGAGGATCAGCAGGATCCCCAGTTCGCGGCACAGCCGTTCAACCCCCTTGAGGTAATGCTCCGTCGCGGGGATCACACCGGCTTCGCTCTGGACCGGCTCCAGCAGGATGGCGACTGTCTGTGCATCGACCGCTGCATGCAGGGCCGGCAGATCGTTGAACGGCACATGGCTGAAGCCGGGCAATTGCGGTTCAAAGCGGTTTTCCAGATTGCCGGCCGACGCCGCCAGTGCGGCGAAACTGCGCCCATGGCAACCATTGCTCGCGCTGATAATGCGGTAGGCCCCGCCGCGATGCAGTTGGCCCCACTTGCGCGCCAGCTTGATCGCCGCTTCGCAGGCCTCGGCGCCACTGTTGAGCAGGTAGGCCTGGTCGCTGCCGGTTCGATGGCACAGGCGGTCGACAAGATTGAGTTGAGCGCGGTTATGCAGCCCCATGCCTGGATTGATCAGGGCCTGGGTCTGGTCGGCAAGGGCTTTGATCAAGACCTGCGGGCTGTGGCCGAGGCTGTTGCCAGCGCTGCCCTGGCTGAAATCCAGGTAGGCACGCTCGTCGCTGTCCCACAGCCAGGAGCCCTGGCCACGGACGAAAACCTGCGGCGGCCTCGCCACGGTGGGCATCAGCGCCTCGCTGGACAGCGTATCGGGTGAAGCCTCCAGCACCAGGTCGTCCAGGCTGGGTACGGGGCGACGCATATTGAAGAGATTCACAGCTTGCCCCCGGTGGCAACCGGACCTTGGTCGGTTTTCCCTGCAATCACTGTCTGCGGGTGTGTTGCCTTGCCTATGTAAACGCCATCAACATAAACGCTGTTCATTGCCCGATCCGGCCCTGTAAGCCCTGCGAATAGGCGCTAGACTAGGCGCCTCGGGGGCCACCGGCCATTTCGTTTTTCCAGCTTTTTCAATAAGTAAGTCTTATGGATTTCAAGCAACTGCGTTATTTCGTCGCGGTGTATGAAGAAGGCCATGTGGGCCGTGCCGCTGAACGCCTGTCGATCTCCCAGCCGGCGCTCTCACAACAGATCCGCCAGTTGGAGCGCAACCTCGATGTGAGCCTGTTCGAACGCAGCAGCAAACGCCTGCTGCCCACCCTGGCCGCCCATACGCTGTACAACCATGCCTTGCCGCTGATCGATGGCATGCAGCAAGCCGTCGAAGCCTTGCGTAACTTCAAGGGCCAGGCCATGCGCACCCTGGCCATCGGCGTGCTGCAAACCGTGCACACCAGCCTGGTCCCGCAAATGCTCGAGCGCGTGCGCAAGGCCCAGCCGCACCTGGTGGTGCAGATCTACGAATTGACCGGGATCGAGATTGAACGGCGGTTGCTTAACGGCTCGCTGGACATCGGCATCAGCTATCTGCCGCCACGCCAGCCGGGGCTGCACGGCGTGTTGTTGTATGAGGATGAGCTGAAGGTGGTCATCCCCGAGGACCATCCCCTGCGCGAATTCAAGAAAGTCTCGCTGAAACAGGCCGCCGAACTGCCGATGTTGTTGCTGGGGGAAGAGTTCCAGGTTCGACAGATCTGGCAGGGTCAGTTATCCAACCTCGGACGCCGGCCGCAGGTACAGGCGGAGTTGAATACCATGGTGGGGATTCTCGACAGCTTGCCTAACACCAAATTGGCCACGGTGCTGCCGGGACGCTCCCAGGACGAACACAACAGCCAGTCGCTGCTCTGGAAGCCCTTGAGTGAACCCAGGGTGCCACTAAAGGTAGGTTTGGTGTGTCGCGATGTACAGCGCCAGCAGGCAACCATGGCGCTGCTGCGCACCTTGCTGGAAGACGTGATGAATGCGCCGCAGGCACTGCCGTGAAATTCGGCGCCTGACTTTTTCGCGGGCAAAAGAAAACCCCGCCGAAGCGGGGCTTTGCAGACTGTTTCCCTGACATCCATTTCACTCCGCCATCCTGGCAGAATCCTACGTGTCCGTGTTGTTGCTTTGCGCTTCCTGCGCGACGTCCATGTGAAGTAGATTATCCGTGGATCCAATTTGGCGATAGAGGACGATTAGCAGTACGTCATGTAAGAGAATGCTTACACGCCCTCCAAGCCCTTAGAACAGTGCCTCATCCAGCAAAAACAAGGATTCGCTACCGGCTTTTACCGACGCACTCAGCGAGTGAATACGTGGCAACAGACGCGCAAAGTAGAAGCGCGCGGTGCCCAGTTTGCTGGCGTAGAAGTCTTCCTCAGTCTCCTTGCCCAACGCGGCCTTGGCCATACGTGCCCACATATAGGCGTAGGCCATGTAACCAAATGCATGCAAATACTCCACCGAGGCTGCGCCGATCTCGTTCGGGTTGGTCCTGGCGCGATCCAGCACCCAGGCGGTCAATTCGTCCAGGTTATCCACCGCTGCGCTCAACGGTTGGCTGAACTCAGCCAGTTCGGGCCCCGCCGAGGCGATGAACTGGCGAATCTCGTCGGCGAACAAGGTGTAGAACGCACCGCCGCTACCGACGATCTTGCGCCCCATCAAATCCAGTGCCTGGATGCCGTTGGTGCCTTCGTAGATCTGCGTGATGCGTACATCACGCACCAGTTGCTCCTGGCCCCATTCGCGAATGTAACCGTGGCCGCCAAACACTTGCTGGCCGAGCACGGTGGTTTCCAGGCCCAGGTCGCTGAGGAACGCCTTGGCGACCGGCGTCAACAAGGCCACCAGGTTATCGGCCCGCTCGCGGGCAGCGGCATCGTCACTGAACTTGGCGATGTCCAGCTGCGTCGCCACATAGGTGGAAAACGCGCGACCGCCTTCGTTGGCGGCTTTCATGGTCAACAGCATACGGCGCACGTCGGGGTGGACGATGATCGGGTCGGCCACTTTGTCTTTGGCCTGGGCACCGGTCGGCGCACGGCTTTGCAGGCGGTCGCGGGCATATTCAATCGCGTTCTGGTAGGAGCGCTCGCCGGACGCCAGGCCCTGGATACCCACGCCAAGGCGCTCATAGTTCATCATGGTGAACATCGCCGCCAACCCACGGTTGGGTTCGCCCACCAGGTAACCCACGGCTTCGTCGAAGTTCATCACGCAGGTGGCGGATGCCTGGATACCCATCTTGTGTTCGATGGAGCCGCAGCTCACCGGGTTGCGCGCGCCCAGGCTGCCGTCGGCGTTGACCATGAACTTCGGCACCAGGAACAGCGAAATCCCCTTCGGACCGGCCGGTGCGTCCGGCAACTTGGCCAGTACCAGGTGAATGATGTTCTCGGTGAGGTCGTGTTCACCGCCAGTGATAAAGATCTTGGTTCCGCTGATCCTGTAGGAACCGTCTGCCTGCGGCTCGGCCTTGGTGCGGATAATCCCCAGGTCGGTACCGGCGTGTGCTTCCGTCAGGCACATGGAGCCGGCCCACTCGCCGGAATACATCTTCGGCAGGTAGATGGCCTTGAGTTCCTCGCTGGCGTGGGTGTTGATCGACACGCAGGCGCCGGAGGTCAGCATCGGGTACAGGCCGAACGCCAGGCTTGACGAGTTGATCATCTCCTCGACCTGGGCCGATACCGCCTTGGGCATGCCCATGCCGCCAAACACGGGGTCGCCGCCTACGCCGACCCAGCCACCTTCAGCGTAGGTCTTGTAGGCCTGTGGATAACCCTCCGGAGTAAACACCGCGGTGTTATCCCAACGGCAGCCCTGTTCATCGCCACCGCGGCTGAGCGGGGCGATGGATTTGGCGGTGACCTTGCCGGCTTCTTCGAGGATGGCCTCTACGGTCTCGGCGTCAACGCTGTCTGCCAATGCCGGCAATTGGGCCCAAGTGGTGGCGACCTCAAAGACTTCGTTGAGGACGAAGCGCATATCACGCAGCGGCGCTTTGTAATCAGCCATGGCAAACCTCGTGAGAACGTGAAAAGTGATTCGATAGGATCGGTTTTACAGGCTCCGAGTGTACCCGAACAACTTTTCAGACACATAGGGTCCACTTGTGACTGATTGGTATTTTTAAGTCATCACAACGCAAACGACTCCGCAGGCAGACTCATCAGGCATTCGCTGCCCGCTTCCACGGCGGCGCGATGGGTTGCGGTACGTGGCAGCAGACGCTTGAAGTAAAAGTCGCAAGTGGCCAGCTTGGCTTTGGCAAACTCAGTGTCATCCTGCGCCAGCGCGGCAATGGCCATCCGCAGCCACAGGTAGGCGAGGATGATGTAACCGCTGTACATCAAGTAATCCACCGCCGCTGCGCCCACCTCATCCGGGTTTTTCATCGCGGCCATACCGACCTGGGTAGTCAGCTCGCCCCATTCCTGATTCTGTTGATTAAGCTGCACCACATAGCCCTTGAGCTGCGCATGTTCGGCATTCGCCGCGCAAAACTTATGCACTATTTTAGTAAAACCGCGCAGCAGCTTGCCCTGGCTGCCCAGCACCTTGCGCCCCAACAGATCGAGGGCCTGGATGCCGTTGGTGCCTTCGTAGATCGGTGCAATCCGCGCATCGCGTGCCAGTTGCTCCATGCCCCACTCACGAATGTAGCCATGGCCGCCGAATATCTGCATGCCGTGGTTGGTCACCTCCAGCCCGGTGTCGGTCATAAAGGCTTTGCAGATGGGGGTGAGGAACGCCAACAGGTCTTCGGCCTCCTGGCGCTGGCCGGCGTCGTTGCAAAGGTGCGCGGTGTCGAGCAACTGCGCGGTGAAATAGGTGAGTGCGCGGTTGCCTTCGTTGAAAGCTTTCATGGTCAGCAGCATACGGCGCACATCGGGGTGCACGATGATCGGGTCGGCGGCTTTCTCCGGGGCCTTGGCGCCGGTCAGCGCGCGCATCTGCAGGCGGTCGTTGGCGTACTTGATCGCGCCCTGGAAGCTCGCCTCGCCATTGCACAGGCCCTGCATGCCGGTGCCCAGGCGGGCGTGGTTCATCATGGTGAACATGCAGTTGAGGCCCTTGTTCGCCTCGCCAATCAAAAAGCCCTTGGCGCCGTCGAAGTTGAGCACGCACGTGGCCGAGGCCTTGATGCCCATCTTGTGCTCGATAGAGCCGCAGTGCACCGCATTGCGCTCAGCCGAATCCACATGGAACTTGGGCACGATAAACAACGAGATACCCTTGGTGCCCGCCGGCGCATCCGGCAGCTTGGCCAGCACCAGATGGATGATATTGGCGCTCATGTCGTGCTCACCGGCCGAGATGAAGATCTTGCTGCCGGTGATCGCGTAGCTGCCATCCGCCTGGGGCACGGCACGGGTCTTGATCAGACCCAGGTCGGTGCCGCAATGGGCTTCGGTCAGGCACATGGTGCCGGTCCATTCGCCTGCGGTGAGTTTGCTCAGGAACGTGGCCTTCTGCTCTTCGGTGCCGTGGGCGTGGATCGCCGACATCGCGCCGTGGGTCAGGCCCGGATACATGCCCCACGAGGTGTTGCTGGAGCCGATCATCTCGCTGAGCACCAGGCCCAACGATTGCGGCAGGCCCTGGCCACCGTAGGCCGGGTCTGCCGCCACACCGTGCCAGCCGCCCTCGACGTACTGGGCGAAGGCTTCCTTGAAACCCTTGGGCGTGGTCACCACGCCGTTGTCGAAATGGCAACCCTCTTCATCACCACTGCGGTTGAGTGGCGAAAGCACGTTCTCGCAGAATTTGGCGCCTTCTTCGAGGATTGCACTGACCATGTCCGGGCTGGCGTCCGTGGCGCCCAGGGCAGCGTAGTGGCCGTGGAAATCAAACACGTGGTCGATCAGAAAGCGCATGTCGCGCAGGGGAGCTTTGTACTCAGGCATGGCGATGTCTCCGGCGGCAGATCCTTTCAACCTACTGCCGGCCAACGCCTCGGACAATCATTGTAGAACCGCTGAATACAGCGCCATCACTCAACCGGCAGCGCTCTGCATGCGCACCGCGCCACGGCGGGTCTGCCCGGCCGCAACCACACAGTTACGCCCCGCGCCCTTGGCGGCGTACAGCGCCTGGTCGGCGGACTTGAGCACTTCTTCCGCCGTGCGCTGGTCGATCTGGCGTTCGGCCACGCCGATGCTGACCGTCACCGACACACTCGACGCGCCGCTGCCCGCCCGGCGTTGACGGCCTTGTTGATCATCCTGGGGCCGGTCCGAGTTGCGCAACTTGATGTCGTAGTTGGCGACGATCTCGCGGATTTCCTCCAGGTGCGGCATGCACTCATCCAGGGTCTTGCCGGCAAACACCACGGCGAATTCTTCACCGCCGTAGCGGTAGGCACGCCCACCCCCATTGACCTTGGACAGCTTGCTCGCCACCAGGCGCAGCACCTGGTCGCCCACATCGTGACCATGGGTGTCATTGAAGCGCTTGAAGTGATCGACGTCGGTCATCGCCAGCACATAGTTGCGCCCCAGCCGCTGCATGCGTTCGTTCAAGGCTCGGCGCCCCGGCAGGCCGGTCAGTTCATCGCGGAATGCCATTTGATAAGCCTCGTGGGCCACGCCGGCGGCGATCATCAGCATGACCTGGCTGCACATGATATTCAGCGTGAACGGCAGGATGAAGGTCTGCGGCAACATCCAGAACATCCCCAGCAACCCGACCAGTTGCGCCGCATGCAGCGGACGCGGCTGGTACCAGTATTGCGCCGCCAGAGTGAGGAAGCCGACCAGGAACATCGGGTATGACAGCTGGATCAGGCTCATCCAGGTCCCATGCAGGGCTGGCCAGCGGATCTCCGCCAGCCAGTTCAGCAGTGCCTGGGGATAACTTTGCTCCAGGGCCAGCGCAACACTGCCGATTGCCAGCAGCACCGCACAACGGGCAACGAAGTCGCGAAACAGGTGGGTCTTCTCCTGCCACAGCGCGTAGATGCTGAACAGCAACGGCAATAACAGGCAACACAGGTGAAACACCACGGCCGCGTCTTCGCGCACGCGGCCATTGTCGCGATAGAAATCGGTCTGGGTATCGAGCAGGAAGTAGGCGATGTACACCGTGATCATCAGGAACAATTCACGCTGGCGGCGATAAACCGCGCAGTACGAACCGCCCAGCAACAGCACCAGGGTCGGCAACACATTGAACAGCGAGGTGAAGAAGACGCTGAGGTCCTTGACGTACGCAGCCGAGAGCCCGGCCAGCAACAGCAGCAACGAAGGAAGAAAGTGACTGAAACGTAAAGCAGACACGCGTGACAAGGGTAAAACTCCGACCCGCAAAAAGTAGTGGCACTGTGCCTTGATGCGAACAGTTAAGCACACCCTGCCCGCCATGTATCACATTGCCATCACTGTAACGGCAGCCGGAGAAAATCCCTGAGCGCTGCACTGTGTTTTTTATCCCCCAATGAAAAAACCGCCGCTCCCAAGGGAAGCGACGGTTTCAGATGAACCCGGTAAGGCTTAGTAAGCCAGGCCGAAGTCTTCTTCTTTCATGTCCATCAGGTTACTGGCGCCCGACAGCATGGTGGCCACGTGAGTACGGGTCCGCGGCAGGATGCGCTGGAAGTAGAAGCGCGCGGTTTGCAGCTTGGCGGTGTAGAACGCTTCTTCGCTGGTACCGGCGGCGAGTTTTTCGGCAGCCAGGCGCGCCATGTCGGCCCAGAAGTAAGCCAGGCAGGCGTAACCGGAGTACATCAGGTAATCCACCGAAGCGGCCCCCACTTCTTCGCGGTCTTTCATCGCGGCCATGCCGACCTTCATGGTCAACTCGCCCCACTCTTTGTTCAGCGCAGCCAGCGGTGCCACGAACTCCTTGACCGCGTCGTTGCCTTCGTTGGCCTGGCAGAACTTGTGCACGATCTTGGTGAAGCCCTTGAGCGCTTCGCCCTGGGTCATCAGCACTTTACGGCCGAGCAGGTCCAGTGCCTGGATGCCGGTGGTGCCTTCATACAGCATGGAGATACGGCTGTCGCGAACGTTCTGCTCCATGCCCCACTCGGCGATAAAGCCGTGGCCGCCATAGATCTGCACGCCGTGGTTGGCGGATTCAAAACCGACTTCGGTCATGAACGCCTTGGCAATCGGGGTCATGAATGCCAACAGGCCGTCGGCCTGTTTCTTGGCCTCGTCGTCGGTGCCGTATTTGACGATGTCCACTTGCTTGGCGGTGAAGTACACCATCGCACGGTTACCTTCGGCGAAGGCTTTCATGGTCAGCAGCATGCGGCGCACGTCAGGGTGCACGATGATCGGGTCGGCGGCCTTTTCCGGCGCTTTCGGGCCAGTCAGGGAACGCATCTGCAAGCGATCGCGGGCGTATTTCAGGCCGCCCTGGAAGCCGATCTCGGCGTGAGCCAGGCCTTGCAGCGCGGTGCCCAGGCGAGCGGTGTTCATAAAGGTGAACATGCAGTTCAGGCCTTTGTTCGCCGGGCCGATCAGGAAACCGGTGGCCGCGTCGAAGTTCATCACACAGGTGGCGTTACCGTGGATACCCATCTTGTGTTCCAGGGAACCGCAGCTCACCGCGTTGCGCGCACCGATCGAGCCGTCGGCGTTGGGCAGGAACTTGGGCACGATGAACAGCGAGATGCCTTTGGTACCCGCCGGTGCGTCCGGCAGGCGGGCCAGCACGATGTGGACGATGTTGTCGGCCATGTCGTGTTCACCGGCCGAGATGAAGATCTTGGTACCGGAGACTTTGTAGGAACCGTCAGCCTGAGGCTCGGCCTTGGTGCGCAGCATGCCCAGGTCGGTACCGCAGTGTGGTTCGGTCAGGCACATGGTGCCGGTCCACTCGCCCGATACCAGCTTGGTCAGGTAAGCCTCTTGCTGCTCGGGGGTGCCATGCTCGGAAATGGTGTTCATCGCACCATGGGACAGGCCCGGGTACATGCCCCATGACCAGTTGGCTTCGCCGACCATTTCGCTCACGGCCAGGCCCAGGGATTCCGGCAGGCCTTGGCCACCGTGCTCCACGTCGTGGGCCAGGCTTGGCCAGCCGCCTTCGACGAATTGCTTGTAGGCTTCTTTGAAACCAGCAGGGGTTTTAACGCCAGACTCACTCCAGGTGCACCCTTCGATGTCACCCACGCGGTTCAACGGTGCCAGCACTTGCTCACAAAACTTGGCGCCTTCTTCGAGAATGGCGTCAACCATGTCCGGGGTAGCGTCCTGGCAAGCCGGCAGGCTCTGATAGTGCGCTTCATAGCCGAGCAGTTCGTCACGAACGAAGCGAATATCACGCAAGGGGGCCTTGTAGTCAGGCATAGCGATAAACCTCTGCTGATGTATCTGGAATGAACAACCGCGTGGATGTGTTGTGGCGGTCAAACAGGTGTTTGAAACATACGTTTACGACCTGGGGATGTCAAGCGTCGTCCAGACACCGTTTGTCATGACGCGGGTCAATGGCAGGCATGGCGAGGCCTGCGGCGGGATGCCACAAGGTGTTCAGAAGAAAATGGAGGATTGCGCAAAGGCGACCAGCCCCAGGAAGAAGCCGGTCGTACGAAAGAGGGGTTAAGCGAAGGTGTCGATCAGGGTACCGAGCATTTCGTCTGAAGCCTTGGCGACCTTGGCGCCCAACTCCACTTGAAACTTGCCTTGGGCCATTTCAACCATATTGCTCGCCGAATTCGTCGGCTGGGCGCGGTCATTGGCTTGCAACCGGTCGCTCTGTGCGTCAGACGGCTGGGTGGTCGCGGCGCTGGCAATCCTGCCGGCGGCCTGGTCGACACGGCTCTGCCCGGCCTGAATGGTGCTCAGCCCCGAGTAAAACGCGCTGCTGCCAGAGATGTCCATGGCTTCAACCTGCCTTTAGAGAATCGTGAAGTTGAATTGAAGCAGACATACTGGCAAAAAGCCCGTTAAAAACACTAATGGCATAATGCCTTGCCGATAGCCAGAATCAGTCAAGCAGGTCCAGTTGCAGGTACTCAGCTACCGCCTCGGCGCCGGCGTGCTTGAGCTTTGGCACTCGGCCCAGGCATGGTGCGGGCAAACGCTCGGCCAAGGTCGCGAGGTTTTCTTCCAGACGAGAGGTCTTGGGGTCGATGATATTCGCCACCCAACCGGCCAAGGGCAAACCGTCCCGGGCGATGGCTTCGGCGGTGAGCAAGGCATGGCTGATGCAACCCAGGCGCACGCCCACCACCAGGATCACCGGCAGTTGCAGCGCCATGGCCAGGTCCGACAGGTTGTCCTGGTCAGCCAACGGCACCCGCCAACCGCCTGCGCCTTCGATGAGGGTGAAATCCGCCTGTCGCGCCAGAATCTGCTGCATGGGTTTCAACAACGACTGCACCGTCAGCGCGACGCCGGCCTCCCGCGCTGCCAGGTGGGGCGCGATGGCGGGTTCGAACGCCACCGGGTTGACCTCGGCATAACTCAACGGCAATGAACACTCGGCCAGCAGCGCCAGGGCATCAGCGTTGCGCAAGCCCTTGGCCGTGACCTGGCAGCCGGAAGCCACGGGCTTTCCAGCCGCAGTGCTTCTGCCCGCTTGCCGGGCGGCGTGCAACAGGCCGGCGGCGATAGTGGTCTTGCCGACATCCGTATCGGTGCCGGTGATGAAATAGGCGGCGCTCATAGGGGCTTCTCCAGGACGGCGTACACCACTTGATACGTGGCCGGCAGTCCCTCGGCCTGACGGAACTGCTCGTAGGCGTCTACCAGTGCAACAATCCGCGCACGGCCCGTCAACCCTCCCGGGCGGCCTGGGTTGAGATTATGCGCCCCCAGCGCCTTGAGCTCATGGGTCAGGCTGCGCACATCCGGGTAATGCAGCACATGGGCACGCCGCTCCAGGCTGACCACGCGCAAACCGCTGGCCGCGCACAAGTGCTGGTACGCCTCGAAGGTGCGGAAGCGATTGACGTGCACCAGGCCATCCGCCGCCCGCCAGCTTTCGCGCAACTCATCCAGCGTCCCGACGCACAAACTGGCGAACGCCAGCACGCCACCCGGCCGCAGCACGCGATAGGCCTCGCTGAGCACCGCCTCGAAGTTCGCACACCACTGCACCGCCAGGCTGGAGAAGAGCAGCTCGAGGCTCTCGGCTTTCAGCGGCAAGCGTTCTGCATCGCCCGCGACAAAATGATGTGCGCCACCCAAAGGCCGCGCATGGTTAAGCATGCCCTCGGCAATATCCAGCGCCACACCTTGGCTGGCGGGCAACAACTCGCCCAGCACACGGCTGAAATAACCCGTGCCGCAGCCCATATCCAGCCAGTGACGTGGCGCACACGCTGATGGCAGCCGGGCCAGCAGCCCATGCCCTACGGCGCGCTGCAACTCGGCGACGCTGTCGTAACTGGCCGCCGCACGGGAAAACGACGCCGCCACCTGGCGTTTGTCCGGCAAGGCGCCCGGCAGGGAGGGCTGGGATAAATCAGTCATCGACGCACTCATGCAAAAAAGCCTGGATGGCCCCCGCTACACCGTGGGGGTCTTCCAGAAGAAAAGCGTGACCAGCCTGTTCAATCAGGCCGATTTCCACATCCGGCAGCAGCTTAAGCAGGTCGCTGGCGGCTTCGGCGGGCACTAATCCGTCCATGCCGGCGAACAGGTGCAACTGTGGGCCGCGATAAGCCAGCAAGGCTTCGCGGGTATCCAGTTGGGCCAGCAGTTCCAGGCCGGGCATCAACACGCTGGACGCTGAATGCGGCGCGCCGCTGACCAGCAGGCGCGACAGCCCGCGCGGGTCCTCGGCGCCCTTGGCGCACAACAGGCCGAAGCGCTTGAGGGTGACTTGGGAATCGGCATGGCAGCCGGCCAGGAACGCATCGAAGGTCTCGGCGGGCATCCCATGGGGCCAGCCCTCGTGGGCGACGAAACACGGATTGCTCGCCAGGGTCAGCAACCCGCAGCAACGCTCGCCGCGCCGCGCCGCCAGTTCGGCAGCGAGCATGCCGCCCAAGGACCAGCCGCCCAGCCAGGCGTTGTCGGGCAGCGTGGCGTCGAGTTCGTCGAGCCATTCATCGAGGTCGCTGGAAGCAAGCGCCGGCAATGGCTCGACCTGCACCTGCAGGTGTGCGTCCAGGCCACGCAAGGCGGCGGCCAAAGGCTCCAGCGGCGATACGCCGAGCCCCCAGCCGGGCAGCAGGATCAGTCGATCACGCATGGTCGGGCTCCGTGGCACCAGACAAGCGGAAACACTCTTCCAATGCGTTTAACAATAGCTGTACCTGCGCCTCACTGTGGGCTGCGGTCAAGGTCACGCGCAAACGCGCGCTGCCGGCGGGAACGGTGGGCGGGCGGATCGCCGTGACCATCAGGCCGCGCTCACGCAGCATCTGCGACAGGCGCACGGCCTTGGCACTGTCGCCGATCAGGATCGGCTGGATCGGTGTAAAGCTGTCCATCAAGTCCAGGCCAAGCTGCTCGGCGCCCTGGCGAAACTGACGAGTCAGGCGGTCGAGGTGCTCGCGCCGCCAATGTTCGGTGCGTAGCAGCTCCAGGCTCTTCAGGGTGGCGCAGGCCAGCGCCGGCGGTTGGCTGGTGGTGTAGATATATGGCCGGGCAAACTGGATCAGGCTTTCGACCAGGTCCTCACTGCCCGCGACAAACGCGCCCGCCGTGCCGAACGCTTTGCCCAGGGTGCCGACCAATACCGGCACGTCGTCCTGGCTCAAGCCGAAATGCTCGACGATCCCGCCGCCATTGGCACCCAGCGGACCAAAGCCATGGGCATCATCCACCATCAACCAGGCGCCTTTGGCCCTGGCTGCACGGGCCAGTGCCGGCAGGTCGGCCAGGTCGCCGTCCATGCTGAACACACCATCGGTGACCACCAGCGTATTGCCAGTGGCTTTCTCCAGGCGCTTGGCCAGGCTGATCGCGTCGTTGTGCAGGTAGCGATTGAAACGCGCACCGGATAGCAAGCCGGCATCCAGCAGCGAAGCATGGTTGAGCCGGTCTTCCAGCACCGTATCGCCCTGCCCCACCAACGCCGTGACCGCACCAAGGTTGGCCATGTAGCCGGTGGTAAACAGCAACGCTCGCGGGCGCCCGGTAAAGTCGGCCAGCGCCTCCTCCAGCTCATGGTGCGGCGTGGCATGGCCCACCACCAAGTGCGAAGCCCCGCCGCCCACGCCCCAACGGGACGCCCCGGCGCGCCAGGCCTCGATCACTTGCGGGTGATTGGCCAGGCCCAGGTAATCGTTATTGCAGAATGCCAGGAGGGGTTGACCGTCAACCACCACCTCCGGGCCTTGGGGACTCTGGAGCAGCGGGCGTTGACGGTAAAGGTGTTCGGCACGGCGGGCGGCGAGGCGCGCGGAGAGATCAAAAGACATGCAGGCCTCGGGGTGGCAGGTGCAACTCGGTCAAAACAGGTGGGAATCAAACAACCGCGTTATAGAACTGCTCGCTGCTCTTCTGCTCCACCAACGCCTGTTCGATGGCCGCCTGGTGCACTTCATCCGCATGCTCTTCACGGGCTTCCGGCAGGATGCCCAGGCGCGAGAACAGTTGCATGTCCTTGTCGGCCTGCGGGTTGGCGGTGGTCAGCAGTTTGTCGCCGTAGAAGATCGAGTTGGCACCGGCAAAGAACGCCAGGGCCTGCATCTGCTCGTTCATGGCTTCGCGCCCCGCCGACAGGCGCACATGGGATTGCGGCATCAGGATGCGCGCCACGGCCAGCATGCGGATGAAATCGAACGGGTCGATGTCCTCGGCATTTTCCAACGGTGTGCCGGCGACTTTCACCAGCATGTTGATCGGCACCGACTCCGGATGCTCCGGCAGGTTGGCCAACTGGATGAGCAGGTTGGCGCGGTCATCAAGGGATTCGCCCATGCCAAGGATGCCGCCGGAGCAGATCTTCATCCCCGACTCACGCACATAGGCCAGGGTTTGCAGGCGCTCGCTGTAGGTACGGGTGGTGATGATACTGCCGTAGAACTCCGGCGACGTATCCAGGTTGTGGTTGTAGTAATCCAGGCCGGCCTGGGCCAGCGCTTCGGTCTGGTCCTGGTCGAGACGGCCGAGGGTCATGCAGGTTTCCAGGCCCATGGCCTTCACGCCTTTGACCATCTGCAGCACATAGGGCATGTCTTTGGCCGACGGGTGTTTCCAGGCGGCACCCATGCAGAAACGGGTCGAACCGATGGCCTTGGCGCGAGCGGCCTCTTCGAGGACCTTCTGCACTTCCATCAGCTTTTCTTTTTCCAGGCCCGTGTTGTAGTGGCCCGACTGCGGACAATATTTGCAATCTTCCGGGCAGGCACCGGTCTTGATCGACAGCAGGGTCGACACCTGTACACGGTTGGCATCGAAATGCGCGCGGTGCACGGTCTGCGCCTGGAACAACAGGTCATTGAACGGCTGCACGAACAACGCTTTGACTTCGGCTAAAGACCAATCGTGACGCAAGGTGGCGGTGGTGCTGGCGCTCATGGGCGATTCCTTGATTATGCTTTGGCAAACGCTGCGGGAAGGGCAATACCCACAGGCACGACACGGATGCTCGGCATATTTAAGGAAGATTCATGCACTGTCAACCAAGCTACAAACACGAAGTTTACATCTGGTCAAAAAACATACAGAAATGTTTAATCTGCGACGAGACGACTGAAACCACTGACTGTGTGTGCAACGTCTGCGAAACCGAGCTGCCCTGGCTGATGGAGCATTGCGAAATCTGCGCCTTGCCTTTGGCGATGGACGGCCTGGTCTGCGGCCAGTGCCTGAGACAACCGCCCGCCTTTAAACACGTGATCGCACCCTGGACCTACAGCTTTCCGGTAGACACCCTGATCAGTCGCTTCAAGCACCAGGCACGCTGGCCCCTCGGGCATATGCTGGGGCGCTTGCTGGGGCACTACCTGCAACATCGCTTCGACAACCACTCACTCACCCGCCCGGACATGCTGCTGCCGGTGCCCATGGCCCGCAGGCGCCTGCGTGAACGGGGCTATAACCAGGCGCTGATGCTGGCGCGCTGGCTCAGCGCCGACCTCGACCTTCCCCACGATGAACATCTATTGCTACGCCCTTATGAAACCGTCGCGCAGCAAGCCCTCGACGCCAAGACGCGCAAACGCAACCTGCTCAACGCCTTCGCCCTGGCCCCGGGTGCCGAGGTGCGTGGCCGCCACCTGGCGCTGGTGGACGACGTGCTCACCACCGGCGCCACCGCCCACAGCCTGGCGCGGTTATTGATCAACGCCGGCGCGCGACAGGTAGACGTGTACTGCCTGGCCCGCACACCAAAGCCTGGCACTTGACTCTCATGCCTCGCGGCTGCAACGTCCGCTCATCCCACCACAGCGAATGCCCATGTCCCTACCGACGCTGCTCAGCCAACATATTGTCCGCCGCCCCCAGCGTATCGCCCTGCTGGGGCATATCGCCGAGCAGGGCTCCATCACCCGCGCCGCCAAAAGTGCGGGCTTGAGCTACAAGGCTGCCTGGGACGCCATCGACGAGCTGAACAACCTGGCGCAAAAACCCTTGGTCGAACGCAGTGTCGGCGGCAAGGGCGGCGGCGGCGCCAAACTCACAGCCGAGGGTGAACGGGTGTTGCGCCTCTACCAGCGCCTGCAAGTGTTGCAGGCCGAAGTGCTCGGCTCGGACGAGGCCGCCAGTGACTTCAACCTGCTCGGCCGCTTGATGCTGCGCACCAGCGCCCGTAACCAGTTGCATGGCCAGGTCATTGCGATTGAACAGCATGGCCGCAACGACCTGGTCCACCTGCAACTCGCCGGAGGGCTGACCCTGGCGGCACAAATCACCCATGACAGTACGCAACGGCTGGAGCTGGAGGTCGGCGTTGAAGTTGTCGCGCTGATCAAGGCCGGCTGGCTGGAACTACTGACGCCCGACGAACCCGCAACACCTGGACACAATTGCATGAGCGGAACCGTCGACGCTATTCTCGCCGCCGAGGACGGCCCCAGCGAAGTGCGCATCGCCCTGCCCAATGGCCAGGTTTTATGCGCCTTGGCGCAGCCCGCCGCGCTCGAGGCCCTGGGCGCCGCCGCTGGCAGGACGCTCCAAGTGCAATTTGCCGCCAGCAATGTGCTGCTCGGCACGCCGGTCTAAGCCGGGCGGCGCTTCAAACTGCAACAATTTCGTCACGCCCGCTCCTTATGGTGTTTGCAAAAACCGCAGGGAGCCTGACATGAACCTATTAGAAGAAAACCAAGCCACCGACCTCGAACAGATGGTCGGCCTCACCCGCCGCCGCTTCATCGGTGCCGGCGCCCTGTGCGGTGCGGCGATGTTCCTCGGCGGCAACCTGCTGAGCCGCAGCGCCCTGGCCGTCAACGCCGCCTCCGCCAGCCCGCTGCTGGGCTTTACCAGCATCGCCGCAGCCACCAGCGACACCATCACCCTGCCGCCGGGCTACAGCGCTTCGGTGCTGATCAGCTGGGGCCAGCCGCTGCACAAGAGCGCGCCGGCCTTCGACCCGTCCGGCAACGGCACCGCCAAAGCCCAGGAACAACAGTTCGGCGACAACAACGACGGCATGAGCCTGTTCGCCTTCCCCGGCGACGACAACCGCGCGCTGATGGCGATCAACAACGAATACACCAACTACCGCTACCTCTTCGCCCACGGCGGCGCGCCGCAATCGGCCGAAGACGTGCACAAGGCCCAGGCCAGCGAAGGCGTGTCGGTGATCGAAGTACGGCGCAAAGGTGACACTTGGCAATTCGTCCAGGACTCGCGCTACAACCGCCGCATCCACGGCAACTCGCCGATCCGCCTGAGCGGCCCCGCCGCCGGCCATGAATGGTTGAAAACCAGCGCCGACAAGTCCGGCAAAAAAGCCCTCGGCACCTTCCAGAACTGCGCCAACGGCCAGACCCCATGGGGCACTTACCTGACCTGCGAAGAGAACTTCACCGACTGCTTCGGCAGCAGCAACCCGCAGCAAGCGTTCGATGCCGGGCAGAAACGCTATGGCGTGGTGGCCGCCAGCAAAGAGATCAACTGGCACCTGCACGACCCGCGCTTCGACCTGGCCAAGAACCCCAATGAACTCAACCGCCACGGCTGGGTCGTGGAAATCGATCCGTTCGACCCGCAATCCACCCCGGCAAAACGCACCGCCCTGGGCCGCTTCAAGCACGAGAACGCCGCCCTCGCGCAAACCCGTGACGGCCGCGCCGTGGTGTACATGGGCGACGACGAGCGCGGCGAGTTCATCTACAAGTTCGTCAGCCGCGACAAGATCAACCACAAGAACCCCAAGGCCAACAAAGACCTGCTCGACCACGGCACCTTGTACGTGGCCATCTTCGATGCGGGCGATGGCAACGCCGATCATCCGAAGGGCAAAGGGCAATGGGTCGAACTGACCCACGGCAAAAACGGCATCGACGCCAGCACCGGCTTCGCCAGCCAGGCCGAAGTGCTGATCCACGCGCGCCTGGCCGCCAGTGTGGTCAAAGCCACGCGCATGGACCGCCCGGAATGGATCGTGGTCAGCCCTACCGACGGCCAGGTCTATTGCACCCTGACCAACAACGCCAAGCGCGGCGAAGACGGCCAACCGGTGGGCGGGCCCAACCCGCGTGAGAAAAACGTCTACGGCCAGATCCTGCGCTGGAAGGCCAACGCCGATGACCACGGCGCAGCGGACTTCAACTGGGACCTGTTTGTGGTGGCCGGCAACCCGGGCGCGCATGCCGGCACGCCAAAAGGCGGCTCGTCCAACATCAACCCGCAGAACATGTTCAACAGCCCCGACGGCCTGGGGTTCGACAAGGCCGGGCGCCTGTGGATCCTCACCGATGGCGACTACAGCAACGCCGGCGACTTCGCGGGCATGGGCAATAACCAGATGCTCTGCGCCGACCCGAGCACCGGTGAAATCCGTCGCTTCATGGTCGGGCCGGTGGCCTGTGAGGTGACGGGCATCAGCTTCTCGCCGGATCAGAAAACCCTGTTTGTGGGGATCCAGCACCCGGGTGAAACCGGGGGTTCGACCTGGCCGGAGCATCTGCCGAATGGCAAGCCGCGCTCCTCGGTGATGGCGATTCGGCGGGATGATGGCGGGATTGTCGGCGCCTGATAGACCGCTATCGGGGGCAAGCCCCCTCCCACACTGGAGATAAACGCGGTCACCTGTGGGAGGGGGCTTGCCCCCGATGACAATGGCACAGACGCCCCCTATCTCCAGCCTGGTGCGGTACCATACCCGGCCGGACGCGGCGCCCTGCTGCGCGCAGGAGTTCGCATGGCCCATCCGTTTGAAACCCTCACACCCGACCTGGTACTCGACGCTGTCGAAAGCATCGGTTTCCTCAGCGACGCTCGCGTTCTGGCGCTCAACAGCTACGAAAACCGCGTGTATCAGGTGGGCATCGAAGACTCCGAACCGCTGATCGCCAAGTTCTACCGCCCCCAGCGCTGGACCAACGAAGCGATCCTCGAAGAGCACCGTTTCACCTTCGAGTTGGCCGAGTGCGACGTGCCGGTGGTCGCGCCGATGATTCATAACGGCGAAAGCCTGTTCGAACACGCCGGTTTCCGCTTCACCCTGTTCCCCCGCCGTGGCGGCCGCGCACCGGAGCCGGGCAACCTTGACCAGCTTTATCGCCTTGGGCAACTGCTCGGCCGCTTGCACGCCGTGGGTTCCACCCGCCCGTTCGAACACCGCGAAGCCTTGGGTGTGAAGAACTTCGGTCACGACTCGCTCAATACGTTGCTCGAAGGCAATTTCATTCCCAAGAGCCTGCTGCCAGCCTACGAGTCCGTGGCCCGCGACCTGCTCAAGCGCGTGGAAGAGGTCTACAAAGCCACGCCGCACAAGAACATCCGCATGCACGGCGATTGCCACCCCGGCAACATGATGTGCCGTGATGAGATGTTCCACATCGTCGACCTCGACGATTGCCGCATGGGCCCGGCGGTGCAGGACTTATGGATGATGCTCGCCGGTGATCGCCAGGAATGCCTGGGCCAGCTGTCGGAACTGATGGACGGCTACCAGGAATTCCACGACTTCGACCCGCGTGAACTGGCGCTGATCGAGCCGCTGCGCGCGTTGCGCCTGATGCACTACAGCGCGTGGCTGGCACGGCGCTGGGATGATCCGGCTTTCCCCCACAGCTTCCCGTGGTTCGGCAGCGAGCGGTATTGGGGCGACCAGGTGCTGGCGCTGCGCGAGCAACTCTCAGCGCTCAACGAAGAGCCGCTGAAACTCTTCTGATTGCTTTTAATGTGGGAGGGAGCCCCTCCCACACAAAGCAGACCGCATTACCAAGCCAGTCCCATTGGTTGACAAATATCCTTACAATCGCCCTTTGTTAGCTGCCTAAGCAAGGATTCCGCATGCAAGCCGCCAACCCCCGCAAGGGGTACATCCTGGGCCTGAGCGCCTATGTCATCTGGGGTCTGTTCCCGCTCTACTTCAAAGCCATCGCCAGTGTGCCCGCCGCCGAAATCATCGTGCACCGGGTGCTGTGGTCAGCGCTGTTCGGTGGTTTGCTGCTGATGGTGTGGAAGCACCCGGGCTGGTTCCGCGAACTGCGCGACAACCCCAGGCGCCTGGCAATCCTGGCACTCAGCGGTTCGTTGATCGCCGGTAACTGGCTGACCTATGTGTGGTCGGTGAACAGCGGGCGTATGCTTGAAGCCAGCCTGGGTTACTACATCAACCCGCTGGTGAATGTGCTGCTGGGCATGCTGCTCCTCGGCGAGCGCCTGCGCCGCCTGCAATGGGTGGCCGTGGGGCTGGCCGCAGTGGGTGTGGCGCAACAGGTGTGGCAGGTGGGCAGCTTGCCGTGGGTATCGTTGGTACTGGCGCTGACCTTCGGTTTCTACGGCCTGATCCGCAAGCAGGCGCCGGTCAAGGCGCTGCCGGGGCTGGTGGTGGAGACCTGGATGCTGGTGCCGATTGCGGTGGCCTGGTTGTTGTTCAACCCGTCGGCCCACAGTGCGCAACTGGCGTTCTGGAGCACATCCGAAGCCTGGTGGCTGGTGGCGGCCGGCCCGGTGACGTTGATCCCGCTGGTGTGCTTCAACGCCGCCGCACGGCATTTGCCCTACACCGCCTTGGGCTTTTTGCAGTATGTGGCACCGACCCTGGTGTTGCTGGAAGCGGTGCTGCTGTTCGGTGAGCACCTGGCGTCAAGCACGCTGATCGCGTTTGCCTTTATCTGGGCCGGGCTGGTGGTCTACAGCGTCGATGCCTGGTTGAGCGTGCGCAAACGCTGATCAAATAACGTACAAACCTCTGCAAGCCCCAGCCGGCCTGGCTTGCAGAGATCCACCCCAAGGTTATCCACAACCTGGTCCCCGCCATTTGTGCACAAGCCCTTGAAATTGCTCGTTTTTTGCACAGCTGGCGGAGAAGCCCGGTGGGCGTGGCCTGGCGCCGGGTCTCTACAGGTTATCCACAGGCCCATGCAAGATTTCCATGCATAACCTTGTGGGTGGTTATTCCTCGCTGTGCAGTTCCACCATCAGATCATCCGCCAGGGTTTCCAGGGATTCCTGCAACGCCTCCAAGGACAAGCTCGACGGCACCTGCAACAACGCCTCGGCGCTGAACAGCGGATCACCGCTCATCGGTGCCGGGCGTACATCGGTGCTCAAGCGCTCCAGGTTGACGCCCTGCTTGCTCAACAGCGCCGTGATCTCGCGCACGATGCCCGAGCGGTCGTTGCCCAGCAGCGTCATCACGATCGACTTGGACGCCGATGCCTGGCCACTGCTGCCCTCGCCCACCAGCACGCGAATACCGTGTGTGGATAAATCCTCCAAAGCCCCCACCAAGGCCTGACGACTCTCGGCAGGCACGCTGACCCGCAGGATCCCGGCGAACTGCCCGGCCATATGCGCCATTCGGCTTTCCAACCAGTTGCCGCCGTGGGCCGCGATGTTCTGCGCGATGCGTTCCACCAGGCCGGGTTTGTCGGCGGCGATAATAGTGAGTACAAGATGGTCCATGGCGAAGCCCTCTGAATTCAATCTACAAGGTGGACCCGGGGGCCCGCGAAAACAAATCGTGTACCATTTTTATATTTATCTGGAACAATCCAATAGTTTTTTGAGAACATCCGGTTCTCCGCTGTGACCGTACGACCAAAGTGGGTCGCTAAACGACGTATTTAGTCTAATTTTCACAACCGCAAGTCATCATGTAGTATGCCCTCCCGTGCACTACATAATGAAAATCCGAAACAGCGCATAAGCTCCGCAGAGTGAGGCAAGCAATGACTGAACACGTTCAAGTCGGTGGCCTGCAGGTCGCCAAAGTCCTGTTCGACTTCGTGAACAACGAAGCCATTCCCGGTACCGGCATCACTGCCGACCAGTTCTGGGCCGGCGCCGACAAGGTCATCCACGACCTGGCGCCGAAGAACAAAGCCCTGCTCGCCAAACGCGACGATTTCCAGGCGCGGATCGATACCTGGCACCAGGCCCACGCCGGCCAGGCCCATGACCCGGTGGCCTACAAAGCCTTCCTGCAAGACATCGGATATCTGCTGCCAGAAGCCGCAGACTTCCAGGCCTCGACCCAAAACGTCGATGACGAGATCGCCCGCATGGCCGGCCCGCAGCTGGTGGTGCCGGTGATGAACGCCCGCTTCGCCCTCAACGCGTCCAATGCACGTTGGGGCTCGCTGTACGACGCCCTGTATGGCACCGACGCCATCAGCGAAGCCGACGGCGCCGAGAAGGGCAAGGGCTACAACAAAGTGCGTGGCGACAAGGTCATTGCCTTCGCCCGCGCCTTCCTCGACGAAGCCGCGCCACTGAGCGCCGGCAGCCACGTCGATTCCACCGGCTACAAGATCGCCGACGGCAAGCTGATCGTCAGCCTCAAGGGCGGCAGCAACAGCGGCCTGCGTGACGACGCCCAGTTGATCGGTTTCCAGGGCCCTGCGGCCGAGCCGATCGCGATCCTGCTGAAACACAACGGCCTGCACTTCGAAATCCAGATCGACGCCAGCACCCCGGTTGGCCAGACCGATGCCGCCGGTGTCAAAGACGTGCTGATGGAAGCCGCACTCACCACCATCATGGACTGCGAAGACTCCGTCGCCGCCGTCGATGCCGATGACAAGGTGGTGATCTACCGCAACTGGCTCGGCCTGATGAAGGGCGACCTCGCCGAAGAAGTGGCCAAGGGCGGCAAGACCTTCACCCGCACCATGAACGCCGACCGCGTCTACACCGGCGTCGACGGCCAGGACGTGACGCTGCACGGCCGTTCGCTGCTGTTCGTGCGTAACGTTGGCCACTTGATGACCATCGACGCGATCCTTGACAAACACGGCAACGAAGTACCGGAAGGCATCCTCGACGGCCTGCTCACCAGCCTGGCGGCGATCCACAGCCTCAACGGCAACAACACACGCAAGAACAGCCGCACCGGCTCGGTGTACATCGTCAAGCCGAAGATGCACGGCCCGGAAGAAGCCGCGTTCACCAACGAGCTGTTCGGCCGCATCGAAGACGTGCTGAACCTGCCACGCAACACCCTCAAGGTCGGGATCATGGACGAGGAGCGCCGCACCACGGTCAACCTCAAGGCCTGTATCAAGGCCGCCAGCGAGCGCGTGGTGTTTATCAACACCGGCTTCCTCGACCGCACCGGTGACGAGATCCACACCTCCATGGAAGCCGGCGCGATGGTGCGCAAGGCGGCGATGAAGGCGGAAAAATGGATCGGCGCCTACGAGAACTGGAACGTCGATATCGGCTTGAGCACCGGCCTGCAAGGCCGTGCGCAGATCGGTAAAGGCATGTGGGCGATGCCCGACCTGATGGCAGCGATGCTTGAACAGAAAATCGCCCACCCACTGGCCGGCGCCAACACCGCCTGGGTGCCATCGCCGACGGCCGCCGCACTGCACGCGCTGCACTACCACAAGGTCGACGTATTCGCACGCCAGGCCGAACTGGCCAAGCGCGAACGCGCGTCGGTGGACGACATCCTCACCATTCCCCTGGCCAGCAACACCGATTGGTCCGACGAAGAAATCCGTAACGAACTGGACAACAACGCCCAGGGCATCCTCGGCTATGTCGTGCGCTGGATCGACCAAGGCGTGGGCTGCTCGAAAGTGCCGGACATCAATGACGTCGGCCTGATGGAAGACCGCGCCACCCTGCGCATCTCCAGCCAGCACATTGCCAACTGGCTGCGCCACGGCATCGTCAACGAAGCCCAGGTGATGGAAAGCCTCAAGCGCATGGCGCCGGTGGTGGACCGTCAGAATGCCGGGGATGCGCTGTACCGCCCACTGGCACCGGATTTCGACAGCAATATCGCGTTCCAGGCAGCGGTGGAGTTGGTGATTGAAGGGACCAAACAGCCGAATGGCTATACCGAGCCGGTGTTGCACCGTCGGCGTCGGGAGTTCAAGGCTAAAAACGGCCTGTAAATGAAAAAGCCCTGATCGTGAGATCAGGGCTTTTTCTTTGGGGCGGTGTTGTGGATGTACGCGGTCAACTGTGGGAGGGGGCTTGCTCCCGATGAGGCCCGTACAGACACTGCAAAAATCAGGAAGCCATCCCCAACTCCCGCTTGACCAACTTCGCCAACTTCACGCTGTCGATCGGCTTGAGCAAAAAATCCACCACGCTCAAATGCATCGCATCAATCACATCCGGCGCTTCGGCATCCCCCGACATGATGATGATCGGCAGCGCCGCGCGGGTGGATTCGCGCACCTGCTTGATCAACTCCAGACCATTGCTGGGTTTCATGCGCAGATCGGTGATCAGCAAACCGATGGAACTGCTGGACTTCAATAAATCCCACGCGGCCTCGCCACTGTCGGCCGTCATGCAGCGAATACCGTCCAAGCCCAGGATCTCCGCCAGCAGTTCACGCGCGTCCTTGTCGTCATCAACAATCAACACGCGTTGTGGCGGTAAATCAGGCTCCAGCATCACGGCGCTGAGCGCCTCGCGCTCGGCATCACTCAAAATATCGTGGTCGGACATACGTTTCTCAGCGGTTTTCGACAATCTTCCAGCACACTCGTCAGACATCTGCGGAAGGGCGTTCAATGTGCACTTCGTCGGAAAGTTTGCCTAGTGGGTGTTCTACGGGGTTTGGACGATAGTCGTGTAAGGTTTTTCCCTAGTTCTGCGGCGTTTTCATCGACCTAGACTTACGTCCAATGGGCACCCGCCGCTCAGGAGTCGACCATGCAGGACGATAACGACAAAAAAATTGCGGTCATGGTTATGAGTAAAGCTGATGCCTTCGCCCAGGCGGGAAAAACTGCTGTCTTGCAGAACATCCACGGCACCCTGCAGTTCCTGCAACGCTTCCCACCGTTCAACCAGATGGAAAACGCGCACCTGGCGTTTCTGGTGGAACAGTGCCAACTGCGCTTCTTCGGCCCCGGCGAGAGCATCCTCAAGCCGTCGGGCGGGCCGGTGGAACACTTCTACATCGTCAAGCAGGGCCGCGTCGTGGGTGAACGGCCGGACGCCACGCAAGCCACCTTCGAAATCACCACCGGCGAGTGTTTCCCCCTCGCTGCATTGTTAGGTGAACGTGCCACCCGCACCGAGCATAAAGCCGCCGAAGACACCTTCTGCCTGCAACTGAACAAGCCGGCCTTTATCAAGCTGTTCGCGCTGTCCAGCCCGTTCCGCGACTTCGCCCTGCGCGGTGTCAGCAGCCTGCTCGACCAGGTCAACCAGCAAGTGCAGCAAAAAGCCGTGGAAACCCTCGGCACCCAATATTCCTTGAATACCCGCCTGGGCGAATTGGCGATGCGCCATCCGGTCACCTGCAGCCCGCAGACACCGTTGCGTGAAGCGGTAACGCTGATGCATGAGCAGCAGGTGGGCAGCATTGTGATTGTCGATGAACACAAGGCGCCCCTGGGCATTTTCACCCTGCGCGACCTGCGCCAGGTGGTGGCCGACGGCACCGGCGACTTCAGCCAGGGCATTGAAGGCCATATGACCCAGGCGCCGTTCTTTTTAACGCCGGACCACAGCGCCTTCGATGCGGCCATCGCCATGACCGAGCGGCATATCGCCCACGTCTGCCTGGTCAAGGACCAGCGCCTGTGCGGCGTGGTGTCCGAGCGCGACCTGTTTTCCCTGCAACGGGTCGACCTGGTGCACCTGGCCCGCACCATCCGCAATGCGCCACGGGTGGAGAACCTGGTAGCGCTGCGCGGTGAGATCGGCCAACTGGTGGAGCGCATGCTCGCCCATGGCGCGTCGTCGACCCAGATCACCCACATCATTACCCTGCTCAACGATCACACCGTGTGCCGGGTGATCGAGCTGACCCTGGCCGAAAAAGGCGACCCCGGCGTGCCGTTCAGTTGGCTGTGTTTCGGCAGCGAAGGCCGGCGCGAGCAGACGCTGTACACCGACCAAGACAACGGCATCCTGTTCGAAGCCAGGGACGCGGTGGAAGCCGCCGAGATTCGAGGGCGGTTACTGCCCCTGGCACAGCAGATCAACCAGAGCCTGGCGCTGTGCGGGTTCAGCCTGTGCAAGGGCAACATCATGGCCGGTAATCCCGAGCTGTGCCTCTCGCGGGCGGAATGGGCGCGGCGGTTTGCGGCGTTTATTCGCGAGGCGACGCCGGAGAACCTGCTGGGCTCGAGTATCTATTTCGACCTGCGCGTGGTGTGGGGCGATGAACGCGGCTGTGAGCAACTGCGCCAGGGCATTCTCGACCACGTCGGGGATAACCGGCTGTTCCAGCGCATGCTGGCCGAGAATGCCTTGCGCCAGCGCCCGCCCGTAGGGCGTTTCCGCGATTTTGTGCTGACCCGCAAAGGCGCGGAAAAGGCCACCCTCGACCTCAAGGTGCAGGGCCTGACCCCCTTTGTCGACGGCGCACGCTTGTTGGCCCTGGCCAACGGCATCCACGCCAATAACACCCTGGAGCGCCTGCGCCAGCTGGTGGTCAAGGAAGTGATCGAGCCCCTGGACGGCGCCGCCTATGAAGAGGCCTATCACTTTATCCAGCAAACCCGTATGCAGCAGCATCAGTTGCAGACCCGCGAGAACCAGCCGTACTCCAACCGCGTCGACCCCGACAGCCTCAACCACCTGGACCGCCGCATCCTGCGCGAATCCCTGCGCCAGGCCCAGCGCCTGCAAAGCAGCCTGACCTTGCGGTATCAGCTGTGAGCTTGTTTGACTGGCTGCGCGCGGCCAAGCCCAGACTCGATACAACGCAACAACGGCGCCTGGAGCAATTACCCAGGCCCGTAGTGTTGGGCGACAGCACGTTGCGCAGCCAGCGTTGGGTGGTGGTGGACCTGGAAACCAGCGGCCTGAATCTCAACCGTGACCAGGTGCTGTCCATCGGCGCGGTGGTGATCGAGGACGGCGCAGTGGATTTTTCCCAACTGTTCGAGCGCACCCTGCACCGCGCCGACACCAAACTCAGCCCCAGCGTGCTGATCCACGGCCTCGGCCCCAGCGCCATCGCGGCGGGCAGCGACCCGGCCGAGGCCCTGCTGGACTTCATGGAGTTCGTCGGCGACAGCCCGCTGCTCGCCTTCCACGCGCCATTCGATCAACACATGCTGGGCCGCGCGCTCAAGGACAGCCTGGGGTATCGCCTGGCCCATCCGTTCCTCGATGTAGCCGACATCGCCCCGCTGCTGTGCCCCGAGGCGCATATCCGCGAGGCCGGCCTGGACGACTGGATCAACCACTTCAACCTGCACGTGGGCGAACGCCATCACGCCAGCGCCGATGCCCTGGCCACGGCGGAGCTGATGCTGATCCTGTTCAGCCGCGCGCGTCAGCAGCAGATCGACACGCCTCAGGCGCTGCAGGAGCGTTTGAGCCAATGGAAACGGCGTAAACACGCGCCATCGTTTTAATGTCATCTCCCGACGGACGCCAATTGCGCCCGCTCCACGCCTCTGACACAATCGCGAATAATTCTCGTTATTTTAAACCTTTTGTTTATTCGGTGATGCCTTGTCGTCGGTCCAGAACCCACACAGTGAGCTTGTTGGTGCGTTGTATCGCGACCATCGTGGCTGGCTGCTGGCCTGGCTGCGGCGCAATGTGGCCTGCCCGAGCCGTGCCGAAGACCTGAGCCAGGACACCTTCATGCGCCTGCTCGGGCGTGACGAGTTGCGCGAGCCCCGCGAACCACGGGCGTTTCTGGTGGCCATCGCCAAGGGCTTGCTGTTCGACTACTTCCGCCGCGCGGCCCTCGAACAGGCCTACCTCAGCGAACTGATGCTGATCCCGGAAAGCGAACACCCATCGCCCGAAGAGCAGCAACTGATCCTCGAAGACCTCAAGGCCATCGACCGCCTGCTCGGCAAGCTGTCGAGCAAGGCCCGCGCCGCCTTCCTCTATAACCGCCTCGACGGCCTGGGCCATGCCGAAATTGCCCAGCGCCTGGGGGTGTCGGTGCCGCGTGTACGCCAGTACCTGGCCCAGGGCATTCGCCAGTGCTACATCGCCCTGTATGGCGAGCCGCTGTGAACGTGATCAGCTCCAAGCCCGTGTCGGCCCGTGTCCTGGATGCGGCCATTGCCTGGCAGTTGTCCCTCGATTCGGGTGATGGCAGCGCGGTGGAGCGCGAAGAATTCAGCAAATGGCTGGCCAGCGATGAAGAGCACGCCCGTGCCTGGCGCCAACTGGGCATGCTTGATCAGCGTTTCAGCGTGGCCTCGGGCCCGGCGCGGGCCGCGTTGTTACAGTCGCGCGAGGGCATTCGCCAGCGCGTGCGCAAGCTCGGCAGCGGCCTGGCGAGCATTGCCCTGGTGTGCGGCCTGGCGTTGTTTGCCGGCGAGCGCTACGTGCCGATCCACTATTGGCTGGCCGACCAGCGCACCGCCACCGGGGAGCAGCGCACGCTGAAACTGGCGGACGGTACGTTGATCAACCTCAACACCCACAGCGCCATCGACGTGCGCTTCGATGAGAAGCGCCGGCTGATCGTGTTGCAGGAAGGCGAAATCCTCGTCGAAACCGGCCACAACGATGCGCGCCCGTTTTATGTGCAAACCCGCGACGGCAGCCTGCGCGCGCTGGGCACGCGGTTTATCGTCAAGCGCGAAGACGACGCGACGCGCCTGAGCGTGCTGCAATCGGCGGTGGGCGCCCAGCCCGAAGCGCTGCAACAGGAACAGGTGTTCAAGGCAGGCCAACAAGTGTTGATGCGCAGCGACGGCCTCGGCCCCGCACTGGCCGTCACCCCCGCCAGCGATGCCTGGACGCGCGGTATGCTGGTGGTCGACAACGCCCGTCTGGGCGATGTGGTGCAGGAACTCAGTCGCTACCGCACCGGCCATCTGGGTGTGGATAAAACCGTGGCGGACCTGCGCATCACCGGCAGCTTCCCGCTGCACGACACCACCCTGGCGCTCAACGCGCTGCTGCCCACCCTGCCGGTGCAGATCGAACAGCACACGCCGTGGTGGGTGACGGTTGTCGCCAAGACACCTGAGGCCAAATAAAAAATATTTTCCACCGGCCCTATCACTTTTGAAATCTCGCTCGGCACATAGGCAATTGCGAATTACTTCCATTCAGGAGCCGCCCTATGTCCCGCACGCTAGACACCTTGTTGCGCCCCAGCCTGTTAGCCGTGGCCATTGCACTCAGCGCCCCGCTGGCCAGCACTGCGCTGATTGCCGCCGAACAAGCCTCCAGCGTGCGCGCCTACAACCTGCCGGCCGCTTCATTGGCCAGCACCCTGAACCAGATCGCCAGCCAGGCCGGCCTGGCGCTGACCCTCAACCCAGCGTTGGCCTCAGGCAAGACCTCGGCCCCGGTCCAGGGCCAGTTCGATGCACCGGGTGCACTGCGTGAAGCCTTGCGTGGCACCGGGTTGCAGCTGGAGCAGAGCAGCGCGGGCACGTACACGCTGGTGGCGGTTCCGGAGGGGGTGATGGCGCTGCCGGTGACTAACATCACAGGGCAAGATGGCAACCAGGAAAGTGCCTGGGGCCCGGTACAAGGCTACCTGGCCACACGGACCGCCGCCGGCACCAAGACCGACACCGCCCTGGTGGAGGCCCCGCGTTCGATCTCCGTGGCCACCCGCGAGCAGATGCAGGATCGCAACGTGCAGAACCTGGACGACGCGGTCAAATACATGCCCGGCATCGTGTCCGCCAGCTATGGCAGCGACACCCGCTACGACTGGATGCGCGTGCGCGGCTTCGAGCCCACCCAGTTCCTCGACGGCCTGCCATTGCCGCGCGGCGTGTACGCCAACCCCAAAGCGGAAACCTGGAACCTCGACCGCCTCGCCCTGCTGCGTGGCCCGGCCTCGTCGGTGTACGGCCAGACCCCACCGGGCGGCCTGCTGGACATGGTCAGCCGACGCCCCAGCGCAGAGTCGAGCAACGCCATCCAGGTGCAATACGGCAGCGACAACTACCGCCAGATCAACTTCGCCAGCACCGGCAAGATCGATGATGAAGGCCAATTCCTCTATGGCCTCAGCGGCGTGGTACGCGATGCCGGCACCCAGGTCGATCACATCGACAACAAGCGCTACAACATTGCGCCGAGCCTGACCTGGAACATCGATACCGACACCAAGCTGACCCTGCTCTCGCAGTTCACCCGTGACGATACCGGGACCACCAGCCAGTTCATGCCGATCCAGGGCACCAAGATCAAATCGCCACTGGGCGAGGTCTCCCACCACAAGAACCTGGGCGACCCGGACTACGAGTTCTACGACCGCACCTACTACGCGCTGGGCTATGCCTTCGAGCATCGTTTCAACGACACCTGGCAGTTCAAGCAAAACCTGCGCTATACCAAGTCGGATCTGTCGTTCCAGCAACTGACCGTGGGTTCCTACGCGTTCTCCCCCGCGGATGCAGCGGGCAATATCAGCCGCTCGACCACCAACGTCGACGAGGACATCGGCCAGTTCGCGGTGGATAACAACTTCCAGGCAGACTTTGCCACTGGCGATGTCATCCACACCCTGCTGCTCGGCCTGGACCACCAGCGCACCGATACCTCCTATCGCGCGATATTCGGGACGGCCTCGGGCACCAATATTTTCAACCCGGCCAATACCCAGCCAACCCTGCGCCCGACCGATGTCCGACCTTTTTACGACTACAACCAGAAAACCGTGCAGACCGGTCTCTACGTGCAGGACCAGATGGCCCTGGATAAGTGGCGCCTGACCCTGGGCGGGCGTGAAGATTGGGTGCATCAGGGCACCACCTACTTCAACGACAGCGATGCGACCAACACTGACCGCATCAAACACTTCAGCGGCAACGCGGCGCTGAGCTATGTATTCGACTCGGGCTTCGTACCCTACTTGTCCTACGCCGAGTCGTTCCAACCGGCGAGCAACGCCGATACAAACGCGCTCAAGACGTTCAAGCCCACCGAAGGCAAGCAGTGGGAAATGGGGGTCAAGTATCAGCCGCCCGGCTCCAATACGTTGCTCAGTGCAGCGGTCTACGACCTGACCCAGAAGAATGTGCAGGTGACCACCCTCGGCGCTGGGGGCCAGCAGATCAACAGCCAGACCGGCGAAGTGAAGGTCAAGGGCCTGGAGTTGGAAGCCGTGTCCGATGTGACCGAGAACCTCAAGGTCATCGCCGCCTATACCTTGGCAAAATCCGAAGTGCAGAAAGGCATCTACAAAGGCAACCGCCTGACACTGATGCCCAACCAACAAGCCTCGTTGTGGACCGACTACACCTGGCACACCGGTGTGCTTGACGGTTTCGGCATCGGCTTTGGCGCCCGTTACACCGGCAACACCTATGGCGACCAGGCCAACACCTGGCTGGGAAAGGCCAACGCCTATACCGTGTTTGACGGTGCGGTGCATTACGACCTGGGCCGCCTGGACAACAGCCTTAAGGGTGCATCGGTCAAGTTGAACGCCACCAACCTGTTCAACAAGGACTACCTGTCGACCTGTGATGGCAACTACTGCTACTTCGGCGACCAGCGCAGCGTCGTCGCCAGCGCCACCTACCAGTGGTAATCGGCTGAGTTAACCACCGGGCCGCCCTTGTGGGCGGCTTTGGCGTGTCTGAAGGCTAGAACATGAAAAGCAAAACCATCCGCCGCTGGTCCTTCATCCACACCTGGACCAGCCTGATCTGCACGGTGTTCCTGCTGCTGCTCGCCCTCACCGGCCTGCCGCTGGTGTTTCACCATGAGATCGACCACCTGCTGGGCAACGAGCCCGAGCTGGCGCAGATGCCTGCCGATACGCCACAGCTCGACCTTGAGCAACTGGTGAGCAAGGCCCAGGCCCATCGCCCGGGCGAGGCCATGCAATACCTGGCGTGGGATGAAGATGACAAGAACGGCGTGATCGCGATCATGGCCGCCACAGCGGGGACCGAGCCCAACTCGTCCCACACCTTCATGCTCGACGCGCGCACCGGTGATGCGGTCGAGATGCCGTCGGCCAATGGCGGGTTCACCCTGTTCCTGCTGCGCCTGCATGTGGATATGTTCGCCGGCCTGCCGGGCAAGTTGCTGCTGGCATTCATGGGCGTTCTGTTTGTGCTGGCGATTGTCTCGGGCACGGTGCTGTACCTGCCGTTCATGCGCCGCTTGAAGTTCGCCACCGTGCGCCAGGACAAGTCCACGCGCCTGCGCTGGCTCGACCTGCACAACCTGATTGGCGTGGTCACGTTGACCTGGGCGCTGGTGGTGGGCGTGACCGGCGTGATCAGCGCCTGTGCCGACTTGATCATCGCCGCCTGGCGCACCGACAGCCTCAGCGCGATGATCGAACCCTACAAAAACGCCCCGCCTCTGACCCAACGCGCCCCCGCGAGCGAGCTGCTGAGCATCGCCGCCAAGGCCGCGCCCGGCATGCAGCCGGACTTTATCGCCTTCCCCGGCACACGCTTTTCCAGCGAGCACCATTACGCGGTGTTCATGAAGGGCAGCACACACTTGACCTCGCACCTGCTCACGCCGGTCCTGATCGACGCCAGCACCCTGGCCGTCACCGCCATCGCCGAACGGCCGTGGTACATGGACGCCATGGGCATGTCTCAGCCACTGCACTTCGGCGACTACGGCGGCATGCCGATGAAGATCCTCTGGGCGGCGCTGGATGTGCTGACCATCGTCGTGCTGGTGAGTGGGATTTACTTGTGGATCGTGCGGCGCAAGGCGGGCAAGGCATGAAGCCAAGGCAGTCGAGTTTCTGGAAGGTATTTGGCATTCCCCTGGGGATTGGCCTGCTCAGCGCCGCCGGGTTGTTTGCGGCGTTGCTGGGGGATGGGCTGTGGGATTCATTGAGTTGGGTGGGGTTGGGTATCCCGGCCGCCATTGGCATTTGGGCGTTGTTCAAGCGGCGTGGCTGAGGGCGCTATCGGGGGCAAGCCCCCTCCCACAGTTGACCGCGTGGTTATGACGAACGCGGGACACATGTGGGGATTGCCCCCGATGAGGCCCTCAAAAACACCCGCACTCCCCCTCGCCAGCCACCGCGCAACCCTCTAGGCTAGCCACAGTCCATTGTGAGGTTCGCCCATGTCCGCTCCCAGCATGACCTTATTCCACAACCCCGCGTCACCGTTCGTGCGTAAAGTCCGCGTGCTGCTGGCTGAAACCGGCCAGCAGGACCGCGTCGCCCTGCATGGCTGCATGCCGACCCCGGTCAACCCCGATGCGCAGCTGGTGCAAGACAACCCCGTGGGCAAGATCCCGGCTCTGCGCCTGGCCGACGGCAGCGTGCTGCACGACAGCCGGGTGATCCTCGATTACTTCGACCACCAGCACGTCGGCAACCCGCTGATCCCCCGCGATGGCTCGGCCCGCTGGCGGCGCCTGACCCTGGCTTCGATAGCCGACGGCATCATGGATGCCGCCGTGCTGGTGCGCTACGAGACCGCCCTGCGCCCGGTGGAAAAACACTGGGCGCCGTGGCTCGATGAGCAGCGCAACAAGATCCACCGCGCCCTCGCCGAGCTGGAACAGGACGCCATCGCCGAACTGACCAGCCACTTCGATATCGCTTCGATCAGCGTGGCCTGCGCCCTGGGTTACCTCGACTTCCGCCATCCGGATATGCACTGGCGCTCGGACAACCCCAAGCTGGCCGCCTGGTACGCCGAGGTCAGCCAGCGACCTTCGATGCTGGAGACCCAGCCGCCCGTGTGACGTTCACACCGACCCAATGTGGGAGCGGGCTTGCCCGCAATCGCGGTATGTCATTCAGCACAGCTGTTTCTGAACCACCGCTATCGCGTGCAAGCCCACTCCCACATTGGACGGTGGTGGTATTGAGGAATGTAACGATCCTTGCGGCTAACTGCGCCCCCACTTGCTGATCCTCCCGCAACCCGATCATTGCACCGCCTCCAGGTCGAACTGCAGCGGCTCGGCCGCCTTGCGCTTGCCCACGCCATACCAATCCAGTTTGCGCGTCAGCACCATCACCGTACCCAGCAGCCCGAACAGCAGCAGCGAGCCCATCAGCAGTGCGTAGTCCTCGGCACTCAACAGCCCGTACAGCAAGCCATACAGCGCCGCCAGCCCCGCCGAAAACCCCAGGCCATGGGCAACGCTGCGCAGCACGTGGCACACGTAGAAGCCGATCAACAGCACGCAGGCACTCGCCGAAATCAGGTAGGCCAAGGCAAAGCCCAGGTGCTCGGACAACGACAACAACAGCAGGTAGAAGAACGCCAAGGCAACGCCCACCAATGCGTACTGGACGGGGTGCACCGCCAGGCTCTTGAGCACTTCGAACAGGAAGAAACCGGCAAAGGTCAGGGCGATGAACAGCAGCGCGTATTTGATCGCGCGGTCGCTCTTGAGGTACTGGTCCACCGGGTCGATGAAGTTCACGCCGAAGCTGCGGTTGTTGAAGTCGTTGCAGCCCTGGCCGTCCAGGCAGGTTTGCAGGGCCTGTTCGAGGTTGGTGGAAAAGAATGAGGTCTGCCAGTTGGCCGTGAAGCCGTTGTCAGTCACTTCGCGCTGGGCCGGCAGGAAGTTGCCGATAAAGCTGGGGTGCGGCCAGTTGGAGGCCAGGGACACCTGGCTGGTCTTGCCTACCGGCACCACTTGCAGTTGCTCGGTGCCTTGCAGGCGCAGGTCGAAGGCGAAGTCCACTACAGCCGGTTTCCTGCTGTCCTGCTCCGGCAATGCCACATGCACGCCCTCCCCCAGCCAGTCCACTTGGGAGCCCGGTTCGAACTCCAGGCGCTGGCTGCCCAGCTCCAGCTTCAGCGCATTTTCGATGCCGCGAATATCGCTGATCCCCACCGCCAGAAACGCCGGCTCAAAGCGGTAATCGGCAAAGTCTTCGGTGATGCCCAACTGCGCAGGCAGCTCGAAACGCCCGCTGATACGGTTGTCGGCATGGAACAGCCGCGCCTGGTAAATCCCCCGTGCGCGCAGTTCGGTCTGCACCTTGCCGTCGAGCTCAAAACGGTCCGGCAGGAAATACAGGCGACCCCGCTCTTCACGGGTGACCTCGTAGCGCTTGTTGAGCTTTTCATTGAGCTTCCACTCGCGCACGGTCTTGCGATACGGCACCACCATCACCGGGCCGGTGAGGCGCTGGGCGTAGCTGGAACTGCGCGCGATGTCCATCAGGACGCCGTCGCGCAGTTGCTGGCGGTCACTGATGATGCCGTTGATCATCAGTAACGGAATCAGCAACAGCAGGATCAGCAGCGCAATCGCGCCAAGTTTGAAAAGCAGGCTGCGGTTCATGGGTCTCTCCCTGTTTTGATGGGGAGAGTCTGGGCAGCCTGTGTGGGGGATTTATGTGGGCAATGTGGAGACTGTGTGGAGATGCAGCACCACGTGCACACCGCCCGACACATTGCCGATCTGCAAGGCACCGCCGTGCAGCTTCATGACTTCCTCGACAAAATTGAGGCCCAGGCCGGTGCTCTTGCGCCCGCTGCCGGGACGCGGCAAGGAATAGAAGCGCTCGCTGAGGCGCGGCAGGGCGTAGTCGGGGATCGGTGCGGCCTGGTTGAACAGGCTCACCTGCACGTCGTTGTGCAGCGTCTGTGCGCTGAATCTCAACACGCCACCGGGCGGAGTGAAGTCCAGCGCGTTGTCCAGCACGTTACCCAGGGCCTGGCGCAGCAGGAAGGGTTCGCCAAACACCTTCACATCAGCGGCAATCGTCTGTTCGACGTGCAACCCGGCACCTTCGATTCGCGCACATTGGGCGTTGAGTACAGCGTCGACCAAGGCCGCCAGCGGGATACTCGCCTGCTCCTCCAAACCCTGGCGTTGCTCGACCTGCGCCAGGTTCAGCAGGCGTTCGATCAACTGCTGCAGGCGCGCGCTTTCGCTGTCGATATTGCCGACGAAGCGCTGCTGCTGTTCGCGGCTCATCTCGCCCTGCAACAGCTCGGCCGCGCCGCGAATCGCGGCCAGCGGGCTTTTCAATTCATGGGTCAGGGTGTGCACGTAATGTTCGACGTAGGCCTTGCCCTCCAGTTGCGTGCGCATGTACTCGACGGCAGTGGACAGCTGCTTCAGCTCGCCGCCGCGATAATGCGGCAGCTCCGCCCTTCGACCTTCACTGACGGCTTCGGCGTAGGCGGTCAGGCGACGCAGCGCAACGCTCAGCCACCACGACAGCAACGCACCGAGCAACAGGCCGAGGATAACCAGGCCCGCGCCGTACCACAGCAGGCGGCGTTCAGTGCGGTCGACATACGGCTGCAACGAGCTGTTGGGCTTGGCCACGGTGACCACGCCGATGATCTGCCCGTTATCGCGGATCGGCGCGCCGACGTGCATCACCGATGAGGTGGGGTCATCCGCTGCGCTGCGGGTGGAGCGCGCGCCGTATTCGCCGCGCAGGGTCAGGTAGACGTCGTTCCACTTGGAGTAGTCCTGGCCCACCGCTTCGCCCGTGGAGTCGAGCAACACCGTGCCGTTGGCGTCGGTGACGTAGATACGGTGGTTGACCTGGTTTTTCGGCAAGCCCCAGATGGTCGCGCCGGGCTGGCGGTTGCCATAGGCCTTGAGTAATTCGGGCCAGTGGCTCTGGCCGAGGGTGCCGTGCTTCACGTCTTCGCGCAGGATTTCGGCCAGCAGGTTGGCGGTGTCTACCAGGGTTTCTTCGGTGGACTGGCGCACGCCGGGACGGATTTCCTTCATCACGGTGCTGAGCACGAAGTAACCGGTGAGGCCGATAAACAGCGCATACACCAGGAAAATCCGCAGCCCCAGGCGCATCAGCTGTTGCTCGGGCTGTAGCTGTAGCCGAGGCCGCGATGGGTCTGGATCGGCTCGGCATCGGCGGCCACGCTGCGTAACTTGCTGCGCAGGCTCTTGATGTGGCTGTCGATATTGCGCTCGTAACCGGCGTCGGCCGCCACGCCCACCGCGTCCAGCAACTGCTCGCGGCTGAACACCCGCTCGGGTTGCTCCAGCAGGCTTTGCAGCAGGCGGAATTCATGCCGGGTCAGGCTCAGGGGTTGGCCGCGATAGCTGATCTGCATGCGCTCCAGATCGACCTGGAACAGCGCCGGCGCCACACCGGGGCCGACGCGCTTGAGGATCGCCCGCACCCGCGCCGCCACTTCCCGTGGGCTGAACGGCTTGACCACGTAATCGTCGGCGCCGATCTCCAGCCCCACCACGCGGTCGATCTCGCCATCCCGCGCGCTGAGGAACATCACCGGCACTTCACTGAAACGGCGCAATTGCTTGCAGGTTTCAAAACCGCTGATGTCCGGCAGGCCGATGTCGAGGATGATCAGGTCGGCGGGGGTCTGGCGCTGATGGGCCAACGCCTCCTGGCCGAGGCTCAGCCAGGTGGTGGTAAAGCCCTCGCCTTGCAGGGCGAATATCAGCGTGTCGGCTATCGCCGCTTCGTCTTCGACAATCAGGATGTGGGGCATGGGTTCAAATCAGCAGTCCGGTTTGTCGGCAGTGTAGCGACGGGCCGGGTTTACTGCTGCGCCAAATTCACGCAAGGCCTTGGCGCCGATCAGCAACGGGTAATTGAAGCTGCTGCGGTCGGTGAGGTTGACCTCGACGGTACGCTTGACGTTGCCCAGGCACATTTCCAGGTCGATGACCGGGCGTTTGGCCACAGTGGCTTCGTCCTTGTCGTCGTCTTCATCGGCGCGGCTCTTGATCTTGCTGATGCGCGACACCTTGTGTTCGTAGACCTTGTTGGTGGCGTCCTTGCCGCCGAGGCGGAAGCGCACCCAGTCGTCACCGTCACGGGTGAAGGTCTCGATGTCACGGGCCGACAGCGAAGCGGTCAGCGCGCCGGTGTCCATCTTGGCCTTGAAGGTTTCGCCGATCTCCGGCAACTGGATGTATTCATAGCGACCGTAAAGGGTCGGCTCGGCGGCCATGACAGGCAGGGCAACCAGGGCGAGGGAGGCAAGAAGCAGTTTCACGAAGTGATTTCCTCGGAAAGAAGTAGGCGGATTCTAGACCGCAAAGACAGCACTTAGTTAGTCACGCCCACCATAACCGGCACATTGTGAAACATTCGTACGGCCATTTGCGATTTGGCCTCTAGACTCAGCTTGCTTATGATGGCCCGCCCACACGATTCCAAGAGTTACTTATGCGCCGCCTGCTCACCGGCTGTTTGGTTTCACTGCTGCTGTTGCTCAACACCCTCGTCCTGATCGGGCCACTGCTGGTGTTTGCCCTGCTCAAACTGGTGGCGCCCGGTCGCTATCGGGACTACGCCTCATGGGCGGTGATGTGGATCGCCGAGACCTGGGCCGAGATCGACAAGCTTATTTTCGCCTTGTGCATCCCCACCCAATGGGACATTCGCGGCGGTGATGAGCTGCGCGGAGACACCAGCTATCTGGTGATCAGCAACCATCAATCCTGGGTGGACATCCCGGCGCTGATCCAGGCCCTCAACCGCCGCACGCCGTTCTTCAAATTCTTCCTGAAAAAAGAGCTGATCTGGGTGCCCTTCCTGGGCCTGGCCTGGTGGGCCCTGGATTACCCGTTCATGAAGCGCTACACCAAGGCGTTCCTGGCCAAACACCCGGAGCTGGCAGGGCAGGACTTGAAGATCACCAAGGAGGCGTGCGAGCTGTTCAAGCGCCAGCCGGTGACCGTGGTCAATTACCTCGAAGGCACGCGGTTCAGCGAGGCCAAGCGCAAGCAGCAGGCTTCGCCATTCACTCACTTGCTCAAGCCCAAGGCGGGCGGCGTGGCGTTTGTGCTGGCGGCAATGGGCGAACAACTGGACGCCGTGCTCGACGTGACCGTGGTGTATCCGCAGCAAAAGATTCCGGGGTTCTGGGAGTTGATCAGCGGCGCGGTGCCCAAGGTGATCATCGACATCCAGACCCGTGAGCTGGACCCGGCGTTGTGGCAGGGGGATTACGAGAATGATCCGGCGTTTCGCCAGACCGTCCAGAACTGGGTCAACCAGCTCTGGAGCGAAAAGGATCAGCGTATTCGGCGACTGCGTGGCTAAACGTTCCGAAGGTGCCTGCGTCTTACGTATTCCTGAGGGCTGCCATGAGTTCCAGCTGTAAGTCAGCATCACTGCGCTGGGTGTTCGCAAGGAACGCTTCCAGGTCGGTCCGCAGGGCCGCAACGAACCGATCAATATCCTTTCCCGAACGGTCAGCATCGAGGAAAGCCCGCAGCTCGCAAATTACCTTATCCGCGACTGGATGGTCATGAAGGAAGCTCGCATGCTCTGTCAGTGCGTCCCAGCTGGCCAGATCCACCTTTCGACCTTCCAGGTCTCTTATTACATTCGGATCGTTTTGCAGTTGCTCCGCCAACCTGGCCTGCGCCTTCAGATCATCGTCGGTCACGCCTTTTTGCCCACTATTGCCAGGCAAAATCCCAAGCTTGAGGTTCGGATCGTTTTGCAGTTGCTCCGCCAATTTGGCCAGCGCCTTCAGATCATCGTCAGTCACGCCTTTTTGCCCGCTATTGCCAGGCAAACTCTCAAGCTTGAGGTTCGGATCGTTTTGCAGTTGCTCCGCCAACTTGGCCTGCGCCTTCAGATCATCGACCGTCATGATGAGCGGTTGGTGTGGCTGGTTGCGCGGATGCTCAGGCGACCTTTCCGGCACGAGGTGCTGATGTAAACGGCGCAAGTCCGCGAGCAAATGCTTCGAGGCCTGCTCAGGGTTCTTGCCATGCATCACAGCATCCAGGGCATTGCGTAAATCCGAGATCAACCCGGACGGCAGGCCAAGCCGCTGATTCTTGGCAACGTCAACTGTGTGGTTCGGCTCATAACGGTCATAGGTAAAGTGAGAGGGCAGGGACAGTCCCGGCGTGGCGGTTGAATTCATGAGAGCACCATTGAAGTCAGTTGGATTGGCGTCCAGCAGTCGCTTGTTGCGATAGCGAGTAAGGACAGTCCTGGGTGGTGCTCTTCTTTCCTACGGTTCCTGCCCTCTCATCAGAAAACGTTTCGCGGGAAAACTCGGCATTTCGAGACAAACAAAGGCGTCCTGATTGTAGGAGCGCCATTGCGTCGACTTCGACGGATGTATCAGCTACCGGTGCCCCACGCTTGCGCCAGCTTGCCGAGCACGGAGCTATTGGCACCCTGCCCGCCCAGGTACTGCAGGATCACCGGGGCAAACTGGCCGACCATGCCACTGTCCATCCCCAGCGCGCTGAACGCGGTGTTCAGGTCGTTGGTGTTCTTCACGTTACCCAGCAGGCCGTCCAGGCCGCTGGTCTTGCTGCCGCCGGCCTGGCCAAGCATCCCGCTCAAGGCCCCGAGGCTGCCCAATGCATTGTTACCCGAGAGTTGGTCGAGGCCCGGCACGCTGTTGCCCAGTTGCGAATAGTCGTTGCCACTCAGTTTGTTCTTGGCCAGCCCCAGCATGGCACCGGTACCGCCTACGGCTTGTTCGGGGGTGATGTTCAGTTGCGAGGTCAGGGCGCTGAGCAGGCCGGCCGTCTCGGACGACGGTGCGGCAGCTGCGGCCTTGTTGTTGCCCCCTTGCATGCCCGCGATGGCATTGGCCGCATCGCCAAGGCTGAACCCTGCGGCAAACACCGGGGTGGCGGCCAGGCTCATCAGGCAGGAAAGGGCGAAACCGCGTGAAATCTTCATTGGAGCAACCTCTGGATGTCGGGGTGAACGCAGGCGTTGGACTGGGTATCCCGTCGGTTGTTCCAGGCACCTCTGCAACCCCATCGGAATAAGCCGGCCTGAATCCGCGTCAGCAGCAATCGATCAGCAACCCCGGGGGACTGATAGTGAGCTCGGAAAGCAAAGGAGGATCAGTGAGTAAGCGGCCAACGGGCACGACCGTATACCAAGTGCGTTGGCCAACCGTAGATATCCCAAACACGAAAACCCAAATGTGGGAGGGAGCAAGCCCCTTCCCACATTTGGGTTTCTTGTGCCCGGGATTTATGCCGCGCTGAACAACTTATGCGGATCAATCACAAACTTCTTCGGCACGCCCGCATCGAACTCGCCATACCCACGTGGCGCGTCATCCAGGCTGATCACCTGCACACCGACGATCTCGGCAATGTTGATGCGGTCCCACATGATCGCCTGCATCAGTTGGCGGTTGTACTTCATCACCGGCGTCTGGCCGGTGTGGAAGCTGTGGGATTTGGCCCAGCCCAGGCCGAAGCGAATGCTCAGGCTGCCCATTTTTGCGGCGGCATCCACGGCACCCGGATCTTCGGTAACGTAAAGGCCAGGGATACCGATCTTGCCGGCCACGCGCACCACGCCCATCAGTGAGTTGAGCACTGTGGCCGGGGCTTCGGCCTTGACGCCGTCGTGGCCATGACCGCGTGCTTCAAAGCCCACGCAGTCGACGGCGCAGTCCACTTCCGGCTCGCCGAGCAGCGCGGCGATCTGTTCATGCAATGGCGTATCGGTGGACAGGTCGACGATTTCAAAACCCTGGGCCTTGGCGTGGGCCAGGCGGATGGAGTTGACGTCGCCGATGATCACCACCGCGGCACCCAGCAGGCGTGCAGACGCGGCAGCCGCCAGGCCGACCGGACCGGCACCGGCGATGTACACGGTGCTGCCAGGGCCAACGCCGGCAGTGACGGCGCCGTGGTAGCCGGTGGGGAGAATGTCGGAGAGGCAGGTCAGGTCACGGATTTTCTCCATGGCCTTGTCACGGTCCGGCAGTTTGAGCAGGTTGAAGTCGGCGTACGGCACCAGCACGTACTCGGCCTGGCCGCCGGTCCAGTCGCCCATGTCGACATAGCCGTAGGCGCCACCGGCACGGGCCGGGTTGACGGTCAGGCACACGCCGGTGTGTTGCTCCTTGCACGAGCGGCAGCGGCCGCAGGCGACGTTGAAGGGCACGGAAACCAGGTCGCCGATCTTCAGGTTTTCGACGTCGCTGCCCTTCTCGATCACTTCACCGGTGATCTCGTGACCGAGCACCAGGCCGGTCTGGGCGGTGGTACGGCCGCGCACCATGTGTTGATCGGAGCCGCAGATGTTGGTGGAGACCACGCGCAGGATGACGCCGTGCTCAATCTTCCTGCCACGGGGGTCCTGCATTTTGGGATAGTCGATTTTCTGTACTTCGACCTTGCCGTTGCCGAGATACACGACACCACGATTACCAGACATGCTTTCACCTCGCTGTTGTTTTTATGGAACTGCGTTGCCCTTTTGGGTGGGCAGCGCGTTTAAGTGCTCGGGTACAGATGCTGTTTCTTGTGTTGTTTGTGAGGGCCTCATCGGCGGCAGTCAGAGCACCACAGTCCTATTGGCATTCAAGAACACACGCCGCTCAATGTGATACCCCACCGCCCGGGCCAATGTCAGCCCTTCGATGTCCCGCCCCTTGGCAATCAGATCCTCGGGATAGTGACTGTGATCCACCACCTCCACGCCCTGGGCGATGATCGGGCCTTCGTCCAGGTCGTTGTTGATGTAATGCGCCGTGGCCCCCACCAGCTTCACCCCCTTGTTGTAGGCCTGGTGATACGGCTTGGCGCCCTTGAACCCCGGCAGCAACGAGTGGTGGATATTGATGGCCTTGCCGTCCAGCTTGCGGCACAGCTCCGGCGACAGCACTTGCATGTAGCGCGCAAGGATCACCAGTTCGGCGCCGGTCTCTTCCACCACTTGCCACACCTGACGCTCCTGGGACGGTTTGTCGTTAGGGTCGAGGGGGAAATGGTAGTAGGGAATTTGATGCCAGTCGGCCAAAGGTTTGAGATCGGGATGGTTGGACACCACCGCGACCACGTCCATCGACAGTTGGCCGATACGCTGGCGGTACAGCAGGTCGTTGAGGCAGTGATCGGCCTTGGAGACCATGATCACCACTTTTGGCCGGTAGTTCGGCGCCGTCAGCTCGAAGATCATGCCAAAGGCTTCACCCCGCGAGGCCAGGCCATCGCGGAACGCCTGCTCGTCGAAGCCATCCGGCTGACGGAATTCCACGCGAATAAAAAACCGGCCCGAGAGGCGGTCATCGAACGAATGGTGCTCGGTGACGTAGCAGCCCTGCTCGAACAGATAGCGGGTAACCGCGTCCACCGTGCCGAGCACGCTGGGGCAGTCGGCGGTCAAAATCCATGTATCGGGTGCGCGGCTCATGGGTCATTCCTCAGGCTTGAACGCTCAGGCCAAATTCGGCCGAGGCGTCCTGCAACCACAACCACCAGTAATCCGAGAAGCTGCGGCGAATCACCAGCTCCCAGGTGTCTTCAGCGGTATGGCGAATCACCAGCTGCGACTTGGCGAACACTGTGCCCACCGCCTTGCCCACCGGGAAGTTGTTGGGGTGCACGTCGTAGCTGGTGGACTTCATCAGCACATCGCGCACATTCGGGCCGCTGAGTTCGAGGATCTGCTGGCCGCCGCTGACGTTGACGACCTGGATATGCAGGTCACCCAGGGCGGCGCGAAGGTTTTGTTCGGCGGCGAATTCCTCACCGCCTGGCACGATCAGCAACCACTCATCCGGGCCGAGCCATTGCAGGCTGGTTTCGCCTTTGACGATGACCTGAAGGGCGCCGGGCAGTTCGATGCCCAGGGCCTTGTGCACGCCAGCCGCGAAAGCGGCGTCATGGCCGTCGCCACGGATCGTGAGATGACCAAGCAATTTCTTTTCGCGCACGGTCACGCCGGCGTTCTTGCGGCCCTTGCCGACCAGGCTGGCGAGGTCGGCATGGTGCAGCGACGATTCGGCCTTGGCACCGGAGGTGGGGCGTTGCTGGTAAACATTGGCTGCTGTCATAAAGCACCTGTCTTGAATTCTGTGGTGACTGTTCTGGCCTCATCGGGGGCAAGCCCCCTCCCACATTTGGAATGCATTCCCCTGTGGGAGGGGGCTTGCCCCCGATGCAGGCGACTGGGTCTATCAGATGTTCTGCCGATCACCCTTAGGGTCGAAGAACACCGAGGACACAATCTCCGCCTCGATCACGCTGCCATCCGCCTGGGGCGAGAACACCCGCTCACCGATGCGCTTCAAGCCGCCCTTGACCACGCCCATGGCAAACGAATAACCCAGGGAGTTATGCGCGTAGCTGGAGGTGACGTGACCGACCATCTTCATCGGAATGGTCTGCTTCGGATCGAACACCAGTTGCGCGCCTTCCGGCAGCCACACGTTCGGGTCGATCGGCTTCAAGCCCACCAGTTGCTTGCGCTCTTCACGCACACAGTCTTCCCGGTTCATGCCGCGCCAGCCGATCCACGAGAACGGCTTGGTGCGACCGACACACCAGCCCATGTTCAAGTCGTCCGGGGTCATCGAGCCGTCAGTGTCCTGGCCGACGATGATGAAGCCCTTCTCGGCCCGCAGTACGTGCATGGTTTCGGTGCCGTACGGGGTCAGGTTGTACTTCTTGCCGGCCGCGACGATCTGCTCCAGCACGCCCATGGCGTAGTCGGCCTGCACGTTGACTTCGTACGACAGCTCACCGGTAAACGAGATACGGAACACCCGCGCCGGTACGCCACCCACCAAACCTTCTTTCCAAGTCATGAACGGGAAGCCGTCCTTGTCCAGGTCGATGTCGGTGACTTCCGCCAGCAGCTTGCGGCTGTTGGGGCCGGACAGGGTCATGGTCGCCCAATGGTCGGTGACCGAGGTGAAGTACACCTTGAGGTCCGGCCATTCGGTCTGTTGGTAGATTTCCAGCCACTGCAGCACACGGGCGGCGCCGCCGGTGGTGGTGGTCATCAGGAAGTGGTTGTCGGCGAGACAGGCGGTAACGCCGTCGTCGAAGACCATGCCGTCTTCCTTGCACATCAGGCCGTAGCGCGCCTTGCCCACGTCGAGCTTGGTCCAGGCGTTGGTGTAGATGCGGTTGAGGAACTCACGGGCATCCGGGCCCTGGATATCGATCTTGCCGAGGGTGGACGCATCCAGCAGGCCGACGCTGTCGCGCACGGCCAGGCATTCGCGTTTCACCGCGGCGTGCAGGTCTTCACCGTTGCGCGGGAAGTACCATGGACGTTTCCATTGGCCGACGTCTTCGAACTCGGCGCCGTTTTTCACGTGCCAGGCTTGCAGGGCGGTGTAGCGCACCGGCTCGAAGATGTGCCCACAGTGCCGGCCCGCCACGGCGCCGAAGGTCACCGGCGTGTAGTTGGGGCGGAACATGGTGGTGCCCATCTGCGGAATGGTCACGTTCAGCGAGCGCGCGGCAATCGCCAGGCCGTTGACGTTACCGAGCTTGCCCTGGTCGGTGCCGAAGCCCAGCGCGGTGTAGCGCTTGACGTGTTCCACCGACTCGAAACCTTCGCGGGTGGCCAGTTCGATGGCGGCGGCGGTAACGTCGTTTTGCAGGTCGACAAATTGCTTCGGCGCCCGTGCGGTCACTTTCTCGTGAGGCACCTGGAACAGCGCCAGGGTCGGCTCTTCCAGACGGCTCAAGGCTTTTGGCAGCGTACCTTCCACCGGGGCAAAACCGGCGTCGCTGGCGGCGCGCACGCCGCCTTCAAAACCATCGGCCAGGGAGTCGCCAAGGCCGTAGACGCCGTTGATACCACCGACGCACACGCGTTTCTGCGGGGCTTCACCCGGTACAAAGCCGAGGATGTCTTCGCGCCAGGTCGGCTTGCCGCCCAGGTGCGAGGCCAGGTGAACCACCGGGCTGTAGCCGCCGGAGCTGGCCACCAGGTCGCAGTCCAGCCATTCGCCGGGGCTGGTGACTTTATGCGCCTTGACGTCGATCGCGGCGATACGCGCAGCGGTCACGCGCTTGGTGCCACGGGCCTCGATCACGGCGCTGCCGGTGAGGATCCGAATACCTTTGGCGCGGGCTTCTTCAACCAGTGCACCGCGTGGGTTGTGGCGCACATCGGCCACTGCCACCACTTGCAGGCCCGCATCCAGCCAGTCCAATGCCACGCGGTAGGCGTGGTCGTTGTTGGTCGACAGCACCAGTTTCTTGCCCGGTGCCACGCCGTAGCGGCGCACGTAAGTGGAGACCGCACCGGCCAGCATATTGCCCGGCACGTCGTTGTTGCCGTACACCAGCGGACGCTCGCACGCACCGGTGGCCAGGACCACGCGCTTGGCACGTACACGGTGGATACGCTGGCGCACCACGCCAATCGGCGCACGGTCACCGAGGTGGTCGGTAAGGCGCTCGTGGATGGTCAGGAAGTTATGGTCGTGGTAGCCGTTGACCGTGGCGCGGGGCAGCAGCAGCACGTCCGGCAGGGCTTTCAATTCGGCAATGACACTGGCAACCCACTCGGTGGCCGGCTTGCCGTCGAGGCTTTCGCGGGAATCGAGCAGCGAACCGCCGAACTCTTCCTGCTCATCCGCGATGATCACCCGCGCGCCGCTGCGGGCGGCGGCCAATGCGGCAGCCAGGCCGGCAGGGCCGGCGCCGACCACCAGCACATCGCAGTGACGGTTGAAGTTGTCGTAGGTGTCCGGATCGTTCTCGGTCGGCGAGCGACCCAGGCCGGCGGCCTTGCGGATGTACTTCTCGTAGGTCATCCAGAACGATTGCGGATACATGAAGGTTTTGTAGTAGAAACCCGGCGGCATCAGCTTGCCGCCGACCTTGCCGAGGATGCCCATCATGTCGTTGTTGACGCTCGGCCAGCCGTTGGTGCTGGTGGCGACCAGGCCCTGGTACAGCGCCTGTTGCGTGGCGCGCACGTTAGGAATTTGCGTGGCTTCGGTAGCGCCGATCTGCAGCACGGCGTTCGGCTCTTCGGCACCGGCGGCAAAGATGCCCCGTGGGCGCGAGTACTTGAAGCTGCGGCCGATAATGTCGACGCCGTTGGCCAGCAAAGCAGCGGCCAGGGTGTCGCCCTCGAAGCCTTTGTAGCTCTGGCCGTTGAAGCTGAAGGTCAGGACTTTGTTACGGTCGATCCGGCCACCGTTGGACAGGCGATTGATCTGGCTCATACCTTCTCTCCAGAGGCCTTGGCGGTGAACTGAGGCTTCTCACCGATCTTGTAGGTTTCAAGAATTTCGTAGGTCACGGTGTCGCGGGTCGCGTTGAAGTACTGGCGGCAACCGGCAGCGTGAATCCACAGTTCGTGGTGCAGGCCACGGGGGTTGTCGCGGAAGAACATGTAGTCGCCCCACTCTTCATCGGTGCAGGCATTCGGGTCCAGCGGGCGCGGGATGTGCGCTTGGCCGGACGCGTGGAATTCCTCTTCGGAGCGCAGTTCGCCACAGTGAGGACAGAAGATATGCAACATAGGGAATTTCTCCTGTTAGTGGGCGACGGCCGCAGCGCCGTGTTCATCGATCAACGCACCGTTGTGGAAACGGTCGATGGAGAAAGGCGCCGCCAATGGGTGCATTTCACCCTTGGCGAGGCTGGCGGCAAATACGTTGCCTGAGCCCGGCGTGGCCTTGAAGCCACCGGTGCCCCAGCCGCAGTTGAAGAACATGTTCGGTACCGGGGTCTTGGAGATGATCGGGCACGCATCCGGCGTGGTGTCGACGATGCCGCCCCACTGACGGTTCATGCGCACCCGCGACAGCACCGGGAACATCTCGACGATGGCCTGGATGGTGTGTTCGATCACCGGGTACGAGCCGCGCTGGCCGTAGCCGTTGTAGCCGTCGATACCGGCGCCGATCACCAGGTCGCCCTTGTCGGACTGGCTGATGTAACCGTGCACGGCGTTGGACATGATCACGCTGTCGATAATCGGCTTGATCGGCTCCGACACCAGTGCTTGCAGCGGGTGGGATTCGATCGGCAGGCGGAAGCCCGCCAGCGAGGCCATGTGCCCGGAGTTACCGGCGGTCACCACACCGACGCGCTTGGCGCCGATAAAACCCTTGTTGGTTTCCACACCGATGCACACGCCGTTTTCCTTGCGGAAGCCGATCACTTCGGTCTGCTGGATCAGGTCCACGCCGAGTGCGTCGGCGGCGCGGGCAAAGCCCCAGGCCACGGCATCGTGACGGGCTACGCCGCCGCGACGTTGCACGGTGGCGCCGAGCACCGGGTAGCGGGTGTTTTTCGAGCAATCCAGGTACGGAATCTCGTCGGCTACTTGCTTGGCATTCAGCAGCTCGCCATCCACGCCGTTAAGGCGGTTGGCGCTGACACGACGCTCGGAATCACGGATGTCCTGCAGGGTGTGGCACAGGTTGTAGACGCCACGCTGGGAGAACATCACGTTGTAGTTCAGGTCCTGGGACAGGCCTTCCCACAGTTTCATCGCGTGTTCGTACAGGTGCGCCGACTCGTCCCACAGGTAGTTGGAACGCACGATGGTGGTGTTGCGCGCGGTGTTACCGCCGCCCAGCCAGCCTTTCTCGACCACGGCCACGTTGGTGATGCCGTGCTCTTTCGCCAGGTAGTAGGCGGTCGCCAGACCATGCCCGCCGCCGCCGACGATGACCACGTCGTAGACCTTCTTGGGGGTCGGCGTGCGCCACATCTTCTGCCAGTTTTCGTGGTGGCTGAGGGAGTGCTTGAAGAGGCCGAAGCCCGAGTAGCGTTGCATAGTCATTACTCCAAAACCGCGCTCAGCGATAAACCGGGAAATCAGCGCACAGGGCAGACACGTGCTTGGCCACGTTGGCCTCGACGTCGGCATCGCCGAGGTTGTCGAGGATGTCGCAGATCCAACCGGCCAGCTCGATGCACTGCGGCACCTTGAAACCGCGCGTGGTCACCGCCGGGGTGCCGATGCGCAGGCCCGAGGTCACGAATGGCGACTGCGGGTCATTCGGCACGGCGTTCTTGTTGACGGTGATGTGGGCGCGACCGAGGGCGGCATCCGCCTCTTTGCCGGTGAGGCCCTGACGGATCAGGCTGACCAGGAACAGGTGGTTATCGGTGCCGCCGGACACTACATCGTAGCCGCGTTTGATAAACACGCTGGCCATGGCCTGGGCGTTGTCGATCACTTGCTGCTGGTACGCCTTGAAGCCAGGCTCCAGCGCTTCCTTGAAGCACACCGCCTTGCCGGCGATCACATGCATCAGCGGACCGCCCTGGGCGCCGGGGAAGACGGCGGCGTTGAGTTTCTTTTCAATTTCTTCGTTGGCCTTGGCCAGGATCAGACCGCCACGGGGACCGCGCAGGGTCTTGTGGGTGGTGGTGGTGACCACATCGGCGTACGGCAGCGGGTTCGGGTACAGGCCGGCGGCGACCAGGCCGGCGACGTGGGCCATGTCGACGAACAGCAGCGCGCCTACTTTGTCAGCGATAGCGCGAAAGCGTGGGAAATCCAGGGTCTTGGAGTAGGCGGAGAAACCGGCCACGACCATTTTCGGCTTGTGCTCCACCGCCAGGCGCTCGACTTCGTCGTAGTCGATCAGGCCGGTATCGGTGTTGATGCCGTACTGCACCGCGTTGTACAGCTTGCCCGAGGACGACACCTTGGCGCCGTGGGTCAAGTGACCGCCGTGGGCCAGGCTCATGCCCAGGATGGTGTCGCCCGCATTGATCAGCGCCAGGTACACGGCGCTGTTGGCGGACGAACCGGAGTGTGGCTGTACGTTGGCGTAATCGGCGCCGAACAGCTGCTTGGCGCGTTCGATGGCCAGGGCTTCGACCTTGTCCACGTGCTCGCAGCCACCGTAGTAGCGCTTGCCCGGGTAGCCTTCGGCGTATTTGTTGGTGAGGCCGCTGCCCTGGGCTTCCATCACACGCTTGCTGGTGTAGTTCTCCGACGCGATCAGCTCGATATGATCTTCCTGACGCTGCTCCTCGGCGCTCATGGCCGCCAGCAGTGCGTCGTCATATCCCTGGATCTGGTCTTGTTTGCTGAACATCGCGTCTCTCCCAGCCTTTCGTATTGTTGAGGCCCGTGCAGGGCCCTTTGATGCGATGGTAGGGCTGGCGCAGACAGGTCAAATGCCTGCGCACGCCACGCAAAGGTGCGTTTACGACATTGCCGGAACAACACGAAACAAATGTGGGAGGGGGCTTGCTCCCGACAGCGGTGTGTCAGGCGATGATGTGGCGCAGGAGCAGCAGCAGGAGGAAGTGCAGCGGATAAAGGGCGTAGGCCCAGCGGCGCATTGCTGGCGGCGAGGTGCTGTGGGCATGTCGCAATAAGACCAGGCCCGCCAATGGCGCGATCAGACACGCGACCAATCCCAGGAGCGCCACCGGCGTGGCGCTATTGAGCAGGATCTGCCATTGGTTGGCGGCCACGCAGACCGATCCTGGCAACACACTGAAGTACCAAGGCCGGCGAAACACCAGCAACATCGCCAGTGGCAGCAACACACCAAAGAATCCGAACATTAAGTGCGACGAAAATACCGCCGCTATCGTGACGGCGATCAACGCCAATCCTCGATCAACAAACGCCTTCTGCTGCCATCCTCGGGCAACCAGCAGCCCCAGCGCCAGGGTGGGCAGCACGTTCAACGTATCGGCGTCCTCGATAAACAGCCGATACGGCACTTCGCTGATCACGCTGAACAGCAACAGCCAGCCCAGGTAGCGCCATTGCCCGGTCACCGGCGCATTTCGGGCCCGGTGCAGGTTCGCCGCAATCGCCAGGCAAAACCACGGGAACGCCAGGCGCCCCGGCACATACAGGCCATCGAGGCTCAAACCGACATAACGCAGGTGGTCCAGCACCATGCTCAGCAGCGCCAGCCACTTGAGCAAATCCAAAGCGCCATCACGGACGCGTCCGACAGGCATCGTTTCAGAACCGTGCATAATTCCCCAGTGACTTTGCATTTACAGTGCGTGCGCAGCGCCAACCTTCTTGGTTACAGTGCGCACCAACATCGACCACAGGAATGGGCCATGACCGACAAGAGCCAACAATTCGCCAGTGACAACTATTCGGGCATTTGCCCCGAAGCCTGGGCCGCCATGGAACAAGCCAACCAGGGTCATCAACGTGCCTACGGTGATGATGAATGGACCCACCGCGCCGCCGACGGTTTCCGCAACCTGTTCGAAACCGACTGCGAAGTGTTCTTCGCCTTCAACGGAACGGCCGCCAACTCCCTGGCGCTGTCCTCCTTGTGCCAGAGCTACCATAGCGTGATTTGCTCGGAAACCGCCCACGTCGAAACCGACGAATGCGGCGCGCCGGAGTTTTTCTCCAACGGTTCCAAGCTGCTCACCGCCCGCACCGAAAACGGCAAGCTGACCCCGGAATCGATCCGCGAGATCGCCCTCAAGCGCCAGGACATCCACTACCCCAAACCCCGCGTAGTGACCCTGACCCAAGCCACCGAAGTCGGCAGCGTCTACACCCCGGAAGAAATCCGCGCCATCAGTGCGACCTGCAAGGAACTGGGGCTGAACCTGCACATGGACGGCGCACGCTTTTCCAACGCCTGTGCGTTCCTCGGCTGCTCACCCGCCGACCTGACCTGGAAAGCCGGAGTGGACGTGTTGTGCTTTGGCGGCACCAAGAACGGCATGGCCGTGGGTGAAGCCATCCTGTTCTTCAACCACAAGCTGGCCGAAGACTTCGACTACCGCTGCAAACAGGCCGGCCAACTGGCCTCGAAAATGCGTTTCCTCTCCGCCCCATGGGTGGGCTTGCTGGAAAACGATGCCTGGCTCAAACATGCGCGCCACGCCAACCACTGCGCGCAATTGCTCAGTAGCCTGGTGGCGGATATTCCCGGTGTGGAGCTGATGTTCCCGGTGCAGGCCAACGGCGTGTTCCTGCAACTGTCGGAACCGGCGATTGCCGCGCTGACGGCCAAGGGCTGGCGCTTCTATACCTTCATCGGCAAAGGCGGGGCGCGGTTCATGTGCGCGTGGGATACCGACGAAGAGCGAGTACGGGAATTGGCCGCAGACATCCGCGAAGTCATGGGCGCCTGACAATGACTCACTGATGTACATAAAACAAATGTGGGAGGGAGCAAGCCCCCTCCCACATTTGGATTGTGTTGTGCCTGCTCGAGCAATCAGAACTCGATGCGCACATCGCCCTTCGGTACGCTGCAGCACGACAGGATGTAGCCTTCGGCTTCGTCTTCCTCGGTAATCCCGCCGTTGTGGTCCATCTCGACCTCACCGCCCAGCTTCATCACCTTGCACGTTCCGCAAATCCCCATGCCGCAGGCTTTCGGAATCAACAGCCCAAGCTTGGCCGCCGCTGCGTGGACGGTCTCGCCAGGTGCGACGCGAATGCTCTTGCCTGAGGCGATGAACTCCACCTGGTGCAGATCCGCCAGATCGATTTCCGGGGCATCCGCCGCTTGCTCGGCCTGCTCCACCGCGTCGGCGCGGGCTTCCGGCGGCGTGGCGCCGAAGGATTCCTCGTGGTAGCGCGCCATGTCGAAACCGGCGACTTCCAACAGGCGTTTCACCGCATTCATGTAGGGCGTCGGGCCGCAGCAGAACACTTCGCGCTCAAGGAAGTCGGGCACCATCAGTTCGAGCATCTTGTGGTTCAGGTAACCGCGATAACCCGCCCAGGGCTCACCCAGGCCGTGCTTCTCACAGATCAGGTGCAGGCTGAAGTTGTCGATCCGCGACGCCATATGCTCCAGCTCGCGGTGGTAGATGATGTCCTTGGGCGAGCGGGCACTGTGGATAAACGTCATGTCGACGTTGGCGTTGGTGTCGTAGAACCAGCGGGCCATGGACATCACCGGCGTGATCCCCACGCCGCCACTGAGGTACAGCACTTTCGGGCTGGGGAAGTCGATGGCATTGAACAGCCCGACCGGCCCGTGCACCGCCAATTCCTGGCCTTCATGCAGGGTGTCGTGCAGCCAGTTGGACACCTTGCCGCCCGGCACACGCTTGATGGTCACCGAGAAGCTGTAGGGCACCGACGGCGAACTGGAAATGGTGTACGAGCGCATGATCGGCTGGCCGTCGATTTCCAGCTCCAGGGTGACGAACTGCCCCGGCTTGAAAAAGAACAGGATCGGCTGGTCGGCCATAAAGCAGAAGGTGCGCACATCCCAGGTTTCCTGGATGACTTTGACGCAACGGACGATGTGCCGACCATTGGCCCAGGTCTGGGTGGTTACCGGATTCAGGAAATTATTGGACATGTTGTTCTCCACCGCCGACGTCGGCCTTATGGTGGCGATTCTGCGTAACGCGGGAACCGCCCATTTACCTATCTGCGACATTCACATACTTATCGCGACCAGCCCCCATGCCACGGGGGTTGCGCGTCGGGAACAGAGTGGGCCATGTCGCTCATGGATAAGGTTCGGCGCATCAGCAGCCCCACACTCGCTCCCAACAACGACGTTTTCTTTACGCCTTGCTGCAAACCTGATCAGCCACTATTCGTCGGCCACACAGAATGGCCTTGAGGACACACACGATGGACGTCACCGCAACCTTAAGCTTGGGCGATCCGCTGGAACCCGCACGCAAGGCCACCGCGCAAATGCTGCAAGAGCGCGAGCGCACGTTTTCGCTGCCGCAGCCGTTCTACTCTGATGAGCGGCTGTTTGATATCGACATGCAGGAGATCTTCCAGAAAGAGTGGTTGATCGCCGGCATGACCTGCGAGATCCCCAGCAAGGGCAACTACCTGACCCTGCAAGTGGGCAAGAACCCGATCATCGTGATCCGTGGCGCCGAAGGCGTGGTGCATGCGTTCCATAACGTGTGTCGCCACCGTGGCTCGCGCCTGTGCACCAGCGACAAGGGCAAGGTTGCCAAGCTGGTGTGCCACTACCACCAGTGGACCTACGAGCTGGACGGTCGCCTGCTGTTCGCCGGCACCGAGATGGGCGCCGATTTCGACATGAAGCAATACGGCCTCAAGCCGGTGAACGTGAAGACCGCCGGCGGCTACATCTTCATCAGCCTGGCCGAGAACCCGCCGGCCATCGATGATTTCCTGTCGACGCTGAACCACTACATGGAACCCTACGACATGGAGAACACCAAGGTGGCGGTGCAAACCACCTTGATGGAAAAGGCCAACTGGAAGCTGGTGCTGGAAAACAACCGCGAGTGCTACCACTGCAACGCGTCGCACCCCGAGCTGTTGAAAACCCTGCTGGAATGGGACGACGTCACCGACCCACGCGCCGACCAGGCCTTCAAGGACCATGTCGCCGCTTCGGCCGCTGCCTGGGATGCCGAGAAGATCCCTTACGCCCACGCCAGCTTCGGCCTGCGTAACCGTATCGTGCGCATGCCGCTGCTCAAGGGCACCGTGTCGATGACCCTGGACGGCAAGCAGGGCTGCGCCAAGCTGATGGGCCGCATCAAGAACCCCGACCTCGGCTCGATGCGCATCCTGCACCTGCCGCATTCCTGGAACCACTGCATGGGCGATCACATCATCGTGTTCACGGTGTGGCCGATCAGCGCCCAGGAAACCATGGTGACCACCAAGTGGCTGGTGCACAAGGACGCCGTGGAAGGCGTGGACTACGACGTGGAGCGCATGCGCCAGGTATGGGACGCCACCAACGACCAGGACCGTCGCCTGGCCGAAGAGAACCAGCGCGGGATCAACTCCACCGCCTACCAGCCTGGCCCGTACTCCAAGACCTATGAGTTCGGCGTGGTGAACTTCGTGGACTGGTACAGCGAGCGCATGTTGAACAACCTCGGCGCAGCCCCGGCGCCTTACCTGAAAGGCGTGGCTGCGCACGAGTAACCGATACCCACAGCTCAAAACTGTGGGAGGGGGCTTGCCCCCTCCCACACTTGAACCTCACACTGCTTAATATTTGATCGACTGTCTCGCAGACCACTGCCAGCCTGCCCTCCAGCCTTTACCCAACAACTTATCCACAAAGCCACCCACAGCAATTGTGGGCAACTGCGCTATCCCATCAAAATTAATTGAAGAAAATCCGTGACTTATTCAAGTTGACGGTTCCAGCGGCATATTGATCATTTATTGATCAAAACCCTAAAAGCCACGTAGAACGTGACCTGTAGCGGTACGCAAACACCTTATCCACAGAACCGCCAACAGACTTTGGGGGCAACTTCGGCAGCGCTGTGGAAAACCGCGTCAAACCTTCATATACCAAGGGTTTCAGCTATATTCCTGGGGTTTAACGGCAATTTGATCAATAAACAACCAGACGACGGAAAGCCTCTATTCATAAGGCCTGTAGCGGATAGCAAACATCTTATCCACAGAAGCGCCAACAGACTTTGGGGGCAAGTCCGAACACCGCTTCAACCTTATCCACACGAAAAAGCACCTAAAAACCGTGACTTAGCTTGGTTATTTTTCGTACAACGGCTTACAGACGTTGATTTACGGGGGTTGTGGAGACTCACGAACATCTTATCCACAGCTACGCTCACAGCGTTTGTGGGTAAACCCACAACCTGTACAAAAAACACCCAGCATCTACACTCATCCTTGCAGTCAATTCCATGGCCTGGGTTAACGCGGAAGTCCTTGGCAGCCTGATCGGGAGGAAGAACGGTGATGTGGCAGGGCAAGCCCAGCCATCACTGCGCCAAAGGTTTTACGCTGATTGAATTACTACTGACGCTGGCCCTGCTGGCCACGCTTGCGACAGTGGCTTATCCGCTGACAGCATTGATGGGTAAACGTGATCGAGAACTGGACCTGCAACGCTCGCTGCGGGAAATCCGGCGTGCGATCGATGCCTACAAAGACGCCAGTGACGATGGCCGCATTGAAAAGAGCATCACTGACAGCGGTTATCCACCCTCCCTGCACGTATTGGTCGAGGGGGTGACGGACAAGACCAACCTTCAGGGCAACAAACTCTATTTCCTGCGACGCATTCCCCGCGATCCCGTGTGCGAGTGCCCTGAACGTGCGCCCGCAGAAACCTGGCAACTGCGCAGCTACAAGAGCACTGCGGATAACCCACAAGAGGGAGAAGATGTATTCGACGTTTCATCCCGAAGCACCCGGGAGAGCTTGAATGGAACGTCATACAGCCAATGGTGATCGGGGCTTTACCCTGATTGAGTTGCTGGTGGTCATGGCGATCATCGCCACCCTCATGACCCTGGTCACCCCGCAGTACTTCCGCCAGCACACCAAGGCCCAGGAAACCGTGCTGCGCCACAACCTGTCTTCCATTCGCCAGGCCCTGGACCAATACCGCGAGGACCACGGCGCCAACCCCGAGTCCCTGCAAGCCCTGGTCGACCGCCGCTACCTGCGCGAGATCCCCATGGACCCGCTGACCGGCAGGCGTGATACCTGGCAACTGCAACCTTCGGACGAACAAGGCCTGGGCGATGTACGCAGCGGTGCCAAGGGGACCGACACGAACGGGAACGCTTATGCCGACTGGTAAGCACAGCCAGCAGGGCTCGGTGTTCATGGGCATGTTGGTGACAGTGGCGGTGGTGGCCGTGATGCTGATGGAAGTCGGCACCCTGTGGTCCAGCGTGCTGCAGCGCGAACGCGAGCTGGAACTGCTGGCGCGGGGCAATGAAATCCGCCGGGCGATCGGCCTGTACTACGCCGCCGGCAATACCTACCCCAGGTCCCTCGAAGACCTGCTGCTCGACCGTCGCCAGCCCACCCCCCAGCGCTATCTGCGCCGCGCCTATACCGACCCGCTGACCGGCGACGCCGAGTGGGGCGTGGTGGCCGGACCCGGCGAAAGCATCATGGGTGTGTTCAGCACGGCAAAGGGCACACCGTTCAAACAAGGCAACTTTTCAGTCATCAACCAGAGTTTTACAGGACAAGGCAGTTATCAAGGGTGGGTGTTTCTGTTTGGCCCTGGGCAGAACAACCCTGCAACCCGCATCGCTCCCAAGGGAGATCAACTGAGCAAATGATGCCGATTGAATAAGCACACTGATCGTTCCAGCCGTTCGGAACTTGTTTATCTGAATTGAGGTGGATCAAGCATGAGTAACTTACAGCGCTTAATGAAATGGTTGTTGGCGGCGGTCTTGTTGGCACCGACGCTGGTCATGGCCCACGGTGCGGTGGACACGCCCGTCGCACGACAGGTCTATTGCAGGGCACTCCCGGATTTCTGGTCAGGCAGCCCCAGTGATGCAGGGTGCGCGGCCCTGTCTAAAGTGAGTAAGCAGTATCCAGGCCAGCAATGGAATGAAGTGGCCCATTTGATCAGGCAACCGGGTTACAACGACCCTGAAATCGTCAAACGAGAAGTGCCCGATGGCAAACTTTGTTCGGCGGCTGACAGCAAGAAAGATGGCCTGAACATTGTGTCGGACCAGTGGCATCGCACCGACGTTACGCCCACCAATGGCATGATGGATGTGCGCATCATCGGCACTGCGCCACACGTGCCCAGTTTCGCAAAGGTCTTTCTCACAAACCCGGGCTTTGACCCGACCAGGTCGCCGCTGACCTGGAATGACCTGACACTCATCCACACTCAGCCGTTCCAGATCGCGCAAACCGACTGGGGCAATGATCCACCCATCATTGCGGGGGCCACGGGGTACTTCAAGTTCGCTGTACCTATCCCATCGGGGCAAACGGGCAAAGCCACGCTGTTCGTGCAGTGGCAGCGTATCGATCCAGCGGGTGAAGGGTTCTATAACTGCAGTGACATCAACATCGTCGGTGCCGGAATCCCGGAGCAGTGGGTCGATATCGGCCAATTCATCGATCAGGTCATGGAGACCCTCAAACCGGGTGACTCAGTCCACTTCCGCATCCTCGACAACACACCGGCGGCCAGGGAAGTGGTGGACATTACCCTGCCCATTACCGCGAGCAACCTCGACCCGAACATATGGGGCCAGCAATTGGCGAATCAGATCAACCCAAGCATTGCCAAGGTAGGAGAGAAAAAAACCGGCAATATTGTATTCAATACCAGCGATGCCAGCGCCAACTCGGTTTACACATTGGCGAAGGGTTACAGCCGTGCAATGGCGATCATCCCTGGCAGCGAAACCCCGACAAACCCTACGGCGCCTGTCGCGAAAATAACCGGGCCCACCACCATGCAATCCGGCCGGCCGTTTACCTTCAGCGCCAGTCAGTCCGTGGGGCACAACGGTCCATTGCTCTACAGCTGGACTGTTATCGGAATGAACCGGCCCTACAACCAGATGACTGTAAGCGGTGTGGCGGTTAACGTTCCTCAGCCGACGCAGCACGAGGTGCGATTGCTGGTACGGGACGAGCAGAATGGCAAGACCGGCCTGGCGCGGCAGACCTTTACCGTGACCCCTTCCAGTGGCGGCGGGGACTATCCGGCCTACAAAGAAGGCACTGCGTACAACGCCGGCGACATCGTGAGCAATAACGGCAAAAACTATAAGTGCAAACCTCACCCCTACACCGCGTGGTGCGCAGGCGCCGCCTGGGCGTATGCCCCCGGCACGGGCACAGCGTGGGACCAGGCCTGGGACGAAGTTCGATGACCCGCTCGAACGCATATTCAGTTACTGGATAAGCATAAGAGCCAAACGTTATAGGGCGCCTCACGGCGCCTTATATCGAGCAACGCTACAGTTGAAGATGTACTTGAATTGAAAAGGTTCTAACGCAGTCCTACCGGCGGTGCCCGCTTCACAGCGGGCCGGGAGAGTTATACACAACCGCCGTACCTTGGCACTCCCAACAGGGTATTTCCATGCGTATTCACTCATTTATCCACAGCCCCCAGCGTGCCTTCACCTTGCTGGAACTGCTGGTCGTCCTGCTGATCATCGCCCTGCTCGCCGGCTACGTCGGCCCGAAGATGTTCGACCGCCTGGAACTGGCCAAGGTACAAACCGCCCAGGGCCAGATGAAAGCCCTTGCCGATGCCTTGAACCAGTACCGCCTGGACAACGGCAACTACCCCGACGAAACCCTGGGCCTCGACGCCCTCACCGCCCGGCCCGCCACCGCCAGCCATTGGCAGGGCCCCTATGTGAAGACGCTGCCGCCAGACCCTTGGGGCAACCCGTATCTCTACAAGAACCCCGGTACACCGCCCAACGATGCGGAGATCATCTGCCTGGGCCGTGACGGCAAGGCCGGCGGGGTGAATACCTACGCCGACATTGTGTACGGCCTGTGACATGCACACGCTGCGGCGGGTCCTGATACTGCTGTGCCTCACGGGTACCGCACAGGCCAACTGCTGGCAACTGGCAGCCAGCCGCTACCACGTCGACCCGCTGTTGCTGTACGCCATCGCCAAGGTCGAATCCGGCCTCAACCCCAGCGCACGCAACCTCAACAGCGATGGCAGCCAGGATATCGGCCTGATGCAAATCAACAGCCGCCACTTGCCCGCACTGGCCCGGTTCGGTATCACCGAGCAGCACCTGATCACCCAGCCCTGCACCAGCGTCATGGTGGGCGCGTGGATTCTTGCCGGGTTTATCCGCGAGCAGGGTTATGGCTGGCAGGCCGTGGGCGCCTATAACGCCGGGGCCAAGCCGGACCGGGAAGCACGGCGCTCACGCTACGCCCTGGCGGTGTGGCGTTACTACGCGGTGTTGTTGCAACAGCGCCAACAACGGGCGGGGCAAATGCCATGACCGACTTTGACGTGCGCATCATCCGTGGTGGCCATGTGCAGACCCTGCGCCTGCAAGCCGTTGACGTCGCCCAGGCGCGCCAGCAACTGCAGGCCGACGGCGCCCAGGTCATCTCGCTGAAAGCCCGCCGCCCACTCAAACTCCCCAGCCGCCGCAGTACGTTCGCCCTCGGCCTGTTTATCCAGGAGCTGGTAGTCCTGCTCGATGCCGGCCTGGTGCTGGTGGAAGCCGTGGAGACCCTGCGCGACAAGGCGCCCGCCGGCATCAACCGGCAGGTCATGAGCGAGCTGCTCGCCTCGATGTATGAGGGCAACTCGCTGTCCAGGGCGATGCTGCTCAAGCCGCAGACCTTCCCGCCGCTGTTGATTGCCACGGTGGCGTCCTCGGAACACAGCGGCCAATTGGCCGTGGCCCTGCGCCGTTACCATCATTTTGAAGCCCACCTGGCAACCGTGAAGAAGCGCGTCAGCGGCGCCCTGATGTACCCCTTGGTGGTACTCAGCGTCGGCGCGTTGATCCTGCTGTTCCTGCTGTTCTTCGTGATCCCGCGCTTTGCCTCGGTGTTCGACGCCGTGGCCGACCTGCCGGCCACGGCACGCTTTATGGTGTGGTGGGGCGCACTGGTAGACGCGCACGGCATGGAGTTGTTGCTTGGCCTGGTGCTGGCGATTGCCGCGCTGGTGCTGTTGTTGCGCAGCGCCGGCTTCAAGCGCCGCATCGCCCAGCTGTTCTGGAAGATCCCCAGCCTGGGCGCCCAGCGCACGCTGTTTATCCTCGCGCGCTTTTATCGCACCGCCGGCATGTTGCTGATGGGCGGCATGCCGGTGGTTACTGCGGTGGAGCTGTCCGGTGCGCTGCTGCCCGTGGAACACCAGGCGGACCTGCGCCAGGCCATGACCGACATCCAGGCCGGCCAGCCACTGTCCACTGCCCTCGCCCGCCATCGATTGACCACCGCCGTCGCCGAACGCCTGCTACGCGTGGGTGAACAAAGCGGCGAGCTGGCGGCGATGTGCGAGCGCATCGCGCAGTTCCACGATGAAGCGCTGGAGCGTGCCATCGAGCTGTTCAGCAAAGTCTTCGAGCCCTTGTTGATGCTGGTGGTGGGCGGGCTGATCGGCCTGATCGTATTCATGTTGTACATGCCGATTTTCGAACTGGCAGGCTCCATCCAGGGGTAGTGCGATGAGCGAACAGACACGGCAATGGCAGGCCCTTGCAGAGCAACGCGGGCTGAGCTTGTCCAATTACCTGCTGGAGGTGCTGGAGAAGGCGCCCGACCAATTAAGCACGATCGCCCAGCCCCTGGGCCTGCTTGCCATCGCCCCGGAAAACCTCAGTGAACACTGGCGCTTCGACCTGCTGGCACTGCCCCAGGCGCTGATCCATAACGTGCTGCCGGTGGATAACCACGGCCAGCCGTGCCTGGTACTGGGAGACCCTTTCACCCTGGCCAGCCGGCACTGGCTGCAATCCTCGAAAACCTTGCGTCAACTGCCCCTGGCCATGAGCCTGCCCGGCACGGTCAAGGCCCAGTTGAGCCTGGCCGAAGCCAGCCAACGGGTGATGCAACCTTTCGGTGAGGACGACGAGCATGCCCGCGTCGGCCAGGCCGCCCAGGAAATTTCCCTGAGCAGCATCGCCCGCGACGACAACCCGGTGGTGCGCCTGGTCAACTCCATGCTGTTCGATGCCCTGCAAAGCCGCGCCAGCGATGTCCATGTGGAAACCACCCCCCAGGGCCTGGTGATCAAGTACCGCATCGACGGCGTGTTGCAGCAGATGGGCCAGGCCAGCGGCATGGACATGGCCGAGCAGGCACTGTCGCGGATCAAGGTGTTGTCGGAGCTGGATATCGGCGAGCGGCGGGTGCCCCAGGACGGGCGTTTCAAGATGAAAATCCAGGGTCGCGAAGTGGACTTTCGCGTGTCGATCATGCCCAGCATCCACGGTGAAGATGCGGTGCTGCGGATTCTCGACAAGTCCCAGCGCGGCGAGTCCCTGAGCCTGGAAACCCTGGGGTTGAACGCCGAGACCATCGCGCGCATCCGTGTATTGGCCGGCGAACCCTATGGCATGTTGCTGGTGACCGGCCCCACCGGCAGCGGCAAATCCACCACGCTGTATGCCGCCCTGTCGGAGACCAATACCGGCGAGAAAAAGATCATCACCATCGAAGACCCGGTGGAATACGAACTGCCCGGGGTCCTGCAAATCCCGGTGAACGACAAGAAGGGCCTGACCTTTGCCCGTGGCCTGCGCTCGATCCTGCGCCACGACCCGGACACCATCCTGGTGGGGGAAATACGCGACGGTGAAACGGCCGGCATTGCGGTGCAGGCAGCGTTGACCGGGCACCTGGTGCTGTCGTCGGTGCACGCCAACAGCGCGTTCAGTGTGCTGGAGCGCTTTACCTACATGGACGTGGACCCGGCCAGCTTTGTCGAAGCCCTTAACGGCGTGGTCGCCCAGCGCCTGGTGCGGCGCATCTGCCCGGACTGCGGCACGGATGCCGCCCCCGACCCCGAGATCACCCACCTCGCCCAACTCGCCGAGGCTCAACTCCAGCAGGGTCACTACCGCGTGGGCAAAGGCTGCGAGGCCTGCCGTCACACCGGCTATCGCGGCCGACTCGCCCTGGCCGAAGTGCTGACACTGACCGACAGCATCAAGGAGGGCCTGCTCAACCGCAGTTCGGCCTCCACCCTGCGCGAACTGGCCCGTGAAGCCGGCCACGTGTTTATCCGCGACATCGCCCTGGCCCACGCCGCCCAGGGCGACACCACGCTCAAGGAGATCCACCGTGTCATTTCCCTTTATTGAGCATGTGGTGTGGCTGCACAGCGACGGCGCCGAATGGGCCGCACGACCGCGCTGGCGCGGTGCAGCAGTATCGCGTGCGCAACAGGCTGGCGAACCATTGGCCGCCTGTGCCGAACTGCTGGAACAGGCGCCGCGCGGCCGCGTCGGGTTTCTGGACCGGGCCACGGTGCTGCTGGGCTTCCCCCATGTGCACTACCTGATGCTGGCGTGGCAAACCGGTTTGTACAGCCAGGCCGACTGGCAAGGCTTGGCCGAAGTGACCTTCAACCAACAGGCAGGCATCGACCCCGGACAGTGGCAAGTGCAAGTCGCCAACAGCACCTTTGGAGATGAACGCCTGGCGGTCGCGACGCCACGGAATTTGCTGCAAGACCTGCGGGAGTTGTTCAAGCAACAGCACCTGCCGCTGGTGACATGCACGCCATTGTTGACGGTCGTGGCCCAACGGTATTGGCAGCAATTGCCTGACGATTGCGTGCTGGCGGTACCTGAGGCGCGAGGTCTCAGTTGCCTTTACCGGCAACGGGGTGTGGCTCAACAAGTCTGCGTGCTGCAAACCCCACCCGGCAGCCACTTGAGCGACAACCTGTTCACCGCCGACCTGCTGGCGCAACGGCACGCGGCGGCCACATGGGTCGTCGCCAATCACCCCACTGAACATTGGCTGGGGCCACTGCATCCCTGGCTGGGGGAGCCGTTGGCATGATCGCTCAGCTGAAATCACAACTCGCCGGTGCCTGGCGACAGCGGCAGGCGCCGGGCGTCGACTTCCTGCACCCCAACGCCGTCTATCGGCCGCTGGTGAGTGGGTTGTGGCTGGTCGCCGCCGGGCTTGTCTTCGTCACCTGGCAACACTGGCAGCGCATGGAGCATCAGCAACAACAGACCGACGCACTGGAGCAGCGCTTTATCGAATTGACACGTCGCCAGGAGCAATTGATCCAGGCCGCCATTCGCTTGTCACCCCAGCAGAAACAACAACTGGCCGCCTTTTCCCGACAGCAGGACACGCCCTTCGCGCTGATGGACGCCGTGGCCCGGGCCTGGTCCGCGGAAGTCGCGCTGACGCGCGTGGAGGTCGACACCCAGGCCCGACTGATTCACTTGGAGTTGGAAGCCAAGGTGCTGGGCGATGCCTTTCGCTTTGTCGAACGGCTCAAGGCCCAGCCAGGGGTGCACGTGAACCTGCAACAAAGCGCACGCAAGGCCAATGACCCGCAACATCCGGTGCAGGTCAAACTTGCGGTTGGTGCAGGTTAGTCGCCCATGGACGCCCTGACCCGCCACCTCCCGCGCGTGCGCTGGCACCTGATGCAATGGCAGCAGCGCCTGGGCTTTTGGGGGCTGCTGGCGCTGGGGCTGATGGCGGCAACGTTGCTGATCGAAGTCACAGTGATACATCCGGCAGGCATTGCCGACCGCCTGCGGCGCCAGGAACTGGAGGCCGGTATCGCCGAGCAGCCCCAGGATGTGCAGGTGACCGAACCGGCCGTGGTCGAACGCCTGCCCAGTGCACAGGACTTCGCCCCACGCCTGGAAAAGCTGCTGGACGTCCTCACCCGGCGCGGTTTTCTCATCGAACAAACCACCCTGGCCTACTCCGCGCCCGGCAACACCGGGCTGCAACGGCTGGACGTGGACATTCCCCTCGTCGGCCCCTACGCCTTGCTGCGCGATGCCCTGGACGACGTCGCCAACGAGCCGGCCGTACGCATCGAACGCCTGGCCCTGGAGCGCAAGGAAATCACCAGCGGCATGTTGAACATCAGCCTCAAGGTGAGTGTGCTGGGGGTGGTGGAATGACGCTGCCGCTGTATCTGCGCGTGCTGTTGTTGCTGACCTTGATCGGCTGCGGCTGGCTGTTCTGGCAGGACACTGCGGACACTCCCACGCCCTCGCCGGTGCCAGTGATCGCCCGCCCTGTACAGGTGCCCTCGGCACCGGTCGCAGCACCTGCGCCGGCGGTGGCCGAAGCCATCGACCTGTTCCCCGCCCAGACCTGGACACCTGCACCGCCGCCCATACCGGTCGACACCTCAGCGCCCAAGCCACCGCCCCTGCCCTTCACCGTGAGCGCGCAATGGCGCTACGAGAACCAGGCGAAAATCGTCGTGCTCAGCGGCAATGGCAGCCAGTACACCCTGTGCAACCGTTGCTCGGTACCCGGGCGCATCGTGCCCGGCAAGATGCTCGACGCGCACTACCGGCTGGACAAACTCACCGACACCGCCGTGGTGCTGACCTACATGCCCCTCAAGCATGTCAGCACCTTGCGGCTGGACACTCACTGACCGGCGCAGGACACGATCATGGCCATACGCACGTGGATACCCTTGAGCCTGGCCGTGGCCCTGCTCAGCGCCTGCCAGACCCAACGGGCGATCAAGGAGAGCGACGAGTTGCGCCAGAAGGGCGACATCATCCGTTCGGTCGAAGTGCTGCAAGCCGAAGCCAGACAGGCCCCCGACGATGTGCAACTGCGCACCGCCAACTTCAGCAAGCTGGAATTGCTGGTGGCCCAATACAGCCGCGAAGCCAGCACCGCGCTGATGCGTGGCGACGATGCCGCTGCCATCCGCGCCCTGGAAACCATCCTCAAATACGACCCCAGCAACCTCGGCGCGCGCCAGGAAATCCAGAGCATCCAGGCGATGAAACAACTGCGCCCGCAACTGGCCCAGGCCTACGAAATGAAGCGTTCCAACCCGGTGGAAGCCCTCAACCTGGTGCGCCGGATCATCGCGCAAAAGCCCAACTACCGAGAGGCCCTGGACTTTCGCAATGCCCTGACCCGTGAACTGGTGAGCGCCGATTACCTCAGCGCCGACCTCTCCGAGGCCATGCGCAAACCCCTGAGCCTGGAGTTCAGCGCCCAAAGCCTGACCACGATTTTCGAGACCATTGCGCGCCTGTCGGGGGTCAACTTCGTCATCGACAAGGACGTCAATCCCAGTGCCTCGGCGAGCATGACCGCGAGCCGAACCACCGCCGAAGACGCGCTGAACCTGCTGCTGACCACCCAGGGGCTGGACAAGAAGGTCCTCAACGCCAACACCATCCTGGTTTACCCCCGCCGCCCGGACAAGGAACGGGAATACCGCGAGTTGGCCGTGCGCACCTTCTACCTCAGCCATGGCGACCCCAAGGTCATCGCCGCCGAGATCAAACAGGTGCTCAAGCCCAAGGAGGTGCTGGTGGACGAACGCCTGAACGCGGTGATCGTGCGCGATGGACTGGACACCCTGAGCGCGGTGGAAAAACTGGTGGAAGCCATTGATATCGCACAATCGGAAGTGACCATCGACATCCAGGTGCTGGAGGTCAGCCTGACCGACGAGTTGAACCTGGGCATCCAGTACCCGGAGAGCATCGGCCTGTCCGTGGGCAACCTGGCCAACGTGCCTGCCGGGCTGGCAGGCATCCCGCTCAGCGCATTGCGCGGGATCAATGGCGACAACATCCTGCTCGACGCGGGCAGTACCTCGGCGCGCATCAATATGCTGCAACGCAGCGGCAACACCGTGACCCTGGCCAACCCCAGGGTGCGGGTGCGCAACCGCGAAGAAGCCCAGGTAAACATCGGCGACAAGATCCCCGTGGTGACCACCACCACCGCCAACCAGATCACCACCTCGTCGGTGTCCTACCAGGACGTCGGGCTGCAGATTACGGTCAAGCCGAATATCAGCCTGAGCGATGAGGTGAACCTGGAGCTGAACGTGGAAATGAGCCATATCACCAAGCGTATTCCCGGCTCGGAAAACGTACCGGCCACCTTCGAACTCGGCTCACGGGCCACCAAGACCCTGCTGACCGCGCGCAACAATGAAACCCAGATCGTCTCGGGGCTGATCCGCACGGCGGACGTCGACGAGGGCTCGGGTTTGCCGTGGTTGAGCCAGATCCCGTGGATCGGCAAAAAGCTGTTCGGCACCAACCAGAATACCCAGCAGAAGACTGAGATCATTCTGCTGCTGACCCCGAGGATCGAACGCAACCTGGACCTGCCGATTGCCCAGATCAGTACCTTCCACAGCGGCACCGAGGCGCGCAGTTCGACCCAGGGCATGATCCTGCGCGACACCACCGACAAAATGATCCTCAAGCCGATTGGCGGCGACCCCACGCCGGCGCTGCCACCGCCGATGCAACAGCCGGATGCCACCTGGCAACCCCTGCCGCCACCGCTGCCGGATCTGGTGCCCAAGCCTGCGCCCGAACCTGCGCCCCAATGAAGATCCAATGTGGGAGGGGGCTTGCCCCCGATTGCAATGTGTCAGTCTCAGTATCTTTAACTGAAGCACCGCTATCGGGGGCAAGCCCCCTCCCACATTTGTTTTGCAGTGTTGGTGGGTTAGCGCACGACGCCTTCTTCTATGAGCAACTTGAGGATTGCCTGGGCACCTTCCTCGGCGCTCACACCCTTGAGCACCTGCCCACCGCCGCCACTGGCCTTGGCGGTGGCGGCTTTCATGCGGTCGGCGCCGCTCTTGGCCTTGATCACCTTGAGGCGCTTGGGCCGGGGCTTGGCCGGTTGCAACAGCGCGCTGGCGAATAACTCATCGTCTTCAACCTCGACCTCATGGGCCGCCAGCTCACCGCGCTGTGCCGGGCCGTAGGCACTCTGCCGAGGCTTGGGCGCGGCGTTGTCCACCGTCGCCAGGAATGGCAGGCGCACCTTCAAGCGCCTGCGCTGCCCACGGGGCAAGGCTTGCAGCACATGGGCTACGCCGCCGTCGATGGACTCCACCTCGGCCAGCCCGACAATCAGCGGCCAGCCCAATTGCTCGGCCAACAGGAACGGCAACATGCCCGAGCCTTCACCGGTTTCGGCCTGGCTGCCGGCAAGCACCACCTGGGCACCGGCGTGGCGCAGGTACTCGCCGAGCACCGGCAACGCATCGCTGCCCTCCGGTTGTTCCAGCACGTGCAACTGTGGCAGGCCCATGCCCAGGTAGCTGCGCAAGGTCGGTTCGGCGATATTGCCGGCGTGCAGCACCTGCAACTTATCCCCAGCCATCTGCAGACCCAGTTCGACGGCGCGCGCATCCTGTTCGGCGCGGCGTGGCCGGCCGGAGGTGGGGTGGGCGCCGATGGACACCAGGCTGATTACATTCGTGGTCATGGTCATGTCCTCAAGCCGCATCGCGCTTGGCGCCGTTGCGGTAGGCCTCGACCGCAGCGATCAAGGCTTGCAGAATCGCGGCGCTTTCGCCGATCACCGACAGGTCGGCACGCTTGATCATGTCGCAGCCCGGGTCGAGGTTGATCGCCACCACCTTGTCGCAGGCGCCAATGCCTTGCAGGTGCTGGATCGCCCCGGAAATCCCCACGGCCACATACACCCGCGCCGTCACCCAGGTACCGCTGGCGCCGACCTGGCGATCACGGGCCATCAACCCATCGTCCACCGCCACCCGCGAGGCGCCTTCGGTGGCCCCCAATGCCGCGGCGGTCTGGTGGAACAGCGCCCAGTCCTTCACGCCGTTGCCGCCGGAGAAAATAAACTCGGCCTCGGCCATGGGAATCGCCGCCGGGTCCACCGCCACCGCACCGAGATCCTCGATACGCGGCAGGCTGCGCGCCAGGCTTGTGGATAACTCCACGGGCAGCACCTCATGGCGTGTGTCGCTGACCGGATCGGCGCATTCGGCGGCGGCCAGAATCAGGCGTGGCAGCGGCCGCGCCAAGTCTTCCCGGCCCGCACCGGCGCGGCCGATGCACTCATCGCCCTTGATCTGCCAGACGCGAGTGGCCGGGCGTTCCTTGAGGCTGGCGGCAAAGCGCCGACCCAACTCGCCGCCACCACTGCGGCTGTCGGGCAGCAACCAGTGGCGCGGGTTGAACTGGTTATCCACAGCCCGCAAACCCTGCACGCGTTGCTCCGGTGAATAACCGTCGAATTCGTGGCCGTCGAGCACCAGCAGGCGATCGACACCGGCCGTGGCAAACGCGCTTTCCTTGTGTTCGCCAAACACCACCACCAGCACCGCGCCGTCGTTGCCGGCGAGTTGCCGCGCCAGGCCGAGCAGGTCGCGGTCGTGGCTGCTCAAGCGGCCACCGACCATGTCCGGCACTACGTTGATGTAGAACGCAGGCGCAGGCACCTGATGCAGCGGCAACTGCACTTCAATCGCCGCCGTACGCTTGGCCGCACCGCCCTGCTGGGCACCGCTGCGGTCGATGCGCTTGATGCCGTTGGGGCCGATAAAACCGACACCATGCACGTTCTTGCGGATGACGCCGTTAGGCCCCATCCAACTGTGTTGCAGCGGCTGCATCGCCGCATGCAGCGGGTGCAGGCGGTTGCGGGCGATCCATTCGGCCCGTGGGTCGCGGCGGATAATGTCGCTCATCAGTGCACCTCCGCAGGTTCACGCTTGTTGGGAGCTTTGGCCGGTGCGACGTCTTCCAGCAATGCATCGGCCACCAGCTCGGCGATGTCCTTGATCAACGGGCGCGGTTCAACCACACCTTCGAGCATCGCCGTGCATTGCGGGCAACCGACCGCTACCAGTTCGGCGCCGGTCTCGCGGATGTCTTCCATGCGCATATCGGGGATACGTTGCTTGCCGGGGATGTCGGTAATCGGCGCGCCGCCACCGCCGCCGCAGCAGCGTGAGCGGAAACCCGAACGTTGCATCTCCTTGACCTCGATGCCCAAGGCACGCAGCACTTGGCGCGGCGCCTCGTACTCACCGTTGTAGCGGCCCAGGTAGCACGGGTCGTGGTAGGTCACGCTGTTGCCTTTGTGCTGGCCCAGGTTCAGCGCGCCTTCGCCGATCAGCTCGGCCATGAAGGTGCTGTGGTGCTGCACAAGATAGTTGCCGTTGAAGGCGCCGTATTCGTTTTTCAACACATGGAAGCTGTGGGGATCGCAGGTGACGATGCGCTTGAAGCTGTACTTGGCCAGCGTCTGGATATTGCGCGAGGCCAGCAGCTGGAACGTCGCTTCATCGCCCAAGCGTCGCGCCACGTCACCGCTGTCGCGTTCTTCCAGGCCGAGCACCGCGAAGTCGACCTTGGCCGCTTTCAGTACTTTGACGAATGCCCGCAGGGTGCGCTGGTTGCGCATGTCGAAGGCGCCGTCGCCGACCCAGAACACCACGTCGGCACTGCCTTTTTCGCTGAGCAGTGGCAGGTTCAGATCCGCCGCCCAGTTCAGGCGACCGCCCGGCGCAAAGCCGCCGGGGTTGTCAGTGGCGATCAGGTTTTCCAGGACTTCGGCGCCCTTGTTCGGGGTCGCGCCTTTTTCCAGGGTGAGGTAGCGGCGCATGTCGACGATGGCGTCGACGTGCTCGATCATCATCGGGCACTCTTCCACGCAGGCACGGCAGGTGGTGCACGACCACAGGGTCTCGGCGTCCACCAGGCCGTTGACGATCGGCTGGTGCGGGTTGCCGCTGTGCTCGCCAATCGGTTTACCTGGATAAGGGCTGCCGGCGAACTTGGCATCGGTGCCGCCGGCCAGGCCGACCACCATGTCCTGGATCAGCTTTTTCGGGTTCAGCGGCTGGCCGGCGGCGAAGGCCGGGCACGCCGCTTCGCACTTGCCGCACTGCACGCAGGCGTCGAAACCGAGCAGTTGGTTCCAGGTGAAATCCTTGGGTTTTTCCACGCCCAGGGGGGCGCTCTTGTCGCTCAGGTCCAGGGGTTTCAAACCAGTGGAACGACCACCGCCAAAGCGTTCGGCGCGACGGTGCCAGGCCAGGTGCAGGGCACCGGCGAAGGCGTGTTTCATCGGGCCGCCCCAGGTCATGCCGAAGAACATCTCGGACACGCCCCACAGCACACCCACACTCAGCAGCGCGGCCAGCAGCCAGCCACCGAAGTCGGCGGGCAGGATCCCCGCCACCGGCAGCGTCACCAGGAAGAAACTCACCGAGAACGCCATCAGGCTTTTCGGCAGGCGCATCCACGGGCCCTTGGACAGGCGCGACGGTGGATTGCGCCGCCGCAGGTAAACGAAGGTGGCGCCGACAAACATCAACACTGACGCCAGCAGCAAGGCGTAGCCGAGGATACGGTTATGCAGGCCGAAGCCGTGCACCAGGATTGCCAGCAGCGCCGACAGCACAAAGCCCAGGGCCGTGGCGACGTGGGTGTTGGCGATGTATTTGTCGCGGGCGACCACGTGGTGCAGGTCGACCATGTAGCGCTTGGGCATGGCCAGCAGGCCGCCCAGCAGGTCGACCTTGGAGGCTCGGCCGCGGCGCCACATGTTCACACGGCGCAGGGCGCCGAGGACGGCAAGGCCCAGGGCGGTAAATAAGAGAATAGGCAGCAAGGTGTTCAACATGGTGAAGCTCCCACAGACCGCACAGGTCTACTGTGAAACTGGCCCGAATGTGGGAGGGGGCTTGCTCCCGATGGCGGACTGTCAGTTGGTACAGTTGTCGCTGAACCACCGCTATCGGGGGCAAGCCCCCTCCCACATTTGACCGCGTTCACCTCATCAAAAGTCTTTGCACAGGCGCAGGGCGTCGTAGATGGCAGCGTGGGTATTGCGCTGCGCCACACAGTCACCGATGCGGAACAGCAAGTACCCCTCGCCCGTCTCGCTCAGGCACGGCTGCGGCTTGATCGCGAACAGGGCTTCGACGTCGATCTGGCCCTTGTTGCGCGAACCTTCCTTGAGCCCGTAGTAAATGGCTTCGTCCGGACGCACGCCGTTTTCCACCACCACCTGGTCCACTACCCGCTCCTCTTTGGCGCCGGTGTATTCGTTCTCCAGCACCGCCACCAGCTTGTCGCCCTCGCGGTAGACCTTTTCCAGCATCATGTCGCCGGTCATGATCACTTCCTTGGGGTACATGCTGCGGTAGTAGGTCGGGAACGACGTACCGCCGATGGCTACGCCCGGCTTGATGTCATCGGTGACGATTTCCACCTGGCAGCCTTTGTCGGCCAGGAAGTCCGCCACCGACATGCCGGTGAATTCGCAAATGGTGTCGTACACCAATACATTCTTGCCCGGTGCGACCTTGCCGTCGAGCACGTCCCAGCTGCTCACCACCAGGCCTTCGGCGGCACCCCAGTGTTCGTTCTGTTCGATAAACGGATGCCCGCCGACCGCCAGCACCACCACGTCCGGACGCAGGTCCAGGATGGTCTCGGCATCGGCGGCCACGCCCAGGCGCAGGTCGACTTTCAAACGCGCCAGCTCCAGCTGGAACCAGCGGGTGATACCGGCGATCTGGTCGCGTTGCGGCGCCTTGGAGGCGGTGGTGATTTGCCCGCCGATAAATTCTTTCTTCTCGAACAGGGTCACGTCGTGGCCACGTTCGGCGGCCACCCGCGCGGCTTCCATCCCGGCAGGGCCGGCACCGACCACCACCACCTTGCGTTTCGGCCCGGTGGACTTCTCGATGATATGCGGCACGCCCATGTACTCACGGGACGTCGCGGCGTTCTGGATGCACAGCACATCCAGGCCCTGGTACTGGCGGTCGATGCAATAGTTGGCGCCGACGCACTGTTTGATCTGGTCGATCTGGCCCATCTTGATCTTGGCGATCAGGTGCGGGTCGGCGATGTGCGCACGGGTCATGCCGACCATGTCCACATAGCCGCCTTCGAGGATACGCGTGGCCTGGTTCGGGTCCTTGATGTTCTGTGCGTGCAGCACCGGGACCTTGACCACTTCCTTGATACCGGCCGCCAGGTGCAGGAACGGCTCCGGTGGATAACTCATGTTGGGGATCACGTTGGCCAGGGTGTTGTGGGTGTCGCAACCCGAGCCGACGACGCCGATGAAATCGAGCATGCCGGTGTCGTCGTAATACTTGGCGATCTGTTTCATGTCCTCGTGGGACAGGCCGTCCGGGTGGAATTCGTCACCGCACAGGCGCATGCCCACGCAGAAGTCGTCACCGACTTCGGCACGCACGGCCTTCAACACTTCGAGGCCGAACTTCATGCGGCCTTCGAAGGTGCCGCCCCACTCGTCGGTACGCTTGTTGACCCGTGGGCTCCAGAACTGGTCGATCATGTGCTGGTGCACGGCGGACAGTTCCACACCGTCCAGGCCACCGGCCTTGGCACGCCGCGCGGCCTGGGCGTAGTTGCCGATCACGCGCCAGATTTCTTCCGGCTCGATGGTCTTGCAGGTGGCACGGTGCACCGGCTCGCGCACGCCGGACGGCGACATCAGGGTCGGCCAGTTAAAGCCATCCCAACGGGAGCGGCGGCCCATGTGGGTAATCTGGATCATGATCTTGGCGCCATGCTTGTGCATGGCATCCGCCAGGTTCTGGAAGTGCGGGATGATGCGGTCGGTGGACAGGTTCACCGAGCTCCACCATTCCTGGGGGCTGTCGATGGCGACCACCGAGGAACCGCCGCAGATCGCCAGGCCGATACCGCCCTTGGCTTTCTCTTCGTAGTACTTCACATAGCGGTCGGTGGTCATGCCGCCGTCGGTGGCATACACCTCGGCGTGGGCGGTACTGAGCACGCGGTTGCGGATGGTCAGTTTGCCGATCTGGATCGGCTGGAACATTGCTTCGAAAGCCATGGCACGGTCCTCGGCTTACAACGGCTTGACGGTGAACAAGCCGTCATCGTGGCCCTCTTCGGAGCCTCCGTAGACTTGTTCGGCCACGGTGCGGATCTGGCTGCCACGGGCTTGCAGAATCTGGTCCATGGCGCCGGCAAACCAGCCGGTGAACATGTAGTCGACCTTGCGCCCGACCTTGCCGTACACATAGACGAAGGCCGAGTGTTCGAGCTTGACGCTGGCGGTGCCTTTATCCAGGTCGATGTCCTGGATCTTGAACAGGCCCCAGCCGCGTTGCGACAGGCGCTTCATGTAGTGCTCGAACACCGCGACGCCTTCCAGGCCATGGCATTCAGCTTCTTTCTCGCACCAGTGCCAGGCGGATTTGTAGCCGGCCTTGTAGAGGATCTCGGCGTAGGCCTCGGCGCCCAGCACTTCTTCGATGCCCATGTGGTTGTTGACGAAGAAATGACGCGGCACGTACAGCATGGGCAGGGCGTCGGACGTCCAGACACCGGTTTCGCTGTCGACTTCAATAGGCAATTGCGGGGCGATCTTGGCCATGGAAACTTAACTCCAGAAAAATTCGTTGTGATGTTGCCCGTGGGTGCTTGGCTTATTCGCCCCAAACGTCCTTCAAGACGTTGACCCAGTTCTCGCCCATGATCTTGCGCACCACACGCTCGGGGTGGCCGCGCTTGAGCAGGGTCTCTGTCAGGTTGGGGAACTCGCCGACGGTGCGGATGCCCAGCGGGTTGATGATCTTGCCGAAGCTGGTCAGGCGGCGGGCGTAGCCCTTGTCATGGGTCAGCATTTCAAAGAAATCCTGGCCATGGCCCTGGGTGAAGTCGGTGCCGATGCCGATGGCGTCCTCGCCGACGATATTCATGGTGTATTCGATGGCTTCGGCGTAGTCGTCGATGGTCGAATCGATGCCCTTGGCCAGGAACGGCGCGAACATGGTCACGCCGACAAAACCGCCGTGGTCGGCGATGAACTTCAGCTCTTCATCGGACTTGTTGCGCGGGTGTTCTTTAAGGCCGGACGGCAGGCAGTGGGAGTAGCACACCGGTTTTTTCGATTCGAGGATGACTTCTTCGCTGGTCTTGGAGCCGACGTGGGACAGGTCGCACATGATGCCGACGCGGTTCATCTCGGCGACGATCTCGCGCCCGAAGCCCGACAGGCCGCCGTCGCGCTCGTAGCAACCGGTGCCGACCAGGTTCTGGGTGTTGTAGCACATCTGCACCACACCGACGCCGAGCTGCTTGAAGATCTCCACATACCCGAGCTGGTCTTCAAATGCATGGGCGTTCTGGAAGCCGAAGATGATGCCGGTCTTGCCCTGTTCCTTGGCCTTGCGGATGTCGGCGGTGGTTTTCACCGGAATCACCAGGTCGCTGTTCTCGCGGATCAGGGTCTGGCTGGCGACGATGTTGTTGATCGTGGCCTGGAACCCTTCCCATACCGACACGGTGCAGTTCGCGGCGGTGAGGCCACCTTTGCGCATGTCCTCGAACAGGTCGCGGTTCCACTTGGCAATGATCAGCCCGTCGATAACGATGCTGTCGGCGTGCAATTCGGCTGGGCTCATCAGGCGTCCCCTTATTTTGGCGATTCATGCGCCGAATCGTCTGCCGGCGCTTTGGGGCCAGCATATGCCCAGGGGCCGACCGAGCCGGGTGCAAAAACGACAGGGGAATTGCCGAAAGCGTCAATCCACGACAAAGGCTGTTATGAGTGGTCTGACTGGCGGCTGTTATTTGTCTTACGCTTGAGCCAGAATTCCCGCATCACCTGATATGAGACGGCGCAATGAAATCGATTTTCCTGGCTTTGGCACTCATCGCAACCGGCGTCCACGCGGCCGAAGACACCGACAGCACGCCGTGCGATGGCATCGAAAACGACAAGCAAACCCTGGAATGCGCCACCTATAACAAAACCACTGCCGAGCAATTGCTCAAGGATAATTATCAAGGCCTGCTGGAACGCATGCATTCCACCTATGGCAGCGACAAGACCAAGCTCGCCGACATTACCGCTCGTCTGAAGGATGCCCAGCAGAAATGGGAAAAACTGCGTGACGCCGACTGCGCGGTGGACACCTTCCCGGCAGTGACCGGCACCAAAGCCTATGCGATTGCGCAAAATGACTGCCTGGCGCGGATGAGTGATGAGCGGTCGGAGTTTTTGGAGTCGATTGGGCAGGAATAAGCGACAATCCCGCCACTTTCTCTTTGAACCAAGGCCCTTCATGACTATCTGTGGCATCGAAATCAAAGGCAGCGAAGCCATCATCGCTGTCGCCTCCCTGGACAACCAGGCGCTGGGCCACGTCGCCCTGGCTACCAAGAAAATCGCCCTTGAAGACGATGATGAAGCGGCCAACGTCAAAGCCTTTGCCGCCCAGGTGAAGGCCTTCGTGCAGGCCAACGCCGTCACTCGCATCGCGATCAAGAAGCGCAGCAAAAAAGGCGAATTCGCCGGTGGCCCGACCACGTTCAAGATTGAAGGGGTGTTTCAATTGCTGGAGGGGGTTGAGGTGACGTTGCTGTCGCCGCAGACCATCAATGCGCAGAACAAGAAGCACAACTTTGAACTGCCGGCAACGTTGAACAAATATCAGCATGAGGCCTTCAAGGCGGCGTGTTCGGCACTGCTGAAGAAGTAAGCTACACCACAATCCAATGTGGGAGGGGGCTTGCCCCCGATAGCGGTGAGTCAGCCAAAGCTGTATCAACTGACAGTCCGTCATCGGGAGCAAGCCCCCACATTAGATGTGGGGTGTTTTCAGTGGGGTGTATGGCGCTTGTGCCGCAGCCAATCCCCGAACGACTTGTCTTCCAGGGCATAACCACCGCGGCCCGACTTCCACACCAACTCCTTGTCGCGCAAGGCATCGATGCAGGCCTGGACGGTCTGGGTACCCGGCACCACGTCACTGCCCATGGCTTCCAGCGCCTTGCTGACAGCCGTGAGGGTGCTGTCGGTGAAGGGCGCGAAGGGTTCGTTGTTCTGGGAGCGCTCCACCATCACCTCCAGCACGGCGCGCTGCGGGATGGTCAGGGCGTTCCAGGCGCTTTCGAACTCGGTCCATACACCCGCGCGCAGCAGTTCGGCGCGACTGTGCAGCAATTGGCCCAGATTGCTCGCCTCGCCCAGTTCCAACGCGACTTCACCGATGATCGTGCGCAACATCTCGGGACGCCGGCCTACCAGCTCAAACGCCTCATCAATATCAGCCGCGTTGAACTGGTTGGTCTCGGCCAGGTGCGCGTTGAGGTGCACAGTGTAGGCTTGGGTGAACTCTTTACCCAACAGCGGAAACGGCGTGATGCTGGAACCGAAGAACGGCTGGCTTTTACCCAATACCAAATGGGCGAGTTTGTCGCGATTGGAACCGGTAAACACCAGGCGCAAGCCGCTGCCCTCTTCGTCACGGCCCTGGTTGAGCTGATCCCGGGCAGCCTTCAACGCGAACATCGCATTGATACCCGACTCGGTGGTCAAGGCGTGCTGCGCTTCGTCAATCACCAGCACAACGGGTTTTTCTGCAGCACTGTGGAGCAATTCCAGGGCTTGGGTCAGCGTCGCACCGACAGGCAATTGTGGCTGGGTAAAGTCCCAGGAGAGCGTCCGCAGAAAGCTCAGTTTCTCGATGCCAATATTCTTGGCCAGTTTGCGGATGCCCTTTTCATAGGGAACCAGGGCAGCCGCAATAGCACTGGCAATCAACTCCGCAGGATCTTTCTCCTTGTCAGCCCAGAGATCCACATACACCGCCAGCCAACCCCGGAGCTGACATTCCGGAATCAGGTCTTCGCGCAGGAAAGTGCTTTTGCCGGTGCGACGGGGCGCCGCGAGGAACAGGCCAGAGGTGAAATCCTGAATACCGGCGCCCACCAGGCCATCGGCAATACTGCTTGCCAGGGCGGGGCGACGGAACACGAAGCCGCTGTGCTTGGACATGGATTTATACTCAATTATGAAAATAACTATAAATTATAGTGATGAGTATAATTCACTATAATTGTTCGTCAAACCACCTCCCGTCGCCGATCCTCCCTCGGACACTTGGCAAACCTCGCCCGATAACTCCGGGTGAAATACGACGGCGACTCGAACCCGCAGGCAATGCTCACCTCCAGCACGCTCATATCGCTCTGGCGCAGCAGCTGCCGGGCTTTTTCCAGGCGCAGGCCAAGGTAGAAGTTGCTCGGGGTATCGTTCAAATGCAGGCGAAACAGACGCTCCAACTGGCGCCGGGTAACTTTGATCGCGTCGGCCAACGCCAAGGTGCTCAGGGGCGGTTCGGTGTGCTGCTCCATCTCGCCGATCACTTGCACCAGCTTCTTGTTGTTGATGCCGTAGCGCGTGGCGATCTGCATGCGCTGGTGGTCCTTGCGCGGGCGGATGCGGCCGAGTACGAACTGTTCGGAGACCTGGATCGCCAGGTCGGCGCCGTGGGCCTGGGCGATCAGGTCGAGCATCAGGTCGATGGAGGCGGTACCGCCGGCGCAGGTGATGCGGCGGCGGTCGATTTCGAACAGTTCCTGGGTCACGCTCAGGTGCGGGTACGACTCCTTGAAGGCATCGATGGCTTCCCAGTGCAGGGTCAGGCGATGACCGTCGAGCAGGCCGGCTTCGGCGAGCACGCAGGCGCCGGTGTCGATGGCGCCGAGGGTCACGCCGTCATGGTCCAGACGGCGCAGCCAGTGCTCCAGCGCTGGCGTGGCGAACTGCAGCGGTTCGAAGCCGGCCACCACCAACAGCGTCGCACCCTTTTTCAGCGGTTCCAGCGCGGCGTCGGCGTTGACCGACATGCCATTGCTCGCCAGCACCGCGCCGCCATCGGCGCTCAGCACATGCCAGCGGTACAACTCGCCACGAAAGCGGTTGGCCACGCGTAAAGGTTCCAGTGCAGAAATAAAACCGATGGCCGAGAACCCCGGCATCAGCAGAAAGTAGAAATCCTGGGACATGGTGGCGCTCTCGTAGGACGGGCAGCGTGGCACTGTGATACTCCCGTTCTCGGGTGGATTCAAGGGGGCAGGTCGCTGCAGTGCAAGAGCTGGTCGCCGCCGTGCGTTTTGTCGCCTCCAAAGCTACGTAACTTGGCCTCACGGCGCACAAAGACGCCGGCCCCCACAATAACGACCTGCCGAGGGATCCACCATGAACCGACTGATTCGCCGCTGCGTGCTTGCACTCAGCGCCAGCGCCATCTTGAGCACGAACGTATGGGCTGCCGACGCGGCATCCTGCCAGAACGTGCGCATGGGCGTGGTGAACTGGACCGACGTCATCGCCACCAGCGCCATGACCCAAGTGCTGCTCGACGGCCTCGGCTACAAGACCAAACAAACCAGCGCCTCCCAGCAAATCATCTTCGCCGGTATCCGTGACCAGCGCCTGGACCTGTTCCTCGGCTACTGGAACCCGCTGATGACCCAGACCATCACGCCGTTCGTCGACGCCAAGCAGGTCAAAGTCCTCGACAAACCCAGCCTGGAAGACGCCCGCGCGACCCTCGCGGTGCCGACTTACCTGGCGGACAAAGGCCTGAAGACCTTTGCCGACATCGCCAAATTCGAGAAGGAGCTGGGCGGCAAGATCTACGGCATCGAGCCGGGCTCGGGGGCCAACACCCAGATCAAGGCAATGATCGCCAAGAACCAGTTCGGCCTGGGCAAGTTCCAACTGGTGGAATCCAGCGAGGCCGGCATGCTTGCCGCCGTGGACCGTGCGGTACGCCGCAAGGAAGCCGTAGTGTTCTTCGGCTGGGCGCCGCACCCGATGAACGTCAATATCGCGATGACCTACCTCACCGGCAGCGACGACGCCCTGGGCCCGAACGAAGGCATGGCCACCGTCTGGACCGTGACCGCGCCGACCTACGCCGAACAGTGCCCCAACGTACACAAGCTGCTGACCAACCTGACCTTCACCGCCGCCGACGAGAGCCGGATGATGCAGCCGTTGCTGGATCACAAGGATGCCCTCGAGTCCGCCCGGCAGTGGCTCAAGGATCACCCCCAGGACCAGGCGCGCTGGCTCGAAGGCGTGACCACCTTCGACGGCAAACCGGCGGCGGCCAACCTGCAATTGACCAGCAAATAACCTTCTTCGAATCACCGTTTCGCGGTCACTACCGACCGCGAACGGCATCACCACGCCTGTAAGGAACCTGCCTCATGAACCACGACGTCATCATCACCTGCGCACTCACCGGTGCTGGCGACACGACCGCCAGAAGCCCACACGTGCCGGTCACCCCCAAGCAAATCGCCGCCGCTGCGGTGGAAGCCGCCAAGGCGGGCGCCACCGTGGTGCACTGCCATGTGCGCGACCCCGAGACCGGCAAGTTCAGCCGCGACGTTGCCCTGTACCGCGAAGTGATGGAGCGCATCCGTGAGGCCGACATCGACATCATCGTCAACCTCACCGCCGGCATGGGCGGCGATCTCGAGATCGGCGGCGGCGAGCACCCGATGGAGTTCGGTCCCAATACCGACCTGGTCGGCCCGCTGACCCGCCTGGCCCATGTGGAAGAGCTGCTGCCGGAAATCTGCACCCTGGACTGCGGCACCCTGAACTTCGGTGACGGCGACACGATTTACGTCTCCACCCCGGCGCAGCTGCGGGCGGGCGCCAAGCGCATCCAGGAACTGGGCGTGAAGGCCGAGCTGGAGATCTTCGACACCGGCCACCTGTGGTTCGCCAAGCAGATGATCAAGGAAGGCCTGCTCGACAACCCGCTGTTCCAACTGTGCCTGGGCATCCCATGGGGCGCGCCGGCCGACACCACCACCATGAAGGCCATGGTCGACAACCTGCCCGCCGACGCGGTGTGGGCCGGGTTCGGGATCGGCCGCATGCAAATGCCCATGGCCGCGCAAGCGGTGCTGCTGGGCGGCAACGTACGAGTCGGCCTGGAAGACAACCTGTGGCTGGACAAAGGCGTACTTGCCACCAACGGCCAACTGGTGGAACGCGCCGGCGAAATCCTCAGTCGCCTGGGCGCGCGGGTCATGACCCCGGCGGAGGGTCGCATCAAGATGGGCCTGACCAAACGCGGCTAACCGAATCAAAAAATGTGGGAGGAGCTTGCCCCCTCCCACAGGGAACCACCGAACGCTTTAGGAATTTGCCATGCGCTTTATCACTGAGATCAAAACCTTCGCCGCCCTGGGCAGCGGTGTCATCGGCAGCGGCTGGGTGTCCCGTGCCCTGGCCCACGGCCTGGATGTGGTGGCCTGGGACCCGGCGCCGGGTGCCGAAGCGGCGCTGCGCAAGCGCGTCTCCAATGCCTGGGGCGCCCTGGAAAAACAGGGCCTGGCACCCGGCGCATCCCAAGACCGCCTGCGCTTTGTGGCCACCATCGAAGAATGCGTGAAAGACGCCGACTTCATCCAGGAAAGCGCCCCGGAACGCCTGGAACTGAAGCTGGAATTGCACAGCAGGATCAGCGCCGCGGCCAAGCCCGATGCATTGATCGGTTCAAGTACCTCGGGGCTGTTGCCGAGTGAGTTCTACGAGGGCTCGACCCATCCGGAACGCTGTGTGGTCGGCCATCCGTTCAACCCGGTCTATCTGCTGCCGCTGGTGGAAGTGGTCGGCGGCAAGCACACCGCGCCGGAAGCGATCCAGGCCGCGATCAAGGTGTATGAATCCCTCGGCATGCGCCCGCTGCATGTGCGCAAGGAGGTCCCCGGGTTTATCGCCGACCGCTTGCTCGAAGCCCTGTGGCGCGAGGCGTTGCACCTGGTCAATGACGGCGTGGCCACCACTGGCGAGATCGACGATGCCATCCGCTTTGGCGCCGGCCTGCGCTGGTCGTTCATGGGCACCTTCCTCACCTACACCCTGGCGGGTGGCGATGCGGGCATGCGCCACTTCATGGCGCAGTTCGGCCCGGCGTTGCAATTGCCGTGGACCTACCTGCCGGCTCCGGAGCTGACCGACAAGTTGATCGACGATGTGGTCGATGGCACCAGCGACCAGCTGGGCAAACACAGCATTTCGGCGCTGGAACGCTATCGTGATGATTGCCTGCTGGCGGTGCTGGAAGCGGTGAAAACCACCAAAGCCAAGCACGGCATGACCTTCGCCGAATAACGGAACCCTCACCATGCCTGCACTGACCACCTACACCACCCCAGTCCTTGCCGACTGGGTGGACTACAACGGCCACCTGCGCGACGCGTTCTACCTGCTGATCTTCAGCTACGCCACCGACGCGCTGATGGACACCCTCGGCCTGGACAGCGAAAACCGCGAAGCCAGCGGCCATTCGCTGTTCACCCTGGAACTGCACCTGAACTACCTGCACGAAGTGAAACTCGGTGCCGAAGTGGAGGTGCACACGCAACTGATCGCCCACGATGCCAAGCGCCTGCACCTTTATCACAGCCTGCATTTAGTGGGCGATGAGAAAGAACTGGCCGGCAACGAACAGATGCTGCTGCACGTCGACCTGGCCGGTCCGCATTCGGCCCCGTTTGCCGAGGCGACATTGGAGAAACTCATTGCGATCAGCGCTGAGCAAGCCGACCTGCCAAGGCCCGCCCTCCTCGGCCGAGTGATTGGACTGCCCCCGAAAAAATAAGGAGCCATCATGCAAACCGCCGCCGCTGTTGCCGATTTCCGTACTTACCCGAAACTCTGCGACCTCGCCGATGCACAGGTGCTGGACGATCAGGTTCGCGTGATATGGGCCGATGGTCGGGTCAGCCCGTTTCACCATCAGTGGCTGCGGGACAACTGCCCGTGCACGCAATGCGTGTACAGCGTGACCCGCGAGCAAGTGCTGGAAATTGTCGATGTGGATGAAAACCTCGGCGCCATCAGCGTGCGTATCGACCAGGGCCTCCTCAGCGTGGAATGGCACGGCGGTCATCGCAGCCGGTACGATCCCGGCTGGCTGCGGGCCCATGCCTACGACGATGAATCCCGCGCCGAACGCCGGGCGGCGAAAGCAAAATCGCGGCTCTGGGACAACACCTTCGAACTGCCTATATTCGACTACGCGGCGGTCATGCAAGACCCTGCGGCGCTGCTGCAATGGCTGCTGGCCTTGCGTGACGCGGGCCTGACGCAAATGCGCGGCGTACCCACCGAACCCGGCTCCCTGGCGCGTGTCGCCCAGCGTATTTCATTTATCCGCGAGAGCAATTTCGGCGTGCTGTTCAACGTGCAATCCAAGGCCGATGCCGACAGCAATGCCTACACCGCTTTCAACCTGCCCTTGCACAGTGATTTGCCGACCCGGGAGCTGCAACCGGGGCTGCAATTCCTGCATTGCCTGGTCAACGATGCCGACGGGGGCGAAAGTATTTTTGTCGATGGGTTTGCCATCGCCAATGCCCTGCGCGAGGAAGATCCCGAAGCGTTTCGTGCCTTGTGTGAAATACCCGTGGAGTTTCGCAACAAAGACCGCCACAGCGACTATCGTCGCCTCGCGCCGATCATCGCATTGGACGCCTTGGGGGATGTGGCAGAGATTCGCATGGCCAACTTCTTGCGTGGGCCGTTCGAGACGTCGGTGGCGCAGATGCCGTTGCTGTATCGGGCTTATCGACGCTTTATCGCGATGACGCGCGAGGCGCGCTTTCGGCTGGTCAAGCGCCTGGACCCGGGCGAGCTGTGGTGCTTCGATAACCGCCGCACGTTGCATGCGCGCAATGCGTTTGATCCCACCTCCGGGGCGCGGCACTTTCAGGGTTGCTATATCGACCGGGACGAACTGCTTTCACGAATCCTGGTGCTGCAGCGCTAAAAAAGCCCCGGTCCAGCCGTGACTGGATCGGGGCAGAGTGCCTTGTGTGAGCCGTACATCCCGAGGGTGACCAAACCTTCAAGCTGCTTGCTGATGGACAGTGTGCCTATTACTTCAGTGGGTAAATGGCCCGAAAACGACACGCTCATAGCCATCTGAGCCATTCGTGCATTCTGCCCTTGCCGACCGGCCGGGGGCCTACCAGAATCCAAGTCGATCCCCGCTCCCTTCACCAGGATAAACGTCATGATGCATGCGGATTTGATTGACCAGGATGACCTGCTGAGCCAACTGCGCTCCCTGGGTTTCGAGGTGTCCAGCGGCGCCAGCGCCGAACAGGCTTGCGAGTGCGCGGTACGCGGTTTGAGCGAAGCGCGGGCCAAGGCCCTCAAGGGTATGGTTGAGCAGATGTACACCGGCAGTGCGACGATTTTGCCGGCGGTGCGCCAGGCGATCGACAAGCAGTTGTTACCAGCGCTGATGCAGTTCAAGCAGAACTCCGGCGCCTGACAGACCGCTATCAGGGGGCAAGCCCCCTCCCACATCTGGCCATGTTCGTCATGACAACTCGGTCAAGTGTGGGAGGGGGCTTGCCCCCGATGCAGTCAACTCGGTTTAGAGCCGTACGCTCGCAAACGTCGACTCATTGCGCGCCTGGCTCAGCGCCGCCATCGGTCCCGACAGCGGTGACAACACCAGCGCCTGCGGAATCGGCATCATCGCCACCTGCTGGGTGGTGTTGGAGCCTACGCGCTCATCCCGTGGCGGAATGCCGAAGTATTCGCGGTAGCACTTGGAGAAGTGTGGCGTGGAGACAAACCCGCACACAGAGGCCACTTCGATGATCGACATCGGCGTTTGCTTGAGCAACTGCCGCGCGCGAATCAGGCGCAGCTTGAGGTAATAGCGCGACGGCGAGCAGTGCAGGTATTTCTGGAACAGCCGCTCCAGCTGGCGACGCGACACGGCGACGTACACCGCCAGTTCGTCGAGGTCGATCGGCTCTTCGAGGTTGGCTTCCATCAGCGCGACGATTTCCTGCAGCTTCGGCTGGTTGGTGCCCAGCATGTGCTTGAGCGGCACACGCTGGTGATCCTGTTCGTTGCGGATGCGCTCGTACACGAACATCTCGGAGATCGCCGCCGACAGTTCGCGGCCGTGATCGCGGCTGATCAGGTGCAGCATCATGTCCAGCGGCGCGGTGCCGCCCGAACTGGTGAAGCGGTTGCGGTCGAGGGTGAACAAACGGGTGCTCATCGACACGCGTGGGAAGGCTTCCTGCATCGACGCCAGGCATTCCCAGTGCACGCTGCAATCGAAGCCGTCGAGCAGACCGGCACAGGCCAGGGCCCAGCTGCCGGTGCACACCGCGCCAAGGCGACGGGACTGGCGCGCCTGGCTTTGCAGCCACGACACATGCTCACGGGTCACGGTACGCTGGATACCCACGCCGCCGCACACAATCACAGTGTCCAGGACCGGGGCTTTGTGCATGGAGGCATCGGGGGTGATTTGCAGACCGTCGCTGGCCCATACCTGGTTGCCGTCGACACTCAGGGTTGTCCAGCGATACAGCTCGCGGCCGGACAGCTGGTTGGCCATGCGCAGCGGTTCCACGGCCGACGCCAGGGAAATCAGCGTGAAATTGTCCAGCAGCAAAAAGCCGATGGATTGAGGCGCACGGTTCTGGGGTTGGGCCCCTGAGTTGAACGACGTCATCGCGGTATCTCCTCACACAAAGCGGGTGATGGCCTCAGGCGAGGCTCTTGTTATTGCGCTCTTCATCCGGCAAGGCGAGAGGCTTTGAATTGGTAGAGCAAATGCCATGCCTAAATTTGAATGGCCATTCAACAAATCCTGAAAACGACCTGATGACGCGTCTAAATAAGCCCACGCGAGGAGTACGGGATATGGCTGAAATAGACGTCGGAGCGGCCCTGCTCAAGGTGTGTGAGCAGTTCGGTATCACTTGTGGGAAGGCGCTTTCAGCGCGTAGGAAAAGTCTGTCACCGCACGCACAGGTGACGGGTGGTCGAGGGGAAAATCGTTTGGAAGCTACTTATCTGTTTGCGACGCGCTAAAAGGTGGCGATTTTGGTTGGTGTGTTCACTTGTAGTGAGCGGGCTCGCCCCGCGCTGGGTGGCGAAGCCGCCCCAAAATCAGGCGACCGGGTTTTATCTGAAACTATGTGGTGCCTTTACCCAGCGCGGGGCAAGCCCGCTCACCACAAAGGCCCTGTTCATCACAACAAGCTAATCAGCACTCCACCGCACTGACCGCCAACCCACCCCGGGACGTCTCCTTGTACTTGTCATGCATATCCGCCCCGGTATCGCGCATGGTGCGGATCACGCGGTCCAGGGAGATAAAGTGCTGGCCATCACCGCGCAGGGCCATCTGCGCCGCGTTGATCGCCTTCACCGCGGCAATCGCATTGCGCTCGATGCACGGCACTTGCACCAGCCCGCCCACCGGGTCGCAGGTCAGGCCGAGGTTGTGCTCAAGGCCGATCTCGGCGGCGTTGCACAGTTGCTCCGGGGTTGCGCCGAGGATCTCCGCCAGCCCGGCAGCGGCCATGGCGCAGGCCGAACCCACTTCACCCTGGCAACCGACTTCGGCGCCGGAGATCGAGGCGTTCTTCTTGCACAGGATCCCCACCGCCGCCGCACTGAGCAGGTAGTCGACCACGTTGGCTTCGGTGACTTCGTCGCTGAACTTCATGAAGTAGTGCAGCACCGCCGGAATGATCCCCGCCGCACCGTTGGTGGGCGCCGTGACCATGCGTCCACCGGCGGCGTTTTCTTCATTCACCGCCAGGGCGAACAGGTTGACCCACTCCATCGCACTCAAGGTCGAGCCGATCACATTGGGCTTGTTCAACTCCTGCAGACTGCGGTGCAACTTGGCGGCGCGACGGCGCACATTGAGGCCGCCGGGCAGGATGCCTTCGTGCTTGAGGCCCTCCTCCACGCACGCCTGCATAGCGCGCCAGAGTTTCATCAGACCACTGCGGATTTCGTCTTCGGAGCGCCAGACTTTTTCATTGGCCAGCATCAACTCGGCAACGCGCAGGTTGTGGGTCTTGCACAAGTGCAGCAGTTCCACCGCGCTGGAGAAATCATAGGGCAACTCGGTGCGGTCCATGTCTGCCACGCCGCTCTGCGCCTGGGCTTCATCCACCACGAAACCACCGCCCACTGAGTAGTAGGTGTCGCGGTGCAGCTCGCCTTCATCGCCGTACACCAGCAGGGTCATGGCGTTGGGGTGGAACGGCAGGTTTTCGTCGAGCAGGCGCATGTCCCGGGCCCACACGAACGGCACGGGCAAACGCCCGTCGAGCAGCAATGTGTCGGTTTCGCGCAGGGTGTGGATGCGCAGGCCGATCTGCGACGGATCGATCGCGTCCGGCCACTCGCCCATCAAGCCCATGATGGTGGCGGTGTCGCTGCCGTGGCCGATGCCGGTGGCGGACAGCGAACCGTACAGCTGAACTTCGACACGCCTGACTTGTTCCAACAGTTCACGTTCACGTAACCCCTGGACGAACAACGCCGCGGCGCGCATGGGGCCGACGGTGTGAGAACTGGAAGGCCCGATGCCGATCTTGAACAGGTCGAAAACACTGATAGCCATTGCGGTAGAACTCCTCGATAAGCACGGCCAGGCTTGAACGAGGTGCTACGCTCAGATCGCCCAGATGGCGGCATCATCAAGCTTTTGCTGTCGCTCACGGCGTCTCACACCGACGCACCCATGCTCACCAGCGTCGCTCCCGTGCGATCGCCTGTTTCAGCCGTTTTTAGCGGTGCAGATGGGCAAAAACAGCGGTTTTACCTTGGGAAAAACCTGTAAGCGACGTCACCGACACTGGATACGACCCTCCCTGTACTGGATACGACGCCCCCTGTAGGCGTCAGATTTTCACTGGTACATGATCAGTCTCGACTCGTTTGCAAGGCACCGTGGCAGAGCTGTTGCCGCACGCTCCAACCGCAACACTTATAAAGCGCGGCGAATGCCGCCAGAAAAAACACAGGAGTCTACCCAGATGAAAGGTTCACCCTCGTTGTTGTTGGCCGCCATGCTGAGTCTGCCAGTCATGGCGCACGCCGCAGAACCGGAACAGTGCAAGACCGTCAACTTCTCCGATGTCGGCTGGACCGACATCACCGTCACGACCGCGACCACCAGCGAAATCCTCAAGGGCCTGGGCTACAAGCCCAAGACCACGATGATTTCCGTTCCTGTGACCTACAAGTCCCTGGCCGACGGCAAGAACATGGACGTGTTCCTCGGCAACTGGATGCCGACCATGGAAAACGACATCAAGCAGTACCGTGATGCCGGCACCGTGGAAACCGTGCGCGCCAACCTGGAAAACGCCAAGTACACCCTGGCGGTACCCGAGGCGCTGTACAACAAGGGCCTGAAAGACTTCGCCGATATCGCCAAATTCAAGGATGAGCTGGGCGGCAAGATCTACGGCATCGAGCCGGGTAACGACGGCAACCGCACCATCCAGACGCTGATCGACAAAGACGCCTTCGGCCTCAAGACCGCCGGTTTCAAAGTGGTCGAATCCAGCGAAGCCGGGATGCTTTCCCAGGTTGAGCGCGCCACCAAGCGTGACCAGGCCATCGTGTTCCTCGGCTGGGAACCGCACCCGATGAACACCCGCTTCAAGATGAAGTACCTGACCGGAGGTGACGATTCGTTCGGCCCCAACTACGGCCAGGCCACCATCTACACCAACACCCGCAAGGGCTACACCGAGGAATGCAGCAACGTCGGTCAGTTGCTGAAAAACCTGGTGTTCACCTTGAACATGGAAAGCACCCTGATGGGTAACGTCCTGGACGACAAGATGAAGCCCGATGCCGCCGCCAAGGCCTGGCTGAAAAAGAACCCGCAAGTCCTCGACACCTGGCTCGCCGGAGTCAATACCGTCGATGGCAAACCAGGCCTGGAGGCCGTCAAAGCGTATCTCGCCAAGTAATCCCGCTGACCCCGGGGCGGTGCGCTGCCCCGGGATGTTTTCCCTCTTCGCATGTGGACATTCACTACCATGCTGACTGAACAGAAAATCCCACTAGGCCAGTACATCGCTGCCTTCGTCGAATGGTTGACCCAACACGGCGCCAACTACTTCGACGCAATCGCATCGACACTGGAAACGATGATCCACGGCGTGACGTTCGCGCTGACCTGGTTCAATCCGCTGGCATTGATCGGTCTGATTGCGCTGCTGGCTCACTTTATTCAACGTAAATGGGGACTGACTGTTTTTGTCATCGCCTCCTTCCTGCTGATCCTCAACCTGGGGTACTGGCAGGAAACCATGGAGACCCTCGCGCAGGTGCTGTTCGCCACCCTGGTCTGCGTGGTCATCGGTGTGCCGCTGGGCATTGTTGCCGCGCACAAACCGCTGTTCTACACCATGATGCGGCCGGTGCTCGATCTGATGCAGACCGTACCGACCTTCGTCTACCTCATCCCTACCCTGACCCTCTTCGGGCTGGGTGTGGTGCCTGGGTTGATTTCCACGGTGGTGTTCGCGATTGCCGCGCCGATCCGCCTGACCTACCTGGGTATCCGTGATGTACCGCAAGAGTTGATGGACGCCGGCAAGGCCTTTGGCTGCTCGCGCCGTCAGTTGCTCTCGCGCATTGAACTGCCCCACGCCATGCCGAGCATCGCTGCCGGTATTACCCAATGCATCATGCTGTCGTTGTCGATGGTGGTGATCGCCGCCCTGGTGGGCGCCGACGGCCTCGGCAAGCCGGTGGTCAACGCGCTGAACACCGCCGATATCGCCCTGGGCTTCGAAGCCGGCCTGGCGATTGTGCTGCTGGCCATCATGCTCGACCGCATCTGCAAACAACCCGACGCCAAAGTAGGGGGTGATGCATGAGCATTATCCGATTCGACAATGTCGACGTGATCTTCTCCAAAGACCCACGCGAAGCGCTCAAGCTGCTGGACCAGGGCATGAGCCGTAACGAAATCCTGAAAAAGACCGGGCAGATTGTCGGCGTTGAAAAGGCCAGCCTGGATGTGGAAAAAGGCGAGATCTGCGTGCTGATGGGCCTGTCGGGCTCCGGCAAGTCGAGCCTGCTGCGCTGCATCAACGGCCTCAACACCGTCAGCCGTGGCCAGCTGTTCGTCGAGCATGAAGGTCGCCAGATCGACATCGCCTCCTGCAGCCCCGCCGAGCTGAAAATGATGCGCACCAAGCGCATCGCCATGGTGTTCCAGAAGTTTGCCCTGATGCCCTGGCTGACGGTGCGCGAGAACATCAGCTTTGGTCTGGAAATGCAGGGCCGCCCGGAAAAAGAACGGCGCAAGCTGGTGGACGAGAAACTCGAGCTGGTGGGCCTGACCCAGTGGCGCAACAAGAAGCCCGATGAGCTGTCCGGCGGCATGCAACAACGCGTCGGCCTGGCCCGCGCGTTGGCGATGGATGCCGACATCCTGCTGATGGACGAGCCCTTCTCCGCCCTCGACCCGCTGATCCGCCAGGGCCTGCAGGACGAGTTGCTGGAACTGCAAAGCAAACTGAGCAAGACCATCGTGTTCGTCAGCCACGACCTCGACGAGGCGCTCAAGCTGGGCAGCCGCATCGCGATCATGAAAGACGGCAAGATCATCCAGTACAGCGTGCCGGAAGAGATCGTGCTGAACCCGGCGGACGACTACGTACGCACCTTCGTCGCCCATACCAACCCGCTGAACGTGCTGTGCGGCCGCAGCCTGATGCGCACGCTGGACAACTGCAAACGCGTCAACGGCTCGGTGTGCCTCGACCCGGGCGGCGATTCGTGGCTGGACCTGTCCGAAGGCAACACCATCCAGGGCGCCCGCCAGAATGGCGTGGTGATGAACCTGCAAAACTGGGCACCGGGGCAACCGGTGGAAGGTTTGGGCCGGGTACCGACCCTGGTGGATTCGAATATCGGCATGCGTGATGCGCTGCAGATTCGTTACCAGACGGGGAACAAGCTGGTGTTGCATGACAACAACCAGGTGGTGGGGATCCTCGGCGACAGTGAGCTCTACCACGCCCTGTTGGGCAAAAACCTGGGCTAACACACACTGCAAAACAACTGTGGGAGGGGGCTTGCCCCCGATAGCGGTGGATCAGTAACAGATGGACTGACTGACACACTGCAATCGGGGGCAAGCCCCCTCCCACATTTTTTGCCCCAGTGGCGTCAGTGACACCACCGGGCTTTCAACGCATCAGCTATAGACACGGCCAAGGAGCTGCCGATGGCTTTCAAACTGATCGAGCACGTCCCGGGTGATCTGTTCCTGGGCGAAGCCCATCAGGTCGTATTCCTGAGGCCCGTTGTGCAGGTACACCTCGGCCCGGTAATAGCGGGTGCGTTCTTCTTCGGGCAGGTCGCTCGGTGCCGACGAGTAAGCATCCAGGCTCACCTCATAAACGAAGGGGTTGCCCTCTTCCATCTCGATGCGAACACCGATGCAGCGCTTGGATTTACCCAGCAGCGTCTGCACTTCCAAACCTTGTTCACGCAACGCCGTCGCCGCTTCTTCCAGCGCCGGCGTGACGTGCTTGTCCATAAAGCGCTGCACAGTGCCCTGGCTCGGTTGCAGGTCGAGTGCCGTCAAGCGCTCGCTGAAGCCACGACGCCCGCGTTCAGCCAGTTGCGCCTGCTCCTGTTCGATCGCCACGTCCTGGCGCATCGCCTTGTGCAAACCGAACATAAAGAAAATCAGCACCACCGAGAACGGCAGCCCCGCCAGCACCACCATGGTTTGCATGGCTTCGAAGTTGCCGGCAAACAGCAGGCCGATGGTCACCAGGGTGATCACAGCCGACCAGAAGATGCGCAGCCAGTGCGGCGCATCTTCATCCACATTGCCGCCTTTGCAGGAAAGGTTGGCCATCATCACCGCGCCGGAATCCGCCGGGGTCAGGAACAGCACAAAGCCCACGAAGATCGACACGCCGATAACGATTTTCGACGCCGGGTAATGCTCCAGCAACTGGTAGATAGCCATGGACGGTTGTTCCAGCGCCGTCTTGCCCAACTCCACCGCACCATGGTTCAACACCAGGTCCAGCGCCGAGTTACCGAAGATCGACAGCCACGCCAGGGTAAAGCCCAGGGGAATCAGCAACACGCCGGCCACCAGTTCACGCACCGTGCGGCCACGGGAAATCCGCGCGATGAACATGCCTACGAATGGCGCCCAGGAAATCCACCAGGCCCAGTAGAACAGGGTCCACAGGCCCATCCAGCGTTCGGTCTTGTCACCGTCGCCTTCGTACACATAGAGGTCGAAGGTTTTCAGCACGATGCCGTTGAGGTAGTCGCCGGTGTTCTGCACCAGGCCATTGAGCAGGTGCAGGGTCGGGCCGAACAGCAGCACGAAGATCAGCAAGCCGCTGAACAGCACGATGTTGAGGTTGGACAGGCGGCGGATGCCGTTCTCCACGCCCGACACGGCGGCGATGGTCGCCACGGTGCTCATCACAATGATTACGATCAGCAGGTTGGTGTTGCTGTGCGCCATGCCGAACAGGTTTTCCAGGCCGGACGACACCTGCATCGAACCGATGCCCAGGTTCGTTACCAGGCCCAGCAGGGTCACGAACATGCCGAAACCGTCCACCGCGTGACCGGCCGCGCCCTTCACCCAACGCTCACCCACCAGCGGGTACAACGCCGAACGCAAGGCCAGCGGCTGGTTATGCCGGTAGGCGAAGTACGCCACCGCCAGGCCGACCAGCGCATAGATCGCCCAGCCATGCAGGCCCCAGTGCAAAAAGGTCAACTGCAACGCCTGGCGTGCCGCGCCATTGCTGGCGGCGGCGCCTTCGGGCGGGTTGAAGTAGTGATCCAGTGGCTCGGAGGCACCGAAGTACAGCAACGAGATACCGATGCCCGACGAGAACAGCATGCCGGCCCAGGCGCCGTAGCTGAAGTCCGGGGTGTCGTCCTTGCTGCCCAGTTTCAACTTGCCATAGGACGAAAACGCCAGGCCGACCACAAACACCAGGTAAGCGGCGATGACCACCATGTAGTACCAGCCGAAGCTTTTGGAAAGCCAGGCCTGGGCTACGCCGAGCATGCGCCCGGCCTCCTGCGGGGCGATGATCAGAATGGCGGTCAACAACAGAATCAGTGCGGTGGAGGTGTAGAACACCCAACCGTTGACCCGTACCTTTTCCGGCGGGGTCTTTATAAGAGAGGCAGAACTCATGGCGCAGATGCTCCGGGCAGTGCGAGAGAGAAACACAAGGCAGCGGTTATCCCGACCTATCGATTTTTCGGCAGTCGACGGACGGGTGTTATAAAGACACCCCGAAAATCCTTGAGCCCCACCAGGCAGTGGGCAGGCCTTGATACCGCCTGTTTCAAAGGTTTTTGCAGGTGCCGGATGTCGCGGCCCTCACGTAGGAAATACCTGTAGACAGCGACCATTTGTCGCAGAGCTTATTCTTTGTTGATTGAACGTTCAATCAAAACAAAATAGACTGGCCTTCAAGTCGACGAACGTTCATCGCCCGTCGGCAGGCCTAAGGAGAGGTGCTACATGCCCAAGGTCGGTATGCAACCCATACGCCGCCAACAGTTGATCGAAGCCACGTTGACGGCCATCGACCAGGTCGGAATGGGAGATGCCAGCATTGCGCTGATCGCCCGTTTGGCCGGGGTCTCGAACGGCATCATCAGTCACTACTTTCAGGACAAGAACGGCCTGATCGCCGCGACGATGCGCTACCTGATGAACATGCTGATCGAGAACGTCCACGAACGCAGGCTTGCGCTGAAGGACGACAGCCCACGGGCGCACCTTCGGGTGATCATCGAGGGCAACTTCGACGCCAGCCAGGTCAATGGCCCGGCAATGAAAACCTGGCTGGCCTTCTGGGCCACCAGCATGCATCACCCGTCATTGCACAGGTTGCAGCGGATCAACGATCAACGTCTGTATTCCAACCTGTGCTGCCAGTTCCGCCGAGTGCTGCCGCTGCCGCACGCACGCAAAGCAGCCAGAGGCCTGGCGGCCCTGATCGACGGTTTGTGGTTGCGCGGTGCCCTGTCGGGAGACGCTTTCGACACGGCGCAGGCGCAACGGATCGCTTACGAATACATGGATTTCCAATTGGCCAAGCAGGTGAGTTAGAGCCCTTATAAACGCTCAACCCCTGAACGTCCGCCGCCCAGTGTTGCCACACCCTCATGGCCCACTTTGCGGTGGGTAACGCCAACCACTTATGCACTTGCGAGGACTTTATGGCCCGTTTCGACCTGCAAAAACTCTACATTGACGGCGGCTACAGCGACGCTGGCAGCGATGCCACCTTCGACGCCATCAACCCGGCTAACGGTGAAGTTCTCGCCCAAGTGCAACGCGCCACGTTCGACGACGTTGAACGTGCCGTGGTCAGCGCGGAAAAAGGCCAGAAAATCTGGGCCGCCATGACCGCCATGGAGCGTTCGCGCATCCTGCGTCGTGCCGTCGACATCCTGCGCGAGCGCAACGACGAACTGGCCGCCCTGGAAACCCTGGACACCGGTAAAGCCTTCTCCGAAACCCAGTACGTCGACATCGTCACCGGCGCCGACGTGCTGGAATACTACGCAGGCCTGGTACCGGCCATCGAAGGCGAGCAGATCCCGCTGCGCGACACCTCGTTCGTCTACACCCGCCGCGAGCCCCTGGGCGTGGTCGCCGGTATCGGCGCCTGGAACTACCCGATCCAGATCGCCCTGTGGAAATCCGCACCGGCCCTGGCCGCCGGCAACGCGATGATCTTCAAGCCAAGCGAAGTCACCTCGCTGACCACCCTGAAACTGGCCGAGATCTACACCGAAGCCGGCGTTCCAGCAGGCGTGTTCAACGTCTTGACCGGCAGCGGCCGTGAAGTCGGCACCTGGCTGACCGAGCACCCGCGCATCGAGAAAGTCTCGTTCACCGGCGGCACCGACACCGGCAAGAAAGTCATGGCCAGCGCTTCGAGCTCGTCGCTCAAGGAAGTGACCATGGAACTGGGCGGCAAGTCGCCGCTGATCGTGTTCGAAGACGCCGACCTGGATCGTGCGGCCGACATCGCGATGATGGCCAACTTCTACAGCTCCGGCCAGGTCTGCACCAATGGCACCCGCGTGTTCGTGCCCAAGCACCTGCAAGCGGCATTCGAAGCCAAGATCGTTGAGCGTGTTGCGCGCATCCGCGTTGGCGACCCGCAGGACGCCAACACCAACTTCGGTCCGCTGGTCAGCTTCGCCCACATGGAAAGCGTGCTGGGCTACATCGCCAAAGGCAAGGAAGAAGGCGCCCGCGTGCTGTGCGGCGGCGACCGCCTGACCGACGGCGACCTGGCCAAAGGCGCCTTTGTGGCCCCGACCGTGTTCACCGACTGCACCGACGAGATGACCATCGTCCGTGAAGAAATCTTCGGCCCGGTGATGAGCATCCTCACCTACGAAACCGAAGAAGAAGTGATCCGCCGCGCCAACGACACCGACTTCGGCCTGGCTGCGGGCCTTGTGACCAAGGACCTGAACCGCGCCCACCGCGTGATTCACCAGCTGGAAGCGGGCATCTGCTGGATCAACGCCTGGGGCGAATCCGACGCGAAGATGCCGGTGGGTGGCTACAAGCAATCCGGTGTGGGCCGTGAAAACGGCATCAGCTCGCTGAACAACTTCACCCGCATCAAATCGGTACAGGTTGAGCTGGGCGACTACGCCTCGGTGTTCTAAGACCCGGGTTTTGTCGTGCCTTTGAGGCCGTCATCGGGGCAGGCCCCCGATGAGGCCCGACCTGCTGACCACACTTCAAAGAGGGTGCATTTATGTCCCAAGAATACGACTACATCATTGTGGGTGCCGGCTCCGCCGGTAACACCCTGGCAACCCGCCTGACCGAAGACGAAGGCGTCACCGTCCTGCTGCTGGAAGCCGGCGGCCCCGACTACCGCCTCGACTTCCGTACCCAGATGCCCGCCGCCCTGGCCTTCCCGCTGCAAGGCCGGCGCTACAACTGGGCCTACGAAACCGATCCGGAGCCACACATGGACGGCCGCCGGATGGAATGCGGTCGCGGCAAGGGCCTGGGTGGCTCTTCGCTGATCAACGGCATGTGCTACATCCGTGGCAACGCCATGGACTACGACAACTGGTCGAAACTGCCAGGCCTGGAAGACTGGAGCTACCTCGACTGCCTGCCGTATTTCCGCAAGGCCGAAACCCGCGACATCGGCCCCAACGACTGGCACGGCGGCGATGGCCCGGTCAGCGTGACCACGCCTAAAGCCGGCAACAACCCGCTGTTCCACGCCATGGTGGAAGCGGGCGTGCAGGCCGGTTACCCGCGCACCGAAGACTTGAACGGCTACCAGCAGGAAGGCTTCGGCCCGATGGACCGCACCGTCACGCCTAACGGCCGTCGCGCCAGCACCGCGCGCGGTTACCTGGACATAGCCAAGAAGCGCTCCACACTGACCATCGTCACCCACGCCCTCACCGACAAGGTGTTGTTCGAAGGCAAGCGTGCCGTTGGCGTGCGTTACCTGATCGGTGCCGCCGAAGAGCGCGTGGAAGCCCGTGCGCGTAAAGAAGTGCTGGTGTGCAGCGGCGCAATCGCTTCGCCGCAGCTGCTGCAACGCTCCGGCGTCGGCCCGGCCAAGCTGCTGGAAAGCCTCGACATCCCGGTGGTCCACGACCTGCCCGGCGTCGGCGAAAACCTGCAGGACCACCTTGAGCTGTACCTGCAATATGCATGCACCCAGCCGGTGTCGCTGTACCCGTCGCTGCTCTGGTACAACCAGCCGGCCATCGGTGCAGAGTGGCTGTTCAACGGCACCGGCATCGGCGCCAGCAACCAGTTCGAAGCGGGTGGTTTTATCCGTACCCGTGAAGAATTCGAATGGCCGAACATCCAGTACCACTTCCTCCCGGTCGCGATTAACTACAACGGCAGCAACGGTGTGAAAGAGCACGGCTTCCAGGCGCACATGGGCTCCATGCGCTCGCCGAGCCGTGGCCGCGTGCAACTGAAGTCGAAGAACCCACGGGACTACCCGAGCATCCTCTTCAACTACATGGCCACCGAGCAGGACTGGCAGGAATTCCGCGACGGCATCCGCCTGACCCGTGAAATCATGCAGCAGCCGGCACTGGACCCGTACCGTGGCCGCGAAATCAGCCCGGGCATCGAGGTGCAAACCGATGAGCAGTTGGACAAGTTCATCCGCGAGCACGCCGAGACCGCGTTCCACCCGTCCTGCTCATGCAAGATGGGCGACGACGAGATGGCCGTGGTCGATGGCGAAGGCCGCGTGCATGGCATGCAGGGCCTGCGCGTAGTCGATGCGTCGATCATGCCGATCATCACCACCGGCAACCTGAACGCACCGACGATCATGATCGCCGAGAAAATCGCCGACAAGATCCGTGGCCGCCAGCCGCTGCCGCGCAGCACTGCCGACTACTACGTGGCCGGCGATGCGCCGGTACGTGGCAAGCCGTTGCGTGAAGTGGGACCATTGGCGCAATAACGCCAAACTCTGTGGTGAGCGGGCTTGCCCCGCGCTGGAGTGCGAAGCGCTCCCAAGATTTTGGGGGCCGCCGCGCAGCCCAACGCGGGGCAAGCCCGCTCGCCACAGGGGCACTTGCCACAAAGAATCACCTCTCCTTGATCGCTCCCCAGCCCCGGCCTACTCTGTGTGCCTGCCCGCGCTGAGCCGCCCACAAGGAAGGCCCCATGTTCGAACACCACGCCACACTCAAGCAGCACTTCAGTGCCCTGCGCACCACCGCCGAATTTTTCTCCCTGCGTTACGTGCGCGAGTCCGGCCAGTACCTGTCGGTGCGCAAGAACGTCGCCGAACCGCCGCACCTGAACCACGACGAAGGCGCCATGCTCACCGTGCGTTTGAACGGTGTGGAAACCTACGCCGCGACCCACGATATTTCCCTGCCTGGCCTGCAAGCCGCCCTCGAGCGCGCCGAACAGCAAGCCCGCCTGATAAAACCGCACGCCCTGCTCGACCTGCGCGACCAACCGGTGTCCAGCGACGTCGCCGACTACCTGTCGCCGTACCTCGAGCGCGCCTTCCCGTCCTTGAGCGACTGCTACCAACTGCTCGGCGATGAATCCTCTGCGGTGCCCCAGGACGAGCGTCTGGTGAACTGGGAGGTCAGCCTCGGCCTGACCCACGTCGAGCAGATCTACCTCAACAGTGCCGGCGCCGAACTGCGCCAGGCCCAGCGGTTTGTGTTCCCCGGCGTCAACGTCACCGCCTACGACGGCACCGACAGCCAATCGCGCACCCTCGGCGGCAGTAACTTCGGCCAGCAAGGCGGGTTTGACGTGATCAGCCGCTTCGGCCTGGTGGGCGCCGCGCCGCGCATTGCCGACGAAGCCCTGCAACTGCTGCTGGCGCCCAACACGCCCCAGGGCCCGCGCGACCTGCTGCTGATGCCCGACCAGATGATCCTGCAGATCCACGAGTCCATCGGCCACCCCCTGGAACTCGACCGCATTCTCGGCGACGAGCGCAATTACGCCGGCACCAGTTTTGTGAAGGCCAGCGACTTCGGCCAGCTGCAATACGGCTCCAAGCTGTTGAACGTGACGTTCGACCCGGACATTCCCGAGCAACTGGCCAGCTACGGCCATGACGACGACGGCACCGCCGCCAGCAAGCAATTCCTGATCCGCGAAGGGCTGCTGCTCAAGCCGCTGGGTGGGGCGTTGTCGCAGTTCCGTTCGGGCATGGGCGGCGTGGCCAACAGCCGCGCCAGCAGCTGGAACCGCGCGCCGATCGACCGCATGGCCAACCTGAATATCGAAGCCGGCGATAAGAGCCTGGCGCAACTGATCGGCGGCATCGACAGCGGCATCCTGATGTCGACCAACCGCTCGTGGTCCATCGACGATGCGCGCAACAAGTTCCAGTTCGGCTGCGAGTGGGGCCAGTTGATTGAAAACGGCGAGCTCAAGGGCGTGGTAAAGAACCCAAACTACCGGGCGATTTCCGCGCAGTTCTGGCGCAACCTCAGCGCCGTGGGCGACGCCAGCACCTTCAAGGTGCTGGGCACGCCGAACTGCGGCAAGGGCGAGCCCAACCAGGTGATCCGCGTCGGCCATGCGTCGCCGGCCTGTGTGTTCAGCAACGTTGACGTATTTGGAGGAGATGCCGAATGAACACCTTCAAGGCATTGGTGCAGTGGCTCAAGCAGGCCATCACCGACAAGGAACAATTCCACCTGGGCTATGCGGCAGAATCGTCCGAGTTCGTGCGCTTCAACCATGCCAAGGTGCGTCAGGCCGGGCACGTGCAGCAGACCAGCCTCAACCTCAAGCTGATCAACGATGGCCGCCATGCCGACCTCGGCATCACCCTGGCCGGCGAGCCCGAGCTGGATCGCCAGCGCCTCGCCGACGGCCTGCGGCAATTGCGCGAAACCCTGCCGCTGCTGCCCCATGACCCGTACCTGCTGCTCAACCACAACGCCTGGCAAAGCCACCACGAACAGGCCCGCCCCTTGCCCGACCTGGCCCAGGTACTGGAAGAAATCAGCCAGGCCGCCGATGGCCTCGACCTGGTCGGCTTCTATGCCGCCGGCCCGATCAGCCGGGGCTTCGCCAGTTCGGACGGTGCGTTTGGCTGGCATCAGGCCAATAGCTTCAACTTCGATTTCAGCCTGTTCCACGCCAATGGCGAGGCGGTAAAAGCCAGCTACGCCGGCGACGCCTGGGACAGCGCCGAGTTCGCCCGGCGCTTCCAGCTGGCGCGTGAACAGCTGGAATTCCTCGGCCGCCCGCTGCACACCGTGGCGCCCGGGCAGTACCGCGCCTACCTCGCGCCGGCGGCGTTGGAAGAAATCATCAGCATCATCACCTGGGGTGGTTTTTCCGCCCAGGCCATCGCCAGCAAAGGCAGCTCGTTGCAACGGCTGTATGCCCGCGAGCAGTCCTTGAGCCCCCTGGTGACGGTGAAAGAACATATCACCGACTCCCTGAGCCAGGCGTTCTCCAGCGAAGGCTACCCGCGCAGTGACGTCACCCTGATCAATGCCGGCCAGGCCGAGGGCCAACTGGTGAACTCCCGCAGCGCCGCCGAATATGGCCTCAGCGCCAACGGCGCCAGCGGCGATGAGTCACCGAGCGCCTTGCAGATCGCGGCGGGCAACCTGGCCCAGGCCGAGATCCTCAAGCAACTGAGCACCGGGCTCTACATCAGCAACCTGTGGTACCTGAACTACTCCGACCTGCCCGCCGCACGCCTGACCGGCATGACGCGCTTCGCCACGTTCTGGGTGGAAGACGGCGAGATCAAGGCGCCGGTCAGCACCATGCGTTTTGATGACAGCGTCTACCAGTTGCTCGGTTCGCAACTGGAAGCGCTGACCGCCGAGCGGGAACTGCTGCTGTCGGCCAGCACTTATAGCCAGCGCAATACCGCGTCCAACCTGTTACCGGGTGCCCTGGTTAAACGCCTGACCCTGACCCTGTAGATACACCCCCCTGTGGGAGCGGGCTTGCCCTCTCCCACCTTGTCCTGTGCTGATTTCAGACATCCCGGTTTCAGCCCTTCCTACCGTAGATTCTCTTCCTCCCAGTCTGCACGGGCAGCCTGTTGTCGCCTGCGGAAAACCTCGTTATAACGGTTAGTGGCACCCCGCCACCTCACCCACGAGAGCACGACCTTGCCCGGGAAGGGCAAGCTGGAGCGTTGACATGAACCATGGAAGTTTTGTCATAGAAAAGCTGTTCAAGCACTACAACGTTCATGTTGAGCAGTTGGGAAACGATTCGGAAAAGAAGACCATCCTGATGGTCAATGGCGCACTGTCCACCACACGCTCATTCGCCCGTACCAGCAAATGCCTGGCCGAGCATTTCAATGTGTTGTTGTTCGACCTGCCCTTCTCGGGCTATTCCCGCGAACACAACACCGACCTGGATCTGGTGACCAAGGATGACGAGGTGCAAATCCTGCGCGCCCTGGTCGAGCGCTTCCAGGTCAACCACCTGGTCTCGGCCTCCTGGGGCGGCATCTCCACGCTGCTGACCCTGGCGCACAACCCGCCGTCGATCGAAAGCTCGGTGGTGATGGCCCTGGCGCCCAACCTCAACCAGGCCATGCTCGACTATGTGGAGCGCGTGCGGGTGCTGATCGAGGCCGATGACAAATCCGCCGTCGGCCACCTGCTGAACGAGACCGTCGGCAAATACCTGTCGCCACGCCTCAAGCGCAACAACCATCGGCACCTGTCGAACATGGCCACCACCGAGTACCGTCAGGCGCGCTTTCATATCCACCAGGTGCTGGCATTGGGTGATGGCAACTACCTGCCGGCGCTGCGGCAGATCGAAACCCCGGTGCACTTTCTCAATGGTGCGCTGGACGAATACACCCCCGCCGCCGAGGCCCGACTGTTCAAACAGTACGTGGGCCACAGCAGCTTTGCGGTGGCCGAACACACTGGGCATTTACTCGACCTGGAGTCCCGCGAGGCGGCTTTGGCGGTGCACCGGGCGTTGTTGGATTTCCTGGTGGGAGAGCACGCGAACTTGTCGGACTTAGATGAACCGCCAGTGGGAAAAGGAGCGACGAATGGCGCATAATCGCCGACACATAGCCGGCTAACAAAAAGGTACCCCATGCCAGATCGTGCCCCTCTCGATGCCAAGACCGCCCGCTGGCTCCCCTGGGTGGTCGCGATTGCCTTCTTCATGCAATCGCTGGATGGGACGATTCTCAACACGGCACTGCCGGCCATGGCCCGGGACCTGGCGGAAAACCCGCTGCGCATGCAAGGGGTGGTGATCGCCTACATGCTCACCGTCGCCCTGCTGATCCCGGCCTCGGGCTGGATCGCCGACCGCTTCGGCACCAAGAAGATTTTCTTCGGTGCGATCATGCTGTTCAGCATCGGCTCCTTGCTGTGCGCCCTGTCCAGCAGCCTGACCATGCTGGTGGGCGCGCGGGTCATCCAGGGCCTCGGCGGTGCGCTGATGCTGCCGGTCGGGCGGCTCGTGGTGCTACGTGCCTACCCCCGCTCCGAACTGGTGCGGATCATGGGCTTCATCACCATCCCCGGTCTGCTCGGGCCCTTGCTCGGCCCGACCATGGGCGGCTGGATGGTGCAATACCTGACCTGGCACTGGATCTTCCTGATCAACCTGCCGGTGGGCATGATCGGTTGCTACGCCGTGTGGAAATTCATCCCTGACCTGCGCGGCAGCGAGCGCACACGCTTCGATGGCCTCGGCTTTCTGTTGTTCGGCGCGGCGATGGTGCTGATCACCATTGCCATGGAAGGCCTGGGCGAGCTGCACCTGCCGCACCTGCGGGTGATGCTGCTGCTGTTCGGCGGGTTGGCGTGCCTGGCGGCGTACTGGCTGCGCGCCGGGCATATCGATAACCCGCTGTTTTCACCGGCGCTGTTCAAGACCCGCACCTTCGCGGTGGGCATCCTCGGCAACCTGTTCGCGCGCCTGGGCAGCGGTGCCTTGCCGTTCCTGGTGCCGTTGCTGCTGCAGGTGGCCCTGGGGTACTCGCCGTCCCAGGCCGGCATGAGCATGCTGCCCCTGGCGGCGGCGGCGATGTTCGCCAAGTCGGTGGCGCGTCCGTTGATCGAGCGTCTGGGTTATCGCGTGGTGCTGACCGGCAACACCCTGGCCCTGGGCATCATGCTGGCGAGCATGGGCCTGGTCAGCGAACAGACGCCCTACCCGCTGTTGCTGGCCATGCTGGCGGTGCTGGGGGCGATCAACTCGCTGCAATTTACCGCGATGAACACCGTCACCCTCATCGACCTTGATGACGCCCAGGCCAGCAGCGGCAACAGTCTGCTGTCGGTGGTGGCGCAACTGTCCCTGAGCCTGGGGGTGGCCTGTGCCGGTGCATTGCTCGGCGGGTTTACCGCAGAATCGGGCAACGACGGCGTGAGCACGGTGCTCGGCGCGTTCCAGCTGACCTTCCTCACCGTGGGCATCATGGCAATGCTGGCGGCGGCGATCTTCCTGCAACTGTCGCCCCAAGACGGCAAACGGGCGGCCAGCCCGGAACAGCATATCGAGCATTAACCGGCGTCTCGTCTAGAACTTGCGGGGAAATTCCCACAGGGCTGGTACACTGCGCGACATTTTGTTTTGCAGAGCCAGTCCCGTGACTACCATCGCCACCGCTTTTAATACTTTGCCCCTGTCCGCCGCCATGCTGGCTAACCTCGACTCGCTGGGTTATGTCGAGATGACGCAGATCCAGGCGCAAAGCTTGCCGGTGATCCTCAAGGGGCTGGACCTGATTGCCCAGGCCAAGACCGGCAGCGGCAAGACCGCGGCGTTCGGCATTGGCCTGCTGAACCCGATCAACCCGCGCTACTTCGGCTGCCAGGCCCTGGTGATGTGCCCGACCCGTGAGCTGGCCGACCAGGTCGCCAAGGAAATCCGCCGCCTGGCCCGCGCCGAAGACAACATCAAGGTCCTGACCCTGTGCGGCGGCGTGTCCCTCGGCCCGCAGATCGCTTCCCTGGAGCACGGCGCCCACGTGATCGTCGGCACCCCGGGCCGTATCCAGCAACACCTGCGCAAGGGTTCGCTGGTGCTGGACGGCTTGAACACCCTGATCCTCGACGAAGCCGACCGCATGCTCGACATGGGCTTCTACGACGCCATCGAAGACATCATCAGCAAGACCCCGCCGCGCCGCCAGACCCTGCTGTTCTCGGCCACCTACCCGGTGAGCATCAAGCAACTGGCCTCGAAATTCATGCGCGCGCCGCAGCAAGTGAAAGCCGAAGCGTTCCACTCCGACGACCAGATCGAGCAGCGTTTCTACGAGATCTCCCCGGAAGAGCGCATGGACGCCGTGACCAAGGTGCTGGCGCATTTCCGCCCGGCCTCCTGCGTGGCGTTCTGCTTCACCAAGCAGCAAGTGCAGGAAACCGTCGACCACCTGACGGCCAAGGGCATTTCCGCCGTCGGCCTGCATGGCGACCTGGAACAGCGCGACCGTGACCAGGTATTGGCGATGTTCGCCAACCGCAGTACCTCGGTGCTGGTGGCCACCGACGTCGCCGCCCGCGGCCTGGACATCGACGCGCTGGACATGGTCATCAACGTCGAACTGGCCCGCGACTCGGAAATCCACATCCACCGCGTGGGCCGTACCGGTCGTGCCGGTGAGACCGGCATCGCCATCAGCCTGGTGGCGCCGTCCGAAGCACACCGCGCCCAAGCCATCGAGCAACTGCAGAAGTCGCCGCTGAACTGGGACCAACTGGACAACCTCAAGCCGCAAAGCGGTGGTCCGCTGCTGCCGGTGATGAGCACCCTGTGCATCGCCGCCGGACGCAAAGACAAGGTGCGCCCGGGCGACATCCTCGGCGCATTGACCGGCGAAGCCGGCATCCCGGGTGCCCAGGTCGGCAAGATCGCGATCTTCGACTTCCAGGCCTTCGTGGCCGTGGAACGCGGCATCGCCAAGCAGGCGTTGCAGCGCTTGAACGACGGCAAGATCAAAGGCCGCTCGTTGCGTGTGCGGATCCTGTAACACGATCTCCGCACCAATGGAGATCCAATGTGGGAGGGGGCTTGCCGTGGTGAGCGGGCTTGCCCCGCGCTGGGCTGCGAAGCAGCCCCATTGAATCGGGAGCAAGCTCCCCTCACCACAGCAACCCCCCTCCCCCAGTTTTGATTGCATTCCAGACCCGTATTTTTGTGAGGACATTGCTGTGCGCTCGACCGAAGTTGTGATCATTGGCGCCGGCGCCGCAGGCTTGATGTGCGCACTGACCGCCGCCGGGCGTGGGCGCAAGGTGATGTTGCTCGACCATGCGAACAAGGCCGGCAAGAAGATCCTGATGTCCGGCGGTGGCCGCTGCAATTTCACCAATATGTACACCGAGCCGGCCAATTTCCTCTCGCACAACGCGCACTTCTGCAAGTCGGCCCTGGCCCGTTACACCCAGTGGGATTTCATCGGCCTGGTGGCCAAGCACGGCGTGCCGTACCACGAGAAGAAACTCGGCCAGCTGTTCTGCGATAACAAATCCAGCGACATCCTCGGCATGCTGTTGGACGAATGCATCCAGACCGGCGTGAGCCTGCACCTGGACACTTCGATTGAAGAAATCGCCAAGCTCGACAGCGGCTACCAGTTGCAGACCACCTTGGGTGAACTGCGCTGCGAATCCCTGGTGATCGCCACCGGCGGCCTGTCGATCCCGACCCTGGGCGCCAGCGGCTTTGGCTATCAAGTCGCCAGGCAGTTCGGCCATGAGCTGTTGCCGACCCGCGCCGGGCTGGTGCCGTTCACCATCACCGACCAGCTCAAGGACTTGTGTGGCGAGCTGTCCGGGACCTCGGTGGATTGCCTGGTCAGCTGCAACGGCCAGAGCTTTCGCGAGAACCTCCTGTTTACCCATCGCGGCCTCAGCGGCCCGGCGATTCTGCAGATTTCCTCCTACTGGGAGTCCGGCGACACGCTGGAGATCAACCTGCTGCCCGACCACGACGCCCACACCTGGCTGCAACAGCAGCAGGTCGAGCGCCCCAACAGCGAGCTGAAAACCCTGCTGGGTGAAATCTTCACCAAGAAGATGGCCAACCTGCTGGCGGACACCTGGTTCGCGTCCAAGCCGATGAAGCAGTACACCCACGCTGAAGTGGCCGATATCGCGCAAAAACTCTCGAGCTGGCAGCTGGTGCCGGCGGGCACCGAAGGCTACCGCACGGCCGAGGTGACCTTGGGCGGGGTGGATACGCGGGAAGTCTCGTCCAAGACCATGGAATCGCTGAAAAGCCCGGGTTTGTACTTTATTGGGGAAGTGCTGGATGTGACCGGGCATCTGGGCGGGTTTAACTTCCAGTGGGCCTGGGCCTCGGGTTACGCCGCAGCGCAGTACGCCTGATGAATGTGGGAGGGGGCTGGCTCCTTCCCACATTTGATTTGCGGTATGCCTGGGAATAATTTGCTGCCAGATGTGATCACCACCCTTGCCGTGGCGTCACTGATGGCTCAATTTAGCGGCATCGTCCCGGAAGACTCCAGACTTCATGTCATCGACCTCGTTCAAGCAGTCCATGCGGCGCCTGTGGGCGCTGGATAAATTCAGCTACAGCATCCGGGTGTTTATCGCCCTCACCGGCAGCATGGCGCTGTGCTGGTATCAGGATGAAATGACCCTGCTGATCCCGCTGTTCCTGGGGATTATCGCCAGCGCCCTGGCCGAGACCGACGACAGTTGGCAAGGCCGCCTCAACGCCCTGGCGGTGACGCTGGTGTGTTTCAGCATTGCCGCGCTGTCGGTGGAGCTGTTGTTCCCCTACCCCTGGATTTTCGCCATCTCCCTGGCCCTGGCCACATTCTGCCTGACCATGCTCGGCGCCTTGGGCGAACGCTATGGCGCGATTGCTTCTGCCACCTTGATCCTGTCGGTCTACACCATGATCGGCGTGGACCAGCGCGGCGGCGCCGTCAGTGATTTCTGGCATGAACCGTTGCTGCTGGTGGCCGGTGCCGCCTGGTACGGCGCGTTATCGGTGCTGTGGCAGGCGCTGTTTTCCAACCAGCCGGTGCAGCAGAGCCTGGCGCGGTTGTTCCGTGAGCTGGGGCGCTACCTGAAGCTCAAGTCGTCGTTGTTCGAACCGATTCGCCAACTGGACGTGGAAGCCCGCCGCCTGGAACTCGCCCAGCAAAACGGCCGGGTGGTGGCGGCGCTGAATGCGGCGAAGGAAATCATCCTGCACCGCGTCGGCAATGGCCGGCCGGGGTCGAAGGTCAGTCGCTACCTCAAGCTGTACTTCCTGGCCCAGGACATCCACGAACGCGCCAGCTCGTCCCACTATCCTTACAACGCCCTGGCCGATGCGTTCTTCCACAGCGATGTGCTGTTCCGCTGCCAACGCCTGTTGCGCCAGCAAGGCAAGGCCTGCCAGTCCCTGGCCGAGTCGATCCAGTTGCGTCAGCCGTTCATCTATGACGACAGCTTCGCCGAAGCCCTCAGCGACCTGAACGCCTCCCTGGAACACCTGCGCATCCAGAGCAACCCGGCCTGGCGCGGCCTGCTGCGCTCCTTGCGCGCCCTGGCGGCCAACCTGTCCACCCTCGACCGCCTGCTCGGCGACGCCAGCAACCCCGACGCCCTGGCCGATGCCACCGACAGCAACCTGCTGGACCGCGCCCCACGCAACCTGAAGGAAATGTGGACGCGCCTGCGTACCCAACTCACGCCGACATCGCTGCTGTTCCGCCATGCGCTGCGCCTGTCCCTGGCGCTGACCGTCGGCTACGGCATGCTGCATGCGATCCACGCCTCCCAGGGCTACTGGATCATCCTCACCACGCTGTTCGTTTGCCAACCGAACTACGGTGCCACGCGGCGCAAGCTCGGCCAGCGAATCATCGGCACCGCCATCGGCCTCACCGTGGCGTGGGCGCTGTTCGACCTGTTCCCAAGCCCGCTGGTGCAATCAATGTTCGCCATCGCCGCCGGCCTGGTGTTCTTTATCAACCGCACCACCCGCTACACCCTGGCCACGGCGGCGATCACCCTGATGGTGCTGTTCTGCTTCAACCAGGTGGGCGATGGCTACGGACTGTTCCTGCCACGCCTGTTCGATACCCTGCTCGGCAGCCTGATCGCGGGCCTGGCGGTGTTCCTGTTCCTCCCGGACTGGCAAGGCCGACGACTGAACAAAGTGCTGGCCAACACCCTGACCTGCAACAGCATCTACCTGCGCCAGATCATGCAGCAATACGCCGCCGGCAAGAGCGACGACCTGGCCTACCGCCTGGCCCGGCGCAATGCCCACAACGCCGATGCGGCGCTGTCCACCACCCTGGCGAATATGCTGATGGAGCCTGGGCATTTCCGTAAGGAAGCGGATGTGGGCTTCCGCTTCCTGGTGCTGTCGCACACCTTGCTCAGCTACCTGTCGGGGCTCGGGGCACACCGCGAAACCCAACTGCCGGCCGAGGTGCGCGCGCACTTGATCGATGGCGCCGGCAATAGCCTGGCGGCGAGCATTGACGAAATCGCCACCGGGCTGGCGAACAAGCAGCCGATTGCGATTCAGAGCGATGCCGAGGAGGCCCTGGCGGCGGACCTGGAGCAGATGCCGGATGAGATTGATGAAGGGCAGCGGCTGGTGCAGACGCAGTTGGCGTTGATATGCAGACAGTTGGGACCGTTGCGCACGCTGGCGGCGCATTTGATCAAGGACACCAGCGCGGCTTAGACCGCTATCGGGGGCAAGCCCCCTCCCACATGTTGACTGTGTTTACAAATCAAAACTGTGGGAGGGGGCTTGCCCCCGATGAGGCCCGCACAGGCCTTACATGCCATGGGCCTTCATCAACCGCTCATAACTGCCATCCGCCTTCATCCTGGCAATCTCGCGGTCAAAACCGGCAACGATCTGCGCATGCTCAGGGTTCTTCAGGCTGACCAGGATATGCAGGCTGTTTTCGCTCAGCGGCGTGGGCAGAAACTCCACCGCATTGCGCACCCGCACCGACTCGCGCGACAAATAATAGCGCGCCACATACTCATCCTCCACGGTCAACCGCACCCGCTGCGCCGCCAGCATGCGCACCGCCATGGCGAAGTTATGCACCGGCACTTTCTGCAACTGCCCATCCCCATCGAACGCCGCTGAATAGGCATAACCGCGCACCACGGCAATGGGATAGTCGTGCAACTGCTCCAGGTTCTGGAACTCGATGGGATCGTCACGGCGCTTGATGAAACGTACGCGATTGAGCAGGTATTCGCCGGAAAACTGCCCCAATTGTGTACGGGCCTCGTCGTACCAGGCGTTGACCAGCACGTCATAGCGCCCGTCGCCCACCCCCATCAGCGCCCGCGCCCAGGGCACCTGTTGGAAGTCGCTGGCATAGCCCGCACGGGCCAGGGCCGTGGTGACTATATCGGTGGCCAGGCCACCGTTGATCAAGGTGGCATCGGTAAACGGTGGCCAGGCATCCGCGACCAGGCGCAGACGCTGTGCGAACACAGGTGTCGCCAGCAACAACACTCCAATCAAAGCAACGGCACGAGACAATCGCGGCATGCTCAAAATCCTTGGCGGCAGGCGGTGGCCTTGGCTCAGGCAGGGCCTGAGGTTCTAACATTAGCTCAGATTACACAAAGAAACGGACGTCGAGAGCACTCAATGATGGCAAATTGATTTCATTCACAAAAATAGTCGATTTAGACAGAGTCGCCCGCTGCGCTTACTATCCAGAACAGACATTCAAGCGAGAACACACCATGACAGTCGATTGGGTCTGTAAACATCACACCGACCTTGGCAAGGAGCAGCTGTACGCCATTTTGCGTTTGCGCGGCGAGGTCTTTGTTGTCGAGCAGAAGTGCGTCTACCAGGATATCGACGGGCAAGACCTGGCGGGCGATACCCATCACCTGATGGCCTGGAAAGACGACGAGCTGGTGGCCTACCTGCGGCTGCTGGATCCGGAGTCCCAGGGCGGCGACGTGGTGATCGGCCGCGTGATCGTGGCGCCGGTTGCACGGGGCACCGGGCTGGGGCACCAGATGATGGAAGAAACCCTCAGGCAGATTGACGATATCTGGCCTGAGACGCCGATCTTCCTGTCAGCCCAGGCCCATCTGCAGGGGTATTACGGGCGGTATGGGTTTGTGGTGGCGGGTGAGGAATACCTGGAGGATGACATTCCGCATATCGGGATGCGGCGTGCTTGAGGCTTGCTCCCGATAGCGTCGGCCCCGCCACCGCTGAACTCAGGGGTAACCCAGAACCCGCTTGATCTGGCTGAGATTCACTTCGATCCACCCCCGATCAATCGCGCCCCAATCGCGAATCCGATAATGCCCGGCATGGTTGCGGGCCCCATCCTCCTGCTCGAACTCACACACAATATCCAGATCCGCCAGCGCCGCAATCGTGTCCTGCGCGGTGCGCCGGGGCATGCCGGTGACCTCGGTCAGCGCCGGGACGCTGCTGGCCAGCCCACTGTCGATCAGGTACGCCACGTACAGCCGGCGGTAGAAGCTGCTTTTGGTCTTGCTCACATCCATGGTTGGTCGCCTTGTGCGGTCAGGGCTTGCCCTGCAGGTCGCGATACGTGAGGTACACCCGCAGGTCGAACTCCACCTGGTGGTAGCCGGGCATCATGTAGTCGCAGAGTTTGTAGAACGCTTTGTTGTGGTCCGATTCCTTGAAGTGCGCCAGCTCGTGAACCACGATCATGCGCAGGAATTGCGGCGCGGCCTCTTTGAACAGCGAGGCAATGCGGATCTCTTTCTTGGATTTGAGGTTGCCGCCCTGCACCCGCGAAATCGTGGTGTGCAGGCCCAGGGCGCGGTGGGTCAGGTCCAGGCGGTTATCGAACAGCACTTTGTCGATGGCCGGCGCGTTGCGCAGGTGTTCCTGCTTCAAGGCCTGGGCATAGGCGTACAGGGCTTTGTCGCTCTGCACCCCATGGCGGTCGGGGTAACGCTGTTCCAGGTAGGCGCCCAACTGGTCCTTGGCGATCAGTTGGCGCACTTGCTCCTGGAGGGCAGCGGGGTAGGCCTGGAGGTATTTCAGCGCGGTCATTGGGGTCTGCAACAGGATTCGGATGGGCGCCAGTGTAGCGAATTCAGCGCACGCGGGCGCGTGACCAGTCGACCACTTCTTCAGCCATCAGGGGCTGCGCCGCCCACGGCCCCTGGATAAACGGGCAACCCTGGGCCTTGAGCCACTGGGCCTGCTCCTGGGTTTCCACGCCCTCGGCCACCACGACCACCTCAAAATGCCTGCACAGCTCGATAATACTGCGCGCCATCGCCGCGTCCCGCACCGAGCCCGGCAGCCGCGCAACCAATTGCGGATCAAGCTTGAGCGTATCGAAGGCTAGGTCGCGCAAATGCGCCAGGGAACATTGCCCCGAACCGAAGTCATCCAGGGCGATACGCACCCCAATACGGCGCAGCAACTTGAGCTGCTTGGCGGCCTCTTCCAGGTTACTCATCAGGCAGTCCTCGCTGATTTCCACCTCCAACTGGTACCCCTCCAGCCCATAGCGCTCCAGCATCTGCTGCAGTTGGTTCACCAGGTTAGGCATATTGAACTGGCTGCTGCTCAGGCTCACGCTCAGCACCAATTCATCGTCGAACGCGGCTTGCCACGCCTGGCGCTGGGCGGCGATCTGCTGATAGATCCACGCGCTCAGTTGACTGATCAGCCGCGCCTCTTCCAGCAAGGGTAAAAACAGCCCCGGCGGCACATCGCCGACGCTGGGGTGCCGCCAGCGCAACAACACCTCAACGCCGCGCAAACGCCCATCCACCAGCGAAACCTGGGGCTGATAGACCAGGGTGAAATCCTTGTTTTGAATCGCCGTGCGCACGCTGTCTTCAAGCATCAACCGCGAGCGGGCGCGACCGTTCATTTCCTGGTCGTAATAACGATATTGCTGGCGGCCGGCGCGCTTGGCTTCGTACATGGCGATGTCGGCCGCGCGCAGCAACCCACTCAAATCCGAGCCGCAATCCGGGAAGGTGGCAATGCCGATGCTGACGCCGAGCATCACATCCAAACCGTCGACCTGCTGGCACACCGACACTCGCTCGATCAGCTTTTCCGAGATCTTTGCCGCCTGCTCCGGAAACTCCAGCTCCAGCAACGCCGTGAATTCATCGCCGCCCATGCGGCCGATAATGTCGTAGGAGCGCAGACAACCCTGCAATTGCTCCGAGACCCAGCGCAATACACGGTCGCCGGCATCATGGCCCAGGGAATCGTTGACCCGCTTGAAACCGTCAAGGTCCAGGTACAGCAACACCAGGGACTGCTCTGTCCGCTCACTGCGGGATAAGGTGTTTTCCACCGCCTGGTAGAAACCGCGCCGGTTCAACAGCCCGGTCAGCGGGTCGGTCACGGCCTGGAATTCCAGCTGCTGGTGCAGGTGGCGCACTTCGGACATATCCAGCACCGTCACCACCATGGCCTTCTGTTCTGCGGGCAGCGGCGCGCAGGACAACGCCACCGGCACTTGCTGGCCACGGCTGGTGCGCAGGAGCGCATCGTGCAGGCGCCAGGTTTCACCGCGGCGGTAGTCGGCGTACATTTGCGAATCTGGCCATGTGGGCACATGGGGCTTTTGCAGGAAACTCAGGAAGTCCTGGCCTTGCAGTTCCTGGATCGTGGCATTGAGCAGGCGCGAAATCGCCGGGTTGGCGTATTCGATCACGCCCTCTTCACTCACCACCAGGATGCCCTCGGCGGCATTGTCCAATACCGAGGCATTGAACGCCCGGGCGGACTCCAGGTCATGGCTCAGGCGCTGCAAGGCCCGGCGGTTGCGCTGGTGCTCCAGCAACGCCTGGACCTTGGGCTTGAGGATGTGCGGGTCGAAGGGCTTGAACAGGTAGTCGATGGCGCCGCTGGCGTAGCCTTCCAGCACGGCGGCGGGGGATTGGGCGTTGGCACTCAGGAAAATGATCGGGGTCATGCGCGTGCGCTGGCTGCCGCGCATCAAGCGAGCGACTTCGAAACCGTCCATGCCGGGCATCATCACATCCAGCAGCACCAGGTCGACCTCATGCTGCAGCAGCAACTCGAGGGCTTCCACCCCGGACGCGGCGGTGATCACCACCCAATCATCACGTTGAAGAAGCGCACGCATGCTGATCAGATTTTCCGGGTAGTCATCGACCACCAGAAGAACCGAACTGCCATCGCCATGAGGTGGAGCGCATTCCATGCTAGGTCTCTTCCTTGGGTCTACTCCGGTCACTTCTGAGAGAAAACCCGGACAAACATTGAGGCCTCACTCTAGCCCCGGATCCTGAAAATCAGAAGTGACGTGGACGCCATCATTGCGCCAAAGTTCAGTCAGCCGACTAACGGTCAACCTCTACAGCCCACGGTTCATGGGAAACATGGCTTTTTGGCATTCCCTTGGCGCCAATAAATTGCCAGCAAGTGTTTAACAACTGGCTGACCACCGCCTATAAAGAACCTGTCAGGCCCCCGGGCCAAAGCCTTCACCCCCTGTAAAAGGCCAATGCCATGATCGACCTCTCCACTTGGAACCTGAGCATTCCGGTCGGCTCGCCCCCCGCGACCATCGACACGCCAAAGCTACTCAGCGGCTTCAACGACCAATACTTCCAGGCCGAAGGCAGCAACGTGCAATTCTGGACCCCCGTCACCGGCACCCGCACCGAAAACGCCGTGTACCCGCGCAGCGAACTGCGCGAAACCTACGCCGACGGCCGCCTGCGCAACTGGACCTACCCCGAAGCCGACAACTTCCTGCGCGCCACCCTGGCGGTCAACCAGGTGCCCTCCAGCGGCAAGATCGTCATCGGCCAGATCCACGCCTACGACAGCCAGAAACCGCTGATCAAGCTCGAATACCAGTTCAAGGAAAAGACCCAGACCGGCAACATCGTCGCCAAGGTGCGCATGCGCCCGGACGAAGATGAAAGCCGCGTGATCATCGTCGCGTCCAATGTGCCGCTGGAGAAAAGCTTCACCTACGTGATCAACCTCAACAAGGCCGGCCTGCTCAGCGTGTACGCCGCTGACAGTGAGTGGAACGAGCGCATTGGTGCGGCGTGGGCCGCCAAGCCCTTGTACTTCAAGGCGGGCGCATATGTGCAGGACAACAGCGGGGACAGCAAGGAAGGCGCGAAGGTGACGTTTGCCAAGTTGGATATTGATCACGAGTGAACGGATCGGCCTCGATTCGAGCAGGCAATGCCCGATAGGCGCAAGACTGATTTCCTGCCAAAAAAAAGCCCGCATTGCTGCGGGCTTCTTTTTTAACGCCTGAGGCTCAATTCACCTTAGCGTTCAACTCACCTTTCAGATAACGCTGGTACATCGCTTCCAACGAGATCGGCTTGATCTTCGAAGCGTTGCCCGCAGTGCCGAAGGCTTCGTAACGAGCGATACACACATCACGCATCGCGGTCACAGTCGCGCCGAAGAACTTGCGCGGGTCGAACTCGCTCGGGTTGGTGGCCATCAGGCGGCGCATCGCGCCGGTGGACGCCAGGCGCAGGTCGGTGTCGATGTTGACCTTGCGCACGCCGTACTTGATGCCTTCGACGATTTCTTCAACCGGTACGCCGTAGGTTTCTTTGATGTCGCCGCCGTACTGGTTGATGATCGCCAGCCATTCCTGCGGGACCGAGGAAGAACCGTGCATCACCAGGTGGGTGTTAGGGATGCGCTTGTGGATTTCCTTGATGCGGTCGATGGCCAGTACGTCGCCGGTCGGTGGCTTGGTGAACTTGTAGGCGCCGTGGCTGGTGCCGATAGCGATCGCCAGGGCGTCCACTTGGGTCTTCTTGACGAAGTCGGCGGCTTCTTCCGGGTCGGTCAGCATCTGGCTGTGATCCAGCACGCCTTCGGCGCCGATGCCGTCTTCTTCACCGGCCATGCCGGTTTCCAGGGAGCCCAGGCAACCCAGTTCGCCTTCAACCGAAACGCCGCAGGCGTGGGCCATGGCCACGGTTTGTTGGGTTACGCGTACGTTGTACTCGTAGTCGGTCGGGGTCTTGCCGTCTTCGCCGAGGGAGCCGTCCATCATCACCGAGCTGAAGCCCAGTTGGATGGAACGCTGGCACACGTCAGGGCTGGTGCCGTGGTCCTGGTGCATGCACACCGGGATGTGCGGGAATTCTTCGATCGCGGCGAGGATCAGGTGACGCAGGAACGGGGCACCGGCGTATTTGCGCGCACCGGCCGAAGCCTGGACGATCACTGGGGAGTCGGTCTTGTCAGCGGCTTCCATGATGGCGCGCATCTGCTCAAGGTTGTTGACGTTAAAGGCTGGGACGCCGTAGCCGAACTCGGCTGCGTGGTCCAGCATTTGACGCATGCTGATAAGTGCCATTGTGTTGTCTCTCCCGGTCGAGGGTCGTTAATCGTGCAAGCCTGCCGTAGCAGCGGCTGCTATTCAAGTTATTGCAGGTCAGGCTTTGCATGCCTGGCGTGCTGAATCGTTATTGCTGATGTGGAAGGGGGGCTTGCCCCCGATGACAGTGCCTCAGTCAGCACATGGGGGTGCTGACAAACCGCTATCGGGGGCAAGCCCCCTCCCACATTTGGATCTCATCAAAGTTGAAATCTTATTGGGCCTTGCAGCCCCGCCCGATCAAATCGTCAGTGGCAACCCAGTAAACCAGGCCTTCCTCACCTTTTGTGTGAAACGCCAACTGGTCGTTGCTGTACAGCACGCCCGAAGCCGCCACATCCTGTTTGAGGCGATAAACCTGGTCGGAACCGCCGAGGCGTACATCCACCTCACTGCGGGCCTGGTTGGCGAAGCGCCAGTTGACCTCGGCCTTGCTGTCGCAGGTCCAGGTGGTCCACTTACCTTCCGGCTCTGCCTTGTTGAACATGTTCATGCTGCTGCAACCGGCCAATAGGGCCAGGGCTGCCGGGGCGAAAACGCCTTTCATTGCCAATCCTCGCAGCGGGGCCAAAGGCCGCCGATGCCGTCGGTTAGTTGATCAGACCCGTCAAGGGCAACCCTGTTCCTGACCGTTGGGCGCGGAGTCGTATTTCTCCAGCCGTTCGTTGCCGATGCGCTTGTTGATTACCGGCATGGTCTCGGCTTGCCAGTCAGCCTGATAGCAGCTTTTTTTCTGCTCCGTGGCAGGTTTGCCTGCCGCCGGCGCTGCGCTTGGCGTGCTGCCGCAGCCGGCCAACAGGCCCGCTGCGATCACCATTGCCAACGACTTGATCATGGGAACACTCCTTTTCCGGATCACGAGCCTTAGCCTTTGGCTCGGGTTTCCAGCACTTCAACGGCGGGCAGGACTTTGCCTTCGACGAATTCGAGGAATGCGCCGCCACCGGTAGAAATGTAGGAGATCTGGTCGGCAACGCCATATTTATCGATGGCCGCCAGGGTGTCGCCGCCGCCGGCGATGGAGAATGCCGAGCTGTCTGCGATGGCCTTGGCCAGCACTTTGGTGCCGTTGCCGAACTGGTCGAACTCGAACACGCCGACCGGACCGTTCCACAGGATGGTCTGGGAGGCCTTCAGCAGTTCTGCAAAATTGGCTGCAGTTTGCGGGCCGATGTCCAGGATCATGTCGTCGGCGGCCACGTCGGCGATGAGCTTGACGGTGGCTTCGGCGGTTTCAGCGAACTCCTTGGCAACCACCACGTCCACCGGCAACGGCACGCTGACCTTGGCGGCGATGGCACGGGCGGTGTCGAGCAGGTCCGGCTCGTACAGGGATTTGCCCACCGGGTGGCCTGCTGCCGCCAGGAAGGTATTGGCAATGCCACCGCCAACGATCAACTGGTTGCAGATCTGGCTCAGGCTGTTGAGCACGTCCAACTTGGTGGACACCTTGGAGCCGGCAACGATGGCAGCCATCGGTTGGGCCGGAGCGCCCAGGGCCTTGCCCAATGCCTCCAGTTCAGCCGCCAGCAATGGGCCGGCAGCCGCCACCTTGGCGAACTTGGCCACGCCGTGGGTCGAACCCTCGGCACGGTGGGCGGTGCCGAACGCGTCCATCACGAACACGTCGCACAGGGCGGCGTATTGCTGGGCCAGTTCGTCGCTGTTCTTTTTCTCGCCTTTGTTGAAGCGCACGTTTTCGAACAGCACGATGTCGCCAGGCTTAACGTCGACACCGCCCAGGTAGTCAGCCACCAGCGGCACATCACGGCCCAGGGCCTTGCTCAGGTAGTCGGCTACCGGCTTGAGGCTGTTTTCGGCGGAGAACTCACCTTCGGTCGGGCGACCCAGGTGGGAGCAGACCATCACGGCCGCGCCTTTTTCCAGGGCCAGCTTGATGGTCGGCAGCGAGGCCAGGATTCGCGCATCGCTGGTGACAACACCGTCCTTGACGGGGACGTTGAGGTCTTCGCGAATCAGTACGCGCTTACCTTGCAGATCGAGGTCGGTCATCTTCAACACGGTCATGGGTGGCAGTTCCTGAATTACTGTTGAGGTTGTTTAGAGGCGATATGCAGATAATGTTCCGCAACATCCAGCATTCGGTTGGCAAAGCCCCATTCGTTGTCGAACCAGGCCAGGATGTTCACCAGCCTCGGGCCGGAAACGCGGGTCTGGCTGGCATCGACAATCGCCGAATGCGGGTCATGGTTGAAATCACAACTGGCGTGGGGCAACTCGGTGTAGGCCAGCAAGCCTTTGAGCGGGCCGCTGGTGGCGGCGTCGCGCAGGATCCGGTTGACCTCCGTCGCATCCGTGTCGCTGACGGTTTGCATGGTGATGTCCAGGCAGGACACGTTCACCGTCGGCACCCGTACGGCTTTGGCCTGGATTCGCCCGGCAAGTTCCGGCAGCAGGCGTTCGATGCCGCGCGCCAGACCGGTGGATACCGGAATTACCGATTGGAACGCCGAGCGCGTGCGGCGCAGGTCTTCATGGTGATAGGCGTCGATCACCGGCTGGTCGTTCATCGCCGAGTGGATGGTGGTGATCGACACGTAGTCCAGGCCGATCGCCTGATCCAGCAGGCGCAACAGCGGCACGCTGCAGTTGGTGGTGCAGGAGGCGTTGGACACCAGCAGCTCACTGCCGGTCAGGCAATCCTGGTTGATGCCGTAGACGATGGTGGCATCGACATCCGCCTCGCTGGCCATCGGCTGGGAAAACAGCACACGCGGTGCGCCGGCGTCGAGGAAACGCTGGCCATCGGCACGGGTGTGATAGGCACCGGAGCATTCCAACACCAGGTCGACGCCCAGCGCCGCCCAGTCGATGCCCTCGGGTGTGGCGCTGCGCAACACTTTCACGCAGTCGCCGTTGATATGCAGACAATCGCCTTCGACCCGCACTTCGCCGGGAAAGCGGCCGTGGGTGGAATCAAAGCGTGTCAGGTATTCGATGCTGGCCATGTCGGCCAGGTCGTTGATCGCGACAATTTCAAACCCGGCTGCCGCCCCTCGCTCGAACAGAGCACGCAAGACGCAACGACCAATGCGGCCGTAGCCGTTGAGTGCAACTTTGTAGGGACGCGGTTGGGGCATGGGGTTCTCGATCAAGGTTAGTTCGGTGTTGAATGTTCTGACGCTATCGCGGGCAAGCCCGCTCCCACATCAGACCGCGATCCAAATGTGGGAGCGGGCTTGCCCGCGATAGCGCCAGTACAGACAACGCAGACTGACTTAGTCTTCCAGCAGCTCTTCAGCCTGACCCAGGATGTTTTCCAGGGTGAAACCGAACTCTTCGAACAACGCTGGCGCCGGCGCCGACTCACCGTAGGTGGTCATGCCGATCACGCGGCCTTCCAGGCCCACGTACTTGTACCAGTAGTCGGCGTGCGCCGCTTCGATGGCGATACGCGCGCTGACCTGCAACGGCAGCACCGATTGCTTGTAGCCGGCGTCCTGGGCCTCGAACACGCTGGTGCACGGCATGGACACAACGCGCACGTTACGGCCTTGGGCAGTCAGCTTGTCGTACGCCTGAACGGTCAGGCCCACTTCGGAACCGGTGGAGATCAAAATCAGCTCCGGCTCGCCGATGCAGTCCTTGAGCACGTAGCCGCCACGGCTGATGTCGGCGATCTGCGCGTCGGTACGCACCTGGTGTTGCAGGTTCTGACGGGAGAAGATCAGCGCCGAAGGGCCGTCCTTGCGCTCGATCGCGTGCTTCCAGGCCACCGCGGATTCCACCGCGTCGGCTGGGCGCCAGCAATCCAGGTTCGGCGTGGTACGCAGGCTGGTCAGTTGTTCGACCGGCTGGTGCGTCGGGCCGTCTTCGCCGAGGCCGATGGAGTCATGGGTGTACACATGGATCACGCGCTTCTTCATCAGCGCAGCCATACGTACGGCATTGCGCGCGTACTCCATGAACATCAGGAAGGTCGCGCCGTAAGGCACCAGGCCGCCGTGCAGGGACACGCCGTTCATGATGGCGCTCATGCCGAATTCGCGCACGCCGTAGTACATGTAGTTGCCGCTGGCGTCTTCGGCCGAGACACCTTTGCAGCCTTTCCACAGGGTCAGGTTGGAACCGGCCAGGTCGGCCGAACCACCGAGGAACTCAGGCAGCAGCGGGCCAAAGGCGTTCAGGGTGTTCTGGCTGGCTTTACGGCTGGCGATGGTCTCGCCCTTGGCCGCGACTTCGGCAATGTAGGCCGAGGCTTTTTCCGCGAAGTCGGCAGGCAGGTCACCGGCCAGGCGACGCACCAGTTCATTGGCCAGCTCAGGGAATTCGGCGGAGTAGGCAGCGAAACGCTGATCCCACTCGGCTTCGGTGGCCAGGCCTTTTTCCTTGGCATCCCATTCGGCGTAGATGTCGGCCGGGATTTCGAACGGGCCGTGGTTCCACTTCAGCGCTTCGCGGGTCAGGGCGATCTCAGCGTCACCCAATGGGGCGCCGTGGCAGTCTTCCTTGCCTTGCTTGTTCGGCGAGCCGAAGCCGATGGTGGTCTTGCAGCAGATCAGGGTCGGCTGCGCGCTCTTGCGGGCGGTGTCGATGGCAGTCTTGATCTCTTCCGGATCGTGGCCGTCGACATTGCGGATTACCTGCCAGTTGTAGGCTTCGAAACGCTTGGGGGTGTCATCGGTGAACCAGCCTTCGACTTCGCCGTCGATGGAGATACCGTTGTCATCGTAGAAGGCGATCAGCTTGCCCAGGCCCAGGGTACCGGCCAGGGACGCGACTTCGTGGGAAATGCCTTCCATCATGCAGCCATCACCCAGGAACACATAGGTGTGGTGATCGACGATGTCGTGGCCAGGGCGGTTGAACTGCGCGCCCAGGACTTTTTCAGCCAGCGCGAAGCCTACGGCGTTGGCCAGGCCTTGGCCCAGGGGACCGGTGGTGGTCTCGACGCCTGGGGTGTAGCCGAATTCAGGGTGACCCGGGGTGCGGCTGTGCAACTGGCGGAAGCTCTTGAGGTCATCGATGGTGACGTCGTAGCCGGTCAGGTGCAGCAGCGAGTAGATCAGCATCGAGCCGTGGCCGTTGGACAGCACGAAGCGGTCACGGTCGGCGAACGACGGGTTGCTCGGGTTGTGCTTCAGGTAATCACGCCAAAGTACCTCGGCGATATCCGCCATGCCCATCGGGGCACCGGGATGGCCGCTGTTGGCTTTTTGCACGGCATCCATGCTGAGGGCACGAATGGCGTTGGCACGCTCACGACGGCTGGGCATCGCTGTTCTCCTGAGGATTTTGAAGAGTGAATGATTAAAAGAAACGGAAAAAAGGATCGGCATTTTCCCTCAGCCACCGCCTGCGGGCAATGACAGATAGTCACTTGCAGGTGTTTTTCCTGTGCTTTGGGCGGCAATCGCTTGCAGAAACCTTTAACCGCTTCGTCTAAAGGTTATAGCGGCTGCTTATAACCGCCACTTATCGACCAATATCAAAACTTTTTGATATTGGCCTTGCGGGGATACTCACCCGTCACTAGACTGCTGGCCTTATGAACCTACCCGTGCCCACCCTGCGTCCTGACGACGGCGAAGAGCTGGCAGCCTTGTGCAAGGCCGCTGGCGACCCATTGCGTCTGAACGTATTGCGCGCACTGACCAACGATTCATTCGGCGTGCTGGAACTGGCACAGATCTTCGCCATCGGCCAGTCGGGCATGAGCCACCATCTGAAGGTGCTGGCCCAGGCCGACCTGGTCGCCACCCGCCGCGAAGGCAATGCGATTTTCTACCGCCGCGCCCTGCCCCACGCCGACCTGCTCGGCGGCAAGTTGCACGCGGCCCTGCTTGAGGAAGTGGACAGCCTGAGCCTGCCCCATGACGTGCAGTCACGCATCGGCCAGGTCCATGGGCAACGTGCCGCCGCGAGCCAGGACTTTTTTGCACGGGTTGCCGAAAAATTTCGCGCCCAGCAGGACTTGATCGCAGGCCTGGCCCAATACCGCGACAGCGTACTGGCGCTGCTGGACAAGCTGAGCTTCAGTGAAGAAGCGACGGCGCTGGAAGTCGGGCCTGGAGATGGCGGCTTCCTGCCGGAACTGGCCCGCCGCTTTCGGCAGGTCACGGCGCTGGACAACAGCCCGGCGATGCTCGAACTGGCACGCCAGCTCTGTGAGCGCGAGGCATTGGGCAATGTCAGCCTGCAGTTGGCTGACGCCCTGAGCAGCACAACGATCAAGGCCGACTGCGTGGTGCTGAACATGGTCTTGCACCATTTCGCCGCCCCCGCCGACGCTTTAAAGCAAATGGCCGGGTTGCTGCACCCCGGCGGTAGCCTGTTGGTTACGGATTTATGCAGCCACAACCAGAATTGGGCCAGGGAGGCCTGCGGTGATCTCTGGTTGGGTTTTGAACAGGACGATCTGGCCCGTTGGGCCACCGCTGCGGGACTCGTTCCCGGGGAAAGCCTCTATGTAGGTTTACGTAATGGTTTCCAGATCCAGGTCCGCCATTTTCAGCGACCGGCTGGCGACACTCACCATCGGTAAATATCAGGAAAACATCGAGATGAGCGAATACTCCCTTTTCACCTCCGAGTCCGTGTCTGAAGGGCATCCGGACAAAATCGCCGACCAGATTTCTGATGCGGTGCTGGACGCCATCATCGCTGAAGACAAGTTCGCCCGTGTGGCGTGCGAGACCCTGGTGAAAACCGGTGTAGCGATCATCGCCGGCGAAGTGACCACTACCGCCTGGGTTGACCTGGAGCAGATCGTTCGTGACGTGATCACCGACATCGGCTACAACAGCTCCGACGTCGGTTTCGACGGTGCGACCTGCGGCGTGATGAACATCATCGGCAAGCAGTCGCCCGACATCAACCAGGGCGTCGACCGTGCCAAGCCGGAAGACCAGGGCGCCGGCGACCAGGGCCTGATGTTCGGCTACGCCAGCAACGAAACCGAGGTGCTGATGCCGGCACCGATCACCTTCTCGCACCAGCTCGTGCAACGCCAGGCCGAAGCGCGTAAATCCGGCGTGCTGCCTTGGCTGCGCCCGGACGCAAAGTCCCAGGTGACCTGCCGCTACGAAGGCGGCAAGGTGGTCGGCATTGACGCCGTCGTACTGTCGACCCAGCACAACCCGGACGTTTCCTACGCCGACCTGCGCGAAGGCGTGATGGAGCTGATCGTCAAGCACGTGCTGCCGGCCGAACTGCTGAGCAAGGACACCCAGTTCCACATCAACCCGACCGGCCAGTTCATCATTGGCGGCCCGGTCGGTGACTGCGGCCTGACCGGTCGCAAGATCATCGTCGACAGCTACGGCGGCATGGCCCGTCACGGCGGTGGCGCGTTCTCCGGCAAGGATCCATCCAAGGTTGACCGCTCCGCTGCCTACGCCGGTCGCTACGTGGCCAAGAACATCGTTGCTGCCGGCCTCGCCGAGCGTTGCGAGATTCAGGTGTCCTACGCCATCGGCGTGGCTCAGCCTACGTCGATCTCGCTGAATACCTTCGGCACCGGCAAGATCAGCGATGACAAGATCGTCAAGCTGGTGCGCGAGATCTTCGACCTGCGCCCTTACGCGATCACCACCATGCTCGACCTGCTGCACCCGATGTACCAGGAAACCGCAGCCTACGGCCACTTCGGTCGTACCCCTGCGCAGAAGACCGTCGGCGACGACACCTTCACCACCTTTACCTGGGAAAAAACCGACCGCGCCAACGACCTGCGCACTGCCGCCGGCCTGTAATCGCACACGGTACATAAAGCCTCGCCGGGTTTGCCCGGCGGGGCTTTTTATTGCCTGCGGGAGCGCCTTCACATTTTTTGGATCCAAAGCTTGCAGGCACAATAATGGCCCTCTAGAATCCGCGCCCTCTCGGGCCTTCACCTTATTTTGGATATTGCCCTGCACCCGCCCGGGATTCATAAGTGCGCAGGCAATCGAACATTGAGGTTTTTCATGCGCATCTCCACGCTCGCCCCTGCCGCCCTTCTGCTCAGCCTGTTCGCCCTGCCGGCCCACGCCGCCGACCTGAGCGCACTGAGTGGCGCCCTGGGCTCCCAGCTGGGTGTCGGCAATTCCGGCGACTGCCAAAAGCAATCCGCAGACCTGCAAACCAAGATCGATGCGGCCGAAGCCAGCAAAGACAGCTTGAAAGTGAAGGCCTTCAAAGCAGCGCAGGACCAGATCAACAAAGGTTGTGACAAACTCTCCGAAGCCCAGGCCAAAGCCGACGCCAAGCAGCAAACCCAGGAAGCCAAGGCTGATAAGCCTGATGCCGTGAAAGCGCTGGGCGGCCTGTTCAAGTAAGCCGAAACACCCGGTAAAAAGCCCCGCAGCGTCGGGGCTTTTTTGTAGGTGAACGGATCATTTAGGCTGGGCGCCCCTTCCGAGCAAGGATGCTCATGATGCGTTTACTGATTGTTCTGCTACTCAGCGCTCTACCCTTTTCGGCCTGGGCTGAAAACTGCCCTGATGATGCCCGGGCCCAGGTCGACACCCTGGCCGAACAAATCCGCCTGTGGGACGACAGTTACCACCGCCTCGGCCAATCCCCCGTCAGTGATGAACTCTACGACCAGGCTCGCCAGCGCCTGGCCCACTGGCGCCAGTGCGTCCCCAACCCCACCGCGCCTGATGATCCGCTGGCCAGTTCACGGGGCACCTTGCCGCACCCGGTCGCCCATACCGGCCTGGAAAAGCGCCTGGATGAGCAAGCCGTGGGCGCCTGGCTGGGCACGCGCCGGGATGTATGGATCCAACCCAAGGTGGACGGCGTTGCGGTGACCCTGGTGTACCGCCAGGGGCGGTTGAAACAGCTGATCAGCCGTGGCGATGGCAAGCTGGGCCAGGACTGGTCGGCCTCCGCGCGCAAGATCCCCGGCATTGTCCAGCAACTGCCGGAACCCATCGACCTGGTGCTGCAAGGCGAACTTTATTGGCGCCTCGACGAGCATGTGCAATCGGCACGCGGCGGGCTCAACGCGCGCAGCAAGGTGGCCGGGATGATGAACCGTCGGCAGTTGAGCGACACCGACGCCGCCGGCATCGGCCTGTTTGTCTGGGCCTGGCCGAATGGCCCCGCAGCCTTTACCGAACGCCTGGCCACCCTGGCACGCTGGGGTTTCACCGACAGCCAGCGCTACAGCCAGCCCGTCCAGGACATCATCGAAGCAGCACATTGGCGCACCTATTGGTACAACCACCCCCTGCCCTTTGCCAGTGACGGCGTGGTGCTGCACCAGGCGCAGCGCGCACCCGCTGAGCGCTGGCAGGCCAGTGCGCCTTATTGGGCGGTCGCCTGGAAGTACCCCGCCTCCCAAGCCCTGGCCCTGGTACGCCAGGTGCAATTCAAGATCGGCCGCACCGGACGCATCACCCCCATTCTGGAACTGGAGCCGGTGCGCCTGGACGACCTCCGGATCAGCCGGGTCAGCGCCGGCTCCTTGAAGCGCTGGCAGGCCCTGGATATTCGCCCGGGCGACCAGGTGTCCATCAGCCTGGCTGGCCAAGTGATCCCTCGGCTGGACCAGGTGATCCTGCGCAATACCACCAGGGTCGACCTGCCAGTGCCCGACCCTCGGGACTTTCACGCCTTGAGTTGCTGGCAGCTGGACCCCGGCTGCGAAGAACAGCTGCTCGCACGCCTTACCTGGCTGAGCGGCAACCAGGGCCTGGCATTGCCGCACATAGGCCGCGAGACGTGGAACATATTGATCCAGGCCGGTCTAATCGCAGGCTTTCTCGATTGGTTAACCCTGGATGCGGCAGAGCTTGCTAACATTGATGGCTTCGGTGAGCGCAGCCGCACGCGGCTGCTCGACAGCCTTCACAGCGCTCGGCAACGCCCCTTCGTACAATGGCTCAAGGCCTTGGGTGTACCGCCTGCGGCACGCGGCAACCTGGAGGGCAACTGGCAGACGCTGGTCGCCAGAGACACCCAGGCCTGGCTGGCCATCGATGGCATCGGCCCGGGTCGCGCAGCGCAACTGAGCGCTTTTTTTCGCGACCCACACGTACAGACATTGGCTGAAACATTACGTGTGGCCGGAATAGACGGGTTTTGAACCAGACCCAGCCACCTTTAAATCACAGCAGAATTCACCCTGCTATTTGCGACCCCGGAGCTCCACATGAAATTCCTCGCCCCTTTTGCCCTGCTGACCGTCGCAAGCTTCATGGCCACGCCACTGCTGGCCGCCGAAGAAGCCACCCCACTCACCGGCTGCGCCGCCAAGCGCCAGGCCATCAGCACCCAGATCGAACAAGCCAAGGCCCACGGCAACAGCGACCAGCAAGCCGGCCTGGAAAAAGCCCTGAGCGAAGTCACCGCCAACTGCACGGATGCCGCCTTGAGGAAGGAGCGCGAAAACAAGGTACTCGACGCCAAGCACGAGGTCAGCCGCCGTCAGGCCGACCTCGACAAGGCGATGAAAAAAGGCGACGCGGACAAGATCAACAAGCGCAAGGACAAACTCGCCGAGTCACGCAAGGAACTGCAGGACGCAGTGGAAGAACTCGACCAGTAAAACCGGTCAGTGGTCGCGAAATTGTTTATGGCAGGCACTGCAGGCATCTTCGACTTTCTGCACGGCAGGCGTAAGGTTGCTGGCCCTGTAGGGCTGCACCTGGCTGGCGATCACCAATTCACCGGTGGCCGCTTCCAGGTCGCGGGCCAGTTGCTGGAACTGTGCCTGTTTTTGCCACACATCGTCCTTGGCGCTGGTGTGATCCTCTTCGCGCACACTCGGAAAGTGTTTCCACGGTTCATGGGACAGCGCATCGAGCTTGACCGCGCCCTCGGCGAATTTCGCGCCATCGAACGCAATGCGCCCGCGCAACATGCCGCCCAGGTCTTCAGCGGTCTTGAGCATTTGCTTGAAGATCGCCTTGCGCTGGCCCAGGGGCGAATTCGGATCGACGCCGCCGCAGGCGGACAGTGCCAGGCAGGCCAACAGCACAAGCGTCATTTTTTTAAAAGTCATGGCGGCTCAGGGTCACGGGAAACGGCGGCCAGTATCCTCGCCCTGCCCGTAAAGACCAATAGCCCTATTAATAATAAGGGTTGTCCACAGGCGCTAAGGCGCGGGCAATCGCTTCAGGAACCGTTTGTATGAATCTCACATTGAAACACTTGAGCCGCCGTCTGGCATGGGCTCTGCCGATGATTGCACTGCTGGCAGGCTGTGACGCGGGCAAGGACAGCGGTAAAGACACGGCTAAAGAAGAAGCTGCCAAGCCCCACGCCGTCGCCACCTATGTAAGCGCTCCCTGGGAGGCGTTGCCCGCCGTGTCCGACAGCGACCTGCTGGCCGGCTTCGAATCCTGGCGCAGCGCCTGCCAACGCCTCAAGGCCGACCCTATATGGGGGGCCACCTGCGCAGCAGCGGGTCCCGTGCCAGCCGATGCCGTGGCGGTGCGCGGTTTTCTCAAGGAGCGCCTGGACGTGTTCGGCCTGCGTTCGGCCGACAACACCCCCAACGGCTTGATCACCGGCTACTACGAGCCGGTCTACCCCGGCAGCCTGACCAGGACCGCCGCCGCCCATGTTCCCGTGTATGGCGTACCGGATGACCTGATCATCGTCAATCTGGAAAGCATCTACCCGGAACTCAAGGGCAAGCGCCTGCGCGGCCGCCTCGAAGGGCGCGTGCTCAAGCCCTATGACGATGCCAGCGCCATCAACGGCCAGGGCTCCACCGCCAAGCCGATTGCCTGGCTGACCAACCCGATGGACCTGCAATTCCTGCAGATCCAGGGCTCGGGGCGCATTCAACTCAAGGGCGGTCGCCAGCTACGCGTCGGTTACGGCGACCAGAACGGCTACCCCTATCGCCCTATCGGCCGTTGGCTGGTGGAGCAAGGCGAACTGAAGAAAGAAGACGTGACCATGGGCGCCATCAGCGCTTGGGCCAAGGCGCACCCGGAGCGCATCCCGGAACTGCTGGCCAGCAACCCCAGCTACGTATTCTTCAGCGCTCGCCCCGACAGTAATGAAGGCCCGCGCGGTTCGCTGAATGTGCCGTTGACCGCCGGCTACAGCGTAGCGGTGGATCGCAAGGTGATTCCGTTGGGCAGCCTGTTGTGGCTGTCGACTACCAAGCCCGACGGCTCGCCATTGGCACGCCCGGTCGCCGCGCAGGACACCGGCGGTGCAATCACCGGAGAAGTGCGCGCGGATTTGTTCTGGGGCACGGGTGACGCTGCCGGAGAGCTGGCGGGAAATATGAAGCAGCAAGGGCAGATCTGGATGCTGTGGCCCAAGGGCGCGGCGTTGCCGCAGGTGCCGGAGACGCTCTAGTTCAAATGTGGGAGGGGTGCCCCCCACAACTGGATCTGCGTCACAAGTCAGATCGACACGAAGAAGAAGCTCGCAATCAACGCCATGCCCACCGCCCACACCAGCGAGCGCAGTATCGCCCAGTCGGCCAGGTAGCAAATGATGTACAGCAGGCGGCTGGTGATAAACAGCACCGCCAGCACATTGATGGTCACCAGTTCGGCCGTGCCGGCCAGGTGGGCGATAATCACCGCGGCGGCAAAGGCGGGGGTGACTTCAAAGCTGTTGAGCTGCGCACTGTGGGCGCGCTTGGCAACCCCTTCAAGGGTATCCAGGAAAGCACGCGGGTCGTGGTTCTGCCGCGGCCCGAACTTGCCGCCACTGAACTTGGCCACGCCCGTGCACAGGTAAGGCAGGAAAATCGCGATCAACACACACCAGAAAGCAGCCGTCATCACTCAGTCCTTTTGTCGTTTTATGCAGCGATTAGAGTTCTAGCACTAAAAACCCAATGTCGCACCTAACCGCTATGAGCCGCGCGACACCGAAAGGTTCTACCGCACTTTCACCCAAGACGTTGCAACCTCACGCCGCCACTGCGGTCCATCCCCCATTAACAACCCACCCCCACCTTCCAAGGACCCCGGATGCTTGAACTTGTCGCCGCCTTTATTTGCCTCACAACCCTGCTCACCTATGTGAACTTCCGCTTTATCGGCCTGCCGCCCACCATCGGCGTGATGGTCACGGCCCTGCTGTTCTCCCTGATCCTGCAAGGCCTGAGCGTGCTCGGCTACCCAGGCCTTGAGGAGCGCATCCAGCAATTGATCGGCCAGATCGACTTCGGCGACCTGCTGATGAACTGGATGCTGTCGTTCCTGCTGTTCGCCGGCGCCTTGCACGTCAACTTGAACGACCTGCGCAGCTACCGCTGGCCCATCGGCCTGCTGGCCACCTTCGGCGTATTGATCGCCACCGTGGTGATCGGCAGCCTGGCGTATTACATCTTCGCCCTGTTTGGCTGGCACGTGAGCTTCCTTTACTGCCTGTTGTTCGGCGCACTGATCTCGCCCACCGACCCCATTGCGGTACTGGGCGTGCTGCGAACCGCCAATGCGTCGAAACCGCTGAAGACCACGATTGTGGGCGAGAGCCTGTTCAACGACGGCACGGCAGTGGTGGTGTTTACCGTATTGCTGGGCATCGCGCAGTTGGGCGAGACGCCTACCGTGGGCGCCACGGCCTTGCTGTTCGCCCATGAGGCAATTGGCGGCGTGGTCTTCGGCGGGCTCATCGGCTACCTGGTGTACCTGATGATCAAGAGCATCGAACAGCACCAGATCGAAGTGATGCTGACCCTCGCCCTGGTCATCGGCGGCTCGGCGATGGCCACCGAACTGCACGTCTCCGCACCGATCGCGATGGTGGTGGCCGGGCTGATCATCGGCAACCTGGGGCGCAAGCTGGCGATGAACGACATGACCCGGCGCTACCTGGACGGCTTCTGGGAACTGCTGGACGACATGCTTAACGCGCTGCTGTTCGCGCTGATCGGCATGGAGCTGCTGCTGTTGCCGTTCAACTGGCTGCACGTGTTCGCGGCCAGTTTGCTGGCGGTGGCGATCCTGCTGTCGCGCCTGCTGACCGTGGCCCCGGCGATCCTGTTGCTGCGCCGCTGGCGCACAGTGCCGCGCGGCACCATCCGTATCCTGACCTGGGGCGGCCTGCGCGGCGGGGTCTCGGTGGCACTGGCGCTGGCCCTGCCACTGGGCCCGGAGCGCGATCTGCTGCTGAGCATCACCTACATCGTGGTGCTGTCGTCGATCCTGTTGCAGGGGCTGAGCATCGGCAAGCTGGTCAAGCGCGTGACCCAGGGCGAACCCCAGGCCGCACCTGACGTTCACTGATCCTTGTTGATCCGCTGCGGATGCCTCGGGTCCGCAGCGTGCTTGCCCGGCAAGCTACTCTCGCTGCGAATCTGCGCATGACTGATCAACGCAAAGATAAAGCTGCCACCGATGATATTGCCGGCCAGGGTTGGGCCAGCAAATACCAGCCAGAAATCCTTCCACGGCAACTCGCCGGCAAACACCAGGTATGACACTTCCGCCGAACCCACCACGATATGGGTGAAATCCCCCAGGGCCATCAGGTAGGTGATCAGAATGATGATCCACATCTTGGCGCTTTCCATCGACGGGATCATCCACACCATGGTCGCGATCATCCAACCGGAGACGATGCCCTTGGCAAACATCTGGCCGGCGTCGTTTTCCATGATCTTGCGCCCGATTTCGAGGAAGGCCAGGTCGGTCTTGGTGTCGAAGATCGGCAGGTGCAGCATCACGTAGGCCACCAGCAGCGTGCCGCAGAGGTTGCCCACCAGCACCACCGACCACAACCGCAACAGGCGTCCGGCATTAGCCAGGGTCGGCTTGCTCATCACCGGCAGCACGGCGGTCAGGGTGTTTTCAGTGAACAGTTGCTGGCGCGCCAGGATCACCGCGAGAAAGCCTGCGCAGTAGCCGAAGCTGGCGATCACCTTGAAGGCCTCTCCGTCCGGAAGGCGTGAATTGAGCAGCCCCATGGCCATCAATGACAGGCCCATGGTCAGGCCGGCCGCAAGTGCCGACCACCACAAGGCGGCGACGCTTCGCTCCAGCTCCTGATCGCCCTGGGTGCGGATAATTTCATGCAGCACCGCCGCGCGGGGCGGCTGGTTCTTGTCGACGTCCTGCTGCTCTTCCTGGGACAGGTTGGGGGTCTTGCCGTCTTCTTGCGTGGCCATGGTGATACCTGAACGGGGGGCGATGTTCAGGTACGACCTATGGTTGATCAAGAGCGTTCACTGGCCCGGCGCAGGTTTACTCGCTGATGCCGTCGTCCTGGAACTGATCCTTGACGTACTTGATCTCGGTACGACCATGCGGTGCCGGCAAACCGTCTTCGCCGAGGTTGACGAAGACCATCTTCTCTACAGTCAGGATGCTTTTGCGGGTGATCTTGTTACGCACTTCACAGGTGAGGGTGATGGAGGTGCGGCCAAACTCGGTAGCAGTGATCCCGAGTTCGATGATGTCGCCCTGGCGCGAGGCGCTGACAAAGTTGATTTCGGAGATGTACTTGGTCACAACACGCTGGTTGCCCAGTTGGACGATGGCGTAGATGGCTGCTTCTTCGTCGATCCAACGCAGCAGGCTACCGCCGAACAGGGTGCCGTTGGGGTTGAGGTCTTCAGGTTTTACCCATTTGCGGGTGTGGAAGTTCATGGTCACTCCAAAGCGTCTTGCCGAATGATGGGCAACATCATGGCAGAGCCTGCCCCCAAGCTCTATGCGCCATTGCCTATCAACCCCATGTGCGATCTTCATATGGCCGACAGAAAGGCTTGGGAAGTGCCGCGTACACGGCTATAATCGCCCCCGCTTCAAAACGGTCATCTTCAGTTGATACCGTTTCTCCCGCCACCTGTCCGAGGGGCGCTGCAGCAGGTTCAACCTGTCAGGCTCGGATGGGGCGTTGTCCGGCCTGGTTGCCCTGGCCTGATACTAAACGCACAACGGCGCCCATTCGCACACTACGAATGGAGGCTCTTCATGAGCGCTGTAATTACGCCTGCAGATTTCAACGACTACAAAGTCGCCGACATGTCCCTCGCTGCCTGGGGCCGTCGCGAAACCTTTATCGCCGAATCCGAAATGCCTGCGCTGATGGGCCTGCGTCGCAAGTACGCCGCTGAGCAACCGCTCAAGGGCGCGAAGATTCTCGGCTGCATCCACATGACCATCCAGACTGCCGTGCTGATCGAAACCCTGGTTGCCCTGGGTGCCGAAGTGCGTTGGTCGTCCTGCAACATCTTCTCGACACAAGACCAGGCCGCCGCCGCCATCGCTGCTGCCGGTATCCCGGTATTCGCCTGGAAAGGCGAGACCGAAGCAGAGTACGAATGGTGCCTGGAGCAAACCATCCTGAAAGATGGCGCGCCTTGGGATGCCAACATGGTCCTCGACGACGGCGGCGACCTGACCGAGCTGCTGCACAAGAAGTACCCGCAGATCCTCGACCGCGTCCACGGCGTGACCGAAGAAACCACCACCGGCGTACACCGCCTGCTGGACATGCTGGCCAAGGGCGAGCTGAAAATCCCGGCCATCAACGTCAACGACTCGGTGACCAAGAGCAAGAACGACAACAAGTACGGCTGCCGTCACAGCCTGAACGATGCCATCAAGCGCGGCACCGACCACCTGCTGTCGGGCAAGCAAGCCCTGGTGATCGGCTACGGTGACGTGGGCAAGGGTTCGTCCCAGTCCCTGCGCCAGGAAGGCATGATCGTTAAAGTCTCCGAAGTCGACCCGATCTGCGCCATGCAAGCCTGCATGGACGGTTTCGAAGTGGTTTCGCCGTTCATCGATGGCGTCAATGACGGCACCGAAGCCAGCATCGACAAGGCCCTGCTGGGCAAGATCGACCTGATCGTGACCACCACCGGTAACGTCAACGTCTGCGATGCCAACATGCTCAAGGCCCTGAAGAAGCGCGCCGTGGTGTGCAACATCGGTCACTTCGACAACGAGATCGACACCGCTTTCATGCGCAAGAACTGGGCATGGGAAGAAGTGAAGCCGCAGGTACACAAGGTTCACCGTACCGGCGCTGGCGATTTCGACCCACAGAACGACGACTACCTGATCCTGCTGGCTGAAGGCCGCCTGGTTAACCTGGGCAACGCCACCGGCCACCCAAGCCGCATCATGGACGGCTCGTTCGCCAACCAGGTACTGGCCCAGATCTTCCTGTTCGGCCAGAAATACGCCGACCTGTCGCCAGCCCAGAAAGCCGAGCGCCTGACCGTGGAAGTACTGCCGAAGAAACTCGACGAAGAAGTGGCCCTGGAAATGGTCCGCGGCTTCGGCGGCGTGGTGACTCAGCTGACCAAGACCCAGGCCGACTACATCGGCGTGACCGTCGAAGGTCCGTTCAAGCCGCACGCTTACCGCTACTGATCGGCTTGGCTGCCCGCCCCTTCAGGGGCGGGTTCGCCTTACAGGCTTTCGAGTTCCCAAGGGTATGACCATGTCCCAAGACCGTCGCTACAGCTTCGAGTTCTTCCCCACGAAGACCGATGCTGGGCATGAAAAACTAATGGCGACTGCCAAGCAGTTGGCCACTTACCACCCCGACTTCTTCTCCTGCACCTACGGCGCCGGCGGCTCGACCCGCGATCGTACGATCAACACCGTCTTGCAGCTTGAAAGCGAAGTCAACATTCCCGCCGCTCCGCATTTGTCCTGCGTGGGCGACAGCAAGGCCGACCTGCGCGGCCTGCTCACTCAATACAAGGCCGCCGGCATCAAGCGCATCGTTGCCCTGCGTGGCGACTTGCCGTCCGGCATGGGCATGGCCAGCGGTGAGCTGCGCTACGCCAATGACCTGGTGAGCTTCATTCGTGAAGAAAGCGGCGATCACTTCCATATCGAAGTGGCCGCTTACCCGGAGATGCACCCCCAGGCGCGCAATTTCGAAGACGATCTGCAGAATTTCGTACGCAAAGCCAACGCCGGCGCCGACAGCGCGATCACTCAGTACTTCTTCAACGCCGACAGCTACTTCTACTTCGTCGAGCGTGTACGCGCCATGGGCGTGAACATCCCGATCGTGCCGGGCATCATGCCAATCACCAACTACAGCAAGCTGGCGCGCTTCTCCGACGCCTGCGGTGCTGAGATCCCACGTTGGGTGCGCAAGCAACTGGAAGCCTATGGCGACGACGTCAAGAGCATCCAGGCGTTCGGCGAACAGGTGATCAGCAATATGTGTGAAGAATTGTTGCAAGGTGGCGCACCAGGCCTGCACTTCTATACCCTGAACCAGGCTGAACCCAGCCTCGCGATCTGGAACAACCTTAAACTGCCACGTTAGGCCGGTTTAATCGCTGTACCCGGCCCTCGTTATTACGGGGGTTTTTTTCGTCTATATATCCCCGGAAAGGAAGCCTGCAGTACATGAATACAGCGTCCCCGACTCCCCGCCCGCAGCTGGTGTACCTGGTATTCGGCGCCGAGACCTATCATCAGGAAGCCGTATTCAGCATCGCCAGCGCCCTGGCCCACCTGGGCGGTCCCCAGGGCATGCCATTGGACATCCAGGTGTTCAGCGACAATCCGGCCCCCTATCGCGGCTTGCCGGTACAGGTTCACACCCTGGACGACGCCACGCGCAAACGCTGGAGCGAGCCCCACGGCTACCATTTCCGCACCAAGCACGTGCTGTTGCGCCAGGTGCTGGAAACAGCGGAACGGGCGCTGTTGATCGACACCGACACCTTTTTCCACGACTCACCCATGGCGCTGTTCGAGCGCGTCGCGCCCGGTACCGTGCTGTGCAATGCCTTCCACGCCAAATACGGCGACAACCGCGAAAGCGTGCTGTATGAAGCCCTGGCCAGGCACCTTGAAGACAAAGGCCTGGCCGACGACGACATGTGGCTGCTCAACTCCGGCGTCATGGGCCTGACCCGGCAAGATGCGCACATACTTGATCGCTCGATCGAGTTGATGGACGAGCTGTTCCCGATGGCCCACGGTGCCTACACCCTGGAAGAGTTCTGCCTGTCGGTGGCCGCTTACCGTACGCTCAATGTGCGCCAGTGCCCCGACCTGATCCACCACTACTGGAGCCGCAAGCAGTTGTTCCGGGCCAAGGTCAAGGCGTGGGTCACCAAGCACGCCGCGGACCCCATCTGCGCCCAGGCCCTGGCCGACACCCGCAATGTGTCTGCCCACCTGCCCCGCCCGCCGCGATTGCAACGCTTGATGTACAAGCTGATCACCCTGGCCTTGCCCAAACGCAAGCAGCAGTTCATCCGCGAAATTCTCTACGGCTGCTACGAGCACGAAAATGAATTCGACCAGGCGTGTGGCCCGGTTTGGTGGGACAAGGCTTTGCAGAATCAGGAAGAGCGGCAAAAAAGCCCGGTCGATGCGCACCAGCTCGAACATTGGTTCGCCAACCCAGTGGTGCGCCTGATTCTGGGCGAGCGACGTGCAGCCATCTATGAACACCTGATGACCTCACCGACAAAATAGCGTCGCCCGCAGATGGATGTGCCAGCGCTTCTCTTTAGCGCACGGGCGTCGTAACCTCGGGGCATGCCCGTCACTCTGAAGCTGTTGACCGTTGCGCTTTTTACTTGCTTGAGCCTCGCCGCTTATGGCGAGAAATTGCGCATTGTCACCGAGCCCTGGGCGCCTTATGTGTACGAAGAGCACGGCGCCATGCACGGGCTGGACTACGAAACCACGGTGATCGTGTTCCAGCGCCTGGGGGTCGAGGTGCAATGGCAGTTCCTGCCCTGGAAGCGCTGTCTGGCCATGCTCGATCAGGGTCATGCCGATGGCGCACTGGATATTTTCCACAGCCACGAACGCGACGCCCTGCTGCTGTACCCCAGCGAACCGTTGTCGGAAGTGGAATTCGTGATGTTCTACGCCAACGAACGCCCTCACCCGGTCCAAGGCCTCGACGAGCTGGACGGCCTCACTGTCGGCACGTCGCCAGGCTACCTGTACGGCGCGCCATTCAGCGACTCCACCCGGTTCAGCCGCGAGCCGGCCCCCAGCCACGAGGCCAACTTCGGTAAATTGCTGCTGGGACGCATCGACCTGCTGATCACCGACCGCCGGGTCGGCCAGCATGTGATCAAGGCCCTGGGCCTGGAAGGCAAGGTCAGCCAGGCGCCCATTGTGGTCAGCCGCCAGCAGCAATACCTCGCCGTACGCCGTGGCGCGGGGATGGACCTGCTGGTACAACGCTTTGCCGCCGAGCTCAAGCGCTTCAAACAGGAACCGGCCTACGCCGCTTTAAGCGCCAAATATGGTGGAATCCAAGCCATAACCGCGTCCGGACACACCGTTGAGCAGCAGGAAAGCGGCGCACAGTGATTGCTCTGTTATACTCCGGCCTTTCCGCCAGGCTTACGCCCGGCCGCTGAGGTCCTGAAAAAGGCACCCAACCCCGCTACTGCGCAGCTTTCAGCCCGCGCGAGCCGGTGGAGTGCCCGCCAGACGCAGCAGGACCGGACGGGATTGCGCTCCCCTAAGCGCCATTCACGCCCGGCAAGATTATCCCTCTGGGCCAAGCCCTAACTAAAACAGGATTACTCATGTCCTTTGCTTCCCTCGGTCTCTCCGAGGCTTTAGTCCGCGCCATCGAGGCAGCGGGCTATACCGAGCCTACTCCGGTGCAACAGCGGGCTATTCCCGCCGTGTTGCAAGGTCGCGACCTGATGGTTGCGGCTCAGACAGGTACGGGTAAAACCGGCGGCTTCGCCCTCCCGATTCTGGAGCGGTTGTTCCCCAACGGTCATCCGGACAAATCCCAGCGTCACGGCCCGCGCCAACCGCGCGTACTGGTCCTGACCCCTACCCGCGAACTCGCCGCCCAGGTGCACGACAGCTTCAAGCTGTATGCCCGCGACCTGAAGTTCGTCAGCGCCTGCATCTTCGGCGGCGTCGGCATGAACCCACAGGTTCAGGCCATGTCCCGTGGTGTTGACGTGCTGGTGGCGTGCCCCGGTCGTTTGCTCGACCTGTGCGGCCAAGGCAGCGTTGATTTGTCCCACGTGGAAATCCTCGTGCTGGACGAAGCCGACCGCATGCTCGACATGGGCTTTGTCCATGACGTGAAGAAGGTCCTCGCCCGCCTGCCGGCCAAACGTCAGAACCTGCTGTTCTCGGCAACGTTCTCCAACGACATCACCGCCCTGGCCGGCAAGCTGCTGCACAACCCGGAGCGCATCGAGGTCACGCCGCCGAACACCACGGTCGAGCGTATCGAGCAACGCGTATTCCGCCTGGCCGCCAGCCACAAGCGTGCGCTGCTGGCCCACCTGATCACCGCCGGCGCGTGGGAACAGGTACTGGTGTTCACCCGCACCAAGCACGGCGCCAACCGCCTGGCCGAGTACCTGGACAAGCACGGCCTCACCGCCGTCGCCATCCACGGCAACAAGAGCCAGAACGCACGCACCAAGGCGCTGGCCGACTTCAAGGCCGGTGAAGTGCGCATCCTGGTGGCCACCGATATCGCCGCCCGTGGCCTGGACATCGACCAGTTGCCACACGTGGTCAACTTCGAGCTGCCAAACGTCGACGAAGACTACGTGCACCGTATCGGCCGTACCGGCCGTGCCGGTCGTTCGGGTGAAGCCATTTCCCTGGTTGCCCCGGACGAAGAGAAACTGCTGAAAAGCATCGAACGCATGACCAAGCAGAAAATCGCCGATGGCGACCTGATGGGCTTCGATGCCAGCGCCGTTGAGGCCGAAAAGCCTGAAGTGCGCGAACGTCCGGACGTGCGCAACCCACGCAATCCACGCGGTCCGAAGGGCGATGGCCCGAACGGCGGCGGTGGTGGCGGGGGTCGTCGCGACAAGGGCAAGGACAAGGGCGGCAAGGAAAAAGCGCCAACCAACGGCCGTGGTGAACGCCCGGCCCGTGAGCAGAAGCCCCGTGAAGGCACCCCGGCCCGCGAACAGCGCCAGCCGAGCCAGCCCCCACGCGCCGCAGCCGACCGCGCCCCGGACGAATTCCTCGACGACGACGTGGATAACTTCGGTAACCGCGTGGACTACGTGCCCCAGGCCAAACCGGCCCAGGGCCGCGGCCGTCGTCCAGGTGCTCCGGCACAGGGCGCAGGCGCCGGCGCTCCACGTGGCGGCCAGCCCCAGGGCGGTCGTCAGAACGGCCCGCGCAACAGCAGCGGCGGCACGACCGGCACTCCACCGGCCAAGCGCAGCGGCCCGCGTAACGGTGCACCGCGTGACGGCCAGGCGCGTCGCGAAGATTCGCGCAGCAACAACCGCCGCCCGGCCCGTGACGACCAGCCGCGTTTGTCCGAGCCAGCCGTGCAGAACCCGCGCGGTGGCCCGGCGCCGAAGATCATCCACAAGGAGTCGAAAGCCGACCGCTTCCCGACACCCGAGCAGTTGGATCAACTGCCAGGCCGTCCGCGTGGTGAAAAACCAGCATTGCTGACCCGCAACCGCTGAGTTTCAAAGCGCCATGAAAAATGCCTCGCATCGAAAGATGCGGGGCATTTTTTATCTCCTCCCCACACGTTCCCTGGGATGAGCGAACTGGTTGTGGTGAGCGAGCTTGCTGTGGTGAGCGAGCTTGCTCGCGCTGGGCTGCGCAGCAGCCCCAACACCTGTCACCGTGTTCTGCCAGAAGAATCATGGTGTATCTGATTAGGGCCGCTTCGCGCCCCAGCGCGAGCAAGCTCGCTCACTACAGGAAATACAGGCCAAAAAAAACCGGATCCTGAGATCCGGTTTTTTGTGTGCGGACAGAAATTACTTCTGCTTGACGCCTTCCAGCGAGATGTCCAGGTCGACAGTCTGGGAAGTCGGGCCAGGGCCCTTGATGCCGAAGTCGTTCAGGTTCAGCGTGGTCTTGGCGTTGAAGCCGGCACGTTCGCCGCCCCATGGATCCTTGCCTTCACCGTTGAACGTGGCCTTGAAGGTCACAGGCTTGGTCACGCCGTGGAAGGTCAGGTCGCCGGTCACATCAGCGGTTTTCTCGCCGGTGGATTTAACCGCAGTGGAGACGAACTTGGCATCGGCGAACTTGCCGACATCCAGGAAGTCCTTGCTGGCGATGTGCTTGTCACGTTCGGCGTGGTTGGACCACAGGCTGGCGGTTTTCACGTCGACCGCGATTTTGCTGGCTTCAGGCTTGGCGGCATCCCAGCTGAACGTACCATCCCAGTCCTTGAAGGTACCGTGGATGTAGCTGTAGCCCAGGTGGCTGATTTTCCAGTCGATGAAGGCGTGCTGGCCTTCCTTGTCGATCTTGTAGTCGGCAGCCATCACCTGACCTGCAGACAGCAGCGCTGTACCGATTGCCAGAGCGGCGAGGGTCTTTTTCAACATGCTTTCTATTCCTTGTGAGTCGAGGTTGAACATCAGGCTTTGCGCCCCAGCATTCGCGTGAGGGTCGCATCACGATCGATAAAGTGGTGTTTCAACGCAGCCACGCCGTGCAGGCCGGCGAAGACTACCAACACCCAGGCGAGGTACAGGTGCACCACGCCGGCTGTGTCTGCCTGGTCCGGTAGACCGGAAACCACGGCAGGAATTTCGAACAGGCCAAACACCGGGATACCGACACCGTCTGCGGTGGAAATCAGGTAACCGGCGATCATCACGGCAAACAGCCCGAGATAAAGGAACGCGTGGCCAAACGCGGCACCGATACGGGTCAAGCGGCTGTAACTGGCCAGCGGCGGAGGCGGCGGGCTGATCAGGCGCCAGACAATACGCACCAGCATGATGGCGAACAGCGTGATGCCGATGCTCTTGTGCAGGTCCGGTGCGTCCTTGCGCCAGGCGCTGTAGTAGTCCAGACCCACCATCCACAAGCCCAGGGCGAACAGGCCGAACACCACCAGGGCCACGCCCCAGTGCAAAACCATACTGACCCAGCCATAACGGGCCGGTGAGTTACGTAGCTGCATGTACTTAATCCCGTAAGAGCTGCGCCCAAGACTAGCGATTTACCTATCGAATTAAAGCGGAAAATTTCGCTTTGAAATATCGAGAAATATGATCTTGAGGGTATGAACAGTAAATTAACCAAGGATTAAGGACTATCCAGAAGAAACGTGACAGTCCGTCCTGTGTTTACTGCCAATTCATGCGTTATGGGTTGTGACACCGCCGCCCATTGCATAGGCTTGCGCGATTGTTTTACCTGCGCCGCTCGCAGGACCGCTTCGAGGAGATCACCGATGGGCTTGAACAACCAGTGGATGCAACGCGACCTCGCGGTGCTGTGGCATCCCTGCACCCAGATGAAAGACCACCAGCAACTGCCGCTGATCCCGATCAAGCGCGGTGAAGGCGTCTGGCTGGAAGACTTCGAAGGCAAGCGCTACCTCGACGCCGTCAGCTCCTGGTGGGTCAACGTCTTCGGCCACGCCAACCCGCGCATCAACCAGCGCATCAAGGACCAGGTCGACCAGCTGGAACACGTGATCCTCGCCGGTTTCAGCCACCAGCCGGTGATCGAGCTGTCCGAGCGCCTGATCAAGATGACCCCCGAGGGCCTGACCCGCTGCTTCTATGCCGATAACGGTTCGTCGTGCATTGAAGTCGCGCTGAAGATGAGCTTTCACTATTGGCTCAACCGTGGCCTGCCAAACAAAAAACGCTTCGTCACCCTGACCAACAGCTACCACGGCGAAACCATCGCCGCGATGTCGGTGGGCGACGTGCCGCTGTTTACCGAGACCTACAAGGCGCTGCTGCTGGACACCCTCAAGGTGCCGAGCCCGGATTGCTACCTGCGCCCCGAGGGCATGAGCTGGGAAGAACACTCGCGCACGATGTTCCTGGCCATGGAACAGACCCTGGCCGAGCACCACGACACCGTCGCCGCCGTGATCGTCGAGCCGCTGATCCAGGGCGCCGGCGGCATGCGCATGTACCACCCGGTGTACCTCAAGCTGCTGCGCGAGGCCTGCGACCGCTATGGCGTGCACCTGATCCACGATGAAATCGCCGTGGGCTTCGGCCGCACCGGGACCCTGTTCGCCTGTGAACAGGCCGGCATCCGCCCGGACTTCCTGTGTTTGTCCAAGGCCCTGACCGGCGGCTACCTGCCGTTGGCCGCCGTGGTCACCACCGATGACGTCTACGACGCGTTCTACGACGACTACCCGACCCTGCGCGCCTTCCTGCACTCCCACAGCTACACCGGCAACCCGCTGGCGTGTGCGGCGGCCCTGGCGACCCTGGATATTTTCGAAGAAGACAACGTCATCGAAAACAACAAGGCCCTGGCCCGGCGCATGGCCACGGCAACGGCTCATCTGGTCGACCATCCGCATGTCTCGGAAGTACGCCAGACCGGCATGGTGCTAGCCATCGAGATGGTCCAGGACAAGGCCACCAAGACCGCTTACCCGTGGCAGGAGCGCCGTGGTCTCAAGGTGTTCGAACACGCCCTGGAACGCGGTGCGTTGTTGCGGCCGTTGGGCAGCGTGGTGTATTTCCTCCCGCCCTATGTGATTACACCGGAGCAGATCGACTTCCTCGCCGAAGTCGCCAGCGAAGGCATCGATATCGCCACCAACAGTAAAGTCAGCGTGGCGGTGCCGAAGGATTTCCACCCTGGTTTCCGCGATCCGGGTTGATTGCCGGCACACCTACACCTTTTTCCAGAGAACCGACATGAGACTGTCCCGCTTTTTCACCGACACCCCGCTGAGCCTCGGCGATCACGAACTGCCCGAAGCCCAGGCGCACTACATCAGCCGCGTGCTGCGCATGGGCGAAGGTGACGCCGTGCAATTGTTTGACGGCTCCGGCCAGGAATTCCTGGGCAGCCTGCTGGAAGTCGGGAAGAAACGCGTCACCGTGCAACTGACGGAAAGCTTCGCCGGCCAGGCCGAATCGCCGCTGCACATCCACCTCGGCCAGGGCCTGTCCCGGGGCGAGCGCATGGATTGGGCGATCCAGAAAGCCACCGAACTGGGTGTCAACGCCATCACGCCGATCTTCAGCGACCGCTGCGAAGTGCGTCTGAAGGACGAACGCGCCGACAAACGCCTGCTGCACTGGCGCCAGGTGGCGATCAGCGCGTGCGAGCAGTGCGGGCGTTCGACGGTACCGGTGATTCACCCGCCGTTGCTGCTGGCGGACTGGTTGAAGCAGGTCGAGGCGGACCTGAAACTGGTGCTGCACCCGGTGGCCGAGCCGCTGGTCAGCCATGCCAAACCTGCGAGCCTGGCGTTTCTGATCGGCCCGGAGGGCGGGCTGACCGACAACGAAGTCGACACCGCCCAAGGCGCTGGCTTCCACGCCGCCCGCCTCGGCCCGCGCGTGTTGCGCACCGAGACTGCGCCCGTCGTCGCGTTGGCGGTTGCCCAACAACTCTGGGGCGACTTCTAAATGTGGGAGGGGTGATCAGTCCACCGGATCGCTGATCGGCTTGGCAATGATCGCCTTCAACTCACTGGTCATCGGGAATTCCAGGTTCAAGCCCTTGGGCGGAATCGGCTGTTCAAACCAGCGCTGGTAAATCCCGTTGATCTCCCCCGAACGGTAAAGGTCGCCGAGGGTCTCGTTGACCACCGCAAGAAACTGCGGGTCATCCTTGCGCACCATGCAGCTGTAGATCTCCCGCGACTGCTCCTCGCCCACCACCACCCAGTTGTGTGGGTCCTTGGCCTTGGCACGTTCGCCGTAGAGCAATGCATCGTCCATATAGAACGCGGCCGCGCGGCCCGTCTCGAGCATCTTGAACGCCTCGCCGTGGTCCTTGGCGCTGATCACGAACATATTGCTCTTATGCTCGGCGTTGTAGCTCTTTAGAAAACGCTCGTTGGTGGTGCCGGCGGTAGTCACCACGTTCTTGCCCGCCAGGTCGGCGAAGCCCTTGATGCCGCTGTCCTTAGCCGTCAGCAACTGGCCTTTCACGTAAATAAACCCGTAGGAAAATGCCACCTGTTTCTGCCGCTCGGCCGTGACTCCGGTGGAGCCGCACTCCAGGTCGACGGTGCCGTTCTGCACCAGCGGAATCCGCGTTTGAGAGGTCACCAGGTTGTACTTCACCTTCAGGTCAGCCACCCCGGTTTTCTGCTGGATACGCTCGACGATCTTGCTGGCCAGGTCCACCGAATAGCCCATCGGCTTACCGGTGTGATCCCCCACGTAGGAAAACGGCACCGACGCATCGCGATAGCCCAGGGTGATGGACTGGGTGCTGGCGATCTTGCCCAGCGTACCGTCCAGCGGCGCCTGGTTGGCATGGGCGTGTACTCCCAGCAAAAGGCCGATGCAGCCGGTCAACAGGATTTTTTTCATTGTTATTCTCCGTTGGTTTTTGACGTTATTTTCGTACCGCAATCACGCTGATTTCCACCAGCACGCTCGGCCGCGCCAGCTCCGCCTGCAGGGTGGTGCGCGTAGGCGCCATCCCGGGCGATAGCCAGGCGGCCCATACCTCATTCATCGGCGCGAAACCGCTGCCGATGTCTTTCAAGTAAATGGTCGCATTGAGCAAATGATCCTTGTCACTGCCGGCCTGGGCCAGCAGCGCATCGATCCTGGCCAGCACTTCGCGGGTCTGCGTCGCCACATCCTGGCCTTCGCCGGGCACCTGGCCCGAAAGGAATACCAGATCCTTGAACGTAACGGCGCCGGACAGTCGGTCGTTGCTGCTGATTCGGTTGATGGTCATGGGTCAATCCTCACGCGGCGCGGGGCGCCAGGCCCTGCATATCTATGGAAGGTAGGTGGTGGCCGATCAGCTCGGCCAGCAATTGGCCGCTGCCGCATGCCAGGGTAAAGCCGAGGGCGCCGTGGCCCAGGTTCAGCCACAGGTTGCGATACACGCTGGGGCCAATCAGCGGCACACCGGTCGGGGTGGCGGGACGCATACCGGCCCATTCCACAGCATTGGCATAGTCGCCAGCCGTAGGAAATGTCTCGACCGCCTGGCGTTTCATCAGCGCCAGGCGCTTGGGCTCAAGGCTGGCGTCAAAGCCGACGATATCCACCATGGCCGCCACCCGCAGCTGTTCGCCGATACGCGCGTAGACCATCTTGCGGTCGTAGTCGGTGATGCTCACATTCGGCGCCTGATGCTGTGCGCCAATCGGCACGCTGAGGCTATAGCCCTTGAGTGGATACAGTGGCAGTGACACGCCGGGCAATGCCAACTCGGCGCTGCGATGGCCGGCCGCCAGCACCAGATGTTCCACCGGCATCACTTCGTCGCCCAGCTCGATGGCTTGCACCGCGCCGTCGGCATGGCGAATCCTGGTGACCTTGCGCCCCAGCAGAAAGGTGCAGCGCCCCGACGCTTCAAGGCGTGCCGCCAGTTGTTGGCAGAAGGCATGACAGTTCGCCACTTCTTCATTGGGCGTATAGATACCACCGACAAACTCACCCGCCACCTGCGCCAGCGCCGGCTCCAGCCGCGCACAATCCAGCGCCGACAGCACCTGTTGTTGCAGGATGTCGGTGACCTTGCTGCGCGCACGCTCAAAGGTATCGGCATTGCGAAAGGTCACCAGCTTGCCGTTACGCCGCCAATTGAACGTGTCCAGGCGATCGTCGACGCGCCATTGCTGCAAGGTGTTTTGGCTCAGGCTCGCCAGGCGCAGCAAGTGCGCGGCGTTGCGCTTGTTCACCGAGCCACGGCAGGCGCAGATGAACGCGGCCATCCAGCGCCATTGTCGGGGATCCAGGCGTGGGCGCAGCTTCAGTGGCGAGTCACCGCGCAGCAACCAGCCAATCGCCTGTAGCGGCACTCCCGCATCCGCCAGCGGTGCGACGTAGCGGTAGGACAATTGCCCGCCATTGGCGAAGCTGGTTTCGCTGCCCACGGTGTCACGCGCGTCGATCACCGTCACTTCATGACCTGCACGTACCAACGCGTAGGCACTCGCCAGGCCGATAACGCCTCCACCAATGATGCAAACCTGCCTGGCCATTCAACACCCCCAGCCCTTGATCCAAGAAAGCCCCAGGGTAGGTGCAGGTGACAGGCCGCCGACAATGAATAAAGATGGGGCACCTATAAACAAAGGTTATGGACCTGCCATGCGCTTGCGTCATATCGAAATCTTCCAGGCCATCCGCCAGACCGGCTCCATCAGCGCCGCCGCGCAGTTGCTGCATGTCTCCCAACCAGCGGTGACCAAGGTGTTGCAACATGCCGAGTTACAATTGGGTTTCCCGCTGTTTTTGCGGGTACGCGGCAAATTGCAGCCCACGCCCGAAGCCCTGGCGCTGGAAAGTGAAGTCGAAAAAGTCACCGCGAGCCTGCAAGGCGTGCGGCGCCTGGCCAAGAGCCTGCGCCGCGCCCCGGGGCAAAGTGTACGGATTGGTGCAATCCCGGCATTGGCACTGTCGTTGCTGCCCCCGGCGATCCTGGAATGGAAGCGCGACTACCCGGACATCGCCTGCGAACTGTCCAGCGACCATAGCCGCGAGCTGGTGCAAAAACTGTTGATGCGCGAGATCGACCTGGCACTGACCCTCAGCTTCTCCGGCCATCCCGGGTTGACCACACAAGTGTTGGCCAACGGTGTGTTGGTGGCCCTGGCGTCGAAAAACTACTGGCCGGACGCTGAGCTGCATCAAGCCCTGCCCCTGGCAGACCTGGCGGGGGCACCGTTGATTGGCCTGTCCAGCGCCGACCCACTGGCGGCGAGGCTCGACAACTACCTGGAGAGCGTCGACCCGCCGCCTCGGGTGACGATATCGGTGCAAACCTATTCCCTGGCACGGGCGATGGTGGAGTCCGGCGCCGGATTGACGGTCATCGACCCCTTTACCGCCCTCGGCGCATCGACGGCGACCACCTGCATCCGCACGCTTACACCGCCGCTGCCGATCACCCTCTACGCCCTGACCCGTGCCGATGAACCGCCGCCGCATATGCTGGCCAATCTGCTACAGATCTTCGGCAACCGGGCTCGGGAGCTGCTGGAGCGCCTATAACACGTAGTGCATGATCGCCACGAAATGCAGCAGGCTGCCGCCGATCACAAACAAATGCCAGATCCCATGGGAATGCCGCAGGCGATCCTCCAGGGCAAAGAAGATGATGCCGACGGTGTACAGCACGCCGCCCGCCGCCAGCCAGATAAACCCGGCGGTGCCCAGCGCGGCGATCAGTGGCTTGACCGCCACCAGCACGATCCAGCCCATCACCGCGTAGATCACGATGGACAGGATGCGCGCCTCGGAGCGCGGCTTGATCTCCTGCAGGATGCCGATCACCGCCAGCCCCCACACGATGCCGAACAGCGTCCAGCCCCAAGGGCCTCTCAACGTCACCAGGCAAAACGGCGTGTAGCTGCCGGCGATCAGCAGGTAGATCGAAAAGTGATCGACCTTCTGCATGATCTCTTTTCGCCGCCCCTGTACGCTGTGGTACACGGTCGACGCGCTGTACAGCACCATCAGCGTAAAGCCATAAATCGCCACGCTGACGATCTTCCAGGGGCTGCCATCCAGGCTCGCCACCACCAACATCCACACGGCGCCAATACACGCCGCGACTGCACCGAGCAAATGGCTCCAGGCGTTGAATCGTTCCCCGTGATACATCTGTCACTGACCTCCTGTAGCCGCTGGAACTGGCTGGCAAGCGTCCAGCCTTGCGCATAAGAGTGCAAGCGACTTGTGACGTTCCGAGGACGCCGCCGGGTTTTGCGGGCACAATCGGACGCATTCGAACAAGAGCCCACGGCCATGCTGATCGACGAAGAATTCACCCTCAAGAAGCTGGAAATCTTCCTGGCATTCATGCGCACCGGCAACCTGGCCCGCGCCGCCGCCGAGCTGCAAACCAGCAATGTCAGCGTCCACCGCGCCATCCACTCGCTGGAAAATGCCTTGCGCTGCCCGCTGTTCAAACACGAGGGCCGCAACCTCACGCCGCTGGAAAGCGCCTACGTGCTGGAAGAACGCGCACAGAAACTGATCGCCGATGTGGTCGACAGCGTACGCCTGACCCGCGAAGCCGCCGGTTTCTCCGCCGAACGCTTCAAGCTCGGCTCGCTGTATTCACTGACCGTCAGGACCGTGCCGCAATTGATCATGGGCCTGAAGATCAGGCGCAGCGAACTCAATATCGACCTGATCCTCGGCTCCAATTTCGACCTGCTGTACAAGCTCAAGAACATGGAAGTCGACGCAATCCTCATCTCCCTCGACGAACACGCCAACGACCCCGACTGCGAACAGATCGAGCTGTTCTGCGACGACATCTTCCTCGCCACCCCGGCCGACTCGCCCTTCGACCGCGCCCAGGAAATCGACCTGGCCGACGTGCGCGACGCCACCTTCATCACCCTCACCCAAGGCTTCGCCACTCATCAGGATGGCAACCGGGTGTTCAAGCAGGCGGGGTTCGAGCCGAAGGTGGCGATGCAGGTCAATGACATCTTCACACTGCTGAGCATGGTCAGTTCAGGGGTGGGTTATGCGTTGCTGCCGGGAAGGATCGCGGCGGTGTACGAGAACCGCGTGAAGCTGATACCGCTGCAACCCAGGTATCGGTTGCAGCAGCATATCGGCGTGGTGTTCCTGAAGGCCAAGGAGCGTGATCCGAATTTACTGGCGTTGTTGGCGGAGTGTCGGATGTATGCCAATCGGCAGGGAACAGCCTGACACTCCGCAATCCCCAAGGTCAGCCCACCAACCCACGCACAATGAAGTACAGCAACGAAGGCCCCAGCAAACACCCAAGCCCGGTATGGAACGTCGCCGTCAACGCGCCATACGGCACCAAGCGCCGATCCGTCGCCGCCAGCCCTGCCGTCACGCCGCTCACGGTGCCGGCCAGGCCACCAAACACCATCGCCGAACGCGGGTTGTCCAAGCCCATCCAACGCGCCGCCACCGGGGTACCGACCATCACCAGGATCGCCTTGATCAACCCGGTCGCAATGGACAGCGCCATCACATCCGAAGTCGCGCCAATCGCCGCACCGGTCACCGGGCCGACGATGTAGGTCACGGCACCCGCGCCGATGGTGGTCATGCTGATAGCGTCGCGATAGCCAAACACCCAGGCCATGCTGGCGCCGACGATAAACGGCAGGATCGTGCCCAGCAGCAGCGCAATCACACCGATCATCCCGGCCTTGCGCGCTTCGGTGGCCTGTACCTCGAACGCCGTGGCAACAATGGCGAAGTCGCGCAGCATCGCGCCGCCCATCAGGCCGATGCCGGAGAACAGCGCCAGGTCGGCCAGGCCTTTTTGCCCGCCGGTAAGGGTGCCGCCGACCCAGGCCAGGACCAGGCCGATGACGATGGCAATCGCCGAGCCGTGGATGCGCCCGAACGTCAGGCGCTTGGACAGCACCACGGAAATCCACATCACCACGCCAACAAACGCAAACGCGGTGATCAGGCCGTTATGTTCCAGGCCTTTTTCGATGAGATCCCACATATCAGCGACCTCCCGCAGGCACGATCAACGGCTCTTCGGCGGGCAGAGGCTCGCCCTTGTGGGTACGGCTGATCAACGCAATGGTGCAACCGCAGACCACTACCGAACCAATCGCCGCCAGTACCGCGACCGGTCCGCCGTGCAAGGCGGTCACGACGTTTTGTTGCGCGGCCATCGCCACCACCACGGGGATATACATGGCGCCCCAAAAGCCCACGCCCATCTCGCATTCCTTGGTCATGCCGCCGCGTTTTTGCATCCACAGGCGGGCGCAGATCAGCAGGATCATGGCGATCCCCACCCCGCCCACGTTGGATTTGACGCCCAGCAACACGCCGAGCATGTCGCCCATGATCACACCTGCCAGCGTGCAGATCGCCAGCAATGCCACACCGTAAATAATCATTGTTGTTGTCCTCGAAGTGCTCGATCGAAATTGTTGTTTTTGTGCTTCGACAGCCTTGGGTGGTGCTTTATCGGTGGCGGCGCTCCTCCTCTTCCAGCAGGGCCTGCAAGGTATCCAGGCGTGCGCCTTCGCAGGCGATCACGGTGCCTTGTTCGAACACGCGGCGTGACAGGCCGGTGAGCACGGCGCCCGGGGGCAGTTCGATTTGCAGGCGCACACCGCGCTCGTAGGCGCTTTGTACGGTGCCGCGCCAGTCAACGACGCGGCACATGTTGAAGGCCAGGTCGTCGCGAAGGTGTTCGGGGTTGTGGATCGGCCGCGCGCGGGTGCTGCTCAGGTAGGTGATGCGCGGCGCCTTGAGCGGGACAAATACCTGGGCCAGGGCCTCGGCCGGCTGCGCCAGCAGCGCGCAATGGGACGGCACACTGACGGCCAGGCGTTTGGCGATGCCGTTGCCCTTGATGCGCGCGGCGACACGCTTCATGGCCTCGTCGCTGCCGGCGATCACGCTCTGGTTATCGGCGTTGATATTGGCCAGGTACACCGGGGTTTCAGGGCTGTGGATGTCGGCGAGGAGTGTTTCGACGGTGGATAACTCCACGCCGATGATCGCGGTCATGCCGTAGCCGTGTGGATAAGCGTTTTGCATCAGTTGGCCGCGCAGGCTGACCAGCTTTACCGCATCGGCAAAATCCAGGGCCCCGGCGATGACCGCAGCCGGGTAGGCGCCGATGGACAGGCCCGCCACGTAATCCGGGGTGCGCTCCAACAGGCGGGCGTGGGCGACGCCGGCGATCAACAGGCACAGTTGCACGGCGCGGGTACTGGCCAGGGCTTGCGCTGAATCGAGCCGGCGCACGTCTTCGCCCAGGGCATCGCTGGCTTCTTCCAGCACAGGTTCGGGCAGCGACTGGAGCATGCCGAGTCGCTGGGCACCCTGCCCCGGAAACACCAGGAGGCTGCTCATGCCACGGCCTGCCAGGGATCGTCGACCAGGCGCGCGCCGCTGATGGTTTTCAACAGCACGCGACGTGATCCGCCAGCCCATTCGCGCAAGGCCACGGCGCCAAACGGGGTTTGCAGTTGCAGGTCCACAGGGCACACCGCCGTGTCCAGGCTCGCCAACAGGTCCTCGGCATCGGCGCGTTCAAGGCGCTTGGGCGTGCGCAGGATCAAATCCAGATCACTCTGGGCATGCAGTGCTTCGATGCCGGTGGCCAATTCAAAGCCTGCGCTACCGCTGACGCCCCATGCCTTGTGCACCAGCACCGAACGCAATTGAGCAAGCGCTTGCAGTGCGGGTATGTCCCGTAGCGAAACCACGTCGCGCAGGGCTTCCGGTGCAACGCGCCGCTGCACCGCCGCCAGCGGCATCTCGGCGGCGAACCGCTGCTCACGCAAACGCCCGCGCACGCCGACCGCCACATGCCCCGGCGCGGCAATGGCGCGGCGCACCACCACCGGGTGGCCGGCGCCAAGCGCCTCCAGCACCCAGGCCGGTGCATCGGCGGGCGCATGCGCCGGGGTCATGCCCCAGAGCAAGTCGTGGGCGTTCACCATTGTTCCCGCAGCAGTTGGCGAACCTGGCTGGACGCTGCGCGATTGGTCGCGCCGAGGCGTCCGCGCAGATCGGCGCTGCCGACGTCCTTGATCGCATTCACCAGGCAATCGCTGACCCGCGCTACATCGTCCGCCGTGGGCTGTTCAATCTGGCAGACCGACAAGGTCTCCCACAGCAAGCCGAGGCTGGCATAGCTGTCGATGTCATAGGCCATGGGCGGCACACTGGCGGCCAGGGCTTCCAGCTCTTCGACGCTGCGCAGGGTCACTCGCGCGGCCGAGGCCTTGCCCATGGCGTGCACCATCACGCCGGGATCGCGCAGGGCAATCAGGCGGTTGGCCTGGTAGCCATGGGCGAGGAACGCACCGGACATGGCCTTGCCCACCAGCAGCGCAATCACCGGGTGCCCGGCCAGGCGCGCGCGGGCATAACTGTCGGCGGCAGCGGCCAGGGCCTGATGGATGCCGAGGGCTTCTTCACGACGGCCGTAGGCCTGGCTGGGCACGTCGACGATGGCGATGATCGGGCGCTTGTCACCCCGGGCGATGGCTTCATCGACGGCCTTGGCCAACCCCCAGCCCTCCAACAAACCGACTTCGCCATTGCGTGCCCGAGGGAAGCGGTTTTGCGCGTCGGTCACTACGGCGACAAAGCGCACCTGTTGCTCACCCAATACACCGTCGGCCACCCTCAGCGACGCCGGCAAATCGTCTACAACTGGAGCGCCGGCGCTCAATGCGTTGAACCACTGCAAGCCTCTCATGAGCGTTCTCCCTGATACAGCTCGCGCACCGTCGCCGGGTCGATTTGCGCTACGGCGTCCAACTCGGCCAAGCGTGCGAGGTAATCATCAGCCTGGCGACTGCGCTGTTGTGCGGGCACACCCTGCTGCAGCAACGCGCTGACCGTCTGCTGGATCTGCGCCACATCATCGGCCACGTAACGGTCGGCCAGGCCACTGTTAAAACGCTGTTCGCCGCCCGTGAGGCTCCAGATAAAAGGACGGTCGCGGGAGTCGTACTCTTCCAGCCCGGCCTCCTGCTCGATCACCTGCGGACCGTTCAGCCCCAGGCGCGCTTCACGGGTGACGACGAGATAACTGCACAGCCCGGCCGCGATGGACATGCCGCCGAAACAGCCAACGCTGCCCGCCACTACGCCGATCACCGGCTGGTACTGGCGCAGGTCGACAATCGCCGCGTGTATGTCGGCAATCGCTGCAAGGCCAAGGTTGGCTTCCTGCAAGCGCACGCCGCCGGTTTCCAGCAGCAGCACGGCGCGGGTCGGGATGCCCTTGCGGTTGTCTTCGGCCGCCAGTTCCAGGGCGCCGGCGATTTTCGCGCCGCCCACTTCACCGAGGCTGCCGCCCTGGAAGTTGCCTTCAATGGCCGCAATCACCACAGGCAAGTCGCCGAGGCTGCCCTTGGCGATCACCACGCCGTCATCGGCCTGGGGCACCACACCTTGGCGGCTGAGCCAAGGCGACATGACCCGCTGGAACGGGTCGATCAGTTCGCGAAAGGTGCCGGCATCCAACAAGGCCTTGGCCCGCTGCCGCGCCCCCAGTTCCACGAAGCTGTGTTTAGCCAGCAAGTCAGTCATGGTCGATCTCCTCGAAACCCTGCTCCAGGCGCAGGCGCACCACGCCGGGGGTGGCGCCGAAATCGTGAATATCAATGTTCAGGGCCGGGGGCGTCTGCTCCTGGAAGATGCGTTCAAACAGGTGCTGCCAGCGTTGTTCGGCGCCATTTACCGAGGTCTGGACCTGGATGGTCAGCGTGCCGGCCGTGCCCGGCTCCAGCAGCACTTCCAGGTCGCCCGAGCCGACGCAGCCCACCAGCGCACGGCCTTTTGGCGGCTGCCCGGCGGGGAATTCAAAGGATAAGGTTTCCATCACAACGCTCCGTCGAGGCGGTCGATAAACAGGCAGGCGGCCAACAGGTCGGCGGCGCCGCCGGGGGAGGCATTCAGGGCCAGCAGTTGGTGGTCCAGTTCATGCAATTGGCGGCGCCCGGCGAGGCTTGCGCTGCCGCCCGCGTCCAGCACGGCCTGGGCGCCGCGCTGCATGGCATGCAGGCCTTCCACGCCGGCGCGATAGAGCACGCAGGTGTCGGCCAGCTCGGTCATGATCGCGAGCAAGGCGTCCAGGCGCGCGTTCTGTTCACCAGCATTTTGCTGGCGGCTTTTGTGCAGTTGCGGCAGACCACGTTGGGTCACGGCGGGGAAGCCCAGTTGCGCTTCTTCACGGGCACCGCGTGCGCCATAACGCTGGGCGACCTGGGCGCCGTGGCTCGGGGTTTGCGGCGCGTAACGGTCGTTGAGCAGGGCCAGTCTGGCGGCGTTCAGCGTTATGGCACGCGGTTCCAGGGCAGCCGCTGCGGTCAGCAGGCCGAGGGCCCAGATCGCACCGCGATGGGTGTTCACGCCGTGGGTGGTGACGAGCATCGCCTGTTCGCCTTCGCGCCCGATACGGCCGAGCGCTTCGCGCAGCGGCAAGCCGACCTCGCCGAATTCAAGCGCCGCCTCGGCCATCGCCTTGAACATCGGCCACAGCGACAGCGCCGAAGCGTGCATCAGCCCCAGGTGCAGATCACTGTGGGCGCCGTTGCCGCGGCGATCCACCAAGGCGGGCTTGGGTGACAGGTCGGCTTCATCGATCAGCGCATCGACGGCCATATCCGCCAGGCGATCCGCGAGGCTGAGTTCGTGCAGTTTAAGGGCGCGCATTTACCAGCTCCTGAATTTGGCGGGCGGGTTGTACAGGCCACCGGACCACTCCACCAGGTCGGCCACGCTCTTGGCGGCCAACAACTCGCGGGTGGCGTCGGTACGGCGGATGCCCAAATCTTCGGGCAAGGCGATCAGGCCTTCGCGGCGCATGCGTGCGGTGTCCTTGGGGTTGTGGCGCATGCCGATGGCGGTCACCCCGGCGACGGCGGCGATCATCGCCTGGCGCTCTTCCAGGGACCGCGCCTTGTACAGGTAGGCGATGCCTTCTTCGGTGAGCAGGTGGGTGACGTCGTCACCGTAGATCATGATCGGCGCCAGGGGCATACCGCTTTTGCGCGCCACTTCCACGGCGTCGAGGGTGTCGACGAAGGTGGGCTTGCCCCCTTCCTGGAAGGTCTCGACCATCTGCACCACGAGCTTTTTGCCGCGTTCCAGCAGCGCTTCCGGCGCGTCGCCGTGGCGCATGTCCAGCCATGCCGGCGTGCCGTGACGACGACCGCGCGGGTCGTGGCCCATGTTCGGCGCCCCACCGAAACCGGCGAGGCGGCCACGGGTCACGGTGCTGGAATGACCGTCGCCGTCGACTTGCAGGGTCGCACCGATAAACAGGTCCACCGCGTATTGGCCGGCCAGCTGGCAGAACATTCGGTTGGAACGCATCGAACCGTCGCGGCCGGTGAAGAACACATCCGGGCGCGCGGCGATGTAGTTCTCCATGCCCAGTTCGGTGCCGAAGCAGTGCACGCTTTCCACCCAGCCGCTTTCGATGGCGGGGATCAGCGTGGGGTGCGGGTTGAGGGTCCAGTTGCGGCAGATCTTGCCCTTCAGGCCCAGGGATTCACCGTAGGTGGGCAGGATCAATTCAATGGCGGCGGTGTTGAAGCCGATCCCATGGTTGAGGGACTGAACATTGTGTTTTTCGTAGATGCCGCGGATCGCCATCATCGCCATCAGCACATGCACCGGCTTGATATGGCGCGGGTCGCGGGTGAACAGCGGCTCGATGTAGAACGGCTTGTCGGCCACTACAACGAAATCCACCCAACTGGCGGGGATGTCGACGCGTGGCAAGTCGCTGACGTCATCCACCAACTGGTTGACCTGCACGATCACGATGCCATCGCTGAACGCGGCGGGTTCGATCAGCGCGGGAGTATCTTCGGTGCTGGCGCCGGTGTAGATATTGCCAGCGCGGTCGGCCATGAAACCGGCGGACAGTACGACGTTGGGGATCAGGTCCACCACCAGCCGTGCATAGAGTTCGATGTAAGTGTGGATCGCACCGATTTCCAGCAGGCCGTCTTCGAGCAGTTGGCTGATGCGCAGGGATTGGGTGCCGGCGAAGGAAAAGTCCAGCTTGCGCGCGATGCCCTTTTCAAACAGGTCCAGGTGCTCGGACCGCCCGACGCTGGGCATGATCATGTGCAAATCGTGGAGCTTGGCCGGGTCGGCCTTGGCCAGGGAGCGCGAGAGGAAGTCGGCCTGCTTCTGGTTGTTGCCTTCCAGCACCACGCGGTCGCCGGGGAGGATCAGGGCCTCAAGCGCTTCGACAATCCTGTCACTGGGCAAAACCGCCCCGTCTGCATACTGCAAAACCCGCCCGAGCCGCCGCTGCTTCTCGTCACGCCGCCGCGTCCAGCGCGAGTCGGGGGTAGTTATTGTTGTCATGGTCGCTCCACGGGTTTGCTGTCGTGGGCTGTACCTTAGGAGTGATTCGGGGGGCCATCAATCAAGCTTAGCGGTGGATCGTTACGGTTGGAGTAATGGAGAATCAGCAAACACTGATCCGAGCCAAAAGATGATCTAAATGTGGGAGGGGCTTGCCCCCGATAGCGGAGGGTCAGCTAAGTGATGTATCAACTGACACTCAGCCATCGGGGGCAAGCCCCCTCCCACATTTGTTCAGTGATGCCTGTTAGATAGCGGTCCCAAACAGGGGCTGATCAGTCCCTGTTTGGGACCTTTTCCAGCGAAGGGCTGACCTGCTCCAGCGCCCGATCCACCAACAAATGCCCCAACTCGGCCATTTGCTGGATCCCGAGCATGATGGCGCGCTGGGAAGTGTCCAGGTCGAAGGCCAGGTTGCAGGTGAGTGCGTTGAGGGAGGACAGGGTTTCGCTGGCGTTGACCAGCAGCGTTTCGGTGGTTTGGTGGGGGTTTACGGCGAAGAGAGGCAGATTAGGGGTAGGTTTGATCATGATGAAACTCCTAAACAGTCAGTAAGGAGCGCCACCGTTCGCTTGCACGCGAATGAGGGTGGCGACCGTGCGCAGGTGTGCAAGACCGGGCCTGTTTAGGACACCCAGCAGGTCCGAAGACCTCCTGCGCGCAGCCGCCATAAAGCAGCGAGCACAAAAAACGCCCGTTGGTTGGCAGGGCGTTTGTACGCCTAAACAGTTTCGTCGGACTTGCACGTCCGTGTCACCGTTTTTTGCGATGACGGGACGAAGACTAGGCGCGCGGGCTGCACGCGACAAGTTCATGCACAGCCCAAAATCTTGCAGGAAAAATCCTAAGACCACCCGCAATCCGTCAAACACCGGCACTTTAATGTGGGAGGGGGCTTGCCCCCGATGGCAGTGGGTCAGCCACCAGATGCAGTGACTGACACACCGCCATCGGGGTGCCCCCTCCCACAGGGGATCCTCACATGACTTAGATTCAGGCCAGTCCGGACTCGACCAATAAGGCTTCAAGCCCCATCAAATCCGGCACCTTAGCCACATGTTCCCCCACCTGCACCGCCGCCAGTTCCAGCGGGCACAGCGGCACGTCCACGTAGCTCAATTCGCTATCGAGCTTGTACGACCGTGGAATCCCCTGGATCACCAGCGCAATGAACTTCAACGTCGGTCGGCCGCCCAGTGCATTCAACACCACGATCCGCGAGCGTTCGCCGGTCACGCCGGCCTCGCCGCACGCCGCTTCAAAGCTGATCAACGGGATTTGTCGATCTCGCCACGTCACTTGCCGCAAATACCACGGCGGCGCATCGCTGGCCGGTTCGCCGCGCTGGAAGTCGATCAACTCGGCGATGGCGACGTTGGGCAGTATCAGGTGGCGGTCGGCCAGGGGCAGGAGCAGGCCGGTGAGTTGGCTGGTGCGGTGGTCAAGCACGGGATTTGCTCCAGTAGGCGATGCTTTCGAGCAGCACCGATTCCTGGTACGGCTTGCCCAGGTAGTCGTTGACGCCGATGGCCATGGCGCGGTCGCGGTGTTTCTGGCCGGTGCGGGAGGTGATCATGATGATCGGCAGGCGCATCAGCCGGGGGTCATTGCGCACCTGGATGGCCACTTCGAAGCCGTCCATGCGCGGCATTTCGATGTCGAGCAGCATCAGGTCGGGGGTATGTTCCTCGAGCACGGCAAGGGCGTCGATGCCGTCCTTGGCGGTGAGTACGTTCATGCCGTTGCGCTCCAACAGGCGGCTGGTGACTTTGCGCACGGTGACCGAGTCGTCCACCACCAGCACCAGCAGCGGGCGCTTTTTCAGCGGGTCGTTGAGGATCAACGGAGCATCCACCGCCTGGGCCGGCAAGGCCGGTTGCCGGGCGCGGATGTGCGCGAGCAGGTCGATGATCAACACCACGCGCCCATCCCCCAGGATGGTCGCGCCGGATAACCCCTGCACCCCGGAAAACTGCGGGCCCAGGCCCTTGACCACAATCTCCCGGGTGCCGGCCATGGCGTCCACATGCACCGCCACACGGCGCTCGTTGCACTGCACCAGCAACACCGGCACGGGTTGATACTGGCCCAGTAATTTCGGGCGACCGACGGTGTGCAGCAGGTCACCCAGGTAAAACAGCTCGTAGCGTTGGCCGGCATATTCATAACACGGCGGATCCTGCTGGTAGTGCCCCGCCAGCTCATGGGGCAGCACCCGCACCAGACCTTCGATGGTGTTGAGCGGGATCGCATATTGATCGTCCGCGCAGTGCACCATCAACGCCCGATTGACCGACACCGTAAACGGCAGGCGGATGCGAAAGTGCACGCCCTCCCCCGGTGTCGAGTCAATGAACATCGAGCCGCCGAGCTGGCGCACTTCTTCGTGCACCACGTCCATGCCCACGCCACGCCCGGAAATCTGCGTGATCTTTTCCGCCGTGGAGAACCCCGGCTGCAGGATGAACTGCAACACATCACGGTCGCTCATCTCTTGATGAGGGGCGAGCAAACCGCGCTTGATCGCCTTGCGCCGCACCGCGTCCAGAGGCACACCGGCACCGTCGTCGCGCATGTCGAAAACGATATCGCCGCCTTCGTGGGTCAGGTCCAGGGTGATGCGGCCCTTCTCCGGCTTGCCGGCCAACAGCCGCGCATCGCGGGGCTCCAGGCCATGGTCGACGGCGTTGCGCAGCATGTGTTCCAGCGGTGCCGCCATGCGCTCCAGCACATTGCGGTCCATTTCACCCTCGGCATTGCCGACGATGAACTCCACGTCCTTGCCCAACTCGCCCGCCACCTGGCGCACGATGCGTTTGAGGCGCGGCAGCATGCGCTCGAAGGGCACCATGCGCGTGCGCATCAGGCCTTCCTGCAACTCGGTGTTGATGCGCGCCTGTTGCTGCAACAGGCCATGGGCGTCCTCGTTGCGGCGGTCGAGGGTGTCCTTGAGGTCGAGCAGGTCGGAGGCCGATTCCGACAGCGCCCGGGACAGCTGCTGCAACTGCGAATGACGGTCCATTTCCAGCGGATCGAATTCTTCATAGCCCAGGCGCTCGGCCTCGGCCTGTTGACGACTGAGGATGCGCCCCTGGGTTTCGGTGTCGAGGCGGCGCAGTTGGTCGCGCATGCGTTCGATAGTGGTTTCCACCTCATGCAGGGCAATGCGCGCGTCGTTGACTTGCTGCTCGATACGACCACGGAAGATCGAGGTCTCGCCGGCCAGGTTGACCAGGTCGTCCAGCAGGTCAGCGGAAATCTTCACCATGTCGGCGCCGGGATCAACCACCGCTTCGGCCTTGCCTGCGGGCAGCGCCACGGGCGTCACGGGCTCATCGCTGGGGTGCACCAGGCTCTTGATACGTTCGATAAGCTTGTCCACCGAACCCACCGGCAGCCCATCCGCCACGGCGTCGATCATCTGCGCCAGGCGGTCGTGGCAGCCCTGCAGCAACGCGAACAGTTCGGCGGACGGCGCGAGCAAACCGGCGGACAGCCCTTCGTAGAGAAATTCCAGCTCATGGGCCAGGTCACCGATCGGCCCGATCTCGACCATGCGCGCGCCGCCCTTGAGGGTGTGCAGGTCGCGCAGCAGGGTTTCGACTTCCTGGCGATTGTTCGGCTCGGCCTGCCAGCGCAGCAAGGCGCTGCCGGAGCTGTCGAGAATGTCGGCGGCTTCTTCGAGGAAGATGTCCAGCAATTCGGGGTCGGTGCCCGGCGTTTCCGCAGGTGGGGCGGCCTGTACAGCCGGCATGCCGCCCTGGCGTAGCGCGCGCAACCGGGCGACCAGTTCGGCGCTGTCGCTCAAGGGTTGATGGTGCTGCAGTTCCTCCAGTTGCAAGGCCAGTCGCTCATGGCTGGCCATCAGCACCTGCGACAACTCGCTGGAGTAGCTATAGCGCCGATCCACCAGGCCTTCGTACAGGCATTCCAGTTCATGGGCCAGGTCGGCCACCGGTCCGATGTCGGCCATGCGCGCGCCGCCCTTGAGGGTATGCAGGTCGCGCTGCAGGGACGACAACGGCGCGGCACTGTCCGGCTCCAGCAGCCAGCGTTTCAGGGACTGCCCCGCACTGTCGAGAATATCCACGGCTTCTTCGAGGAAGATTTCCACGAGTTCATCGTCGATCCACGTGTCATCCTGCAGTTGCGCGGTGGCGGCGCCCAGTTCGGAGATGCTCAAGGCGCGGCTGCCGTCGCTTTTGATCAGGCCGGTGGCAGAAGGGTCCAGTGCATCGTCCAACAGTTCGCGCAGGGCGTGTACACGTGCCGGTGCCGGGATGATTTCCTGGCCGGCGGCCAATTGATCGAGCATGTTGATCAGCGCTTCATGGGCCTGCTCGGCCTCATGGAAAAATCGCTCGCTGACCGCCAGGCTGCTTTCTTCCACGGCGCCGTAGAGGTCGAGCAAGGCTTCGCAGAGTTCATCGATGGCGTGCAGGTCAGCGACATGGGCGCCCTCCCCCAGCGTGGTCAATTCATCCAGCAGCGCGGTGAGTTCCTGGCGTTCGCCGGGGTGCTGCTGCCAGCGGCGCAGCAGGCTTTCGGCGTCGAGCAGAATGTCCATGCCCTGGGCCAGGAAGTTGGCGATCAGTTGCGGGTCGCGCTTGATCCGCAACCCCGTGTTGGGGGCGTCGAGCAGCGCGGCCAGTTGATGGTCGAGCAGGGCCTGGGTCCGGCGGATCAAGTCATCCGCGCCCTTGATCGGCACCAGGGGATCGCGGTCCAGTTGACGCAACCCACGCTGGAACAGGCCTTCGGCTTCCAGCAGCAACTCGACTTCGTCCAGGTCCAGCGGCAGGCGATGGGCCTTGTATTCGCGGGTCAGGTGATCCAGTGGGCGCACCAGCTCGGCGATCGGCAACACGCCGGCCATGTAGGCGCTGCCCTTGAGGGTGTGCAGGGCGCGTTGCAGTTCATCGCTGACTTGCAGCGGCACATGCTCGGCGGCCTGTTGCAGGAAGTGGTTGAGGCTGTCCAGATGGCTCTGGGCTTCGTTGCGGAAGATCTCCAGCAACATCGGATCGTGGGGTTCGCCGACCGACGCTGGGGCGCCGTTGGCCCAGGCGTGGGCGCGGGCGGCCAGGGCGTCGACCTCATCGCGCTGGTGTTGCTCGCCCGTCGCGAAGTCGGCGATCAATGCCGGCAGCAGGGCCACGGCGTCATCCAGCACCTGTTGGATCTCGGGGCCGAGGGCCACGCTGCGCTCGAGCACACGGTTCAACAGGTTTTCCACGGCCCAGGCCAGCTCCGCCAGCACCAGGGCGCGCACCATGCGGCCGCTGCCTTTCAGGGTGTGGAAGGCGCGGCGCATTTCGCCCTGGGCGGTTTTGTCCGCGCTGTTGGGCAGGTGACGGTGCAGCACCTCAAGGACTTCCTCGGTTTCTTCGAGGAAGACGTCGCGCAGTTCATCGTCGATGGGCGCTTCATCGGCCGGCGGCGGCAGCAGGCTACCGGGGCGTTGCAAGGCCGGCGGATTGAGGCCCGAAGTGGGGTTGGCCAATGCGTCGAACTGGGACTGGCTGGGCGCAACCTCGCTCGACAGCGCGCCATCGGGTGCTGCCAGCGCCTGGCGCCAGGGTTTTTCGGCGGGCAGGTAACCCAGCGCAGCCAGGCTTTGGGTGGCCAGTTCCAACACCCGCTCACCGGCGGCGTCCGGGTCCTGGAGCATGCGTTCGAGGTAATACTCCAGGCTGCTGATCACGTCAGCGAAATGCCCCAGTTGCAGCTCCGACGGCGGGCTGTCGTTGACCATCAACTGTTCGTCGACGTAATCGGTGCAACCGCGCATCAGGCTGGCCGCGCGGGGCAAGGGGATCATCGCCAGCGCGCCGCGCACCTGGCTCAGCAGTTCCGGCAGGGATTCCAGGCGCTGGCGGTCCCAATCGGCTTCGATACAGTCGATCACCAGCTCCTTGGCTTGCTGCAGGCACTGGCAGGATTCGCGGATGACCAACTGGTGGATCTGGGTCAGGTCGGTGGTGGGCAGGCGGCTTTCTTCGTGGCCTTCCGGCTCGACGGTGCCGACCATTCCCGCCAGCGTGGCTTCCACATAGAGCAGCGCGCCGGCGACGTCCATCAACACCGCATCGTTGGGCTCGCGATGCCCCTGGGCCAGGCTCAATACCACGGCCAGCTGGTCGATGATGACTTTGCGCGGCTGGCCAAACCCCAGCACCGCGAGGGTATCGGCAATCTGTCGCAGGGGCGCCAGCAGCGCGTCGAGGTCGCTCGTGTGCTGGCGGTCGCTGCGCACGAACAGGTCGAGGCGCTCTTTGACCCGCACCAACTCTTCACACAACGCACCGAGCACCGAGCCCATGGCGTTGCGATCCGGCCCGGCAAGGCGCGCACGTTCGGCGTCCACCACTGCGCTGTCGGGCAAGGCCTCATCCAGGCTGTAGCGCTCTTTCAGACTCTGCATGCGTGGGGTCGGCCGGGTGACTTTGGCGACGTAAAACAACAGGCTCTTGAGCAGTTCATCCGGTGCGGGCTGGTTGATCCCGCCGATGCCCTGCGCCAGCAGGCGCTTGAGCTGCTTGTCGCTGGCCTTGAGCAGGCTGCGCAGCGCCGGGCTGTTGGCGACCACGCCGGTGAGCATGCCCTCGACCAGCGCCGACGCCACTTGCCACAGCGGCAACAGCGGCGCGCCCTGGCACAGCGCCTCAAGGCGCGCGAACACCCGCGCCATGTCTTCCAGGTTGCTCGGCCCGTGGTCTTCACGCAGCAGCCCGGCGAGGGCTTGCTGCAACAGTTGATGCCACTGGCGCAGTTGCGCCTGGAGGTCGGCCGGCGCGCGTTGGGCCAGGGCGTCCTCGGCAAGCGGCGCAATCGACAGCAGTTGCGGGCTGAACAAGCTGGTTTCCGACAGCAGGCTTTCGCCGTGGGCACTGCGCAGGTCGTTGAGCAGCGGCAGCACCACCAGCGGTAAATCACGGCGAGCGCTGTGCACCCGGTCAAGGTACAACGGCAGTTGGCCCAAGGCCTGTTGCAGCAGGCGGATACTTTCCTCGCGCTGGCCGACATGCCCGGCCTGGAGCGCCAGGGCCAGTTCCTCGATCTCTTCGGCCAGCAGCGCCGCGCCGTAGAACTCGACCATTTGCAGCGCACCATGCACCTGGTGGATAGCGTCCAGGCACTGGCTGATCACGCCATCGTCGTGGGTCTCGACAAATGCATCCAGCGCCGAACGGGCCTGCTTCAGGGTTTCGGCAATGTCGCCCTTGACCCATTCAAGGGCCACGTAGTCGTGCCGATCAACCATAACTGCTCCGCTTAGAATTCGTGGGTTGCCTGGATCTCAAAGCCAATAGAGATCTAGTGTGGGAGGGGGCAAGCCCCTCCCACATTTGGATCGCATTTCAATCATCAACCTGTTTGGCCGCAGGCAAGGTGAAACCCGACACCGACCTGCGCAACTGGCTGGCCATCTTCGCCAAGTTGCCGATGCTTTCGGCGGTAGCGGTGGAGCCCGATGACGTCTGCGTGGTGATCTGCTGGATCACGTTCATGGTCAGGGAGATCTGCCCCGCCGATGAGGTCTGTTGCTGCGCCGCGTTGGAGATGCTCTGGATCAGCGCGGCCAGGGTTTTCGATACGCCTTCGATCTCTTCCAGCGCCACCCCGGCGTCCTGGGCCAGCCGTGCACCGCGCACCACTTCGGTGGTGGTCTGCTCCATGGAAATGACGGCTTCGTTGGTGTCGGCCTGGATCGCGCGCACCAGGGTTTCAATCTGCCGGGTGGCCGCCGACGAACGTTCGGCCAGCCGCTGCACTTCATCGGCCACCACCGCAAAGCCGCGCCCGGCATCCCCGGCCATGCTCGCCTGGATCGCGGCGTTGAGGGCGAGGATGTTGGTCTGGTCGGCAATGTCGTCGATCAGGCTGACGATGTCGCCAATCTCCTGGGACGACTCGCCCAGGCGCTTGATGCGCTTGGCGGTGTCCTGGATCTGTTCGCGGATGTTGTCCATGCCGTGGATGGTGTTGTGCACCACCTCGTTGCCTTTGTTGGCGATTTCCACCGAACGTTCCGCCACCGCCGAGGACTCGGCCGCGTTGGCCGACACCTGGTCGATGGACTGGGCCATCTGGTTGATCGCGGTGGAGGCTTCGGCGATCTGCTGGGCCTGATGCTCGGAGGCCTGGGCCAGGTGCATGGCGGTGGCCTGGGTCTCTTGCACGGCGCCCGCCACTTGCCCGGCGGTGAGATTGATGGTGGCCACCAGGTCGCGCAGCTGGTCCACGGAATAGTTGATGGAGTCGGCGATGGTGCCGGTGAAGTCTTCAGTCACCGAGGCGGTCACGGTGAGGTCGCCGTCGGCCAGGTCTTCGATTTCATCGAGCAGGCGCATGATCGCGTTCTGGTTGCGCTCGTTCTTCTCGGCGGTCTCGTGCAGTTGGCGGTTGGTTTCGCGCACCATCACCAGGCCGATCAGGATGATCGAGGCCAGCGCCAACAGGCCCAGCACATAGCCGCCGATGGTGTCGAAGCTGCGTCCGCTGGCGAGGTTTTCAAAACCGGTGGCCAGGTGCGAGGCTTCATCGAGCAGGGTTTGCGACAGGTTGAAAATATTGCTCGCCGAGGCGCGGACCTGGAACAGCTGCGGCGAGGTTTCGAGAATTTCATCCACGGAGCCGGAGACAAACTCGAACAACTCGGCGATTTCCGCCAGCCGCGCGCGGGCATCGCGGTCTTCTACCTGAGTGATGCGCAGCCCGGGGTTGCCGTTGAGCATGCCATTGAGCACCTGCCCGAAGCGATTGGCATCGCGGCCAAAGGTGTCGGCGGCCTGGACGGCGGTTTCGTCACCGGCCAGCACCGTGTTGACCGCGCCCAGGATACGCTCGGCCAGCAGCGACTGGCGCTGGGCCAAGGCCACCTGGCTGGCCGGCGCGCCGCGTTGCAGCAGGATGTCGACGACCTTTTCCGACTCCATCTGCAATTGCGGTACGGTTTCGGCGAGGGTCGCGGCCACTTGGTGCAGGGACAGCACGGTCTGTTCGCTGGCGAGGATCGCGTCGGTGTTTTTCAGCAGCGCCTCCCAGTCGGTCTGCACCGCGCGCATTTCGGCACGGACCGCACTGGGCGCAGCGGGCAGGCCGGTTTCCGGGTCGCCTTTTTTCAGGTAGCCCCAGCGTCGGGCAAAGTCGTTGCGCGCATCGCCCAACAGCTTGAATGCGGCGGCCTTGCCGGCGGCGGCTTCGGTAGCGTTCTTGGCAATGCGTTGGGACAGCACGCGCAGTTCACCGGCGTGGCCGATGTACTGCTTGTCATAGGTGGACTGGGTGTTGAGGTAAGCGAAGTTGGCGAACAGCAGCATGATGAATACGATCAGCGCGATAAACAGCACGATGATCTGTGAACGGCTGCGTGAGCCGGCCTGGGGTTTGGGCGTAGTAGCGGTGGTCATGCGGCGACATCCATGAAGCCAGGGGCCTGGGCCAGGGCGAAGGGGCTGAAGACCTGCCACAGCGGCTCGCCGTCGAATTGGCCCTGGATAAATGGCGCGCCGGGGCTGGGGCTCACCAGCAAGGCGTCTTGTGCAAAATGCTGCATCCCCACCACCTCGTCTACCAGCAGCCCGACAAACAGATCGTTGTATTCCACCACCAGCACCCGCCGTTGCTTGCGCGCCTTGGACAGCTCAAGCCCAAGGAAGCCGCCGAGGTCCATCACCGGCAGCAAACGCCCGCGCAGGTTAGCAACCCCCTTGACCCAGGCCTTGACCCCGGGCATTAAAGTGCAACGCGGCTCATGCAGGACTTCGGCGACTTCGCCCATGGGCGCGACATACCAATGCTGCCCCAGGCGAAAGCCAATCCCGCTCCAGCGTTGCAGGCGGGTTTCCTGGGATGGCAGGTCGGCGGCCAGCAGGCGGCAGCGGCGGTCGATGTCCAGCAGCAACTCGAAGGCGGTTTGCGACTCGGTCATGATGGCGTGCCGTCAGCCGGCCAGCACCTTGTTCAGGGTGGCGATCAGGGTTTCCTCGTCCACAGGCTTGGTCAGGTAATCCTTGGCACCCTGGCGTGCGCCCCAGATCTTATCGGTCTCCTGATCCTTGGTGGTGATGATGATGATCGGGATGCCGTTGGTTTCCGGCTCCTTGGACAGCTGGCGGGTGGCCTGGAAGCCATTGAGGCCCGGCATCACGATGTCCATCAGCACGGCGTCAGGCTTTTCCTGGCGGGCCAGGGCCACGCCGTCGGCGCCGTTCTCGGCCTTGAGGACCTGGTGGCCGTGCTTTTCCAGCATGCCGGTCAGTTTGTACATTTCGGTCGGCGAATCGTCGACGATCAGAACACGTGCCATGGTTTTCCCCACTACATTGGTCGGCGCCGGCCCTTGTGAGGCGGCGTCAGTGTGCTTGTTCCACTGCGGCGAACCCGGGCACATAGGCCTTGATCGCACTCAGCAGTTCTTCCTTGCTGAAAGGCTTGGTCAAAAACTGATCGACACCCACGATGCGCCCCTTGGCCTTGTCGAACAGACCGTCCTTGGAGGACAGCATGATCACCGGGATCGACTTGAACACCGGGTTGTTCTTCACCAGGGCGCAGGTCTGATAGCCATCCAGGCGCGGCATCATGATGTCGACAAAGATAATGTGCGGGTGATGATCCACAATCCGGGCCAGGGCATCGAAACCGTCGATGGCCGTGATGACATCGCAGCCCACGTTCTTCAACAGCGTCTCGGCGGTGCGGCGGATCGTCTTCGAATCGTCGATCACCATCACTCTCAAGGCGTTGGAATGCTGTTCCATATCTGCTCTACCATCGCCACAGCGAATCGGTTTTCGGTGTGTACTGCCTGATGTTGCACAGGATGAGCGCCGCAGGCCTTGGAATTCAAGGGCTGCTGCGCCGTGGCAGTCTTTTTAGCACAGTCTCGGGGAGCAATCTATCGAGGCACCCGCCCGGTGGTTTTTCCTTGACCCACAACAGCCGCAGCGCCACTCTGACGCCACTTTTATGCGCCCCAATTTTGCTAGAGGAAATCCCCCATGAGCGTTCGCGTCGGCATTGTCATGGACCCTATCGCCAGCATTTCCTATAAAAAGGACAGCTCGCTGGCCATGCTCCTGGCCGCCCAGGCCCGCGGCTGGAGCCTGTTCTATATGGAGCAGCGCGACCTTTACCAGGGCGACGGCGAGGCCCGTGCACGCATGCGCCCGCTGCAGGTGTTTGCCAACCCCGAGAAGTGGTTCGAACTGCAGGACGAAATCGACAGCCCCCTGAGCGACCTCGACGTGATCCTGATGCGCAAGGACCCGCCGTTCGACATGGAGTTCGTCTACTCCACCTACCTGCTGGAGCAGGCCGAGCGTGCCGGCGTGCTGATCGTCAACAAGCCGCAAAGCCTGCGCGACTGCAATGAAAAGCTGTTCGCCACGTTGTTCCCGCAGTGCACGCCGCCCACCGTGGTCAGCCGTCGTGCCGACGTGCTGCGTGAATTTGCCGCCAAACACGGTGATGTGATCCTCAAGCCGCTGGACGGCATGGGAGGCACCTCGATCTTCCGTCACCGCGCCGGCGACCCGAACCTGTCGGTGATCCTCGAAACCCTGACCGCCCTGGGCACCCAGCAGATCATGGGCCAGGCCTACCTGCCGGCGATCAAGGACGGCGACAAACGCATCCTGATGATCGACGGCGAGCCGGTGGATTACTGCCTGGCGCGTATTCCGGCGGCGGGCGAGACCCGTGGCAACCTGGCAGCAGGCGGTCGAGGCGAAGCGCGGCCGTTGTCCGACAAGGACCGCTGGATCGCCAGCCAGGTTGGCCCGACCCTGCGGGAAAAGGGTTTGCTGTTTGTAGGCCTTGACGTAATTGGGGAAAACCTCACCGAAATCAATGTCACCAGCCCGACCTGCATTCGCGAGATCGATAACGCATTTGGCACGAACATCGGCGAAATGTTGATGGCCGCCATCGAACGCAAGCTGCAGGCCAACTGATATAGAACAGCCGGACACATACCAACATTGCGCTATCATGCCCGACCTGTGAAACGCGCGATGTTGGTTTTCTTGTCATGACACTCCCGTCCGATCTGCCCTCCGAACTCTCCCACAGCGGCGTGCGCCCGGCTGATCGGCTCGGATTTACCCTGTTTCTCGCGGCATTGATTCACCTGGCCTTGATCCTCGGCGTGGGTTTCACTATGGTCGAGCCCAAGCAGATCACCAAGACCCTGGAAATCACCCTCGCCACGTTCAAGAGCGAAAAGAAGCCCGAGAAGGCCGACTTTCTCGCCCAGGACAACCAGCAGGGCAGTGGCACCCTGGACAAGAAGGCGATCCCCAAGACCACCGAAGTGGCGCCCTTCCAGGACAACAAGGTCAATAAGGTCACACCGCCGCCGGCGCCCAAGCCTGAAGTCAAACAGGCCACGCCCAAGCCCACGGTGACCACCGTCGCACCCAAGCCGCAAAAAGCCCCAGTCCAGCGCGAGAAAACCAAGACCGAGCCGCAACCCGAGCCCGTGAAGCCGGCACCGACGTTCGACAGCTCGACACTGTCCGACGAAATCTCCAGCCTGGAAGCCGAACTGGCCCATGAACAACAGCTGTACGCCAAGCGCCCACGCATTTACCGCCTGAACGCCGCCTCGACCATGCGCGACAAGGGCGCCTGGTATAAGGACGAGTGGCGTAAGAAGGTCGAGCGCATCGGTAACCTCAACTACCCGGAAGAGGCACGGCGCCAGCAGATCTACGGCAATTTGCGTCTTTTGGTGTCGATCAACCGCGACGGCACCTTATATGAAGTGCAGGTGCTGGAATCGTCCGGTCAGCCGCTGCTGGACCAGGCGGCCCAACGCATCGTGCGCCTGGCCGCGCCCTTTGCCCCGTTTACCGGGGACTTGAACGATGTGGACCGCCTGGAAATCATCCGCACGTGGAAGTTTGCCAAGGGTGATCGCCTTTCCAGCAACTGAACGCGCCGTCCTACAGAAAAGCCGACAGCACGGTATTCGGGTCACGTCCAGCTTGTCAGTTCGCCCCTCCAACGCCACACTAGCGGACATGAAAAATGTCAGCCCGACCTACCTCAAGCACCAATTCCTGATCGCCATGCCCCATATGGCCGACCCGAACTTTGCGCAGACCTTGACCTACATCGTCGAGCACACGGCCAATGGTGCCATGGGGTTGGTGGTGAACCGCCCGCAGGCGCTGAACCTGGCCGATATCCTTGAACAACTGCGTCCGGAGGTCGACCCGCCGGCCCGTTGCCAGGGCGTGCCGATCTACATCGGCGGGCCGGTGCAGACCGATCGCGGCTTTGTGCTGCACCCCACCGGGCCGAAGTTCCAGGCCACGGTTGACCTGGACGGAGTCTCGCTGTCCACCTCCCAGGACGTGTTGTTCGCCATCGCCGACGGCGTGGGCCCTGAGCAAAGTGTGATCACCCTGGGTTACGCCGGCTGGGAAGCCGGGCAGCTGGAAGCCGAACTGGCCAGCAATGCCTGGCTGACCTGCCCGTTCGATGCCGACATCCTGTTCAACACCGCAAGCGAATTGCGCCTGGAAGCCGCCGCGGCCAAGCTGCGGGTCAACCTCAGCCTGCTGACCAGCCAGGCGGGGCACGCCTGATGGCCTTGCGTCTGATCCTCGGCTTTGACTACGGCACCAAGCAGATCGGCGTAGCGGTCGGCCAGGTCATCACCGGCCAGGCCCGCGAGCTGTGCACCCTCAAGGCCCAGAACGGCATACCGGACTGGAACCAGGTCGAAGCCCTGATCAAAGAGTGGAAGCCCGATGCCGTAGTGGTCGGCCTGCCCCTGAACATGGACGGCACCCCCAGCGACATGTGCCTGCGCGCCGAAAAGTTCGCCCGCCGTCTTAATGGCCGCTACAACCTGCCCTTCTATACCCACGATGAACGCCTGACCACCTTTGAAGCCAAGGGCGAGCGCCGTGACCGTGGCGGCCAGAAAGGCAGCTACCGCGACAACCCGGTGGACGCCATCGCCGCCGCCTTGCTGTTACAGGGCTGGCTGGACGAAAACACTGCTTTATTTGAATCCTGACTGACGCGGCTTGCCGCGTCTTCTTACGTTTGAGCCCGGACCTTGTCGTCGCCCCCGCCGCGCAAGGCCTTGAAGGAGCCACCATGAGCCTGCCAAACCCCGCCGAACTGATCCGCCAGATGGCGGTTAGCCTCAAGACGCACCTGGAACACCGTGGCATCAGCGAACCGCGCTTTATCGGCATTCGCACCGGTGGTGTGTGGGTCGCCCAGGCGTTGCTGGACGAACTGGGCAGCGACTCACCCTTGGGTACCCTGGACGTGTCCTTCTACCGCGACGACTTCAGCCAGAACGGCCTGCACCCGCAAGTGCGCCCGTCCGCCCTGCCGTTCGAGATTGAAGGCCAGCACCTGGTGCTGATCGACGATGTACTGATGAGCGGCCGTACCATCCGCGCCGCCATGAATGAATTGTTCGATTACGGGCGCCCGGCCAGCATCACCCTGGTCTGCCTGCTGGACCTGGAGGCAGGCGAACTGCCCATCAGCCCGGACGTGGTTGGCGCCACGCTGTCCCTTGAGGCCAGCCAGCGAGTAAAATTGTCCGGTCCCACGCCGCTCGAACTCGAACTGCAAGACCTTGCCCTTTAAACCGCCTTGTAAAGAGTCCCCGCGATGACGCCTCTAGATGCCAAGCGCCCGCTGCAGCTCAATGCTCAGGGCCAGTTGCAACACTTCTTGTCCCTCGACGGTTTGCCCCGCGAACTGCTCACCGAAATCCTCGACACCGCCGACTCGTTCCTCGAGGTTGGCGGCCGGGCGGTGAAGAAAGTCCCGCTGCTGCGCGGCAAGACCATCTGCAACGTGTTCTTCGAGAACTCCACCCGTACACGGACCACCTTTGAACTGGCGGCCCAACGGCTGTCGGCCGACGTGATCACGCTGAACGTGTCCACCTCGTCGGCGAGCAAGGGCGAGACCCTGCTCGACACCCTGCGCAACCTGGAAGCGATGGCCGCCGACATGTTCGTGGTGCGCCACGGCGACTCCGGTGCCGCCCACTTCATTGCCGAGCACGTGTGCCCGCAGGTGGCGATCATCAACGGCGGCGACGGCCGTCACGCCCACCCGACCCAGGGCATGCTCGACATGCTCACCATACGCCGGCACAAGGGCAGCTTTGAAAACCTCTCGGTGGCCATCGTCGGCGACATCCTGCACTCGCGGGTGGCACGCTCGAACATGCTGGCCCTGAAAACCCTGGGTTGCCCGGACATCCGCGTGATCGCACCGAAAACCCTGCTGCCCATCGGCATCGAGCAATACGGCGTGAAGGTCTACACCGACATGACCGAAGGCCTCAAGGATGTGGACGTGGTGATCATGCTGCGCCTGCAACGCGAACGCATGTCGGGTGGCCTGCTGCCGAGCGAAGGCGAGTTCTACCGTCTGTTCGGCCTGACCACCGCACGCCTGGCCGGCGCCAAGCCGGACGCCATCGTGATGCACCCGGGGCCGATCAACCGAGGCGTGGAGATTGAGTCGGCGGTGGCCGACGGCAGCCAGTCGGTGATTCTCAACCAGGTCACGTATGGCATCGCCGTGCGCATGGCGGTGTTGTCCATGGCCATGAGCGGACAAACCGCGCAACGTCAATTCGAGCAGGAGAAGGCCCAGTGAAGCTCAGCATTCTCGGCGCCCGAGTCATCGATCCGGCCAGTGGCCTGGATCACGTTACCGATCTGCACCTGGAGGCCGGCCGGATCATCGCCATCGGTGCCGCGCCCGGTGCTTTCAGCCCCAGCGAGACCATCGACGCCAAAGGCCTGGTGGCCGCGCCCGGCCTGGTGGACCTGAACGTCGCCCTGCGCGAGCCGGGCTTCAGCCGCAAAGGCAATATCACCAGCGAGACCCGCGCGGCCGCAGCCGGTGGCGTCACCAGCCTGTGCTGCCCACCGCACACCAAGCCGGTGCTCGACACGTCGGCCGTGACCGAGCTGATCCTCGACCGTGCCCGTGAAGCCGGCAATTGCAAAGTGTTCCCCATCGGCGCCCTGAGCAAAGGCCTGGAAGGCGAACAACTCGCCGAACTGATCGCCCTGCGCGATGCCGGTTGCGTGGCGTTCGGCAACGGCCTGGAGAGTTTCCGCAGCACCCGCACCCTGTGCCGCGCCCTGGAATACGCGGCCACCTTCGACTTGACGGTGATCTTCCACTCCCAGGACCGCGACCTGGCCGAAGGCGGCCTGGCCCATGAAGGTGCGGTCGCCAGCTTCCTCGGCTTGCCGGGCATTCCGGAAACCGCTGAAACCGTAGCCCTGGCCCGTGACCTGCTGCTGGTGGAACAAAGCGGCGTGCGTGCGCACTTCAGCCAGTTGACCAGTGCCCGGGGCGTGGCCCTGATCGCCCAGGCCCAGGCCCGTGGCCTGCCGGTGACGGCAGACGTGGCGTTGTATCAGTTGCTGCTGACGGATGAGGCGCTGATTGACTTCTCCAGCCTTTACCACGTGCAACCGCCGCTGCGCACACTGGCCGATCGTGACGGTTTGCGTGCGGCAGTCAAATCCGGTGTGATCTCGGCGATTTCCAGCCACCACCAGCCCCATGAGCGCGATGCCAAGCTGGCGCCGTTCGGCGCGACGGAGCCGGGCATCAGCAGCGTGGAGCTGTTGCTGCCGCTGGCGATGACGTTGCTGGAAGACGGTTTGCTGGACCTGCCGACACTGCTGGCGCGCCTGAGCGCAGGCCCGGCCGAGGCCTTGCGCCTGCCGGCGGGCAAGCTGGCGGTGGGGTCGGCGGCGGATCTGGTGCTGTTTGACCCGGCCGGCTCCACGGTTGCGGGCGAGCACTGGCTGTCCAAGGGTGAGAACTGCCCGTTCATCGGCTATAGCCTGCCGGCGAGCGTGCGCTACACCTTGGTGGATGGGCGCATCAGCTACCAGGCTTGAGCCATTAAAAACTGTAGGAGCGAGCTTGCTCGCTTCTACAGGTTATTTATGATCTACCGGCCGCCGTTGCGCTCGGCATTGCGGATCGAAACCTGGGTATTCAAGGTCCAGAAGTCATACAGCACCCCCACCAGGAATAAGCCGCCGGTCAGCAGGTAGATCAGGCCGGTGATCCATTTGCCCTGGTACATGCGGTGCACGCCGAACACCCCCAGGAACGCCAACAGAATCCACGCCACGTTGTATTCGATTGGCCCAGCGGTAAAACGCAGGTCCGCTTCACGGTCCATGGCCGGAATCAGGAACAGGTCGATCAGCCAGCCGATCCCCAGCAAGCCGAGGGTGAAAAACCAGATCGTTCCAGTGACCGGTTTGCCGTAATAGAAACGATGGGCCCCGGTAAACCCGAAAATCCAGAGCAGGTAACCGATCACCTTGCTGTGGGTGTCTTGCTGCGGACCAACCTGTTGATAGGTGTTCATGGCGTACCTCTTTTGCTTCGATAGATAAATTTTTTCACTTTCTTTGTGACTTTTTTACAGGCGCCCGACGTACGGCAAATGGTATCTTCCCTCCCCTGAAAGCCTTATGCCACCTGACTTGTGTAGGACAATCGCGGCGAATCGTCGCGTTTTTCCTGAGTTTGACCCCAAGGTTCAGTCGACAAACGGCCTGAGAACGACACAAAAAGCTGTTATAAAGTTGCGCGCAAACCCATAAGAGCCACGCCTGATGCGACCATTTTTAAAGACATGGCTAACCATTTGCCTATTAATGCCACTGGCCGCCCACGCCACCAATCGTGAGCAACGACTTCCGAACGTCAACGGTTTCACCCCTAAAGTCCACAGCGCGCCCAGCACTGCCAAATCGGCAAAGCCAACCGTCAGCCGCCCGACTCAACTGAGCAAGGCCCACGGTAAAGCAGTTCCAGGCCTGATGGCAGTCAACACCAGGCAAAGCAGCACCGTCCTCAGCCGCGCCGTAAACGTGCTCGGTACTCCTTATCGTTGGGGCGGCAGCAGCCCAAGTAAAGGGTTTGACTGCAGCGGCCTGGTGAAATATGCGTTTAACGACGTAGCGGCCGTGGATCTGCCGCGCACCTCCAACGCCATGGCCGCCGGTCATGGGCAGAAGGTTGAGCGCAAGGACCTGAAACCGGGTGACCTGTTGTTCTTCAAACTGAAGAGCCGCCAGGTGAACCACGTAGCCATCTACCTGGGCAACGACCGCTTCATCCACGCACCGCGTCGTGGCAAGTCGGTCAGCATCGACACGCTGAAAAAGCCGTTCTGGGACAAGAACTACGTGATTGCCAAGCGGGTTCTGCCGAAAGAGCAGAACACCTTGCGGGTAGTACAACGCTGATCTGAAGCTGGAATGCAGTAGTACATGTGGGAGGGGGCTTGCTCCCGATAGCAGTGGGCCAGGTACAGATAAGCTGACTGATCCACCGCTATCGGGGCAAGCCCCCTCCCACATTTGATGTGTGTCGTTCACAACCCCTCAGATATCCCCAGGCACCCTCGCCTTCTCCCGCGCCTCTTCCCGGCTGATCACGCCTTCCGTGACCAACGCCTTCAAGCTCATATCCAGCGTTTTCATACCCAGCGCACCGCCGGTCTGAATCGCCGAGACCATCTGCGCCACCTTGTCCTCGCGGATCAAATTTCGAATGGCTGGCGTACCCAGCATGATTTCATGGGCCGCCACCCGCCCGCCGCCAACCTTCTTGACCAGCACCTGGGACACTACCGCCTGCAACGACTCCGACAGCATCGAGCGGACCATGGCCTTTTCCCCCGCCGGGAACACGTCCACCAGCCTGTCCACGGTCTTTGCCGCCGAGGTGGTGTGCAGGGTGCCAAATACCAGATGCCCGGTCTCAGCCGCCGTCAGGGCCAGGCGGATGGTTTCCAGGTCGCGCAGTTCGCCCACCAGGATCACGTCGGGGTCTTCGCGCAGCGCCGAACGCAAGGCCAGCGAGAAACTGTGGGTGTCGCGATGCACCTGGCGCTGGTTGATCAGGGCGATTTTCGGCGTGTGGATAAACTCGATGGGGTCTTCCAGCGTGAGGATGTGCTGGCGCCGATGCTGGTTGAGGTAATCGATCATCGCCGCCAGGGTAGTGGACTTGCCGGAGCCGGTGGGGCCCGTCACCAGCACCAGGCCGCGCGCAAGCTGGGCGATACGCTGGAACACTTCCCCCAGGCCGAGGTTTTCCAGGCTCTGGACCTCGGCCGGGATGGTGCGAAACACCGCGCCCATGCCGCGATCCTGCTGGAATACGTTCGCCCGGAACCGCGCCACGCCCGGCAACTCGAAGGCAAAATCCGTTTCAAGAGATGTTTCGAAATCCTTTTGTTGGTAGCGGTTGAGCAACGGGCTCAATAAATCCGCTACTTGCGGGGGTGAAAGCACCGGCCAATCCAACGGCCAGACCTCACCGTCAATACGCAGCATGGGCGCCATACCGGCCGACAGATGCAGGTCGGAAGCGCCGCGACGCACGCCGGCCTCCAGTAATTCAGTGATATCCATAGGGCTTTCCATTTCCAGTAGAATGCCGCGGACTCCATATCCACGGGCGCATCTTGAATGTCGACGATAGCAGACAACATCGGCCAGGTTAGCCAGCGCATCCGCGCCGCAGCCGACGCCGTGCAACGTGACGCAAACAGCATCCACCTGCTGGCCGTGAGCAAGACCAAACCCGCCCAAGCCGTGCGTGAAGCCTATGCCGCCGGGGTGCGTGATTTTGGCGAAAACTACCTGCAGGAAGCCCTGGGCAAGCAGGCCGAATTAACCGACCTGCCCTTGAGTTGGCACTTCATCGGCCCCATTCAATCGAACAAGACTCGCGCCATCGCCGAGAATTTCGCCTGGGTGCATTCCGTGGACCGTCTCAAAATTGCACAACGCCTGTCCGAGCAACGCCCGGCCGACCTGCCACCGCTGAATATCTGCATCCAGGTCAATGTCAGTGGCGAGGCCAGCAAGTCCGGCTGCACCTCCGCCGACCTGCCGGCCCTGGCCAACGCCATCAGCGCCCTGCCGCGCTTGAAGCTGCGGGGTCTGATGGCGATTCCCGAGCCGACGGAAGATCGGGCCGAACAAGACGCAGCGTTCGCCAGCGTGCGCGACCTGCAAAACAGCCTGAACCTGCCGCTCGACACACTTTCCATGGGCATGAGCCACGACCTTGAGTCGGCCATCGCCCAAGGCGCCACCTGGGTGCGGATCGGTACCGCCCTGTTTGGCGCCCGCGACTACGGCCAGCCATGAAATGGCTGACATCCATCTAAGTAAGGACCTGTCATGAGCAACACGCGTATTGCCTTTATCGGCGCCGGCAACATGGCGGCCAGCCTGATCGGCGGCCTGCGGGCCAAGGGCCTGGAAGCGGCGCAGATCCGCGCCAGCGATCCGGGCGCCGAGACCCGTGCCCGCGTCAGCGCCGAGCACGGTATCGAAACCTTCGCCGATAACGCCGAAGCCATCCAAGGTGTCGATGTGATCGTGCTGGCGGTCAAGCCACAGGCCATGAAGGCCGTGTGCGAAAGCCTGCGCCCAAGCCTGCAGCCGCACCAACTGGTGGTGTCGATCGCCGCCGGCATCACCTGCGCCAGCATGAACAACTGGCTCGGCGCGCAACCGATCGTGCGTTGCATGCCCAACACCCCGGCGCTGCTGCGCCAGGGTGTGAGCGGTCTGTACGCCACCCACGAGGTGACCGCCGAGCAACGTGACCAGGCCCAGGAACTGCTGTCCGCCGTGGGCATCGCCCTGTGGCTGGAACAGGAGCAGCAACTGGACGCGGTCACCGCCGTGTCGGGCAGCGGCCCGGCTTACTTCTTCCTGCTGATCGAGGCCATGACCGCCGCCGGCGTGAAACTGGGCCTGCCGCAGCAAGTCGCCGAGCAACTGGCCGAGCAAACCGCCCTGGGCGCCGCGAAAATGGCTGTCTCCAGTGAGGTGGACGCTGCCGAGTTGCGCCGCCGCGTCACTTCCCCCGGCGGCACGACGCAGGCTGCCATCGAATCGTTCCAGGCCGGGGGCTTTGAAGCCCTGGTGGAAAAAGCACTGGGTGCCGCAGCACATCGTTCGGCTGAAATGGCCGAGCAGCTGGGCAAATAGTCGTCCCCCTACGAAGGAATAAATGATGCTTGGACTCAATGACGCCGTCATCTTCATCATCCAGACCTTGGGCAGCCTGTACCTGCTGATCGTGCTGATGCGTTTTATCCTGCAACTGGTGCGGGCGAACTTCTACAACCCGCTGTGCCAATTCGTGGTGAAGGCCACCCAACCGCTGCTCAAGCCCCTGCGCCGAGTGGTCCCGAGCATGTTCGGCCTGGACATGTCGTCGCTGGTGCTGGCGCTGCTGCTGCAGATCCTGCTGTTCGCGCTGGTCCTGATGCTCAAGGGCTACCTGCCTTACACCGTGCTGCTGTTGCCATGGGCACTGATCGGGATCTTCTCGTTGTTTTTGAAGATCATCTTCTGGTCGATGATCATCAGCGTGATCCTGTCCTGGGTCGCACCGGGTAGCCGCAGCCCAGGTGCCGAGCTGGTGTCTCAGATCACCGAGCCGGTGCTCGCGCCGTTCCGTCGCTGGGTGCCCAACCTCGGCGGCCTGGATATTTCGCCGATCTTCGCGTTTATCGCGATCCAGCTGATACAAGGCTGGGGCATCCCGTACCTGGCTGACTTCGCGAACATGCCCAAGTTACTGTTCGGGCTGATCTGACAGGCGAAGCAAATGCAGGAGGGGCGGTGCGACGATTCGACCGGCCCCTTCCCACATTTGGCCTCTGCTTGCCGCTGGGTGCATCGGTCTTTAGACTTACGCCTCATTTAAACGAGAGCAGGGTCGATGCCAGCTGCCTTCCCCCCCGATTCTGTTGGACTGGTCGTGCCCCAAGTGGCGCACTTCAGCGAACCGCTGGCCTTGGCCTGCGGCCGTTCGTTGCCCGCCTACGACCTGATCTATGAAACCTACGGCCAACTGAACGCCACGGCGAGCAACGCCGTGCTGATCTGCCACGCCCTCTCCGGCCATCATCACGCCGCTGGTTTCCACAGCGTTGACGAGCGCAAGCCTGGCTGGTGGGACAGTTGCATCGGCCCCGGCAAGCCCATCGACACCAACAAGTTCTTTGTCGTCAGCCTGAACAACCTCGGCGGCTGCAATGGCTCCACCGGCCCCAGCAGCCTCAACCCGGAAACCGGCAAACCATTCGGCGCCGACTTCCCCGTACTCACCGTGGAAGACTGGGTGCACAGCCAGGCGCGCCTTGCCGACCTGCTGGGCATCCGGCAATGGGCCGCGGTGATCGGCGGCAGCCTGGGCGGCATGCAGGCCCTGCAATGGACCATCACGTATCCGGATCGCGTGCGCCATTGCCTGGCCATCGCTTCGGCACCCAAATTGTCGGCGCAGAACATCGCCTTCAACGAAGTGGCGCGCCAGGCCATCCTCACCGATCCCGAGTTCCACGGCGGTTCGTTCCAGGAAGCCGGTGTGATCCCCAAGCGCGGCTTGATGCTGGCGCGAATGGTCGGACACATCACCTACCTGTCCGATGACTCCATGGGCGAGAAATTCGGCCGTGGCCTCAAGAGCGAGAAGCTCAACTATGACTTCCACAGCGTCGAGTTCCAGGTGGAAAGCTACCTGCGTTATCAGGGCGAGGAGTTCTCCGGGCGTTTCGACGCCAACACCTACCTGCTGATGACCAAGGCCCTGGACTACTTCGACCCGGCAGCCAACCACGACGATGACCTGGCGAAAACCTTCGAGGGCGCCACGGCCAAGTTCTGCGTCATGTCGTTTACCACCGACTGGCGCTTCTCGCCGGCCCGCTCCCGAGAGCTGGTGGATGCGCTGATGGCCGCCAAGAAAGACGTCTGCTACCTGGAGATCGATGCACCGCAAGGCCATGACGCCTTCCTGATTCCGATCCCGCGCTACCTCCAGGCTTTCAGCAACTACATGAACCGCATTACTTTGTGAGAACGCCATGAGAGCCGACCTGGACATCATCCAAGACTGGATCCCCGCCGGCAGCCGCGTGCTCGACCTGGGCTGCGGCGATGGCGAACTGCTGAGCTGGCTGCGCGACAACAAGCAAGTCACCGGCTACGGCCTGGAAAACGACCCGGACAACATCGCCCAGTGCGTGGCCAAGGGCATCAACGTGATCGAGCAGGACCTGGACAAGGGCCTGGGCAACTTCGCCAGCAACAGCTTCGATATCGTGGTGATGACCCAGGCCCTGCAAGCGGTGCACTACCCGGACCGCATCCTCGACGAAATGCTGCGCGTGGGCCGCCAGTGCATCATCACCTTCCCCAACTTCGGGCACTGGCGCTGCCGCTGGTACCTGGCGACCAAGGGCCGCATGCCAGTCTCGGATTTCCTGCCGTACACCTGGTACAACACGCCGAACATCCACTTCTGCACCTTCGAAGACTTCGAAGCCCTGTGTGGCGAGCGTGAAGCCAAGGTGATCAACCGCCTGGCCGTCGATCAACAGCATCGTCACGGCTGGGCAAGCAAGCTATGGCCCAATCTGTTGGGCGAAATTGGTATCTACCGGGTCAGCAGCCCTGGCCTGACGGATCACAAGATTGCCGTCTAATCATTTTCAAGAGGGACGATCATGAGTCGCTTGGCTATTTTTCTACTGACTGCATGCCTGGGCGCCAGCGCCATGGCGGCGGACACTATCGACGCTAATCGCAAGAAAGACTTCGGTGATATCACCGTTCATTACAACACCTTCACCTCCAGCTTCCTGCAGCCGGAAACCGCCCAGAAAGTCGGCGTGGTGCGCAGCAAGGAGAAGGGCTTGATCAATGTGACCGTGATCAAGGGCGTAACCCCGGTGGCAGCGCAGGTGACAGGCACCATCAAGGACCTGGGCGGCAAGAGCGAGATCCTGACGTTCAAGCAAATCGACGAGAAAGGCGGGATCAATTACCTCGCGCCGTACTCCGTGACGCAGCGGGAATACAAGACGTTTACCATCAATGTGGAAACCGGCGGCAAAGCCCATAGCTTCCAATTCAACCAGGAACTGTTTCCGGCGGAATGATGAACCTTACTCAACTCGTATTGGCCAGCCATAACGCCGGCAAGCTCAAAGAACTCCAGGCCATGCTCGGCGAATCCGTGCAGCTGCGCTCGATCGGCGAGTTCAGCCAGGTGGAGCCGGAAGAGACCGGCCTGTCGTTCGTCGAGAACGCCATCCTCAAGGCGCGCAATGCCGCACGTATCTCGGGCCTCCCGGCGCTGGCGGACGACTCTGGCCTGGCGGTGGACTTCCTCGGCGGCGCGCCGGGTATCTACTCGGCGCGTTATGCCGATGGCAAGGGCGACGCGGCCAACAACGCCAAGCTGCTGGACGCGCTCAAGGACGTGCCGGACGCGATGCGCGGCGCGCAGTTCGTCTGTGTGCTGGCCTTGGTGCGGCATGCCGATGACCCGCTGCCGATCCTCTGCGAAGGCCTGTGGCACGGGCGCATCCTGCACGCTGCCAGCGGTGAGCACGGTTTTGGCTATGACCCGTTGTTCTGGGTGCCGGAGCGCAATGTCTCCAGCGCCGAATTGAGCCCGGCCGACAAGAACCAGATCAGCCACCGCGCCCGCGCAATGGATTTGCTGCGCCAGCGCCTGGGCTTGAAATGACCCGGAACACCTCCGCGCAGCCGCTGATCCACGGTGGCGCGCAAACACCTCGGGCGGCGCTGCCGGTGCTGCCGCCCCTGGCGCTGTACATCCACATCCCGTGGTGCGTGCGCAAATGCCCTTACTGCGACTTCAACTCCCACACCGCCAGCAAGGTGCTGCCGGAAGAAGAGTATGTGGACGCCTTGCTGGCCGACCTCGATCAGGACCTGCACGCGGTGTATGGGCGCGAACTGAGTTCTATCTTCTTCGGCGGCGGCACGCCAAGCCTGTTCAGCGCTGCGGCGCTGGGCCGATTGCTCAAAGGCGTGGAAGCACGCATCCCGTTTGCCGGTGACATCGAGATCACCCTGGAAGCCAACCCCGGCACGTTCGAGCAAGAGAAGTTCGTCGCCTACCGCACGCTGGGGATCAACCGGCTGTCCATCGGCATCCAGAGCTTCCAGCAGGCAAAGCTTGAGGCCCTGGGCCGCATCCACAACGGCGACGAGGCCGTACGCGCCGCCGGAATGGCGCGCCAGGCCGGGTTCGACAACTTCAACCTGGACCTGATGCACGGCTTGCCCGATCAGTCCCTGGACGATGCATTAAGCGACCTGCGCCAGGCTATCGCGCTCAAACCCACACACCTGTCCTGGTACCAGTTGACCCTGGAACCCAACACCGTGTTCTGGAACCAGCCGCCCGCGCTGCCGGAAGACGACACCCTGTGGGACATCCAGGAAGCCGGCCAGGCGCTGCTGGCCGAACACGGTTACGCACAATACGAAGTGTCGGCCTACGCCCAGCCCGGGCGCCCGGCGCGACATAACCTCAACTACTGGAGCTTCGGCGACTTTATCGGCATCGGCGCCGGCGCCCACGGCAAGCTCAGCCATCCGGACGGGCGCATTGTGCGCACCTGGAAGACCCGCGCGCCGAAGGACTACCTCAACCCGGCCAAAAGCTTCCAGGCCGGGGCGAAGGAGCTGACCAACGAAGAGTTGCCGTTCGAGTTCCTGATGAACGCCCTGCGCCTCACCGAGGGCGTCGACGCCACGCTCTACGCCGAACGCACCGGCCTCGACCTGGCGAGCCTCGACGAGGCGCGGCGCGAGGCAGAACAAAGTGGCTTAATGCAGGTCGAACCGTCACGCCTGGCGGCCACCGACCGCGGGCAACTCTTTCTCAATGACCTGTTGCAGAAGTTTTTGAGCTGATCGCTCTAAGGAAATCGAATGGATCTGGTACTCGACCTGCTCGCCACCGTATCCCGCTGGAGCCGCAGCAACCTATCGGAAATCTCCCTGGCCCTTGTGGGCTGTTTGCTGGTGCTGTTTGGCGCCGACATCAAGGGCTGGGTCGAAGCACGCCTGGGCAGCGTTGCCGGCGCGTTGCGCGTACCGTTGATGGCCCTGCTGTGCATGATCGGCAGTGGTGCGGCGCTGATCTATGCGACGCCGTGGATTGTGCGTGGCTTGAGCCAGTTCAATAACTACAGCCTGGCGCCGGTGCTGGTGGTGGTGCTGGTGTTGATTGGCGTCGTCGCCGATCGCCGCTGACCTCAAATCCAACACAAAACAACTGTGGGAGGGGGCTTATCCCCGATAGCTGAGGGTCAGTCGACATCAAAGTGACTGATCCACCGCTATCGGGGGCAAGCCCCCTCCCACATTGAATTGCATTTCAAGTCAGTGGCGAGTTACGCCAGCTTCTCGAACTTCAAATCCCAAACCCCATGCCCCAGCCGCTCACCACGCCGCTCGAACTTGGTGATCGGGCGTTCGGCCGGGCGTGGTACGCATTTGCCGTCTTGCGCCAGGTTGCGGTAGCCAGGGGCAACGTCCATCACTTCCAGCATGTATTCGGCATAGGGTTCCCAGTCGGTAGCCATATGCAGGATACCGCCGACTTTCAGCTTGCTGCGCACCAGTTCCGCGAAGGAAGCCTGGACGATGCGGCGCTTGTGGTGACGGCTCTTGTGCCAAGGGTCCGGGAAAAACAGCATCAGGCGGTCGAGGCTGTTGTCGGCGATGCAGCGGTTGAGCACTTCGATCGCGTCGCAGTCATAGACCCGCAGGTTGGTCAGGCCTTGAGTCAGCACGCCATTAAGCAGCGCACCGACACCTGGGCGGTGGACTTCCACACCGATGAAATCCTGTTCCGGCGAGGCTGCGGCCATTTCCAGCAGGGAGTGACCCATGCCGAAACCGATTTCCAGGGAACGCGGGGCCGAACGGCCGAACACCTGGTCATAGTCCACCGGCGCGTCGGCCAGGGGCAGGACGAACAGCGGCGTACCTTGCTCCAGGCCCTTTTGCTGGCCCTCGGTCATGCGGCCGGCGCGCATCACAAAACTCTTGATGCGGCGGTGCTTGGACTCGTCGCCTTCTTCCACAGTGTTCGGCGTTTCGTTTGATTCAGTCATCAATGGCTCTTACTTGATCAGACCATCCAGCGGCGAAGAGGCGCTGGCGTAGAGTTTTTTTGGCATGCGCCCGGCGAGGTAGGCCAGGCGGCCGGCGACGATGGCGTGTTTCATGGCTTCGGCCATCAGCACCGGTTGCTGGGCGTGGGCGATGGCCGAGTTCATCAGCACCGCGTCACAGCCCAGTTCCATGGCGATGGTGGCGTCGGAGGCGGTACCGACACCGGCGTCCACCAAGACCGGGATCTTGGCTTCTTCGAGGATGATCTGCAGGTTGTACGGATTGCAGATACCCAGCCCGGAACCGATCAGGCCGGCCAGCGGCATCACGGCGATACAGCCGATTTCGGCCAGTTGGCGGGCGATGATCGGGTCATCGCTGGTGTAGACCATCACGTCAAAACCTTCCTTGACCAGCGTTTCTGCGGCCTTGAGGGTTTCGATCACGTTGGGGAACAGGGTTTTCTGGTCGGCCAGCACTTCCAGCTTGACCAGGTTGTGGCCGTCGAGCAGTTCACGGGCCAGGCGGCAGGTGCGCACGGCTTCGATGGCGTCGTAGCACCCGGCGGTGTTCGGCAGGAAGGTGTAGCGATCCGGCGACAGCACGTCGAGCAGGTTCGGCTCGCCTTCGATCTGGCCGAGGTTGGTACGGCGCACGGCGAAGGTCACGATCTCGGCGCCCGAGGCTTCGATGGCCTGGCGGGTTTCTTCCATGTCGCGGTACTTGCCGGTGCCGACCAGCAGACGTGACTGGTAGGTACGACCGGCCAGGACGAAGGGCTTGTCGCTACGAACGATGCTCATGGGAAATCCTCGAAATGGGGTGAGGTTCTGCAGAATCCGGGGCTACATAAAAGCGCGGGACTAGCCGCCGCCGATGGCGTGGACCACCTCGACCTGGTCACCCTCGGTGAGCGTGGTCTCGGCGTGCTGGCTACGCGGGACGATATCCAGGTTGAGTTCCACTGCGACGCGACGCCCGGTCAGGTCCAGGCGGGTCAGCAGGGCCGCAACGGTTTCGCCGTCGGGCAGTTCAAGGGATTCGCCGTTCAACTGAATGCGCATGCCACGGGCCGCCATCGATTTTAGGGGCCAGCATTCTAGCCCGATTGGCACCTGAAGGTCAGCTCCAAGCGTCAAGCGGTCAGTTGCATGCGCCAGGCAGCCAGGCCCAGGAAGAACCAACCCAGCAGGAACGCCAACCCGCCGAAGGGCGTAATGATGCCGAGTTTGCTGATCCCCGTGGTGGTCAGCACGTACAGGCTGCCGGAGAACAGCAGGATACCGACGACAAAGGACACGCCCGCCCACGTCACCAGGCGCCCCGGAATATGCGCCAGCAGCAGCGCCACGCCGAACAGCGCCAGAGTGTGCACCAACTGATAAGTCACGCCGGTGTGAAAGATCGCCAGGTACTCGGCGCTCAGGCGGCTTTTCAGGCCATGGGCGGCGAACGCACCGAGGGCGACACCGGTGAAGCCGAAAAAGGCAGCCAGCATCAGAAAGCTACGCAGCATGAGGAACTCCAGTCAGACTCATTGGACAGGGTCTGTATAATGGCCCGCTCAACGGGTTCGGCCAAGCCATCTCTATGCTGCGTGTCCTCTTCAAACGCTTTCTCACCATCGTGAAATGGTTTGCCATTGGCAGTGTTCTGCTGGTGCTGCTGTTCCGTGTCGTCCCGCCGCCCTTCACCGCGCTGATGGTGGAACGCAAGGTCGAATCCTGGTTCGACGGCGAGCCCATTGACCTGCAACGCACCTGGGTGCCGTGGGACGAGATCTCCGACGAGCTGAAAGTGGCGGTGATGGCCGGTGAAGACCAGCGTTTCCCGCAGCACTGGGGCTTTGATTTCGGCGCGATCCAGGCAGCGCTCCTGCACAACGAGCGCGGCGGTTCGATCCGTGGCGCGAGCACGCTGAGCCAGCAGGTGTCGAAAAACCTGTTCCTGTGGGCGGGTCGCAGTTATTTGCGCAAAGGCCTGGAGGCCTGGTTTACCGGGCTGATCGAGGTGTTCTGGCCCAAGCAGCGGATTCTTGAGGTGTACCTCAACAGCGTGGAATGGGATGAAGGCGTGTTTGGCGCAGAAGCGGCGGCGCGACATCACTTTGGCGTGAGTGCCAAGGGGTTGTCCCGGCAGCAGGCCAGCTACCTGGCGGCGGTGTTGCCTAATCCACGGGTGTGGAGTGCCAGCCATCCGACCGCGTATGTGGCGCGGCGGGCAGCCTGGATTCGCCAGCAGATGAGCCAGCTGGGCGGAGAGGGTTACCTGGTGGAACTGAACAATTCCCGCAAAGCGCCTTGGTCCGACTGATACAACACAAAACAAATGTGGGAGGGGCTTACCCCCTCCCACATGTTCAGGCGGCGATCGACAACTTCAGCTTGTTCATCGCGCTCTTTTCAAGCTGACGAATCCGCTCGGCCGACACGTTGTACTTCTGCGCCAGGTCGTGCAGCGTGGCTTTTTCTTCCGCCAGCCAGCGCTGGTAGAGGATGTCCCGGCTGCGATCGTCCAGCACTTCCAGCGCTTCGTGCAGGTTGTGGTTGGAGTTGTCGCTCCAGTCGGCGTCTTCCAGTTGGCGCGCTGGGTCGTACCGGTGGTCTTCCAGGTAGTTGGCCGGCGATTGGAAGGCGCTGTCGTCGTCCGCTTCCGCGGCCGGGTCAAAGGCCATGTCATGGCCGGTCAGGCGGCTTTCCATCTCGCGCACTTCACGGGGCTCCACGCCGAGGCTTTCAGCCACGCGATGGACTTCCTCGTTGTTCAGCCACGCCAGGCGTTTCTTCTGGCTGCGCAGGTTGAAGAACAGCTTGCGCTGGGCCTTGGTGGTCGCGACTTTCACGATGCGCCAGTTGCGCAGGATGAACTCGTGGATTTCCGCCTTGATCCAGTGCACGGCAAACGACACCAGGCGCACACCCATTTCAGGGTTGAAGCGCTTCACAGCCTTCATCAGACCGACGTTACCTTCCTGGATCAGGTCAGCCTGGGCCAGGCCGTAGCCGCTATAGCTACGGGCGATATGTACGACAAATCGCAGGTGGGCGAGCACCATCTGCCGAGCCGCCCCCAAATCCTGCTCATAGTAGAGACTCTCGGCCAGTTCACGCTCCTGCTCGGGCGTCAGCAATGGAATGCTGTTAACCGTGTGCACATAGGCTTCCAGGTTCGCACCCGGGACCAAGGCATAAGCAGGTTGCAAAGAAGTGGTCATACGAAAAAACCTCCGACTCACATAACTCGTGCAGTTCAGCACTGCGAAAATTGACCGGGAACCGTAGGACAAGTTCCCTAAACCACTGATACGGTCAATACAAACGAAACCACATTAATCTGACATTAACTACTTCGGTGCCAGCTCACGTAAATGCCGTGCGACCGCAATCCAGGCACCGATATAACCCAACAATACCGCGCCAAGCAAGAGCGACAGACCATCGGCCACCGGTACCCCGGCCAAGGCAAAATCACTGCCGTACAAGCCGGCAAGCCCAACGACTGCGTCGTTCAGCCAGTTCAGGCCGAACGCCAGCACGCCCCAGGACAAAATCCCCGCACCCAGGCCATAAAGCGCGCCCATGTACAGAAAAGGCCGACGCACATAGCTGTCTGTGCCGCCGACCAGTTTAATCACTTCTATCTCGGTGCGACGGTTTTCAATATGAAGACGAATGGTATTACCTATCACCAAAAGTAATGCAGACACCAGCAGCACCGTCAGGCCGAACACAAAGCGGTCGCCCAGCTTGAGGATCGCCGCCAGGCGCTCCACCCAGACTAGATCAAGTTGCGCCTGTTGCACCTTCGGCATCTCTGCGAGTTTTTGTCGCAGGGCTTCAAGGCCCGTCTTGTCGACTTCATTCGGCGTCACCAGCACCACGCCCGGCAACGGGTTCTGCGGCAGCTCTTTCAACGCCTCGCCCAGGCCGGACTGCTGCTGGAACTCCTCAAGGGCCTGGTCGCGGCTGACGTACTCGGCGTCCGCGACGCCCGGCATGTTCTTGATATCGTCCCGTAGTGCTTCGCCTTCCTTGGTGCTGGCATCCAGGTTCAGGTACAGGGAAATCTGTGCCGCACGCTGCCAGGAACCGCCCAGGCGCTCGACATTATTAAGCAGCAACGACAAGCCCATCGGCAGGCTCAGGGCCACGGCCATCACCAGGCAGGTAAAAAAGCTGCCGATCGGCTGCTTGCCCAGGCGACGCAGGCTGTCCAGCAGGCTGGCGCGATGGCTTTCGATCCAGGCGCGCAGCAGGGTGCTGAAGTCGGGGCCATCGTCATCGTCGTGTTTTTTCTTTTTCGGTTGCGGATCGGCCGGTTTCGGCGCCACGCGCTCGGAAACCTTGGGGCTACGTGTTGCACTCATACGCCAGCCTCCCCGTCACCGATCAGGCGACCGCGTTGCAGGGTCAGCATGCGATGGCGCATGCGGGCGATCAGCGCCAGGTCATGGCTGGCGATCAGTACGCTGGTGCCCAGACGGTTGATATCCTCGAATACGCCCATGATCTCGGCCGCCAGGCGCGGGTCGAGGTTACCGGTGGGTTCGTCCGCCAGCAGCAAGGCCGGGCGGTGGACGATGGCGCGGGCAATGCCGACGCGCTGTTGCTGGCCGGTGGACAGGTCGCCGGGGTAGAGGTCGGTCTTGTCCGACAGCGCCACGCGCTCCAGGGCCGAATCCACACGCTTGACGATTTCGGCCTTGGACAGCCCAAGAATCTGCAACGGCAGGGCAATGTTGTTGAACACCGTGCGATCGAACAGCAACTGGTGGTTCTGGAACACCACGCCGATCTGGCGGCGCAGGAACGGGATCTGCGCATTGCTGATGGTAGCCAGGTCCTGGCCCGCCAGCAGCAACTTGCCCGTGGTCGGGCGTTCCATGGCCAGCAGCAGGCGCAACAGCGTACTTTTGCCGGCCCCCGAGTGACCGGTGACAAACAAGAACTCGCCGCGGCGCACTCGAAAGCTCAGCTCATGCAAGCCCACATGCCCGTTGGCATAGCGTTTACCGACCTGTTCGAATCGAATCATGAACGCTCCCGCTCGGCAAACAGTGCCTGGACAAAGGGTTCGGCTTCAAAGGTGCGCAGGTCGTCGATGCCTTCACCGACGCCGATATAACGAATCGGCAACCCGAACTGCTTGGCCAGGGCGAAGATCACGCCACCTTTGGCCGTGCCGTCGAGCTTAGTCAAGGCCAGGCCGGTCAGCTGGACCGTCTGGTTGAATTGCTTGGCCTGGCTGATGGCGTTCTGCCCGGTACCGGCGTCGAGCACCAGCAGCACTTCGTGCGGGGCGTCTGCGTCGAGCTTGCCGATCACGCGGCGGACTTTCTTCAGCTCTTCCATCAGGTTGTCTTTGGTGTGCAGGCGACCGGCGGTATCCGCGATCAGCACGTCGATGTTACGAGCCTTGGCGGCTTGCACGGCGTCGAAGATCACCGAGGCGGAATCGGCACCGGTGTGCTGGGCGATGACCGGGATCTTGTTGCGCTCCCCCCAGACCTGCAATTGCTCGACGGCAGCGGCGCGGAAGGTGTCGCCGGCGGCGAGCATGACTTTCTTGCCTTCCGACTGCAGCTTCTTGGCCAGTTTGCCGATGGTGGTGGTCTTGCCGGCGCCGTTGACGCCCACGACCAGGATCACGAACGGCTTGTTCGGGGTGATCACCAGCGGCGCCTCAACGGGCTTGAGCATCGCAGCCAGCTCGGCCTGCAAGGATTTGTAGAGGGCGTCGGCATCGGTCAACTGCTTGCGCGCGACCTTCTGGGTCAGGCTCTGGATGATCACGGCGGTGGCTTCGACGCCCACGTCGGCGGTCAGCAGGCGGGTTTCGATGTCTTCCAGCAGCTCATCGTCGATGACTTTCTTGCCGAGGAACAGGCTGGCCATGCCTTCGCCGATGCTGGCGCTGGTCTTGCTCAGGCCTTGCTTGAGGCGGGCGAAGAAGCCGGTCTTGCTGGTTTCGGTGGAGGCGACGGGCGCTTCGACGACGGCGGGAGCGGCAACCACTGGCTCGACGAGCGCGGGCACGGGGGCGGGAGCTTCGACAACGACCGGCTGTGGCTCAACGGTCACCGGAATCGGCGGCACCACATGCTCGGCCTGCACATCTTCAACCAGCGCCACAGGCTCTTCGGGCACCGGCAGCTCAGGCCACGGCTTGTGTTCGGGCTCAGGCTCCACCTCGGCCACCGGCTGCAACACCGGCTCAGCCATCGGCAACACCACCGGCGCCGGCGCTTCGGCAACGGGCTCGGCTTCTACTATAGGCTCGGGGATCGGCTCAGCTTGAACCTGTGGCTGTTCAGCGACGGTTTCCTGCGGCTTTTTGCGCAGCCATCCGAACAGGCCTTTCTTCTCGCCAGCCGCAGCTGGGGTCTTCTTGTCGTCGTTGGAACCAAACATGGAGACGGCTATCTCAAGGTAGCGACGCGCCAAGGGGCACATCGGTAAATAAAATTCGATGCGTAACAGACTGTTTTTTAGCCAGCTCGTTCATGCGCAACATTTTGTAAGGCCTAAATAGGGCCTTAACAAGACAGCCATAGTGGCCGTCCCTAGGTCGGATCAGTATCCTAGCACCTCCTCGCCCGCCGACGCTAAGACCAAGCGGGCAGCCCAACAGGTTTAAAAACGAATGAATGCTCTAGCCCGCCACGCCGCAGGCCTGCTGTTCAGCACAGTTTGTCTGCCCCTTTCAGCCTTGGCTGCCGACCCACAACCCACCCATGAATTCACCCTGGATAACGGCCTCAAGGTGGTCGTGCGCGAAGACCATCGCGCGCCGGTGGTGGTTTCCCAGGTCTGGTACAAGGTCGGTTCGAGCTACGAAACCCCGGGCCAGACCGGTTTGTCCCACGCCCTGGAGCACATGATGTTCAAGGGCAGCGCCAAGGTCGGCCCCGGCGAAGCCTCGCTGATCCTGCGTGACCTGGGCGCCGAAGAAAACGCCTTCACCAGCGATGACTACACCGCCTACTACCAGGTGCTGGCCCGTGACCGCCTGGGCGTTGCCTTTGAGCTGGAAGCCGACCGCATGGCCAGCCTGCGCCTGCCGGCCGACGAGTTCAGCCGCGAAATCGAGGTAATCAAGGAAGAACGCCGCCTGCGCACCGACGACAACCCGATGTCCAAGGCCTTCGAGCGCTTCAAGGCGATGGCCTTCCCGGCCAGCGGCTATCACACCCCGACCATCGGCTGGATGGCCGACCTCGACCGCATGAAGGTCGAGGAGCTGCGCCACTGGTACCAGTCCTGGTATGTACCGAACAACGCCACGTTGGTGGTGGTCGGCGACGTCACCCCGGACGAGGTAAAAAACCTGGCCCAGCGCTACTTCGGCCCGATCCCCAAGCGTGACGTACCGCCCGCCAAGGTTCCGATGGAGCTGGCCGAGCCCGGCGAGCGCCTGCTGACCATGCATGTGCAGACCCAATTGCCGAGCGTGATCCTGGGCTTCAACGTACCTGGCCTGGCCACCGCCGAAGACAAGCGTTCGGTCCAGGCCCTGCGCCTGATCTCGGCCCTGCTGGACGGCGGCTACAGTGCACGGATCTCCGAGCAACTGGAGCGTGGCGAAGAGCTGGTATCCGCCGCGTCCACCAACTACGACGCCTACACCCGGGGCGACAGCCTGTTCACCCTCTCGGCCACCCCGAACCAGCAGAAGAAAAAGACCGTTGCCCAAGCCGAAGCCGGCCTGTGGCGCCTGCTGGAAGAGTTGAAGGCCAAGCCACCGACCGCCGAAGAACTGGAACGCATCCGTGCCCAGGTCATTGCCGGCCTGGTGTACCAACGCGATTCCATCACCAGCCAGGCCACGGCCATCGGCTCCCTGGAAACCGTGGGCCTGTCCTGGAAACTCATGGACACCGAACTGGCCGACCTGCAAAGCGTGACCCCGGAAGATATCCAGAAGGCCGCGCGCACCTATTTCACCCGCGAACGTCTGAGCGTCGCCCATGTTTTGCCTGAGGAGACCGCTCATGAGTGATCGCAAAAGCAGCCGCCTGATCCTGCCGGGCCTGATCGTCGTCACGTTGATCGCGGCGAGCGCCGTGTACTTCCTGCGCCCGAGTGACTCCGTCGCCAGCCAGGCATTGGACAAGGCTCAATCGACCAACAAACTGCAATCCCTGGCGGAACTGGACGGCAAGGCGCCGACCAACCGCAAGCTCGACGTGCAAACCTGGACCACCGCCGAAGGCGCCAAGGTGCTGTTCGTCGAAGCCCATGAGTTGCCGATGTTCGACATGCGCATCCTGTTCGCCGCCGGCAGCAGCCAGGACGGCAACGTGCCGGGCCTGGCGCTGATGACCAACGCCATGCTCAACGAAGGCGTACCGGGCAAGGATGTGAGCCAGATTGCCAGTGGTTTTGAAGGCCTGGGCGCCGACTTTGGCAATGGCGCTTATCGCGATATGGCGCTGGTGTCCCTGCGCAGCCTCAGCGACAGCGCTAAACGCGACGCCGCCCTGGCGCTGTTTGACGAGGTGATCGGCAAGCCGACCTTCCCCGCCGACTCCCTGGCGCGGATCAAGAACCAGATCCTCGCCGGCTTTGAATACCAGAAGCAGAATCCCGGTAAGCTGGCGAGCCTGGAGCTGTTCAAGCGCCTGTACGGCGATCACCCCTATGCTCACCCGAGTGAAGGCACGCCGCAAAGCGTTCCGAAGATTACCCTCGCGCAGTTGCAGGCGTTCCACGCCAAGGCTTATGCGGCGGGTAATGCGGTGATTGCCGTGGTCGGCGACTTGACCCGCGCCGAAGCCGAAGCGATGACCGCCAAAGTGTCGGCCGCGCTGCCCAAGGGCCCGGCCATGGCGAAGATCGCCCAGCCGACCGAGCCCAAGGCCGGCCTGAGCCATATCGAGTTCCCGTCCAAACAGACTCACCTGCTGTTCGCCCAATTGGGCATCGACCGCGCCGACCCGGACTACGCAGCCCTGTCCCTGGGCAACCAGATTCTCGGCGGCGGCGGCTTCGGAACCCGCTTGATGAGCGAAGTGCGCGAGAAACGTGGCCTGACCTATGGGGTGTATTCCGGTTTCTCGCCGATGCAAGTGCGTGGCCCGTTCATGATCAACCTGCAGACCCGCGCCGAAATGAGCGGCGGCACCCTGCGCCTGGTCGAAGACGTGCTCGCCGACTACCTCAAGACCGGCCCGACGCAAAAGGAACTGGATGACGCCAAGCGCGAGCTGGCCGGCAGCTTCCCGCTGTCCACCGCAAGCAACGCCGATATCGTCGGACAGCTGGGCGCCATGGGTTTCTACAACCTGCCGCTGAGCTATCTGGAAGATTTCATGAAACAATCCCAGGCCCTGACCGTAGAGCAGGTCAAGGCTGCCTTGAACAAACACTTGAGCGCCGACAAGATGGTCATCGTGACCGCCGGCCCAACGACTGCGCAAAAGCCACTACCGCCCCCCACTGATAAACCTGCCGAGCAGCCGCTCGGGGTTCCGGAGCATTAATGGCCAGTTCATCTCGCCCGAAAAAACCTGTCCACAACGTGCATAACGGTGTGGGCCAACTGCGCATCATTGGCGGCGAATGGGGCAGCCGCAAGCTGAGCTTCCCCGACGTCGTGGGCCTGCGCCCGACGCCGGACCGCGTACGTGAAACCCTGTTCAACTGGCTGGCGCCGTACATTGCCGGCGCCAAGGTGCTGGACCCATTCGCCGGCAGTGGCGCGCTGTTCCTGGAGGCGCTGTCCCGTGGCGCAGCCCAGGCCCAGGCGCTGGATGCCAGCAATGTCGCGGTGTCCAGCCTCAAGGAACACCTGGGCACCCTGCGCTGCACCAATGGCCAGGTGCAGACCGCCGACGCCCTGCGCTACCTGGAAACCCAGGCGCCCAGTGCCTACGACGTGGTGTTCCTCGACCCACCGTTCAACCAGAACCTGTTGCCGACCGTGTGCGCCTTGCTCGAAGAGCGCCAATGGCTGGCACCGGACGCGTGGATCTACACTGAAAGCGAGACCGCGCCGTCTACCCTGGGCTTGCCGGGCGCCTGGCGCCTGCACCGGGAGCAGAAATCCGGTCGTGTGTATTACGCGCTGTGGCATCGATTGGTCGAAAGCGTCGCTTAAAATCTGTGGTGAGCAAGCCTGCTCACCACAGACAGTGAGTCAGCTCAAAACTGAGAGTGTCATGACACCGTCCTCCGACCAGTTCACCCCCGCCTTCGGCCTCGGCAACCCTCACCTGCAAACCCTTTGGGGGCCGCTGTGGCGGCCGACTACCCATATCGAACGCCAACGCGAACGCCTGTGGCTGGAAGACGGCGACTTTCTCGACCTCGACTGGCATGGCCCCCATGACGCGCAGGCGCCGTTGGTGCTGGTGCTGCACGGGCTGACCGGCTCATCCAATTCCCCCTATGTGGCCGGCCTGCAAAAAGTCCTCGGCGCCCAAGGCTGGGCCAGTGCGGCCTTGAACTGGCGCGGCTGTTCGGGCGAGCCCAACCTGCTGGCGCGCAGCTATCACTCAGGCGCCAGCGAAGACCTCGCCGCCGCGATTGCGCACCTGCGCGCCAAACGGCCGCTGGCGCCGCTGTATGCGGTGGGTTATTCGCTGGGTGGCAATGTGCTGCTTAAGCACCTGGGGGAAACCGGCGAGGCATCCGGGCTGCAAGGCGCGGCGGCGGTGTCGGTGCCGTTTCGCCTGGACCAGTGTGCGGACCGCATCGGGATAGGTTTCTCGCGGGTTTATCAAAAGCACTTCATGGGTGAAATGCTCGCGTATATCCGCGTCAAACAACGCCGTTTTTTACAGGATGGCCGTGCGGACGGGCTGAAAACCCTGGAAGCGCTTGGCTCGCTGGAGAAGATGCGCACCTTCTGGGACTTCGACGGCCGGGTTACCGCGCCGCTGCATGGGTTCTTGAGTGCCGAGGACTATTACCGTCGCGCGTCGAGTCGCTACTACCTGGGCGCGATCCGCACGCCGACGCTGATTATCCAGGCGGCCGACGACCCGTTCGTATTCGCCCACAGCTTGCCCGAGGCCAGCGAGCTGTCGGCGTGCACCGAGTTTGAGCTGACGGCCAAGGGCGGGCACGTGGGCTTCGTCGATGGCTCGCTGAAACGGCCCGGCTACTACCTGGAGCGGCGCATCCCACAATGGTTATTGGCACGACACGGTTAAACACCTGGGAGGGGCAAGCCCCTCCCACATTTGGACTGGGCTTACCGGGCCGGGAACTCAGTCACCCGTAGCAATTGCCCGTGTCGGATCGATAATCCACTCGCTCCACGACCCCGCATACAACTTGCCCAACGGGTAACCCGCCAGGCTCAGGGCGAACAGGTTGTGGCAGGCCGTCACGCCCGAGCCGCAATACGCCACCAGTTCCTCCGGCGAGCGGCCTTGCAACTGCGCAGCGAAGCGTTGCTTGAGTTCGTCGGCCGGTAGGAAACGCCCATCACTGCCCAGGTTTTCGTTGAACGCCGCACATTGCGCACCGGGGATATGCCCGGCGATCGGATCAATGGGCTCAACTTCACCGCGAAAGCGCGGTTGGGCGCGGGCATCGATCAAGGTCAGGCCGGGTTGGCCCAGGCGTTTTTGCAGGTGTTCGGCATCCAGCAGCAGGTGATTGTCCGGCGCGCCATCGAAAGTCCCACGCTCGACTACCGGCGCATCCAGGCTCAGCGGGAAACCCGCGGCATGCCAGGCCTTGAGGCCGCCGTCCAGGATAAACACACCGTCACGCTTGCCCAGCCAGGCCAGCAGCCACCAGGCACGAGCCGCATAAGCGCCAGGGCCGTCGTCATACAGCACGATATCGGTGTCAGCATGGATGCCCCAGGCCCTCAGTTGCTCGGCGAAGGTGTCGGCCGCCGGTAACGGGTGACGACCGGTCACACCTTTGATCACCGACCCGCTGAGATGGCGCTCCAGGTCGGCATATTGCGCACCCTCGATATGCCCTTCGGCGTAGCTGCAACGCCCGTAATCCGGGTCTTCCAGGGCAAAACGGCAATCCAGGATCACCAGCCCCGCCGACGTCTGGCGCTCGGCCAATTGCTGGGGGCTGATCAGTTGGGCAAGCGGCATGATGGACTCCTGTGAACAGATTCGGGAAAGGTCCTACTTCACGTCTTCCAGTGCCTGGTTCAACGGCACGTAAAACTCTTTGAACAGTGCATCCACCGCTTCTTTCGCCTGGGGCGTAACGAAACCCGCCTCCAGCACCAGCACCTGATACACACCGCGCTTGATGGCTTCGGCACTCAGGTGGGCGGAGTTTTCATTGGTGGTGCACAGGAAACGCACCCAGGAGGTGAGGATGATCCAGGCATTGAGGGTCAGGGCTTCGGTTTGCACCGGGTCCATGTTCAGGATGCCTGCATCGACAAACCCCTGGTAGATGGCGCCGCCCTGGATCAGGCAACGCTGGGAAAAACGCCGATAGCCGGTGGCCAGCTCCGGGTCGCTCTCCAGCAGGTGTTCAAGATCGCGGTGCAGAAAACGGTAGCGCCACATGCCGGCCAGTACGGCCTGGAGATAAAAGCGCTTGTCCTCCACGACCATTGCACGCCCCTGGGGCGGACGCAGGAAACTGTCCACCAACGCTTCATATTCGCGAAACAGCACGGAGATGATCGCTTGCTTGTTGGGGAAGTGGTAGTACAGGTTGCCCGGCGAAATTTCCATATGGGCGGCGATATGGTTGGTGCTGATACTGCGCTCGCCCTGCTGGTTAAAAAGCTCCAGGCTGGTTTGCACAATACGCTCGCTGGTCTTTACTCGTGGTGCCATAGGGGAATCAGCTTCTGTACACGTGATAGGGCATCTTACGGCCTATCCTTGCCAGGATAAATCTGCATGTTGCTGCAATGTCATTTGACAATTTAGAGCAATGACTCTAAAAATCCACGCAGACCAATAACAATCGGTGCTGCGCCATGTCTGCCAACGTTGCCTACCTGCAAGATGCCCAGGCGCTGGATCAACTCCAGGACCTGTTCGACGCCCAACGCCGCGCCTACGCCGCCAACCCGATGCCGCCAGCTGCACAGCGCCAACAGTGGCTGAAGGCCTTGCGGGATGTGCTCAGTGACGAGCGCCAGGCACTGATCCATGCGATCAGCCAGGATTTCAGCCAGCGCAGCGCCGACGAAACCCTGTTCGCCGAACTGATGCCCAGCCTGCATGGCATTCACTACGCCAGCAAACACCTAAAAGGCTGGATGAAACCTTCCCGCCGCGCTGTAGGCCTGGCCTTCCAACCTGCGTCAGCCAAAGTCATTTACCAACCCCTGGGCGTGGTCGGCGTGATCGTGCCGTGGAACTACCCGCTGTACCTGGCCATCGGCCCACTGGTCGGTGCGTTGGCCGCAGGCAACCGGGTGATGCTCAAGCTCAGCGAATCCACGCCCGCTACCGGCGAACTGCTCAAGGCGTTACTGGCGAGGATTTTCCCCGAGGACCTGGTGTGCGTGGTGCTCGGCGAGGCCGAGGTGGGCATGGCGTTTTCCAAGCTGCGCTTCGATCACCTGCTGTTTACCGGCGCGACCAGTATTGGCAAGCACGTGATGCGCGCCGCTGCCGAACACCTCACGCCGGTCACCCTGGAACTGGGCGGCAAGTCGCCGGCCATTGTCTCCGCCGACGTACCGCTCAAGGACGCCGCCGAACGCATCGCCTTCGGTAAAGCCTTGAACGCCGGGCAAACCTGCGTGGCCCCGGACTACGTGCTGGTGCCGGAGGACCGCGTGGAGGGTTTCGTCGAGGCCTACAGCAAGGCGGTTCGCGGGTTTTATCCGACGCTGGCCGACAACCCGGACTACACCGCCATCATCAATGAGCGTCAATTGGCCCGGCTCAATGCCTACGTCAAGGACGCCACCGACAAGGGCGCCACCCTGATCCCGCTGTACGACCAGGGCCAGGCACGGCGCATGGCCCATAGCCTGCTGCTGAATGTCAGCGATGACATGACCGTGATGCAGGACGAAATCTTCGGCCCGGTGCTGCCGATCGTGCCTTATCGCGGCATCGACCAAGCCTTTGCCTACATCAACCAGCGCCCTCGCCCGCTGGCCCTGTATTACTTCGGCTACAACAAGCGCGAGCAGGACCGGGTCCTCCACGAGACCCATTCCGGCGGTGTCTGCCTGAACGACACTCTCCTGCACGTGGCCCAGGACGACATGCCCTTTGGCGGCATCGGCCCGTCGGGCATGGGCCACTACCACGGCCATGAAGGGTTCCTGACGTTCAGCAAGGCCAAGGGTGTGCTGGTGAAACAGCGCCTGAACGCGGCGAAATTGATCTACCCGCCCTACGGCAAATCGATCCAGAAACTGATCCAGAAGCTGTTTGTCCGCTGACACCGCCACCCACGGGATAACAATAACAATGAACCCTAGCCTCATTGATTCACCCGCGCTGTCGCGGCGCGGCGTCTTGAAAATCGGTCTGTGTGCCAGCGCTTTCCTGGCCACGGCCGGGCTGGGCGCCAGCCTCAGCGGCTGCTCCAGCAGCACCCCGGCCAGCGGCTTTGCCATGTTGCGCAGCAGTGACCTGCCGTTCCTGCGCGCGGTGATCCCGGTGCTGCTCGAAGGCGTGGCCAGCGCCCAGGATGTGGTCGCCGGGATTGAAGACACGTTGAAAAAACTCGACTACAGCCTGCAACACCTGTCGCCGGAGATGTTCAAGCTCACCCAGCAGCTGTTCGATGTGCTCGGCATGGGCATTACGCGTGGCCCGTTGACCGGCATCTGGGGCAGTTGGGAAAACGCCAGCGCGGAGCAGATCCGCAACTTCCTGCACCGCTGGGAAAACAGCTACCTGAACCTGCTGCGCATGGGCCAGGGCTCGCTGCTCAAGCTGGTGATCATGGCCTGGTACTTCCGGCCCGCCGCCTGGGCGCATTGCGGCTACCCCGGCCCGCCGAAGATCTGATTTGCCTCCCTCACAATAAAAACAAGAGACGCCCCTGATGCCCGTACCCGATCTGTTCCGCGACGGCCTGGCCCGCGGCTGGAAAACCCACGATGGCGCCGCCCTCGACCGCGACCTGACCCTGGAGGCCGACGTGGCCATCATCGGCAGCGGCGCCGGTGGCGGCACCACTGCCGAGATCCTCAGCGCCGCCGGCTACAAAGTACTGTTGATCGAAGAAGGCCCGCTCAAGACCAGCAGCGACTTCAAGCTGCTGGAGGACGAGGCCTACGCCAGCCTGTATCAGGAAGGCATCGGCCGCATGAGCAAGGACGGCGCCATCACCATCCTGCAAGGCCGCGCGGTGGGCGGTACCACGCTGATCAACTGGACCTCCAGCTTCCGTACCCCGGACGCCACCCTCAGCCATTGGGCCAGCGAGTACGCGGTAAAAGGCCACAGCAGTGCAGAGATGGCACCGTGGTTCGAAAAGATGGAGCAGCGCCTGGGCATCGCACCATGGGCCATCCCCCCGAATGCCAACAATGATGTGATCCGCAAAGGCTGCGAAAAGCTCGGCTACAGCTGGCATGTGATCCCGCGCAACGTCCGTGGCTGCTTCAACCTGGGTTATTGCGGCATGGGCTGCCCGGTCAACGCCAAGCAGTCGATGTTGGTGACCACCATCCCGTCCACCCTGGAAAAAGGCGGCGAGCTGCTGTACCTGGCCCGCGCCGAGCAGCTCAAATACAGCGGCGACACCATCAGCAGCCTGGAATGCGTAGCGATGGACGCGCGCTGCGTGGCGCCTACCGGGCGCAAGATCACAGTGAAGGCCAAGCATTACGTGCTGTCGGGCGGCGGCATCAATAGCCCGGCGCTGCTGATGCGCTCGGGTGCCCCCGACCCGCATTCGCGGCTGGGCAAGCGGACCTTTTTGCACTTGGTGAACTTCTCCGCCGCATTGTTCGACGAGGTGATCAACCCGTTCTACGGCGCGCCGCAGTCGATCTACTCCGACCATTTCCAGTGGCAGGACGGCACCACCGGCAAAATGTCCTACAAGCTTGAGGCGCCACCCTTGCATCCAGCATTGGCCAGCACCTTGTTCGGCGGCTATGGCACGCAGAACGCCCTGGACATGGGCCAATTGCCCCATACCCACGCCATGCTCGCGCTGTTGCGTGACGGCTTTCACCCCGACAGCCAGGGCGGCAGCGTGGACTTACGCGGTGACGGTACGCCGGTGCTCGACTATCAGGTTTCGCCCTACGCCTGGGATGGCCTACGCCGGGCCTTCCACAGCATGGCCGAAATCCAGTTCGCGGCGGGTGCCAAATCGGTCAAGCCCATGCACCATGACGCACGGTTCGTGAACACCTTGGCCGAGGCACGCAGCGTCATTGAGGGTTTGAATCTGGAATTGCACCGGACAACCCTGGGCAGCGCCCATGTGATGGGCGGCTGTGCCATGGGCGAAGATCCCAAAAATGCGGTGGCTGACAGCCTCGGTTGCCATCACCAATTGCGCAACCTGTCGATCCACGACGGTTCGCTATTCCCCACCAGTATTGGGGCCAACCCGCAATTATCGGTGTACGGATTAACCGCTCAACTGGCGACAGCCTTGGCCGAACGTCTGAAAACAGCGTGAAAAAACACGCTATTCACGGTGTCTATACGGCTTTCTTATGCATAAGTTGACTTGGCCGACCGGGATGGCTGCGATACCATCCGGTTCCCCAACGGACTCCGCCAGGACGACGCGATGAACCGAGTGTTGTACCCAGGTACCTTCGACCCGATTACCAAAGGCCATGGCGATCTGGTCGAACGCGCCTCTCGTTTGTTCGACCATGTGATCATCGCAGTCGCGGCCAGCCCCAAGAAAAACCCGCTGTTTCCCCTGGAACAGCGCGTGGAGCTGGCGCGTGAGGTCACCAAGCACCTGCCCAACGTGGAAGTGGTGGGCTTTTCCACGTTGCTCGCGCATTTCGCCAAGGAGCAGAACGCCAATGTGTTCCTGCGTGGCCTGCGCGCGGTGTCGGACTTCGAATACGAATTCCAGCTGGCCAACATGAACCGCCAACTGGCGCCGGACGTGGAAAGCCTGTTCCTCACGCCGTCGGAACGTTATTCGTTCATTTCCTCGACGTTGGTCCGTGAAATTGCCGCTTTGGGCGGGGATATCACCAAGTTCGTGCATCCGGCCGTGGCTGATGCGCTGACGCTGCGATTCAAGAAGTAATGTGGTGAGCGGGCTTGCCCCGCGTTCGGCTGCGTAGCAGCCCTAATAAAGACTCGCGTCGCCTCAGGTGAATAACCGGTCGTCTGGTTTTGGGGCCGCTTCGCTGCCCAACGCGGGGCAAGCCCGCTCACCACAGCTCGCACTGCGGGCGCCAATGCGGCACAATTGCGCGCATTAGTTTTCAGATGCCTTGGCTGACAGCCCTGGCAGGAGTTTCCATGTCCCTGATCATCACCGACGATTGCATCAATTGCGACGTCTGCGAACCCGAGTGCCCGAACGCCGCCATCTCCCAGGGCGAAGAGATCTACGTGATCGACCCCAACCTGTGCACCCAGTGCGTCGGTCACTACGACGAGCCGCAGTGCCAGCAGGTGTGTCCGGTGGATTGCATTCCGCTGGATGAAGCCCATCCGGAGACGGAAGAGCAGTTGATGGAGAAGTACCGGAAGATTACCGGTAAGGCTTGAGCTTCTTCAGCGCCTATCAGGGCCTCATCGGGGGCAAGCCCCCTCCCACATTTGAATTCATTCGCAAGTCAAAAAGTGGGAGGGGGCTTGCCCCCGATAGCGATATCAACCACTACACAGCAATCAGCTCTGGCACCTGGGGCAAAACACACTCGCCCGCTGCCCCAGCACCATATTGCGCAGCTCAGTCCCGCAGACCTTGCACGCCTCGCCACCGCGGCCGTAGACGAACAACTCCTGCTGGAAATACCCCGGCTGCCCATCGCCACCGATAAAGTCCCGCAACGTGGTGCCGCCACGCTCGATTGCCGCCGCCAGAATGCGCTTGATCTCGACTGCCAGCTTCAAATAACGCCCGCGTGAAATGCCGCCGGCCGCGCGACGTGGATCAATCCCCGCCGCAAACAACGCCTCAGTCGCATAGATGTTACCTACGCCCACCACCACCGCGTTGTCCATGATGAACGGTTTCACCGCCATCGACTTGCCGCGGGACAGCTGGAACAACCGCTCACCGTCAAACAGCTCGGTCAACGGCTCCGGCCCCAGGCGAATCAGCAGTTCATGGTTGTGCGGGTCCTGGCTCCAGAGCATCGCGCCGAAACGCCGAGGGTCGGTGTAGCGCAGGGCCAGGCCGGATTCCAACTCGATATCCACATGTTCATGCTTGGCCGCCGGCATGCCGACCTCGACCAGGCGCAAGTTGCCCGACATGCCCAGGTGGCTGATCAAAGTGCCCACTTCGGCATTGATCAACAGATACTTGGCGCGCCGCTCCACCAGCACGATGCGCTGGCCGGACAGGCGCACATCCAGGTCTTCCGGGATCGGCCAGCGCAGGCGCCGCTCACGCACCACCACGCGGCTGACCCGCTGGCCTTCCAGGTGCGGCGCAATCCCACGCCGGGTGGTTTCGACTTCTGGTAACTCGGGCATGTGTACCTCGTGAGGGGGGGATCAGTGCGCGCCCAGTTCGCGGATCGACAACTTCAGGCTTTCGAAGTCGTAGTCCGACAGGCCCACATAGTCCAGCACCAGGTGGCCGATGGCATTCCACTCATGGTCCACCGACTGGTTGCCCAGCACGCGGCAGGACGAGCAGATGTGCTCGGCCATCTTCAGGATCGCCAGCAGGTTTTTCAGCTGCGGATTGCGCGACGTCTCATCGCTGAAGATCGCCAGGGCATTGTGGTGGTTGGCGATGGCGTCGGTCACATGCTCCGGCAGGCGCCAGGACTTGGCGGTGTAGTAGCCGACCACCGCATGGTTGGTGTTGAACGCATTGTTTTCGGTGTCGACCACGCGGCAGTCGGGGCCGGCGTTGGCGTAGGCCTCTTCGAGCACCGTCATGTAGTTGGGGAAACGCTTGAGCATCAGCGGCACGCCGCAGTCGTGGAACAGCCCCAGGGCATAGGCCTCGTCCACCGCCTGGGCGCCGGTGCGCTTGGCCAGGGTGAGGCAGGTCATGGCCACGTCCTGGGCGGTGTCCCAGAAGCGGTTGAGGGTGACGATGGTGTCGTCGCTCATCTCGCCCCTGATCGACAGGGCGTTGATCAGGTTGATGATCGAACGGCTGCCCAGCAGGTTCACCGCGCGCTGGATCGAGGCGATCTTGTTGCTCAGGCCGTAATAGGACGAGTTGACGATCTTCAGCAGCGCGCCGGACAGGCCCGGGTCCTGGGAGATCAACCGCGCGATCACTTCCAGGTCCGGGTCGGGCATGTACTGCTCCATCTGCAAATCCACCATGATTTGCGGCTGGGGCGGCACGCTGATGCCTTGGAGGGCCTGCTGGATCTGTTCGGCGGAAAGCTCTTGGGACATAAGTACACACTCTGGGCTAGGTGGGGATTCTAACCCTTATCAACCCTCGGCTGACACCTCCCCGCACATCCGGCAGCCCGGCCATTTCCTACATAACAAGGTATACTCCCGCTCTTTTTTCCGGAGCGACGTCATGTCCCTGCCAAGCCTGCGTCTCAAAGCCAACGCCGATCGTCGTTTGCGCAACGGCCACCTGTGGGTCTACAGCAACGAAATCGACGTGGCCGCCACCCCTCTGCACGGCTTCCAGGCGGGCGACCAGGCCATCCTGGAAGCGGCCGGCGGCAAGACCCTGGGCATCGTGGCCATGAGCCCAAACAACCTGATCTGCGCACGCCTGCTGTCGCGCGACATCAAGTTGCCACTGGACAAGTCGCTGCTGGTGCACCGCCTGAACGTCGCCCTGTCCCTGCGTGATCGCCTGTTCGACAAGCCGTTCTACCGCCTGGTCTACGGCGATTCCGACCTGCTGCCGGGCCTGGTGGTCGACCGTTTCGGCGATATCCTGGTGGTGCAGATCGCCTCGGCGACCATGGAAGCCCATAAAGACGACGTGATCGCCGCCCTGACCCAAGTGCTCAAGCCGAGCGGCATCCTGTTCAAGAACGACTCCGCCGCGCGCGACGCCGAAGGCCTCAACCGCTACGTCGAAACCGTGTTCGGCCTGGTGCCGGAGTGGGTGGCGCTGGAAGAAAACGGCGTGAAATTCGAAGCCCCGGTGATCCAGGGCCAGAAAACCGGCTGGTTCTACGACCACCGCATGAACCGCGCGCGCCTGGCCCCGTATGCCAAAGGCAAACGCGTACTCGACCTGTACAGCTACATCGGCGGCTGGGGCGTGCAAGCCGCGGCCTTCGGCGCCAGTGAAGTGTTCTGCGTCGATGCCTCGGCCTTCGCCCTCGATGGCGTGGAGCGCAACGCCGCGCTGAATGGCGTCGCCGAGAAGATGACCTGCATCGAAGGCGACGTCTTCGAAGCCCTCAAGGAATTGAAAGCCAGCGAAGAACGCTTCGACGTGATCGTCGCCGACCCACCGGCCTTCATCAAACGCAAGAAAGACATGAAGAACGGCGAAGGCGCCTATCGCCGCCTGAACGAGCAAGCCATGCGCCTGCTCAGCAAGGACGGCATCCTGGTCAGCGCCTCGTGCTCCATGCACCTGCCGGAAGATGACCTGCAGAACATCCTGCTGACCAGCGCCCGCCATCTGGACCGCAATATCCAGATGCTGGAACGTGGCGGCCAGGGCCCGGATCATCCGGTGCATCCGGCGATTGTCGAGACGCGGTATATCAAGAGCATTACGTGCCGGTTGTTGCCAAACAGCTAAAGCCAAGCACAGATAAAAATGTGGGAGTGGGCTTGCCCCCTCCCACATTTGTTTTGTGGTTGCCGTGAAAACTTTTCCTACCCAAGCAAGCCACGTCCATTCAGGAAGTTTCTCTCAACACTTTTGATTGAATTCCACTTTTCGCAGACTAGTATCGGTTTCTGGCTTTACTCCGGAAAACAAAAACAATGTCTGGACCCACCCTCTCCCGCTTCATCCTCATCACCTGCATCTCACTGATCAGCTTTTTCCCGATCAATATCCTGCTCCCGTCGTTCCCCGCCCTGTCCGCCCGGTTCGACACGCCCAGCGCAGACATCGCGCTGTCCATCAGCCTGTTCACCCTGGTCTTTTCCATCTCCCAACTGCTCGCCGGTCCACTTTCGGATAAATGGGGACGCAAGGAAGTCCTGATCGGCTGTATCACGCTGTCGATCCTCGGGGCGATAGGCTGCGCCATGGCGCCGGATTACCTGACCTTCCTGCTGTTCCGCACGGTCCAGGCCATGGGCTGCGGCTTCTTCGTATTGGGCCATGCACTGGTGGAAGACCTGTTCGACGAACAGGACCGAGCCCGGGTGCGCCTCTATTACATGACCCTGAGCGGCTCGTTTGTCGCGCTGTCGCCGCTGATCGGCTCCTGGCTGCAAACCACCTTCGACTGGCAAGGGAGCTTCTATGGGTTTGCGCTGATGGCATCGGGCATGTTGATCCATGCGCTCTGTATCCTGCCGTCGAAGTCCTCCAGCCCACACCGCGAACCGGTATCCATCATCGGCACACTCAAGGCCGTGGCGCGCAATCGGGACTTCCTGCGCTATTGGTGGATCGCCGCCCTGGTGTTTGCCTGCTACTTCGCCTTGATCAGCGTGACGCCGCTGATTTTCATGGATGCGCTGAAGCTGTCCGAATACCAATATGCGCTGGTGCTGATGGTGTACGGCCTGGCCTACCTGCTCGGCGGCGTTGCTGCCTCGTACCTGCAAAAACGCATGGCGCTGTCCCGGCAAATCAATATCGGTCTTGGCTTGCTGCTCGTCGCAGGCGCGCTGTTAACGCTGATCGTCAGCATTGAGGCCATGACCACCGTGACCTTGTTGATCCCGATGCTGATCAGCGCCCTGGCCGTCACCCTGGTCAGGCCCGCCGCGATTTCCGCAGCAATGCTGTTGTTCTCCAGCAGCGCGGGCACGGCGGCGTCGGCGGGCAATAGCATCATGTTTCTCACTGCCGCTGTCGGCAGCGCGGCACTGGCCCAGGCCGGCGATCATCTATTGATGAGCATCGCCCTCAGTTTTATCGGATTCAGCCTCTGGGGGCTGGTGACCAATCGGCGGACTACGGCTCACGAACCACCGGCGTGAGCAACATGTCACTGGACTGCAACTGCCGGTAACGAGGCTTGACCAACGAGATCTTGCCCTCACGGATATCGTGGATCAGGGTCTCGGTATCCACATAGCCGTCGGGCAGTTGCGTCCATACGAGAGGGCCGCGATCGTCCCATTCGCCCTTATCGTCCAGGACAAAAATGCGCGGCGGCTTGAAGTCATGGCGATAACTGGTGCGGGGTATCGCAAGCACTTCAGGCTGCCCGTCCTGATCGAAGTCCACCGCCCACAACACACAGCCAGGCTCGCACCCAGAGTCAGTGTTCAGGCTGAGCTCGGCAAACTGCTCGCTGCCCTTGGGCTCAGGGCCGATCCATTCCAGCTCGGGCTTGGGCCGGCGGGCACGCTCTTTTTCATACTGTTCACTGAAACTCAGCGAGGTGTCTTCCATCCGCTCACGCAAGGCACGGCGCGATTCCGGGTCCAGAATGCGCTCCTGGTCCAGGTCGACCTGCAACTTGGCATACGCCGCCTCCCCAGCCTTCTCCAGGCCAAAACGCAGGTAGTGCGCGTCAAACGCTTCAGCCTTGGTACGCCCGTCGAGCAAACGCCGGACCTGATCGTCGACGCTCAGGCGCACCGGATCGAGGATCGGCGTGTTGACCAACACCACCAGCCCACAAAACAGCAGCGCCAAGGCCGGGTTGGTAACACGCAGGTTGGCCAGCCAGACCGGCGAACGCAACACCACCGCCCACACGGCCGCCAGGCCATACAAACCACAGAGTAACGCCGCCGCCAGTGCAATGAAGCGCTGTGGCGATAAGGCATATTGCTCGACCCGCAACCAGCTCGAATAAAACGCCAGGGCGGAGAGAATCGGCAGGCACAGCAGGCTCAATTCGATAAACCGCGTTAACCATTTGGGGTACGGTGGAGGTTGAACGCCCTCCTGAAAAACACCATTGAGCAAGAACAGCTGCGCCCCCGCCAGCACCAGCAGAATCGGCGTGGAATAACCCGTCGCCCAAATCCGACCGAGCCCGGTGAACGGCAAGGTCAGGGTAAACAGCAGGCTGATCAGGGCGATCAACGGCAACAACAAGCCACAGGCGCTGAACAGCATGCCGCGCATCTGGCCGATGACTTTCTCGCTGCGCGCCGCCAGGTACATGCCCAAGGCGAACACCAACGGCAAGCTGATGCACAGGAATAGCTGGCTCCAGAAGTGGCGCTCAAAAAATTCGATGCCCAGCATCAGGAACAGTCGGCCCCATAGCTTGAGCAGCAACATGAACACCCCCACCAGGATCAGGGCATACAGCACGATGAATACGCTGTTCCAGGCCTGCTGGAACAGGTCTTCATAACGCCAGCGTTGCCCTTTTTCGGCGGGCCAGGCGAACAGAAACGTGGCACAGACATAGCTCAACACCACCACGCTGATAAACCAGGAATTGATCGCCCAGCGGTTATTGCCGACATGGTCGAGGCCGTAGCAGACCCACAGCGTCATGCCACCCATCAACAGGGTGAATGCCAGCGTAGGCAGCAACGACCGCCACTGTCGGGCTTTTTCCCCCAGCAGTTGCAAGGTGGTACCGCCCACCAACACCACGGTGTAGGTGACAAAAAACACGGTTTCGCTCAAGCGATAGAGCTGATCGGAGTAATAGAAGACGATTCCCTGGATCAGACCGATCAGCAGGTAGAACCCAAGAAAACGATGGATACCGGGCATTCCAATTCCTTTGGAGAGGGGTAGGGGCAAAGGGCCGCCAGTCTAAACAAAGCCAGCGGCCCTGAGTATCCCGTTCCCTCCAGCCGCCAGCGGTGTAGAATCGGCCCTATTCATCGCCAGTCATCCCCCGGCGGGTTTATGAGCTCAAGGCCACTGCGCGCGGCGATCCCGCAGCGTTTGAGGCAACCTCCGGACACACGGCTATTTCTGAGTGCTCCAGACGTCAATAGAAGCTCACTCCCCTGTTTAGTACCTGATTAGCCGCCCGGAGTGCTCCATGCCAGATTACCGCTCGAAAACATCCACCCACGGCCGCAACATGGCCGGCGCCCGCGCACTGTGGCGTGCCACGGGGATGAAAGATGACGACTTCAAGAAGCCGATCATCGCCATTGCCAACTCCTTTACCCAGTTCGTACCCGGCCACGTGCACCTCAAGGACCTGGGCCAACTGGTCGCCCGCGAGATCGAACGCGCTGGCGGCGTGGCAAAAGAATTCAACACCATCGCCGTGGACGACGGCATCGCCATGGGCCATGACGGCATGCTGTATTCCCTGCCGAGCCGCGAGATCATCGCCGACTCCGTGGAGTACATGGTCAACGCCCACTGCGCCGACGCCATCGTGTGCATCTCGAACTGCGACAAGATCACCCCCGGCATGCTGATGGCCGCCCTGCGCCTGAACATCCCGGTGATCTTCGTCTCCGGCGGCCCGATGGAAGCCGGCAAGACCAAACTCGCCTCCCATGGCCTGGACCTGGTCGACGCCATGGTCATCGCCGCCGATTCCAGCGCTTCTGACGAGAAGGTCGCGGAATACGAGCGCAGCGCCTGCCCGACCTGCGGGTCGTGCTCCGGCATGTTCACCGCCAACTCGATGAACTGCCTGGTCGAAGCCCTCGGCCTGGCATTACCGGGCAACGGTTCGACCCTGGCCACCCACAGCGACCGCGAGCAGCTGTTCCTGCAGGCCGGCCGCACCATCGTCGAGCTGTGCAAGCGCTACTACGGCGAGAACGATGAGTCGGTGTTGCCGCGCAATATCGCCAACTTCAAGGCGTTCGAAAACGCCATGACCCTGGACATCGCCATGGGCGGTTCCACCAACACCATCCTGCACTTGCTGGCTGCGGCCCAGGAAGCCGAGATCGATTTCGACCTGCGCGACATCGACCGCCTGTCCCGCCATGTGCCGCAACTGTGCAAGGTCGCGCCGAACATCCAGAAGTACCACATGGAAGACGTGCACCGCGCCGGCGGGATCTTCTCGATCCTCGGCTCCCTGGCCCGTGGCGGCCTGCTGCACACCGACCTGCCGACCGTGCACAGCAAATCCCTGGCCGAAGGCATCGCCAAGTGGGACATCACCCTGACTGACGACGAAGCCGTGCACACCTTCTTCAAGGCTGGCCCGGCCGGTATCCCGACCCAGACCGCGTTCAGCCAGTCGACCCGTTGGGACACCCTGGACGCCGACCGTGAAAACGGCTGCATCCGCAGTGTCGAGCACGCCTACTCCAAGGAAGGCGGCCTGGCCGTGCTGTACGGCAACATTGCCCTCGACGGCTGCGTGGTGAAAACCGCCGGCGTGGATGAATCCATCCACGTCTTCGAAGGCCGCGCCAAGATCTACGAAAGCCAGGACAGCTCGGTACGCGGCATCCTCGCCGACGAAGTCAAGGAAGGCGACATCGTGATCATCCGCTACGAAGGCCCGAAAGGCGGCCCGGGTATGCAAGAGATGCTCTACCCGACGTCGTACCTGAAGTCCAAGGGCCTGGGCAAAGCCTGCGCCCTGCTCACCGACGGCCGTTTCTCCGGCGGCACCTCGGGCCTGTCCATCGGCCACGCGTCACCTGAAGCCGCTGCCGGCGGTGCGATTGGCCTGGTGCAGGACGGCGACAAGGTCCTGATCGACATTCCGAACCGCTCGATCAACCTGTTGATCAGCGATGAAGAGCTGGCAGCGCGCCGGGTCGAGCAGGACAAGAAGGGCTGGAAGCCGGTTGAAAAACGTCCACGTAAAGTGACCACCGCACTGAAGGCTTATGCCCTGCTGGCCACCAGCGCCGATAAGGGTGCTGTGCGTAACAAGGCGATGCTCGACGGCCTGTAAGCCTCGCGCATAAAAAAGCCCCGCCTGGTGCGGGGCTTTTTTTGCCTGTCCGTTCAACCGGTTTTTGCCTTTTACCCTGGGCGCGATAAAGTGCGCGCCAGAATTCTCATGGATGGCTCCCGCATGGACGCACGTTTGACCTTTCTATACCCGACCGCAGGGTGTGCTTCGTTACTGACCCTCATCCTGACCGGTTGCAGTACCCCTCCGACCTCTCAAGCACCTCAAGTGCATCCGGCCTTGGCTCTGTTTAATGAGGCACTGACGCTACCGGCGATGGACCACTCCATCGTGCGCGAAGGTGATCGGATCACCTACATGGTCGAGTTGAAACAAAGCCCGGCAATTGTTCGGTTCGACGCATCGTGCACCCAAGGTCCAGGAAGAATGTCCTACCCGACTCGGACCAGTTTCAGACCATTTGCCAACTTGGATGGAACGGGCACCGATTTACCTGCCCCGCAAGCTCAGCAATTGCAGCACAGCGCGCAACTGCAGAACGTCTGCAAAGCACGGCCCGCACCCGATTGGCGAGCGTTGACGGCAGCGGTTGATCAGGATTGGTTGCTTCTGGACCGCAATAGCCTGGAACAAAACGGTGGGCTCTTGTACGTATGGGCCGCGCACCGTTATCAGCACTACCAGATCATCAAGAACTCGTTGTTGGTGGCGCAAAACCAAGAGCGACTGGCCCTTGATTGCACAAAGCAAACGATCACACGCCTGAGCCAATTCAATCTCGACGACGCTCGGCAGGTCGCCAACGGCAGTGTCCAGGTCCAGCTCGATCCAACGCCGCTGAAGCAGGCTTCTGCCGACCACCAAGAGGTATTCAAGGCTGCTTGCCAATCACCCGCAGCGCTGGGCCGGCTGCCTGAGGCCAAGCCGCGCCAGCCACTGGCGCCGGCCATCAGCACACCGGTTGCCAATCCGGCAGTGTTAGCGGCCATCCGAGCCCTGGAACTGCCGGTGCCTCCAAGCGCCCTGGGCCGATTGGACTACGACTATGAGGCCGTGCTCTTCAACGGCGCGCGCATCGGTGATCAGACAAAACAGACACTCATCAGCACTGATGCCGCGTCCGCTCAGACCCTCGTGCAAACCGAGGACTCAGCACTTGGGTTTTCTCTAGACCTGACGTTCAGAGGCCTGTTTGAGTTGGCAAGCCACAAGATCGACCGCAAAACCGCTGAGAAAAAGACAGAATCACGTGCCTTGGTGGCGTTGAGCTTTCAAGGCGACTGGCGCAACTTGCCCCTCGACAGCCACGTCAGTTACACACGAACCTGGTCAAAATCCGTCAACCCGGACGGCAGCCCTTCGCTCGAAACCAGCGAGCCAAGGACGGTAACCTGCCGCGTTGTCCGTGAGCAACCCGCAAGCAGCTTGAATCCAGCCTTACACGGTTCGGCCAGAATGCTGGAGTGCATCATAATGAAAATGCCCAAACAGGACTGGACCTTTAAATCATGGTACCTGGCCGACTATGGGCTGTTCGCTCAGGTGCAGGAGAACACAATGCTTGGCGTGTGGAACTGGGATCTGAAATCGGCGCAATGATATCTATATTTAGGCGGGACTTTGTGGTGCTCTCAAGGCCGCCATCGAGGCAAGCCTCCTCCCACATTTCGAGTTGTGAACACCTTGAAATGCGGGAGCTGGCCAGCCTGGGATGCAGGCGACCCGGTGTTACTGAATCTCGTCAGGCTTGACGATCACCCAGTTCTTGTCCGCCGTCACCGGCAAGCCTTCCTTGGCTTGCGCCGCGGCATGCTTGGCGATCATGCCGTTGAGTTGGGTCATGTATTTGTCCTTGCGGTTGATCCACAGGTGGATGCCGCCCTTGGCCACGTCCACATCGTGGAACAGCATGTAACCGTCGCTGGTCGGCGTATCGCCGCCGACGATCACCGGTTTTTTCCATTCATCGATGTAGGTGAGGATCGCCGCGTGCTTGCCGGCCATCCAGGTGGCAGGGGTCCACAGGTAGGGGGTCAGCTCCAGGCCGAGGTTGGCTTTTTCGTCGTATTTACCGGCGGCGATCTGTTTACGTGCGGTGGTCAGTTCGCCCGTGTTGCGGTCCTTGAGCAAGGTCGTTACGCCAATGACATTCTCGGGTTTGACGTTGTAGCCGTACTTCGGATCGGCGGCGACCATGCGCACCAGCTCTTCCGACGCGGCGGTCATCACGTACACCTCGATGCCGTTTTCCATCAGCTTGTTGTACAGCTCGGCCTGGCCGGTGAAGACCTTCGGCGGCTGTACCTCGGACTGCTTGACCACGTCGCCTTCGAAATAGCTGACCGGCACCGGTTTGCCGGAGGCCATCAGTTCATCCACCTGGACCTTGAGTTCCTTGAGGGTGAAGCCGGAAAACACCTGCGCAACCCACGGGTAGCAGACCATGTCGTCGACTTCGCAAAGGCGGTAGTAGTAACTGAACAGACTTTCCTTATGGTCGGCGGTGTCTTTGAACGGCATCAGCTTGAGCGACGGGTCGAGGCTGTCGCGGGTGATCAGGCCCTTGTTTTCCATGTAGGGCAGCAGGGATTCTTCGAGGTCGTAGCGGTAGCTGGTGTTGTCCATGTCGAACACCGCGAAGTTACCCTTGTTGGCGTTGGCGGCGATCATCTCGTTCAGTTGTTTGGCGGCGGGTGCCGGCCAGTGTTTCAACTCGGTGGCGGCGAACGCCTGGCTGGCGAGTCCGAGGCAGAATGCGGCGGCTAGTAATTTCGGCGCGAGCTTCATAGGCGTTGTCTCCCTGAGTGAAAGACATGGACGCTAACAAATCCCTGTGACAGTTCCCAACGCGAGCACGACGGTGTGCGTCCTGATTCCGTCATGGGCATACGCCGGAGCGTCAGCAGCTTATTCCAAAAACGACAGTCGCCATTCCATATTGGTATTAAATCAATATATTTCAAGCTGTTAGGATTTCCGGTTCGCAATCGCAGGCTCACGCGATTGGCTGCCTTCTCAACGGAGCTTCAATGAATCTGCCCCTGATTCTCAACTTGCTGGTGTTCGTGGCCCTGTTGCTGGGCCTGGCACAAACCCGTCGCCCCCACTGGAGCCTCGCCAAGAAGGTTCTGTTCGCCCTGGTCCTCGGTGTAGCGTTCGGTACGGCCTTGCACGCCATTTACGGCGACGGCAACCCCGTGCTCAAAGCCTCCATTGGCTGGTTCGACCTGGTCGGCAACGGCTACGTGCAACTGTTGCAAATGATCGTGATCCCGCTGGTATTCGCCTCGATCCTCAGTGCCGTGGCGCGCCTGCATAACGCCTCGTCCCTGGGCAAGATCAGCTTCCTGACCATTGGTACGCTGCTGTTCACCACCGCAATTGCCGCGCTGATCGGTATCGGCCTGACCAACCTGTTCGGCCTCACCGCCGAAGGCCTGGTGGCCGGCACCCAGGAAATGGCACGCCTGCAAGTGATCCAGAGCGATTACGCCGGCAAGGTCGCCGACCTGAATATCCCGCAGTTGCTGCTCTCGTTCGTGCCGGCCAACCCGTTCGCCGACCTGGCCCGGGCCAAGCCGACGTCGATCATCAGCGTGGTGATTTTCGCCGCCTTCCTTGGGGTTGCCGCGCTGCAACTGCTCAAGGATGACGTGGAAAAAGGCCAGAAGGTGCTCAACGCCATCGACACCCTGCAAGCCTGGGTGATGCGCCTGGTGCGCCTGGTGATGAAGCTGACGCCGTACGGTGTGCTGGCGCTGATGACCAAGGTGGTCGCCGGTTCCAACCTGCAGGACATCATCAAGCTCGGCAGTTTTGTGGTGGTGTCGTACCTGGCCCTGGGCCTGATGTTTGTGGTGCATGGCCTGCTGCTGTCGTTGGCCGGCATCAACCCGCTGCGCTTCTTCCGCAAGGTCTGGCCAGTGCTGACCTTTGCCTTCACCAGCCGCTCCAGCGCGGCGGCCATCCCGCTGAGCATTGAAGCGCAGACCCGCCGCCTGGGCATCCCGCAATCCATCGCCGGCTTCGCCGCCTCGTTTGGCGCGACCATCGGCCAGAACGGTTGCGCCGGTCTCTACCCTGCCATGTTGGCGGTGATGGTAGCGCCGACCGTGGGCATAAACCCGCTGGACCCGCTGTGGATCGCGACCCTGGTGGCGATTGTGACCCTGAGTTCGGCCGGTGTGGCGGGCGTGGGCGGCGGCGCGACCTTTGCCGCGTTGATCGTGCTCCCGGCCATGGGCTTGCCGGTGTCACTGGTGGCGCTGCTGATTTCCGTGGAGCCGCTGATCGACATGGGCCGTACGGCGCTGAACGTGAATGGTTCGATGACGGCGGGGGCAATTACCAGCCAGATCATGGGGCAGACGGATAAAGCGTTGTTGGATGCGGATGAGCATGCGGAGTTAGCGCAGGCCTGATAGGCCGCCATCGGGGGCAAGCCCCCTCCCACAGTTGGAATGCACTTCAATGTGGGAGGGGGCTTGCCCCCGATGCTTTTAGGCTTTTTCCCAGACTTCGAAGTTGTAAGCCGGCTTATCACCTTCGGCTGGGTTCGGCAGATTGGAAACCAACTTCCACTGGCTCGCATCAAACGCCGGAAACCACGCATCCCCTTCCGGGCTCAGCGCCACGCGTGTCAGGTACAGGCGATCCGCCTGTTCCAGCCCCTGCGCATACAACTGCGCACCGCCGATGAGCATCAGCTCATCCGCGCCCTGCTCCAGCGCCCAGGCTTCAGCCCGCGCCACGGCGGCATCGAGTGACGGAAAAACTTCCGCACCTTCCAGCGCCAGGTCGGTCTGACGGCTGACCACAATGTTCAAGCGCCCCGGCAGCGGTCGGCCCAGGGAGTCCCAGGTCTTGCGCCCCATGATGATCGGCTTGCCGAGCGTGGTGGCCTTGAAGTATTTGAAATCCCCCGGCAAATGCCAGGGCATGCTGTTGTCGACGCCGATCACGCGGTTTTCACCGAGGGCTGCGATCAGGCTTAAAGGGAGAGTTTTTTTCATGGCGACGAGAATACCAGAGCCACGAACCAGCGGTTATGCTCCAAGCTCACTTGCACGACAGGAAGACGCGTGACCGCACTGACCCCCCTGCACAAACTCTGGCTGACGGAAACCGTGCGCCTGCGTGAAGAACACGCCGGCCCCCTGGAAGACCAGGAAGCCAATCGCCTCGCCCGCACCGCGGGCGGCGACCTGCCGACGCGCATCCAGCAGCGCGCCCTGCACCTGGCCGAGCGCGATGGCCTGACCGCCGCCCTCACGCGCTGGCTGCAAGGCGCACGCCTGGCGCTGGTGCTGCTGGCGGTGGTGGCCGTCATCAGCGGCGCGGGCCTGGCCTTTGCTGCGCTGGGCAACGGCTTGACCCCGGTGAATGTGTTCTGGGCCCTGGGCAGCCTGCTCGGCCTGAACCTGATCCTGCTGTTGAGCTGGGCGTTGGGGCTGTTGTTTGCCGGCGAGCACGGCGCCAGCCTCGGGCGCTTGTGGTTGTGGCTCAGTGAAAAACTGGCGCGCGATGCCAAGGCTGCCCAACTGGCCCCGGCGTTGCTGCTGTTGCTGCAACGGCAGAAACTCAATCGCTGGGCGGTCGGTGTGCTGGTCAACAGCCTGTGGTTGCTGGCGCTGCTCAGCGCGCTGGTGATTCTGCTGACGCTGCTCGCCACCCGCCGTTACGGCTTTGTGTGGGAAACCACCATCCTCGGCGCCGACACCTTCGTCGCCGTGACCCAGGCCCTCGGCACCCTGCCCGCCCTGCTGGGCTTCAACGTACCGACCGTCGAGATGATCCGCGCCAGCGGCGATTCCGCCCTGAACATCGAAAGCGCCCGCCAGGCCTGGGCCGCCTGGCTGGTCGGCGTCTTGCTGGTCTACGGCCTGCTGCCCCGCTTGATCCTCGCCCTGCTGTGCCTCTGGCGCTGGAAACGCGGGCGCGCCGCCTTGCATCTCGACCTCAACCTGCCCGGCTACAGCCCACTGCGCGAACGCCTGATGCCCAGCAGCGAGCGCCTTGGCGTCAACGACGCCGCGCCGGAACAACTGCACCACGTCACCGGAGGCGTCAGTGAGCTGGACAGCGACGGCGCCTTGCTCGTCGCCATCGAACTGGACGATCAACATCCCTGGCCGCCCAAGTTGCCGGCGAAGGTTAAGAACGCCGGCATCCTCGACAGCCGCGAATCGCGCAACAAGCTCCTGGAGCAACTCAGCCGCTTCCCGCCCGCGCGCCTGGCCATCGTCTGCGACCCGCGCCGCTCGCCGGACCGTGGCAGCCTGGCACTGATCGCCGAACTTGCACGCAGCGCCGCCGACACCCGTGTCTGGCTGCTGCAAGCCCCGCCCGGCCAGGCGCTGGATGCCGAGCGCCTGGGCGACTGGCACAGCGCGCTGCAACAACTGGAGCTGCCGTTCGCCGACTGCGCGCCGTTGAACTGGCTGGAGACCGGTCATGACTAAGCCACTGAAACTCGCGGTGGTCGGCCACACCAACGTCGGCAAGACCTCGTTGCTGCGCACCCTCACCCGTGACGTCGGGTTCGGTGAAGTCTCCCATCGCCCCAGCACCACGCGGCATGTCGAAGGCGCGCGCTTGTCGGTCGACGGCGAAGCCTTGCTCGATCTCTATGACACCCCCGGCCTGGAAGATGCCATCGCCCTGCTCGACTACCTGGAACGCCTGGATCGCCCCGGTGAACGCTTGGACGGCCCGGCCCGTCTGGCGCGGTTCCTGGAAGGCAGCGAAGCCCGCCAGCGCTTTGAACAGGAAGCCAAGGTGCTGCGCCAACTGCTGGCCTCGGACGCCGGCCTGTATGTGATCGACGCTCGCGAACCGGTGCTGGCCAAGTACCGTGATGAGCTGCAAGTGCTGGCCAGTTGTGGCAAACCGTTGCTGCCGGTGCTCAACTTCGTCAGCAGCAGCGACCACCGCGAGCCGGACTGGCGTGAAGCCCTGGCACGCCTGGGCCTGCATGCGCTGGTGCGTTTCGACAGCGTCGCGCCGCCGGAAGACGGCGAACGTCGCCTGTATGAAAGTCTCGCCCTGCTGCTGGAAAACGCCCGACCGCAGTTGCAGCGCCTGATCCTCGACCAGGAAGCCCAACGCCAGGCCCGTCAACAGAGTGCCGCGCGGTTGATTGCCGAATTGCTGATCGACTGCGCCGCGTGCCGACGCAGCGTGGTGACTGAAGATGAGCAACAAGCCATCAGCGATTTGCGCAAGGCGGTGCGTCAGCGCGAACAAAAATGCGTGGAGGCCCTGCTCAAGCTGTTCGGCTTCCGCCCGCAGGACGCCGCCGCCAGCGACTTGCCGTTGCTCGACGGCCGTTGGGGGGATGACCTGTTCAACCCGGAAACCCTCAAGCAACTCGGCGTGCGCGTCGGTGGTGGCATCGCTGCAGGCGCAGCGGCCGGAGCCGGTGTGGACCTGCTGGTCGGCGGGCTGACCCTCGGCGCCGCCGCCCTGGCGGGCGCCATCGCCGGTGGCGCGTTGCAGACTGCACGCAGCTACGGCAGCCGCCTGCTGGGCAAGATCAAGGGCCAACGCGAGCTGACCGTGGATGACAGCGTGCTGCGCCTGCTCGCCCTGCGCCAGCGCCAGTTGCTCAAGGCCCTGAACCTGCGCGGTCATGCGGCGATGCACAGCATCAAGGTCGATACGCCCCAGGACAAGACCTGGCGCGAAGGCAAATTGCCGGACGCGTTGCACAAGGCCCGGGCCCACCCGCAGTGGTCATCCCTCAACCCCCAGGCCAGACTGAGCCAGGCCGAACGCCAGGAACAGGTCGAAGCCCTGGCCCAGCGCCTCGACGAGACTTAAGCCGCCAGCAGCTGCCGGGCCTTGGCCTTGAGCACTTGCAGGTCGAGCACCGGCACGTGCATTTGCTTGGCCTGTTCGTCCCAGTGGCGCAGGCGCAGGCTGACCTGGTACAGCGGGTCTTGTTCAAAGGCGCGGGCCTCCTCGGCCGTCATCACGCCGCCCTGGTAACCGAGGGTGCGGCGGCTGGCTTCGCTCAAGCGTGCGTAGTAGTCCGGCTGGCTGAACGTCAGGTAGCGCTTGGCCTGGACGTGGTACTCCACCAGCCTGGCCAGGCGCTCACTGAAGCCTGCACGGCGCAAATAATCCGCGCCCAACCGCTCATGGCTGACCACGCCATAACCGCCCATGTTCTCGCCACCCTGGCCGCACAGATGGCCGATATCGTGGAAAAACGCCGCCAGCACCACTTCATCATCGAAGCCTTCGGCCATGGCCAACTGCGCGGCCTGGGACATGTGCTCGATCTGCGACACCGGCTCGCCGATGTAATCCGCCGCGCCGTGCTGCTCGTACAAAGCGAAGATTGTGGCAATCGCCTGTTCCGGGCTCATCACGCCGGCCCCCACAGGGTTGTGATATTGCGCTCGGCCATCGCCGGCCCCACGCTCATGCCCACACCGGTGTGCATCAAGGCGGCGCTCACGCCAGGTGCGGCCTGCACAAATGAAAACGGCGCCGGGCCCCGGGCGCCGTAGACGCCCTGCCAGCGTTCCATTACCTGGATCTTGCAACCCAAGGTCTGTTCGGCCAACTCGATCATCCAGTCATCCACCTGCTCGGCATTGAACGGCGAGGCATCGCTGCCGTAGTCGTGGGAGTCGCCGATGATCAGTTCGCCATGGGGCGTCGGGCTGATCAGCAGGTGAATCCCGTGTGCATGCAGGTGCGGCGCCTCGCGCAGGATTTGTGCCTGTACCGGCGCGGCTTCAGGCAGGTCGGCAAAAGCGCCGTAGTGCACGCAACTGAGGCCGGTGAGCAAGGCGTGTTGCAGGTTGAGGTTGAGTGCAGGCCGGGCGCGCAGCATTTGCAGGCGGCAGATCTGCGGGTTGAGTTCGGCGATGGCCTCGGCCAACAGGGTTTGATAATCGTGGCCGGAACAGACGATGACCTGCTCGCCACGAAAGCTGCCCGCCGTGCTGTGCACCTGGCCCGGTTCGACATCGCGCACCAGGGTGGAGAAGTAAAACTCCACACCCAGTTGCTGACTCAGGTAGTGGATCAGCGCCGGTATCGCCTCGCGCGAATACAGTTGCTGGTCGTCCAGGCCATGCAGCGCGGCGCGGTGATGGCGGAACTGGCCGCCATACAGATCCTTCAGCGCCGCGCCTTGCAACAGGTCGACGTTATAGCCGTGTTCACGCGCGCGGCCGGCGCAGAAGGCTTCCAGCAGATGCTCTTCGGCTTCGGTGCGGGCGAATAGATACGAGCCGTTGCGCTTCAATTGAAGGTCCGCCTCCTGTGCCCAATGCCCCCAGATTTCACGGCTTTGCCGCGCCAGGTCGAGCATCGGCCCCGGCGGCTGCCCGGTGACCAGGGCCTGGCCGAAGTTGCGTACCGAGGCCCCCAGGGGTGTGGCGCTACGCTCGAACACCTTGACCTTGAGCCCGCGCCTGGCGGCGGCGTAGGCGTGGGACAGGCCGAGGATGCCGGCGCCGATGATGAGCAGGTCGCTGTGGTGTGTCATTTAGTGATGTCCTGTTTTCAAGACCGCTATCGGGGGCAAGCCCCCTCCCACATTTCGATTTGTGAATGCAGTCAAGTGTGGGAAGGGGCTTGCTCCCGATGAGGCAAGTAGCCCTGACGAAAACCTTACTGCCCCGCCACCTTCTCCGACTTCCCGTCATAGCGCTTGCGCCACTCAGCCAGGATGCTGTCGCGGTTTTTCGAGGCCCAGCCGAAGTCGTTCTTGATCAACCGCTGCTCGTAGTCGGCCGGCAATTCGGTCTGCGGCTTGGCGATCCCCGGCTGGGCGAGCACGGCGAAGTTGTCCTTGTACAGGTCCATCGCCGCTGTACTGGCGGAGAAGTCGGCGAGCTTTCTGGCGGCGTCCGCATGGGCCGTGCCCTTGATCACGGCAGTGGCTTCGATGTCCCAGCCCAGGCCTTCCTTCGGCAGGATGATGTCCAGCGGCGCACCCTGGCGCTTCAGCTGCACGGCCGGATACTCAAAGGAAATACCAATCGGGAACTCACCGGAAGCCGCCAGCTTGCACGGCTTGGAACCGGAGTGAACGTACTGGCCGATGTTCTGGTGCAAGTCGTCCATGTACTGCCAGCCCTGCTTCTCGCCGAAGGTTTGCAGCCACGCGCTCACATCCAGGAAGCCGGTGCCGGACGAGGCCGGGTTGGGCATCACGATCTTGCCCTTGTACTCGGGCTTGGTCAGGTCTTGCCAGCTCACCGGCTTGGTCAGGCCCTGTTTCTCGGCTTCGACCGTGTTGAAGCAAATGGTCGCGGCCCACACATCCATGCCGACCCAGGCCGGTGGGTTGGCGGCGTCACGGTAATTCTTGCCGATCTTGTCCAGGTCCTTGGGGGCGTAATTGTCCAGCATGCCCTGCTGATCGAGGATCGCCAGGCTCGACGCGGCCAGGCCCCAGACCACATCGGCCTGCGGGCGGTCTTTTTCGGCCAGCAACTTGGCGGTAATGATGCCGGTGGAGTCACGGACCCATTTGATCTCGACGTCGGGGTTGGCCAGCTCGAAGGCTTTTTTGTAGGTCTTCAACTGCTCGGCTTCAAGGGCCGTGTACACGGTCAACTCGGTCTTGGCGAAGGCATTCAGGCTGAATGCAGTGAGTACGGCAGCGACCAGCGCCAGGGGTTTGAACATGGAGCACCTCCTTCAGGGATGTTTATTGGCCGGGCGCGATCTGGCGCCAGGCTTGGGAGCGGCGCAAGGCGCCACGTGAAGCCCACGCCAGCAGCAGCGAAACGCTGCCTGAGGTGAACAGGATCAGGGTGGACATGGCCGCCGCGCCGCCCACATTGCCGGCGTCGTCCATGTTCAACACGGCGACGGCGGCGAGGATGGTGTCGGGGCTGTAGAGGAAGATCGCGGCGGACACGGTGGTCATCGCCGACACAAACAGGTAGCGCACGATGTCCAGCAGCGCCGGCAGGCAGATCGGCACCGTGACTTTCAAGTAATGGCGATACAGCGGCGCCTTGAGCGACAGCGCCGCCGCTTCGAACTCGGCGTCCAGCTGGCGCAGCGCGGTGGTGGCGGTCATCTGCGCGGTGGTCAGGTAGTGAGCAATGGTGCACACCACCAGCAGGGTCATGGTGCCGTAGAACACATGCAGCGGGTTGCCGCTCAGGTTGAAAAAGAACACGTAGCCCAGGCCCAGCACCAACCCCGGCACGGCCATCGGCACAAAGCTGAGCATGCGCAGCGCCAGGTTCAGGCCCTGCTGGCCCTTGGTCTTTTCCATCAGGTAGGCGCCGGTAAAGATCAATACGCTGCCGATCAATGCCGTGCACAACGCCAGGGTCAAGCTGTTGCGATAGGCCAGCCAACCGCCGCCGGCCGTGTCTTCGAACTGGTAGTGGCTGAGCGACAGCGACAGGTTGTACGGCCAGAACTTCACCAGCGAGGAGTACACCGCCATGCCGAACACCAGCAGCAACACGGCACTGATGAGCAGCACGATGAGCAGGTAGCAGCCATCCCGTAAACGCGACGGCGCCGGCTGGAAGACCTGGGCGCGGCCACTCATGGCCTCGCCATGGCGACGGCGCAACCAGGCGTCGACGCCAAAGCTGAACAGCGCCGGCAGCAGCAACACCATGCCGATCAACGCACCGCGACCGAACTGTTGCTGGCCGACCACCGCCTTGTAGGCTTCCAGCGCCAGCACCTGGTAATCCCCGCCCACCACCACGGGCACGCCGAAATCCGTGATGGTCAAGGTGAACACCAGGCAAAACGCGGCAAATACCGCCTGGCGCGTGGCCGGCCAGGTGATGCTGCGAAACGCCCGGGCAGGACTGGCGCCCATGCTCGAGGCCGCATCGAACAAGCGCGCATCGGCCAACGACAGCGCCGACAGCAAAATCATCAGGGCATGTGGGAAGGTGTAGATCACTTCACCGAGGACAATGCCCCAGAAGCCGTAGATGTTGTCCGAGAGCAGCCCGCGCAACAGGCCCTGGTTACCGAACAGGTAGACCAGTGCAATCCCCGGCAGCATCGACGGCGCCATCAGCGGCAGCAGCGACATACCGCGCCAGATGGCCTTGCCGGGAATCAACGTGCGTTGCAGGGCGTAGGCAAACAGGTAGGCCAGCGGTACGACAATGGCCGCCACGCTGAGGGAGACTTTCAGGCTATTGCCCAGCAGCCAGTGGAAGTTGGCGCTGGTGACCAACTCCCGTGCGGCGACCAGGCCACCGCCCTGCCCGGCCTCGCTGCTGAAACCGCGCCAGAAGATCGCCAGCAGTGGCAGTAATACGGCGATGCCCAGCAGCACCAGCCAGAGCAGTTTGCCGCCGACCACGAAAATACGGTCGCCGGTTTCGGCGCGTGACGCTTGACGCGCCAGAGTCAAGACAGCGGCCATCTCAGGCAAACACCTGCAGGCTGCGCGGCGGCAAGGCAACCCAGATGTCCTGGGCGCCCAGGCGCGGCATGGCTTCCGGGGCCAGCTCGGCAAGCAGCGGATGGCCGGGCAGCTGCTCCAGCTCAAAGCTCATGCGGCAGCGGTTGCCGAGGAAAGTGATCTCGCGGACCTTGGCCGGGAACAGGTTCTCCTCATGCACCGACGGGTTGACGCTGATCGCTTCCGGGCGGCAGAACAGCCGGCCGGACCTGGCCACGCCGGCGTCCTCGGCCAGGCGCATGTTCATCCCGCCGACCTGGGCATGGCTGGCACTGTTGCGACTGAACGGCAGCCAGTTGCCCTGGCCGACAAACTCCGCCACAAACGGCGTGGCCGGGCGGTCGTAGATTTCCTGGGGCGTAGCGTATTGCTCGACCTTGCCGTTGTTCATCACGGCAATGCGGTCGGCCATCAACATGGCTTCGTCCTGGTTGTGGGTGACCATCAGGGTGGTGATACCGAGGCGCCGCTGCAGCTGGCGCAGCTCGGTGCACAGATGCTCGCGCACGCGGGCGTCGAGGGCCGACATCGGCTCATCCAGCAACAGCAATGACGGCGCCGGCGCCAGCGCGCGGGCCAGGGCGACCCGCTGCTGTTGGCCGCCGGAGAGTTGGCCGGGGTATTTCTTTTCACTGCCAAGCAGCCCCACCAGTTCAAGCATCTGGCCGACGCGCTGACGCACTTCATCGCGACCGCTGCCGGTGAGGCCGTAGCCGATGTTCGCTTCGACGGTGAGATTGGGAAACAGCGCGTAGGACTGGAACAGAATGCCGTAGTCGCGAGCCTGGGGCGGCAGCAGGGAAACATCGCGGTCACCCAGGTAAAGTTCGCCGCTGTCCTGGCGTTCCAGGCCGGCAATGCAGCGCAGCAACGTGGTCTTGCCGCAACCGGAAGGGCCGAGCAGGCACACCAGCTCGCCGGCAGCCACGTCCAGGGACACATTGTCCAACGCCGTAAAGGCGCCGAAGCGTTTCTGGATACCGCGCACGTTCATCGGCGCGCCGGGTTGGGTCAGGGCTGTGTTCATGGTGGCACCTCATCAAACTGATGAAGGCCATGCTAGGCAGGCAATGCGTCGCTCTTATGGCAGGAAGGCAAAAGGCGGCGATAGTGGTATTCGCAGATTTGTGTAGGACGCTTAGCGGTGGGCTGCCTGGTCTACCGCAGTCGGGAGCAAGCCCCCTCCCACACTTGACCGAGTTCCAACATGGAAATGCAGTCACCTGTGGGAGGGGGCTTGCTCCCGATTGGTCCCCAAAGCCACTACAAGGCTTTAGATCGGCGACATTTCCTGCGCCAACCCCAGAAACGCCGCCGGCAGACGAGCGCCTTTTCTTTCCTTGAGGCAGTACAGGTACTCGGGAATCTGCGGCGCATGCTCGAGGGTCAGCACCTTCAGCTGCGGGTCATGGGGCACTTCCTGGCGGGCGATGATGCTGATGCCGATATTGCGCAGCACCGCTTCACGGATCGATTCACGGCTGCCGATTTCCAGCAGCGGCCCGTAACTGACGCCCGCACCCTGCAGCATCTCTTCCGTCAGCCGTCGCGTGGTGGAGCCCGCTTCACGCATCAACAACGTATGCCCGGCCAAGGCACTGAGGGGCACATGGTCGAGCTTGGCCAGTGGATGGTTGCGGTGTACCGCCAGCACCAACGGGTCGGTGCCCAGTACACGACGGATCAGACGCGGGTCTTCGAGCAACTGTGAGGACGCAGCGACATCGACGCGGTAGTCATCCAAGGCTTCAAGCACCTGCTGGGAGTTGCCGATTTCCACCGACACCTCCACCTGCGGCAGGCGTTCGCGAAAGGCTTTGACCAGGTCGAGGATGTAGTACGGCGCCGTGGCGGCAATCCTCAGTGCGCCCTGGACCTGGCCGCTGTTGCGCAGGAAAAACTCGATATCCGCCTCCTGCTGCAACAGCGTCTTGACCATCGGCAGCAGGCGCGCGCCCTCGTCGCTGACAGTCAGGCGGCGCCCGCCACGGTAGAACAGCTCGACGCCGTACTGGCTTTCCAGGTTGCGAATCTGGGTGGTAACAGTGGGCTGGCTCAGGCCGAGTTTTTTCGCCGCCTGGGTAATACTGCCCAGGCGGGCGACCATAAAAAACGCCTTCAACTCGGCACTCAGCACACCACCCTCTCATCCTCTATTTGCGCAACAGGCGCAGGCCATTGAACACCACCAGCAGGGCCACGCCCATGTCGGCGAACACCGCCATCCACATGGTCGCCATGCCCAGGAACGTGACCACCAGGAAGATCGCCTTGATCACCAGGGCCAGGGTGATGTTCTGCTTGAGGATACTCGACGTTTGCCGCGACAAACGAATGAATGCCGGAATCTTGCGCAAATCATCGTCCATCAAGGCCACGTCGGCCGTCTCGATAGCGGTGTCGGTACCTGCCGCAGCCATCGCAAAGCCAATCTCGGCGCGGGCCAGGGCCGGGGCGTCGTTGATGCCATCGCCGACCATGCCCACCCGGTGGCCTTGGCCGTAGAGGGTTTCGATGGCGTGCAGCTTGTCGGTGGGCAACAGGTCGCCCTGGGCCTGATCGATGCCGACCTGGGCCGCAATCGCCTGGGCGGTGTGGGTGTTGTCGCCGGTGAGCATCAAGGTCTTGATGCCCAGCTCATGCAGTTGCTGGATGGCTTCGCGGCTGCTGTCCTTGACCGTATCGGCCACGGCGAACAGCGCCAGCGGGCCGGACTTGTCGAGCAACAGCACCACGGACTTGCCCTGTTTTTCCAGGGCGAACAGCTTTTCTTCCAGCTCCGGCGAACACAGGCCAAGGTCTTCCACCAGGCGGTGGTTGCCCAAGTGGTAGGTCTGGCCATTGATATCGCCGCGCACACCGCGCCCGGCCAGGGCTTCGAAGTTATCCACAACGTGCACCGGCAGGTTTTTATCCACAGCCGCGTTGGCAATCGCCAGGGACACCGGGTGATCGGAGCGCGCGGCCAAACTGGCGGCCAGGGCCGGGGCGCTGTCTTCGACAGTGGTGAACAGTGCCAGGTAATCGGTTTGCACCGGCTTGCCGTGGGTGATGGTGCCGGTCTTGTCGAGGGCCAGGTAGTCAAGCTTGTAACCGCCCTCCAGGTACACACCGCCCTTGATCAGGATGCCTTTGCGCGCCGCAGCCGCCAGGCCGCTGACAATGGTCACCGGGGTGGAGATCACCAGCGCGCACGGGCACGCCACTACCAGCAGCACCAGGGCGCGGTAGATCCAGTCGAACCAGGCGCCGGCCATGAACAGCGGCGGGATTACGGCCACGCCCAAGGCGAACAGGAACACGGCCGGGGTGTAGATTTTCGAGAAGCTGTCGACGAACCGCTGGGTCGGTGCCCGCGCGCCCTGGGCCTGCTCCACCGCATGGATGATGCGGGCCAGGGTGGAGTTGTTGGCAGCCGCCGTGACCTTGTACTCCAGGGAACCGGCCTGGTTGATGGTGCCGGCGAAGACCTTATCGCCGACGGTCTTTTCAATCGGCAGGCTTTCACCGGTGATCGGCGCCTGGTCGATGGTGGACTGGCCGGCGGTGACCTCACCGTCAAGGCCGATACGCTCGCCGGGTTTTACCCGCACGATTGCGTCCAGCTCAATGCTCTTGACCTCCATTTCAACCCAGCTTCCATCAGCCTGCCGAACCGTGGCCTGTTCCGGTGTCATCTGCATCAAGCCACTGATGGCATTGCGCGCACGGTCCAGGGACTTGGCCTCGATCAGCTCGGCCACGGTAAACAGGAACATCACCATGGCCGCTTCCGGCCACTGGCCGATCAGGACCGCGCCAGTGACCGCGATGCTCATCAGGGCGTTGATGTTCAGGTTGAGGTTTTTCAGGGCGATCCAGCCCTTCTTGTAAGTGGTGAGGCCGCCGCTGAGGATCGACACCAGCGCTACCAGCGCAATCACCCAAGTGGGCGCGGCATTGCTGAAGTGCAGTACTTCGGCGCCCAACGCGCCCACACCGGACAACGCCAGCGGCCACCAATGCTTCTTGGCGGGCGGCTCGGCGGCCGGGGTGCCCTCCACGATCGGATCGGCCTGCATACCCAGGGATTTGATCGCTTCGATGATCGGCGCGGTACTCGGCAGGTCATGGGTAACGCCGAGGATGCGGTTGATCAGGTTGAATTCCAGCTGCTGCACACCGGCCAGCTTGCCCAGTTTGTTCTGGATCAGCGTCTGCTCGGTGGGGCAGTCCATGGCTTCGATGCGGAAGGTACTCAGGCGCGAGCCGGCGGTGGGCGCCTCGCTCAACTGCACCAACGCAGGCGCGGGCGTGCCGGAACAGCAGGAACCGCCATGGCCGTGATCGTGCACGGGGGTGAGTTTCTTCGGCCCATGATCGTGGTCATGGTCGTGTTTGTGCGGGGTGTGAATGGAGTCGCTCATCAGGTCGCGTCCGTAAGGTGCCTGTTGCCAAGTAAAGACCCTGTAGCCACTATAGGGTCAAGCACCCATTTGGAGATTGCTGTAATGAAGATCGGCGAACTGGCCAAACTGACCGACTGTCCGGTGGAAACCATCCGTTATTACGAGAAGGAAGGCCTGCTGCCACCCCCGGCACGCACCGAAGCCAACTACCGCGTGTACACCCAGGCGCACACCGAGCGGCTGATCTTCATCCGCAACTGCCGCAGCCTCGACATGACCCTGGAAGAGATCCGCAGCCTGCTCGGGCTACGGGACAGCCCCCAGGACCAGTGTGAAAACGTGAATGCGTTGATCGACGAGCATATCCACCATGTGAAAGCGCGGATTGACGGGCTGCTGGCGTTGCAGGAGCAGTTGCTGGACCTGCGCCAACGCTGTGGCGGTGGGGACCACTGTGGGATTTTGCAGCGACTGGAGGTCAACGGCGGTGTGGCCGCCAGCGAGGCCGAGCCCTCACACGTAGGCAGAAGCCACGGGCATTAATTCAGCCTGGTAACCGAATCAAAATGTGGGAGGGGGCTTGCCCCCGATGGCGGTGTGTCAGTCATTCTTCACTTAACTGATCCACCGCTATCGGGGGCAAGCCCCCTCCCACATTGGCCAGCGTCAGGCCCTAGATAGCGACATCGGCCTTGATGCTTGGATCAGCGTCATAGCCCACGATTTCAAAGTCTTCGAACTTGTAATCGTAGATCGACGCCGGCTTACGCTTGATCACCAGTTCCGGCAGCTTCTTCGGCGTGCGCGCCAGCTGGGTCTGGATCTGTTCCATGTGGTTGCTGTAGGCGTGGGTGTCGCCGGTGGTGACGATGATCTCGTGGGGGATCAGGTCGCATTGCTGGGCCAGCATATGGGTCAGCAGCGCCAGGGCGGCGGTGTTGTACGGCAGGCCGAGGAATACGTCGGAGCTGCGGATGTACAACTGCATCGACAGATGGCCGTCATGCACGAACGCCTGGTACAGCAGGTGGCACGGTGGCAGGGCTTGCTTGCCGTTGCGCGCGTTTTCCTGGGGGCTTTTGGTTTCGTCCGGCAGGTATTCGACGTTCCAGCCGTGGAACAGGATGCGACGGCTGTTAGGGTTGGTCTTGAGCGTATGCACCATGTAGTCGATCTGGTTGATCGTGCCGCCATCCTTGGTCGGCCAGGCGGTCCACTGCTCGCCATACACCGGGCCCAGGTCACCGTCTTCGGTGGCCCACTCGTCCCAGATTTTCACACCGTTTTCGTTCAGCCACTTGATGTTGGTGTTGCCGCTCAACATCCAGATCAACTCGTTGGCGATGCTTTTGAAGTGAAGCTTCTTGGTGGTCAGCAGCGGGAAGCCGTCGGCCAAGTTATGCCGATACTGACGGGCGAACACGGCCTTGGTGCCGGTGCCGGTACGGTCGCCTTTGGTCAGGCCATTGGTCACGACGTCGTTCAGTAGTTCGAGATATTGCTTCATGTCATTACCCGTATCGTTGAAGCCGAGACCTCGCGGGCCTCGGCATTCGAATTTAAAGCGCGGTGTGCTTCAGCGGTTGCGGGCGATTGTACGCCCACCACAGCAGGCCCAGGCCAACCAGGATCATCGGAAGGCTGAGCACTTGTCCCATGGTCAGCCAGCCCCATGCCAGGTAACCCAGCTGGGCATCCGGCACGCGCACGAACTCGACGATGAAACGGAAGATCCCGTAGAACAGCGCGAACATGCCGGAAACGGCCATGGTCGGGCGCGGTTTGCGCGAAAAGAGGTACAGGATAAGGAACAGTGCCACGCCTTCCAACGCGAACTGGTACAGCTGCGACGGATGGCGCGGCAGTTGCGCCGGGTCGCTGAACGGCGGGAACACCATGGCCCACGGCACGTCGGTCGGCTTGCCCCACAACTCGGCGTTGATGAAGTTGCCGATGCGCCCGGCGCCCAGGCCGATCGGCACCAGCGGCGCGACGAAGTCCATCAGTTGGAAGAACGACTTGCCGTTGCGCCGGCCAAACCACCAGGCCGCGATCATCACGCCGATAAAGCCACCGTGGAATGCCATGCCGCCTTTCCACACTTCGAAGATCAGCGTCGGGTTGGCGATGTAGGCCGAGAGATCGTAAAACAGCACATACCCCAGGCGCCCGCCGACGATCACCCCCATCGACAACCAGAACACCATGTCGGAGAGCTTCTCCTTGGTCCAGGTCGGGTCGAAACGGTTCAGGCGCCGGGAGGCCAGCAGCCATGCACCGCCGATGCCGATCAGGTACATCAACCCGTACCAGTGGATTTTCAGCGGACCGATGGCCAGGGCCACCGGGTCGATCTGCGGGTAAGGCAGCATTGCGACTCCTCGTTAAATCATTCGTTATGGCGACCGGACCATGCCCGGGCGCGATTAAGCCTGCGTTACAGCAAAAAATTCAAACCGACACAAAACAGCAAGCCGGCGAACAACCGCTTGAGCAAGCGCGGCGACAACCGGTGCGCCAGGCGTGCACCGAAACGGGCAAACACCATGCTGGTCAGGGCAATGCCCAGCAGCGCCGGCAAATACACGAACCCTAGACTATGAGCGGGCAACAGCGGGTCATGCCAGCCCAGAATCATGAAACTTAACGCACTGGCCAGGGCAATCGGCAGGCCACAGGCGGACGAGGTGGCCACCGCCTGTTGCATCGGCACGCTGCGCCAGGTCAAAAACGGCACGGTCAGCGAGCCGCCGCCGATGCCGAAAATCGCCGAAGCCCAGCCGATCATGGTACCGGCCACCGTCAGGCCGAGCTTGCCCGGTACCGTGCGGCTGGCCTTGGGCTTGACCTCCAGGGCCAGTTGCACGGCGATGATCAGGGCGAATACGCCGATGACCTTCTGCAAGTGGGGGCCGGAAATCGCCTCGGCGGTCAGCGCACCAAAGCCGGCGCCGAGCAGGATGCCCACGGTCATCCAGACAAAGATCGGCCAACGCACCGCGCCACGTCGGTGGTGCTCACGCACGGCATTGACCGAGGTAAAGATGATCGTCGCCAGGGAGGTGCCCACGGCCAGGTGGGTCAGCACCTGCGGGTCGAAGCCCTGCAAGGTGAAGCTGAACACCAGCACCGGCACGATGATGATCCCGCCGCCCACGCCAAACAGCCCGGCGAGCACGCCCGCGCACGCGCCCAGCAGCAAATACAGCAGAAATTCCATGGGAGCCCCCAAACCAGGTCCGGCATGTTAACGGATGGAAGGCATGCGACCCAACTGGATACGATGGAACGCCGCTGCCGGTGTGGGTAGAGTGGCAAAAAACACAAACGGGAATCGCCTGATGTGCCTGATTGTTTTTGCCTGGCGGCCGGGCCATGCCCAGCCGCTGATCGTCGCGGCCAACCGTGACGAGTTCTACGCCCGCCCCAGCCTGCCGCTGGCGCAGTGGCCGGATGCACCCGAGGTCTACGCCGGCCGCGACCAGGAAGCGGGCGGCACCTGGCTGGGCGTGAATACCGATGGGCGGTTTGCGGCCCTGACTAATATCCGTGATCCGCACCAGCCGCCGGCACGCAAGTCCCGCGGGGAGCTGGTGGCACGGTTTCTCAGTGGTTCGCTGCCGATTGACCAGTATTTGGCCGACGTTAATGGCCGTTCGATTGAATATGCCGGGTTTAACCTGCTGGTGGGGACGCGGGAAGAGTTGTGGCATTACAACGCCAATCACACCGAGCCGACGCAGTTGAAAGCGGGCGTGTATGGGTTATCCAATGCAGGGCTGGATACACCTTGGCCAAAACTGCTTAAGGCCAAAGCCGCGCTGAGTGAGTTGCTGAACGATCCCCGGCCCGAAGCGCTACTGGAGATTCTGAGCGATCCGCAGATTGCACCGTTTGCCGAGCTGCCGGATACCGGCGTGGGGTTGGCGACGGAGAGTTTGCTGTCGAGTGTGTTTATCGCCAGCCCCAGTTATGGGACACGGGCGAGCACGGCGTTGATTGTGAATGCCGATGGCACGCGGCGGATGGTGGAGCGCAGCTTTGGACCGCATGGTGGACGGCTCGGAGAGGTAGAACTCAAGTTCTGACGCTGATGCCGTCTTACCCAGCAGCGCGCCCTACGCAGCCTCGCGCGCTCGACAGCTGCTACGGGCGGGGCTGCGTATCGCCATTAAAGGGTCTTGGCAGACGCCGGGTTGATCATCCGCGTCAGCCCCAGGTTTTTCAGCGCCAATTGCAGCGAGCTGTGGATAACCTGCGGGTTGTCGATGGTCATCAACTCCGCCAGCAGATCCTTGGCCATGCTCAGTTCAACCTGGCGCAGCATCCACTTCACCTTCGGCAGGTTGGTGGCGTTCATCGACAGGCTGTCAAAGCCCATCGCCATCAACAGCACCGCTGCCGCCGGGTCACCGGCCATTTCACCGCAGATGCTCACCGGCTTGCCTTCGGCATGGGCGTCGCGCACCACGTGTTGCAGGGCTTGCAGCACCGCCGGATGCAGGTAGTCGTAAAGATCGGCCACCCGTGGGTTGTTACGGTCCACGGCCAGCAGGTACTGGGTCAGGTCGTTGGAGCCCACGGACAGGAAGTCCACCTGCCGCGCCAGTTCCTTGGCCTGATACACCGCCGCCGGGATTTCGATCATCACGCCAATCGGCGGCATCGGTACGTCGGCGCCTTCGTCGCGCACTTCGCCCCAGGCACGGTGGATCAGGTGCAAGGCTTCTTCCAGTTCATGGGTGCCGGAGATCATCGGCAGCAGGATGCGCAGGTTGTTCAGGCCTTCGCTGGCCTTGAGCATGGCACGGGTCTGCACCAGGAAGATTTCAGGGTGGTCGAGGGTAACGCGAATACCGCGCCAGCCGAGGAAGGGGTTGTCTTCCTTGATCGGGAAATACGACAGTGACTTGTCGCCGCCAATGTCCAGGCTGCGCATGGTCACCGGCAACGGGTGGAAGGCGGACAGTTGCTCGCGATAAATCGCCAGTTGCTCCTTCTCACTCGGGAACCGCTGGTTGATCATGAACGGCACTTCAGTGCGGTACAGCCCCACCCCTTCGGCACCGCGCTGTTGCGCGCGTGCCACATCGGCCAGCAGGCCGGTGTTGACCAGCAGCGGTACACGGTGACCGTCGAGGGTCACGCACGGCAGTTCGCGCAAGGAATCGAGCCCGAGCGCCAGTTGCTTCTCTTCTTCCACCACCTCGGCGTATTGCTTGCGCAGGACTTCGCTGGGGTTGGTAAACACCTCGCCGCGATGGCCATCGACGATCATGTCGATACCGTCGACCTTGGAGTACGGCAGGTCCACCAGGCCCATCACCGTCGGAATGCCCATGGCCCGGGCCAGGATCGCGACGTGGGAGTTACCCGAACCCAGGACCGAGACCAGGCCCACCAACTTGCCTTCAGGCACTTCGCCGAGCATGGTGGCGGTCAGTTCTTCACTGATCAGGATGGTGTTGTCGGGGTAGACCAGGTTGGTGCTGCGGTCTTCCTGCAGGTAGGCCAGCAGGCGGCGGCCGAGGTCACGCACATCCGAGGCCCGCTCGCGCAGGTAGGCGTCGTCCATCAATTCGAAACGGTTGACGTGATCGGTGACCACCTGGCGCAGCGCGCCCTGGGCCCACTGGCCGGTCTTGATCACGGTCTTGACTTCGTTCCCGAGGGACGCGTCGTCGAGCATCATCTGGTACACGTCGAACAACGCGCGCTCTTCGGGGCGCAGCTGGGTGGCCAGCTTGGTCGACAGGTTGCGCATGTCGGCGCGCACGCCTTCCAGGGCCGTCTTGAACAGTTTGATTTCAGCGTCGATGTCGTCGACGTGCTTGTCCGGCACCACATCGAGGTCGGCCGGCGGCAACATGACCACGGCAGTACCGACCGCCGCCCCCGGTGAACCCGGTACACCGACGAACTTGGCTTCCTGGATCCCCTTGCCCTGGCCGCCCAGGCCGCGAATCGAGCCGGTGGCTTCGGCGTGGGCGATAACCCCGGCGAGCTGCGCGCTCATGGTCACGAGGAAGGCTTCTTCGCCCTCGTCGAACTGGCGACGTTCTTTTTGCTGGATGACCAATACGCCGACGACGCGGCGGTGGTGAATGATCGGTGCGCCGAGGAACGAGGCGTAGCGCTCTTCGCCGGTTTCGGCAAAGTAGCGATAACGCGGGTGATCGGCCGCGTTTTCAAGGTTCAGGGGTTCTTCACGCGTCCCCACCAAGCCCACCAGACCTTCATTGGGCGCCATGCTGACCTTGCCGATGGAGCGCTTGTTCAAGCCCTCGGTGGCCATCAGCACAAAACGGTTGGTCTCTGGGTCCAGCAGGTAAACCGAGCAGACCTGGCTGCCCATGGCTTCCTTGACGCGCAACACAATAATCCCCAACGCCGCCTTGAGATCCTTGGCGGAGTTAACTTCCTGGACGATCTTGCGCAGCGTATTGAGCATGGCTCGGGGTCGAACTCCGTCGTCAGTCGCGCGCTAAAAGGCGCGGGGCAAGCTCTTTGAGAGCGCGACGATAAACCTCGCGCTTGAATGTCACCACCTGGCCCAGCGGGTACCAATAACTGACCCAACGCCAGCCATCGAACTCCGGCTTACCGGTCAAATCCATCCGCACCCGCTGCTCGTTGGAGATCAGGCGCAGGAGAAACCATTTCTGCTTCTGGCCGATGCACAGCGGTTGGCTGTGGGTACGCACCAGGCGTTGCGGCAAACGATAGCGCAACCAGCCCCGGGTACAGGCCAAAATCTGCACATCTTCACGCTCAAGGCCGACTTCTTCGTTCAACTCACGGTACAAGGCGTCTTCAGGGGTTTCGTCGGGGTTGATTCCGCCTTGAGGAAACTGCCAGGCATCTTGGTTGATTCGGCGAGCCCATAGCACCTGTCCGGCATCATTCGTAAGAATAATCCCGACATTAGGACGGAAACCATCGGGGTCGATCACGGCAACAACCTCGCAAACGCATGTCGCCGCATTGTTCCACAAAGGTTGTTCCAGCGGCAACGAGGCTTCTTACCTTATGTGCACTCTTGTGAAAAGACCGTATTCTGGACGCCTTTTTACAGACTTTTCAGCGAGTAACTGCAATGCGCCTGGCTTTATTCGACTTGGACAACACCCTTCTCGGCGGTGACAGCGACCACGCCTGGGGCGATTACCTCTGCGAGCGGGGGATTCTCGACGCGGTCGCCTACAAAGCCCGCAACGACGAGTTCTACCAGGACTACCTGGCCGGCAAGCTGGACAACGCCGCCTACCTGAACTTCTGCCTGGAAATCCTCGGCCGCACCGAGATGGCCCAGCTGGACGAATGGCATAACGACTATATGCGCGACTGCATCGAGCCGATCATGCTGCCCCTGGCCGCTGAACTGCTGGCCAAGCACCGCGCCGCTGGCGACAAGCTGGTGATCATCACCGCCACCAACCGTTTCGTCACCGCGCCAATTGCCGCACGCCTGGGCGTCGAGACGCTGATCGCCACCGAGTGCGAGATGGAAAATGGCCGCTACACCGGGCGCAGCACTGATGTGCCGTGCTTTCGTGAAGGCAAGGTGACGCGCTTGAATCGGTGGTTGGAAGAAACCGGGCACAGCCTGGAAGACAGTTACTTCTACAGCGACTCGATGAATGACCTGCCGCTGTTGGAGCAGGTGACGCATCCGGTGGCGGTGGATCCGGATCCGAATCTGCGCGCTGAAGCCGAGAAACGGGGTTGGCCGGTGATTACCCTGCGTAGCGAGTAACCGTGGTGAGCGGGCTTGCCCCGCGCTGGGCTGCGAAGCAGCCCCAAAACCTGCCAACCGGTCTCATCAGGAAAAATGCGGGCCTTTGTCGGGGCTGCTTCGCAGCCCAGCGCGGGGCAAGCCCGCTCACCACAGAAGCCCTCACCGCATTAAACCGGCTTGGCGCCCATGAGCCCGGCAATCGCCACAAACCCCACCAGGCTTACCACCGCCAGCACCAGGGTGAAATTCAGGCTGCCGCCCTCGCCTTTGCGCAGCCGGTTAAGCCGTGCCACCAGCCAGAACCAGGCCAGCGCGGCCACGGTGTAGAGGATGCTGGAACCCAGGATCCAGGCCTGCCCCAGCGGCCAGCCGACCAGGTGCACCAGCCACCAGCCGGTAAACGGCATGCTGACCATGCAAACGCCCATCAGTAACCACACGAACGCCCACGGGCGCTGCACGGTCACGGCCGGGCCGGCGCTGCGCTTGCGCCAGGCCAGCAGCGCCAGGCCGAGGCCGCTGAGCAGCAGCAACACCGTGGCGGCTACGTGGATAACTTTGAGGGTGGTAAGGGTTTCCATCTGTCGTTTTCCTTAAAGGCCGCCCCAATCAGCGTAGTCGCTCAACCGAGAAACAGTTTGTAGGCCGGGTTATCGCTTTCATCCCAATACGGGTAGCCAATGGCTTCCAGGGCCGCCGGGACCAGGTGACGCTCGTTCGCCGGCACTTGCAGGCCGGCGACCACACGGCCGTCAGCGGCACCGTGGTTGCGATAGTGGAACATCGAGATGTTCCAGCGCCCGCCCAATTTATTAAGAAAGTTGAACAAGGCCCCCGGACGCTCCGGGAATTCGAAGCGAAACACCACTTCATCACTGACCTGGGCCGCATGCCCACCCACCATATGGCGGATGTGCAACTTGGCCAGCTCGTTCTCGGTCAGGTCCAGCACCGGGAAACCCTGGCTGGTGAGGCTGGTGATCAGCGCACTGCGCGGGTCGTTTTCCGGGTGGGTCTGCACGCCGACAAAGATGTGCGCTTCGCTGCCGGAGTGGTAGCGGTAGTTGAATTCGGTGATCTGGCGCTTGCCCACCGCCTCGCAGAACGCCTTGAAGCTGCCCGGTTTCTCGGGGATGGTCACGGCAATAATGGCTTCGCGGCCTTCACCCAGCTCGGCGCGCTCGGCCACATGGCGCAGGCGGTCGAAGTTGACGTTGGCGCCGGAGTCGATGGCCACCAGGGTTTGTCCGCTGATGCCACGGGTCTCCACGTATTTCTTGATGCCTGCTACGCCAAGCGCGCCGGCCGGCTCGGTGATGGAGCGGGTGTCGTCGTAGATGTCCTTGATCGCCGCGCAGATTTCATCGGTGCTGACGGTGATCACTTCATCCACATAGTGTTTGCAGATGTCGAAGGTGTGCTGGCCGATCTGCGCCACCGCCACGCCATCGGCAAAAATGCCCACGGTGGGCAGCACCACACGCTCGCCGGCGGCCATGGCAGCTTGCAGGCAGTTGGAGTCGTCCGGCTCGACGCCGATGATCCTGATCTCCGGGCGCAGGTATTTCACGTACGCCGCAATGCCCGCGATCAGCCCGCCGCCGCCCACCGGTACGAAAATCGCGTCCAGGGGCCCCGGGTGCTGGCGCAGGATCTCCATCGCCACGGTGCCCTGCCCGGCAATGGTGTGCGGATCATCGTAGGGGTGAATGTAGACGTAGCCTTTTTCGTCGACCAGCTTCAGCGAGTAGGCCAGGGCTTCCGGGAAGGAATCGCCGTGCAGCACTACTTTGCCGCCACGGGAGCGCACGCCTTCGACCTTGATCTCCGGAGTCGTCTTGGGCATCACGATCGTGGCCTTGACCCCCAGCACCTTGGCCGCCAGGGCCAGGCCCTGGGCATGGTTGCCCGCCGAGGCCGTGACCACGCCGCGCGCGCGCTCTTCAGCCGTCAATTGAGTCAGCTTGTTGTACGCGCCGCGAATCTTGAACGAGAACACCGGCTGCAAGTCTTCACGCTTGAGCCAGACCTTGTTACCCAGCCGCTCGGAGAGCTGGCGGGCGGTCTGCAGCGGGGTTTCTACGGCAACGTCATAGACGCGCGAGGTGAGGATCTTTTTGACGTACTGTTCAAGCATCGGCGGAAATCACTGGGCGGGTTGGGCAGGGCCAAGGAGTCTAACCCAGCGTTTGGCCGGGCGACCACACGAATCCGGAGGTTTTGTTGGGTTATACTCGCGCCCCTCTTTACTCCCCGCCCGTTCCGGAGCCCGCATGACCCAGGATCAACTCAAACAGGCAGTGGCCCAGGCCGCCGTCGATTTAATCCTTCCCAAACTCGACGACAAGAGCATCGTCGGTGTCGGCACCGGCTCCACCGCCAACTGCTTTATCGATGCGCTGGCCCGGCACAAAGGCGCGTTCGACGGCGCCGTTGCCAGTTCCGAAGCCACCGCCGCGCGCCTCAAGGGCCATGGCATTCCGGTGTACGAGCTCAACACCGTGAGCGACCTGGAGTTCTACGTCGACGGCGCCGATGAAAGCGACGAACACCTGAACCTGATCAAGGGCGGCGGTGCAGCCCTGACCCGCGAGAAAATCGTCGCGGCGGTGGCCAAGACCTTTATCTGCATCGCCGACGCCAGCAAGCTGGTACCGGTGCTCGGCGCGTTTCCGCTGCCGGTGGAAGTCATCCCGATGGCCCGCAGCCACGTGGCTCGCGAGCTGGTGAAGCTGGGTGGCGATCCGGTGTACCGCGAAGGCGTGTTGACCGACAACGGCAACATCATCCTCGACGTGTTCAATATGCAGATCACCAACCCGGTGGAGCTTGAGACCCAGATCAACGCCATCGTCGGCGTGGTCACCAACGGCCTGTTCGCGGCGCGTCCGGCGGATGTGCTGCTGCTGGGCACTTCCGAAGGCGTGAAAACCCTTAAAGCCTGATGCAAAACCCAATGTGTCTCAGGGATTGGGTTTCTTGAACACGTAGAACAGGTTCGGCTCGCTGACCAGATACAACGTGCCCTCGTCATCCATGGCGATCCCTTCGGCCTGGGGCACCCGTTTTTTCAGGCCATGGCGCCCATTGAGCAGAGACAGGCTGCTCAATGGGCGACCGTCGATATCCAGCTCCAGCACCAGGAACGACTCATCCGACAGCGCCAGCAAATGACCGCTGCGCTCGTCGTATTGCAGGCTCGACAGGTCGCGCACAAACAGCCCGGCATCGCGCTTGGGGTTGTTGATCACGTGCACCGAGTAGGTTTTTTCCGGTTTGAAATGGGGAAAGCCGTGGACCTCGTAGATCAGCATCGGGTCGCGTTCCTTGGCCACGAACAGGCGCTTGCCCACCGAGTCATAGGCCAACCCCTCAAACCCCTTGTTGCCCCCGACATGCAGGCCCAGGGTCATCTGTTCCGCATCGGCGGCGTCGAGGAATTGGGTATCGTCGTCCACATGCACCTTGATCAGCCGCTGCTGGCGCTCGTCGGTGATGACATAGATGTTGTCGCTGATAAATTCCACCGCCTCGGCATCACCAAACCCCACCAACGGGATGCGTCGCAGGATCTTGCCCTCAAGGGACAGCTCGATCAGCTCGGCATTTTTATTGGTGACGGTAAACAGGCTCTTGCGTACCGGGTCGTAGGTGAGGGCCGAGACATCGTCGTCGAGCCCTTCGATAACCTGGGCCTCAAGGGTCACTCGGTAATCCGCCAGGCCGATGGAGCGCTCGTCCGCCGGCTGACGCCAGGCCTGCCAGTTGAACCAGGCGCGCTCGAACAGGCGAAAATGCTGCGCAACCGCCCCGGCGCTGACCAGGGCGATCAACACCAGCATAAAAAGAATGGGTTTGGGGCGGGCAAATCGACGCATCGGGCGGTGCTCAAAGTCAAAAGTGGCGAATGAATATCACGCCTGTCTGAATTTAAACTTAAACGCACCCTGGTGTCTGGCGAATGCCGCTAATAGAGAAATATCCGACGTGATTCGTCTGTTATTTCTGCTTTTCGAAACGATAGAACAGGTTTGGCTCACTGACCATATAGAGCGTGCCGTCCTCATCCATGGTGACCCCCTCCGCACGGGGGATGGTGTTCTTGAGGCCGTTGAAGCCACCGAGCAGGGTCATGAAGCTGACTTGTTCACCCTTCTCGTCCAACTCCAGCAACAAGTGGGAGTCGGCCGATAACACCAGCAGATGGCCGGTGCGCGGGTCGATGGCCAGGGCCGAAAGGTTGCGCATGTCCAGCTCTTTGCTGGCCAGTTTCTGTTTATCGCCGACCAGGGTCTGGCTGCCGTCGCTTTTCCAGGTGAACAACGCCGGCGGCCGCTCTTCACCCAGCACAAATTGCTGATTGCGCTTGTCCCAGGTAAGCCCCTCGAACGCTTTGTTCTGATCCTTGGACGGGCCCAGGTCATAGCTCGGGAAGTCGGCCTTGTTCAATTGCTGGGTGGCAGCGTCGATCTTGACGATGGTCAGGTTGTGCTGGCGTTCGTCGACCACGGCCATCAGGCCATTTTCCATCACGGTCAAGCCTTCCGGGTTGTCCCAGCCATTGAGCGGCATCTTGCGCAATACGTCGCCTTGCAGGCTCAGCTCGACCAGGAACGGGTTTTTACCCATGACGGAAAACAGGGTTTTGGTCTGCGGGTTATAGGAGACGTCCGAGGCTTCGTCTTTCTCCATGCCCGGCAAAACCTTGGCGTCGATGACAACGTGATAGTCAGGCAACCACACACTTTCGCTGCGCTCGGCGGGCGTTTCAAAGCCCTCCAACAGCCACAGCACGCCGCGATCGTCCCAATGCATGGCCCAGGAAATGCCGTACACGATGGCACCCGCCAGAAATAGCCAGGAATACCAGCGCAAGGCAAAGCGAGAGCGCGGCTTGGGTGTGGCGGAAGGCAGGGACACGGCCATGGGGTGCTTTTCCGGAAAGTCAGCGGTAGGTGATAGCACAGGATCAATGGACCCGCGCGCAGGAGGCTGAGGATTATCCGGATGGGGTGTGAAAAAAATGCAAAAGCCGATGCACGAGATGGATTCGGACCCAATGTGGAAGGGGCAAGCCCCCTCCCACATCAGGTGCTTATCGAACGCTGCTTTCGAAGCGGTTTACGCCGGTCAATTCCAACACCAGGTCATCACCCACATTCAACGGGCCCACGCCGGCCGGGGTGCCGGTGAGGATCACGTCGCCGGCCTGCAGCGAGAAGCAGCCGGCCATGTACTGGATCATCGGCACGATCGGGTTGAGCATGCTCGCGCTGTTGCCGTCCTGGCGCACTTCGCCATTGATGGTCAGGCGAATGCCAATATCGGTCACGTCCGCGAAGGTGCTGCCGACCACGAACGGTGCAATCACCGCCGCGCCGTCGAAGGACTTGGCGATTTCCCACGGCAGGCCCTTGGCTTTCAGCTCGGATTGTTTGTCGCGCAGGGTCAGATCCAGGGCCGGGGCGAAGCCGGAGATGGCGTCCAGCACTTCTTCACGGCTGGGCTTGTTCGACAGCGGCTTGCCGATCAGCACCGCGATTTCCGCCTCGTAGTGCACCGAACCGCGCTCGGTCGGAATGCTGAAACCGCCTTCCAGCGGGACGACGCAACTGCCCGGCTTGATGAACAGCAACGGCTCGGTCGGCACCGGGTTATCCAGTTCCTTGGCATGTTCGGCGTAGTTACGCCCAATACACACCACTTTACCGACAGGAAAGTGGATATTGGTGCCGTCGACATACTTGTGCTGGTAGCTCATGAAACGACTCCTTCGGGGGGCGGTTAAACAGCGAAGATCTTGCCAGGGTTCATGATCCCGTTCGGGTCGAACACTGCCTTCACTGCTTTCATGTATTCGATCTCAACCGGCGAGCGGCTGTAGGTCAGGTAATCACGCTTGGTCATGCCCACGCCGTGTTCGGCGGAAATCGAACCGTTGTACTTCTGAACGGTTTCGAACACCCACTTGTTCACGGTGGCGCACTTGGCGAAGAACTCATCCTTGCTCAGGTTTTCCGGCTTGAGGATGTTCAGGTGCAGGTTGCCGTCGCCGATATGGCCGAACCAGACGATTTCGAAGTCCGGGTAGTGTTCGCCGACGATCGCATCAATTTCCTTCAAGAACCCTGGTACTTTGGAGACGGTGACCGAAATATCGTTCTTGTAAGGCGTCCAGTGGGAAATGGTCTCGGAGATGTACTCGCGCAGTTTCCACAGGTTGTGCAACTGGGTTTCGCTCTGGCTCATCACGCCGTCCAGCACCCAGCCCTGCTCGACGCAGTGCTCGAAGGTTTCCAGGGCGTGGTTGGCGACTTCTTCGGTGGTGGCTTCGAATTCCAGCAGCGCGTAGAACGGGCACTCGGTCTCGAACGGCGCCGGCACATCGCCACGGCCGAGGACTTTGGCCAGGGCCTTGTCGGAGAAGAACTCGAAGGCGGTCAGGTCCAGCTTGCCCTGGAAGGCGTGCAGCACCGGCATGATCGAGTCGAAATCGGTGGTGCCGAGCACCATCGCGGTGAGGTTTTTCGGCGCACGGTCCAGGCGCATGGTGGCTTCGACCACAAAGCCCAGGGTGCCTTCGGCGCCGATAAACAGTTGGCGCATGTCATAGCCGGTGGCGTTCTTGATCAGGTCGCGGTTCAGCTCCAGCACATCGCCCTTGCCGGTGACGACTTTCATGCCGGCCACCCAGTTGCGAGTCATGCCGTAGCGAATGACCTTGATCCCGCCGGCATTGGTGCCGATATTGCCGCCGATCTGGCTGGAACCGGACGACGCGAAGTCCACCGGGTAGTACAGGCCCTTTTCTTCGGCGACGCTCTGCAATTGCTTGGTGACCACGCCCGGCTGGCACACCGCGGTGCGGTCGGTGAGGTTCACGTCGAGGATCTGGTTCATATAATCGAACGAGACGACCACTTCGCCATTGGCCGCCACGGCAGCAGCCGAGAGGCCGGTACGACCACCGGATGGCACCAGCGCCACCTTGTGCGTATTGGCCCAACGGACGATGGCCTGCACCTGCTCGGTGGTCTTGGGGAACACGATGGCGGTCGGCGCGGGCGCGAAGTGCTTGGTCCAATCCTTGCCGTAAGCCTCCAGGGAGTCGGCGTCGGTCAGCACTTTGCCGGGCTCAACCAGGGTCTTTAGCTCATCAATCAGGGCAGGATGGGTCATCGACAGAACTCTCGAACAATTCATGGTCATCCTGAGAACGCTTCACGTCGCAGGAATAGGTGTTTAGCGGGGCGCGTATGCTAGCATACCGCCCCCGCAGGACAGAGCCCAAGGGCGTTTCTGCGGTGACGGCTTTCCTGCCGTCCGGGTCAGCTTAAGCGATCCGATTCCCTGCCATTTTTCTCCGGGATACAGGTTTACGCAGATGAGCAAGACTTCTCTCGATAAGAGCAAGATCAAGTTCCTTCTTCTGGAAGGCGTCCACCCATCGGCCGTCGACGTACTGAAGGCCGCCGGGTACTCCAGCATTGAGTACATCACCAGTTCTCTGCCGGAAGCCCAGCTCAAGGAAAAGATCGCCGACGCGCACTTTATCGGCATTCGCTCCCGTACTCAGCTGACCGAAGAGATCTTCGATCACGCCAAGAAACTCGTGGCGGTCGGCTGTTTCTGCATCGGCACCAACCAGGTCGACCTCGACGCAGCGCGCGAGCGCGGCATTGCAGTGTTCAACGCCCCGTACTCCAACACCCGTTCCGTGGCGGAGCTGGTGCTGGCCGAGGCCATCCTGCTGCTGCGCGGTATCCCTGAGAAGAACGCTTCCTGCCACCGTGGCGGCTGGATCAAGAGCGCGGCCAACTCCTTCGAAATCCGGGGCAAGAAGCTGGGTATCGTCGGTTACGGCTCGATCGGCACGCAACTGTCGGTACTGGCCGAAGGCCTCGGCATGCAGGTGTTCTTCTACGACACCCTGACCAAGCTGCCATTGGGCAACGCCACCCAGGTGTCGAGCCTGACCGAGCTGCTGGGCATGTCCGACATCGTCACCCTGCACGTTCCGGAAACCGCCGAGACCCAGTGGATGATCGGCGAGAAGGAAATCCGCGCCATCAAGAAAGGCGGCATCCTGATCAACGCTGCACGGGGCACCGTGGTCGAGCTGGACGCCCTGGCCGACGCGATCAAGGACAAGCACCTGATCGGCGCCGCAATCGACGTGTTCCCGGTGGAGCCACGCTCCAACGACGACATCTTCGAAAGCCCGCTGCGTGGCCTGGACAACGTGATCCTGACCCCGCACATCGGTGGTTCCACTGCCGAAGCCCAAGCCAACATTGGCCTGGAAGTGTCGGAGAAGCTGGTCAAGTACAGCGACAACGGTACCTCGGTCTCGTCCGTCAACTTCCCGGAAGTGGCCCTGCCGGCTCACCCTGGCAAGCACCGCCTGCTGCACATCCACCAGAACATCCCTGGGGTAATGATGGAAATCAACAAGGTCTTCGCGGAAAACGGCATCAACATCTCCGGTCAGTTCCTGCAGACCAACGAGAAGGTCGGCTACGTGGTGATCGACGTCGACGCCGAGTACTCGGACCTGGCGCAAGAGAAGCTGCAACACATCAACGGCACTATCCGTAGCCGCGTGTTGTTCTAACGCTGCAAACGCTGCATAAAAAATGGGAGACCCGCAGGGGCCTCCCATTTTTTTGTCTGAACAAATCTTACTTGACGTTAACCGTGATCACTTTCGAGGCTACAGTGGGCTCGAATTGGCGATGCACGTTGTCGCCTGCGACCAGTTGCAGGGTGTGCTTGCCTGGAGCCAGGGTCAGTTCGGTTTCAGTCTGCGCCTTACCGAAGTGAATCGACGTGGCGGTGGCTGGGATGGCCTCATCAGCCTTCAGCGACTGTACATCCTGGTCTACCAGCAGATGATGGTGGCCGGCGTTTGGTACTTGCTTGTCGATCGGCTCAAGGTCCAGGCCCTTGACGCCGAATTTGACGGTGAAGGTTTTGTCGACGGTCGCGCCATCCTTGGGCGAGACGATAAACACCTCAGCTCCCTTGGGCGCGGGGGTACGCGGAACATCGGCGGCATTCGCCAACATCGAGGCACCCAGCAACAGGCTGGCAATGGTTGCACGGGACAATAGGGCTTTCATTCGCTTCTCCAGTTTTTCCATGAAATCTGTAGGGTTCTGACAACTTCGCGACAAATTGCTGTCCAAGGCACTCACCACCATAGCAAAGCGATGCTGAACGGCGCCTCGCACATTCGAATTCTTTAGGAGTGACCATGCGCTTTTCGCCTGGCCTGTTACTGTTGCTGCCCCTTCTGAGCCCTCTGGCTCATGCCGAACTGATCGACGATGTAAACGATCGCGGCGAACTCCGCATCGCCCTTGAAGCCAACACACCACCGTACAATTTCAAGGAAGGCGACAAACTCACCGGCTTTGAAGTCGAGCTGGGTGAATTGCTGGCAAAGGAAATGGACGTGCGCCCCTCGTTTATCACCACCGATGACGCCGACATGCTGCCGGGGGTCTCAACCGGCAAATACGATGTGGCCATCAACCATGTCGCTATGACTGCCGAGCTTAAGGATCAGTTCGATTTCAGCGAGGCTTATCACGACAAGCCTGAGCTGGCGATCCCGTTCCAGAAGGGCAACCCGGCCTTCAAGACCAGCCTGGACGGTGCGCTGAAGCGGGTGAAGGACGATGGCCGTTTAAAGGCGCTGTCCCAGAAGTGGTTCGAGGACCAGGCCCCTACAGGCGCGCCAACGCCAGTGCCGCCGCAGGCAACTCCAGCTCACTGAACACCTGCACGCCATGGCGCTTGAGCAGCGCCGCCGTTACGCCTTCGCCACTGACCTTGACACCGGTGAAAGTGCCGTCATAGGTCAGCAGGTTGCCGCAGGACGGACTATTGGCCTTGAGAATGGCGATGCGGATGTGATGGCGCTGCACCAACGCCAAGGCTTGCCGGGCGCCGTCGAGGAAGGCGGCGCTGAAGTCTTCGCCCTCGGCCGTCAGCACCTGGGCGCGGCCTTCCCAGACATCGATGCCCTGCCCACCTGGAATCTCGGCGGAGGGCCTGGGCGTCGGCAGACCGCCCGACACTTCCGGGCAGATCGCAACCACGCGCCCTTCAGCCTGCCACGCCGCCAGTTGATCGAACGGCCCGCTGGCCCCACCGTCGTAGCGCACCTTGTGGCCAAGCAGGCAGCGGCTGATCAGAATCTTTTGCATGGTTAGAACGGCTCGTTACCGCGCCGACGGAACCACCCGGTGAGGGACAGGCGCTCGCGCGTAGCCGGCATGACTTCGTGGGGCACCTCGCCCGACAGGAACACCACCAGGCATCCACCGGTGGGCACCACGTCGTATTCGACGCCGTCCTTGAGGTACATGCGCAACTGGCCGCCGTGCTCGGGCAACCAGGCGTCGTTCAAGTAGATCACCGCCGAGACCATGCGCCGATCATCGTCGCGGAACCGGTCCAGGTGCCTGAGGTAAAACGCGCCGGGGGGATACATGGCGAAGTGGCTTTCGAAATCCTCAAGGCCGAGGAACAAACCACGGTTCATCGCCAGGCGCAGCGTGTCCATCAACGCCATATAGCTGTCGCAGACCGCCGCGTCGCCCTCCTCCAGCCACTGGATATGGTCACCACGAATGCCCTCGCGAATCTCCTGGGCCGGCCCACGTCCCACGGCAGCCGGGGCCAGTTCACCCTCGGCCGCACGTTTACGGCACTCAGCCGCCAGTTCCAGGGTCAGAGCCTGGGGCAGGAAGCCGTTCTGCTGCGACCAGCCTTTTTCGGCCAGGTCATCGACGATGCGTTGCAGCAGGGGGTGATCGAGGGGTATTTGCATGGCGCGCATAGTATCCATACGCCTGTGAATCCGACAGAGCCGCCGAGCGTCTGAATACACTTTAGTCAGCTGACTGATAGGACTTCTCGACAAATCCTACGCCCGACACGGACAATAGTGGCCGACTGACAGGAGTCCATATGCGTCGTTTGTTTTTTTCCTTGCTGATGTTCTGCGTTTTGCCCGCTTGGGCAGACGGCCATGACCAGTTGTACAAGGTCGCCGGCTGGGCCGAACAACGTGCGCATTTCAATGACGCCCTCAGTGCTGCCCAGCAACGCTACCGTAACAGCCTGCCGCCGGCGGTGTACCAGGCGCTGGTGGACAACAGCAACAAGCGCTTTGCCGCCCAGGCCATGGACCAGCGCGCCGAAGCCCAGTTACGCAAGCACCTGGCGGACCCTGCGCCGGCCCTGGCGTTTTTCCAATCGCCCCTGGGCCGCAAGGTCGTTGCGGCCGAGTTACTGGCCACGCGCCGTGACCAGTTGGCAAAAAACGCCCAAGGCCTGCCGCACATCGAGGCTGACGCCACCCGCAGCCTGATCATCGGCCACCTGGCCCAGGCCCTGCCCGCCCGCGAAGCCGGGGCGGAGGTGAGCCTGGCGATCGCCGGCGTGGCCGCCGACAGCTTGAGCCAGATGATCCCCGGCCTGCTGGGTGGCGGCCAGGCCCAAGGCATGCTGAATGGCCAGCGCGAGCGACTGATGCAACAGATTGGCAATGACCTGAACAACACTCTGCTGTACGTCTATCGGGATTTGTCCGACCCGGAGCTGGAGGAGTTCGCGACGTTTGCGGAGTCACCGGAAGGTAAGGCGTATTACCAGGCGGCGCTGGCGGCGATTCGCGCAGGTCTGGCAGTCGGCCAGAGCACTTCAAGCCTGACACAGTAATAAAATGTGGGAGGGGGCTTGCCCCCGATGGCAGTGGGTCAGCTACAGATAAGCTGACTGATGCACCGCTATCGGGGGCAAGCCCCCTCCCACATTTGGATTGTGTTATTTCAAATGGTCTGTCAAATACCGGAAGTACTCTTCACGAATCTCAGGAATCTCATTCGCCAAGTGATGCCGGCCGCGCGACAGCATCAACACCTCGGGCTGGTCGAACTTGCCCCGCAGCACCTGCAAGTTGTGCTGCCAATCCACCGTCATGTCTTCCTCACCCTGCACAATCACCGGCCGCCGAGGGCTGCGTGGCGCGGCTTCGATGCGTTTGATCCAGCGCGCCAGGGCGCCTACCCAGGCGGTGGGCAGTTGCCGGGGTTGCAGCGGGTCGGCTTCCAGGAACGGCTTGAACGCCGGGTCGTGAGTGTTCTCGCTGAAGCGCCGGGCGATGCCTTTGACGAACGGGCGCAGCAGGTAATAGCTGACCTGCGACCATCCCCACGCACGCGGCCGCACCAGCGGTGAGAGCAGGAAGGTCTTGCCTTGCGCCGGACTGGTAGCGCCATGGTTGAGCAAGTGGTCCACCACCACCGCGCCGCCGGTGCTTTGCCCGAACAAGTGCCAGGGCTGCGGCAATTGCAGCGCTTGGGCCTGGGCGAACAGTGCCTGCACCACATCCTGGTACACGGCAAAATCATCGATGCTGGCGCGCACGCCGCTGGACAAGCCATGGCCCGGCAAATCGCAGGCGATTACCACAAAGCCCTGGTCCAAGGCCCAGTCCACCACGTGGCGATACAGGCCCATATGGTCGTAGAAGCCGTGGAACATAAACATCGTCGCCACCGGCACGGGCGGCCACCACACCTGGGCGACCACCTCGAACCCAGCCACCTCGAAACGCCCCAGCCGACTCACTGTCGGCACTTTGCGTGCACTCAGGTCCAGTCCGTAGAAACGCTGGTAGACCCGTGCTTCGGCTGAAAGCGGTTGCGCATCCACCAGGGGCCGCAGGCTTTCGCGAAGGTGATCAGGGTCAAAGGTCACAGGCATAAAGGCTTCCAGACTTGCGGCGAAGATGAATATCGAGCTGCGATATTCATCTGTCAGGACAAGCATGGCAAGCTACGCGACCTGCGAGGATAGATCCGAATGCGACAGCCTTACCGTAACGCCCTGTTCGCCAGCCTGATCCTGATCATCTGCGCCGGTGTGCTGTGGACAGCGTATGACTGGTTCCAGGGCCGCTACCTGCGCGCCTTCAGCGAACACACCGCGGTATTCTCCGGCGACGCCCTGCGCCTGCCCGCCGAACTCAGCGGCCCCGGGCCGATCCGCCTGGTGCATTTCTGGGATCCGGCGTGCCCGTGCAATGTCGGCAACCAGCAGCACCTGGGCGAGTTGATCGAGCAATACGCGCCCCAGGGCGTCGAGTTCTATGCCCTGCAAAAAGCCGGCAGCCACGGCCAGTTGCCCGATAACCTGCGCAAGATGAAAACCCTCACCGCCCTGCCCGGCGCCGACCAGGTGCCGGCCAGCCCCGCCGTGGGCATCTGGGACCGCACCGGCAAGCTCGCGTATTTCGGGCCCTACAGCGAAGGGCTGACGTGTAACGCCAGTAACAGTTTTATCGAGCCGATCCTGAAAGCCCTTGAAGCCGGCCGAGACGTGAACGCCACGCACACCCTGGCGGTGGGCTGCTATTGTTCGTGGTCAAAAGATGAGTAGCCCGCCACCCCACTCTTGGTAAGGAATGTTCATGAAGCGCGTCCTGCAGGTTCTTGCGGTTCTGCTGGTGCTGATCGGCCTCGGAGCGGGCTGGTACGTCTACAGCAAGCAACCCACCCGCCAGGGCACGGTTGAACTGGCCAACCTGCAAGGCTCGGTCACCGTGCGCTACGACGACCGTGGCGTGCCGCATATTCGCGCCGAGAACGAGACCGACCTGTACCGCGCCCTGGGCTACGTGCATGCCCAGGACCGCCTGTTCCAGATGGAGATCATGCGCCGCCTGGCCCGTGGCGAACTGGCCGAGGTGCTCGGGCCGAAGCTGCTGGAGACCGACAAGCTGTTCCGCAGCCTGCGCATTCGCGACCGCGCCGCCACCTACGTGGCCCAGCAGGACCATGAGTCGGCGCACTGGAAGGCCCTGCAGGCCTATCTGGACGGGATCAACCAGTATCAGGGCAGCCACGCCCGCCCGATGGAGTTCGACGTGCTGGGCATCCCCAGGCGCGCGTTTACCGCCGAGGACACCATCAGCGTCGCCGGGTACATGGCCTACAGTTTTGCCGCTGCATTTCGTACCGAGCCCTTGCTGACTTACGTCCGCGACCAACTGGGCAGCGACTACCTGAACGTCTTCGACCTCGACTGGCAACCCAAGGGCGCCCTCAACCTCGCCGACAGTGACTGGAAAACCCTCGGCGCCCTCGCCGCGCTGAGTGAGCAGGCCCTGGCCGACAACGGTTTGCCGCAGTTCGAGGGCAGCAACGCCTGGGCCATCAGTGGCAGTCGCACCAAGAGCGGCAAACCGCTGCTGGCGGGTGACCCGCATATTCGCTTCTCGGTGCCGTCGGTGTGGTACGAGGCGCAGCTGTCGGCGCCGGGCTTCGAGCTGTATGGCTATCACAACGCGCTGGTACCCGTAGCGTTCCTGGGGCACAACCTGGATTTCGGCTGGAGCCTGACCATGTTCCAGAACGACGACCTCGACCTGATCGCCGAAAAGGTCAACCCGGACAACCCCAACCAGGTCTGGTACCACGGCCAGTGGGTCGACATGACCCGCAGCGAGCAACAGATCGCCGTCAAAGGCCAGGCACCGGTCAGCCTCACCCTGCGCCAGTCACCCCACGGCCCGATCGTCAATGACGTGCTTGGCGAGAACGGCGGCAAGACGCCGATTGCCATGTGGTGGGCGTTCCTCGACACCCAGAACCCGATCCTCGAAGGTTTCTACCAGCTCAACCGCGCCGACACGTTGGCCAAGGCCCGTACGGCGGCGGCAAAGGTGTCCGCACCGGGGCTGAATATCGTGTGGGCCAATGCCAGGGGCGATATCGGCTGGTGGGCGGCGGCACAGTTGCCGATTCGCCCGGCAGGTACCCACCCAGGGTTTATCCTCGACGGCAGCACCGCCGAGGCCGACAAGCTGGGCTTCTACCCCTTCAGCGCCAACCCCCAGGAAGAAAACCCGGCGCGGGGCTATGTGGTGTCGGCCAATGCCCAGCCGGTGTCGCCCACCGGCATGGAAATCCCCGGCTATTACAACCTCGCCGACCGGGGCCAGCAGTTGAACGCGCAGTTGAGCGACAAGAGAGTGAAGTGGGATGTGACCAACAGCCAGGCCCTGCAACTGGGCACCACCACCGCCTTCGGCCCGCGCCTGCTGGCGCCGCTGTTGCCGGTGCTGCGCGAGGTGGTCACGGACCCGGCGCAGTTGAAGCTGGTGGAACAGCTGGCCGGCTGGAAGGGTGACTACCCGCTGGATTCCACCAGCGCCACGCTGTTCAACCAGTTCCTGTTCAACCTCGCCGACGCGGCCTTCCACCCGAAGCTGGGTGACGGGATGTTCAAGACCCTGCTCACCACCCGCGTGATCGACGCCGCCCTGCCCCGCCTGGCTGCCGACCCGGCCTCGCCCTGGTGGGACGGCAAGCGCGCCGACACCGTCAAACGGGCCTGGGACAATAGCCTCGCGCACCTCAAGGCCACCTTCGGCGATGACCCGACACAATGGCATTGGGGCAAGGCCCATACCCTGACCCACGGCCATCCGCTGGGCTCGCAGAAACCCTTGGACCTGATCGTCAACGTCGGGCCGTTCCCGGCCCCCGGCACCCATGAAGTGCCGAACAACCAGTCGGCCGTCATCGGCCCCGCGCCCTGGCCGGTGACCTACGGCCCGTCCACCCGCCGCCTGATCGACTTTGCCGACGTGGCCCACGCCCTCACCATCAACCCGGTGGGGCAAAGCGGCGTGCCGTTCGACAAGCACTATGGCGACCAGGCCGAGACCTATATCGAAGGGGGTTACGAGCAGGCGCATTTCAGTGATGAGGAAGTCACGGCCAATACCCGCGGCACGCTGAAACTGCTGCCGGCGCGATAGCCCCTTGGAAATCGGTCAACCTGTGGAAGGGGCTTAGACCGGTGCCGCAAAATTGAGCCGGAACTGTTGCGGCGTCACACCCAGCCGGCGGTTGAACACGCTGCGCATGTGCTGGGCATCGCGAAACCCGCATTGATAGGCCACGGTTTTCAGCGGCGCATGCGTACTTTCGAGCATCACCCGCGCAGCATCCACCCGCGCCCGTTCGACAAACTCCGCTGGCGTAATCCGCGCCTCACGGGCAAACACCCGGGAGAAGTTGCGCGCGCTCATGTTGGCGGCCTTGGCCAGGTCGGCGATGGTCAGGTCGCCGGTCAGGTTCGCCAATACGTATAACTGCACCAGCGCCACCGCCGAGGTGGTTTCGGCGTGGGGCGTGAGGAACGGGCTGAACTGCGACTGCCCGCCGGAACGCTGGGTGAACACCACCAGGCGCTTGGCCACGCTCAACGCCACTTCAGGGCCGTGGTCCTGGGCCAGCAGGTACAGCGACAGGTCGATGCCTGCGGTGACGCCCGCCGAGGTGTAGAGATTGCCATCCTGTACGTAGAGGCGGTCGGCTTCGATCTGGGCCGAGGGGCACAGACGCGCCAGGTCGGCGGCGTCGTTCCAATGAGTGGTGACGGTTTTTCCGTCCAGCAATCCGGCGCGCGCCAGCATGAAGGCCCCGTTGCAGATTGAGCCAAACCGTCGCGCCCGGGCGGTGGCGCCACGCAGCCAATCATCGAACGGAGCGCCGAAGTCCTCGAAGGGTAACTGCGGGCCGCCCGCGACCAGCAGCAGGTCATAGGCCTGCAGGGCTTCGCTGTAATGATTATGGGCCTGGAGTGACAGGCCATTGGAAGCCGCCATCGTGCCGTGGCCTAAACCTATCACTTCCAACTGGTAATGATCTTCAGGCACCAGAAAGCGGTTGGCCTCGTAGAACACGTCCATGGGACCGGTCACATCCAGTGACTGGACGCCGGGGAAGATCAGGATCGCGACGGTCTTGTGCATGCTCACAGACACCTTTTTCTAGCGGAATAAAATGCAAACCCTGTGGGAGGGGGCTTGCTCCCGATGGCGCTGTATCAGTCAGCAGATGCAGTGCCTGGTACTCAGCAATCGGGAGCAAGCCCCCTCCCACACTGGGATTTTCGCAGGCTTCCAGAGTGATATCGCCCGCTACACCCTAGTCGATTTCTGCTTGGCACGATGTGTCGGCACATTGGCCGGGATCGCGCTCTCACCGCGATGGTCGCTGCACCGACCAGCGACCAAACTGACTGCTTTCCAGAGGAGAACCACCATGACCACCACCATCGCCGGTATCAAGATCCCGGACAGCGCCCTGGCCAGGGCCACCACCGAATACATCCGCGACATTGAGTCCGACCTGCTCTACCACCACTCCCGCCGGGTGTTTCTGTTCGGCGCATTGAGCGGTGAGCGCAAGCAACTGGCCTACAACCCGGAACTGCTCTACGTCGGTGCCATGTTCCATGACCTGGGCCTGGTGGCAGGCCATCGCAGTGATGACCAGCGTTTCGAAGTGGACGGCGCCAACGCCGCCGCGGCCTTCCTCAAGCCTTACGGGCTGAGCGACGACGATATCGAACAGGTGTGGCTGTCTATCGCCCTGCACACCACGCCGGGCGTGCCGCAGCACCTGCGCCCGACCGTGGCATTGGTGACCGCCGGTGTGGAAATGGACGTGCTGGGCATGGACTACGCCGCGTTCAGCAGCGTGCAGCGCGAAGCCGTGGTGCATGCGCATCCACGCGGTGAAGGGTTCAAGGAGTGCATCATCTGCGCGTTTGCCGACGGCTTGCGCCATCGCCCGCAGACCACGTTCGGCAACGTGAAGACCGATGTGCTGGTGGATCAGGAACCGGGGTTCAAGCCGATGAATTTTGTCGAGGTGATTCGCAAGTCGCCGTGGGCTGCATAGCCAATCTGGAATGCGGTCAAAACTGTGGGAGGGGGCTTGCCCCCGATTGCTGAGTGTCAGTCACTGCATCTATTGACTGACCCACCGCCATCGGGAGCAAGCCCCCTCCCACATTTGGACCGCACAGACCTTTAGACCGGCGCTGGAGCCCGACGCTTGTCCGGCTGCTGCCAGCCATCGGCAGCAGCTTCTTCAATCGCCTGCTGGATCGCTTTCTTGCGCATTTCTTCGGCACGCCGGCTGAAGAACCACACCAGGAAGGTCACCAGCGACACTGCCAGCAGAATCAGGCTGGCCACGGCGTTGATCTCGGGTTTAACCCCCAGGCGTACCGCCGAGAACACTTCCATCGGCAATGTCGTCGAACCCGGCCCCGACACGAAGCTGGCCAGTACCAGGTCATCCAGGGACAGTGCGAACGACATCATGCCGCCCGCCGCCAGCGACGGCGCGATCATCGGGATGGTGATCAGGAAGAACACCTTCCACGGCCGTGCACCCAGGTCCATCGCCGCCTCTTCGATCGACAGGTCCAGCTCACGCAGGCGCGCCGATACCACCACCGCCACATAAGCGGCACAGAACGTGGTGTGGGCGATCCAGATGGTGACGATGCCACGCTCCTGGGGCCAGCCGATCATCTGCGCCATGGCCACGAACAGCAGCAGCAGCGACAGACCGGTGATCACTTCCGGCATCACCAACGGCGCGGTCACCAGGCCGCCGAACAGCGTGCGGCCCTTGAACTGGCTGATGCGCGTCAGCACAAACGCCGCCAACGTACCCAGGGCCACGGCGGCCACCGCCGTGTAGCAGGCGATTTCCAGGGAACGTGCCACCGAGCCCATCAACTGGGTATTGTCCAACAGGCCCACGTACCACTTGATCGACCAACCGCCCCACACCGTCACCAGCTTGGATTCGTTGAACGAGTAGATCACCAGGATCAGCATCGGCAGGTAGATGAACAACAACCCCGCCACCAGCATGAAGCTTGAGAAACTGACGCGCTTCATATCTTGCCCTCCATCTCTTTGGCTTGGCTGCGGTTAAACAGAATGATGGGCACGATCAGGATCGCCAGCATCACTACCGCCAGGGCAGACGCCACCGGCCAGTCACGGTTGTTGAAGAATTCTTGCCACAACACTTTACCGATCATCAGGGTTTCCGGGCCGCCGAGCAGTTCCGGGATCACGAACTCGCCCACCACCGGGATAAACACCAGCATGCAGCCGGCGATGATGCCGTTCTTGGACAGCGGCACGGTGATTTTCCAGAAGCTGTTGAAGGTGCTCGAACCCAGGTCCGATGCGGCTTCCAGCAGGCTCTGGTCATGCTTCACCAGGTTGGCGTACAGCGGCAGGATCATGAACGGCAGGTACGAATACACCACGCCGATATACACCGCGATGTTGGTGTTGAGGATCTGCAGCGGTTCGTTGATCAACCCCATGGACATCAGGAAGCCATTGAGCAGGCCGTTGTTGCTGAGGATGCCCATCCACGCATACACGCGGATCAGGATCGCGGTCCAGGTCGGCATCATGATCAGCAGCACCAGCACGGTCTGCATCTCTTTGCGCGCGGTGGCAATGGCATAGGCCATCGGGTAGCCGATCAGCAGGCACAGCAGCGTGCTGAAGAACGCCATCTTCAGCGAGCCCAGGTACGCCGCGATGTACAGCTCATCACCTGCCAGCAAACTGTAGTTGGCCAGGTTCAGCACCACCTGCAGCTTCTGCTCGACGTAGGTGTAGATCTCGGTGTACGGCGGGATCGCCACGTCGGCTTCGGCGAAGCTGATTTTCAGGACGATGAAAAATGGCAAGGCGAAAAACAGGAACAGCCACAGGAACGGAATCCCGATGACCACCTGCTTGCCGCTGGGGACGATGCGGTGCAAGCGCCGCTTGAGCTTCTTCATGTTCATGTGCGCAGTACCACGCCGCTATCGTCTTCCCACCACACGTAGACCTGGTCACCCCAGGTTGGGCGCTGGCCACGGCGTTCGGCGTTGGCGACGAAGGACTGCACCAGCTTGCCGCTTGGCAGCTCGACGTAGAACACCGAGTGGCCGCCCAGGTAGGCGATGTCGTGCACCTTGCCGCTGGACCAGTTGTGCTCGCAGGTCGGCATTTCGGTGGTGACCAGCAGTTTTTCCGGGCGGATGGCGTAGGTCACCGACTTGTCTTCCACCGAGGTGGCGATGCCGTAGCCCACGTAGATGTCGCGGTCCAGGTCCGGGCACTTGAGCACCGCGTGACCTTCGGCGTCATCCACCACTTGGGTGTCGAAGATGTTGACGTTACCGATGAATTCGCACACCAGGCGGCTGGTCGGCGTCTCGTAGATGTCGATCGGGCTGCCGATCTGGGCGATCCAGCCCAGATGCATGATCGCGATGCGCTCGGCCATGGTCATGGCCTCTTCCTGATCGTGCGTCACCATTACACAGGTCACGCCGACGCGCTCGATGATCTCCACCAGTTCCAGTTGCATCTGCGAGCGCAGCTTCTTGTCGAGGGCGCCCATGGGCTCATCGAGCAGCAGCAGTTTCGGGCGCTTGGCCAGGGAGCGGGCCAGCGCCACCCGCTGACGCTGGCCACCGGACAACTGGTGCGGCTTGCGCTTGGCGTACTGGCTCATCTGGACCAGCTTGAGCATTTCGGCCACGCGGGCATCGACCTCGGCCTTGGGGATCTTGTCCTGTTGCAGGCCGAACGCAATGTTCTGCGCCACGGTCATGTGGGGGAACAAGGCGTAGGACTGGAACATCATGTTGATCGGCCGCTCGTAGGGCGGCATGTCGGTGATGTCCACGCCGTCGAGGTAAATCCGACCTTCTGTCGGGCGCTCGAAGCCTGCGAGCATGCGCAGCAGGGTGGACTTGCCCGAACCCGAACCGCCGAGCAAGGCGAAGATCTCGCCTTTCTTGATTTCCAGGGACACATCGTCCACGGCAATCGTCTCGTCGAACTTCTTCGTGACCCGGTCGATTTTGACCAGCACCTTTTTCGGTGTCTGGTCGCCCTCGAGGGCTTTCTTATAGGCGCCGGAGGCAACTGCCATTTACGAAACTCCCAAAAAAAAGAGTGCAGTTCGCCCGAAGCGGGCGAACCTTGGATAGTTTGAGCCTTACTTGCCCGTCTTGACCTTGGTCCAGCTACGGGTCATTAGACGTTGCACTTTCGGGGGTAGCTCGAAGTTGACGAATGTCCGGTCGAGAACCGCCTGCGGTGGGTAAACCGCTTCGTCGGTGCGTATCGATTGCTCCATCAGTTTGTCCGCCCCTGGGTTAGGGTTGGCGTAACCGACGGTGTCACTGACCTGGGCGATCACCTCAGATTGCAGTAAATAGTTGATGAAGGCGTGGGCTTCCTTGATGTTGGTGGCGTCCTTGGGGATCGCCAGCACGTCAAACCACAGGTTGCCGCCTTCCTTCGGAATTGCGTAGGCGATGTTCACGCCTTTGCCCGCTTCGCTTGCACGAGCCTTGGCCTGGAATACATCGCCGGAGAACCCGGCGGCCACGCAGATGTTGCCGTTGGCCAGGTCGGAGATGTATTTGGAAGAATGGAAGTAGGTCACGTAGGGCCGCACTTTGAGCAGCTTTTCCTCGGCCTTCTTGTAGTCTTCAGGGTTGGTGCTGTTAGGGTCCAGACCCATGTAGTTGAGCACCGCCGGCAGCATTTCATCCGCCGAGTCCATGAACGACACACCGCAGGTGGCCAGTTTCTTCATGTTTTCCGGTTCGAACAGCACGGCCCAGGAGTCGATCTTGTCGACACCCAGCACTTCCTTCACTTTGTCGACGTTGTAACCGATGCCGTTGGTACCCCACAGGTACGGCACGGCGTACTGGTTGCCCGGGTCGTTCTTCTCCAGGCGCTTGAGCAGCACAGGGTCCAGGTTGGCGTAATGAGTCAGCAGCGACTTATCGAGTTTCTGGAACGCCCCGGCCTTGATCTGCTTGCCAAGGAAGTGGTTGGACGGCACTACCACGTCATAGCCGGTACGCCCGGCCAGTAACTTGCCTTCCAGGGTTTCGTTGGAATCAAACACGTCATACACGGGTTTGATGCCGGTGGCCTTTTCGAAGTTGGCCAGGGTGTCGGGACCGATGTAATCCGACCAGTTATAAATATGCACGGTCGGTGCGGCCTGCACGCTGACAGCCAGCGTGAGACCTGCACCTACCAGCAAGGCTTGGCGAAACAAAGAAATTGGCAAGTGGAGGTCCTCTTAAATAGTTGGGCCCAAAGTTGTTGCCCGGCAACAAAACCGGCGCGCAACTTACCCTCGATAAACCGATCCGGCAAAACTTTCTGTCATTTATTTGTTTCATTAACCACCGCGGGCTGCGCGGTGGTTAACGAAGGCCGGTTTATTTACCGGATTTGATCTTGGTCCAGCTGCGTGTCATTTCACGCTGGGTCGCAGCCGGCAAGTCCGCAATGGCGTAGAGCTTGGCTTGCACATCCGCTGGCGGGTAGATGCCCGGGTCATTGGTGATGTCTTTGTCGACCAGTGCGGTGGCCTTCTCGTTACCGTTCGGGAAACGCACGCTGTTGGTGATCGAAGCCATGACTTCCGGCTTGAGCAGGTAGTTCATGAACTTATAAGCGGCATCGACGTTTTCGGCATCTTTAGGGATGGCGACCATGTCGAAGAAGCTACCGGCACCTTCTTTCGGAATGTCGTAGGCCACCTTGACCTTGCCACCGGCTTCAGCCGCGCGGGACTTGGCCTGCTGGATGTCACCCGAGTAACCCACGGCTACGCAGATGTTGCCGTTGGCCAGGTCGGAGATGTACTTGGACGAGTGGAAGTAGCCGATCGAAGGACGGATTTTCAGGAACAGGTCTTCGGCTTGCTTGAGGTCGGCCTTCTTCTGGCTGTCGGTTGGCAGGCCCAGGTAATGCAGCGCGATCGGCAGCATTTCGGTCGGCGAATCGAGGAAGCTCACGCCGCAGCTTTTGAGCTTGGCGATGTTTTCCGGCTTGAGCAGCACGTCCCACGAATCGATCTTGTCCACGCCCAGCGCGGCCTTGACCTTGTCCGGGTTGTAGCCGATGCCGATCGAACCCCACATGTACGGGAAAGCGTGCTTGTTGTCCGGGTCGCTGACCGACACGGCTTTAAGCAGGGAGGTGTTCAGGTTGCCATAGTTGGACAGCTTGGACTTGTCCAGCTCCTGGTAGACACCGGCCTTGATCTGCTTGGCGAGGAAGTTGTTCGACGGTACGACGATGTCGTAGCCGGACTTGCCTGCCAGCAACTTGGCTTCGAGTGTCTCGTTGCTGTCAAAAACGTCGTACACCACTTTAATGCCCGACTCTTTTTCAAAGTTGGCGATGGTGTCCGGTGCAATGTAGTCGGACCAGTTGTAGACGTGCAGCACTTTATCGTCGGCCTGGACCGCGCCCGCCATTGCGCCCATCAGGGACAAGGCGAGGAGGGTCTTGCCAGCGTTCTTCAAACCTAATGCCTTCATTTGGTGATGCTCCAATTTTTCTTTTTTGGGCCACGTTCTTTTATGTTCAGCGACCCTTCCAGAGGGCAGCAAAACAGGGCGACAGTCTGGCAAGTTCAGGGGCCGGCTTTCAACCAAAGCCCCTGCATTTATAACTGCCCGGTGCGCTGCGCACTGAGCCTAGCACTTAGCCCTGCAATGCCGCCAAAGTCAGGTCCAGGCACTGACGAGCCTTGGTCACCAGTTCGTCGATTTCAGCCTTGCTGATCACCAGAGGCGGCGAAATGATCATGGTGTCGCCCACGGCGCGCATGATCAGGCCATTCTCGAAGCAGAAGGTTCGGCAGATCATGCCTACGCCCCGGCCCTCGTAACGCTTGCGCGTCGCCTTGTCCTGAACCAGCTCAATTGCACCGAGCATGCCGACACCGCGCACTTCACCCACCAACGGGTGATCCGCCAGCTCCCGCAGACGTTTCTGCAAATACGGTGCCGTTTCGTCGTGGACGCGGTTAACGATTTTTTCATCGCGCATGATGCGGATGTTTTCCAGGGCCACGGCCGCAGCCACCGGGTGACCGGAGTAGGTGAAACCGTGGTTGAAATCACCGCCTTCGTTGAGCACGGCCACCACGTCGTCGCGCACGATCAGGCCGCCCATGGGGATGTAGCCCGAGGTCAGGCCCTTGGCGATGGTCATCATATGGGGCTTGAGGTCGTAGAAATCGCTACCGAACCACTCACCGGTACGGCCGAAACCGCAAATCACTTCGTCGGCCACAAACAGGATGTCGTACTTGGCAAGGATTTCCTTGATGCGCGGCCAGTAGCTGTCCGGCGGCACGATCACGCCACCGGCGCCCTGGATCGGCTCGGCAATAAAAGCACCGACATTGTCCACGCCCAGCTCGAGGATCTTCTCTTCCAGTTGGTTGGCGGCCCAGATCCCGAACTCTTCAGGACTCATGTCGCCGCCTTCGCCGAACCAGTACGGCTGGGCGATATGGACGATGCCCGGGATCGGCAAGTCGCCCTGTTCATGCATATAGGTCATGCCGCCCAGGCTGGCGCCAGCCACGGTGGAGCCGTGGTAGCCATTCTTGCGGCTGATGATGGTTTTCTTGTTCGGCTGGCCCTTGATCGCCCAATAGTGGCGGACCATGCGCAACATGGTGTCGTTGCCTTCGGAGCCGGAACCGGTGAAGAACACATGGTTCATGCCGGCAGGCGCGATGTCGGAAATCGCCTTGGCCAACTCCAGTACAGGTGGGTGAGCGGTCTGGAAGAACAGGTTGTAGTACGGCAGTTCTTTCATTTGCCTGGCGGCGGCGTCGGCCAGTTCATCGCGACCGTAACCGATCGCCACGCACCACAGGCCGGCCATGCCGTCGAGGATCTTGTTGCCTTCGCTGTCCCACAGGTAAACGCCGTGGGCTTTGGTGATGATCCGTGGGCCTTTCTCTTTCAATTGCTTGAAGTCGCTGAACGGCGCCAGGTGGTGATCATTGCTCAAGGCTTGCCATTCGCGGGTTTGCGGGTTGTTGCTGGACATACCAATCTCCTAGACTTTTCAGTGAGGGGCGCGCGGGTTGCCCCGTGCGCCCGGCGCATCAGACGGCGAAGAGCAGGAATTCCCGCTCCCACGAACTGATCACGCGCTTGAAGTTTTCATGCTCGGCCCGCTTGACCGCGACGTAGCCTGTGATGAATTTCTGACCCAGGTATTTCTCGATGGTCTTGCTGTTTTCCATGCGTTCCAGGGCGTCTTCGATGGTCAACGGCAGGCGCAGGTTGCGGCGCTCGTAACCACGACCCACTACCGGGGCGCTCGGGTTATGGCCTTCGACCATGCCGATGTAGCCACACAGCAGGCTGGCGGCAATCGCCAGGTACGGGTTGGCGTCGGCGCCCGGCAGGCGGTTTTCCACGCGACGGTTCTGCGGGCCGGCATCCGGTACGCGCAGGCCGACGGTGCGGTTTTCTTCGCCCCATTCCACGTTCACCGGCGCCGAGGTGTCGGGCAGGAAGCGGCGGAACGAGTTCACGTTGGGGGCAAACAGCGGCAGCAATTCAGGGATGAACTTCTGCAGGCCGCCAATGTGGTTGAGGAACAGTTGGCTCATGGTCCCGTCTTCATTGGAGAAGACGTTCTTGCCGGTGGCGATGTCGATGATGCTCTGGTGCAGGTGCATGGCGCTGCCGGGCTCGCCGGTCATCGGCTTGGCCATGAAGGTGGCCGCCACGTCGTGCTTGAGCGCGGCTTCACGCATGGTGCGCTTGAACACCAGGATCTGGTCCGCCAGGGACAGGGCATCGCCGTGACGGAAGTTGATTTCCATCTGGGCCGTGCCGTCTTCATGGATCAGGGTGTCGAGGTCCAGCTCCTGCAACTCGCACCAGTCGTAGACGTCTTCGAACAGCGGGTCGAATTCGTTGGCGGCTTCTATAGAGAAGGACTGGCGGCCGGTCTCCGGGCGCCCGGACCGACCGATCGGCGGTTGCAGCGGGAAGTCCGGGTCTTCGCAGCGTTTGGTCAGGTAGAACTCCATCTCCGGCGCCACGATGGGCTGCCAGCCTTTGTCGGCGTAGAGCTTGAGGACTTTCTTGAGCACGTTGCGCGGCGACAGCTCGATCGGGTTGCCTTGCTTGTCGTAGGTGTCGTGGATCACCTGGGCGGTCGGCTCGATGGCCCAGGGCACCAGGAACACCGCGTTCTGGTCGGGGCGGCAGATCATGTCGATGTCTGCCGGGTCGAGCAATTCGTAATAGATGTCGTCTTCGACATAGTCGCCGGTCACGGTCTGCAACAGAACGCTCTCGGGCAGGCGCATGCCTTTTTCGGCGATGAACTTGTTGGTCGGCGAGATCTTGCCCCGGGTGATACCGGTCAGGTCGCCAATCATGCATTCGACTTCTGTGATCTTGTGGTCTTTCAACCAATCGGTGAGCTGGTCGAGGTTGTTACTCATAAATGCCTCTGGGCTGGGTTTCCTGGCATCCATTAAAGGCCAGGCGTTGGTTGACGCAGCATCCGCGTCGTTTTTTCGTTCAGGGTAGGAGCTTACCTGCCATTTGCTGCAGCGTTGCATTCCTCAAGCCAAAGTCGTGCAGAATCATGAGCGGCCGCGCGGATGGCAGCCGGTCAGTGGCAGTCGAGGAGGCAAAAAAGAGAGCGGATGGGCCGTCAAGAATATTGGCCGGTGCGTGGGCATTCACGCGGGACGAACGGACTGCGGACAAAGCCTGGCTGAAGCAGGCTGAGACGCCGATTGGCGGCAGGCGAGACATGAAGCACCCCGGTATTATTGCTGTTATGGGTTTGAATCGAGCTTAGCCTTGTTCATTTTTTTACACAACACCCCCGTAAAAAATACAACACGGCCCGCTCAAGCCTGCGAGTCCCAAGCCGGTCAAACCGAAAAAACCGCCCCAAAAAGCCCCAAAAGTGCGGTCACGGCGCTTTTTTAGGGCAAAAAAGGCCTCGCTTGACTTCGGCATGCCGTTCGGGTTGACTGAAACCAGAAAAGATCAATGATTGATATTTTTAACAACAAAGGTGTTGCATCATGTCGGTACCCCCGCGTGCCGTTCAGCTTAACGAAGCGAACGCGTTCCTTAAGGATCATCCTGAGGTTCTGTACGTAGACCTTCTAATTGCGGATATGAATGGTGTGGTGCGCGGTAAGCGCATCGAACGCACCAGCCTCCACAAGGTTTACGAGAAAGGCATTAACTTGCCTGCCTCTTTATTTGCCCTGGATATCAACGGCTCAACGGTGGAAAGCACCGGCCTGGGCCTGGACATCGGTGATGCTGACCGAATCTGTTATCCAATCCCCGACACCCTGTGCAATGAACCTTGGCAAAAGCGCCCGACCGCGCAACTGCTGATGACCATGCACGAAATTGAAGGTGAACCTTTCTTCGCCGATCCGCGCGAAGTACTGCGTCAGGTCGTAAGCAAATTCGACGACCTCGGTCTGACTATCTGCGCTGCCTTCGAGCTTGAGTTCTACCTGATCGACCAGGAGAACGTGAACGGCCGCCCACAACCGCCCCGCTCGCCGATCTCCGGCAAACGCCCGCACTCGACACAGGTCTACCTGATCGACGACCTCGACGAATACGTCGATTGCCTCCAGGACATCCTGGAAGGTGCCAAAGAGCAAGGCATCCCGGCCGACGCCATCGTCAAGGAAAGTGCCCCGGCGCAGTTCGAAGTGAACCTGCACCACGTGGCCGACCCGATCAAGGCCTGCGACTACGCGGTATTGCTCAAGCGCCTGATCAAGAACATCGCCTACGACCATGAGATGGACACCACGTTCATGGCCAAGCCTTACCCAGGCCAGGCAGGCAATGGTTTGCACGTACACATCTCGATCCTGGACAAGGACGGCAAGAACATCTTTGCCAGCGAGGATCCCGAGCAGAACGCCGCATTGCGTCACGCGATCGGCGGTGTGCTCGAGACCCTACCCGCCCAAATGGCGTTCCTGTGCCCTAACGTCAACTCCTACCGTCGTTTCGGCGCACAGTTCTACGTGCCGAACTCGCCGTGCTGGGGCCTGGACAACCGCACCGTGGCGATTCGCGTACCGACCGGCTCGTCTGACGCCGTACGTATCGAACACCGTGTGGCCGGTGCCGACGCCAACCCTTACCTGCTGATGGCTTCGGTCCTGGCAGGCGTGCACCACGGCCTGACCAACAAGATCGAACCGGGCGCCCCCGTGGAAGGCAACAGCTACGAGCAGAACGAACAGAGCCTGCCGAACAACCTGCGCGATGCCCTGCGCGAGTTGGACGACAGCGAGGTGATGGCCAAGTACATCGATCCTAAATACATCGATATCTTCGTCGCCTGTAAGGAAAGTGAGCTGGAAGAGTTCGAACACTCCATCTCCGACCTTGAGTACAACTGGTACCTGCATACCGTCTAAACGACGGCTGCATTGACTGTGGTGAGCGGGCTTGCCCCGCGCTGGGCTGCGTAGCAGCCCCCAACACAGACGCCGAGTTCTTTCTGAAGGAACTCGGCGTTTTTTATGGGGGCCGCTTCGCAGCCCAGCGCGGGGCAAGCCCGCTCACCACAACAAGCGGTATGGATCATCCCCAGGCTCTGCGTACAATGCCCGCTGCCTTGTAGGAGACTTCCATGACCACCCGCCCCGCCACCCTTCGCAAACCCCGTGCCCGCAGCCAGGCGCGGATCGACGCGATTCTCGACGCCGCCCGCACCTTGCTGGCCGCCGAAGGCGTGGCGAGTTTGTCGATCTACAGCGTGGCCGAGCGCGCGCAGATCCCGCCGTCGTCGGTGTATCACTTTTTCGCCAGTGTGCCGGCGCTGCTGGAGGCACTGACCGCCGATATACATGCAGCCTTCCGCTGCGCCATCCAGGCCCCCATCGAGCATGATTCACTCAAGCATTGGCGCGACCTGTCCTACATCGTCGAACAGCGCATGCTGACCATCTACAGCAACGACGCCGCCGCGCGCCAGTTGATCCTGGCCCAGCACGGGCTGACCGAAGTGACCCAGGCGGACCGCCAGCATGATCTGGAGCTGGGGGATTTGATGCTGGAAGTGTTCGACCGCCACTTTGAAGTGCCGAGCTTGCCAACCGATGTGGATGTGTTTGCGCTGGCGTTGGAATTGAGTGATCGCGTGTATGCGCGTTCGGTGCATCAGCATGGGCTGATTACGCCGCGTATGGCTGAGGAAGGGATGCGGGTGTTTGATGCGTATGTGGGGCTGTATTTGCCGGCGTATCTGCCTAAGCGCTGAATCCTGGGTTGGCTGGGCCGGCCTCATCGGGGGCAAGCCCCCTCCCACATTTTGAATGTGCTCACAGATCAATATGTGGGAGGGGGCTACACCCCGATGAGAGCCTCAAGAGCGACGCAAATCACAACTTGGCAATCGACACCTCGGTGGATTTCACAAAGGCAATCACTTCGCTGCCAATCACCAGTTCCAGCTCTTTGACCGAGCGGGTGGTGATCACGGAAGTGACGATACCGGACGCGGTCTGCACGTCGATTTCCGACAGCACGTCGCCGACGACGATTTCCTTGATGGTGCCTTTGAACTGGTTACGCACGTTGATGGCTTTAATAGTCATGGTGGACTTCCTTCGTAGGACAAGTGAGTTATTGAGCCCAACGCAATTGCGTGGGCAGCGGTGAAACAGGTTCGGGTTCCGGCGGTGTGCCGGGCAACGACAGCACACGGTTAAGTACTTGCGCTTCCAGTGCGGCCAGGCGATGTGAGCCTCGGGCCCGTGGGCGCGGCAGATCGACGATCAGGTCGAGGCCGATTTCGCCGTCTTCGATCAGGATCACCCGGTCGGCAATGGCCACGGCTTCGCTGACGTCATGGGTTACCAGCAACACGGTGAAGCCGTGTTTTTGCCAGAGGTTTTCGATCAGTTGCTGCATCTCGATGCGGGTCAGGGCGTCCAGGGCGCCCAGCGGTTCGTCGAGCAGCAGCAAACGCGGCTGGTGGATCAAGGCGCGAGCCAAGGCCACACGCTGCTTCTGGCCACCGGACAAGGCCGCCGGCCACTCATTGGCACGCTCGGCCAGGCCTACCGCTTCCAGGGCTTCCAAGGCTTTAGGGCGCCAGTTGCCTTTGAGGCCCAGGCCGACGTTGTCGATGATCTTTTTCCACGGCAGCAGGCGCGCTTCCTGGAACATCAAGCGCGTGTCTTCAATCGCCTCGCTCAGCGGCGCCGAACCGGCCAGCAGCTCGCCGCCGCTGGCTTTATCGAGGCCGGCCAACAGGCGCAGCAAGGTACTTTTACCGCAGCCACTGCGACCGACCACGGCCACGAACTGGCCCGCCGGAATGTGCAGATCGATTTCCTTGAGTACTTCCCGCGCGCCGAAGGCCTTGCGCAATTTGCGCACCGCCAGGGGAATCCCCTTCAGCAGGCGCGGAGGTTGTTGAGCGGTCATGCCGCACCTCCTTTATTCACTTGGTAAGCCGGGTGCCAGCGCAGCCATACACGCTCCAGACCGCGCGCGGCCAAATCGGCCAGCTTGCCGAGGATGGCGTACATCACGATGGCCAATACCACCACGTCGGTTTGCAGGAATTCGCGGGCGTTCATCGCCAGGTAACCAATGCCGGAGCTGGCAGAGATGGTTTCCGCCACGATCAGCGTCAGCCACATAAAGCCCAGGGCAAAGCGCACGCCCACCAGGATCGACGGCAGCGCACCCGGCAGGATCACTTGCCAGAACAGGCTGAAACCGGACAAGCCGTAGCTGCGCGACATTTCCACCAGCGCCGGGTCGACGTTGCGGATGCCGTGGTAGGTGTTCAGGTAGATTGGAAACAGCGTGCCGAGGGCCACCAGGAAAATCTTCGCGGTCTCGTCGATGCCGAACCACAGGATCACCAGCGGAATCAGCGCCAGGTGCGGCACGTTGCGGATCATCTGCACCGAGCTGTCCAGCAGGCGTTCGCCCCACGTCGACAGGCCGGTGATAAACCCCAGCGCCAGGCCGATGCTGCCACCGATCACAAAGCCCAGGCCGGCACGCCAGCCACTGATAGCCAGGTGCGTCCAGATTTCGCCGCTGCGCACCAGGTTGACCCCAGCCTCAATCACCGCGCTGGGCGCCGGCAGGATGCGTGTCGACAACCAACCCGCCGACACTGACAACTGCCACACCGCCAGCAATAGAATCGGCAGCACCCAGGGCGCCACGCGATGGCTTAATTTTTCCAGGTTCATGGCGCCGCCTCAGCTCTGTGACGCAGCTTTGGGAAGGATGTCGTTGGCGACCATTTCGCCGAACGGGCTTACGTAACCGGCGCTTTTCGGCAGCTCGGGACGTTCGATATCCAGGTGCGGGAACAGCAGCTCGGCGACCCGATACGATTCTTCCAGGTGTGGATAACCGGAGAAGATAAAGGTGTCGATGCCCAGCGCTGCGTACTCCTTGACCCGCTCGGCAACCGTCGGGCCATCGCCCACCAGCGCGGTGCCCGCACCGCCACGCACCAGGCCGACGCCGGCCCACAGGTTGGGGCTGACTTCCAGGTTATCGCGGTTGCCGCCATGCAAGGCCGCCATGCGCTGCTGGCCGACAGAATCGAAGCGCGCCAGGGAAGCCTGGGCCCGGGCGATGGTGTCGTCATCCAGATGGGAGATCAGTTTGTCGGCGGCTTTCCAGGCCTCCTCGTTGGTTTCGCGCACGATCACATGCAGACGAATGCCGAAGCGCACGGTGCGCCCGAGTTTCGCTGCCTTGGCCCGCACCTGCTCGATCTTCTCGGCGACGGCGGCCGGTGGCTCGCCCCAGGTCAGCACCATCTCCACTTGTTCGGCGGCGAGGTCCTGGGCCGCTTCGGAGGAGCCGCCGAAGTACAGCGGCGGGCGCGGTTGCTGGATCGGTGGGTAGAGCAACTTGGCGCCTTTGACGCTGATGTGCTCGCCGTCGTAATCCACGGTTTCGCCTTCCAGCACGCGGCGCCAGATACGGGTGAATTCCACCGAAGCCTGATAACGCTCTTCGTGACTGAGGAACAAGCCATCGCCGGCCAGCTCTTCCGGGTCACCACCGGTCACCAGGTTGAACAGCGCGCGGCCGCCGGACAGGCGGTCCAGGGTCGCGGCCTGGCGCGCCGCCACCGTCGGGGAAATGATCCCGGGACGCAGCGCGACCAGGAATTTCAAACGCTGGGTCACCGGGATCAGCGAGGCGGCCACCAGCCACGAGTCTTCGCAGGAGCGACCGGTGGGGATCAGCACCCCGCCGAATCCCAGACGGTCAGCGGCCTGGGCCACTTGCTGCAGATAACCGTGATCAACGGCGCGAGCGCCTTCGGCGGTGCCAAGGTAATGGCCGTCGCCGTGGGTAGGCAGGAACCAGAAAATAGTGAGGCTCATGGAGTTGTCTCCTGAAGAAATCGGATTACGGCGCTTTAGCCACGGCAGCCGGTGGCGTCCAGATCACGTCCTTGATGTTCAAGGGCTTGGGGATCAATTTGAGTTGGTAGAAGCTGTCGGCGATTTTCTGCTGGGCCGCCACCACTTCCGGGGTCAGGAACAGCGCGCCGTAGCCCTGGCGTTTTACCGAGGTCAGGGTGATATCTGCCGGCAGGCCCAGCAGCGGCGCGACCTGTTCGGTCACTTCCTGGGGGTTGGCCTTGGACCACTCGCCCACCGCGCGCACTTCTTCGATCAGCGCCTTGACCACTTCCGGATGCTTTTCGGCGTACGGCTTGGTGGCCAGGTAGAACTGGTGGTTGTCGGCGATGCCGGTGCCGTCACGCAGGGTGCGCGCTTGCAGTTGTTTCTCGGCGGCGGCCTGGTACGGGTCCCAGATCACCCACGCATCCACGCTGCCACGCTCGAAGGCGGCACGGGCATCGGCGGGCGGCAGGAACACGGTCTGCACATCGGTGTATTTCAGGCCGGCGTCTTCCAGGGCACGCACCAACAGGTAGTGCACGTTGGAGCCTTTGTTGAGCACGACTTTCTTGCCCTTGAGCTCGGCCACCGATTTGATCGTCGAGTCTTTCGGTACCAGGATCGCTTCACTGGTTGGCGCTGGCGGCTCGTAGGCCACGTAGAGCAGGTCGGCACCGGCGGCCTGGGCGAAGACCGGCGGGGTTTCGCCGGTGACACCGAAGTCGATGGAACCCACGTTCAGGCCTTCGAGCAATTGCGGACCGCCGGGAAACTCGGTCCATTGGACGTTGACGCCTTGGGCCGCCAGGCGTTTTTCCAGGGTGCCCTTGGCCTTGAGCAGCACCAGGGTGCCGTATTTCTGGTAACCGATCCGCAGGGTCTCGGCGGCTTGAGCCTGAACAATGGCGCCGAAGGACACAGCCGCAGCAAACAGTGCGACCAGACCACGACGCAAGATGACAGTGCGCATGGCGCTCTCTCCAAATAGTGCGATGAGGGGGTTGGCTGCACCTGCTTGGCCGTTGGCGGCTGAGTAAGGTGAGTACATCTATATAGCGGTGAGGCTGACTTAAATGCTCCAGCGAGCACTCAACAAACGTTCATTCAACACATGCGGGTCCAACGGTTTCGGACGACGGGCCATGGCGCCGTAAAGCGTCTCCAGGGCCTCGTGCAAACGGTGTTCGAGGACCGGTACCAGTTGTGCCTGGGCACTGCCTTCGCCGTAGGCGATCTGGCTGTCTTCGGCAAAAATGCCGTGGAGCAGCTCCTGGGCTTTGAGGGCCGACAATACCGGCTTCAAGGCGTAATCCACCGCCAGCATGTGGGCGATGCTGCCGCCGGTCGCCATCGGCAACACAACCTTGTGGGCCAGGGCGCGCTCCGGCAGCAGGTCGAGCACGGTTTTCAACGCACCGGAGAACGAAGCCTTGTACACCGGCGTGGCGATCACCAGGCCATCCGCGTTAGCCACCTGTTGCAGCAGGTCGATGACCTTGGGGCTGTCGAAGCGTGCATGCAGCAAGTCTTCAGCCGGGAAGTCCCGTATCTGGTAACTCACCACTTCAACGCCTTTGTCTTGCAACCACTGACGGGTTTTTTCCAGCAAGACCCCGGAGCGGGAACGCTGGCTGGGACTGCCTCCAAGTGTTACGACCAACATGCAGGAATTCCTTGAGCAAGTGCCGGCGGTTCGCTGTGTGGCGATGGCGCCAAGATGGAACAGACCTTATCAGCAGATTCATATATCTATAAATCTTATTTTTTCATTTGTTTATTCTTTAAATGCATATGAGGTTTGTAGGTCGCCAGGCGAAAAAAAAGGCCGTAGAAACGGCCTGAAAACCCCTGCTGTGAGTCAGTTTCAACGATTGGGCTGTGGAGTAAGCCGCAAATACGGCTTCACCGCCCGATAGCCCTTCGGAAAGCGCTTCTTGATCTCTTCCTCATCCTTGAGTGACGGCACGATCACCACCTCATCACCGTCCTGCCAGTTGGCGGGGGTGGCGACTTTGTAGTTGTCGGTCAGTTGCAGCGAGTCGATGACCCGCAGGATTTCGTGGAAGTTACGGCCGGTGCTGGCCGGGTAGGTGATGGTCAGGCGGATCTTCTTGTTCGGGTCGATCACGAACAAGGAACGCACGGTGAGGGTGTCACTGGCATTCGGGTGGATCAGGTCGTAGAGGTCCGAAACCTTGCGGTCGGCGTCAGCCAGGATCGGGAAGTTGACGACGGTGGCCTGGGTTTCGTTGATGTCTTCGATCCACTTGTGGTGCGAATCCACCGGGTCCACCGACAGGGCGATGGCCTTGACGCCGCGCTTGGCGAACTCGTCCTTGAGCTTGGCGGTGAAGCCCAACTCCGTGGTGCACACCGGGGTGAAGTCCGCCGGGTGGGAAAACAACACACCCCAGCTGTCGCCCAGCCATTCGTGGAAACGAATCTTGCCGGCGCTGGAATCCTGTTCGAAGTCGGGGGCGATATCGCCCAGTCTTAGGCTCATGGTGTGGCTCCTGGTGAGTGCTTATGGAGCCCACTGTGCATGGATTGCGGATTATTTAAAAAGAATAAATATCGATTTATCTAGACGATAAAGGAATATTAAAAATCTGTTCATTGGACGCGGGAAAGGGCGAGGCGCAACATCGTTTCCAAGGTTCGAGAAGGCCTTGAGACGCTGTACAAAGAGGGGTTCAGGAAGGGCTTGCGGGGGTTTAGCCCGACTTGAAAAGCAAGACACCTTGCCCGGCGTGCGCCGGGCAAGGTTTTACGCAGTTACTTAAACGCGTAGGTGTAGCTGACGATTACGCGGTTTTCGTCTTGATCGCGTGCGGCAGCGACATCGTTGCGCCACATAGCATTTTTCCAGGCGACGCCGACGTTTTTGAACGGGCCTTCTGGCACTACGTAGGCAACAGTGATATCGCGTTCCCACTCGGACTGGCCGGTGAACTCGGCACGGCTACTGTTGACGGTGTCGATGTCAGTACCCTTGAGGTACACAACACCAGCGGTCAAGCCAGGCACGCCAACCTTGGCGAAGTCATAAGCGTAGCGAGCTTGCCAGGTACGTTCGCCGGCACGGGCGAACTTAGCGATCTGCATGTCAGTGGTCAGGTAAGCCGACGAACCGTCGCCCTGGTTCAACCAAGGGAAGTCGCTGCTACCGTTGCTGACCTGGTAACCACCACCGAAGGTGTGGCCGCCCAAGGTGTACAGGAACAGGCCGCTGTACAGGTTGTTATCCACCTTGCCGCGACCGGAGTTGACGCCGCTGTAGTTGCCCGAGGAGAAGTAAGCCGATTCGTTGCCGTTCTTACCGTCATCGGTGCTGTGGAAATAACGCAGGTCAGACTTCAATACGCCTGGACCGATGGCCCAGTTGTGGGTCAGACCCAGGAAGTGCTGCTTGTAGAAGTCTTCCAGGTTGCCGTAGTAGTACTGGGCAGTCAGGTCCTTGGTGATCTTGTAGTCACCACCGGCGTAGTAGAACTTGTTGCTGTCACGCCAGTTGGCGCCACGGGAGTTGGCACCCGAGATCGACAGGTTGTCGACGTTGCTGGAGTTACGACCCTTGGCTTTTTCAATCTGACCGGCAACCAGCGTCAGGTCTTTGATGTCGTTGGTAGTGATCTGGCCACCTTGGAAAGTCTGCGGCAGCAGACGACCGTCGTTGGTTACGATAACCGGCAGCTTAGGCTGAAGGGTACCCAGCTTCAGTTCGGTCTGGGAGATCTTGGCTTTGGCAGTCAGGCCCAGGCTCGAGTAGTTATCAACAGCTTCGCCATTGGACTTGCTCGGGAACACAGTGCCGCCGTAGGACGAGGCAGTAGCGCCGTTGGTGCCGCCGCCGGAATCCAGACGAACGCCCAGCAGGCCAATAGCATCAAGACCGAAGCCTACAGTGCCTTGGGTGTAACCGGAGATGAAGCGCAGGTCAAAGCCTTGGCCCCATTCTTCTTGCTTGCTCTGAACACCAGCGCGCTTGTTGGCTGCCGTGCCGGCGGCCGAGTCACGGTTGTCGGTGTTGATGTAAAAGTTACGCAGACCCAGTGTTACTTTACTGTCATCGATGAAACCGGCAGCGCCTGCTTGCTGAGCGATTACGCCCAAAGCTACAGACAGTGCCAAGGTGGACTTCTTCATGTACCGCTCCTCTCGTTTCTAATTTTTGTATTTCTTTGGTCTCGGGTCTGACGCCCTCGATCCACAGATGCGCGATTAGCACCGGATAGTGACTGACAAGTCAATCGTAACCTTGTGTGTCTACTACCTTCGTCTAACCACCGTTGATTTGGTCCCTGCAGGGTAATGAGTTTTTCATACACCCAAAAAGAATTATTTCATTCTTTTTCATACGATTCAGGAATAAGACTTTCCGTGACGTGGACAGGCCAGCATAGACCACTCGCCACACAAGCTAATTCCTAAAGGGTATTTGTTAGAGCTTTTTTAGATCGATTAGTGTGGCCGCGCTGTTGCATACGTCACCCACGATCAAAAAGGCGACGCCATCATGGCCAAAGGCACATCCTCCCGTCAATTTGTTACAGTTTTTGTGTCACTAATCGTTTCTTTTGCTGTCCAAGCCGCCCATTCGACGATTCAGGTGTTTGCAAGCGCCCACACTCTATCCATAGCCGCCCACCTGTTATCGGCGTCAGATCAAGAATGCTTAAACTTTAGTCGTGCGTGACGGCAGGCTCTTACACGAGCCTGCCCGGTGAATTGGGGGTAGGGTTCTACAAGGCCTTCTCGAAAATCTTCGAGTTACGCTGGTAGTTGTACAGCGAGGCCCGTGCCGAGGGCAGGCGATCCACGCTGCTCGGCACAAAGCCGCGCTCACGGAACCAGTGGGCAGTCCGCGTGGTAAGTACGAACAGCGTCTTCAACCCCTGCGCCCGGGCACGGGTTTCGATACGCTCCAGCAGCTCATCACCCCGCCCGCCATGGCGATACTCCGGGTTCACCGCCAGGCAAGCCAGTTCACCCGCGTCCGAATCGGCGATCTGATACAACGCCGCACACGCGATGATCATGCCTTCGCGCTCAACCACGCTGAACTGCTCGATCTCACGCTCGAGCACTTCCCGCGAACGGCGCACCAGGATGCCCTGTTCTTCCAGGGGGCTGATCAGGTCGAGCAAGCCGCCGACGTCTTCAATCGCCGCCTCGCGCACCCGTTCGAATTGCTCCTGGGCCACCAGCGTGCCGCCGCCATCGCGGGTGAACAGTTCGGTGAGCAAGGCACCGTCTTCGGCGTAGCTGACAATGTGGCTGCGCCCTACCCCGCCCCGGCAAGCCTCGGCCGCTGCATCAAGCAATTCGGACTGGTAGTTGCTGCTGCCCAGGCGTTGCAGGTGTGCCGGTACTTGTTGCGGGCGCAATTCGCGGACCAGGCGGCCATTTTCATCGATCAGGCCGAGATCAGCGCCGAACAGCAGCAGCTTGTCCGCCCCCAGGTCGATGGCGGCGCGGGTGGCGACGTCTTCGCAGGCCAGGTTGAAGATCTCCCCCGTAGGCGAATAGCCCAGGGGCGACAGCAGCACAATGGAGCGCTCATCCAGCAGGCGATTGATGCCCTTGCGGTCGACCCGGCGCACTTCGCCGGTGTGGTGGTAATCCACGCCTTCAAGCACGCCGATAGGCCGCGCCGTCACCAGGTTGCCGCTGGCCACCCGCAGGCGCGAGCCCTGCATCGGCGACGAGGCCATGTCCATCGACAGGCGCGCTTCGATGGCGATACGCAGGTGGCCGACCGCGTCGATCACACACTCCAGCGTCGCGGCATCGGTGATGCGCATGCCTTCATGGTAAGTCGGGACCAGGCCACGCGCTTCAAGGCGCGCTTCGATCTGTGGGCGCGAACCGTGCACCAGCACCAGACGCACGCCCAGGCTGTGGAGCAGCACCAGGTCGTGGACGATATTGCCGAAGTTCGGATGATCCACACCGTCGCCGGGCAACATGACCACAAAGGTGCAGTCGCGGTGGGCGTTGATGTAGGGCGAAGCGTGACGAAGCCAATTAACGTAGTCGGGCATGGAACCTGGGCCTGTAATAAAAAGCAGCCGAAAAAGGATGAGTCGTGAAAACGCACAGCGGGCTGATGGTTATCGTCGGAACAGGCTTGGCGACACGCTCGCTCTCCTTATGTACGAATGGACAGGGGTTAATTTACGCAGGTTTCAGGCAGTAATGTTCGATCAGTTCCCGCAATAGACGCACTGTAGGCGTCAAGCGTGACATTTCGAGGTATTCGCCCGGTTGGTGGGCACAGGCGATGTCGCCAGGGCCGAGCACCAGGGTTTCACAACCAAGGCGCTGAAGATAAGGCGCTTCGGTGCCGAACGCTACTGCTTCGGCACGATGCCCGGTCAATCGTTCCGCGACCCGCACCAACTCGGCGTCTTCGACCTGCTCGAACGGCGGCACTGCGGGGAATAACGGCGCGTAGTCGATCTTGACCTTATGGCGCTCGGCCAGGGGTTCGAGCTTTTGCCGGATCGCCGCACGCAGCACTGCGGGGTCCATGCCCGGCAAGGGCCGCAGGTCGAATTCCAGGGAGCATTGGCCACAGATGCGGTTGGGGTTGTCGCCACCATGGATACAGCCGAAGTTCATGGTCGGTTGCGGCACGCTGAATTGCGGGTTGCGGTACTCGCGCTGCCAGGCCAGGCGCAGGCCGCGCAGCTCGCCGATGGCGTCATGCATGGCTTCCAGGGCGCTGTGGCCCAGGCTTGGGTCCGACGAATGGCCGCTTTGGCCGAGAATGTCGATGCGCTCCATCATCACGCCTTTGTGCAGGCGGATCGGCTTGAGGCCGGTCGGTTCACCGATTACCGCCGCCCGGCCCAGCGGGCGCCCGGCTTCGGCCAATGCTCGGGCACCGGACATGGAGCTTTCTTCATCGCAGGTGGCGAGGATCAGCAACGGTTGCTTGAACGGTTGGTCCAGCAGCGGCAACACCGCTTCAATCGCCAGCGCGAAAAAACCCTTCATGTCGCAACTGCCCAATCCTACCCAGCGGCCGTCGACTTCCGTCAGCTTGAGCGGATCGGTCTTCCACAACGCAGCGTCATAAGGAACGGTGTCGCTATGGCCGGCCAATACCAGGCCGCCGGGGCCTGTGCCAAAGCTGGCCAGCAGGTTGAATTTGCCGGGGCTGACCGGTTGGATGTCAATGGAGAACCCCAGGTCGCCCAACCAACCGGCGAGCAAATCGATCACCGGTCGGTTGGTCTGGTCGAGAGACGCCTGGGTGCAACTCACCGAAGGCGCGGCAATCAGCGCGGCGAACTGCTCTTTCATGGACGGTAACGGCATACGCGGTCTCCCTACTTCCCGGATGAGCCCCACTATAGAGGCATCTGCACGAGACAATAAACCGTTGCGGCGCGTTGCCGGGCTCAGTCCTGTACACTGCACGACCTTGGCAGCCACTCTTTTCCCCGGCTGCGCTCCCGATCCTGGATTTTCCGGCCATGCAGAAAGAAACCGAAATCAAGCTCCGCGTCAGCCGCGAAACACTCGCCGCGCTGCGTGAGCACCCGCTACTGAAAAAACGCAACAAAAGTGGCTGGGAACGCCGTGAGTTGATGAACCAGTACTTCGACACCCCCGAGCGTGACCTGGCCCAGGCCAAAGTCGCCCTGCGCCTGCGCAAGGACGGTGACGAGATTATCCAGACCCTCAAGACCCGTGGCCAAAGCGTCGCCGGCCTGTCGGAACGCAATGAGTACAACTGGGACCTGCCCAAGGCCAAGCTCGACGTAAAGAAACTCGACGGCGATTGCTGGCCCGAGCAACTGGCCGAGCTGGACAAAAAGACCCTCAAGCCGATCTTCACCACCGACTTCGTGCGCGAGCGCGCCGAAATCGCCTGGGGCCGTGGCAAGGCCAAGGTGGTGATCGAAGCCGCCCTGGACCTGGGCCATGTGGTCGTGGGTAAGCAGAAAGAAGAAATCTGCGAGCTGGAACTGGAACTGCGCGAAGGCGAGCCGTCTGCGCTGCTGGAGTTGGCCGCCGAGCTGGCCGCCACCCTCGCACTGATGCCGTGTGACATCAGCAAGGCCGAGCGCGGCTACCGCCTGTACGACGCCAGCAGCTACTCCCTGAGCCTGCCGGCGCCGCAGATCCACGCCGAAATGCCGCTGGACGACGCCTTCGCCGCAATCATGTGGCACCTGCTCGGCAGCAGCCAGCGCCTGGCCGAGCAATACCGCTTCAATGGCCACTGGCGTCTGCTGCAGGACTGGGTCGACAACCTCGGCGAACTGCGCGCCCTGATCGGCAGCCTCGGCCAGGCCGCGCCGCGTCAATCCACCAGCGAACTGCGCAGCGCACTCGATGCGCTGCTGGAAGACTGGCGCCCGCTGGTCCAGGCCGGTGACGACGACGAAGACATCCGCAAAGCCGCACCCGAGCAGTTTGCCGAAGAATTGGACGACGTGCGCTGGGGCTTGTTCTCGCTGAACATGTCACGCTGGCTGATGGCCCGCACCTGGACTGCCGACCGCAACGTGCGCGGCAACCGCCAGGGCGCCGCGCAAATCACCAACTGGCTGCCGCGCCTGCTGGCCGACGATGCCGTCGCCCTGCAACTGCCGCGCTACCAGCAGCAACCGGAAGACCTGGCCGAGCAACTGCCGCGCATCGAACGCATCCAGGCCTGGCTGCACCATGCGCGTAACGTGGTGGACATTGCGGAACTGGATCGTTTGTACGGCGAGCTGAACAAGCTGGCGCAACTGGCCAACCAGCCGATCACCGACGAGTCGCTGGATGCGCGCATGCATCAGGCGATTGCGGTGTATCAGAACCGTGCCTGGAAGACCCTGCTGCGCCTGTAATATCGCCATCGGGGGCCTAGCCCCCGATGAGGCCGATCCTGTCAGCGCAATACTGGCAGGCTGGTGGTCGACTTGATCTCGGACAGCGCCACGATCGAGTTGACCTCCTGAATCCCCGGCACCATCGATAACTTCTCGAAGAAAAACCGCTCGTACGCCTCAATGTCCGACGTCACGATGCGTAGTAGAAAGTCCACCGCCCCCATCAGCACATAGCACTCCAGCACTTCCGGAAACCCACGAATCGCGTCGGTGAACTCGGTGAAGTTGGATCGGCCGTGGGCGTTGAGTTTGACCTCGGCAAAGATCTGCGTATTCAGGCCGATCTTCTTGCGATCCAGCAGAGTGACCTGGCCGCGAATCACTCCTTCTTCCTTGAGCCGCTGGATGCGTCGCCAGCACGGCGACTGGGACAGGCCGACCTGTTCGGCGATCTGCGCGCTGGACAGCGAGGCGTCCTCTTGCAGCAGGGCCAGGATGCGGCGGTCGTAGGCGTCCAATTCGCTGTGCATAAAAATACCTTGAAGGCTGTCTTTTCTGAATTGAACGATTCGATTAATCGCAAATCATGCCCATCTTAGATAAGAAATCTCCCGAAGCGAATGTAAAAATTTCTCCAGTCGAATCTGGAGAGTCAGCATGCATGCCGTCGAAACCACCCACCCTCTGACCCGCGTCGATGCGTGGGCTGCCAGCAGCACCCATTGCCAGGCGCATTACCGGATCGTCGCCGAGGCGGAGCCCGATGTGTTGTGTCGGGTACTCAACTATTTTGCGTTGCAGTTCCTGACACCGAGCCAGGTCAACGTGAGCCGCCAGGAAGACCTGCTGAACATCGATATCGTGATGGATAGCCTGAGCTGGCATCGCGCCCAAGTGATCGCCGAAAAGATTCGAAACCTGATCAGCGTGTGCACGCTGCATGTATGGCGCGCTGATTCCGTGGGGCCTGCGGCCGTGGCGGCAGCAGCTCGGTAAAGGCCTGCAACATACGCTGGGAGGAAGATATTCGGCGGCTGGCTAGCCTGAAATGTCGTCCGAGGCTACCCAGGAACACCTTCATGTCTGCTGATCACCGATTGGAACTGCATCAGTTGCTCCCGGCGCTGGTCGAGGGAGGGCTGATTGCTCCCGACATCGCGCAGCGCTTATCAGCGCTGCCCGCCGGCAACGCCCAGCACCCGTTGGAGTGCATCGCCGCCCTTGGGCCTTCCCTGGAAACCCTGACCCAGTGGCTTGCCCAACATGTGGGGCAACCTTATTGGCGTATCGACCCGCTGAAGATCGATGTCGCAACGGTCGTGCCGCTGATGTCCCACGCGTTTGCCCAACGCCACGCTATCCTTGCGGTAGCCGTGGACGCGCAGACCGTCACCGTTGCCAGCGCCCAGCCCCATGTCACCAGTTGGGAATCGGGACTGGCACAAGTGCTCCAGCGCTCGATCAGGCGCGTGGTTGCCAACCCCCAGGACATTCAGCGTTGTATCAGCGAATTCTACCGGCTGGCGAAGTCCGTCAGCGGTGCGGATCAAAAGGTCGCGGGGCCTGGCAACGTCGAGTTGCTCAACCTCGGCGCCAGCGACCAGGAGCCGGACGCCAACGACGCGCATATCGTCAATATAGTCGACTGGCTGTTGCAATACGCGTTCGCCCAGCGGGCCAGTGATATTCATATCGAGCCGTGCCGTGAACAAGGCCGCGTGCGCTTTCGCATTGATGGGCTGCTGCACGACGTCTATCAATTTCCACCCCAAGTGACGATGGCGGTGGTCAGCCGCCTGAAAAGCCTCGGGCGGATGAACGTGGCGGAAAAACGCAAACCCCAGGATGGTCGGGTCAAGACCAAAAGCCCTGCCGGCGCAGAAGTCGAGTTGCGGCTGTCGACCCTGCCCACCGCCTTTGGCGAAAAACTGGTGATGCGGATTTTCGACCCGCAGGTGCTGCTCAAGGACTTTGACGAGCTGGGCTTGTCGGCCGAGGACCAGCAGCGATGGCACGACATGACGCGCCACACCAACGGCATCATCCTGGTCACGGGGCCTACCGGCTCAGGCAAGACCAGCACCCTCTACACCACGCTCAAACACTTGGCGACCCGGGAGGTCAATCTTTGCACCGTGGAAGACCCGATCGAGATGGTCGAGCCGGCGTTTAACCAAATGCAGGTACAGCCCAATATCGACCTGACCTTCGCCAGCGGCATCCGAGCCCTGCTTCGCCAGGACCCGGACATCATCATGATCGGCGAGATCCGCGATCGGGAAACCGCCGAGATGGCGATCCAGGCCGCATTGACCGGGCATTTGGTGCTCTCGACGCTGCACACCAACGATGCGCCCAGCGCCATCAGCCGCTTGCAGGAACTGGGCATTGCTCATTATTTGATCAAGGCCACGTTATTGGGCGTAATGGCGCAGCGCTTGGTGCGCTTGCTGTGCCCTCATTGCAAGCGGGTGGCGGGCGATGCTCACGAAGCGGTAGGGTGTGCAGAATGTCGAAACAGCGGCTTTCGCGGGCGCGCCGGGGTCTACGAGATCATGGTGCTGAATGACTCGCTCAAGGCGCTGATCACGCCAGGCGCCGACGCGCATTCCCTGCGCAGGGAGGCGGTGGCGCAAGGCATGTGCGGCCTGCGCATGGCCGGCGTGGGTAAAGTCAAGGCGGGGCTGACCACAATGGCCGAGGTATTGCGAGTGACGCCTGGGGATTCGGTAACAAATGCGTTGATTACGCCGTGCTGAAACCGTTCTTATCGGTGACAAGACCGTTACAATCCGCCGAACGTCGTTTAACTGACACCATCAGATAGGGAATCGCTATGCAGATCGGAACCGTACTGCTTCTTTTCGTGGGCCTGGCCATCGCCATCCTGTTCATGGGCTTCAAGGTGGTACCCCAGGGCTATCAGTGGACCGTCGAGCGCTTCGGCCGGTACACCAACACCCTCAAGCCGGGCCTGAACATCATCATCCCGGTCATGGACCGCATCGGCCGCAAGATCAACGTGATGGAAAGCGTGCTGGATATCCCGCCCCAGGAAGTCATCACCGCCGACAACGCCACCGTGCAGATCGACGCCGTGTGCTTCTTCCAGGTGGTCAATACCGCCCAGGCCGCCTACGAGGTCAACAACCTCGAACACGCTATCCGCAACCTGCTGCAAACCAATATCCGCACGGTGCTCGGCTCCATGGAGCTGGATGCCATGCTCAGCCAGCGTGACGGCATCAACGAAAAACTGCTGCGCACCGTCGATGAAGCCACGGCGCCGTGGGGCATCAAGATCACCCGGATCGAAATCAAGGACATCAGCCCGCCCGCCGACCTGATGGCCGCCATGTCCGGCCAGATGAAAGCCGAGCGGATCAAGCGTGCACAGATCCTGGAAGCCGAAGGCCTGCGGGCATCGGCGATCCTGACGGCCGAAGGCAAGAAACAGGCACAGATTCTTGAAGCCGAAGGTGGGCGCCAGGCCGCGTTCCTGGAGTCTGAAGCCCGTGAGCGTCAGGCAGAGGCTGAGGCCCGCGCGACCCAGGTGGTTTCCGAAGCGATTGCCACCGGCAACGTACAGGCCATCAACTACTTCGTCGCGCAGAAATACATCGATGCCCTTGGCAAATTGGCGTCGGCCAATAACAGCAAAGTGATCCTGATGCCGCTGGAAGCCAGCCAGGTGATCGGCGCTGTCGGCGGCATCGGCGAAATCGTCAAGGCAACCTTCGACAACAAGAAAGCCTGAGGCGATCGCCATGTGGGATTTCCTGCAGCATCTTTCGTTCTGGGATTGGCTCGCACTGGGTACAGTGCTATTGATTCTTGAAGTATTCGGCGCCGGTGGCTACCTGCTGTGGATGGGCATAGCTGCGGCAGCCGTGGGCGTGATCAAGTTTCTGGTGCCGCCGCTCGGGCTGGAGTGGCAACTGTTGCTGTTCGCTGTGCTGTCGATATTGACAGCGGTGTACTGGTGGAAACGCCAGCGCAGCAGTGCCAAAGCCAGTGACCAGCCGGGGCTCAACGAGCGTGGCTCGGAGCTGATCGGCCGTGTGTTCGTGGTGCATCAGGCGATTGTGGAGGGTCGGGGCAAGGTAAAAGTCGGTGACGGCGTCTGGATGGTAACCGGCCCTGACAGCCCTGTAGGCGCTCAAGTGCGTGTGGTGGGCCTGGATGGCGTGATCTTGAAGGTAGAAACTGTTTAGTCAGTGATGGAACTCGGCTGGGCTAACTGCAATCAAACGGTACAGATCACCCACCCGGAGTCACCCATCATGCGTCTTAAATATGCTGTCGCTACCCTCGCTGTGCTTTCCCTTCCTGTCGGTTCAGCCATGGCCGACAGTTTCTGGCGCAATGTCATCTCGTCGGGCGCCACGACCGGCTCGACCTACCTGACCTTCAAGGACCACAAACTGGTGGTTGCCGCACAAGACGACGCAGGCAGCTTCGTTGCCAGCGACGGCGGTATCCGCGGCCCGTACCTGGAAGCCGCCATGCAGAAAGTCCGCGCCGATAACCCTGGCCTGCAGGCCACGGATATGGAACTGGCCAACGCCATCCTGGCGAAAAACGCTATCGCCGCCGAGTAAAACCGCCGGTTAAAACAGCCGCTCCCTGGGAGCGGCTTTTTTGTGCCGCTTTTCTTCCTACAGCAAAGACTGATGAGTTGACGATTGAACAGGAGAAGTCCTCTCGATCACTGCACTCGCCCGACGACAAGCTATCGATTCCACCCTTCCCCTCAGTGAATCGATAACCATGCGAAAACTATCTTCCTTTCTGTTCCTCACTGCTATTGCAGCGCCTTATGCACAGGCAGAGGCCTGGTACGGCTCGGCAAAATTCAACAGTGCACGCCAGAATCTATCCAGCGCACTGTTGACCAGCCCGCGCGTCAACGAACGAGTGGAAGCGCCTGATAGCACTAAAACATTCACCGGATCCTACGCGGTAGGTTATGCCTTCGCCAATGGCTGGCGCGCGGAAGGGGAATACACCCTCTCCGGCAGCTCGACCTTCGACTCCTTCTGGTCGCCCTTCAATGCCAACGTCAACCGTCTTGAAGCGGACAGCCAGCGCTTGATGGTCAACGGCTATAAAAACATACCGCTCACCCATTGGCTCTCGTTCTACGGCATGGCGGGGATGGGCGTCGCGCAAATTGATGCCGAGGGTTTTCAGAGCAATGACACCCGTCGCTTTGCCAGCCACCGCCAATATAATTTTGCCTACAGCGTAGGCTTGGGCCTGGATGCCAAGGTCAACGACCGCATTGCCTTTGGCACAGGTTGGCGCTACGTGGACATGGGCCGTATCGAGACCGGCTACAACACCTTCACCAACCGGATAAACGCTCGTGATGAACAGCTCAAGGGCAAGCTCAAGGAGCAGAGTGTGTTCTTTGAAACCCGTGTGTACTTCTGACCGGCAACAGGACATGCCGCCGTTCAAGCGGCACTTCCGTGTCCGTGGCATGACGATTCATTCACAGGCGACAGGCTATATTCAGTCTAACCGTGCCACCATGCCGGGACTGAACCCTCGCTTACTCATCGCCAATCTGAAACGGATGCCTTCGTCGTCATGAGCCAACAGCCCTTTCTGCCGTTCTCCAAACCTACCATCGATGAGGCCACCATCTCGGCGGTCGGCGATGTACTGCGCTCGGGCTGGGTCACCAGCGGACCGAAAGTGCAGGCTTTCGAGGCGCAGCTATCGGAATACTTTGGCGGCCGGCCGGTGCGCACCTTCAACTCGGGCACTTGCACCATGGAGATCGCCTTGCGTATCGCCGGTATCGGGCCCGGCGATGAAGTCATCACCACACCGATCTCCTGGGTCGCAACAGCCAACGTGATCCTGGAAGTAGGCGCCACGCCGGTGTTCGCCGACATCGACCCGGTCACCCGCAATATCGACCTGGCCCAGGTGGAAGCCGCAATCACCCCGCGCACCAAGGCGATCATCCCGGTGTACCTGGCCGGCCTGCCCCTGGACATGCCGATGCTGTACGCACTGGCCAACAAGTACAACCTGCGCATCGTCGAAGACGCCGCCCAGGCCCTGGGCTCCAGTTGGGATGGCGAACGCATCGGTTCCACCGGGGACTTTGTATCGTTCAGCTTCCAGGCCAACAAGAACATCACCTCTTCCGAGGGCGGTTGCCTGGTGTTGAACAATGCCGAAGAAGCCCGCCTGGCGGAAAAATACCGCCTGCAGGGCGTCACCCGCACCGGCTTCGACGGCCTGGACGTGGATGTACTGGGCGGCAAGTTCAACATGACCGACATCGCTGCAGCCATCGGCCTGGGGCAGTTTGCCCACATCGAGAAGATCACCGCCCATCGCCAGCATCTGGCCCGGCACTACTTCAAATGTTTCGGCAGTGATTTCGAAGAAAAGTACGGCGCGCAACTGCCGCCGGCCGACTTCGAAAACAGCAACTGGCACCTGTTCCAGTTGGTGCTGCCGGAGCGCCAAGACGGGCTGCCCGCCCGCGCCACCTTCATGGAGAAAATGCAGGCACAGGGTGTTGGCATTGGCTATCACTACCCGCCGATTCACCTGCTGAGCCTGTATCGGGCACAGGGGTTCAAGGAAGGTATGTTCCCGGTAGCGGAAAAGGTTGGACGTTTGATCGTGTCGTTGCCGATGTTCACGGCGATGACAGAGGCAGATGTGGAGCGGTCGGTGGCGGCGGTAAAGGCGGTCCTGAAGGCGGACTGAACACTCGTGGCCCTGCACGGTTGAATGTGGGAGGGAGCAAGGCCCCTCCCACAGGGGTCTAGCGTTTACTCGCCGATGACCGCCTTGTAGCCAGCCGCATCCAGCAGCTTTTCCAGATCAGCCGGGTTGCTTGGCTTGAGCTTGAAGATCCACGCGCCGTAAGGGTCGGAGTTCAGCAGCTCAGGGCTGCCACCCAGCTCTTCGTTGACGGCAATCACTTCACCGGCAACCGGGGCGTAGATATCCGAAGCAGCCTTCACCGACTCAACCACACCTGCCTGGCCTTCGGCTTCAAACGTAGCGCCGACTTCGGCCAACTCAACAAACACCACATCACCCAAAGCTTCCTGAGCATGATCGGAGATCCCGACGGTCACCGTACCGTCAGCTTCCAGACGGGCCCATTCGTGACTTTCGGCAAAACGCAGGTCGGCAGGGATATCGCTCATAGTCTGTGTCCTCAAGAAGAAATGTCAGCAGCCATTGGCCTGCCGGAAATAGTTAGATCAAGGTTTTGCCATGGCGCACGAAGGTCGGTTTGACCACTCGAACCGGGTACCACTTGCCGCGGATTTCCACTTCGGCCCGATCGGCAGTCGCCGTCGGTACACGCGCCAGGGCAATGGATTTGCTCAGCGTAGGAGAGAAACTACCACTGGTGATCTCCCCTTCGCCAACATTGGCGATGCGAACCACCTGGTGAGCGCGTAAAACCCCACGTTCTTCCAGTACCAGCCCGACCAGTTTGAACTGCACACCGGCCGCCAACTCGGCTTCCAGCGCCGCACGCCCGATGAAGTTGCGCTCGGCAGGTTCCCAGGCGATGCTCCAGGCCATGTTGGCCGCCAGGGGCGAAACGTTCTGATGGATGTCCTGGCCGTACAGGTTCATGCCGGCTTCCAGCCGCAGGGTGTCCCGCGCGCCGAGGCCTATGGGGGAAATCCCCGCACCGACCAGATCGTTGAAAAACCCCGGCGCCTGATCGGCAGGCAGGACAATTTCCAGGCCGTCTTCGCCGGTGTAACCCGTGCGGGCGATAAACCAATCGCCGTCGGCATGCCCTTCAAAGGGCTTGAGCTGGTGGATCAGGGTACCGCGAGACTGGGTGACCAGCTCGGCAATCTTCTGCCGGGCATGGGGACCTTGAATGGCGAGCATGGCCAACTCGGGCCGCTCATGCAGGTGCACCTGATAGCTGCCAAGTTGCGCCTGGATCCAGGCCATGTCCTGGTCTCGGGTGGCGGCGTTGACCACCAGCCGGTATCCGGTCTCGGTGCGATAGACAATCATGTCGTCCACCACGCCACCCTGCTCATTGAGCATGGCGCTGTACAACGCACGGCCACAGCCATGCAAACGCTCGACATCATTGGCCAGCAGGTGCTGGAGCCATTCCTTGGCCTGGGGGCCGGTGATATCGATCACGGTCATATGAGATACATCGAACACCCCGCAGTCGCGCCGCACCTGATGGTGCTCCTCAACTTGCGAGCCGTAGTGCAAAGGCATATCCCAACCGCCAAAATCGACCATTTTCGCGCCGAGGGCGAGATGCAGGTCATACAGAGGCGTACGCTGTCCCATGGGTTTCTCCTTCCGGGCTTGGCGAAGGTGCGCAGCGCCGTTGCCCGTGCCGGACACCTTGAATGACAAGGCCTGCAGCCACGTACAGCGACTCGATCCGAAGGACGGACCGCACCGAATGCCGCGCATTGTAGCCGCAAGCCGTAGGACTGGCACCTAACCGATTGGTCGGGCGGAGCGTCGGATCAGCCCGATGACCGGCAGCAGCCCCACCAGCACCAGCGTCAAGGCCGGCAGAGAAGCCCGCGCCCACTCGCCTTCGCTGGTCATTTCAAAGATCCGCACCGCCAGGGTGTCCCAGCCGAACGGGCGCATCAGCAGGGTTGCGGGCATTTCCTTGAGCACGTCGACGAACACCAGCAGTGCTGCACTCAGGGTGCCGGGCAGCAACAGCGGCAGATACACTTTGCAAAACAGTCGCGGCCCACTCACGCCCAAACTGCGGGCAGCTTCCGGCAACGAAGGCCGGATGCGCGCCAGGCTGTTTTCCAGCGGCCCGTAGGCCACGGCCAGAAAGCGCACCAGATACGCCAGCACCAGCGCCGACAGACTGCCCAGCAACAATGGCTTGCCCGCCCCGCCGAGCCAGCCGGACAGCGGCACCACCAGCTCACGGTCCAGGTAACTGAACGCCAGCATGATCGACACCGCCAGCACCGAGCCCGGCAAGGCATAGCCGACATTGGCCAGGCTGATACCGGAGCGAATCGCCCGGGTCGGCGCCAGGCGGTTGGCGAAGGCCAGTACCAGCGCCACGCTGACCGTGATCAGCGCCGCGATGCCACCCAGGTAGAGGGTATGGACGATCAGGCCCGAATAGCGCTCATCCAGGTCGAACCGGCCGCGCTGCCAGAACCAGGCGACCAATTGCAGCATCGGGATGACAAAGGCACAGGCAAACACCAATCCACACCAGGCACTGGCAGCCGCCGCCTTGAACCCGCGCAAGTGGTACAGCGCCTTGCCCCGTGGCCGTTCATTGCTGGATCGACTGGCGCCCCGGGCACGCCGTTCGCCATACAGCACCAGCATCACCACCAACAGCAACAGGCTGGCCAGTTGGGCCGCGCTGGACAGGCTGAAAAAGCCGTACCAGGTCTTGTAGATCGCGGTCGTGAACGTATCGAAGTTGAACACCGACACCGCACCGAAATCCGCCAGTGTCTCCATCAGTGCCAACGCCACCCCGGCTCCTATCGCCGGCCGCGCCATGGGCAGGGCCACATGCCAGAATGCCCGCAAGGGCGACTGTCCCAGCACCCGCGCCGCCTCCATCAGGCCCTTGCCCTGGGCGAGGAATGCGCTGCGCGCCAACAGGTACACGTAGGGATAGAACACCAGCACCAGCACGATGATCACACCGCTGGTGGAGCGCACCCGCGGCAGGCGCAAGCCGGTGCCGAACCACTCGCGCAGCAGGGTCTGCACGGGGCCTGAAAAATCCAGCAGGCCCACAAACACGAAGGCCAGCACATAGGCGGGAATGGCAAAGGGCAGCATCAACGCCCAGTCGAGCCAACGCCGGCCGGGGAACTCGCAGAGGCTGGTGAGCCAGGCGAGGCTGACGCCCAACAGGGTTACACCGACGCCGACGCCCAGCACCAGGGTCAGGGTGTTACCCAGCAGGCGGGGCATCTGGGTTTCCCACAGGTGGGACCAGATTTGCGCGTCGATGCTTTGCCAGGACAGCAACAGCACGCTCAGCGGCAGCAGCACCAGGGCGGCGACGCTGAAGACCGGCAGGTACCAGCGGCGTTGGGCGGGGTGGGCCAAGGGTGGGTTCTCAATAATGAAATCTTCAAATCACCACAATCCAATGTGGGAGGGGCTTGCCCCCGATGGCGGTGGATCAGTCAACGATGAGTAGACTGACACTCCGACATCGAGGGCAAGCCCCCCTCCACATTTGGATCTGCGGCGTCCTACAAATTGTACTTAGTTCCAGCCCGCCCGATCCATCAGGCGAATGGCTTCAGCCTGGCGCTTGCCCGCCACTTCCACCGGCAATGTATCCGCCACGAACTTGCCCCAGGTCGCCACTTCAGCCGACGGCGGTACCGCCGGGTTGGCCGGGAATTCCTGGTTCACGTCGGCAAAGATCTTCTGCGCCTCAGGCGTGGTCATCCACTCCACCAATGCCTTGGCGGCTTCCGGGTGTGGCGCGTGTTTGGTCAAGCCGATGCCCGACAGGTTCACATGCACGCCACGGTCGCCCTGGTTCGGCCAGAACAGCTTCACCGCCAGGTCCGGCTTCTGCTTGTGCAGACGGCCGTAGTAGTAGGTATTGACGATACCCACGTCGCATTGCCCGGCGTTGATCGCCTCCAGCACCGCAATGTCATCCGAGAATACGTCGGTAGACAGGTTATTCACCCAGCCCTTGACGATTTCTTCGGTCTTGGCCGCGCCGTGGGTTTCGATCAGGGTGGCCGTCAGCGACTGGTTGTAGACCTTTTTCGCCGTGCGCAGGCACAGGCGGCCTTCCCACTGTTTGTCGGCCAGGGCTTCGTAGGTGGTCAGGTCACCCGGTTTGACCCGGTCGGTGGAGTACGCGATGGTCCGCGCGCGCAGGCTCAAACCGGTCCAGGCATGCGCCGAAGAGCGGTATTGCAGGGGAATGTTCTTGTCGATTACCGGGGAGGTGAACGGTTGCAGAATGCCCATTTGCTCGGCCTGCCAGAGGTTGCCGGCATCCACGGTGAGCAGCAGGTCGGCGGTGGCGTTTTCGCCCTCGGCCTTGATGCGCTGCATCAGCGGCGCTTCCTTGTCGGTGATGAACTTCACCTGGACACCGGTCTTTTGGGTGTAGGCGTCGAACACCGGTTTGATCAGTTCGTCGATACGCGAGGAGTAGACCACCACTTCGTCGGCTGCCTGCACGGAGGTGCTGCCGATCAGGGTGAATGCCAGGGCAGTCAGGAGGCGCTTGGGTGCCAACATGGGTGCGGTCTCTCATTTGCAAAATAAGCGCAAATGATAGGGACTCACATTTGGTAACGCTCGGCGGAGCCGTTACCAAATGTTGCACAAACCTGTCAGGGCTTGGCCAGGTCCGGCAGATCCCCGCTCAACCCGAGGGCCTGGCGCACAAACACGGCCTTGGCCTCGGGCATCTGGTCGACCATCTTCAACCCGGCATTACGCAACCAGCGCAGCGGCAGTTGATCGGCCTGGAACAGGCGCTCAAAGCCTTCCATCGCCGCCATCAGGGCCAGGTTATGGGGCATTCGTCGGCGCTCGTAACGGCTGAGCACCTTCACATCGGCCAGACGTTCACCGCGTTCGGTGGCCGACAACAACACTTCGGCCAGCACCGCCGCATCGAGGAAACCCAGGTTGACGCCCTGCCCGGCCAATGGATGGATGACATGGGCGGCGTCGCCGATCAATGCCAGGCCCTCGGCCACATAGCGTTTGGCGTGGCGCTGACGCAAGGGTACGCACACACGCGGATCGGCGCTGACCACGCTACCGAGGCGCCCTTCAAAGGCGCGCTCCAGTTCACGGCAGAAGCTTTCATCATCCAGCGCCATCAGGCGTTCGGATTCGGCCGGCGTAGTCGACCAGACGATCGAGCACCAATCTTCCTGCCCGTCCCGCTCCAGCGGCAAAAACGCCAGCGGGCCGGTGTCGGTAAAGCGTTGCCAGGCCGTGCGCTGGTGCGGCTGGCTGCTGCGCACGCTGGTAACGATGGCGTTATGCAGGTAGTCCCATTCACGGGTCGCGGTGCCGGTCAGGCGGCGCACGGCGGAGTTGGCGCCATCGGCGGCCACCACCAACGGCGCGCGCAATTTCCGGCCATCGGCCAGGGTCAGCAACCAGCCATCGCCGGAACGGCGCATCTGCTCCAGGCGCGCATTCGCCAGCAGGCCCAGGTCGCAGTCGTGCAGACGTTCGAGCAAGGCATCCTGGACCACGCGGTTCTCGACGATATGCCCAAGCACTTCGGCATGCACACTGGCCGCCGAAAAGTGGATCTGCCCGGTGCCGCTGCCGTCCCACACCTGCATCTCGCCGTACGGGCTGGCGCGTCGTTCAACGATGCCATCCCACACACCGAGGCGCTCGAGGATGCGCTGGCTGGCCGCCGACAAGGCACTCACACGGGGTTCGAAGGCCGCCGCGCGGTCGAACGGCTTGACGCTCAGCGGGCTGCCGTCGAGCAGCAGCACTTGCAGGCCGCTGCCTTGCAATGCCAGCGCCAGGGCGCTTCCGACCATTCCGGCCCCGACAATCAGCACATCTGCGCGCATGTCCATGCTTTAAGCCTGTCTCGCTGGCGGCTTGCACCGCACGTAAAAGGATTGATGAGTCTCACGCATCGGGACGCGTCCCCAGGCCCATGGCCTGACGGGCGAACCAACGCTTGGCCGGTGGCAGCAGGTCCAGGCCCAGCAGGCCCATATTGCGGCCCAGGGCGACCAGCGGTTGCGCGCTGCCAAACAGCCGCGTGACCTGGTCGGAGAAACCCACGGTCAACTTCTGATCCATGCGCTGACGCTCGCGATAAGCCTGCAACGTCGCCAGGTCGCCCGGCACCGCCGGCCCGGCCAACAGGGCCTCGGCCAAGGCGTGCGCATCACGCAGGGACAGGTTGAACCCCTGCCCGGCAATCGGGTGCAGGCTGTGGGCGGCATTGCCGAGGATCGCCAGGTGCGAGCGCACTTGCTCTTCGGCTTCCACCAGGGTCAACGGATACAGATGACGGGCGCCGACTTGCTTGAGGGTGCCCAGGCGGTAGCCGAACACGCCCTGCAACTCGCTCAGGAAGCTGCGTTCATCGAGATTTGCCAGGCGCTGTGCGTCCATGCCGATACGGGTCCATACCAGTGCGCAACGGTTGTCCGGCAGCGGCAGCAGGGCCATCGGGCCTTCATCGGTGAAACGCTCGAACGCTTCGCCGTTGTGGGCTTCGCTCGGGGTGATGTTGGCGATCAGTGCGCTCTGGTTGTACGGGCGGGTTCTCACGCCAATGCCCAATTGCTCGCGCAGGCCGGAGCGGCCGCCGTCGGCGAGCACCGCGAGGTCGCATTCCAGCACGGTTTCATCGTTGAGGGTCAGGCGGTAGCCATCGGGCAGCGGCTCCAGGCGTGTGACTTCCGCCGGGCAGCGCCAACTCACCACGTCCTTGTCCAGGCCTTGCCACAGGCATTGGCCGAGCCAGGCGTTTTCCACCACGTAACCGAGGGCCGGCACGCCCTCCTCCATGGCGGACAGTCGCGCGGTGGAGAAGCGTCCGCGGTCCGACACATGGATCTGCTTGATCGGCTCGGCGCGGCGCGAGATCTGCTGCCACAGGCCCAGGCGCTGATAAATCTGCCGGGCGCCGTAGGACAGCGCCGAAGACCGCGCGTCGTAGCTCGGCTGGTAGCTGTCGCCGGGCGCGAAGGGTTCGATCAGCACGATCTTCCAGCCACGCGCCTTGGCACCGGCCTGCAACGCCAGCGCCAGGCTCGCGCCTACCAGGCCGCCACCGATAATCGCCAGGTTGACCCGGCTCATCGGGCGGCCGCCATTAGGGCTTCGATTTCAACGACGCTCTTGGGGGCGCCGCCGGTCAGGATTTCACAGCCTTGCTTGGTCACCACCACGTCGTCCTCGATACGTACACCAATGCCACGCCATTTTTTCGCGACGGTCTGGTTATCCGGCGAGATATAAATGCCCGGTTCCACCGTCAGCGCCATGCCAACTTCCAGCACACGCCATTCGCCGCCCACCTTGTACTCGCCCACATCATGCACATCCATCCCCAGCCAATGGCCGGCGCGGTGCATATAGAAGGGTTTGTAGGCTTCACTGGCGATCAGCTCGTCGACGTCGCCCTTCAGCAACCCCAGCTTCACCAGTCCGGCAGTGATGACCTGCACCGTCGCCTCGTGGGCCTGGTTCCAATGTTTGTTCGGCGCGATCTCGGCAAAGGCGGCTTCCTGGGAAGCCAGCACGATTTCATAGATCGCCTTCTGTTCCGGCGAAAATTTGCCATTGACCGGCCAGGTGCGCGTGATGTCGCTGGCGTAGCAATCGATTTCGCAACCGGCATCGATCAGCACCAGGTCACCGTCCTTGAGCACGGCGTCATTCTGCTGGTAATGCAGGATGCAGCTGTTGCGCCCGGTGGCGACGATGGAGCCATAGGCCGGCATCTTCGCGCCGCCCTTGCGGAATTCGTAATCCAGTTCGGCTTCCAGGCTGAACTCATGCAAGCCGGCGCGGCTGGCCTGCATGGCCTTCACATGGGCCGCGCAGGAAATTCGCGCAGCCTCGCGCATCACCTTCACTTCTGCCGCCGATTTATACAGGCGCATGTCGTGGAGCAGATGATCCAGGGCAACAAACTCGTTCGGTGGCTGGGCGCCAAGGTGCGCTTTGGAGCGGATGACGTTGATCCACTCCATCAGGTGCCGATCGAATTCGGCGTTGCTGCCCATGGCCGAATACACCCGGTCGCGGCCTTCGATCAGGCCGGGCAGGATGTCGTCGATATCGGTGATGGGGAAGGCATCGTCGGCGCCAAAGTCACGGATGGCGCCTTCGGTACCGGCACGCAGGCCGTCCCACAATTCGCGCTCGGCATTGCGTTCGCGGCAGAACAGCACGTACTCGCCATGCTGGCGACCGGGCATCAGCACGATCACCGCTTCCGGCTCGGGGAAGCCGCTCAGGTACTGGAAGTCGCTGTCCTGGCGATAGACGTGCTCCACATCGCGATTGCGGATCGCCACGGCGGCAGCCGGCAGGATCGCGATGCTGTTGGGTTCCATCTGCGCCATGAGCGCCTTGCGACGCCGGGTGTATTCCGCTTTGGGGATATGGATCATGGGCAGATGGGCTTCCTTTTCTTAGTGCAGCGAAGGCTTGGGTGCAGCAGGCTCAGCGGACTTCCTGGTCTCGGTGAACAGCAGCAATGGCGCGACGCGCAGGTATTCCATGACTTCCATGTAGTCGCCTTCGCCGTCTTCGGACTCTTCCAGGGCATCTTGCACCTGGGAGATGGCCGCCAGGTCCTGCAGCACTTCCTTGGCGTCGGTGCTCAGTTCCAGGCCGCCGGCGTTCACGCCGAAACCGTGGAGGAAGCCCTGGCACCATTGGCCCAGTGCGGCGGCGCGTTCGGGGAGCGGTGCATCGTCGGTCGGCAGCAGCAGGACCACGGTGACGTCATCACCGGTCAGTTCGCCCTTGACCATCTCTTGCAGGCCGATCAGCGCGTTGCGCACGTTGTCGGTCGGTTCGGTTTCCAGCAGCTCGGCCACATCGGCCAGCCAGTTGTCGGCATCAAAGCCAACACCGGTGCAACTGCGGCCGAGCAGCACGCCATGCAGCTCGGCGGGCGAGCAAGGATGGCCGCTGGTGCTCAGCAGTTTGGAAAAAGCATCGTACGGGGAGTTCTGAATGGGCATGGTGAGCTAGGCGCCAGACGGCGCAATGTCTAGAATGGAGCGCTGTATCCTAGCACCGGCAGACGTACCAAGACTATCGAGGGCGTCAGATCGTTTATCCTGCAGTTGCCATTCATCAGACAAATCCAGTGGAACCCAATGGAAGACACCGACCTGCAAGCGCTGATGGCCAGACTCGAATTGCTAATTACTCGGGTCGAGCAACTTAAGAGTCAAAACGGACTCCTATTAGCTCAGGAAAAGACCTGGCGCGAGGAACGCGCTCACCTCATTGAAAAAAACGAAATCGCCCGGCGTAAGGTCGAATCGATGATTTCGCGCCTGAAGGCCCTGGAGCAAGACTCATGAGTTCAAGCAATAGCGTCACCGTGCAGATCCTCGACAAAGAATATTCGATCATCTGCCCCCAGGAAGAGCGCAACAACCTGGTGAGCGCCGCCCGCTACCTGGACGGCAAGATGCGTGAAATCCGCAGCAGCGGCAAAGTCATCGGTGCCGACCGCATCGCCGTAATGGCCGCCCTGAACATTACCCACGACCTGCTGCATAAGCAGGAGCGCCCTGACGTACAGGCCAGCGGCTCGACGCGCGAGCAGGTGCGCGACCTGCTCGAACGCGTCGACCTGGTGCTTTCCAGCGACACAGAGCAACCCAAGGGCTGATTGCCGCGACTGTTTAAGGTATACTCGCCCCACTCCCTGGCGTGCTTGCCAGTCGGCGATGTCCCGGAGCCGATTCGCACTACCCTGGAAGTTGCACGTTGGGCTGGTGTGCATGTCCGCTAGACGGAAAGCCTTAAAGCCTACTGCTTCTTCCACCTTGAACTTTCGGGTTCAAGGGCTGAGTCGACAGCGGCTCTGTCGGGGAGCCTGAATTCCAGAACTCAATGCCAGTCCCCGGACTGGCATTGTTTTATGAGCCGAAAAACCATGAACGAACCTGCGCCGCTTTCCCGTCCGCACCTTCGACGCATGTTGCGCAAAGCCCGCCGCGCCCTCACGCCCAGCGAGCAGCGCCACGCCGCCCATGGCCTGTATCGGCAACTGGCACAGCACCCGCTGTTTCGCCGGGCCAAACATATTTCCCTGTATCTACCGACGGACGGTGAAATCGATCCGCGCCTGCTGCTGCGTGCGGCACAGCGCCGGGGCAAGGCCACTTACCTGCCGGTGCTCAGCGCCTGGCCACGGACCAAGATGGTGTTCCAGCGCGTGAAGCCTGGGGAAACGCTGCTGCCCAATCGCTTTCGCATTCTGGAGCCACGGGTCAATGCCAGGCGCCAGCGCAAGGTATGGGCGCTGGATCTGGTGTTGCTGCCGTTGGTGGGGTTCGATGATACCGGTGGCCGCCTGGGCATGGGCGGCGGTTTCTACGACCGCAGCCTCGCCTATCTGGCACGCCGCAAAAGCTGGCGCAAGCCGGCGCTGCTGGGCCTGGCCCATGAATGTCAGAAGGTCGATCGATTGGCACAGGCCAGCTGGGATGTGCCGTTGGCTGGCACCGTTACCGACAGGCAGTGGTATGTCGCAGAAACGCCGCAGGAAGCTACGGCGCCTTGAAGAAGGGTCAGCGCTTGAAGGGTTGCGGCTGCTGCTGAGTCAGTTCAACTGGCGCATCGGTCTTGTTCGACCACAAGCTTTGCGCATACCCGGTGGTCACGACGCCCAGACCAAACAAAATCACCAATATCCATAGTAAATCCGGTTTACGTTGCATCGATTGCCCCCCTTCAGGCATCTCGTACACGATGACAACAACGTTCCAAAGTAGTCCGTTGCAGCTGCGTCAAGCTTAAAATCCCGGCATTCTGCGATAACGTGAACCAACACGCAAACCTTGACGCCAACCGACTGTCGGTTTGTCATCAAATTGCCTGACAACTTGCCCACTGCTTTTTCAGGAGCGCAAAAATGGCCTACTGGCTGATGAAATCCGAGCCCGACGAACTCTCCATCAACGGCCTGGAAACGCTGGGCGAAGCGCGCTGGGACGGGGTACGCAACTACCAGGCACGCAACTTCCTGCGCGCCATGGCGGTGGGTGACCAATTTTTCTTCTACCACTCCAGTTGCCCCGAGCCCGGCATTGCCGGCATCGGCAAGATCATCGCGGCCGCCTATCCGGACCCTACCGCGCTGGAACCGGACAGCCATTACTTCGACGCCAAGGCCACCCCGGAGAAAAACCCGTGGAGCGCGATCAATGTCGCGCACGTCCAGACCTTTCCCAAGGTGCTGGGCCTGGGCTACCTGAAACAGCAAACCGCCCTCGCCGAATTGCCCCTGGTACAAAAAGGCAGTCGCTTGTCCGTGATGCCGGTCACGGCAGAGCAATGGGCGGCGGTGCTGGCACTGCGCTGACCAGAACCCTGCGGTCACGCTCCCGGCGCATGCATCTGCACCTGAACCGGGTTAGGCTTGCGCTTCATTTGACCGGCATCAACGCCCCTCGGGCTGCCTCGGTCAAACTAGGACGCTAACGCCGCAGGATGCACCCATGTCGATCACGCCCCGCTCCTCCCACCTGTTTGCCGCTTTGTTGATTGCCTTGTTGCTCGCCGCCGGCGGCTTCGGTTACTGGAAGTCCACCCAGGATCGCCTGCCCGAAGGCTTGGGCATGGGCAACGGCCGCCTGGAATCCACCGAAGTGCAGATCGCCGCCAAGATCCCCGGCCGCCTGGCCGAGGTGCGGGTGGATGAAGGTGACAAGGTGCTCAAGGGCCAGTTGCTGGCGCGCATGGACACCCGCACCCTGGAAGCCCAGCGCGCCCAGGCCGAAGCCGAAGTGCTGCGCGCCAGGGAAAACTTCGCCGCCGCCGAGGCCAATGTGCAACTGCGCCAAAGCGAGCAACTGCTGGCCAACCAGGAACTCAAGCGTACCCAGGAACTGTACAAGCGCGGCTTTGCCAGCAGCCAGTTGATCGACCAGCAGCAGGCCCGCCAGAACACCGGCAACGCCGCCGTGATCGCCGCGCAAGCCCAGGTCAATTCGGTCAAGGCCGCCATCGGTGCCGCCCAGGCCCAGGTCGCCCAGTTGACCAGCGAAATCGATGACAGCAGCCTGCGCGCGCCCATCGACGGCATTATCCAACTGCGCCTGGCCGAGCCCGGCGAGGTCCTCGGTGCAGGCGGGCGCGTGCTGTTGTTGATCGACCCCGAGGATCAGTACATGAACCTCTATCTGCCCGCCTCCGTCACCGGGCGCCTGACGGTGGGCAGTGACGCACGCATCCTGCTCGATGCCCTGCCCCAGCAACCGCTGCCGGCGAAAATCAGTTTTGTTGCCGCCAAGTCGCAGTTCACCCCCAAGGAAGTGGAAACCCGCGACGAACGCCAGAAGCTGGTGTTTCGCGTCAAGCTGCGCCTGACCCAGCCCAGCGCCGTGCCCCAGGCCAAACCGGGCATGCCCGGCGCCGGCTACGTGCGCATGGCTGACATCGACTGGCCGGCCAACCTGCAATGACCGGCCTGGCGCTGCACGCCACCGCCATCAACCACCGTTACGGCAAGCAGCAGGCCTTGATCGACATCGCCTTCAGCCTGCCCACCGGCACGCGCTGCGGACTGATCGGCCCGGATGGGGCGGGCAAATCGAGCCTGTTGGGGTTGATCGCCGGGGTTAAAAAGCTCCAGGACGGCCAACTGGAGGTGCTCGGCGGCTCCATCGCCGACCGCCGCCACCGCAACAGCCTGTACCCGCGCATCGCCTTCATGCCCCAGGGCCTGGGCGGCAACCTGTACCCCGAACTGTCCATCAGCGAAAACATCCGCTTCTTCGCCACGCTGTTCGGCCTGTCCAACGCCGACTGCGACCAGCGCATGCACAACCTGCTGTTGGCCACCGACCTCGCGCGCTTCGCCGAGCGCCCGGCCGGCAAGCTCTCCGGTGGCATGAAGCAGAAGCTCGGCCTGTGCTGCGCGCTGATCCACGATCCGGACCTGTTGATCCTCGACGAACCCACCACCGGTGTCGACCCGCTGTCGCGGCGGCGCTTCTGGGAACTGGTGGAGACCGTCCGCAGCGAGCGCCCGCAACTGACGCTGCTGGTAGCCACCGCCTACATGGAAGAAGCCGAGCAATTCGAACATTGCCTGATGCTCGACCGTGGCCAACTGATCGCCGACGGGCTCAGCAGCGAACTGGCGGCAGCGACCCCCAGGGGCAAACTGGATGAGGCCTTCACCCACTTCCAGGGCGACAGCGCCCACGGCAACCAACCCCTGGTGATCCCGCCAAGGGAAAACGCCAACACCGATATCGCCATCGAAGCCCACGACCTGACCCTGCGCTTCGGCGACTTCACGGCGGTGAACAAGGTCAGCTTTGCCATCGGCCGTGGCGAGATCTTCGGCTTCCTCGGCTCCAACGGCTGTGGCAAGACCACCACGATGAAAGTCCTCACCGGGCTGATGCCGGCCACCGAAGGCAGCGCCACGCTGCTGGGCAACCCGGTGAACGCCAAGGACCTGGCCACCCGCAAGCGCGTAGGGTTCATGTCGCAAAGCTTCTCGCTGTATGGCGAGCTGAGCGTGCGCCAGAACCTGGGGCTGCACGCGCAACTGTTCGATTTGCCCAAGGCCGACAGCGGCCAGCGCATCGATGAGCTGATCCAGCGCTTCGACCTCGGTGAAGTGGCCGAGCAGCCCTCCGGGGAACTGCCCCTCGGCCTGCGCCAACGCTTGTCATTGGCCGTGGCGGTGCTGCATCGCCCGGAAGTATTGATCCTCGATGAGCCCACCTCGGGCGTCGACCCGGCGGCCCGGGATGATTTCTGGCGACTGTTGATCGAGTTGTCCCGCGAACAAGGGGTGACGATCTTCCTGTCTACCCACTTCATGAATGAAGCCCAGCGCTGCGACCGCATCTCCTTGATGCATGCCGGTAAGGTACTCGCCTGCGATACACCGGACGCACTGCAACGGCAATTCAACGGCGACACCCTGGAAGCCGCGTTCGTCACCTGCCTTGAGCAAGCCCAGGGCGATGCCGAACCTGCCACGTCGGCCAAAACCGTCAGCGAAACCCATGCGCCGCCCCTCAGCAAGCGTGGTTTCAGCCTGTCTCGCCTGCTGGCCGTGGCCAGCCGCGAAGGCAAGGAACTGCTGCGCGACAAAGTACGCATGGCCTTTGCCCTGCTCGGTGCGATGTTCATGATGGTGATCTTCGGCTACGGCATTTCCCTGGACGTGGAAAACCTCGCCTTCGCCGTCTACGACCAGGACCAGACGCCACAAAGCCGCGCCTATCTGGAAGCCTTCCGCAGCTCGCGCTACTTCGCCGAGCAGGCGCCGATCCAGGACGCCCCCGAATTGCACCGACGCCTGCAACGCTCGGAAATCAAACTGGCCCTGGAGATCCCGCCCGGCTTTGGTCGCGATCTCTATGCCGGGCGCCAACCCACCGTGGCCGCGTGGCTCGATGGCGGCATGCCGTTTCGTGCGGAAACCAGCCGCAACTATGTGGAGGCGGTGCACCAAGGCAACCTGCAGCAACTGGCCGAACTGAGCAGCCTGCCGCGCAGCACCCAGGCAGCCGCCAAACTGGAAACCCGTTTTCGCTATAACCAGGACGTGGTCAGCGTGAATGCCATCGGCCCCGGCGTGATGGCACTGATCCTGGCGTTTATCCCGGCGATGCTCACCGCCCTGGGCATCGTGCGCGAGAAAGAACTGGGTTCGATCACCAACTTCTACGCCACCCCCCTGACGCGCCTGGAATTCCTGCTCGGTAAACAGGCGCCTTACCTGGCCGTGAGCCTGGTCAACCTGGCGCTGCTGGTGGCGATGAATCGCTGGCTGTTCGGCGTGCCGTTCAAGGGCAGCGGCCTGACGCTGGCGTTTGGCGGGCTGCTGTATGTGCTGGCCACCACCAGCATGGGCCTGCTGATTTCCGCGTTCACCCGCACCCAGATCGCGGCGATCCTCGGCACCATGATCATCACCAGCCTGCCAACCATCCAGTTTTCCGGGCTGATCGTGCCGCGCTCGTCCCTGGAGGGCGCCGCCGCCTTGATGGGCGCACTATTTCCGGCCGGGCACTTTTTGGATATTGCCGTGGGCACCTTCACCAAGGCCCTGGATCTGCGCCAGTTGTGGCCGCAATGCCTGGCGCTGTTCGGCTTCTTTATCGGGTTCACCGGGTTGAGCCTGGTCATGCTCAAGAAGCAGGAGGCCTGATGCACAAGCTCGCACACATCTTCCGGCTGGGCATCAAGGAACTCACCAGCCTGCGTCACGACAGCGTCTTGCTGCTGTTTCTGTTCTACGCCTTCACCGTCGCCATCTACATGCCCGCCGCCGGCTCGGTGATCGGCGTGCACAACGCCAGCGTGGCGTTTGTCGATGAAGACCACAGCGCGCTCTCCCGGCAGATGGCCGAGGCGCTGCAACCGCCCGAATTCCAACCACCGGCACCGTTGGCCTATGACCAGTTGGACAAGGTGATGGACAGCGGCCAGTACACCTTCGTGATCAACGTACCGGCCAACTTCCAGGCCGACCTGTTGGCCGGTCGCCAGCCTGGCGTGCAGGTGAACGTCGACGCCACGGCGATGAGCCAGGCGTTCATGGGCGCGGGCTATATCGGGCGGATCTTCCAACGCGAATTGCTCAGCTACAGCGGGCAAACCGACGCCACCCGCCAGGCGCCCGCGCTGCTCACGACCCGAGCACTGTTCAACACCAACCTGGAGGGCGGCTGGTTCCTGGCCGTGATCCAGATCGTCAACAACATCACCATCCTGGCCATCGTGCTCACCGGCACCGCGCTGTTGCGCGAGCGCGAGCACGGCACCCTCGACCACCTGCTGGTACTGCCGCTGACCGCACTGGAAATCATGCTGGCGAAAATCTGGAGCAATATGCTGGTGGTGGTGCTGTGCACCTGGCTATCGCTGGAGGTGGTGGTCAAAGGGCTGCTCGGCGTACCGCTGGCCGGGTCGCTGGGGTTGTTCCTGTTTGTGACTGCCCTGTATCTGTTTGCCAGTACGGCACTGGGGATCTTCCTCGCCACTCTCGCCCGCTCCACGCCGCAGTTCGGCTTGCTGGCGATCCCGGTGATTATCCCGATGCTGCTGTTGTCAGGCGGCAGCACGCCGCTGGACAGCATGCCCGAGTGGTTGCAGTGGGTGATGCAGGGCTCGCCGTCGACGCACTTTGTAAGCCTGAGCGCAGCGATTTTGTTTCGCGATGCGGGGGTGAGTGTGGTGTGGCCGGACTTGCTGGCGCTGGCGGGGATCGGGCTGTTGTTTTTTGCGGTGGCGTTGGCGCGGTTCAGGAAGAGCCTGGCTTCCTGAACCGCAAGCCAGGCTGTTTACTGAATGATCAGGTTATTGAACAGCAGGTCTTCCACCATGGGCTTGCCCGTCTCGTCGTTCATCACTTGCTGGGTTTGCTTGAGGGCTTCCTGGCGCAGCTTCTCCTTGCCGTCGACCGTGCTCATGGCCTCGTTGGTCTGCTGGGTGAACAGCGCGACCAACTGGTTACGGATCAATGCGTCGTTGGCCTTGACCGCTTTGGCGGCTTCTTCGCCGGTCACGCGCAGGGCGATGTCGGCCTTGAACACTTTGAGCTTGGCTGTGCCATCCAGGCCGTAGTTACCCACGAACGGCGGGCTCAGGCTGATATAGCTGACCTTCGGCGCCTCGCCTTCTTTGGCTTCTTCGGCCTGGGCTGCCATCGGCAAGGTCAGGGCCAGCATCAATAGGATCCACGCTTTCACAGTTCATTCCTCACATTCGGTTGCCGGGTAGCATAACGCTAGCAAGGCAGAGCACAAGCTTATGGCGACTTATCAGGGCCGAGCATGCTCGTTGACCCACAGGCCTACCCTCCTACACTTATCGGCCACGACACCAAAAGGAATAGCCCGATGAAAGCTGTGCTGTGCAAAGCCTTCGGCCCCGCCGAAACCCTGGTGCTGGAAGACGTCGCAAGCCCCACGATCAAGAAGAACGAAATCCTGCTGGACGTGCATGCCGCCGGGGTCAACTTCCCCGACACCCTGATCATCGAGGGTAAATACCAGTTCAAGCCGCCCTTCCCGTTCTCGCCGGGTGGCGAGGCATCGGGGGTGGTCAGCGAAGTCGGGGAAAAGGTCAGCCACCTGAAAGTCGGCGACCGGGTCATGGCACTGACCGGCTGGGGCAGCTTTGCCGAACAGGTCGCGGTGCCAGGCTACAACGTGCTGCCGATCCCGCCGACCATGGACTTCAACACCGCCGCCGCCTTCAGCATGACCTACGGCACCTCCATGCACGCGCTGAAACAACGCGCCAACCTGCAACCCGGCGAAACCCTGCTAGTGCTCGGTGCTTCCGGTGGCGTGGGCCTGGCCGCCGTGGAAATCGGCAAGGCCATGGGCGCGCGGGTGATCGCCGCCGCGAGCAGTGCCGACAAACTCGCCGTGGCCAAGGCCGCCGGCGCCGATGAACTGATCAACTACAGCGAAGCCAGCCTAAAGGACGAAATCAAGCGCCTGACCGACGGTAACGGCGCCGATGTGATCTACGACCCGGTGGGCGGCGACCTGTTTGACCAGGCCATTCGCGCGATTGCCTGGAACGGCCGCCTGCTGGTGGTGGGTTTTGCCAGCGGGCGCATCCCGGAGCTACCGGTGAACCTGGCGCTGCTCAAGGGTGCGGCGGTGGTCGGGGTGTTCTGGGGTTCGTTTGCCCAGCGCCAGCCCCAGGACAATGCGGCGAACTTCCAGCAACTGTTCACTTGGTACGGTGAGGGCAAGCTCAAGCCGTTGGTGTCGCAGGTGTATCCGCTGGAACGGGCTGCCCAGGCGATTAATGACCTGGGCCAACGCAAGGCGGTGGGCAAGGTGGTCGTTCGAACCCGCTGACCGACCTGAAATGCAATCAAATGTGGGAGGGGGCTACACCCCGATGGCAGTGGGTCAGCTACAGATAAGCTGACTGACCTACCGCTATCGGGGGCAAGCCCCCTCCCACATTTGTTCTCCATTGGTCTGATAAACGCTGAGCGACCACCACTTATCTATTAGCGACATGTTCGTAAGAGAACACGCGCTTGCTCTCATTTCCTGTGTTTGCGCATAAGAGGCAATGCTATTTTCGGTAACGAAACTGTAACATTCGCATCCGCAGTCAAAACAAGAAATTTGGAGCTCTTGAATGTTTGCTTTCTTTCGTCCTGCCGCACACCAGGCGCCTCTGCCTGAAGAAAATATCGACAGTACCTACCGACGGCTGCGCTGGCAGATCTTCGCCGGTATTTTCTTCGGTTATGCCGGGTATTACCTGCTGCGCAAGAACTTCTCCCTGGCCATGCCCTACCTGATCGACGAGGGTTACACCCGGGGGGAGCTGGGCCTGGCGATGTCGGCCATCGCGATCGCCTATGGCCTGTCCAAGTTCCTCATGGGCCTGGTATCCGACCGCTCCAACCCGCGTTACTTCCTGCCCTTCGGCCTGCTGGTATCGGCGGGGGTGATGTTCATTTTCGGTTTCGCGCCTTGGGCGACGTCCAGCGTGACCATGATGTTCATTTTGCTGTTCATCAACGGCTGGGCCCAGGGCATGGGCTGGCCGCCCAGTGGCCGGACCATGGTGCACTGGTGGTCGCAGAAAGAACGCGGCGGCGTGGTGTCGGTGTGGAACGTGGCGCACAACGTCGGCGGCGGTCTGATCGGCCCGCTGTTCCTGCTGGGCATGGCCTGGTTCAACGACTGGCATGCGGCGTTCTATGTACCGGCCACGGTGGCCTTGGCGGTGGCGGCATTTGCCTTCATCACCATGCGCGACACCCCGCAATCGGTGGGCCTGCCGCCGATCGAGCAGTACAAGAATGATTACCCGGAAGGCTACGACGCCAGCCACGAAGACGAATTCAGCGCCAAGGAAATCTTCGTCAAGTACGTGCTGCGCAACAAAATGCTCTGGTATATCGCATTCGCCAACGTGTTCGTCTACCTGCTGCGCTACGGCGTACTGGACTGGGCGCCGACCTACCTCAAGGAGGCCAAGCACTTCACGGTGGATAAATCGTCCTGGGCGTACTTCTTCTACGAGTGGGCAGGTATTCCGGGCACGCTGCTGTGCGGCTGGATGTCGGACAAGATCTTCCGTGGCAACCGTGGCCTGACCGGCATCGTGTTCATGGCGCTGGTGACCGTGGCGACCCTGGTGTACTGGCTCAACCCGCCGGGCAACCCGATGGTCGATATGATCGCGCTGATCTCGATCGGCTTTTTGATCTACGGCCCGGTGATGCTGATCGGCCTGCAGGCGCTGGAACTGGCACCGAAGAAAGCCGCCGGTACGGCTGCGGGCTTCACCGGTCTGTTCGGCTACCTGGGCGGTTCGGTGGCAGCCAGTGCGGCCATGGGCTACACCGTGGACCATTTTGGCTGGGACGGTGGTTTCGTGCTGCTGATCGGCGCGTGCCTGCTGGCCATCGCTTTCCTGATCCCAACGCTGTGGCACACCAACAGCGTCAGCTCGGCGCGTTAATCGCCTGAGCAATCCTTGGCACAACGCTTGAGCCGCGCCTCCAGGTTTTTATCTGGCATGGCGTGGCTACGCAGGGCGTTGACGGTCTGCTCGACATAATCGCGAGTAGTGCCGTAACGCCCGCAAGCGCTTTGCAGCACATGGTTAAGCACGATATCGGGCAGGTTGCCGGCGTAGCTGGGCAAGTGCCGCTCCAACACAAACCCCAACGCCTGCACCTGACTGCCATCTTCAAGGCGGCAACTGAGCCAGTGCGGCCGGTAGGACGGGTAAGGCATCTCGCGCTGCCACAAGGCGTAAAGCGAAGCCTCCAGTTGATCGTCCGGCAAGCGGTAGGCAAACCCGCTGCACGAGCCTCCGCGATCCAGGCCAAAGACCAGGCCCGGCAACTCCGGCGTGCCCCGATGCTCGTGGGACCACAGGTACAGACCCCGGTGATAACCGTGGACCCGTGCCCGCACTCGCTCAGTCGACGAACATTCCGGGCGCCAGATCAGCGAACCATACGCAAATAGCCAGACCGGGCCACCCTTGTGCCGGCCCATGGTGGCCTGCATCGAGCTCATTAACTGTTCGTGAGTGAGTTGCGGCCCCAGATCGAGCCGCGGAGGGTAAGCCAATTGCAGAAGATCGGATTCAATGGCGGTCATGGCGAAAAGCGGTGCGCCTCCTGTGTGTTACCAGTTGTAAGCAACTTTACCGTAATAAAACGCGCCGCTGTAACCGTACGGCGAAAAAGTGCTATAGGCCAGGTTGCCCCCACTGCTGGCGAAGGCGTTGACCTTCTCCGGGTATTTATCGGTGACGTTGTCGCCGCCCAGGGTGAAGGTCCAATTCTTCAGCCTGTAGTCCGCCGACAGGTCCAGCACCCAGGCAGCCTTGAAGGTCTGGTCGTTGACCTTGTCCGCCTGGTAGCTGGTGAATTCACCATAGCGCACCAGGTTGCTGTGCAGGGCCCAACGGCCGTAAGTGAAGTCGTTACCCAGGCTCAGCTTGTGCTGCGGCGTGGTATCGCCCAGCAAACCGATGCGCTCGCGGCGGTCCACACGCACCAGGTTCGCGCCCAGGCTGTCGAGGATGGCCGGGTTGGCCTTCACGTCCGTCACCTTGGTGTGGTTGTAGTTGTAGCCCACGGTGCTGTTCCAGCGGATGCCGCTGTCGAACTGGTAACGATAGTTGGCGACCAGGTCGACGCCGTCGGTGCTGGTGTCGGTGGCGTTGGTGAAGTAGCGGGCGGTGGTGTAGTCGATATTGCCGACACCGTTGGCCTGCAAATAGGCGCGCGTCGCCGCGTTTATGCCGAGGTTGGACGACAGGCTTATACGGTCACGGATGTCGATGCGGTACACATCCACCGTCACCGTCAGGTCATCGGCCGGCTCCAGCACCAGCCCAAGGCTGTAGTTGCGCGACTTCTCGGCCTTGAGGTCTTCGGCGCCGAGCAAACGCGCCACCTGGCTGTTGGCCGGGAACGTGCCGGCTTCCTGGATAGTGCTGCCGATCAGCTGCGATGAGGTGTAGGCAAAGTTCTGCTGGGCCAGGGACGGCGCGCGGAAACCGTTGGAAACACTGCCGCGCACGGCCACCTGCGGGGTGAAGTCATAACGGGCTGAGAGCGAGCCACTGACATTCGAGCCGAAGTCACTGTAGTCCTCGTGGCGCACCGCCGCCGAGGCACTGAGTTTTTCGGTGAAGTTGGTTTCCAGGTCCAGGTACTGGGCCCAGTTGCGGCGCGTGCTGGTGCCCGCGTCGGCATCACGGAAACCACCCAGTCCGGAACTGCCGGTCTGAAAGTAGGAGGCCGGCTCGCCCGCCTCGATTTCATAACCCTGGTGCAGGTATTCACCGCCAAACGCCACGGACACCGGGTAAGGCAGCCAGCCCACGTCGAATTCACGGGACAGGTCCAGGCTGACTTGCTTCTGGTCGTTGCTCAGGGTGCCGTTGTCGAACTTGCGCGGCGTGGCCAGGCCCAGGGAGGTGTTGATGGTTTCGGTGCTGAGTGCGTACTGGTTCTTGCCATAGTTGGCCGACAGGTCGTAATGCCAGTCGTAGGCCAGCAAACCGCGCAGGCCCACCACCAATGAGGTGTCTTCAAGGTTGCCCTTGATCAGCGGCAGGTAACCGTTGGGGTTGAGCGCCGGGATGTTGTTGGACGCATTGCTCGCCCGGTAGAACGCCGCCGTCTCGCCGCGCCGCTTGCTGTAGCCGCCGAAGGTGTAGAACTCGGCCGCATCGTTGAAGGAATATTCGGAGTTGAACTGGAATTTGCCTTCATTGGTGGCCGGCTCACCCTGGCGGAACACGCGCTGGCCATAGGTGGTAGAGCCCACGCTGCCCGTGCGGTAGTCATCCCCGGCGCGGTTGGTGTAGTCATTGTCAGCCCCTTCGGCCGACAGGTTGATAAAACCGTTGTCGCCCAGTGCCAGGCCGGTATTGCCGCTGACATTGCGCTGGATACCATCGCCCTTCTTGTATTCGCCGAACTTGGTGGAGATCGAACCGCCATGGTCGGCGTGCTTGAGGATCACGTTGATCACCCCGGCAATCGCATCCGAGCCGTAGCGGGCGGAAGCACCGTCACGCAGCACTTCGATATGGTTCACCGCCGACAGCGGGATCGCATTCAGGTCCGCCGGTGCCGACCCACGGCCCACCGCGCCGCCCAGGTTGACGAAGGCACTGGTGTGGCGGCGCTTGCCGTTGACCAGCACCAGCACCTGATCGGGTGACAGGCCGCGCAACTGCGCAGGGCGCACCAGTTCGGCACCATCCACCAGGCTTGGGCGCGGGAAGTTGATCGACGGAATCAGGCGCGCCAGCACCGCCCCCAACTCATCAGAGCCCGTGCTGCGCAGGCTATCGCCGGAAATCACATCGATCGGAGACAGCGAAGCACTGGCGGTACGCTCCTGGGCGCGGGTGCCGGTGACGATCACGGTGTCGAGTTTGGGTGCATCGGTGGCGGGCGCTTCGGCCGCCAGGACAGGATTGAAACCCACAGCGGCCAGCAAATTGGCCGACAAAATCGCTGTGTACAGCGCGTGTTGCGTGTAGCTCCCCATACCGCTCCCCTTTGAATCAAGAATCAGAACGTCAGTGTTCTGAGTTCGCAAGATCGATCCGGCTGGCGGGCGGTGGCGGTCAGTTAATGGTTATTGGAAGAAAATCGGTAGTCCGTTGCGATATAGCTTAAGGATATTTATGTAACAAATTAAATACCTTTAAAGCATAAGCGAATGCATAAGCCCGATGCCCTTTTCGTCAGGATTGCACAGGGCATTCCAGCTACTTTCAGCCCCGGTTCAGCCTGGGAGCACGCCAAGCCGTCAAACTGGCGCGCACGTCCACGACCCACCTAGCCGCCCATCAAACCGTCTATCGAGGTCGCACCCATGAAGAAATTTCGACTGCCTGGCCTGCTGTTCCTGGCCCAGGCCACCACCGCACTGGCTGGCGAAACACCGCCTGCCGAGGACGACAAAGGCTTCTGGTACGCGCAGACCAGCGTCTATACCCGGCACTTCGCGCCGGACAAAGACCACAACAACAACCAGGACCTGATCGGCCTGGAGCGCAATGAGGCATCAGGCTTTGTGTATGGCGGGGCGACGTTTCGCAACTCGTTCAGCCAGCGCTCTTACTACGCCTATGCAGGCAAGCGCTATGACATGGCCGACTCTGCGGTGTACCTGAAGGTCACAGGCGGGGCGATCCAGGGCTATCGCGGCAAATACCGCGACAAGATCCCCCTCAACCGTTTCGGTGTGGCGCCGGTGATCATCCCGTCGGTAGGCACCCATTACGGGCCGGTGGCGGCGGAACTGGTGCTGCTGGGGTTCAATGCGGCGATGGTGACGACCGGAGTACGTTTCTGAGCGTGCGCATGCCCCGTTCCACCGTTCCGTTGCGTCAGGGCCGCGGGGCGTAGGCGAATACGTCGGCGCGCATCTGGTGCGCATCCATGCCGGCATCGACCAGTGCATCCAGCGTGCCGTAGATCATCGCCGGTGAACCGCTGGCGTAGACATGCACCGCCTTGAGGTCGGCAATGTCTTCGCACACCGCTTCATGCAGCAGGCCGCAGCGCCCTTCCCAGCCACACAGGTCGCTGACCACCTTGTGCAGGAACAGATTGGGCAGTTGCCGCCATTGGTCCCAGTGCTCGATCTCGTAGAAATCTTCCGGGCGCCGCACGCCCCAGTACAGGTGCACCGGGTGCTTGAAGCCGGACGCGCGGCAATGCTCGATCAGGCTGTGCATCTGCGCCATGCCGGTCCCGGCGGCGATCAGCACCAATGGCCCGTCCGGCAGCTCGGCCAGGTGGGTGTCGCCAAAGGGCAGCTCGATGCGCGCCATCTGGTTGCGCTGCAATTGTTCCAGCAAGTTGCGCGCGCTGTCCTCGCGGGCCAGTACATGCAGTTCCAGCTCGCGACCGGCGTGGGGCGCCGACGCCAGGGAAAATGCCGACTTCTCGCCATTCTCCCGCTCGATCATCAGGTATTGCCCGGCGTGGTAACGCACCGCCTTGCCGGCCGGGGCCCGCAGGCGCACGCGCCACACATCTCCGCCCACTTCCACGCACTCACTCAATTGGCACGACAACTTGCGCAACGGCAACTCTCCCGGCGCCAGCACGCCATCCCACAACACAATGCAATCTTCCAGCGGCTCGGCGATGCAGGTGTAGAACTCGCCATGGTCGCGAACCTCACCGGCTTGCTGCACCCGGCCCTCCACCAGCAGTGCGGCGCACACGTGGCACACGCCATTGCGACACGCCTGGGGGCATTCGTAGCCCAGGCGGCGCGCGCCTTCGAGGATTCGCTCGCCGGGGACCAGCTCCAGCACGGCGCCGGAAGGTTGCAGGGTTACACGCATCAATCTATTCCCAATTCTTTCCAAATCGCATCGACACGTGCCGTGACGGCCTCATCCTTGACGATCACCCGGCCCCACTCGCGGGTCGTTTCACCCGGCCATTTGTGGGTAGCGTCCAGGCCCATCTTCGAGCCCAGGCCCGACACCGGCGACGCGAAGTCGAGGTAGTCGATCGGCGTGTTGTCGATCATCACCGTGTCGCGCTTGGGGTCCATGCGCGTGGTGATGGCCCAGATCACATCGTTCCAGTCCCGGGCATTGATGTCGTCGTCGGTGACGATAACGAACTTGGTGTACATGAACTGTCGCAAAAACGACCACACACCCAGCATGACCCGCTTGGCATGGCCGGGATACGACTTCTTCATGGTCACGATGGCCATGCGATACGAGCAGCCTTCCGGCGGCAGGTAGAAGTCGGTGATTTCCGGGAATTGCTTCTGCAGGATCGGCACGAACACTTCGTTCAGCGCCACCCCCAGAATCGCCGGCTCATCCGGCGGACGGCCGGTGTAGGTGCTGTGGTAGATCGGTTTGATCCGATGGGTGATGCGTTCCACGGTGAACACCGGGAAGCTGTCGACTTCGTTGTAATAGCCGGTGTGGTCGCCGTACGGGCCTTCATCGGCCATCTCGCCTGGATGAATCACGCCTTCGAGGATGATTTCAGCGGTGGCCGGCACTTGCAGGTCGTTGCCACGGCACTTCACCAGCTCGGTGCGGTTGCCACGCAACAGGCCGGCGAAGGCGTATTCGGACAGGCTGTCGGGCACCGGGGTCACGGCGCCGAGGATGGTCGCAGGGTCGGCGCCCAGGGCCACGGAGACCGGGAACGGCTTGCCGGGGTGCTTCTCGCACCATTCACGGAAGTCCAAGGCACCGCCACGGTGGCTCAGCCAACGCATGATCACCTTGTTGCGGCCAATCACTTGCTGACGGTAAATACCCAGGTTCTGGCGGTCCTTGTTCGGGCCCTTGGTGACGGTCAGGCCCCAGGTGATCAGCGGGCCGACATCGCCGGGCCAGCAGGTTTGCACCGGCAGCATGGCCAGATCGACATCATCGCCTTCGATGACCACTTCCTGGCACACCGCGTCCTTGACCACCTTGGGTGCCATGGCAATGATCTTGCGGAAGATCGGCAGCTTCGACCAGGCATCCTTCAAGCCCTTGGGCGGCTCGGGTTCCTTGAGGAACGCCAGCAGCTTGCCGATCTCGCGCAATTCGCTGACCGCCTCGGCGCCCATGCCAAAGGCCACACGCTCGGGGGTACCGAACAGGTTGCCGAGCACCGGTATGTCAAAACCGGTCGGGTTCTCGAACAGCAGCGCCGGGCCCTTGTTACGCAAGGTGCGGTCGCAAATCTCAGTCATTTCCAGCACCGGTGAAATCGGCATCTGGATACGTTTCAACTCTCCGCGCTGCTCAAGTTGCTGCACGAAATCCCGAAGATCCTTGAATTTCATTAACCATGCCACCCGTAAAATAGGCGTACATCCTACCTGCTCTGAGGGCTGCTGGCAGCTTATCGAGGTGCATTTGGCCGTTGCAGGGACCGAAAAACCGACACAAAAAAAATGGCGCCCCTGGGGGCGCCATTTCTTCGGACCTGAAACGTCGTGATTACTTACGTTTCATCGACAGGAAGAACTCGTCGTTGGTCTTGGTGGTTTTCAACTTGTCGATCAGGAACTCGATGGCTGCCACTTCGTCCATCGGGTGCAGCAGCTTGCGCAGGATCCACATGCGCTGCAGTTCGTCGTCGGCGGTCAGCAACTCTTCGCGGCGGGTGCCGGAGCGGTTGATGTTGATCGCCGGGAACACGCGTTTTTCCGCGATGCGACGGTCCAGGGGCAGTTCCATGTTGCCGGTACCCTTGAACTCTTCGTAGATCACTTCGTCCATCTTCGAACCGGTTTCAACCAGTGCGGTGGCGATAATGGTCAGCGAGCCGCCTTCTTCGATGTTCCGCGCGGCGCCGAAGAAACGCTTCGGTTTCTCCAGGGCGTGGGCATCGACACCACCGGTGAGGACCTTGCCGGAGCTCGGGATCACGGTGTTGTAGGCACGGGCCAGACGGGTGATGGAGTCGAGCAGGATCACCACGTCCTTCTTGTGTTCGACCAGGCGCTTGGCCTTCTCGATCACCATTTCGGCAACCTGCACGTGGCGGGTCGGCGGCTCATCGAACGTCGAGGCAACCACTTCGCCGCGCACGGTGCGCTGCATTTCGGTGACCTCTTCCGGACGCTCATCGATCAACAATACGATCAGGTGAACTTCAGGATTGTTACGTGCGATGTTCGCTGCAATGTTCTGCAGCATGATGGTCTTACCGGCTTTCGGCGGGGCGACGATCAGGCCACGCTGGCCTTTGCCGATCGGGGCACACAGGTCGATCACGCGACCGGTCAGGTCTTCGGTGGAACCGTTACCGGCTTCCATCTTCATGCGCACGGTCGGGAACAGCGGCGTCAGGTTCTCGAAGAGAATCTTGTTTTTCGCGTTCTCGGGACGATCGAAGTTGATCGTGTCGACCTTGAGCAGGGCGAAGTAACGCTCGCCTTCCTTCGGTGGGCGGATCTTGCCAACGATGGTGTCACCGGTGCGCAAGTTGAAGCGACGGATCTGGCTCGGCGAGACATAGATGTCGTCTGGGCCGGCGAGATAGGAGGCGTCTGCAGAGCGGAGGAAGCCGAAGCCGTCCTGGAGAATCTCCAGCACGCCATCACCGGAGATTTCCTCGCCGCTTTTCGCGTGCTTTTTCAGCAGGGAGAAAATCACGTCCTGCTTGCGCGAACGGGCCATATTTTCTATGCCCATTTCTTCGGCCAGTTGGAGCAGGTCGGTAATCGGCTTTTGCTTGAGTTCAGTCAGATTCATATAGGAATGACGTAATCATTTATGGAGGGGGGGAAATTAAGCTTTTGGCTTAATGAGGCCGCGCCGCGGAGAAGGCGACAGGATCGCGTACTAATCGAAAAGGAATGCGTCGGCGACGGCTTGCAGGGGGCAGTGGAGAAACCAGTGCGGGGCCGAATGTACCACCTGAGTTTCGGAGCGTCTAGCCCTGTTTCACGAAAAAGCCCCGCAATTTGCGGGGCCTTTTTGACGGCGCTTAGATGTTCACGTCGATGAATGCAGCCAGTTGGGACTTCGACAGCGCGCCCACTTTGGTCGCTGCGACTTCGCCGTCCTTGAACAGCATCAGGGTCGGAATACCACGCACGCCATGCTTGGCCGGGGTTTCCTGGTTTTCGTCGATGTTCAGCTTGGCAATAGTCAATTTGCCGTTGTACTCGGTTGCAATGTCGTCCAGAACCGGAGCGATCATTTTGCAAGGGCCACACCATTCAGCCCAGTAGTCAACCAGCACCGGGCCAGCAGCCTTGAGTACTTCGGCCTCAAAGGTCGCGTCGGTGACGTGCTTGATAAGATCGTTGCTCATGGATGTCTCCGGATTGTAAGCAAAAAAAACGTTGCCCATCATAGCCGCCCTTCCCCCGTTCAGGAAGCCGCCTCTGATTGAGTCTTCCTATGATGGCGCATGAGTTTGCGCATAGCCCAACTCAGGGCGCAACAGGAGTCACGAAGGCAATCCCCGTGCGCAACGCCGCGTTGCGTACGTGTTCCTGCATGGTTTTCTGCGCCGACGCACTGGCCCGCCGGGCCAGGGCGCGCAGGATCTTGCGATGTTCCTGCCAGGTTTCCATGGCCCGCTCCGGCCGGATGAACGGTAGTTTCTGGCTTTCCAGAAACACCTCGGCACGGGCACTCAGGATGCTCACCATTGCCTGGTTGCCACTGGCCAACAGGATGCGCTGGTGGAACTCGAAGTCCAGCCGCGCGGCTGCTTCGAAGTCACCGGCCTTGAGCACCTTGCGCATCGCTTCGACGTTGTCTTCCAGGCTGTCCAGCTCATCGATCGTCAGCGTGACCGCCGCCAAACCCGCCGCAAACCCTTCCAGCGCATAGCGCAACTGGAAGATATCGAGCGGCGTGGCCTGGGCTGCAAAAGGCCAGGCAAAGCCCGGCGCATCCTCAACCGCCTGTACGAACACACCTTTGCCCGGCTGCACACTGACCACACCCAAGGCGCTCAAGGACGACAGCGCCTCGCGCAGCGACGCCCGGCTGACGCCCAACTGCACCGCCAGGTCGCGCTGGGACGGCAGTGCATCGCCCGGCCCGAAGCCTTGCTCCTTGATCAGTTTGCGGATGGCCTGCAGGGCCGCTTCCGGTACGGCTTGGGCGATGGAATTCATAAAAAACTCAAGATTTGCGTCAACAGAGCGGCTAGTTGTAAAGCTATTCAGGAGCCACGGCAAGCCACGCCCCAAAGGGGCTCGCGCAGTTTTACCGACGCTCGAAAAGGGTGCGAAAACCCGCACAGCTGTTCAGACCAGTAAGACCACCAAAGCTCAACAAACTCGCGCCTCGCAGACGGTCCGCGCAGTACTGGCATGGGCTGTGCACTGAGCAAATCCAGAAAATTCCTTCGCCCTTCTCGGAGAGTTGCCATGACCAAGCGCTACAGCGCCCTGCTCACTGCCCTGTTTGCCAGCCTGATGCTGAGCCAGGCACCCGCCCAGGCCAACGGTCTGGACGATATCGTCGCCCGTGGCACCCTCAAGGTCGCCGTGCCCCAGGACTTCCCGCCGTTCGGCTCGGTCGGCCCCGACATGAAGCCCCGTGGCCTGGACATCGACACCGCCAAACTGCTGGCCGACCAACTCAAGGTCAAGCTGGAGCTGACCCCCGTCAACAGCACCAACCGCATCCCGTTCCTCACCACCGGCAAGGTCGACCTGGTGATCTCCAGCCTGGGCAAGAACCCCGAGCGCGAAAAGGTCATCGACTTCTCCAAGGCCTACGCACCGTTCTACCTGGCCGTGTTCGGCCCGCCTGATGCCGCCATCAGCAGCACCGACGACCTCAAGGGCAAGACCATCAGCGTGACCCGTGGCGCCATCGAAGACATCGAGCTGACCGCCGTAGCGCCGAAGGAAGCCACCATCAAGCGCTTCGAAGACAACAACTCCACCATCGCGGCCTACCTGGCCGGCCAGGTCGACCTGATCGCCAGCGGCAACGTGGTCATGGTGGCGATCAGCGAGCGCAGCCCGAAACGCGTGCCGGCGCTGAAAGTGAAGCTCAAGGACTCGCCGGTGTACGTGGGCGTGAACAAGAACGAGCCGGCGCTTCTGGAGAAGGTCAACCAGATCCTGGTCGCGGCCAAGGCTGATGGCAGCCTGGAAAAGAACGCGATGCAGTGGCTCAAAGAGCCATTGCCTGCTGATCTCTGAAGCGGAGCTGATTGATGGCCTATCAATTCGACTTTGTGCCGGTGCTGGCCAATACCGATCTGCTGTTGCGCGGCGCGCTGTTCACCCTTGAGCTGACGGCTATCGGCGCAATCCTGGGCGTCGCCCTGGGCACTGTCGGCGCCGTGGTGCGGGCGTGGAAGATCCAGCCCTTTGCCTGGTTCTTCGGGGTGTATGTCGAGTTGATCCGCAACACGCCGTTCCTGGTGCAGTTGTTCTTCATCTTCTTCGGCCTGCCCTCCCTGGGATTGAAAATCACCGAGTGGCAAGCAGCCGTATTGGCGATGGTGATCAACCTGGGGGCCTACTCCACGGAGATCATCCGCGCCGGCATCCAGGCCATCCCGCGCGGGCAACTGGAAGCCGCCGCCGCGCTGGCGATGACGCGTTTCGAAGCGTTTCGCCATGTGGTGCTGCTGCCGGCGCTGGGCAAGGTGTGGCCTGCCTTGAGCAGCCAGATCATCATCGTGATGCTCGGTTCGGCGGTGTGTTCGCAGATCGCCACCGAGGAGCTGAGCTTTGCCGCCAACTTTATCCAGTCACGCAATTTCCGCGCGTTCGAAACCTATGCCCTGACCACCCTGGTGTACCTGTGCATGGCGTTGATGATTCGCCAGTTGCTCAACTGGATCGGCCGCCGCTTTGTGATGAGGAACAGCCGATGAGTGATTTTTCCTTCTGGGACATCGTGCGCAACCTGCTTACGGGCCTGCAGTGGACGCTGTTGCTGTCGATCGTGGCGTTTATCGGCGGCGGCCTGATCGGCTTGCTGGTGATGACCCTGCGCATCAGCCGCAAGGCATTCGCGCGCAATGTTGCGCGCACCTATATCGAACTGTTCCAGGGCACCCCGTTGTTGATGCAGCTGTTCCTGGTTTTTTTCGGCATTGCCCTGCTCGGCGTGGATATTTCGCCCTGGCTGGCGGCCGCGATCGCCTTGACGCTGTTTACCAGCGCCTACCTCGCCGAAATCTGGCGCGGCTGCGTCGACTCCATCGCCCATGGCCAGTGGGAAGCATCGGCCAGCCTGGCGCTGAATCCGCTTGAACAACTGCGCTACGTGATCCTGCCCCAGGCCCTGCGGATCGCCGTGGCGCCTACCGTGGGCTTCTCGGTGCAGGTGGTCAAAGGCACCGCCGTCACTTCAATCATCGGCTTTACCGAACTGACCAAGACCGGCGGCATGCTCGCCAACGCCACCTTCGAGCCCTTCATGGTCTACGGCCTGGTGGCCCTCGGTTACTTCCTGCTCTGCTACCCCTTGTCCCTCAGTGCGCGCTACCTGGAAAGGAGACTGCATGCCTCTGCTTAGAATTTCCGCCCTGCATAAGTATTACGGCGATCACCACGTCCTCAAGGGCATCGACCTGACCGTTGAAGAAGGCCAGGTCGTGGCAATCATCGGCCGCAGCGGCTCGGGCAAGTCCACCTTGCTGCGGACCCTCAATGGCCTGGAATCGATCAACGACGGCGTGATCGAGGTGGATGGCGAATACCTCGACGCCGCCCGTGCCGACCTGCGCAGCCTGCGGCAGAAAGTCGGCATGGTGTTCCAGCAGTTCAACCTGTTCCCGCACCTGACCGTGGGCGAAAACGTCATGCTCGCACCGCAAGTGGTGCAGAAAGTGCCCAAGGCCAAGGCCGCCCAATTGGCCAGGCAAATGCTGGAACGCGTGGGCCTGGGCGAGAAATTCGACGCTTTCCCCGATCGCCTGTCCGGCGGCCAGCAGCAACGCGTTGCCATCGCCCGCGCCCTGGCCATGTCGCCCAAGGTGCTGCTGTGCGATGAAATCACCTCGGCCCTGGACCCGGAGCTGGTCAATGAAGTACTCAGCGTGGTGCGCCAACTGGCCAAGGACGGCATGACCTTGATCATGGTGACGCACGAAATGCGCTTCGCCCGGGAAGTCGGCGACAAGCTGGTGTTCATGCACCAGGGCAAGGTGCATGAAGTCGGCGATCCGAAGGTGCTGTTTGCCAACCCGCAGACTGCTGAGTTGGCGAACTTCATCGGCACTACCGAAGCGCACGCCTGACCGCCCAGCCATCGGGCACCATTTCGAAACGGCCTCCCCCCTCCAGCAGGGTTTTATCGCGCACGGCGGGGTGGGTGCCCGCTAGATAGGTATCGACCTGCACCTGAGCCGAAAAGACTCGACCGGCGATTGGCTGCCCGGCCCTCAGTGGCACCAGCACACCGCCGGGGCGCAGCTGCCCGTCTCGTTCAGTGCGGTTGTGCATCGACACCAGTTCGACGGCCTGGCCATCCAGCAATGCCTGTCGAAGGCTCAGATCAAAGCGCCCGTGAGGGCCAAAACTGAAACCCTGCGCATCGGCTGGCGCACCGCGGAAACGCAGCGCAATCACCGCCGCCTCAGGGCAAACCACGCTGAGGTGCACCGTGCGTCTACCGATGGAAATACCGTGGGGTCCGGGCTGTGTGTCGACGCGCAACGGTCCGTAGTCGATCTGCGGCCGGCTCAATGACAGGTGGCATTCCGACGCCGAAACGTCAGCAATCATCAAGAGACCCGCCAGTAATCCAACCCCGCCTGGAAAGCGTCCCGAGACAAGGGCAGCCTTAACGACAGACCGCTGAGGAGGTTTCATACAGTTGGCCGTCATAGCTGGGCTCCGCCAGATCGAGTTGCAGTTTGCAGGGAGTCGCATTCGGCGACGACAAGGTCAGTACCTGGGAATGCTCAATATTGTTGAGGAAGATCATTCCGTCCCCCACCACCGTGGTCAGGAACGTGTTATCGGCGGCAAGCACCGACGTCCCCTTGGGCAACGGCTGCCCGCTTGGGTCGCGGACACGCACCAGCATCCGGCGAACCTTCGAGACTTCAAACTCGACCGTACTGAACGAGCCTCGCCCGACCTCCAGCATCTTCGTGCCATTATTGAGATCAACCTGGCGTGGCAAGCTTTTACCGTCCACCTCGACAAGGCTGCCCTGATAAGCGGGTAAGCCGGGAATCACGGCCATTCCCCAGCGGTCGGTCCAGACGGGCCCCTGAGGGGTACTGATGCGAGCCCCCGGAATATTCCCCACCGACGCCACACCGAAAGTGTCCTCGACACGGTAGGGAGACAGTGTGAGGCCTCGCTCGTGAGCAACCACGGCGCCTTGTAGCTGCCCGCTATAGATCGTGCTGGACGAGTCTCGATTGAGCCCCAGGCCGAGCTGGGTATAACGAGACGTCGCGTTGAGCGTTCCACCCACCGACTGATCGCTGGTACCTCTCAGGTCGCGCTCGCCCCTTAACTCGTAGTTCAGGGTGTCATTCACGCGCTCGCTGTAGGCTGTACCGATACCGGCATGACGCCCTTGGCGTCGAACCGTCGAGGTCACGGAGCGGTCACTGCCCAGTGGAACAGTGATCTGCAAGCGCATGCCCAAGCCATCATTTTTGTCTCTGGAGTCGCCTGACGCACCTACCTGGGAGTCAATGCTCACGGCAACATTGGCGTGCCTGAAGTTTTTGTTCCACGCGCCGTAGATATGCTGGGAAGTACGATTGTCGAAATGAGCCGAACGGGAATAACCGACAGCGAAGCCACCCAATTGAGGGTCTGACCAACTGAAGCCTGCCGTGTACTGGTGCCTGGCGCGCGCCCCCTGTACCTCGCCAGGCTCGCCGCCAACAGCTTCGAGCACATCCCGGTAACCCGAGGTCTGGCGAGTGGCGCTCAAGTTCATCTGGACGTTGCCCGGCAGCGTACTGCCAAACGAAACGCCGCTACGCGAACCGCGTACCTTTTGCTTACGGTCATGGGAAAGGTTATTGCGCAATCCCAGTGAAAACCGCTGGTCAAAGCTGCTGTCCAACGCCAGGCCCACCGAGTGGTAGTTGTCCGTGCCCTGAACTCCCGAACTGAGGGCCGCGTCCTCCCCTAACGCCCACGTTCCGCTGGCCATCGCCAACAGAGGCTCGGCGGCGCCCCTTCGATCCACATCACGCACCTTCCCTATTGCAGCGGTATATCCCGATTTAATCGGAACCGATCCACGGAACGAGGCGGCCGGCACGATAAAACTGTGTTGCCCCCCCTTGATTTCGATAACCCTGACGTCGAGGTCGCTGGTGCCATTGAGCAGTGGCAAATTGCGCAAGGTGAACGGCCCTTCCGGGACGAGAGTGGTATAAATCAATGCGCCGGACTGCCGGACTTCCACCCGCGACTGACTCCGCGCCCGCCCTTCAACCAAAACGCCATTGCTGCTGGTGCGGTTTTCCATTCCGTCAGGAAACAGCTGTGCACCGATCAGTTGAACACCACCGAACACGGGGCTATCAGCCGATATCTGGCCTGCCTGAAATGTCGAAGCCAAGGGAGCGATATCGCGCTGCGCGTATGCATACAGATGCTCAGTCGCCGAACGCTCATCGTTGGAGAGATAGAGCTGACGACTGCGGACGATCCAATTGCCCACGTTGAAACCCATTTCCGTTGAAGCGGATAAAAAGCGCCCTCGATCCCCCCGCGAGTGGGCATTGACGCCTTGGACATCGTAGTTGACCAGCGCCGCTGCACCTCCCCGGGCGTAATGACCAGTGCTTTGTTGCATGTCGCGCAGCGCCTGGGTCGGGACGACCAGCACAACCTCCTCACGCCCTGGGCGCAAGGTCACTACCGTTTTCGGATACTCGGCAATAAAGTCATGACAGGCCTGGGCGGCAGAGACTTGCTTATCGATCACCCTGGCGGGAATCTGCAGTCCCGCCCGATCCAATAGCCCACGGTTGAAACACAGCGCGCCTTCATGGTTAAACCGCGCGTCAGTCAACCCGATGGGATTACCGTTGACCGTCAAATCGACGACGCGCGTGCCCTCGCTGAACCGAGGGGCTTGCTGAAAGTAGCGCGCAACTGAAGGGTCGATACCACGCGCCTGCAAGGTGGCAAGGTCAAATCCGAGCACCGCCGCCGGCGCGGCGTAAACGTCAGCGGCCATTCCCGACACCACCGCCGCCCAAACCGAAAGGCTGATTCCGCTTCGCCTGAAAGCCTCCTCAGGTTTTATTGGCGCCCGGGATGGCTGCCCACGTACGGCGCTACAAAACCTGCTGGCTTTTTTTCCCATGGCAGGTCACGGCTGATTCGCTACGAGCAAAGCCTCGTAGCTATCGACGGAAAACCCATAGAGCGTGGCCGGCATAAGGGTGACCGACGTGGCGGCAGAACGTTTTTCCACGGCAACGCTGAGGGTTTCGCCCGGCAAGATATAGGTACGCGGCAAAAGCGCATTCACCTTCTGCGGGTTCAAGACCACCTCAGCCGCCAGGCGCACCACATAGGGGCTGTTGTTGCGTGCGCTCAAGGTATTGCCGTGAAGGCTCCAGGTCAGCAGCTCCCACGGTGCATGATGTTGAGGTAAACCTTTGGGGTGGAGAATGAGCGGCAGGTTTTGCCGTAGGCTGATACCAATTGTCGCGCCCGAGCCGGGTTGGGCCTGGGGAATACCTTCAAACGTAATGCGCTTCAAACGTTGGGTTTTGAGAGGCTCCTTATTGATTGCCATAACCCTGACCATTTGCCGCTCACCGCTATCGACACGCGCAACGGGCTGAGTAATGACGGCTAAAGGCTCCGGGTCTTCCGGTATATCTTCGATAACTGAATGAAGCAAGGCAGGACTTGGGTCCGTATTGGTGACATTGATGCTGACTTCACCATCCGCCTCATTGAGAATGACAACTGTTGTTTCCGGCTCCATGCCGTCTGCATACGCGGCACGGCAGAAAACAAAACCCAGACACAAACAACCGGCCAGAATAGATTTTTTTCTTGTAGAAACAAGCATCAACACTTCCTTCACAGCAATAACGAAACACGCCGAATCAGGTTGGCTGCCGCCAAAGAGACTGCAAGCCGACCTGAATCGCCTGGAAGCTTTTAGAGATAGACCAATTCCAGGGTTGTATGGCCATCAAGTTTTATTTCGTTATTCATGCTCAGCGCAGATGTTTTATTGATCACTGGCTGGACATTCAAATTCCCCGAGACGACGGTTATTTTAATCGGCGAATAGCTGGCGCTCGTACGCCAACTTCCAACCTTGGCTGACTGCCCCAAGACAGGATCGGTGATCCCCCAACTCGCGCCATTATTATTAGACCGCGCAACCAGTACAGCTTTACCATCGGCAATGTTGTTTTCCATGAAAACCACGTAGCCGCCGATTTTTTCATTCTTCGAGGTAAACCCAAGACCATAATTGAAATCATCGTTATAAGTAATATTGTACTGACTCACCATCATGCCGCGCACCTTGCTGGACGCGCGGTTATCCTGTGTCTTAATACCAACAAACGTGGGCGATGCACACCTGACGGTGTAAGGCGTCCCCTTTTTAGCCAGTTTGGTGTAGTTAGTAGCACTCAGTGACCTAGGATCAATCCGACCGTAATCTATCGTTGAATTAACAATAGTAAAACTGCAACTGGCAGGCGCAATGGAGCCTCTCACTCGTAAGTCCGCGGCTTGCGCACTCAAACCCAACATAGCGAGAAACATGCCTGATAACGAAATAATCTTCTTCATAGCAATCATCGACAATAGCCAAAGAGACACGTGCTGATTGACACTTCATAGTCAGCACGCCATGGATACCTATGTGGAGAAATCTAGAGGTAGCGCAACTCCAGGGTGAAATGGCCGTCCAGGTTGATCTGGTTGCTCATATCAAGTTCGGACGTCTTGTTGATGACGGCTTGAACTTCAACATTGCCGGAAACAGCATTAACCAATATAGGCGCATACACATTCCCCGCACGCCAACTGGCTATATTGGCAGTGTGGCCTACTGCCTGGGTACTGTTTGGTTCCCATCGTACGCCGTTATTTTCCGAGCTAACAATCCCTACCGATTTGCCGTCAGCTACAGAATTTCGAAGGTGCACTACATAACCTCCGATTTTTTGCCCCCTGGAAGTGGCCCCCAGACCAAAATTGTAGAGATCCTTGTAGTTCCCGCCAAACTGCCCCAGCATCATGCCTGGTATTCTCGAGCCAGCTCGATTATCAACGCTCCTGATACCCACTTTTATTTTAGACTGACCACTGCACCTCACCGTATAGGGAACACTCTTCTTATCCAGCTTGGTATAACTTGTCGGACTCAGGCTGCTCGGGTGAATAGTTCCATAGTCAATGACCGAGCGGGTGAGTGTAAAACTGCAACTGGCTGGAGCGATCGCGCCTTTTACACGTACATCGGCAGCCTGGACAGTCAGGCTCGCAACGACGAGGCATAGACCCGCCACTACTGGGTAATTCTTCTTCATCTAACGTTCATCCATAGTAATGACCATAGGCTGGCCAGTTATTGAATGATCAGAACACCTCCCCTGCGTCACGCCTGGTGCGCATATGAATATCTCGTCCTTGAAGCTCCGACCTATAAACACCACCCGGGACAGGTGCCGAACGTGAGTATTCATATTCCAAGAGAATAATAAAACCGGAAAAAATGACACCTCATGTAAGAGTGATCCCTATCTCCACTCTAAAAAACAACCCCATGTATACGAACAGGGAAACAGCAAGTTAGGACAAACATAAAACGGCGTAAGACTTATCGACAAACTCAATAAAACCAAGAATAGCCAGTACAAAACCCAGTGCTTTCTGGCTTTGTAATACATCATTTGTGGGCCGGTCCTACGCGCCACGCAGAAAGCACTTATAGGTATACGAGGAAAAATCCTCTGTTACTACGCGTTGGCTCCAGCGATCGATCGTGGCACGATGGCAAGGTTATCGACCGAGACCCCCAAACCATGCCGCAATCCCAAGCCAAGAATCTGTCCCTGATCGCCGCCATCGACCTGGGCTCCAACAGCTTTCACATGGTCGTGGCCAAGGCCCAGAACGGCGAAATCCGCATCCTTGAGCGGCTCGGAGAGAAAGTGCAACTGGCTGCCGGGATCGACGATGAGCGCCAGCTCAATGAAGAATCCATGCAACGCGGGCTCGACTGCCTCAAGCGTTTTGCACAGCTGATCAACGGCATGCCCCTGGGCGCCGTGCGAATCGTCGGCACCAACGCCCTGCGCGAAGCCCGTAACCGGGGCGAATTCATCCGTCGCGCCGAGGAAATCCTCGGCCACCCCGTAGAAGTCATCTCCGGCCGCGAAGAAGCACGCCTGATCTACCTCGGCGTGTCCCATACACTCGCAGATACCCCCGGCAAGCGCCTGGTGGCGGACATCGGCGGTGGCAGTACCGAGTTCATCATCGGCCAGCGCTTCGAACCGCTGCTGCGTGAAAGCCTGCAGATGGGCTGTGTCAGCTATACCCAACGCTATTTCAAGGACGGCAAGATCACACCGGCGCGCTACGCCCAGGCCTATACGGCAGCGCGTTTGGAGATCATGAGCATCGAGCACGCCTTGCACCGCCTGACCTGGGATGAAGCCATCGGCTCGTCCGGCACCATCCGTGCCATCGGCCTGGCGCTCAAGGCCGGCGGCCATGGCACCGGCGAGGTCAACGCCGAAGGCCTGGCGTGGCTCAAGCGCAAGCTGTTCAAGCTGGGGGATGCCGAGAAGATCGACTTCGACGGCATCAAGCCGGACCGTCGCACCATCTTCCCGGCCGGCCTGGCGATTCTCGAGGCGATCTTCGACGCCCTCGAACTGCAACGCATGGACCACTGTGACGGCGCCCTGCGCGAAGGCGTGCTGTATGACCTGCTGGGCCGCCATCACCACGAGGACGTGCGTGAACGCACGCTCACCTCGCTGATGGAGCGTTATCACGTCGACCAGGAGCAGGCAGCCCGCGTAGAGCGTAAAGCACTGCATGCGTTCGATCAGGTCGCCGAGGACTGGGACCTGGAAGACGGCGTATGGCGCGAACTGCTCGGCTGGGCGGCCAAGGTGCATGAAGTGGGCCTGGATATCGCCCACTACCACTACCACAAGCACGGCGCCTACCTGATCGAGCACTCCGACCTGGCGGGTTTCTCCCGGGAAGACCAGCAGATGCTCGCACTGCTGGTGCGCGGCCATCGTCGCAATATTCCCAAGGACAAGTTTGCCGAGTTCGGCGATGAAGGCATCAAGCTGATCCGCCTGTGCGTGCTGCTGCGCTTCGCGATCCTGTTCCACCACATTCGTGGCACCCAGCAGATGCCCCAGGTGACCCTGCGCGCCAATGGCGACAGCCTGGATGTCGTGTTCCCCAAAGGCTGGCTGGATGAGAACCAGCTGACCCAGGCGGACTTCGCCCAGGAAGCGGAGTGGCTGACGCGGGTGGGGTTCAGCCTGAACCTGCGCTAACCCGATCTCATGAACACTGCAAAAACAAATGTGGGAGGGGGCTTGCTCCCGATTACGGTGTGTCAGTCGCGAATACTTTGACTGAACCACCGCAATCGGGAGCAAGCCCCCTCCCACATTTTCAGAGCGTGTTGTCTATTAGTTCACCGACAGAATCGGGCTACCCAACTTCTCCAGCAACGTCGCCTGGGCACTGCGCGGGTTCTGGTTGCCGGTCGGCGTGTTACGCACGTAACGGCCATCCGACTGCAGGCTCCAGCTGTGGGTGTTATCGGTGAGGTAGCTTTCCAGCTCCTTCTTGACCCGCATGATCAGCTTCTTGCCCTCGACCGGGAAGCAGGTCTCCACACGCTTGTCGAGGTTGCGCTCCATCCAGTCGGCACTGGAGAGGAACATCTGCTCCTCGCCGCCGTTAAGGAAGTAGAACACCCGCGTGTGTTCCAGGAAGCGGCCGATGATCGAGCGCACATGGATGTTATGCGACACGCCGACAATGCCCGGACGCAGGCAGCACATGCCGCGCACCACCAGGTCGATACGCACGCCGGACTGGCTGGCCTTGTACAGCGCGCGGATGATCTTCGGATCGGTCAGAGAGTTGAACTTGGCGATGATGTGCGCCGGTTTGCCCTCGAGGGCGAACTGGGTCTCGCGGGCAATCATGTCGAGCATGCCCTTCTTGAGGGTGAACGGCGCGTGCAGCAGCTTCTTCATGCGCAAGGTCTTGCCCATGCCGATCAATTGGCTGAACAACTTGCCGACGTCTTCACACAAGGCGTCGTCGGAAGTCAGCAAGCTGTAGTCGGTATAGAGCTTGGCGTTGCCGGCGTGGTAGTTGCCGGTACCCAGGTGGGCGTAACGCACGATCTCACCGGCTTCGCGGCGCAGGATCAGCATCATCTTGGCGTGGGTCTTGAAGCCAACCACGCCGTAGATCACTACCGCGCCGGCCGCTTGCAGGCGGCTGGCCAGTTGCAGGTTGGACTCTTCGTCAAAGCGTGCGCGCAACTCGATCACCGCAGTGACTTCCTTGCCGTTGCGCGCAGCGTCTACCAGCGCGTCGACGATTTCCGAGTTGGCACCGGAACGGTACAGGGTCTGGCGCACGGCCAATACGTGCGGGTCCTTGGCGGCCTGGCGCAGCAGATCGACCACCGGGGTGAAGGACTCGAACGGGTGCAGCAGCAGGATGTCCTGCTTGCTCACCACGCTGAAGATGTTCTCGCTGTTTTGCAGCAGTTTCGGGATCTGCGGGGTGAACGGGGTGTATTGCAGCTCCGGATGGCTGTCCAGGCCGGTGATGCTGAACAGGCGCGTGAGGTTCACCGGGCCATTGACCTGGTACAGCTCGGTCTCGCCCAGGTTGAACTGCTTGAGCAGGTAGTCCGACAGGTGTTTCGGGCAGGTGTCGGCCACTTCCAGGCGTACCGCATCCCCGTAGCGCCGCGAGAACAGCTCGCCGCGCAGGGCACGGGCCAAGTCTTCGACGTCTTCGGAATCCAGCGCCAGGTCGGCGTTACGGGTCAGGCGGAACTGGTAGCAGCCCTTGACCTTCATGCCTTGGAACAGGTCATCGGCGTGGGCATGGATCATCGACGACAGGAATACATAGTTGTCGCCAGCGCCCCCCACCTCTTCGGGTACCTTGATAATCCGTGGCAGCAAGCGTGGCGCCGGGATGATCGCCAGGCCCGAATCGCGACCGAAGGCGTCGATCCCTTCCAGCTCGACGATGAAGTTCAGGCTCTTGTTCACCAGCAGCGGGAACGGGTGCGTCGGGTCCAGGCCGATCGGCGTGATGATCGGCGCGATTTCGTCGCGGAAGTAGCGGCGCACCCAGGTCTTGATCTTGGTAGTCCAGTGGCGGCGACGGATGAAGCGAACCTGATGTTTTTCCAGCTCCGGCAGCAGGATGTCATTGAGGATCGCGTACTGGCGATCCACATGACCGTGCACCAGCTCGCTGATGCGCGCCAGCGCCTGGTGCGGCTGCAGGCCGTCCGCGCCAGCTTGTTCACGGGCGAAGGTGATCTGTTTCTTGAGGCCGGCGACGCGGATCTCGAAGAACTCATCCAGGTTGCTGGAGAAAATCAGCAGGAATTTCAGGCGTTCCAGCAACGGGTAGGACTCATCCAGTGCCTGTTCAAGCACGCGGATGTTGAATTGCAGTTGTGACAGCTCGCGGTGGATGTACAGGCTGCTGTCATCCAGGTTGGTCACCACGGCGGCCACCGGGGCCGGGGCTGGCGCTTCGGCTACCACCACAGGCGCGGCCGGCTCGTGCTCCGGCGGGGTCTCGGTGACTTGTTCCACCACCGGGTGAGCGTCTTTTACGGCAACTTCGGAAAGTCCTTCGGTATTCATCGAATGTTCCTGTGAGGGCTATTGTTGCTCTCTAAGCAATTGGGCGGCGCGGGCGGCGAAATAGGTCAGGATGCCATCAGCCCCGGCACGTTTAAAGGCCGTCAAGGATTCTAGGATTACCCCTTCACTCAACCAGCCATTTTGGATTGCAGCCATGTGCATGGCGTATTCGCCACTGACCTGATACACAAAGGTCGGCACTTTGAATTCCTCTTTGACCCGGTAAAGGATGTCCAGGTACGGCATCCCCGGCTTGACCATCACCATGTCGGCGCCTTCGGCCAAATCCGCCGCCACTTCGTGCAAGGCTTCATGGCTGTTGGCCGGGTCCATCTGGTACGAAGCCTTGTTGGCCTTGCCCAGGTTCAGCGCCGAGCCCACCGCATCGCGAAACGGGCCGTAGTAGGCGCTGGCGTACTTGGCCGAGTAGGCCATGATCCGCACATTGACGTGGCCGGCCAGTTCCAGGGCTTCGCGAATCGCCTGGATGCGGCCGTCCATCATGTCCGACGGCGCAACCACCTGGGCGCCTGCTGCCGCATGGGACAACGCCTGCTTGACCAGCGCATCGACGGTAATGTCGTTCTGAACATAGCCGTCTTCGTCAAGAATGCCATCCTGCCCGTGGGTAGTGAACGGGTCCAACGCCACGTCGGTGATCACCCCCAGCTCCGGGAAACGCTCGCGCAGGGCGCGGGTGGCGCGCTGGGCGATACCGTCCGGGTTCCAGGCTTCGGCAGCATCAAGGGACTTGAGTTCAGACGGCGTGACCGGAAACAACGCCAACGCCGGAATCCCCAGGTCGACCCAGCCCGCCGCCTCTTCAAGCAGCAGATCAATGGTCAGACGCTCTACACCCGGCATCGACGATACCGCTTCCCGGCGATTTTCACCGTCGAGTAAAAACACCGGCAGGATCAGATCATCCGTCGTCAGTACGTTTTCACGAACCAGGCGGCGAGAAAAATCATCACGGCGATTACGGCGCAGGCGGGTAGCAGGGAACAGGCGATTGGCAGGGGTAAAGCTCACGACAGACTCCTGAGCCCAGGTTCACGGGCGAGCGTTGCAGTTATAAGCGGGCATTATGACGAAGGTATGACAGTTGTGCTTAACGATGCGACCTGTAGTCGCATTCGTCGGTTAATGTAGGAATTGTTCACTTCGTGACACATCTCGATACTTTCATGAATGTTCACGAAGGCGTAGGCTGCGCGTTCATTTCGCCAGCACCCAGACCATGCTTCAACAATTTCTGCATGACTTCGGCTACTTTGCCCTCTTCCTAGGCACGTTCTTCGAAGGCGAAACCATCCTGGTTCTCGCAGGCTTCCTGGCGTTCCGTGGGTACATGGATATCAACCTGGTGGTGGTCGTTGCCTTCTTCGGCAGCTACGCCGGCGACCAGCTTTGGTATTACATGGGGCGCAAGCACGGCCGCAAACTGTTGGCGCGCAAGCCGCGCTGGCAATTGATGGGCGACAAGGCCCTGGAACATATCCGCAGGCACCCGGATATCTGGGTGCTGAGCTTCCGCTTTGTCTACGGCTTACGCACGGTAATGCCCGTTGCGATCGGCCTGTCAGGCTACCCGCCACTGCGCTACCTGATCCTCAACGGTATTGGTGCTGCAATCTGGGCGGCGGCCCTGGGCGCGGCGGCCTATCACTTCGGCGCGGTGCTGGAAGGCATGCTGGGCAGCGTCAAGAAATACGAGCTGTGGGTGCTGGGCGCCTTGCTGCTGCTGGGCTTTGGCCTGTGGCTGCGCCGCCGCTTCAAGAATGCCCGTATCGCCCGCCAGGCCTGTGCCGATGCCAAGGCGCGGCTCGCCGCCGCCGAGCCCGTCCCGGTAGAAGCGCCTAAGACACCAGTCGAGTAAGCCGGCCCCTGCAACAGTAGAGGCCAATCACGCTGAGCAGGCTGTAGCTCACCAGGCCCAGCCAGCCCAGGTTGCTGGCCGGCCACAGCCCGACCACCGGCGCCAGCCACACCAACGGCACATTCAGCGCCAGGCGTGTCAGCTCTGCCTTTAACGCCCACGGGCGATTCTCCAGGGCCACCCCCAGGGTAAACAATCCAAGCGCCATCGCCCCCCAGCCGACAACCAGCGCTGCGCTGGGCAGGCCCTCGCCGACATTCATCAAATAGCTGCCAAACCCCACATACGCCGCGAACTGCAGGGCGATATAGACCTGTTGGCGCGTGTCCAGCGGCACGTCGAATTTGCGGAACTGGCTCAAGTCGGGCTTGGCCAATGGATACTTGGCCTTCACGTCCGCCGGGCGCCAACCGGTGCGCATGAACCAGATGCGCAGCTTGTCCCACTTACTTTCGGTACGCCGCGCATCACGCCAAAGCTGTGCATAAAACTGCAGGTTGGCCCATAACGGATTCCAGCTGGCCAAGGGTGTGGTCACGCCGAAGATCACCGGCTCGTTGTAGTCTTCTTCCTGGAAGGTGCCGAACAGCCGGTCCCAAAGAATGAACACACCGCCATAGTTGCGATCCATGTAGAGAGCGTTCTGTGCATGGTGGGCCCGATGATTGGAGGGCGTGACGAAAAACCACTCGAACCAGCCAAGCTTGGGCACGTGCCGGGTATGCACCCAGAATTGATACAGGAGGTTGAGGGACGCCACGCTGATAAACACCACCAGCGGCACGCCAAGCACGGCCAGGGGCAGGTAGAAGATCCAGCTCAGCAGGAAGCCGGTGCTGGTCTGGCGCAGGGCGGTGCTGAGGTTGTAGTCCTCGCTCTGGTGATGCACCGAGTGCGCGGCCCACAGGATGTTGCGCTCGTGCCCCATCCGGTGCAGCCAGTAGTAGCAGAAGTCGTAGAACACAAAGGCGAACACCCAGGTCCAGGCGCTGTGGGCAGGCAGTTCGATCAACGCCAGGTGCTTGAGGGCGAACGCGTAGGTCAGCAGCCCCACCCCCTTGGTCAACAGCCCGGTGGTGGTGGACAGCACGCCGGTGCTGAGGCTGTTGATGGCGTCCGCCACCCGGTAGTTGCGCTGGCCACGCCAGCGGTCGGCGAGCAGCTCCACCACAATCAAGGCAATGAAAAACGGTACCGCGTAAGGCACGAAGTCCATGGTCTGGTCCGGTCTATTTTTGTTACATCAAGATTAGGTGCAGCGGCGCGAGATCCCATTGGCAACAGGTGACAAATTAGTAGACATTTAACGCCAAGACTCCAGGAGAAATGCCCATGAGCAAAAAGATTGCAGTGATCCTTTCCGGCTGCGGCGTGTACGACGGCGCAGAGATCCACGAAAGCGTGATCACCCTGCTGCGCCTGGATCAGCGCGGCGCTCAGGTCCAATGTTTTGCACCCGATATTGCCCAGTTGCATGTGATCAACCACCTGACCGGCGAGGAGATGCCCGAGTCGCGCAATGTGCTGGTGGAGTCGGCCCGCATTGCCCGGGGCGAGGTCAAGGATATTCGAGACGCCAACGCCGACGAGTTCGATGCGCTGATCGTACCCGGTGGGTTCGGTGCGGCGAAGAACCTGTCGAACTTTGCCGTCGAGGGCGCGGGTTGCAGCGTCAACCCGCAAGTGCTGGAACTGGCCGAAGCCTTTGCCGAAGCGGGCAAGCCGGTGGGGCTGATCTGCATCTCGCCGGCCCTGGCCGCGAAGATCTACGGCCCGGGCGTGACCTGCACCATCGGCAATGACACCGACACTGCCGCAGCCCTGGACAAGATGGGCGCCACCCACCAGGAATGCAGCGTGGAAGACATTGTCGAGGACACCGCACGCAAGTTGGTCAGTACGCCCGCCTATATGCTCGGCAAGAGCATCAGTGAAGTGGCCTCAGGCATCAACAAGCTGGTGGACCGGGTGCTGGAGCTGACCCACGAGAACGATTAGTGGGGATGCCGGGCTCCCTCTCCAACGGATCAGGACTGGCGCATTAACCGCGTCAGTATCCTGTCGAGTGAGTTGGCAAACGCCTGCTTGTCCTTCTCCCCATGGGGCGGCGGTCCACCGCCCATCTGGCCCTGCTCGCGCAGGTCGGCAAACAGGTTGCGCACCGCCAATCGCTCACTCATGTTCGCCGGGCTGAACTCCTTGCCCCGAGGGTCGAGGGCCGTGACGCCCTTCTTCACCAGGCGGTCGGCCAGGGGCACATCGCTGCAGATCACCAGTTCGCCGGGCACTGCGTGCTCCACCAGATAGTCATCTGCTGCGTCCGGACCGCTGGGCACCACGATCAACTTCACGCACGAGAAGCTCGGCTTGATCTGGCTTTGGCCGGCCACCAGGACGACCTCGAACTGGCGCTTGAGGGCGAACTTCACCACCTGGTCCTTGGCGGCCCGGGGGCAGGCGTCTGCATCGATCCATACGCGCATGTTATGCCGCCACTCGCTGCTTTTCTGCCAGCCGGCTGCGGCCGTAGAGCACCACAATGGCCAGGATCGCCACGGCCTGTGCGCTCAACGAGTACGCATCGGCGTGGATGCCCAGCCAGTCGAAGTCAAAGAACGCCACCGGCCGCGTGCCGAAGATGCCGGCTTCCTGCAACGCCTTGACGCCATGCCCGGCGAACACCACCGACAACGCGCACAGCAGCCCCGCATTGATGCCGAAAAACAGCGCCAGCGGCAGTTTCGCCGAACCGCGCAGGATCACCCAGGCCAGGCCCACCAGCAGCACCAACGCCGTGGCACCACCCGCCAGCACCGCGTTGTGCCCGGCCGGGCCCGCTTGCAGCCACAGGGTTTCGTAGAACAGGATCACTTCGAACAGCTCGCGGTAGACCGAGAAGAACGCCAATATCGCAAAACCGAAACGCCCACCGCCGCCCACCAGGCTGCTCTTGATGTAGTCCTGCCACGCTGCGGCATGGCGGCGGTCGTGCATCCATACGCCAAGCCACAGCACCATCACACTGGCGAACAGCGCCGTGCAGCCTTCGAGCAATTCGCGCTGGGCGCCGCTGACGTCAATCACATACGCCGCCAACGCCCAGGTGGCCAAGCCGGCCAAGAGCGCCAGGCCCCAGCCGACGTTGACGCTGCGCACCGCCGATTGCTGGCCGGTGTTGCGCAGGAATGCCAGGATCGCCGCCAGCACCAGGATCGCTTCCAGGCCTTCACGCAGCAGGATCAGCAGACCGGAAATGTAGCTCAACGACCAGCTCAAGCCATCGCTGCCCAGCAAGCCTGCGGACTCCGTGAGCTTGCCCTTGGCCACGTCCAGGCGCTGCTGCACCTGCTCGATCGGCAGACCGTCCTGTAACGACTGCCGGTAAGCCATCAGGGCCTTCTCGGTGTCCTTACGCACGTTGGCATCGACGTTATCCAGTGAGCTTTCCACCAGCTCAAAGCCTTCCAGGTACGCCGCCACCGACAAGTCATAGGCTTGCTCGTGGTCACCGCTACGGAACGCCGCGAGGCTCTTGTCCAGGGTGCTCGCGGTGTAATCGAGCAACTGCGCCGGGCCACGCTTGACCTGCGGCGGTTGCGCACGCTGGGCGCGGAAGGTCGCGGCAGCGGTTGGGCCGTTTGCGGCCAGCACTTCATTAGGCGTCTGGCGGGCCAGGTCGGCGAGGTTGAAGGGCTGCTCGCTTTTCGCCGCAGCCGGGTCGGCGGTGAAGCCGGCGATGTAGGTGGCCAGGTCCCAACGCTGGCGGTCGTCCAGTTGGTCGGCGAAGGACGGCATGTCAGTGCCTTCGACACCCAGGCCCAGGGTGTTGTAGATCGCGTAGAGGCTCAGGCGATCCAGGCGCGCAGCATCCGTCAAGTTGGCCGGAGGCGGCGTCATCCCCACGCCGGCCGGACCATCGCCGGCACCGGCAGTGCCGTGGCACACCGAACAGTGCTGGGCGTAGAGCGGTGCGCCGCGCGTCGGGTCGGGCGTGATGGCCGGGGCTTGGCTGACTTCATACGCGACTGCCAGCTTGGCGCCCAACTGGCGGGCCTGGCGAGCGACGGTCGCGCCGTCTGCATGAGCGGTGACAGCCGCCAGCAGTTCCTCGACCCCCTTCACCAGTTCCGCGCGCTCGGGCTTTTGCGGCAAATCAGCCACCAACCCCTGCAAGACCCCAAGAAACTCCACCTGCTCGCGGTATTCCGAATCATCCACCACCTTGCCCGCCTCTACCGTCGGTGGGTAGTCGGCGCCAATGTAGTCCAGCAGATGCAGGGCTTGTGGAGCGCCCTCGGCAGTCGCGGCCAGCAGGTTGAAGCTGCACGACATCAATGCCGGCAACAGCAGCCAGGCGAGAAAACGGAAGGGCGCAATCATGAATGAATCTCAAGTGGAAATACGAAGTAACACATTGTTAAGCGTTAAAGGGTTTGACTCAAGGCGTTAGTGATTTGTCGTTTGGGAGGACGGGCATTTGAGAGATGCGTTAGTGGCATCTTGGCCAGCTCAAACGAGGCAAAAAGCCATTGTTTTGCCAGTAACGATGCTTATAATGCCGCGCCCTGTTAGTGCGAAAGGGAATTTCATTCCTCGGTTTTATGAGGAATAACCATATTGGTTGACTACTTTCAGGGAAGAAGTGACATGGTTTTTCGCGCCTTACCTCCGCTCGCGCTCGCGGCAGTCACTTTGCTCAGCGGCTGTTCAATGTTCCGCAGCTACGACGCCGAGCTGCAAGCCACCAACCAGCAACTCGCCACCGGCAATGTCGACGCCGCCCTGACCCTGCTGGAAAAGAACAACACCGGCGAAGACAAAGACCTGCTGTATTTCTTCGAAAAGGGCGAGTTGCTGCGGGCCAAGGGCGACCTGACCGGCAGCCAGACCGCCTGGCGCAGCGCCGACCTGCAAGTCTACAAGTGGGAAGAGTCGGTCAAGTTCGACAGCGCAAAATACCTGTCCCAGTTCGGCAGCTTCCTGGCCAATGACAAGGTGCGTCGCTACGAAGGCTATGACTACGAAAAAGTCATGCTGACCACGCAGATGGCCCTGAACCTGCTGGCCTTGAACGACTTCGACGGCGCACGCACCGAAATCAAGAAGACCCACGAACGCGAAGCGGTGATCGCCGACCTGCGCGACAAGGAATACCTCAAGCGCGAAGACGAAGCCGAGCAACAGGGCGTGACCACCCAGATCAAGGACCTGCACGGCTACCCGGTGCAAGCCCTCGACGCGCCGGAGGTGGTCGGCCTGAAGAACAGCTACCAGAGTGCGTTCAGCCATTACCTGGCCGGCTTCGTCTACGAAGCCCTGGGCGAAAAAGACCTGGCCGCCCCCGGTTATCGCAAGGCCATCGAGCTGCGCCCTAACACGCCACTGCTGGAAAAAGCGCTGCTCGACCTGGACAAATCCAAGGTCGGCAGCGATGAAACCGACGTGCTGATCGTGGTGCAGAGCGGCCTCGCACCCGCCCGCGACTCGATCCGCCTGCCGCTGCCGATCCCGATCAATGGCAACCTGGTGATCACCCCGCTGTCGTTCCCGGTGATCAAGGCCGACACCTCCACAGCGACCTTTGCCCAGATCGGTGTCGACGGCCAGCAACAGAACCTCACGGCGCTCAACAGCACCACGGCCATGTCCCGCCGCGCCCTGCGTGATGACATGCCAGGCATCATCCTGCGCACTACCGTGCGTGCGGTAAGCCGTGGTGTGGCGCAGAACAACCTGAACAAGACCAACCCCATGGCAGGCCTGGTACTGGGTATCGCCTCGGCCGTGACCGAAGGCGCCGACACCCGCACCTGGCGCACCCTGCCGGACATGACCCAAGTCACGCGCCTGCGCCTCAAGCGTGGTGAACACCAGGTCAGCCTGCCCAACGCCCTGGGTGGCACGCTGGTAACGATCAAGGCCGACCAGCGCTACCAGGTGATCACCCTGCGCGTGGTCGGCAACCAAGTGTTCGCCGGTGGCCTCGCCGCCCATGTGCTGCCCGGCACGACAACCCAGGCCATCGCCCTCAAACAACCTTAAGGAGCACCCTATGCGTCACTTTATCCTCGGCGCACTGGCGCTGGTCCTGCTTGCCGGCTGCGCCACCCCGCCACCACCGGAACCTGGCAGCGCCGCGAGCAAGATCGTGGTGATGGGCAAGTTCAAGGGCATCGCGGTCGGCGCCATTCGTGTGGCCCGCGAGAACGGCTTCCTCACCACCAAGGTGCAATTGAGCAACATCACCAGCAGTAACCAGATGATGTATTACCGCTTCGCCTGGCTGGGCGCCGATGGTTTCCCGGTGGGCGATGAAGAGACCTGGAAAGTGCTGAACCTGTACGCCAACCAGGCGACCTTCCTGCCCGCCATTGCCAATGTGCCCCAGGCTGCGGACTTCCGCCTTGAAGTCAAAACCCCTTGAACCGTTCATTCATTTTGCTGCCGAGAGATTTCCCCATGCTTGCACGCTTCTCGATTCTCGCCGTGGTTGCCGTCCTGGCCAGCGGCTGCGCGAATACCTCCCCGGTACTGGGTGGTAAAAACATCAGCTACGGCGACACCAAGGCCGTGGAGCTGGTGACCAACGAGTTCGGCTCCACCGACCTGCAGATGATCGCCGAAAGCATGACCCGCTCCCTCGCCCAGTCCGGCATCCTGCAAGGCCGCCCGGTGGTGCAGGTGTATGACGTGAAGAACAAGACCAGCGAGTACATCGACACCCGTGAGATCACCACGTCGATCAAGACCCAGCTGATGAAGACCGGCACCGCACGCTTCGCCAGTGACAACACCGACATGCAAAGCCAGGTCGACCAGCTCAAGCTGCAGAACCAGAGCGGCTTGTACAAGAAGTCCAGCGTCAGCAAGACCGGCAACATGGTCGCGGCCAAGTACCGCCTGGAAGGCTCCATCAGTTCCATCGTCAAGCGCAGCTCGGACTACAAGGACGTGTTCTACAAGTTCAGCCTGCAACTGATCGACGTCGAGAGCGGCCTGGCCGAATGGATGGACGAAAAAGAAATCCGCAAGACCACGGAGCGCTAGGCAATGCGTGCATGGATTGGTTTGATCGGCCTGTTATGCGCCTTTGGCGCCTCGGCTGCACCCAAGATCGCGGTGACCGACCTGGCCTACCAGGCGCAGGTCGAGGAGTACATCCACCAGGTTTCGGCCAGCAACAACTTCCAGGCAAGCAGCTACAACGCCAGCGGTGCATCGAACTACAGCGAGTACGAGAGCCGTAGCAGCTACATCGAACAAACCGAACTGCGCAAGTTCAGCGGTGATATCAAGGGGGAGATTCTCAAGTCCCGCCAGTTCCAGCTGGTCCAGGGCACGCCCTACACCGCCGACGCCAAGGGTGACGTCTATGACGTGATCAAGCGCATCAAGGCCGGTCACTTCAAGGGCGCGGACTATGTGCTGTTCGGTACGCTGTCAGACATCGACTTCACCCAGGACATCAACGCCCTGGACCACACCAACAGCTACTCGGCGGTGCTGGGCCTGACGCTGGTGGCGGATTTCAGCCTGATCAATACGCGCACCTACGAAATCACCTCGGCGTTTACCGCCATGGGCGAAGGCCAGGACACCAAGCTGGTGAACAGCCGCGACATACGCGTGAGCCTGAACCGGCCGCGGGTGGTGAAGGAAGTGTCGAAGGCGCTGGGTGAGGACGTCGCCAGGCAGTTGGCGGAACAGTTGGGCGGTGGGTATCAGGACCCGGGCCAGCCGGTGCCGCGCAACCACCTGCCACGGGATGAAGCGCCGAAGATCTTGCACTGAACGGTAATCCTCAAGGCAACACAAAACCAATGTGGGAGGGGGCTTGCCCCCGATAGCAGGGTGTCAGTCAGCCTAGCTGTAGCTGAGACACCGCCATCGGGGGCAAGCCCCCTCCCACACGTTTAAGTACCGAGGTTTACGCCGTTGCGCGATGCAAGCTGGCCAGGAAACCCGCAGCCCCCACGAACAACCCGGCAAACGTCCGGTTTACGCGCTTCTGCTGCTTGGGCGTGCGCAACAGGCGCAGCACTTTGGACGCCAACCCCGTATACCCCGCCATCACGATCATATCGACGCTGATCATCGTCGCACCGATGATCAGGTACTGCACCAGCAACGGCGCCTGGGGATTCACGAACTGCGGCAGCACCGCCAGCATGAACACCAGGGCCTTGGGGTTGCTCGCGTTGACCAGGAAACCACGGAACATCATCGCCATCGGCTTGCCGAGCGGGCGTATCGCCGCGTCATCGGCCATGTCCATGGGCAAGGCACGCCATTGCTTGACGGCCAGGTACACCAGGTACGCCACGCCAAACCACTTGATCGCATAGAACGCGGTCGACGACGCCGCCAGAATGGCACCCAAGCCGCCCGCTACCACGGCAATCTGCATGGCCAGGCCCAGTTGCAGGCCAATGGCGTTCCAGTAACCGCGCAGGAAGCCGTATTGCAGGCCACTGGACATCGAAGCGATGGCGCCGGCGCCAGGGGAAAGGGAGATGATCCAACTGGCCAGGAAAAAGGCCAGCCACGTGTCGAGTGCCATAGCACACCTCGGGGAAGAGTCAGCGATTGTCGGGCCTTAAGCTAACTCCGCCGAGCAGAGGCTGGCTATAGATTTTTACACGCGGTAAATGCTAGCGGTCGCCCGGGAACACATGGGTGCCGGGCCAACGCCGCACCGAGCGCTGGAAGAACAGGCTGTTAGGCACCTGTACGATGGCGCTGTCGGTGCCTGCCGCTTCCACTTCGATCAGTGTGGTGTAGAGCAAGTTGATCGCCACTACCCTGCCCTTCACGCCGGGCTTGTCGACGGTATCCACCAACTCGACGATGTCACCGAGGCGAAACGGTCCGACGGTAAAGATCAGGATCGCGCATAGCAGGTTGGACAACACCGACCACATGGCGAAGAACGCCACTGCCGCCACTGCGACAAACCCCGACAGCGCGGTCCACAACACCGTGGCGGACACACCCAGCCGGCCCAGCACAAAGATCAACGCACTGCCCATGATCAGCCAGCGCAATCCGCCACGCAGGGGCATCAGCAGTTGCGGCGGGAACGGGTAGCGCTCACCCAGGCGCGTCAGGCCCTTGGCGACAAACCGCTGGGCGAGGTAGCCGGCCAGCAGGATCAGCAGGATTTGCACGCCGATCCATACAGGCTCGATCCATTGCGCAGGCAACGGCAGTTGCAAGGCCTCCATCAGGACAGCGCCTCCAGCTCCGCTTGCAGGGTTTCCAGCAGTTCGAGGGCTTCCATCCAGGTTTCCTCCAATTGCCCTTCGCGCACCTTGAGCCTGGCCTGTTCGGCCAGCAGGTCGCGCAGCTCATCCTTGCGCGCAGCCTCGTACACGGCGCTGTCGCCCAGGCTGGTTTCGATCTTGGCCAGGCGCTCGTGGACCTTGCCCAACTCGGCCTCAAGCTTGTCGGCTTCGCGCTTGTGTGGCGCCAACTGCTGGCGCAGGGCGGCAGCGGCCTGGCGCTGGGCTTTCTTGTCGGTCTTGTCCGGGTTGACCGGGGTGTTGCTGACCGGCGCATTGCGCAGGCGGTAGTCCGTGAGCCAGCGTGCGTAGTCGTCCAGGTCACCGTCGAACTCTTCGACCTTGCCATCCGCTACCAGCAGGAAGTTGTCGGTGGTGCTCTTGAGCAAGTGGCGATCGTGAGACACCACCAATACTGCACCGCTGAACTCCTGCAAGGCCATGGTCAGCGCCAGGCGCATCTCCAGGTCGAGGTGGTTGGTCGGTTCGTCGAGCAGCAGCAGGTTCGGGCGGTCCCAGGCGATCAACGCCAGGGCCAGGCGGGCTTTTTCGCCGCCAGAGAAATTCAGCACCGGCTCATCGATGCGCGCGCCACGGAAGTCAAAGCCACCGAGGAAGTCGCGCAGGGTTTGCTCGCGCTCGGTCGGCGCCAGGCGTTGCAGGTGCAGCAGCGGGCTGGCCTTGGCGTCGAGGGAGTCCAACTGATGCTGGGCGAAGTAGCCCACCACCAGGTTCTCGCCACGGGTCAAACGACCGGCCAGGGGTTGCAGCTCGCCCGAGAGGTTCTTGATCAGCGTCGACTTGCCCGCGCCGTTCGGGCCGAGCAAACCGATGCGCGCACCCGGGGTGAGCTGCAGCTTGACCTTCTCCAGGATGGTTTTCTCTCCATACCCCAGGCGTGCATCCGAGAGGTCCAGCAACGGGCTGGAGATTTTCACTGATTCGCGGAACACAAAGTCGAACGGCGAATCGACGTGGGCCGCCGACAGTTCTTCCATGCGCTCCAGGGCCTTGATCCGGCTCTGGGCCTGGCGGGCCTTGGTGGCCTGGGCCTTGAACCGGGCGATGTAGCTTTCCATGTGCGCACGCTGCGCCTGCTGCTTCTCGAACGCCTGCTGCTGTTGGGCCAGGCGCTCGGCACGCGCACGTTCGAACGCGGTGTAGCCGCCACGGTAGAGGGTGATCTTCTTCTGTTCGACGTGGGCGATGTTGTCGACCACGGCGTCGAGGAAGTCCCGGTCGTGGGAAATCAGCAGCAAAGTGCCCTGATAGCTCTTGAGGAAGTCCTCCAGCCACAGGATCGCATCGAGGTCCAAGTGGTTGGTCGGTTCGTCGAGCAGCAGCAGGTCCGAGGGGCACATCAGCGCCTGGGCCAGATTAAGGCGCATGCGCCAGCCACCGGAGAAATCGGCGACCGGACGATCCATCTGTTCGTTGGTGAAGCCAAGGCCGGCTAGCATCTTGCGGGCGCGGGCGTCGGCGGTGTAGCCGTCGGCGCTGTCGAGTTCCGCGTGCAGACGGGCCTGGGCGGCGCCGTCCTGGGCTTTCTCGGCCTCAGCCAGGTCGTGTTGCACCTGGCGCAGACGCAGGTCGCCATCGAGCACGTAGTCGATCGCGATGCGGTCCAGGGTGTCGATCTCCTGGCGCATATGGGCGATACGCCAGTCGGCCGGCAGCAAGCAGTCCCCGGAATCCGGGGTCAGCTCACCCAGCAACAGGGCGAACAACGTGGATTTGCCGGCGCCGTTGGCACCGATCAGGCCGGCTTTGTGACCGGCGTGCAGGGTCAGCTCGGCGTCTTCGAGAAGACGTTGCGGGCCACGCTGTAATGTTAGGCTTTGAAGTCGGATCATAATGGCGGCGGAGTCTACCAGCTTCGTTGGCCGCTGGCTTGGGTGTGAATATGAACGCTGACCTGTGGAGCTTTGCTCTCTCGACTTACGCCCGCCCGGGCGTCGAAGCCGCCTGCCTGCGCTTGCAGGAGCAAGGGGCGGACGTGTGCCTGTTGCTCTGCGGCGCGTGGCTGGAACAGCGGGGCGTGGCACTTGAGCCGGAGCGTATGCGCACCCTGCAACAGCTGGCCCGACCGTGGCAGGCGCAGGTGATCGAACCCTTGCGGCAGCTGCGTGTGCAATGGCGTGCCAAGGCGCAGCAGGATGAGCAACTGGCGACGCTGCGCGAACGGGTCAAAGCCCTGGAACTGGATGCCGAACGGCAATTGCTGACGCGCCTGGAAGCGTTGACGCAGGCATGGCCGAAAGTGGAGATGACTCAACCGCGGTGGCTGGAAGGACTGGCGGCTGAGGATGCCGCCAACCTTGACCATGACGCGCTGCAGCAGCTGCGCGTCATGATCACCGGCACTTAGGAAGCGCTGGTTGGAGTGGTGCTTGGCGCTACCGGTGCAGGGGTGCTGCTGGCCGATGCGGTCGGAGCGGTGGTCGCTGCCGGGGTAGCAGCAGGTGCTGCTGGCTTGGCCGGTGCTGGTTTCGCAGCAGCAGGCTTTGCGGCGGGCTTGGCGGCTGGCTTTGCAGCAGCAGGCTTTGCAGCTGGCTTGGCGGCTGGTTTGGCGGCAGTGGTTTTAGCAGCTGGCTTCGCGGCCGGTTTTGCAGCAGCGGTTTTAGCAACTGGCTTCGCGGCCGGCTTTGCAGCAGCGGTTTTAGCAACTGGCTTCGCGGCCGGCTTTGCAGCAGCGGTTTTAGCAGCTGGCTTGGCAGCTGGTTTTGCAGCAGCGGTTTTAGCAACTGGCTTCGCGGCTGGTTTTGCAGCAGCAGTTTTGGCAGCTGGCTTGGCGGCTGGTTTTGCAGCAGCGGTTTTAGCAACTGGCTTCGCGGCTGGTTTTGCAGCAGCAGTTTTAGCAGCTGGCTTGGCCGCTGGTTTTGCAGCAGCGGTTTTAGCAACTGGCTTGGCGGCTGGTTTTGCAGCAGCAGTTTTAGCAGCTGGCTTGGCGGCTGGTTTTGCAGCAGCGGTTTTAGCAACTGGCTTGGCGGCTGGTTTTGCAGCAGCGGTTTTAGCAACTGGCTTGGCGGCTGGTTTTACAGCAGCGGTTTTGGCAGCTGGCTTGGCCGGTGCTTTAGCAGGTGCACGAGCACCCAGCACTTTCGCTACAGCTTCCTTAACACGACCAACACCCTGGGCCAATTTCAGGCTTTCTTGGGCGTCTTTTTTCAGTTGGGAAATGTAGGTGCGGGTTTCAGCTTGACGATCCTTGAGAGCATCCAGCAGGTCTTCGAGTTCTTTTACCGCGTCTTTGGCTTTGGCTTGTGCCTTGGCCTTGCCGGCAGTGGCGGCGTCTTGCAGTTTGGTGCGGGATTTGTGCAGCTTTTCTTGCGCTTTACCGCGTTGTTTTTCCAGCTTGGCGAGCAGTTTTTCTGCATCGGCCAACGCTTGGGAACATGCGCTTTCCAGATGCTCGAGCAAGCTGCCCGACAATTGTTGGAGTAAATGCAACGGGGTATTTACAGGCTTCTGTTTGGCCGACATGGTTTACCTCCTGGCTGACGTGGGTGCGGCTCATACTAGCCCTCTGCTCTTACCGCCGCTAGGGCATGTTGACAGTATCGTTTGCGTTGCGTTGCAACGTGCGAAAATTCTTATCGATATAACGAAAACACGCGGCACTTTTTACGCACTCGCACTGGCATAATCCGTCGCACTTTCGGCAGGAGAATGCCCATGTCGCGTTACCTTTTCCTTGTGCTGGGCCTGGCGATTTCCGCGGCCAATGCGAGCGAGCAATCACCGTCAAAAACCACGCCCCAAGACCAGCACGACCTCGCCTACAGCCTGGGCGCCAGCCTCGGTGAGCGCCTGCGCCAGGAAGTCCCGGACCTGCAGATCCAGGCCTTGATCGACGGCCTCAAGCAAGCCTATCAAGGCAAGCCGCTGGCGTTGGATAACACGCGCATCGAACAGATTCTTGCCGAGCACGAAGCGCAGGCCGAAGCCGACGCCCAAGCGCCTAAAAGTGAAAAGGCGCTCGCCGCCGAGCAGCAGTTTTTAACCAAGGAAAAAGCCGTGAAAGGGGTGCGCGAGTTGGCCGATGGCATCCTGCTCACGGAACTGACACCCGGCACGGGTAACAAGCCTGGCGCGAATGATCAGGTCCAGGTGAACTACGTTGGACGATTGCCCGATGGCACGGTCTTCGATCAGAGCACACAACCCCAGTGGTTTCGCCTGGACAGTGTGATCAGCGGTTGGAGCAGCGCGTTGCAGCAGATGCCGGTCGGGGCCAAATGGCGCCTGGTGATCCCGTCGGCCCAAGCTTATGGAGGTGACGGTGCCGGCGAGCTGATCCCGCCGTATACGCCACTGGTATTCGAGATCGAATTACTCGGCACCCGTCATTGAGCCAATAAAAAACGGTGCGCCATGCGCACCGTTCTTATCTCGCCCGCAAGGGTCAGGCCTGGGGGACAGCTTCTTCCTTATGGGCGTTGTGGAGCACTTCGATCAGGCAATCTTCCAGTTCGAAACGCTCATGGAGCAGGCCACCCAACTCCTTGAATTTCTCAGCAACGCACTGGCCGGCATCACACAGGTCGGTGAACGCCAGCAGTTTCTCAGTGATGACATCGATACGCGGGTAAAGGGTCTCGGCCAGTTCCAGGCCACGCTTATCATCGAAGGCTTCCGCCTCTTTGGTCAGCTGCTCGTAGACACCGAAATGGCCAGCAGACACATAGTCCACCAACACTTCACAGAACTCCTGCAACGGCTTGCGATTCTCAGCCAGGGCCTCGGGCTTGGCGCCGAGAGCATCAAAGGCCCGAACCAGTTCGTGACGTGCCTTCAACCAGCTGTCGATCAGCTTGTGCACCCCACCCCAGCGTTCCTGAGCATTCTGACAACTTTCCAGCATGATGATCTCTCTTCCCTATAGGGGCGCTGCCGCCTGATGCCCGCGCAACACTTCAAGGATAAAACAGCAGCGGGACAAGGCCGCGTCTGACAAACGGTTTCAATAACGCGTGCGGGCCAGATTATGCCCCCATGACTATGGCTTCAAGGTACGCAGGAGAGAAAGTTCATACAAGTGTTTAATCACGTCCTACAAACTGCGGCCTCCGATCAGCGCCTCGCTGAGCGCAACGGACGGCTCAAGAACAGTCGGGAAAATTGCATGACACCGAGGATCAACATGCCCAGGAAGAACAACAGGCTCCACTCGGGAAGGCTCAGGTCAAATAGCGTCCAGCTTATTTCCATACAGTCGACCGTGCCTTCGACCGTCAATTGCAACGCCTGCCACAGCGACAGGTTCTCGAGCATGTCACTGAGACTGGGCCAGCAATCGGCGGCCTGATCCGCTGCGGCATTTTGCAGCAGCACCTGGCGTACGGCGGTGATGGCACCCAGCAACGAACAGACCATGCTCGTAAACCCGTACAAGTAAAAAGTGGAACGCCTGGGGTTGTGGATGGCGGCGACCAGATTGATCAGCGTGAAGGCAGCCAGAAAGGCCCGTTGCATCTGGCACAGGAAACAAGGACGTAACGAGGCACCGAACTCAAGATAGAAGGACGCACCCAACGTCAGCGCACCCGCCATGAACGCAAGGAAAAACAAGGAGCGTGAAGGGGCCAAAGACATGCTTTATCCGCATCGCGAGAGATAGGTCGTTACGTTAGAGGAAAGGCCTGACCCCTTTCAATACGCGCCAGAGCAGACGATTCCGTGAGAACGTAGGGACATCCCGTCAGAGAATGGAAGACTTGAAACGCATGAACGTAGGAGTTTGCTTCAAAGCCCCTCAGGGCCGGCATATGCGCAGCATTGAAGGGCTGGTTATCAGAAATATCTGAGCCAACCCTAGACTTCTTCCTGCATCAAACTCGGGCAGAAACTGGCAGCGGAGACGCCAGCAAGCGGTTATCCAATAAGCCCAGGCCTTCCTGGAACAGCTGGTTGCTGCGCTCGGTGTCGCCCAACTGCGCCAACAGCCGCGCCAGTTCGGCACAGGCCTCGGGATTACGTTGCACCTGCAGGCTGCTTTCCAGGTAATCACGCGCCTTGCCCCACAGGCTGTTTTGCAGGCACAGACGACCCAATGTCAACAACAGGCTGGCATCGCCCGGGTGGTCCTTTAGCCAGCCTTCGGCAAACTTCAATTGCCGGGCAGGGTCACTGCCGCGCAGCAGGCCGTAGAGACGAATCAGGTGGCTGTCGTAGCCGCGCTTGATGGCACCGCGCAACGCCTCCTCCGCCTTGGCATCGGCGCCCAATTGACGCAGTTGCTCGGCATAGGCCAGGACCAGTTGCGGCTCCTGGCGCTGGGCGGAAGTGAGCTGTTGCCAGGCCCGCTCAAGAGACTGCAGGCCGGCTTCGCCCTGCTCTTCGCGCTGGGCCGCCAGGCTCAGGTTCTCGCCCCAGGCACGCCGTTCCAATTCTGCCAATTCGCCGGCGGGCAGCACCTTGTCCTTGCGCAGCTCCGGCAACAGGCGGATCACCGCCGACCAGTCGCCACGCTGCTGGTGCAGACGCTGTAATTGGCGCAGCACCTGCCCGTTGTGGGGATGACGCTCGTGCATGGCCTGCAAGGTGGTAAGGGCGCCATCAGTGTCGCCACGGTCCAATTGCAACTGCGCATGGCTCAAGGCAACCGCCAGCTCGGCCTGGGGCTGACGCTCCAGGGCGCGCTCGAGCAAACCGTCCGACTCTTCATAACGGCCCTGCTCATTCGCCGCCCGGGCCGCGCCCAGGTAGTACAGCAATGGCTGGCGCTCGGCTTCGGCGGCACGGTGCAGGTGACGTTCGGCACTGGCCCAACGGCCTTCGGCGAGGTCCATCTGGCCCTGTTCGATGGCGATCTGCACGCGGCGGCTGCGGTTACGTCGCGACCACGGGTTGACCACGCCACCCGAGGTGGTGACCAGGCTCAGCAATACGCGGATCAAGTAGATGGCCAGGCCGAAGACAAACACCGCCACCACGGTAGCCCATAGGCTCGACTCGTATTGCAGCACATGAGGATAGGTAATCAGCACATAGCCGGTGTGTTTCGAAATGCCCACGGCCAGTGCCAGGGCGATTGCAATCGCCAGCACCAGGATCACATAGAAACGCTTCATCGGCTCTACTCCTGCTTCGCCGACGTGGCCGCCGGCGTGGCAGCCGCCTTGGCTTCGTCGGCAGACAGATGACGACGTTCGAGGTACGCCTGTACCGCAGCCAGGCTCGCCGCCAGGTCCGGTGTCACCACCGAGACAGCCTTGGGCTCAAGCTCGGCGATACGCGCCAGCATCGCCTTGCTCTGCGGGTTGTCCTGGTTGAAGTTGTCCTGCAACACGCTGCGTGCCTCACCCAGGGAGCGGCTGTACACCGCCGATTCACCATTGAGCGCCGCCCATTGCGCTTGCTCCAGAGCCAGGCTGAGGGCCAGGCGTACCTGGTTCAGGCCTTGACCGGCGAGCAGTGGACGAATGTTGTCGTCGGGGTTGAAGTCGATGCGAAAGTACCGGGAAATCTGCTCCCACCACTGGCTCCAGCGGCTGTCCGTATCGGTGCTTGGACGCCCCTGGGATGCGGGCTCGGTCAGTTGGTACTCAGGGGCGATGGCCGCCAGTTGCACGACCTGATCACGCAAGGCCGCCAATTGCAGATACAGCCCGGTGCGATCCGGCTGCTCAGTACTGCGCAACGCGGCAAGGCTCTTGGCCAACTGCTCGCGTGCGGCGTAGGAGCCTGGATCGCTTTGCTCGCGAAGAATCTCGTCGGCGCCCTGGACCAGGGCCTGGGCGCTGTTGATGTCCTGCAAGGCAGACAAGCGCAAACTCGCCAGGCGAATCAGGTGCTCGGCCTCAGCCAGGCGCCAATCCTTGCGGCTGGCACCCAGCACGGTTTCCAGGCGCTGGCTCAAGCGCTGCTGGTCACCCTGCAACTGGGCCACCAGCCGACGGCGCTCCTCAAGCTCATCCGCACCCGGCAGTTGCGCCAGGCGTGCAGCCAGTTGTTGCTGGCTTTGCTTGAGGGCCTGGGATTGGTCATCCAGGGTCTGCACTTGACCCAGTTGGTGCTGGCTGCTGGCTTGCAGGGCACGAACCTGCCAGAGACCCCAACCGCCGGCGGCAACACCCGCAGCGCCAAGCAGCAGGGCGACAACTGCCAGGCCATTGCCGCGGCGCGGCGCGGTGACCGGTGACTCAACCGGCGCATCAAGTGCGGGTTGGGTTTCATCTTTAGGCAAGGCTGTTTCGCTCACGTATCCGTCCTTTGCGTATCAGAGAGTGGGAACGGCATGACTCCGTAACGCCACTAACAAAGCCGCGGCACTCGCGCCGCGACAATCCACAACTTTTTCTGCGCCAGCGGCCCGCGCCATCTCGGCGACTCGCGGGCTGGGCACGAACAACGGCAGCTGCGCCACCTGTGGCCAATCGGATCCGGCCAGGGCCTGCAGGTGCAAAAAACCCTGCCCACTGCTGACCACCAGGCCGTTCAAGCGTTCCAACTGGATGCACCGGGTCAGTACACCGGTGTCGTAGGCCGGAAGGAAACGACGATACAACTCCAGGTAGTCGACACTAGCACCTTGCTCGCGCAAACGCTCAGCCAGCAGCTCCCGCCCCCCCTCGCCGCGCAGGATCAACACCCGCGCACCGGGTCGTGCGATAGCCTCGCGCAACGCAGGCAATTGAAGCAAGGCCTCGCTGTCGTCGCCGGTTTGGGGATAGTGAACGGGAAGGCCATGATCAGCCAGGACCTGCGCGGTGGCCGCACCGACGCTGAACCACGGCAGTTGCGGCCAGGCTTGATCCAACTGCTGCACGGCAAGCCGCGCGGCCGGTTTACTCACCACGATCACCGCACAGTAGCGGCCAAGATCATCGAAGACGGCCTGTTGTTCGGGGGTAACGGGTAACGGCTCGATGTCCAGCAAAGGCAAGCTGCTGCTGAAGATACCGGTTTCGGACAACGCCGCCGCCAGGGCCGCCGATTCCTCGGCAGGCCGTGTCAGCAGCACGCGCCAATCGGTCACTGCGGGCCGGCCTCGCCGTAGACCTTTTGCAGGATAGCGCCTGCGCCCTTTTCCAGCAGCTCTTCAGCCACCTGGACACCCAGGGCGATGGCGTCACGTTGCGGGCCACGGACTTCGGCAGTCAGCAGAGTGCCCCCATCCGGATCCCCAACCAGGCCACGCAGCCACAGGTTTTCACCTTCGAGCACGGCGTAGCAGGCGATCGGCACCTGGCAGCCACCGTTGAGGTGCTTGTTCAGGGCGCGTTCGGCCGTGACACGCACTTCGGTCTCATGGTGATCCAGGGGTTTGAGCAGCGCGTGGATTTCACTATCGGCGGTACGGCATTCAATGCCCACGGCGCCTTGCCCGCCAGCAGGCAGGCTGTCTTCGACGCTGATGGCCGAGGTGATGCGGTTTTCGAAGCCCAAACGGATCAGGCCGGCCGCGGCGAGGATGATCGCGTCATACTCACCGGCATCCAGCTTGGCCAGGCGGGTGTTGACGTTGCCGCGCAGGAAACGAATCTGCAGGTCCGGACGACGGGTCAACAGCTGTGCCTGGCGACGCAGGCTGGAGGTGCCGACAATGCTGCCCAGAGGCAAGTCATCCAAAGACGCGAAGGTATTGGAAACGAAGGCGTCACGCGGGTCTTCACGTTCACAGATGCAAAACAGGCCCAGGCCTTCGGGGAAATCCATGGGCACGTCTTTCATGGAGTGCACAGCGATGTCGGCTTCGTTTTCCAGCAGCGCGGTTTCCAGTTCCTTGACGAACAGGCCCTTGCCACCGATCTTCGACAGCGGCGAGTCGAGCAGCTTGTCGCCGCGACTGACCATGGGCACCAGGGTCACCTTGAGGCCGGGATGGGCCTGCTCAAGGCGTGTTTTGACGTATTCGGCCTGCCACAAGGCCAGGGCGCTTTTACGGGTGGCGATGCGGATTTCGCGAGAGGACATGGATCAATCCGTACTGAATAGATACGGCAGATAATAACAGCTCAGGCAAATACGCCTTGATTTGAATCAGCAAGTGCGGGGCCTCCCTGGCCACGTCGCACCGGGATAATGACTACAGGCTTGCCAAAACCCTCGGGCTAAAGCTGCTGCATCATCTTGCGCACGCCAGCGACATGGCGTCGGCTGACGATCAACGCATCCCCATTAAGCCCTTTGAGGAATAACTGAAAGTGCCCGAGGGGCGTGCGCTGCAGGCGCTCGATTCGCTCACGGGCCACCAGCGCGTTCCGGTGGATTCGCACGAAGCGGTCACCGAATTCATCCTCAAGGGCCTTGAGCGGCTCATCGAGCAACACTTCGCCAGCCTCATGCCGCAGGGTCACGTACTTGTGATCGGCAATGAAGTAGACCACCTGGTCCAAGGGGATCAACTCGATGCCTTTGCGTGTGCGGGCGCTGATATGGCTGCGCGGCCCGTTGCCGCTCTGGGCGGCCGGCTGGGTCAGGGCAGCGAGTTGGGCGCGGTTGGGACGTTCGGCTTTCTTCAAGGCCCTGAGCAAGGCCTCGGCAGTCACTGGCTTGACTACGAAGCTGACACCACTGGCTTCCAGTGCCTGCGCGGCAAACTCTTCTTGAGCGGCGCACAGCACCACGGCGGGTGGCGATTCGCGCTCACTCAGGCGAGCAGCAACTTGCAGGCCATCGAGGCCCGGCATGCGGATATCGAGCAACACCACGTCCGGCTTGAGGCTGTCGATCAACGTCAACGCCTCCTCGCCGCTGGTGGCACTCGGCTCAAGGACTGTATAACCCTCGAGTTCACTGACCAAACGGCTCAGTCGCTCGCGGGCTTGGGGTTCGTCATCAACGATCAGGACATTCATATAGCGCTGGATTCCTGCGTGAGTCTCGCACAAGGATAGCGTAGACAGGTGCGGTGACTTGCGTCACAGCGATCCACGCTAAGACTAGCGCGAGCGGCAAAAAGTGCCCTGACAGCGGCACCCATATTTACCCGGACCTGTTCAATAGCGCCCAAGACCTGCTGCCTTCGGGCATCGTCGTAGGGTTTGCTGATACACAATCCGAATACCCCCCTTTTAAATGGATAGTCAGGCTCTGACCGCATTACCCGACTTTGGTGCATTCACACACTATCAGTCCAACTGTAGACGCTCGCCGAGACGATATTGCTCAATCGTCAAATATCGTATCAATAAGCAGCTGCCTCCAGTCTCGTCCCGGACGCGGTCGGCGGCAAGGCACTTAGCCATCCTTTGCACAAATAAAAATGCCGACGACCCGCAGCACCGCCTCCAAGGGCAACCCTGTTATTATCGCCGCCACACTTTCATGCCTCTTAATAAGCAGACCACGAGCGAACCCATGAGCACCGACAAGACCAACCAGTCCTGGGGCGGCCGCTTCAGTGAACCCGTCGACGCCTTCGTCGCCCGCTTCACCGCCTCCGTCACCTTTGACCAGCGCCTGTACCGCCACGACATCATGGGCTCCATTGCCCACGCGACGATGCTGGCCAAGGTCGGCGTGCTGACCGACGCCGAGCGCGACAGCATCATCGATGGCCTGACCACCATCCGTGGTGAAATCGAAGCTGGTACGTTCGACTGGCGTGTCGACCTGGAAGACGTGCACATGAACATCGAGGCCCGTCTCACCGACCGTATCGGTGTGACCGGCAAGAAACTGCACACCGGTCGTAGCCGTAACGACCAGGTGGCCACCGACATCCGCCTGTGGCTGCGCGATGAAATCGACCTGATCCTGGCCGAAATCACCCGCTTGCAGAAAGGCTTGCTGGAGCAGGCCGAGCGTGAGGCGGACACCATCATGCCCGGCTTCACCCACCTGCAAACCGCACAACCCGTCACCTTCGGCCACCACCTGCTGGCCTGGTTCGAGATGCTCAGCCGCGACTACGAGCGCCTGGTGGATTGCCGCAAGCGCGCCAACCGCATGCCGCTCGGCAGCGCAGCCCTGGCCGGCACCACCTACCCGATCGACCGCGAGTACACCGCACAACTGCTGGGTTTCGACGCCGTCGGCGGCAATTCCCTGGACGGCGTGTCCGACCGCGACTTCGCCATCGAATTCTGCGCCGCCGCCAGCATCGCGATGATGCACCTGTCGCGTTTCTCCGAAGAGCTGGTGCTGTGGACCAGTGCGCAATTCCAGTTCATCGACCTGCCGGACCGTTTCTGCACCGGCAGCTCGATCATGCCGCAAAAGAAAAACCCCGACGTGCCCGAACTGGTGCGTGGCAAGAGCGGCCGTGTATTCGGCGCACTGATGGGCCTGCTGACCCTGATGAAAGGCCAGCCTTTGGCCTACAACAAGGACAACCAGGAAGACAAGGAACCGTTGTTCGACGCCGCCGACACCCTGCGTGACTCGCTGCGCGCGTTTGCCGACATGATCCCGGCGATCAAGCCCAAGCACGCGATCATGCGTGAAGCGGCCCTGCGCGGTTTCTCCACGGCGACTGACCTGGCGGACTACCTGGTGCGCCGTGGCCTGCCGTTCCGCGACTGTCACGAGATCGTTGGCCATGCGGTGAAATACGGCGTCGACACCGGCAAGGACCTGGCGGAAATGAGCCTGGAAGAGCTGCGCCAGTTCAGTGACCAGATCGAACAGGACGTGTTTGCCGTGCTGACCCTGGAAGGTTCGGTGAATGCCCGTAACCACGTGGGCGGTACCGCGCCGGCGCAGGTGAAGGCTGCGGTCGCTCGCGGCCAGGCCCTGCTCGCCAGCCGCTGAAAAAGGTGGGAGGGGGCAACCCCCTCCCACATTTGTTCATTTTTTGGCCGCAACCATCGCCATGAACGCCGGCATCGCGGCCTCCCTGTCCGCCGCCACCTTCTGCGCATTAGGCATGGCATGCAGTCGCTCCAGCAACGCTCTGGCCGCCGGCAATTCAGCCAACAGGTCCAGGCCAAACAGCTTCTCGCCCACCGCACAGGCGAGGTTCACGCTGTACATGAAATACAGATCCGCAATCGTAAAGCCCTCCCCCGCCACATAAGGCGCGAACCTGCCGTGACGGCCTAAAGAGCCGATCCCCAGCAGCAACTCAGCCCTGGATTTCGCCTTGATCGCCTCCGGCACCGGCATACCGAAAAACGCCTCGGCAAAACACGCACGGGCGGGTAATTCGATATACAGCTCGATTTCCCTGCACAACGCCAGCACCTGGGCACGCTGGAACGGGTCGGCCGGCAACAGCGACGGGCCTTCCTGGGAGTGCTCGATGTATTCGAGGATCACACTGGTTTCGTTGATAAACCCCTGCTTCACGCCCAGCACCGGCACCTTGCCACGCGGGCTGACCGCCAGGGCCTCAGGGGTTTGCCCGGCATAAAAGGGCACCTCCTCAAAAGCCAGGCCTTTCTCCAGCAGTGCCAGTTTCACCATGTTGTAGTAGTTGCTGACCGAGAATCCGTAAAGCTTGAGCATCGCAAAGCCTCCAGGCCGTGTGCGGGGTTGGCTGCAGGAGTTATAGATCCCCGGGGCCAGCCTGACCAGCAGCATCACCTGCCTGAATGGGGGTAGACTGGCGCCCTTTCCTTGAGGAGCCTGCCATGAGCGAGCCGACCGATATCGACAGCGACGAAGAAGCGTTCACCGAAAACACCTTGATCGAAGCGATCGAAAACCAGATCGAAAGCAACAACCCGCCTGCCGCCAAGGCCACGTTCAATAAACTGACCCTGGTGGGCTATGAACGTGAAGATATCCTGAATCTCATGGCTCACGTGTTGGCTTTCGAGATCGACGCGATGCTGGATGAGGACCGCGCCTTCAATACCGAATGGTATGAAACAGCGCTGCGGGCACTGCCTGAGCTGCCGCCCGAAAAGGAATAATCCCGGCACACCGCAACACGCTGGACAGTTCGGCAAAGTGCGTTCACCTTATGGCCTGCTAGCCTCTAATAAATTTTAGAAAGTCTGGAGTCCTTATGTCGTATACCCCTGAGTTGGTTGCCGAACTGGAAATCCTTGTACTCTTCCCCTTGGACAGCACCAAGGAAGGTCTGAAAGTCCATCAGACCGCCGCTCCCTCTGCCATCGCCGCTGCCAAGCGTCTCCATGCGAAAGGGCTTATCGACCAACCGGACGGAGGCTACCTGACCAGCCTTGGCCGGGACGCCGCAGAGCAGGCCCAAACCCTGCTGACCATTCTGAGCACCGCCAACACCAAAGAAGCTGCCTGATACCGTATCCCGCCCATGGAGTCCGCCTCTCGCGGATTCCGAGGGCGCTGCTGTGGAATGGCCCGATTTTTGACGCCAAAAACCATTTCCCTCTAAACCTCCTACGCGACTGGCTGTAAACTCCTACATGGCCGCCCGCGTCGGGCCCTGCGAGCCACCGAGTTCGACATGACCCGCACCCATGAAATCCGCCCTGACCTGGACGAAGGCATCGACCGCAAGGTGCTGGCCCAATTGCGTGCGCGCTTCATGGCCCTGAATGAAGGTCGCATGGCTCGTGCCGTCGAAGGGCTGACGCCGCGCCAGCAAAGCGTGCTGACCCTGCTGCCGCTGTTTTTTCACGTCAATCATCCGCTGTTGCCGGGTTATGTATCGGGCAGTACGCCAGCCGGGCTGTCGAATTTCGAGCCCGACGCCCAGGCACTCACGGAAGCCCAGCGTCTGACCCGCTCGTTCTCTTACAAGCCGCGTCCGGTCAATCAACCCAAACCGATCCACGGCCTGTTCCTGATGGGCAGCCTCGGCACCCTCGCCCAGGCCGACCAGAGTGACATGGATGTGTGGGTGTGCCATGCACCCGACCTGGGCGAAAACGAGCTCGCGGAGCTGCGTAAAAAATGCCAACTGCTGGAAGCCTGGGCCCTGGGCATGGGCGCAGAAGCGCACTTCTTCCTGATTGAGCCGACGCGCTTTGTACTCGGCGAGCGCGACACCCAACTCAGCTCCGACGACTGCGGCACGACCCAGCATTACCTGTTGCTGGACGAGTTTTACCGCACAGCCATCTGGCTGGCCGGGCGTACGCCGATCTGGTGGCTGGTGCCGGTGTATGAAGAGGCCCGCTATGCGGAATTCACCCACACGCTGATCTCCAAGCGTTTTATCCGCGCCGATGAAACCCTCGACCTGGGCCACCTGGCGCGCATCCCTCCCGGTGAATTCATCGGTGCCGGGCTGTGGCAACTGTTCAAGGGCATCGAGTCGCCCTACAAGTCGGTGCTCAAGCTGCTATTGACCGAGGTCTACGCCAGCGAGCACCCGAACGTGCACTGCCTGAGCCTGCGCTTCAAGCGCGCGGTGTTCGCCAACCAGATGGACCTGGATGAGCTGGATCCGTACATCGTGGTGTACCGCCGTATCGAGGAATACCTCAAGGCCCGCAACGAACCGGAGCGCCTGGAGCTGGTGCGTCGCGCCCTGTACCTGAAGGTCAATCGCAAGCTCAGCGCCGGTCAGCGCAGCACCAGTTGGCAGCGGCTGTTGCTGGAGCGCCTGGCCCACGAGTGGGGCTGGGACCAACGCCAACTGGCGCTGCTGGACAGCCGCAGCCAGTGGAAAGTGCGTCAGGTGGCCTCCGAGCGCCGTGCCCTGGTCAGCGAGCTGAACTACAGCTATCGCTTCCTGACCCAGTTCGCCCGGACCGAACAGACGGTCAGCCTGATCAACAAGCGCGACCTCAATGTGCTGGGACGGCGCCTGTATGCCGCCTTTGAACGCAAGGCCGGCAAGGTTGAATTCATCAACCCCGGCATCGCCCCGGACCTGGCCGAAGACACCCTGACCCTGGTGCAATCGCCCAACCGCAAGGAGCCCGGCCAGCACCACTGGGGCCTGTACAACGGTAACCTCACGGCCCTGGAATGGGAGCACTTCGCGCCGATCAAGCGCAGTCGCGACCTGTTGGAGATGCTCACCTGGTGCCACCGCAACGGCGTCATCGACAGCAGCACGCGCCTGGCGCTGCACCCCGGCACCAGCGACATGACCGAATTCGAGCTGTTCAACCTGCTGGGCAGCCTGCAGCAGGCTATCGCCCTGCCCCTGGCCAGCGTTGATGAAGCGCGCCTGCTGCGCTCGGCGGTACCCGAGGAAGTGTTGCTGCTGATCAACGTCGGCGTCGACCCGCTCAAGCATCATCGCGACCTGAATATCCTGATGACCACCGAGCGCACCGACTCCCTGAGCTATGCCGGTGTGCGCGACAACCTCGTACTGACCCTGGACCAGGTCACGCTCAACAGCTGGAACGAGGTGATGGTCAGCCGCTACGACGGCCCCCATGCGCTGCTCGACTGCCTGCGCGACTACCTCAACCAATTGCCGTCGGATCATCTGCCTCGGCTGCGGGTGCGCTGCTTCTGTCACAACCGCGCGCAGTTCATTGCCCAGCGAGTGGAAGAAATCTTCGACACCGCACAGAACCTGCTGCTGGGTCAGGGCAATCACCGCTACTTGCTCCAGGTACAGCAGCACTATCACGTGATGGAGTTGATGCCCGGCCAAGCCATCCACGTATCACTGGCGACCCAGGATGCGCTGGTCGCCTACCTCAGCGAAGAATTGGCCAGCTACAGCCCGCTGCACCTGGATGCCATGGCCCTGGAAGACCACGACCTGGCGCTGTTGCTGCCCATGGGCATGGCCGATTGCGTGCAGGTGTTCTACCGGGTCAACGAAGGCTTCGCCGAGCTGTATGTGCTGGATGAATTCAACGCGCTCTGGCAGCAACGCTTGCCGTTTCATGATGAACAGAGCCTGTTGGCGCCGCTGCAGCGCTTTTTGCAGTCGATCATCTACCGCCGGGAAGCGCTATCGCCCCTGGACACGCAACAACCGTTGGGTGAGGTGCAAATCTTGTACTACCAACTGCTGCCGTCGGGCACCACGCGCGCGCGCGGTGTCGAGCCGCGGCCGGCCCCACAGAACCCCGCGAACAAACCGTTTTATGACGTGCAGGCGATTATCGGCAAGGCGGCACCGGGCAAGGTGGGCATTACCCTGTATTGCAATCAGCGGGAGTTTTCCGAGCTGGAGTTTGGCGACCAACTGTTTGCGGTGGTCGCCCAGGAAATCGTCGGGCAACGCCGGGAAACCGAGCGCTACCGCTGCTACATCACCGACCTCGACCTGTCGGGGCTGCTCGGTGATGTGCAAAGCCCAAGCAATTTGTACCTGCGCTACAAGGCCGAGCTGGAGCTCGCGCTGAATGAGGCGCTGAGCCAGGTCTAGAGAGGGAAGGCGCCGCCATCCTCGGGCTGACCATCAACACTGAGCAGCTCAAGCTTGAGGGTCTTGCCGCCCGGTGCCGGCCAATCGATGTGCTGGCCTACCTGCAGGCCAAGCAAGGCACTGCCCACCGGGGCCAGGACCGAAATCTTGCCTTCATCGGCATTCGCATCTTTCGGGTAGACCAGGGTCAGGTGGTAGTCCTTGCCGCTGCCTTGCTCACGGCAATGCACGCTGGAGTTCATGGTCACGACCGTTGCAGGCACTTCATCGTGGCCAACCACTTCTTCGGCGCGGTCGAGTTCGGCTTGCAGTGCAATAACGCCCGGCTGCGTCTCGTCCATACGGTCGATCAATTGCTCAAGACGCTGCACATCAAGACGGGTGAGGATGATGGAAGGTGCGGTCATGATTCAGGCAGACTCCTTTTTTCTGCACAAAAAAGCAAAACCCCGCCAGGAAAAGGCGGGGTTCTCACGGGCCTCGATGAGTTGAGGCGTATCCGGACACTACCACAGCACCGTAAATAAACAAGACGGGCTCAAGGCGCGGCCTTGCGTTGCTCGGCCTGGGCCACGATCACTCGGCGCCGCTGATCATCGGCGGAGCGCCATTCGCGGATGTCTTCCACATGGCGGAAGCAGCCGAGGCAGACTTTTTGCTCGTCCAGGCGACACAAACTGATACAAGGTGACGGCACCGCCGGGCTGACATTACTGAACAGCGGCTTGGGCGGGCGTACGGGCGCAGGCTGGGTCACGGTCAGATCTCGTCGAAATCCAGCTCGGCGCCGGTATATTCGTGGACCAGGCGCGCGAGCATCTCGCCCAGCAACTCTTCACTCTTGTCGCACTGCCATTTGCCGCTTTCTTCGTCGTAGTCGAAGTGGACGCCACCGGAGCGCGCCGCCAGCCACAGCTGCCGCAGCGGTTCCTGACGGCTGAAGATCAGTTGCTGGCCGCTCTCGAACTTGACGGTCAACACCCCGGCCGAGTTTTCCAGATCCACGTCCAGGCCGCTGTCGTCGAAAATATCTTCCAGCGCCTGCTGGGTCGCATCCACCAGGTCGTGAAAACGGGCTTCGGTCAAACTCATTGTGGCAACCTCAAAAGTGTCTGGTTTTGCTCAAGCGCCGCACGATACGGGCGAGCCCCGCCGATTGCAAAGGATACCGATTTCAACGCGATTGACGGCGTGAAATATCCTCAACCAGCGTAGTCCGCTTCCCTGCCATCTCGGCAAACCCCCGCCGGACGGGTATTTCAGCGCATAGGCAAGCTGGCGGGTGGTCGGTATACTCGGGCGCAATTAATGCATATTCAAGGATTTCGCCATGAAGCGCCTGATCTCTTCCCTTGCTGCGCTCGTCGCGGTCGCTTGCCTCGTTAGTGCCTGTGGTCAAAAAGGCCCGCTGTACCTGCCCGATGACAGCAAAGACCCGAATGAACAGGCGCAATCGTCGCAAAAGCCCTCCAAAGCGCATAAGCACGACACCTACGAATAAGGGAGCTCCATGGACGCTTTTAACTACCGGGACGGCGAGCTGTTCGCGGAAGGCGTGGCGTTGTCCGCGATTGCCCAGCGCTTTGGGACCCCGACCTACGTGTACTCCCGTGCGCATATCGAAGCCCAATACCGCTCGTTCACCGACCCGCTCGATGGCGTACCGCACCTGGTGTGCTACGCAGTCAAGGCCAACTCCAACCTGGGTGTACTGAATGTCCTGGCGCGCCTGGGCGCCGGTTTCGATATCGTCTCCCGTGGCGAGCTGGAACGGGTCCTGGCCGCCGGCGGCCAGGCCGACAAGATCGTGTTCTCCGGCGTCGGCAAGAGCCGCGAAGACATGCGCCGAGCCCTGGAAGTCGGCGTACATTGCTTCAACGTAGAGTCCACCGACGAACTGGAACGCCTGCAAGTCGTCGCCGCCGAGATGGGTGTTCGTGCGCCGATCTCACTGCGCGTCAACCCGGACGTCGATGCCGGCACCCACCCGTACATTTCCACCGGTCTCAAAGAGAACAAGTTCGGCATCGCCATTGCCGACGCCGAAGACGTGTACATCCGTGCCGCCCAGCTGCCGAACCTGGAAGTGCTGGGTGTCGACTGCCATATCGGCTCGCAACTGACCACACTGCCGCCGTTCCTGGATGCCCTCGACCGCCTGCTGGCATTGATCGACCGCCTGGGCGAATGCGGCATCTACCTGCACCACATCGACCTCGGTGGTGGCGTGGGCGTGCGTTATCGCGATGAAGAGCCACCGGCGATCGCCGACTATATCCAGGCCGTGCGCGAGCGCATCGAAGGCCGCGACCTAACGCTGATGTTCGAGCCGGGCCGTTATATCGTCGCCAATGCCGGCGTGCTGCTGACCCAGGTCGAGTACCTCAAGCACACCGAGCACAAGGATTTCGCCATCGTCGACGCGGCGATGAACGACCTGATCCGCCCGGCGCTGTACCAGGCCTGGATGAACGTCACCGCCGTGACGCCTCGCAACAGCGAAGCACGCGCCTATGACATCGTCGGCCCGATCTGCGAGACCGGTGACTTCCTGGCCAAGGATCGTCAACTGGCCCTGGAAGAAGGCGACCTGCTGGCCGTGCATTCGGCCGGTGCCTACGGGTTTGTCATGAGTTCCAACTACAACACCCGCGGACGTACCGCCGAGGTGCTGGTGGACGGTGATCAAGCGTTTGAAGTGCGTCGCCGCGAGACGGTAGCCGAGTTGTATGCTGGCGAAAGCCTGCTGCCGGAGTAAGCCATGCTGCTGCGTTTTACCAAGATGCACGGGCTGGGCAATGATTTCATGGTCCTCGACCTGGTCAGCCAGCACGCACACATCCTGCCCAAGCACGCTAAACAGTGGGGCGACCGGCATACCGGGATTGGCTTCGACCAATTGCTGATCGTCGAGGCGCCAAGCAACCCGGAGGTGGATTTCCGTTATCGGATCTTCAACTCCGACGGCTCCGAAGTGGAACAGTGCGGCAACGGTGCGCGCTGCTTTGCACGCTTTGTGCTGGACAAGCGCCTGACCGCCAAGCGGCAGATTCGCGTCGAGACCAAGAGCGGCGTGATCGAGCTGGATATCCGCAGCGACGGCCAGATCAGCGTCAACATGGGCGCGCCACGCCTGGTGCCGGCGGATATCCCGTTCCAGGCGACCGAGCAGGCCGCCAGCTACCCGCTGGACGTTGACGGCCAGACCGTCGACATCGCTGCCGTGTCCATGGGCAACCCCCATGCGGTGCTACGGGTCAACGACATCAACAATGCCCCCGTGCATGAACTGGGGCCGAAGATCGAACACCACCCGCGTTTTCCGGCGCGGGTCAATGTGGGCTTTTTGCAGGTGATCGACCGTTCCCGTGCGCAATTGCGCGTGTGGGAGCGCGGTGCCGGCGAAACCCAGGCCTGCGGTACCGGTGCTTGCGCCGCTGCCGTGGCCGCGATCAGCCAGGGGTGGATGGATTCGCCCCTGTTGATCGACCTGCCCGGTGGACGCCTGTCCATCGAGTGGGCAGGCCCTGGCCACCCGGTGATGATGACCGGGCCGGCCTCGCGCGTATACGAAGGACAGGTCCGTCTATGAGTGAGCCAAGCCAATGACCGATAAGCCTCAAGTACCCGCACAAGCAACAACCCCGAGCGAAAGTCTGGAGGCCGCTGCCGTCGCGGCGTACCTTGAGGCTAATCCGGACTTCTTCGTCGAACACGAAGAACTGCTCCCGGCCCTGCGCATCCCCCACCAGCGCGGCGACACCGTGTCGTTGGTGGAGCGACAGATGAAGATCCTGCGCGAGCGCAATATCGAAATGCGCCACAAGCTCTCGCACCTGATGGACGTCGCCCGCGACAACGACCGTCTGTTCGAGAAAACCCGCCGCCTGATTCTTACCCTGATGGACGCCACCAGCCTGGAAGAAACGGTCATCGCCGTGGAAGACAGCCTGCGCCAGGACTTCCAGGTGCCGTTTGTCAGCCTGATCCTGTTCAGCGACAACCCGATGCCGGTGGGTCGCTGGGTCAGCGGCGGCGACGCGCAAACCGCGATCGGCGGCCTGCTTTCCGAAGGCAAGACCATCAGCGGCACCCTGCGCGAGCACGAGCTGGACTTCCTGTTCGGCGCCGAACAGCGCAAGCAGATCGGCTCTACCGCCGTCGTCGCCCTCAGCCATCAAGGCCTGCACGGCGTACTGGCCATCGCCAGCCGCGATCCCGCGCACTACAAGAGCTCGGTGGGCACTTTGTTCCTCACCTATATCGCCGAAGTACTGGGCCGCGTCCTACCGCGCCACACCACCGCCCTGCGCGCGGTGCGCTAGCCATGGAACGGCAACTGGACGCTTACTGCGCTCACCTGCGTAACGAGCGCCAGGTGTCACCCCATACCCTGGAGGCTTACCGACGGGACTTGAACAAGGTCCTGGCGTATTGCGAAAAGCAGCAGGTCACCAGCTGGAAGGCCTTGGATATCCAGGGCCTGCGCAGCCTGATCGCACGGCTGCACCAGGCGGGCCAGTCCTCGCGCAGCCTGTCGCGACTGCTGTCGGCGGTGCGTGGCCTGTATCACTACCTCAATCGCGAAGGCCTCTGCGACCACGACCCGGCCAACGGCCTGGCCCCGCCGAAAGGCGAGCGACGCCTGCCCAAGACCCTGGACACCGACCGTGCCCTGCAATTGCTCGATGGCGCCGTGGAGGACGATTTCCTCGCCCATCGCGACCAGGCGATCCTCGAACTGTTCTACTCTTCAGGCCTGCGCCTATCGGAGCTGACAGGCCTGAACCTCGATCAACTGGACCTGGCCGACGGCCTGGTGCAAGTGCTCGGCAAAGGCAGCAAGACTCGGGTGCTGCCGGTGGGCAGGAAAGCCCGCGAAGCCCTGCAACTCTGGCTGCCGCTGCGCGCCCTGGCCAACCCGGTGGACGACGCAGTGTTTATCAGCCAGCAAGGGCGGCGCCTGGGGCCACGCGCCATCCAGATACGGGTCAAGGCTGCCGGCGAGCGCGAGCTGGGGCAGAACCTGCATCCACATATGCTGCGGCACTCATTTGCCAGCCATATGCTGGAATCGTCCCAGGACCTGCGCGCCGTGCAGGAACTGCTTGGCCATTCCGACATCAAGACCACGCAGATCTATACCCATCTGGACTTCCAGCACCTGGCAACGGTCTACGACAGCGCCCATCCACGGGCCAAACGCATCAAGGACGGCGACTCATGAACATCAAGCTGATCACCTTCGACCTGGACGACACGCTCTGGGACAACGTACCCGTCATCATCAGCGCCGAAGCGTCGATGCGCGAATGGCTGGCCACCCATGCCGCCAAGGTGGGCGACCTGCCCCTGGAGCATTTCGCCAGCCTGCGCCAACAAGTGCTGCAACGGCATCCCGAACTCAAACACCGCATCAGTATCCTGCGCCATCGGGTGTTGATACATGCGTTTGAAGAGGCCGGTTATCCACAGCCCGAGGCCACGGAAATGGCCGATGTGTGTTTCGAAGCGTTCATTCACGCCCGCCATCAGCTCACGCCTTTCCCTGAGGCCGAGCCGATGCTGCAAGCGCTGCGCCAGCACTTTCTGCTGGGTGTGATCACCAATGGCAATGCCGATGTGCAGCGTGTTGGCCTGGCGGACTACTTTCACTTTGCGCTACGCGCTGAAGACATTGGCATCGCCAAGCCGGATGCCCGGCTGTTCCACGAAGCGCTGCAGCGCGGCGGAGTAGATGCCAGTGCGGCAGTGCATGTTGGCGACCACCCCGGGGACGACATTGCCGGGGCGCAGCAGGCGGGGCTGCGGGCGGTGTGGTTCAACCCGTCGGGCAAGGTGTGGGAAGGGGATAAACTCCCGGATGCACAGATTCGCAGCCTGACGGAGTTGCCGGCGTTACTTCGCAGCTGGCAGTAACACGGGTGAGAAAAATGTGGGAGGGGGCTTGCTCCCGATAGCGGTGTATCAGTCTCCAGATATATTGACTGACCTACTGTAATCGGGAGCAAGCCCCCTCCCACACTTGATTGGGGGTCACTTGTAGCCGGTTATTACAGGCATGAAAAAACCCGCAGCGACGGCGGGCTTTTTCTTACAAGCAGGTGGCTGACCTTAGATAGGTCGGCTGCCGTACTTGTTATCCGGCTTCTTGGGCGGGTCTGCAACCACATTGGGCTCGACTTCGACCACTTTGCCGCCTTTGGCAAGAAACTCTTCCATCGCACGGGCCAGGGCATCGCGCTCTTTGTTCTTGGCCTCAACGCTCGGCAATTCGTCTACCGAAACAGCAGCCTTGGCTTTGCCCTTGGCCGCTGGAACAGGAGCGTCATCACCACCGTCGTCCTCAGCAACGTCTTCCGCCGCCGCTTCAAGACCTTCTTCGGTGTCGTCTTCGTCACCTACTTCGAGTTCGTCGTTTTCCAGATCATCGTCGCTCATGTTCTACCTCATGACTTGCGAAAAGCAGATTAGTTATAGCCCAGCTTCGCCCTCTGTCGAGGTTGCCGGAAAAAAATCAACATCCACCGGATAACCAGTGGCTTATGCCCCATCACCGTGCAGGGTGGCGAGGACTTTACGAGCACCGCCATGATCACGGTGCTCGCCCAGATAAACACCTTGCCAGGTCCCCATCGCCAAGCGGCCGGCCTTGACCGGCAAACTCAGCTGGCAGCCCAGGAGACTGGCCTTGAAGTGCGCCGGCAGATCATCCGGACCTTCGTCGTTGTGTTCGAACCCGGCGCAGCCTTGCGGCACCAGCGAGTTGAAGAAACGCTCGAAGTCACGACGAACCGCCGGATCGGCATTCTCGTTGACCGTCAACGAGGCCGAGGTGTGCTGCAGCCACAGGTGCAACAGGCCCACGCGGCAGGCCTTCAGCTCAGGCAAGCCGGCAAGCAACTCGTCAGTCACCAGGTGAAAGCCCCGGGGCTTGGCCCGCAGGGTAATCAGGGTCTGTTGCCACATACAGTTCTCCGCCCATCGGCGCGCATTCTAGCGCGCTCTGGGAAAAAACAAAGTGCCGAATACGCCTACGTGCCTGTAAGACATTCGCACGCTGGAAAGTGCATGACAAACTCTGCGCAAAAACCGGCACAGCTTGTTATGACTGACAAACGCCAGGCAAAAAAATGCCCGGCAAGCCGGGCATCTTTTTTTCGCGTACTTACAGGTTGTAGCCGCGTTCGTTGTGTTGCGCCAGGTCGAGGCCGACAGCCTCTTCCTCTTCGGTAACCCGCAGGCCCATGACCGCGTCCAGCACCTTGAGGATGATGAAGGTGACGATGGCGGTATAGATCACGGTGAAGCCGACACCTTTGCACTGGATCCAGACTTGAGCTGCGATGTCAGTCACGGTGCCGAAGCCGCCCAATGCAGGGGCTGCAAACACACCGGTGAGGATCGCACCGACGATACCGCCGATACCGTGCACGCCGAATGCGTCCAGAGAGTCGTCGTAGCCCAGCTTGCGCTTGAGGCTGGTGGCGCAGAAGAAGCAGATCACACCGGCCACCAGGCCGATCACCAGGGCGCCCATCGGACCAACAGTGCCGGCGGCCGGTGTAACGGCGACCAGGCCAGCCACTACACCCGAGGCGATGCCCAGTGCGCTTGGCTTACCGTGAGTGATCCACTCGGCGAACATCCAGCCCAGGGCTGCAGCAGCGGTAGCAATCTGAGTCACCAGCATCGCCATGCCGGCGGTGCCGTTGGCCGCAGCCGCAGAGCCGGCGTTGAAGCCGAACCAGCCGACCCACAGCATGGCCGCACCCACCAGGGTGTAACCCAGGTTGTGAGGCGCCATTGGAGTGGTCGGGAAGCCTTTACGCTTGCCGAGCACGATGCACGCCACCAGGCCAGCGACACCGGCATTGATGTGCACCACGGTGCCGCCGGCGAAGTCCAGCACGCCCCAGTCCCACAGCAGGCCACCGTTGCCGCTCCACACCATGTGGGCGATTGGCGCATAGACCAGAGTGAACCAGATAGCCATGAAGATCAGCATGGCGGAGAACTTCATGCGTTCGGCGAACGCACCGACGATCAGCGCCGGGGTGATGATGGCGAAGGTCATCTGGAAGGTGATGAACACGGCTTCCGGGAACAGCGCAGCCGGCCCGGTGATGCTGGCCGGGGTCACACCCGCCAGGAACGCCTTGCCCATGCCGCCGAAGAAGGAGTTGAAGTTGACCACACCCTGTTCCATACCGGTGGTATCGAACGCGATGCTATAGCCGTAGACAACCCACAGGATGCTGATCAGGCCGGTGATGGCGAAGCACTGCATCATCACCGACAGAATATTTTTGGAGCGCACCATGCCGCCGTAGAACAGCGCCAGGCCTGGAATGGTCATGAACAGCACCAGCGCGGTGGATGTGAGCATCCAGGCGGTGTCACCGGAGTTGAGGACTGGAGCAGCCACTTCGTCTGCCGCCATGGCCAGGCTTGGCATTACGATGGACAACAGGGCTCCGAGCCCTGCGAATTTACGCAGAGTCATATTGTTTTCTCCTGGGGCGTTGGGGGTTTGGCGGCTTAGATTGCGTCGGTATCGGTTTCGCCGGTACGGATGCGAATAGCCTGTTCCAGATTGACCACGAAGATCTTGCCATCACCGATCTTGCCGGTGTTGGCGGCCTTGGTTATCGCCTCGATAACCCGGTCAAGATCCTTGTCGTCAATGGCGACATCAATCTTCACCTTCGGCAGGAAATCGACTACATATTCCGCGCCGCGATACAGCTCGGTGTGACCCTTCTGCCGACCGAAGCCCTTGACCTCAGTAACGGTAATGCCCTGCACGCCGATCTCGGACAACGACTCGCGTACATCGTCCAACTTGAACGGCTTGATGATGGCAGTGACTAGCTTCATGAAAACTCTCTCCCGAATTGGTGGACTTGCCCCAGGAAAACAAACCCGTCTCAAGTCTAAGCGCAGTGCCTGGCTTTGTAACGCATCGTCGCAAGGGCAGTTGCCATTGCGACGCCAGCGAACCACTGGTGACGAAACCTGTACCCCTGATCCGTCGGCGCACTGCATTCGTCACAGCGACTGCATCAGTGCATGGGTCATGATCGTCTAAGCAGAAACCTTGCCAGCTCCGTAAAAATCACTGAAATCAGTCCTTTGCTCACCTAGGCCCACCAACGGGGCCATCCGGCGCCTGCAATGCGCACGAAAACGGTGCATCACCGCCCGGCCTGATGCGCGAAAAGCGTGCGACCCAGGCCGTGAAAAAGACTATAGACGCTGCGTGATACACTGCCCGCCAACAGTTTTCCGGAATATTTCCCATGCTCGCGCCCAAAGACCTCCTCGACGCCCTGAGCGGCCACGCCTCTCGCCTGTTCAGCGGCGACACCCCGCTGCCCCGCAATGAAATCGAAAGCCAGTTCAAGGCCTTGCTGCAAAGCGGTTTCAGCAAGCTCGACCTGGTGAGCCGGGAAGAGTTTGATAGCCAGATGGTAGTTCTCGCCCGCACCCGTGCGCGGCTGGAGAGCCTGGAAGCGAAAGTGGCAGAGCTGGAAGCGCGGTTGACCCCTCCTGCCGAATAAATGCGCTCAGTGTGGGAGGGGGCTTGCTCCCGATGGCGGTGTGTCAGCCGGTATCAATGCTGACTGACCCCCCGCTATCGGGAGCAAGCCCCTCCCACATTCGCTCTACCTTTTGCTCTGGATACGTTCTGTAAAACCTCCCCGCCTCGCTCTTCCCTACCTCGTCTACCCTTGAAAAACCGCAGGAAGCGGCCTCCCCTTTCAAGGAACGAGCATGTCCCTCGCCATCGTCCACAGCCGCGCCCAGATCGGCGTCGAAGCCCCTGCCGTCACCGTTGAAGTGCATATGGCCAATGGTCTGCCGTCCCTGACGCTGGTGGGCCTGCCCGAAACCGCGGTCAAGGAAAGCAAGGACCGGGTGCGCAGTGCCATTCTCAACTCTGCGCTGCAATACCCCGCTCGCCGGATCACCCTCAATCTCGCGCCCGCCGACCTGCCCAAGGACGGCGGGCGTTTTGACCTGGCGATTGCCCTGGGGATCCTGGCGGCCAGTGTGCAGGTGCCGGCGTTGACGCTCGATGACGTGGAATGCCTGGGGGAGTTGGCGCTGTCCGGCGAGGTGCGGGCGGTAAAAGGCGTGTTGCCGGCCGCGCTGGCGGCGCGCAAGGCCGGGCGCACCGTGATAGTGCCGCGGGCGAATGCCGAAGAGGCGTGCCTGGCGTCGGGGTTGAAGGTGATTGCGGTGGACCACCTGCTGCAAGTGGTGGCGCACCTGAATGGACATGTGCCGATCGAGCCTTACACGTCCGATGGCCTGCTGTACTTGGACAAGCCCTATCCGGACCTGAGTGAAGTCCAGGGCCAGCTCGCGGCCAAGCGAGCGTTGCTGATCGCGGCAGCGGGGGCGCATAACCTTTTGTTCAGTGGGCCGCCCGGCACCGGCAAGACCCTGCTCGCCAGCCGCCTGCCAGGTTTATTGCCGCCGTTGAGCGAACAGGAGGCGCTGGAGGTTGCCGCGATTCAATCGGTTGTAAGTCTGGCGCCGCTGAGCCATTGGCCCCATCGACCGTTTCGCCAACCGCATCACTCGGCATCCGGCCCGGCACTGGTGGGCGGCGGCTCGAAACCACAGCCGGGAGAAATCACCCTGGCTCATCATGGGGTGCTGTTCCTGGATGAGCTGCCGGAATTTGATCGCAAGGTGTTGGAAGTGCTGCGCGAACCGCTGGAGTCGGGGCATATCGTGATTTCCCGCGCTCGCGACCGAGTGAGTTTCCCGGCGCGCTTCCAACTGGTCGCGGCGATGAACCCCTGCCCTTGCGGTTATATGGGCGAACCCAGCGGGCGCTGTCGTTGTACGCCGGAACAGATTCAGCGGTATCGCAACAAGCTCTCGGGGCCGCTGCTGGACCGGATTGACTTGCACCTGACCGTGGCGAGGGAAACGACGGCACTGAACCCGATCCAACAGGCGGGCGAGGATACCGCCCACGCCTCAGCGCGGGTCGCCCAGGCTCGCGAGCATCAGCAAAAGCGCCAGGGCTGTGCGAATGCCTTTCTTGATCTGCCGGGGCTGCGCGAGCACTGCAAGCTCGCGAAGGTGGATGAAAGCTGGCTGGAAACGGCCTGTGAACGACTGACCCTATCGCTGCGCGCGGCCCATCGACTGCTCAAGGTGGCACGCACGCTGGCGGATCTGGACCAGGTAGAGACCATCACCCGCGACCACCTGAAAGAGGCCCTGCAATACCGCCCGGCGGCGATCACTTAAGCTTGGCGCAAAGCCAAATGTGGGAGCGACAGGCCTCCCACATTGTGTACAGCAGTGGCTCAGCGAAAGCGATCCACCTCATGGCGCAGGCTCGCCGCCAACGTCTCCAGTTCCTTGGCGGTAATCGCCAGGTTGGACACCACTTCGCGTTGCTCACTGTTGGCCAGCGCGATGCTCTGCAGGTTGCTGCTGAGCAGGGTCGCGGTGCTGCTCTGCTCCTGGGTGGCCGTGGTGATGGCCGCGAACTGCTGACCGGCCGAGCGGCTTTGCTCGTCGATACGCGCCAGGGCCGAGGCCACGTCGGCGTTGCGCGACAGGCCTTCCTGCATCAGCGCGTTGCCTTGCTCCATGGTGCTGATGGCGTTGCCGGTTTCCTTCTGGATGCTCTGGATCATGCCGGAAATTTCATCGGTGGCCTCACGGGTACGCGACGCCAGGTTACGTACTTCGTCGGCCACCACGGCAAACCCACGGCCCTGCTCCCCTGCACGGGCGGCTTCAATGGCGGCGTTGAGCGCCAGCAAGTTGGTCTGTTCGGCAATCGAGGTGATCACGCCGACGATCCCGCCGATTTCCTGGGAGCGCTGGCCGAGGGTGTTGATCACCGTGGCCGTGCTGTTCAGGGCGGTGGCAATGTGTTCCAGGGACGACGACGCTTCCTGCATCGAGGTGCGGCCAATGCGGGTCTGCTGGGCGTTTTCCTGGGCCAGGCGTTCGGTATTGCCCATGTTGTCGGCGATATTCAACGACGTCGCGCTGAACTCCTCTACCGCGCCGGCCATGCTGGTGATCTCGCCGGACTGCTGCTCCATGCCCTCATAGGCACCGCCGGACAAACCGGACAAGGCCTGGGCGCGGCTGTTGACCTCTTCGGCTGCGTTACGGATATGGGAGACCATGGTCGACAGCGCTTCGCCCATCTGGTTAAAGCTGCGTGCCAGTTGGCCGATTTCATCATGGCTGGACACGCTCAAGCGTGCGCTCAGATCGCCCGCACCCAGGGCCTCGGCTTGACTCACCAGGTCACTCAGGGGCTGCAACTTGCTGCGCAGCAGCCAGACCGTGGCGCCTACTGCCAGCAACATCGCCAACACACTGCCGATCACCAGGCGGATCCCCACGGCCCAGGTTACCGCGCGGATTTCAGCTTTCGGCATGCTCGCGACCACGGCCCACGGGCCGCCTTCGAACGGTACCGAAACGCTATAGAAGTCTTCGTTCTTGTCGCTCCAGAAGCGGCCTTTGCCGGGGGTCTTGGCCAGGTCCAGCATCACCGTCACCGATTGATCCAACGCCTGCACGCCGGCGGGTGCCACCAGCCAGTGCTTTTGCTCATCCAGCAGTGCAAGGGAGCCGGTCTGGCCAATTCGGAAGCGCTTGAGGTTTTCGAATTGGGCATTCTGCGCATCGGTGTAGTCAAAACCGATGAACAGCACGGCGATAACCTTACCGCCGCTGTCACGCACCGGGCTGTACTGGGTCATGTAGGAACGATCGAACAACACCGCCCTGCCGATGTAGGTCTGCCCACCCACAACGCGCTGGTAGGCCGGGCCCTGACGGTCGAGGACGGTGCCGATGGCGCGGTTGCCATCCTGCTTGGTCAGGGACGTGCTGATACGGATGAAGTCGTCGCCACTGCGCACAAATACGGTGGCCACGCCGCCAGACATTTGCTTGAACTCGTCCACCTCATCAAAGTTGTTGTTCAACACCTCGTTGCCCAGGTACAGGCTGGGCGTCTGAACACCGGCCACGCTCACGGGTTGGTCCACATGCACGCTCAACCCGGCACCGAAACGTTTTTCAAACAGCCCGCTCAAACGCTGGGTGCTCTCGCGCAAGGTGCCGTGGAAGGTATTGAGTTGGTCGGCGAGCAGGCGCGCCTCGCTGGCCAGGTGCTCCTCGCGGGTGTCGAGGTTGGCGGAGTCAAGGGAACGCAAGGCAAACACCGTACTGCCGCTGATAACGACAGCCAGAATCACGGCTAACGCGAGGCCTAACTGGGAGGCAATCCGGGCGCGAGGTTGAGACATGACAGCTCCTGGCCGAGGCCAGGATCATCCTGATCTCATAGCGCTGCTCGGCAAATTATCTGATGGGAAACGTTGGTGCACGATAGTTCCAACACACCTACTTCGGCTGGCCGCAGCAATACTTGAGCGCTTCACAGGGGTATCACGCAAACGGTTGCGAACCAACGCCGCCAAGCATTCAGTCGAGGCGTTCGACCGCAGGCAACACCATCGCCTGCACCTCGCCTTGCAGAAATTCCGCCAGCCGTCGCAAGCGCTCGCCGCCAGGGCGGGTTTTTGGCCAGACCAGGTAGTAATTTTCCCCACTGGCCACCGCCGTCGGCCACGGCAGGCTCAATCGTCCTTGGGCGACGTCCTCGGCCACCATCAGCAAATCGCCCATGGACACGCCATAGCCCCGCGCAGCGGCGATCATGCCCAGCTCCAGGGTGTCGAACACCTGCCCGCCCTTGAGCGACACCTGGGACGACAGCTGCATGCGCGCCAGCCAATTGCGCCAGTCGCGCCGGTCGGGCGTGGGGTGCAGCAATTCGGCGGTGGCCAGGCGCGCGGCGTCCCAAGGCCCATCCTCCAGCAGGTTCGGCGCACCGACAGGAATCAACAGCTCCGGAAACAGGTAACTGGCCTCCCAATCCACTGGAAAACGCCCATCGCTCAGCAGCACTGCACAGTCGAAAGGCTCCTGATTGAAGTCCACCTCGTCCACGCTCATCCAGGCGCTGGTCAGTTGCACCTCATTGCCCGGCTGCAGCGCCCGGAAGCGGCTGAGTCGCGCCAGCAGCCAGCGCATGGTCAATGTGGAGGGGGCCTTCATGCGCAGGATGTCATCTTCGGCATTCAAGGTATGGCAGGCGCGCTCCAGCGCCGCGAACCCTTCGCGCACACCGGGCAACAATAGACGCGCCGCTTCAGTGAGCTGCAAGGTGCGGCCATTGCGCTGGAACAGCCGGCAGGCGAAATGCTCTTCAAGCGTGCGGATATGTCGGCTCACCGCACTTTGGGTGATCGACAACTCCTCGGCCGCGCGGGTGAAAGAACTGTGTCGGGAGGCCGCTTCAAACGCGCGCAAGGCATAAAGAGGAGGAAGACGACGAGACATGAGGAAAGCTCCGACAGCGCAATACTGAAACCCTACCAGAATCAATCAAGCATGAGTTTTAATCATGCAAACGATCGCATTTATCCCTTTGTGCAATGGGCTGAGAGCGCCGAGAATCAACCCTTCCCCAACCCTCTGACTTTTTGAGCGTGATGATCATGCAGCATCCGGCACGTACCGAACTCTGGGCCATTCTGCGGCTGTCAGGGCCGTTGATTGCCTCACAGTTGGCGCACATGCTGATGGTGTTGACCGACACCCTGATGATGGCGCGCCTGAGCCCCGAAGCCCTGGCCGGTGGCGGCCTGGGTGCCGCAAGCTATTCGTTCGTCGCGATTTTCTGCATCGGCGTGATTGCCGCCGTGGGCACCTTGGTTGCGATCCGCCACGGCGCGGGCGATATCGAAGGCGCCACCCGCCTGACCCAGGCCGGGCTGTGGCTGGCCTGGCTGATGGCCCTGGCGGCGGCCCTGCTGCTGTGGAACCTCAAGCCGGTGCTGCTGATGTTCGGCCAGACCGAAACCAACGTGCACTCGGCCGGGCAATTTCTGACCATGCTGCCGTTTGCCCTGCCCGGCTACCTGAGCTTCATGGCCCTGCGCGGTTTTACCAGCGCCATCGGCAAAGCCACTCCGGTGATGGTGATCAGCGTCGGTGGCACGGTGGTCAACTACCTGCTCAACCACGCGCTGATCGAAGGCATGTTCGGCTTGCCCAAGCTCGGCTTGATGGGCATCGGCCTGGTCACGGCGATTGTCGCCAACAGCATGGCGCTGGCGTTGATGTGGTACATCCGCAGCAACCGGGCCTACGCCGCCTACCCGCTGAGTACCGGGCTGCTGCGCCTCAACACCCAATATCTGCGCGAGTTGTGGCGCCTGGGCCTGCCGATCGGCGGCACCTATGCGGTGGAGGTCGGGCTGTTTGCCTTTGCAGCCCTGTGCATGGGCACCATGGGCAGCACGCAGTTGGCAGCGCACCAGATCGCCCTGCAAATCGTATCGGTGGCCTTTATGGTGCCGGCGGGGATGTCCTACGCGGTGACCATGCGCATCGGCCAGCATTATGGCGCCGGGCAGTTGCTGCAGGCACGCATGGCCGGGCGTGTCGGCATAGGCTTTGGCGCGGCGATAATGCTGGGATTCGCGGCGGTGCTGTGGCTGTTTTCCGAGCCGCTCATAGGACTGCTGATCGACCACGACAACCCGGCGTTCCACGACGTGATCGTCCTGGCCGTGAGCCTGCTGGCCGTCGCCGCGTGGTTCGAGCTGTTCGACGGCGTGCAAACCATCGCCATGGGTTGCATTCGCGGGCTCAAGGACGCCAAGACCACGTTCCTGATCGGTGCGGGCTGCTACTGGTTGATTGGCGCACCCTCGGCCTGGCTGATGGCCTTCACGTTGGGCTGGGGGCCAACCGGCGTGTGGTGGGGCCTGGCACTGGGACTGGCCTGCGCCGCGATAAGCCTGACCTGGGCGTTTGAAGCGAAGATGAAGCGGATGATTCGCCGGGAAGGCCCGGCGCCCGAAGCCGACATCGGCTTTCAGGCGGTACAGGCCGACTAGAGCCCCTCGCTCACTCGGGTGTGCTTGCCGTCGCCGAAGGTCAGGTATTCCACCAGCTCCGGCAACGGCAGCGGCTTGCTGATCAGGTAACCCTGGGCCTGGTCGCAGCCGAACAGCCGCAACAGCGCCAGTTGCTCGGGGGTTTCCACACCTTCGGCCACCACTTCCAGATTGAGGTTGTGCGCCAGATTGATCATGGCGTGCACCAGCTTGCGGTTTTCCTCACGCTCTTCCATGCCGCCGACAAAGCTCTTATCGATTTTCAACAACGCAATCGGCAGGCTGTTGAGGTGCACGAACGAAGAAAAACCGGTGCCGAAGTCATCCAGGGAAAACCGCACACCCAGGCGACCAAGGGCGTCCATGGTCTGCTTGACCAGGTCACTGCGGCGCATCACCGCGGTTTCGGTCAGTTCGAACTCCAACCATTGCGCTTCCACGCCGCGCTCGCTGATCAGCCGGCTCAGTGTAGAAAGCAACTGGCTGTCCTGGAACTGGCGAAACGACAGGTTGACCGCCATGTGCAGCGGCGGCAGGCCGCGTTCACGCAGGTCTTGCATGTCACGCAGGGCTCGGGAAATCACCCAGTAACCCAACGGTACAATCAGGCCGCTCTGTTCGGCCAGGGGCACGAATTCACTCGGCGGCAACAGGCCGCGCTCGCCGTGGCGCCAGCGCACCAGGGCTTCCAGGCCGACGATATGCCCGTCGTCGAGGTCGAGGCGCGGCTGGTAGTGCAGCTCCAGCTCATCACGGCGCAAGGCACGGCGCAGCTCGCTTTCCAGGTCGGCCAGGCTGCGCGCGTTGCGGTTGATACGTTCGTTAAAGATATGAAAGGTACAGCCCTGGGTGCTCTTGGCTTGCTGCATGGCGATATGGGCATGCCACATCAGCGGGTCGGCGCCGGCACGGGCGCGGGCATGGGCCACGCCCAGGCTGCAGCCGATCAGCAGGCTTTCGCCATCCACCCAATACGGCTCGGCCATGGCTTCGGTGATGCGCTCGGCCATCCACTCCGCACGCTGGGGCGCGCGGCGCGTATCGATCAGCAGGGCGAATTCGTCGCTGCCCAGGCGCGCCAGTTGATCGCCGGCTTCCAGCTGGCTCTTGAGCCGCGAGACCACTTGCAGGATCAGGCGGTCGCCGGCCTGGTGGCCGAGGGCATCGTTGGCATGGCGGAAATTATCGAGGTCCAGGTGACCGAGGGCCAGGCCGCGACCTTCGTTCTCGGCCAACCGTGCGGCCAGCAGGGTCTGGAAGCCCTGGCGGTTGGCGATGCCGGTGAGCGGGTCCTGCTCGGCCAGGCGTTGCAGGGTGTTTTCCAGCACCCCCCGCTCCCGCACATGGCGCAGGCAACGACGCAACGTGTCGGCGTCCAGCGCATTGCGGATCAGCCAGTCACTGACGCCCAGTGGCGAAACCAGCGGCTCCTGTTCCAACAACAACACGCACGGCAAGCTGCAACGGCCAGGGCCGGGTTGCAGGCTGGGCATGGTCAACAGCACTGCGCTGTCGTCGTCATCGAACAGACGACTCACCGAGTCCCAGTTTGGCGCGCTGATCAGCACAGCCCCATCGCCCATCGGCGCCAGGCACTCGCGCAACAACGCTGCCCACTCAGGCGTATCGGCCAGCAGCAGCAAACGCAAGGGTTCGACAGGCGTAGACAAGCTAGCTCCCTAGACTCTGCAAAAATTCGTTGGCGGCGGGCATTATGACGTGCGGCCTGATAATCACCAATGATAGGGGTTATCAAATACGCAGGCTGTAAGCAATTGTCTAAAAACCCCGACATCCTGCGGCAAAGTAGCAAAACCGGCAAATTTAGATCGAGTGGTACGTCACACCGTCGATCCAGGGCAGCAGAATCTTGCCAGCCTGTTAAAATGCCCGCCCTTTTGAACAACGACTCCCTGAATTCCGTATGTCCCGACTCAATCCCCGGCAGCAAGAAGCCGTGAACTACGTCGGCGGCCCTCTATTGGTGCTCGCCGGTGCAGGTTCCGGCAAGACCAGCGTGATCACCCGCAAGATCGCGCACCTGATCCAGAACTGTGGCATCCGCGCCCAGTACATCGTCGCCATGACTTTTACCAACAAGGCCGCGCGGGAAATGAAGGAGCGTGTCGGCACCCTGCTCAAGGGTGGCGAAGGCCGTGGCCTCACGGTATGTACCTTCCACAACCTGGGCCTGAACATCATCCGCAAGGAGCATGTGCGGCTGGGCTACAAGCCGGGCTTCTCGATCTTCGACGAGACCGACGTCAAGGCCCTGATGACCGACATCATGCAGAAGGAATACGCGGGCGACGACGGCGTCGACGAGATCAAGAACATGATCGGCGCCTGGAAAAACGACCTGATCCTGCCGCCAGAAGCCCTGGAAAACGCGCGCAACCCCAAGGAACAGACCGCTGCCATTGTCTACACCCACTACCAGCGCACGCTCAAGGCGTTCAACGCGGTGGACTTCGACGACCTGATCCTGCTGCCGGTAAAGCTGTTCCAGGAACACGCCGACATCCTCGAAAAGTGGCAGAACAAGGTGCGTTACCTGCTGGTGGACGAATACCAGGACACCAACGCCAGCCAATACCTGCTGGTGAAGTTGCTGATCGGTACGCGCAACCAGTTCACCGTGGTGGGCGACGACGACCAGTCGATCTACGCCTGGCGCGGCGCCCGCCCGGAAAACCTGATGCTGCTCAAGGACGACTACCCGTCCCTGAAAGTGGTGATGCTGGAGCAGAACTACCGCTCCACCAGCCGCATCCTGCGTTGCGCCAACGTGCTGATCTCAAACAACCCCCACGAGTTTGAAAAACAACTGTGGAGTGAGATGGGCCACGGCGATGAGATCCGCGTGATCCGCTGCCGCAACGAAGACGCCGAAGCCGAGCGCGTGGCGGTGGAAATCCTCAGCCTGCACCTGCGCACCGACCGCCCCTACAGCGACTTCGCGATCCTGTATCGCGGCAACTACCAGGCCAAGCTGATCGAGCTGAAATTGCAGCACCACCAGGTCCCGTATCGGCTGTCAGGTGGCAACAGCTTTTTCGGACGCCAGGAAGTGAAGGACCTGATGGCCTACTTCCGCCTGATCGTGAACCCGGACGACGACAACGCCTTCCTGCGGGTGATCAACGTGCCGCGCCGCGAGATTGGTTCCACCACCCTGGAAAAGCTCGGCAACTACGCCACCGAACGCAAGATCTCGATGTACGCCGCCACCGACGAAATCGGCCTGGGCGAACACCTGGATACGCGTTTCACCGATCGCCTGTCACGCTTCAAGCGCTTCATGGACAAGGTACGTGAACAGTGCGCCGGCGAAGACCCGATCAGCGCCCTGCGCAGCATGGTCATGGACATCGACTATGAAAACTGGCTGCGCACCAACAGTTCCAGCGACAAGGCCGCGGATTACCGCATGGGTAACGTCTGGTTCCTGATCGAAGCGTTGAAGAACACCCTGGAAAAAGACGAAGACGGCGAAATGACCGTCGAAGACGCCATCGGCAAGCTGGTGCTGCGCGACATGCTCGAGCGCCAGCAGGAAGAGGAAGACGGCGCCGAAGGTGTACAGATGATGACCTTGCATGCGTCCAAGGGCCTGGAATTTCCCTACGTGTTCATCATGGGCATGGAAGAGGAAATCCTCCCGCACCGCTCCAGCATCGAGGCCGACACCATTGAGGAAGAACGGCGCCTGGCCTACGTGGGCATTACCCGCGCACGTCAGACACTGGCCTTCACCTTTGCCGCCAAGCGCAAGCAATACGGCGAAATCATCGATTGTGCCCCCAGCCGTTTCCTGGACGAGCTGCCGCCGGATGACCTGGCCTGGGAAGGCAATGACGACACCCCGACCGAGGTGAAGGCCGTTCGCGGCAACACCGCCCTGGCGGATATACGCGCGATGTTAAAGCGCTAGAATCGACTACTTTTTAATCTACTTTCGGCGCACAACCCGCCATTAGAGGAAGCTTTCCGTGGAAGCACTGCACAAGAAAATTCGCGAAGAAGGCATCGTGCTTTCCGATCAGGTACTCAAGGTCGACGCCTTTCTGAATCACCAGATCGACCCGGCCCTGATGAAACTGATCGGCGACGAATTCGCCGCGCTGTTCAAGGATTCGGGCATCACCAAGATCGTCACCATTGAAGCGTCGGGCATCGCACCGGCGATCATGACGGGCCTGAACCTGGGCGTGCCGGTAATTTTCGCCCGCAAGCAGCAGTCCCTGACCCTGACCGAAAACCTGCTGTCGGCGACGGTGTATTCCTTCACCAAGAAAGTCGAAAGCACCGTGGCGATCTCGCCGCGCCACCTGACCAGCAGCGACCGCGTACTGGTGATCGATGACTTCCTGGCCAACGGCAAGGCATCCCAGGCGCTGATTTCGATCATCAAGCAGGCCGGTGCGACCGTTGCCGGCTTGGGGATTGTGATCGAGAAGTCGTTCCAGGGTGGCCGTGCGGAGTTGGATGCGCAGGGCTATCGGGTTGAGTCGCTGGCGCGGGTGAAGTCGCTTGAAGGTGGCGTCGTCACCTTCATCGAGTAATCGTTGCCTGCACGCGGTTAAACATGTGGGAGGGGGTTTGCCCCCTCCCACATGTTGACCTGTGTTGATTTTAGTGTGCGGTTGCTTGTAAGCCAGCGAGCAATAGGCGCTGATAGAGATCCTCCTTCAACCCCTCCGGCGAATCCAACCCCATCCGCTTCAGATGCTCGGGAAACGCCTGGGGCTCCGGTGCATCCAGCGCTGCCTTGCCCAGCTCCAGAATCTCCGTCAGCTTGAATTTGCTCTTGAGCCAGTTCAAGGCGCGCAACAGATCCCGCTCTTCGTCAGTGAAGTCGCTGCCCAGCGGATATTCCGGGAACAAACGCCGATGCCGCGCCTGGATACCTTGGAGCCGCTCCGGCGTGTTGTCGCCAAAGCGCGGATCCAGCTGGAAATCCTTGGGCAACTTGCCGGCCTTTTGCGCCTGCTCGATCAAGTCGGCCTGGAAGCGTGAGTCGGTGATGTTGAGCAACGCCTCGATCACCTTGGCATCCGTCTGCCCACGCAGGTCGGCAATACCGTATTCCGTGATGACGATGTCCCTCAGGTGGCGGGGAATGGTGCAATGCCCATACTCCCAGACGATAGTGGAACTGACCTCCCCCGCCGACTCACGCCAACTGCGCAGGATCAGGATTGAGCGCGCGCCCTCCAGCGCATGCCCCTGAGCCACAAAGTTGTATTGCCCGCCTACGCCGCTGAGCACGCGACCATCCTCCAACTGGTCGGCCACGCCTGCGCCCAGCAACGTCACCGTGATCGCGCTGTTGATAAACCGTGCATTCTGGCGCTGCAGGCGCTTGAGTTCTTCCTGGCCGTACAGCTCGTTGATGTAACTGATGCGGGTCATGTTGAATTCCAGGCGCTTGGCGTGGGTCATCTCCTGCAAACGCTGGTAAAAACTGCGCGGCCCGAGGAAGAACCCGCCATGGATCGAAACGCCATCGGGTTGTGCCGCATCATCCAGCAAACCGGCGTTGGCTTGTTCCTGGGTGGCCACATCCGGGTAGACCTTGCGCCGGATAATCCCCGCATCCGCCAGCACCAGCAGGCCGTTGACGAACATTTCGCTGCAACCGTAAAGGCCACGGGCGAAAGGATCGACACCGCCTTCACGGCTGATCAGCGGGGCCCACTGGTATACATCGATGTCCGTCAGCAGCAGTCGATAGGCTTCGTTGTCCGCCTGGCGCGCCAGCAACGCGGCGGTCAGCGCATCGCCCATAGAGCCGATGCCGATCTGCAAGGTGCCGCCGTCGCGCACCAGGGTGCTGGCATGCAAGCCGATGAAATGGTCCTGGAACCCCACCGGCATGTTGGGTGTGGAGAACAGTGTGGTGCTGTCCTTTGCATCGATCAGGTAGTCGAACGCGTCCATGCCCAACTCCGAGTCGCCCGGCATGTAGGGCAACTCGGTATGCACCTGACCAACGATCAAGACGGTCTCCCCAGCTTCACGGCGCTTGGCGATCATCGGCAGCAGGTCGAGGGTGATGTCGGGGTTGCAGCTCAGGCTCAGGCGATCCGGGTGTTCGGCGCTGCTCGCGACCAACTGCGCCACCAGGTTCAGGCCGGCGGCGTTGATGTCGCGGGCGGCATGGCTGTAGTTGCTGCTGACATAGTCCTGCTGGGCCGACGTGCTATGAAGCAGGCTGCCGGGCTGCATGAAGAACTGCTGCACATGGATATTCTTCGGCAGTCTGTCTGAGTGCAGCGCGGCGAGAAACTCCAACTCTGGGTAATCACCAAACACCCGCTCGATAAAGGGTTCGAGAAAGCGCTTCTGCAAGCCATCGCCCAAGGTGGGGCGGCCCAGGCTCAGCGCGGTGTAGATCGTCAGCGCCCGCTCCGGCAGCTTGGCGATACGCCGGTACAGTGCATTGGCAAACAGGTTGGGCTTGCCCAGCCCCAGGGGCATGCCCATGTGGATATGCGCCGGTAGCCGCGCGAGTACGTCGTCAACTGCTTGCTCGATTGAACACAACTGCACCATCCGACCCTCCTGAACATTCCATGATTAGGGGTTGGACAGAGAATGGCGGGTCTTTGCTGCAAAGAACAGCCTCGAAACACACATCACACCCACAAAAAAGCCGCTCGTAAGCGGCATTTTTGACGAAGATCGGCGGTTACAGGCCGGACATCTTCTTGATCGCGCCCTTCAGGTCATCATCCGAGCAATCCGCACAGGTGCCTTTTGGCGGCATGGCGTTGATACCGGTGATGGCCTTGGCCAGGATGCCATCAAGGCCGCCCTGGTGGTCGGCGCGTTCTTTCCAGGCAGCGGTGTCGCCGATTTTCGGCGCGCCCAGCAGCCCGGTACCGTGGCATGCGTTGCAGTGCTTGGCGATGATGTCGTCGGGCGTCTTCGCAGCGCCCCCGCCCGCAGCTACCGCCACTTCCATGCCCTTGCACTCCTGGCCCTGGACGCACACCTGGCCAACCGGCTCCAGGCGCTTGGCAATGTCATCGTTGGTCGCAGCTTGAGCGCTGACAGCCCATAGGGCCAGTACGGTTGCTGGTGCAGCCAGCATTTTCATAATTAGATTCACGCGTTCACCCTCAATGGTGGCTATTCACGCCTGCGGCCACGGTTTCGCAGGCGGCGAAAGTATAACGGTTAGCCCGTCCGGCCGAAACAACCCTATTAAATAAAGGGAGATTCAGTCTCGCGGAATGCTGCTCGGGAGCCTCTGCAACGCTGGCAGGACGCCTCTTTTGTTAGAAGTTCGCGGGTGTGGCTGCGCTGATTAGTCGCGCCGGCACATCGAACGGATTACGGAAACGATGGGGCTTGGTGCTTTCAAAGTAGTAGCTATCGCCGGCTTCGAGCACAAAAGTTTCAAGACCGACCACCAACTCCAAACGGCCCTCCACCAGAATCCCGGTTTCCTCGCCCTCATGGGTGAGCATTTCTTCGCCTGTATCGGCGCCAGGCGGGTAGATTTCATTGAGAAATGCAATTGCCCGGCTCGGGTGCGCACGGCCCACCAGCTTCATGGTGACGGCGCCGTCAGAGATGTCGATCAGCTCATTGGCTTTATAGACGATCTGCGTCGGTATTTCCTGGAGGATCTCCTCGGAAAAGAACTCGACCATGGACATGGGGATGCCGCCCAGCACCTTGCGCAAGGAACTGATCGAGGGGCTGACGCTGTTTTTTTCGATCATCGAAATGGTGCTGTTGGTGACACCCGCGCGCTTGGCGAGCTCACGCTGGGAAAGACCCTTCAGCTTACGGATGGATTGCAGTCGTTCGCCGACGTCCAATGCGGGAGCCTCCTAGGATTCAGGCGTTGTTGTAATTGAGCGTTATCATGGCGACAGCGTTCAGTATTTACAACACTTGGGCCTAAATCCCAGGGCGCTGTGTTCGTCCCTGACGGTCAAGCGCCGGAATAGAGCCTTGGCACACGACGCAGGTTGCAGAATATCTGGTACGGGATGGTCTCGGCGGCGGCGGCGACGTCACTGGCGAGGATATTTTTGCCCCACAACTCCACCGTAGAACCAAGACCCGCATCCGGGACGTCTGTCAGGTCGATGCACAGCATGTCCATGGACACGCGACCCAGCAATTGGCTGCGCTGCCCCGCCACCAGCACCGGCGTGCCGGTGGGCGCATGGCGCGGGTAGCCGTCGGCATAGCCCATGGCAACCACGCCGATACGCATCGGTTTGGGCGTGATGAACCGGGCGCCGTAGCCCACCGGCTCGCCGGCTGGCAGTTCACGCACACAGATCACTTTCGATTCCAGGGTCATCACCGGCTGCAAACGCGCGGCCAAGGCCTGGTCCTCACCAAACGGTGTGGCGCCATACAGCATGATGCCCGGGCGTACCCAGTCGCTGGATACGCTCGGCCAACCCAGCACCGACGGCGAGTTGCGCAGGCTGACCTCAGCCACCAGGCCCTGGCGCGCCGCATCGAATACCGCCACTTGCTCGTTGCTGCTGACGCAATCGAGTTCATCGGCGCGGGCAAAATGGCTCATCAACACAATCTTTGCGACTTTGCCGCTGGCCAGCAGGCGCTGGTAAGCCTCGTGGTAATCCTTGGGGTGCAGGCCAACGCGGTGCATCCCCGAATCGAGCTTGAGCCAGATGGTCAGCGGCGCGCTCAACCGGGCCTGTTCGATGGCCTCCAGTTGCCACAGCGAATGCACCACGCACCAGAAATCATGCTCGACGATCAGCGGCAACTCGTCGGCTTCGAAAAAACCTTCGAGCAGCAGCACTGGCGCGCGAATACCCGCGGCGCGCAGCTCCAGCGCCTCCTCGATGCACGCCACGGCAAACCCGTCGGCCTCGGCTTCCAGCGCCTGGGCAACGCGTACGGCACCATGGCCGTAGGCGTCGGCCTTGACTACGGCGAGGGCCTTGGCCCCCGTGACTTCACGGGCCAATTGGTAGTTGTGGCGCAGGGCTTGGAGGTCGATCAGGGCACGGGCAGGACGCATGGCGGCAGGCTTCTAGGCGGCAAAGTGAAGAAAAACCGGCGCCGACCAACAGCGTCAGCACCGGGAGAGGGATCGTTGTTTAAGGCAGCGCGGCCACAACGGACAGCTCTACCAGGATTTCCGGTTCGCACAGCTTGGCCTCAACCGTGGCGCGGGCCGGGGCGACGCCTTTGGGCAGCCACTTGTCCCACACCGCGTTCATGCCGGCGAAATCGGCGTCGATGTCTTTCAGGTAGATCGTCACCGACAACAGCTTGGTTTTGTCGGTGCCGGCCAAGTCCAGCAAACGCTCGATATTGGCCAGGGTTTCACGGGTCTGCTGTTCAATCCCGGCGCTCATGTCGTCACCGACTTGCCCGGCCAGATACACGGTACCGCTGTGAACGACGACCTGGCTCATGCGCTCATTGGTGAGCTGGCGCTGGATTGACATGTTTTGCGGACTCCTGGTGGTTGCCATAACGGGAAATATCGAGACCTTCGGCGCTGATCTGCGGCGTTTTCTTCGCCATCAGGTCGGCCAACAGGCGACCGGAGCCGCACGCCATGGTCCAACCGAGGGTGCCATGGCCGGTGTTGAGGAACAGGTTCTTGAACGGCGTGGCACCGACAATCGGCGTGCCGTCGGGTGTGGTCGGGCGCAGGCCGGTCCAGAACGTGGCTTCGGCCAGATCGCCGCCTTGAGGATAAAGGTCGTTGACGATCATCTCCAGGGTTTCACGCCGACGCGGGTTAAGCGACAGGTCAAAACCGGCTATTTCAGCCATGCCGCCGACGCGGATGCGGTTGTCGAAACGGGTGATGGCGACCTTGTAGGTCTCGTCGAGAATGGTCGACGTCGGCGCCATCGCCGAGTTGGTAATCGGCACCGTCAGCGAGTAGCCCTTGAGCGGGTACACCGGCGCCTTGATCCCCAGCGGCTTGAGCAGCTTCGGCGAGTAGCTGCCGAGGGCCAGCACGTAGCGGTCGGCGGTCTCCAGCTTGCCGTCGATCCATACGCCGTTGATGCGGTCGCCGGCGTAGTCGAGGCGCTGGATGTCCTGTTCGAAGCGAAAATCCACACCCAACTGCTTGCACATGTCGGCCAGGCGGGTAGTGAACATCTGGCAGTCGCCGGTCTGGTCGTTGGGCAGGCGCAGGGCACCGGCGAGGATATCGGTGACGCTGGCCAGGGCCGGCTCAACACGGGCGATACCGGCGCGGTCGAGCAGTTCGAACGGCACGCCGGACTCTTTCAACACGGCGATGTCCTTGGCGGCGCCATCCAACTGGGCCTGGGTACGGAACAACTGGGTAGTCCCGAGGCTGCGGCCTTCGTAGGCGATGCCGGTTTCAGCACGCAGCTCATCAAGGCAGTCACGGCTGTACTCGGACAGGCGCACCATGCGCTCCTTGTTCACCGCATAACGGCTGGCGGTGCAGTTGCGCAGCATCTGCGCCATCCACAGGTATTGGTCAATATCCGCCGTGGCCTTGATCGCCAACGGCGCGTGGCGTTGCAGCAACCACTTGATGGCCTTGAGGGGCACGCCCGGCGCGGCCCATGGCGAAGCGTAGCCTGGGGACACCTGGCCGGCGTTGGCGAAACTGGTTTCCATGGCAGCAGCGGGCTGACGGTCGACCACAACCACTTCAAAGCCGGCCCGCGCCAAATAGTAGGCACTGGTCACCCCAATGACACCGCTACCCAAGACCAGAACGCGCATTTTTATACCCTCATCGCGGGCTTGGCCGCTGACGTGTGTTATTCGAGCAATGATGGGCGCAGTATAAAAAGCAATCGCCAGTGCATTTCACTATATAAATGCCTATATTTGGCGACAATTCTCGGCAAAAACCCTTTTGACAGAGGCGTATCCCCTATGCGTACCAACACCCAGACCAAGCGGGAGCTGGACAAGATCGACCGCAACATCCTGCGCATCCTGCAAACCGACGGGCGAATTTCGTTCACCGAGCTGGGGGAAAAGGTCGGGCTGTCCACCACGCCGTGTACAGAGCGGGTGCGGCGGCTGGAGCGCGAGGGGATCATCATGGGTTACAACGCGCGGCTCAATCCCCAGCATTTGAAGGGAAGTTTGCTGGTATTTGTCGAGATCAGCCTCGATTACAAATCCGGCGACACCTTTGAGGAGTTCCGCCGCGCCGTGCTGAAACTGCCCCATGTGCTGGAATGCCACCTGGTCTCGGGGGACTTCGACTATCTGGTGAAAGCGCGGATTTCCGAGATGGCCTCGTACCGCAAATTGCTCGGCGACATCCTGCTCAAGTTGCCCCATGTGCGGGAATCGAAGAGCTATATCGTGATGGAAGAGGTCAAGGAGAGCCTCAACCTGCCTATTCCCGATTAAACCAGCACCTGCCGAGTGCTCGCCATGTATTCATGGATCTGCTTTTCCACCCGTGGATGAATCAGCTCTACGGGCCCCCGCCCATTGGGGCATGGCAAGGTCTTCGTGGTGCCGAACAGCCGACAGATCAGCGGCCGTTCGTCATACACGGTGCAGCCGTTGGGCCCCAGGTGCACACAGTTCAGCTCGTCCATCGCCGCGTCCTGCTCGGCAGCGGTCTTGCGTGGCAGGCGCGACATTTCCTCGGGCGAAGTGGTGACCGGCCCACAGCAGTCGTGGCAGCCGGGGACGCACTCGAACGAAGGAATCTGACGGCGAAGCGCACTGATTTTCTGACTGTTGCAACTCATCGAAACAGGTACCGAACGGCGAATAGAGGTGGATTCTGAAGCAAAACGCCCCGCGCAGACAGCTTCGTCCGACCGCTGTATCCTGCGTCAAATTTTCCAAACAGGGATGCTCCCCATGACCGCCAGCGCCCGGCACACCGCTTCCTACTACGCCGCCAGCAGCGTGCCGCAACCCGATTACCCGGCGTTGACGGGCGAAGTAGGCGCGGACGTATGCGTGATCGGCGGCGGTTTCTCCGGCCTCAATACGGCCCTGGAGCTGGCTGAGCGCGGCTTCAGCGTGGTGCTGCTGGAGGCGCGCAAGATCGCCTGGGGTGCCAGCGGGCGCAATGGCGGCCAGTTGATTCGCGGCGTCGGTCACGGCCTGGAGCAGTTCACCAACGTGATCGGCACCGATGGCGTGCGCGAGATGAAGCGGATGGGCCTGGAAGCCGTAGAGATCGTGCGTGAACGTGTCGAACGCTACCAGATCCCCTGCGACCTGACCTGGGGCTACTGCGACCTGGCCAACAAGCCTCGCGACCTGCAAGGCCTTGCCGAAGACGCCGAAGAACTGCGCAGCCTGGGCTATCCCCACGAAGTGCGCCTGCTGCAGGCGAGCGACATGGGCAGCGTCATCGGCTCCGACCGCTATGTGGGCGGCATGATCGACATGGGGTCCGGCCACCTGCATCCATTGAACCTGGCTCTCGGCGAAGCCGCCGCCGCGCAGCAATGGGGTGTGCAGTTGTTCGAACAGTCGGAAGTCACGCGCATCGACTACGGCCCCGAGGTCAAGGTGCACACCGCCCACGGCACTGTGCGCGCCAAGACCCTGGTCCTGGCTTGCAATGCCTACCTCAATGGACTGAATCCGCAGTTGAGCGGCAAGGTGCTGCCCGCCGGCAGCTACATCATCGCCACCGAACCGTTGAGCCAGGCCCAAGCCGCCAACCTGCTACCGCAGAACATGGCCGTGTGTGACCAGCGCGTGACGGTGGATTACTTCCGGCTGTCCGCCGACCGTCGCCTGTTATTCGGCGGCGCCTGCCACTACTCCGGACGCGACCCCAAGGACATCGGCGCCTACATGCGGCCAAAGATGCTGCAGGTGTTCCCACAGCTGGCCGACGTGAAGATCGATTACCAATGGGGCGGCATGATCGGCATCGGCGCCAACCGCCTGCCGCAGATCGGCCGCCTGGCGGACCAGCCCAACGTGTATTACGCCCAGGCCTACGCAGGCCACGGCCTCAACGCCACGCACCTGGCGGGCAAGCTGCTGGCCGAAGCCATCAGTGGCCAGCAGCAGGGACGTTTCGACCTGTTCGCCCAGGTGCCGCACATCACCTTCCCCGGCGGCAAGCACCTGCGCTCGCCGCTACTGGCCTTGGGAATGCTCTGGCACCGCCTCAAAGAGCTGGTCTGATCAATCGCGCCAGAAGGGTTTCAAGCCTTCCTGGCGGGCCTGCTCTGCGCTCAACCCCACGTCGCGCAATTGCTCGCCGGTCAAGTGCAGCAAGGCCTTGCGTGTATGGCGGCGGTGCCAGAACAGGCTCCAGCGGCTGATCTCGCGCGGCGACGTCGCCCGCTCTTGCCCAGCCTGCAATTCCTGACTGTGTAACGTCAGCCGCACATCGCTCATGCCGTTCATTTTGCTGCCCCTCATTTGCCTGTTGCCATGAGTGGCTAGAATGAGCGAGCAGGCAAAACCATTACAGATTCAACTCACCTTTATTAAATCCATACAGATACTGCCCGTGTGCGGCTGAATCCTGTATTTTCCCTCTATCTGTACTGGTCACCTGGAGCGACCGCCATGACGCTTTACGTCAACCTCGCCGAATTGCTGGGCACGCGTATCGAACAGGGGTTCTATCGCCCTGGCGATCGACTGCCGTCCGTACGCGCCTTGAGCGTGGAGCACGGGGTCAGCCTGAGCACCGTGCAGCAGGCGTATCGACTGCTGGAAGACAATGGCCTGGCGATGCCCAAGCCCAAGTCCGGCTACTTTGTACCGGTAGGTCGGGAGTTGCCGGCACTGCCGGAGGTCGGCCGCCCGGCTCAGCGCCCGGTGGAAATATCGCAGTGGGACCAGGTACTGGAATTGATTCGCGCAGTCCCGCGCAAAGACGTCATACAGATGGGTCGCGGCATGCCGGATGTATTGTCGCCCACCCTCAAGCCCCTGCTGCGCAGCCTGGCGCGTGTCAGCCGGCGCCAGGATCTGCCGGGGCTGTATTACGACAATATCCTCGGCTGTATGGAACTGCGCGAGCAAATCGCCCGGCTGTCATTGGATTCCGGCTGCCAACTGACGGCCGAGGACATCGTGATTACCACCGGCTGCCATGAGGCGCTGTCCGCCAGCATCCACGCCATCTGCGAACCGGGCGATATCGTCGCGGTGGACTCGCCCAGTTTCCACGGGGCCATGCAGACCCTCAAGGGTTTGGGCATGAAAGCCCTGGAAATCCCCACCGACCCGATCACCGGCATCAGCCTCGAAGCCCTGGAACTGGCGCTGGAACAGTGGCCGATCAAGGTCATCCAGCTGACCCCCAACTGCAATAACCCCCTGGGCTATATCATGCCGGAGGCACGCAAACGCGCATTGCTGACCCTGGCCCAGCGCTTTGACGTCGCGATCATCGAAGACGATGTGTATGGCGAACTGGCCTACAGCTACCCACGCCCGCGTACCATCAAATCCTTCGACGAAGACGGTCGTGTGCTGCTGTGCAGTTCGTTCTCCAAGACCCTGGCGCCAGGCCTGCGCATTGGCTGGGTGGCTCCGGGCCGGTACCTGGAGCGGGTACTGCACATGAAGTACATCAGCACCGGCTCCACCGCCACGCAGCCGCAGATCGCAATTGCCGAGTTTCTCAAAGGGGGGCATTTCGAACCGCATTTGCGACGAATGCGCACGCAATACCAGCGTAATCGCGACCTGATGCTCGACTGGGTCAGCCGCTACTTCCCGGCCGGCACCCGCGCCAGCCGCCCCCAAGGCAGTTTCATGCTGTGGGTAGAGCTGCCGGAAGGTTTCGACACCCTCAAGCTCAACCGCGCGCTGGTGGAACAAGGCGTACAGGTGGCTGTGGGAAGCATCTTTTCCGCGTCGGGCAAGTACCGTAACTGCCTGCGCATGAACTACGCTGCCAAGCCCACCGCCCAGATTGAAGAGGCCGTGCGCAAAGTCGGCGCTGCCGCGATGAAGATGCTGGCCGAAACGGTGGACTGACCTTTCGCGAGAAATCGCCGTCATATGTCGACAACCGCCCTGACCTGGACACGACTCCCTTGATGATTCGACGGCTTTTACCGTTTTTCCTGCTGGGAGCCCTGGCCCTGAGCGGCTGCGCCACGGTGAGTACCCCGCGCATACCCAGCGACGCCCTGCCGGCCGCCCAGTCGTCGTTCGGCCGCTCGATCCAGGCCCAGGCCGCGCCTTACCAGGGCCGTTCAGGTTTTCGCCTGCTGCCCAACAGCAGCGAAGCCTTCATGGCCCGCGCCGAGCTGATCCGCAATGCCCAGACCAGCCTTGACCTGCAGTACTACATCGTCCACGACGGCATCAGCACGCGCATGCTGGTGGATGAACTGCTCAAGGCCGCCGACCGTGGCGTGCGCGTGCGCATCCTGCTGGATGACACCACCAGCGACGGCCTCGACCAGATCATCGCCACCCTCGCCGCCCACCCCAAGATCGAGATTCGCCTGTTCAACCCCCTGCACCTGGGGCGCAGCACCGGTGTGACGCGCGCCATGGGCCGCCTGTTCAACCTGTCGCTGCAACACCGGCGCATGCACAACAAGCTGTGGCTGGCGGACAACAGCGTGGCCATCGTCGGTGGGCGCAACCTGGGGGATGAGTATTTCGACGCCGAGCCCAACCTGAACTTCACCGACATCGACATGCTCAGCGTCGGGCCGGTGGCCGAGCAACTCGGGCACAGTTTCGATCAGTACTGGAACAGCGCCCTGAGCAAACCCATTGATGATTTTGTCTCCAATACGCCTTCCAAAGGTGACCTGGCCGCCGCGCGCCTGAGCCTGGAGGCGTCGCTGGCCGAATCGCGCCAGCAGAAGCACGCGCTGTACGCGCGCCTGCGCACCTACCAGACCCAGCCGCGCATGGACATCTGGCGCCGCGAACTGATCTGGGCCTGGAACCAGGCGCTGTGGGACGCACCCAGCAAGGTGCTGTCCAAGGCCGACCCGGACCCGCATCTGCTGCTGACCACGCAACTGGCCCCGGAGCTGGAAGGCGTCAACCATGAACTGATGATGATCTCGGCGTACTTCGTGCCGGGACAGCCCGGGCTGGTGTACCTGACGGGGCGCGCCGACGCGGGCGTATCGGTGAGCTTGTTGACCAACTCCCTCGAAGCCACCGACGTGCCTGCCGTACATGGCGGCTATGCACCGTACCGCAAGGCGCTGCTGGAGCACGGGGTAAAACTCTACGAGCTGCGCCGCCAACCGGGTGACGGCAGCGGCAGCGGCCCGCACCTGTTTCGCCGAGGCACGTTCCGCGGCTCGGACTCGAGCCTGCACAGCAAGGCGATGATCTTTGATCGGCAAAAATCGTTTGTCGGTTCCTTCAATTTCGACCCGCGCTCCGTGCTGTGGAACACCGAGGTCGGCGTGCTGGTGGACAGTCCCGAGCTGGCGGAACACGTACGCAATCTCGCCCTGCAAGGCATGGCGCCGGCCCTGAGCTACGAGGCGAAACTGCAGGACGGCAACGTGGTATGGGTGACCGAGGACAACGGCCAACTGCACACCCTGACCCGTGAGCCGGGCAGTTGGTGGCGACGGTTCAATGCCTGGTTCGCCACCTCGGTCGGCCTGGAGCGCATGCTCTAGGAACAGCGAGGATCAAGCGGGCTGAGCAGCACCAAACGCGCCTTGGCGCAGCAACAGCACCACCAAACCCAAGGCCCCGGCCGCCATCAGCCACGGCAGCGCGTGCCCGCTGATCCATTGGCTGCCGGCGCCGGCCACCAGCGGGCCGATCAGGCAACCGATGCCCCACAACTGCGCGATGTGGGCATTGGCACGCACCAGCGCATCGTCACGATAACGCTCGCCGATCAGAATCAGCGACAACGTGAACAACCCGCCGGCACTGGCGCCGAACAGCACCCATATTGGCCAGATCAGCAGCGTGTGCATCAGCAACGGAACCGCCAGGCTCGATGCCAGCAACAGCAGTGCGCAACTCAAAAACAGCGTGCGTCGTGGCAGGTAATCCGCCAGCGCACCGATGGGCAGTTGCAGCAGCGCGTCACCGACCACCACCGTGCTGACCATCGCCAGGGCAATTTCGGCAGTGAAGCCCTGTTGCAGGCAATACACCGGCAGCAGCGTCAGGATCATCGCCTCAAACGCGGCGAACAGCGCCACCGCCCAGGCAATCGCCGGCAGGCTCAGGCAGAAGCGCCACAGGTCCGCGAAGGTCACGCTGAACGATTCGGCACTGGGCGCACCAGAGCGACCCAGCAATGCCAACGGAGCCACCACCAGCAGGCCAACGCCGACCCAGAAACCATAGTCATGGTCGGTACCGATCAGGCCCAGCAGCAACGGGCCCGAGAGCTGGCTCAAGGCATAACTGCAGCCATACAGCGCCACCAGCCGGCCACGCCACTGCTCCACCACCAACTGGTTGATCCAGCTTTCACCGAGGATAAACACGATGGTCAGGATCACCCCGATCATCAGGCGCAACGCCAGCCATATCGGGTAGCTGGGCAGAATGGCCAGCAAACCGATGGACACCGCGCCAGCCCACAGGCACAGACGCATGAGATTCGCGGTGCCGAGCCAGGCGGCCAGACGGCTGGAGACCTTGGCGCCGAGCAATACGCCAAAGGCCGGCATGGCGGCCATTACGCCAATCGCGAAACTGCCGTAGCCCCAGCCCTCCAGGCGCAGGGAGACCAGCGGCATGCTGACGCCCAGGGCCAGGCCGACACTGAGTACCGAGGCCAGGACGGCGAAATAGGTCGCCCAACGCATTGCCACGCTCCTGTGGATAATCATGGGTTCACACAAAACAGTGTGGGAGGGGGCTTGCTCCCGATTGCGGTGGATCAGTGAGCACTGTTAGTGCCTGACACACTGCTATCGGGGGCAAGCCCCCTCCCACATTTGCCTGCGGTGTTGCTTAGAGCTTGATCCAGGTCGCCTTCAGCTCGGTGTACTTGTCGAACGCATGCAGCGACTTGTCGCGACCATTACCCGACTGCTTGAAGCCGCCAAACGGTGCGGTCATGTCGCCGCCGTCGTATTGGTTGACCCACACGCTGCCGGCACGCAGGGCCTTGGCGGTGAGGTGCGCCTTGGAAATGTCCGACGTCCACACCGCAGCGGCGAGGCCGTATTGGGTGTCGTTGGCGATCTTGATCGCTTCCTCGGCGCCGTCAAAGGTGATCACCGACAGCACTGGGCCGAAGATTTCTTCCTGGGCGATTCTCATGGCGTTGGTTACACCGTCGAAAATCGTCGGCTCGACGTAGGTGCCGCCCGTCTCTTCCAGGATGCGCTTGCCACCCGCCACCAACTTGGCGCCGTCAGTGTGGCCGGCTTCGATGTACGACAGCACGGTGTTCATCTGCTGGGTGTCCACCAGGGCACCGACGTTGGTCGCCGGGTCCAGCGGGTTGCCGGGTTTCCAGCCCTTGAGGGCCTCTATCACCAGCGGCAGGAAGGTGTCCTTGATCGAACGTTCCACCAGCAGGCGCGAACCGGCAGTGCAGACTTCACCCTGGTTGAAGGCGATGGCGCTGGCAGCGGATTCGGCGGCGGCTTGCAGGTTCGGAGCATCGGCAAAAACGATGTTCGGGCTCTTGCCGCCGGCCTCCAGCCAGACGCGCTTCATGTTCGACTCACCGGAGCGAATCAACAGTTGCTTGGCGATCTTGGTCGAACCGGTGAACACCAGTGTGTCGACGTCCATGTGCAGCGCCAGCGCATTGCCGACGGTGTGGCCGTAGCCCGGCAGCACGTTGAACACGCCTTTCGGAATACCGGCTTCAACGGCCAGGGCCGCGATGCGGATGGCGGTGAGCGGGGATTTTTCGGACGGCTTGAGGATCACCGAGTTACCGGTGGACAGCGCCGGGCCGAGTTTCCAGCAGGCCATCATCAGCGGGAAGTTCCACGGCACGATGGCACCCACCACGCCGACCGGCTCGCGGGTCACCAGACCCAACTGATCGTGCGGGGTGGCTGCGACTTCGTCGTAGATCTTGTCGATTGCCTCGCCGCTCCAGCTCAGGGCATTTGCCGCGCCGGGTACGTCAATGTTCAGGGAGTCACTGATCGGCTTGCCCATGTCCAGGGTTTCGAGCAGCGCCAGTTCTTCGGCATTGGCCTTGAGCAGCGCGGCGAAACGGATCATGGTGGCTTTGCGTTTGGCCGGCGCCAGGCGCGACCAGACACCGGAATTGAAGGTGGCGCGGGCGTTTTCTACGGCGCGCTGGGCATCGGCGGCGTCACAACTGGCAACACTGGTCAGCAGGCGGCCATCGACCGGGCTGATGCATTCGAAGGTGTCACCGGAAACAGCGGCGGTGTATTCGCCATTGATGTAGGCGCGGCCTTCGATCTTCAGATCCTTGGCGCGTTGTTCCCAGTCGGCACGGGTCAGGGTGGTCATGCGAGTGTCCTCCTCTTATTGAATACAAGGGCCAGGCGATGTCCCCCGGCAGCCTCAAAGAATGCTTGCCCGCCAGCCAGCTGTTCGGCTCAAAGGCAGCTGCCACCCTAAACCAGCGGCCAGGGATGTTTCAATATATTTGACATAACCGCGGTAAACGCCCTTGCGATGTTCATTTTAATAAACATAGACTTTGGGCTCTCCAACCGCAGGCCAGACGGGACACGCACATGAGCATCCAGGACATCGTCGATTTCAGCCAGGCCAACACCGCCCCAGACCGCTACCGCCCTGCCGCGGAAAAAATCCTCAAGGGCGATCCCGAACAAACGGTGTACAACCATTACAACAGCCCGTGCGGCCAGATGAACGCCGGGGTCTGGGAAGGAGAGGTCGGGCAGTGGCAGGTCAACTACAGCGAGCATGAATATTGCGAGATCGTGCAGGGCGTCTCTGTATTGCGCGACGCCGAGGGCAATGCGAAGACCTTGCGTGCCGGCGACCGCTTCGTGATCCCCGCCGGCTTCAGCGGCACCTGGGAAGTGCTGGAGCCGTGCCGCAAGATCTATGTGGTGTTCGAGCAGAAGGCCTGATCAACAAACGCCAGGCAAAAAAAAGCCCGTATCGTGAGATACGGGCTTTTTCACAAGGAGGAAAATCAATTACTTGATTTTGCCTTCTTTGTAGATCACGTGCTTGCGAACGCGCGGGTCGAACATTTTCTTTTCGAGCTTGTCCGGGGTAGTACGCTTGTTCTTGTCGGTAGTGTAGAAGTGACCAGTACCGGCGCTAGAGATCATTCGAATCAATTCACGCATGATAGAGCTCCTTAGATCTTGCCAGCGGCGCGGATTTCGGCCAGCACGACAGTGATGCCACGCTTGTCGATAATGCGCATGCCTTTGGCAGATACGCGCAGACGCACAAAACGTTTCTCTTCTTCAACCCAGAAGCGGTGATGCTGCAGGTTCGGCAGGAAACGACGACGGGTTTTGTTATTTGCGTGGGAAATGTTATTCCCAGTCACCGGACCCTTACCGGTAACTTGACAGACTCTCGACATGCCTCAGCCCTCTAAAACCACATGCCCAACCCGGCATGGGTTGGCCGCTTAATCTCTCAGTCATTTGGCGCCAGGCGCCGCGTTTCTTTAGGGTCTTACCGGCTACACCTACAAGCGAAGGAACCGGGCCCCTAGAAAAGAGCGCTGCTTTATACCAGAAAGACCCATGTGCAACAACAGCCCGTGTATTTTTACCGGCGTAAATCTCGGCGACAGACGCCCGAACCGTTGCCAGGAGGGGCCGCTGTAACAGCCGACCGCTCGTCGCACAGAATGATTTACAGCGCTCGCGCGCGCAGTAAAGCGCACAGCGAAACGCGCTGGGGTGCCATCAAAACAGCATTTGAGGCAAAAGCACAGGCAAAAATGGGCTAGTCATTTATCAACCAGACCACTACGGTAGGGCTTTTCCAGACTGCACTCGCAGATGGGCCTTCGATCTGCAAAGGAAACCGAACATGCGCCTCGCTGCCCTACCGCTATTGCTAGCCCCTCTATTTATCGCGCCGCTGGCCTCTGCCGCCAGCACCTTGAGCGTCTGCACCGAGGCCAGCCCCGAAGGGTTCGATGTGGTGCAATACAACTCGCTGACCACCACCAACGCCTCAGCCGATGTGCTGATGAATCGCCTGGTGGACTACGACGCAGCCAGCGGCAAACTGGTACCCAGCCTGGCGGACAGCTGGGACGTCTCGCCGGATGGCCTGACCTATACCTTCAAGCTGCACCCGGACGTGAAATTCCATCGCACCGAGCATTTCACCCCAAGCCGCACCCTGACCGCCGAAGACGTGCGCTTCAGCTTCGAACGCATGCTCGACCCGGCCAACCCGTGGCACAAGATCGCCCAGAGCGGCTTCCCCCACGCCCAGTCCCTGCAATTGCCAACGCTGGTCAAGAAGATCGATGCCCTCGACCCGCTGACCGTGCGCTTTACCCTCGATCACGCCGACTCCACCTTCCTCGCGGCCCTGAGCATGGGCTTTGCCTCGATCTATCCGGCGGAATACGCCGACAAACTGCTCAAGGCCGGCACGCCGGAGAAGCTCAACAGCCAGCCGATCGGCACCGGGCCGTTCATCTTCAGCCGTTTCCAGAAAGATGCCGTAGTGCGCTACAAGGCCAACCCGGACTATTTCGCCGGCAAACCGGCTGTGGATAACTTGATCTTCGCCATTACCCCGGACGCCAACGTGCGCCTGCAGAAACTGCACCGCAACGAATGCCAGATCGCCCTGTCGCCCAAGCCCCTGGATGTGGGCGAGGCCGAAAAGGACCCCGCACTCAAGGTAGAAAAAACCGCAGCGTTCATGACCGCGTTCGTGGCCATCAACAGCCAGCACCCGCCCCTGGACAAGCCCGAGGTGCGCCAGGCCATCAACCTGGCCTTCGACAAGGGCAGCTACCTCAAGGCGGTGTTTGAAGGCACCGCCGAAGCCGCCAACGGCCCGTACCCGCCCAATACCTGGAGCTACGCCAAAGACTTGCCGGGTTATCCACAGGACCTCGCCAAGGCCAAGGCCTTGCTGGACCGTGCCGGCCTCAAGGACGGCTTCAAGACCACCCTCTGGACGCGCCCCACCGGCAGCCTGCTGAACCCTAACCCGAACCTCGGCGCGCAACTGCTGCAGGCGGACCTGGCCAAGGTGGGCATCCAGGCCGAGATCCGCGTGATCGAATGGGGCGAGCTGATTCGCCGCGCCAAAGCGGGGGAACACGACCTGCTGTTCATGGGCTGGGCCGGTGACAACGGCGACCCGGATAACTTCCTGACCCCACAGTTTTCCTGCGCGGCGGTTAAATCCGGCACCAACTTCGCCCGCTATTGCGATCCGGCGCTGGACAAGCTGATCAGCGCCGGCAAGACCACCAGCGAACAAGGTGTACGCAGCAAGCTGTACCAGCAGGCCCAGGCGCAGATCCAGCAACAGGCGCTGTGGTTGCCGCTGGCGCACCCGGCGGCGTTCGCCCTGGCGCGCAAGAACGTCGAGGGCTACCAGGTGAGCCCCTTCGGGCGCCAGGATTTCTCGAAAGTCAGCGTCAAGCCCTGAGAACCAGGCCCGCCCCCAGGGGGCGGGCTTACATCCACCCATATTCCGCCATCGACAACGGATCACCGTCCCCCACGATGACGTGATCCAGTACCCGCACATCCACCACTTCCAAGGCCTTTTGCAGCAGCTTGGTCAATTTTCGATCAGCCGCGCTGGGCTCCACGCTCCCGGAAGGATGGTTGTGACACAGAATCAACGCCGCTGCGTTATAGGCCAGGGCGCGCTTGACCACTTGCCGCGGGTAGACCACGGCAGCGTCGATGGTCCCCTCGGACAACACTTCGAACCCCAGCACCCGATGCTTTGAATCGAGAAACAGACAGCCGAAAACTTCATGGGGCTCATGGCGCAACAGCGACTTGAGGTAATTGCGCACGGCCACCGGGCTTTCCAGCACCGAATCGCTGCGCAGGCGCTCGGCCATATGGCGCCGGGACATTTCCAGTACCGCCTGCAACTGCGCAAACTTCGCCGGCCCCAAGCCCAACTGCTGGCTGAACACCGCCTGGCTGGCTTCCAGCAGCGGGCGCAAACCGCCAAATTGCGCCAGCAGATGGCGCGCCAGGTCCACCGCGCTCCTGCCGGTTACGCCGGTGCGCAGGAAGATCGCCAGCAATTCAGCATCGGACAGACTCGCAGCACCCCACTCCAAAAGCTTCTCTCGCGGCCGCTCTGCCGCCGGCCAATCACGAATACTCATTCCACCTCCCTGTGCATGTGCGCCGCTGTTGCGGGGCGGGCGCTGTGTTATCGTAGGCCCTCTTTTTTGCGTGCGATTTCACCTGGGGAGGGGGCATCGCAGGCGTCACTGAACTGGCTTCACTGAACTGGAAAGGCAAACCAATGCAGCGTCTGTATCGGAAACGCATCGTTCTCGGCGTCGGCGGCGGCATTGCCGCCTACAAGAGCGCAGAGCTGGTCCGCAGGCTTCTCGACCAGGGCGCCGAAGTGCGCGTGGTCATGACCCGCGGCGGCAGTGAGTTCATTACTCCGCTGACCATGCAGGCCCTGTCCGGACACCCGGTTCACCTGGACCTGCTGGACCCGGCAGCCGAAGCCGCCATGGGTCATATCGAACTGGCCAAATGGGCCGACCTGGTACTGATCGCCCCTGCCACCGCCGACCTGATCGCGCGCCTGGCGCAAGGCATCGCCGATGACCTGCTGACCACCCTGGTACTGGCCACCGACGCCACCGTCGCCATCGCCCCGGCCATGAACCAGGCCATGTGGCGTGACCCGGCGACCCAGGCCAACACCCAGCTCCTGCAAAGCCGTGGCCTCAAGGTGTTCGGCCCGGCCTCCGGCAGCCAGGCCTGCGGCGATGTCGGCATGGGCCGCATGCTCGAGGCCACCGACCTGGCATTGTGCGCCGCCGAATGCTTCCAGCACCTGGCCCTGACCGGCCGGCACGTGCTGATTACGGCAGGCCCGACCCAGGAAAACATCGACCCGGTACGCTACATCACCAACCATAGCTCAGGAAAAATGGGCTTTGCCTTGGCGGAAGCCGCGGTCGAGGCAGGCGCACGCGTTACCCTGATCACCGGTCCGGTGCACTTGCCGACTCCCGATCGCGTCACGCGAATCGACGTAGTCAGCGCCCGGGACATGCTGGCCGCCTGTGAGGCCGCCATTCCCTGTGACCTGTTTATCGCTTCGGCAGCGGTTGCAGACTACCGCCCGGAAGTCGTCGCCCCGCAAAAGCTCAAGAAAGACCCTACGAGCGGCGACGGCCTGCTCCTGCAAATGGTGCGCAACCCGGACATCCTGGCCACCATTGCCACGCGTCCGGACCGCCCGTTCAGTGTCGGCTTTGCCGCCGAGACCGAGCACCTGCTCGACTACGCCGCACGCAAACTGAAAGACAAAAACCTCGACCTGATCGTTGCCAATGATGTCGCCAACCCGAGCATCGGCTTCAACAGCGAGGAAAACGCCTGCAGCGTGATCGACCGCGAGCTGCACGCCACTCTTTTCGCCCAGACCAGCAAAGGCAAGATTGCCCGCCAACTGATCTCTTTTATCGCCCAACGGCTGAACCAGGTTTAATTTCCATGCACGCTTTGCAAGCCAAGATCCTCGACCCCCGCATCGGCACCGAATTCCCGCTGCCGGCCTACGCCACCCCAGGTTCCGCCGGCCTGGACCTGCGCGCCATGCTCAAGCAAGACACCGTCCTTGAACCGGGCCAGACCGTCCTGATTCCCACCGGCCTGTCGATCTACGTCGGCGACCCGGGCCTGGCCGCGCTGATCCTGCCGCGCTCCGGCCTGGGCCACAAACACGGTATCGTGCTGGGTAACCTGGTAGGCCTGATCGACTCGGACTACCAAGGCGAGTTGATGGTGTCGTGCTGGAATCGTGGCCAGACGGCGTTCAACATCGCTGTCGGCGAGCGCATTGCCCAGCTTGTACTGGTGCCGGTGGTGCAGGCGCACTTCGAACTGGTGCAGGATTTTGACGAAACCCAACGCGGCGCAGGTGGCTTTGGGCATTCCGGCAGTCACTGACTACGCTGAACCTGGCCGGGCACCTTTGCCCGGCTCGATGCCCCCGCAAGGCTTTTCAGGATGAAGAATGCGCGGACTTTATCAGCGAGATTTCCCATTTGAAATCAATGCATTACGCAGAAATAAAGACAGGGGCCAAGCTCCGATGGCACTTTTGCACCACGAACTCTCTGCCGAAAACACCGTCATACCCTTCAGTTTGAGCCTGCCGGTCAGCCACATTAAGGCCAGCCTTGCCCCCTTGAGATGGAGTTTCCCCCCGCGATGAGTACCGCAGCCCGAGTAGCCCCGACATTCCCCGACAGCATCTTTCGCGCCTATGACATTCGTGGCGTAGTCCCCAAGACCCTGACCGCCGAAACCGCCTACTGGATTGGCCGCGCCATTGGTTCCCAGAGCCTGGCCCAGGACGAGCCGAACGTCTCGGTCGGTCGTGACGGTCGCCTGTCCGGTCCGGAACTGGTGGAACAACTGATCCAGGGCCTGGCCGACAGCGGCTGCCATGTCAGCGATGTGGGCCTGGTGCCCACTCCCGCGCTGTACTACGCCGCCAATGTACTGGCCGGCAAATCCGGGGTAATGCTGACCGGCAGCCATAACCCGTCGGACTACAACGGCTTCAAGATCGTCATCGCCGGCGACACCCTGGCCAACGAACAGATCCAGGCCCTGCACACCCGCCTGAAGACCAACGACCTGACCAGCGGCAAAGGCAGCATCACCAAAGTTGACATCCTGCAGCGCTACTCTGATGAAATCACCGGCGACGTCAAACTCGCACGCCGCCTCAAAGTGGTGGTGGACTGCGGCAACGGCGCGGCCGGCGTAATCGCCCCGCAGCTGCTCGAAGCCCTGAACTGCGAAGTGATCCCGCTGTTCTGCGAGGTCGATGGCAACTTCCCCAACCACCACCCGGACCCAGGCAAACCGGAAAACCTGGTGGACCTGATCGCCAAGGTCAAGGAAACCGGTGCTGACGTCGGGCTGGCCTTTGACGGCGACGGCGACCGCGTAGGCGTGGTGACCGAAACCGGCGAGATCGTATTCCCGGACCGCCTGCTGATGCTGTTCGCCCGCGATGTGGTGGCGCGCAACCCGGGTGCCGAGATCATTTTCGACGTGAAGTGCACCCGCCGCCTCACCCCGTTGATCAAGGAATATGGCGGCCGTCCGCTAATGTGGAAGACCGGTCACTCGTTGATCAAAAAGAAAATGAAGGAAACCGGCGCACTGTTGGCCGGCGAAATGAGCGGCCACGTGTTCTTCAAGGAGCGCTGGTTCGGGTTTGACGACGGCATTTACAGCGCCGCCCGTCTGCTGGAGATCCTCAGCAAGGAAAAATCCACCGCCGAAGAGCTGTTTCAGACCTTCCCGAATGATATTTCTACGCCAGAGATCAATATCCATGTGACCGAGGAGAGCAAATTCAGCATCATTGACGCACTGCACGATGCGCAATGGGGCGAAGGCGCCCACCTGACCACCATTGATGGTGTGCGAGTCGATTACGCCAAGGGCTGGGGCCTGGTTCGCGCATCCAACACCACACCGGTGCTGGTGCTGCGTTTCGAGGCGGATACCGAGGCTGAGTTGCAGCGCATCAAGGACGTGTTCCACGCCCAGTTGAAACGTGTTGCCCCTGATCTCCAATTACCGTTCTGATTTTTACCGGAGCCCTGAATGACCCTCGAACGCGAAGCCGCTGCCAACACCGCCAAGGTCCTGTCCGAAGCGTTGCCTTACATTCGACGCTACGTCGGCAAGACGCTGGTGATCAAGTACGGCGGCAATGCCATGGAAAGCGACGAGCTGAAAACCGGCTTTGCCCGCGACATCGTGTTGATGAAAGCCGTGGGGATCAACCCCGTGGTGGTCCACGGCGGCGGCCCGCAGATCGGCGACCTGCTCAAGCGCTTGTCGATCGAGAGTCACTTCATCGATGGCATGCGCGTCACTGACGCGCAGACCATGGACGTGGTGGAGATGGTCCTCGGCGGCCAGGTGAACAAAGACATCGTCAACCTGATCAACCGCCACGGCGGCAGCGCCATTGGCCTGACCGGCAAGGACGCCGAGCTGATCCGCGCGAAAAAACTGACCGTTACCCGTCAGACGCCGGAAATGACCCAGCCGGAAATCATCGATATCGGCCAGGTAGGCGAAGTGATCGGCATCAACACCGACCTGCTGAACCTGCTGGTCAAGGGCGACTTCATCCCGGTGATCGCGCCGATCGGCGTGGGTGCCAACGGTGAGTCCTACAACATCAACGCCGACCTGGTGGCGGGTAAGGTGGCCGAAGCATTGAAGGCTGAAAAGCTGATGCTGCTGACCAACATTGCCGGCCTGATGGACAAGGAAGGCAAGGTGCTGACCGGTTTGACCACTCAACAAGTGGACGAACTGATCGCCGACGGCACCATCTACGGCGGCATGCTGCCGAAGATCCGTTGCGCGCTGGAAGCGGTGCAAGGCGGCGTCGGCAGCTCGCTGATCCTGGATGGCCGGGTGCCGAATGCAATCCTGCTGGAAATCTTCACCGATACGGGTGTGGGCACGCTGATCAGTAATCGCAAGCGCCCTTAAAACGCTGAAAACAAAAAGCCCCGCTCAACCTGGTTGAGCGGGGCTTTTTTATGGTTCGGCGATTACTGAACGCCGAACTGCTCGCGATACGCCTTAACTGCCGGCAAGTGCTGCTTGAGCTGCGGATCGTCTTCCAGGAACTGCAACACCTGGTTCAGCGACACGATGCTGACCACTGGAATACCGAAATCACGCTCCACTTCCTGGATCGCCGACAACTCACCGTTGCCACGCTCCTGGCGGTTCAGCGCGATCAGCACACCGGCGGCCTTGGCGCCGTCCTGGGACGCGATGATCTGCATCACCTCACGGATAGCCGTACCGGCCGTGATCACGTCATCGATGATCAATACATCGCCGGTAAGCGGCGCGCCCACCAGGCTGCCGCCTTCGCCATGGGCCTTGGCTTCCTTGCGGTTGAAGCACCATGGCAGATCGCGCCCATGATGTTCCGCCAGGGCCACGGCCGTTGCAGCCGCCAGGGGGATGCCCTTGTAGGCCGGGCCAAACAGCACGTCGAAGGAAATACCGCTTTCAACGATGGCTGCCGCGTAGAAACGCCCCAGCTGAGCCAGGGCCGAACCCGAGTTGAACAAGCCGGCATTGAAGAAATACGGGCTGGTGCGCCCGGACTTGAGGGTGAACTCACCGAAGCGCAAAACCCCGCGATCGATGGCAAAACGAATGAAATCGCGTTGATACGCCTGCATGAAAAAAGCCTCAGATACCACGGATTTAGCTAATTAGGTAGACGGCGTGTATCATACACGCACGCGATTTTTGGGGCCATTTATGCGGATCATCAGTGTGAACGTTAATGGTATTCAGGCTGCAGTCGAGCGTGGTTTGCTCAGTTGGCTGCAAGCCCAGAATGCCGACGTCATCTGCCTGCAGGACACCCGCGCCTCCGCCTTTGAACTGGACGATCCAGCCTTCCAACTGGATGGCTACTTCCTTTATGCCTGCGATGCCGAAGTGCCCACCCAAGGTGGCGTGGCTTTGTACTCGCGGTTGCAACCCAAGGCGGTCATCAGCGGCCTCGGCTTCGAGACAGCCGACCGCTACGGGCGCTACCTGCAAGCCGATTTCGACAAGGTCAGCATCGCGACCTTGCTGCTTCCTTCGGGGCAGAACGGCGATGAAGACTTGAACCAGAAGTTCAAGCTAATGGACGATTTCGCCCGTTACCTGGATAAACAGCGACGCAAACGTCGCGAGTACATTTACTGTGGCTCGCTGTACGTGGCGCAACAGAAGCTGGATATCAAGAACTGGCGTGACAGCCAGCAATCCCCGGGCTTCCTGGCGCCGGAACGGGCCTGGATGGACGAGATTGTCGGCAACATGGGCTATGTGGATGCGCTGCGCGAAGTCAGCCGCGAAGGCGACCAGTACAGCTGGTGGCCAGACAATGAACAGGCTGAGATGCTCAACCTGGGCTGGCGCTTCGACTACCAGTTGCTGACCCCGGGTCTGCGCCGGTTCGTGCGCAGTGCACGCCTGCCGCGCCAGCCGCGCTTCTCGCAGCACGCGCCGCTGATCGTGGACTACGACTGGACACTGACCATCTAGGGTCTTTATCCAGGCACAAAAAAACCGACATCGCTGTCGGTTTTTTTGTGGGTGTTGATTATTTGACCAGGCGCCAGGTCAAGGGATAGCGATAGGCGATCCCTTTGTTGGCTTTGATTGCGCCGATGATCGTCAGCACCACGCTTGCGATGACCAGGGCCGTCATCAGGAAAAACCCAATGACCGCGAAGGCCAGCACGATGCAAATGATCCAGGCGATGGCTACGGTGATCTGGAAATTCAGTGCCTCCTTGCCCTGGTCGTCAATGAACGGATCCACTTCTTTTTTCATCTGCCACAGGATCAGCGGCCCCACGACGCTGCCGAAGGGGAATACAAACCCCAGGAACGCAGCAAGATGGCACAACATTGCCCCCTGACGCACCTCGTAGGAAGGCGTAGGCACCGGCATTTGGCTGTCATTCATGGCGCTTCTCCTTGAGGCGTACTCAGTCAGCCAGTGCGGCGTTCTGCAGTTCGAAGATCTCAGTCATGCCTTTCTGGGCCAGGGCCAGCATGGCGTTCAGCTCGGCCGGCTGGAATGGCGCACCTTCGGCGGTGCCCTGCACTTCGATGAAACCACCGGTGCTGGTCATCACTACGTTCAGATCGGTCTCGGCAGCCGAGTCTTCCAGGTAATCCAGGTCCAGCACCGGCTCGCCCTGGTACATGCCCACCGATACGGCGGCGATCATCTGCTTCAGTGGGTCGCCGCCTTTCAGGCCGCCGCGCTTCTTGATGACTTTAAGCGCATCGACCAGCGCCACCATGGCGCCGGTGATGGACGCGGTGCGCGTACCGCCATCGGCCTGGATCACGTCGCAGTCGACGTAGAGGGTCACGTCGCCCAGCTTGGTCATATCCAGGGCCGCGCGCAGGGAGCGCCCGATCAGGCGCTGGATTTCCAGGGTACGGCCGCCTTGCTTGCCACGGCTGGCTTCACGCTGGTTACGCTCGCCGGTGGCGCGTGGCAGCATGCCATATTCGGCGGTCAGCCAACCCTGGCCCTGGCCCTTGAGGAAGCGCGGCACGCCATTTTCAACGCTGACGGTGCAGATAACCTTGGTATCGCCAAACTCGACCAGTACGGATCCCTCGGCGTGTTTGGTGTAGTTGCGGGTGATGCGGATCGAGCGGAGCTGATCGGCAACGCGACCACTTGGACGTTTCATAGGGGGTACCTGTACTGAGGACGAAAAACTGCCGAGCATTATAGAGCCGCGAGCCGATTCGGGGCACTGCTAAAAATCTGCTTACGAATGCCCAGGGTTTGGGCGCGCCCGCCCCACTGCGCTACAATCCCGCGCCTTCGCAGCCTGTCGGCTTCAATTTACCCATCAGCCCGCTTTCGCGGGACTGCATCGCGAGGTACCTCCATGGTGCACAGCATGACCGCCTTTGCCCGCGTCGAAAAAGCCGGCGCCCAAGGCACCCTGAGCTGGGAACTGCGCTCGGTCAACAGCCGCTACCTGGAGCCGCACCTGCGCCTGCCGGAATCCTTCCGCGACCTCGAAGGCGCCGTGCGTGAGGCACTGCGCCAGGGCATCTCCCGCGGCAAGCTGGAATGCACCCTGCGTTTTACCGAAGAAACCACCGGCAAGCCGCTGCAGGTAGACCGCGAGCGCGCTGCGCAACTGGTCGCCGCGGCCGAAACCGTCGCCGGCCTGATCAAGCAGCCCGCCGCACTGAACCCTCTGGAAGTGCTGGCCTGGCCCGGCGTGCTGGTGGCCGACGCCTCCGATCCGCAAGCCCTCAATGCCGAAGCCCTCGCCCTGTTCACCCAGGGATTGAAGGAACTCAAGGCTGGCCGCGAGCGTGAAGGCGCCGAACTGGCCCGACTGATCAACGAGCGCCTGACGTCGATCGAAGCAGACGTGGTCACCTTGCGCGAGCTGGTACCGCAGATGCTCGCCACCCAACGCCAGAAGGTCCTCGACCGCTTCACCGACATGAAGGCCGACCTCGACCCCGTGCGCCTGGAGCAGGAAATGGTGCTGCTCGCGCAGAAGAGCGATGTCGCCGAAGAACTGGATCGCCTGAGCACCCACATCCTCGAAGTGCGCCGGGTGCTCAAGTCCGGCGGCGCCGCTGGTCGGCGCCTGGACTTCCTGATGCAGGAACTCAACCGCGAAGCCAATACACTGGGCTCCAAGGCTTTCGATCCGCGCAGCACCACGGCGGCGGTCAACCTCAAGGTGTTGATCGAGCAGATGCGCGAACAAGTACAGAATATTGAGTAAGGCAACCTCCATGACCCATAGCACCGGCACCCTGTACATCATTTCCGCCCCTTCGGGCGCGGGCAAGAGCAGCCTGGTCAAGGCCCTGACCGACGCTGACGAGCAGATTCGCATCTCGATCTCCCACACCACCCGCGCCATGCGTCCGGGCGAGGTGAACGGCGTGCACTATCACTTCGTCGAGCGCACCGAGTTCGTCAAGATGATCGAGCATGGCGACTTCCTCGAGCGCGCCGAGGTGTTCGGCAACCTCTACGGCACCTCGCAGAGCCACCTGCAGCAGACCCTGGACGAAGGCCACGACCTGATCCTGGAAATCGACTGGCAGGGTGCCGAGCAAGTGCGCCAGCTGATGCCCAAGGCACGCTCGATCTTTATCCTGCCGCCGTCGCTCGAAGCCTTGCACCAGCGCCTGACCAACCGTGGCCAGGACAGCGACGAGATCATCGAAGGCCGCATGCGGGAAGCTGTCAGCGAAATGAGCCACTATGTCGACTACGACTACCTGATCATTAACGACGATTTTTCCCACGCGCTGGATGACCTGAAGGCGATTTTCCGCGCCAATCAGCTCCAGCAAAAGCGTCAACAGCAGCGTTTCGGCAAATTACTCGCCGAACTGCTCGGCTGATTGGCCCTTCCCAAAACCGCTGCAAGGGCTTTACATTGGCGCTTGCAGCGGTTTTGCGAGGGTCTGCGAAAAATCAGCGCTTCCCTAAACGCTGGTGATTTTTTAAACTGCTCAGTCCGCTCGCCCAACCGGGCAGCGCGCATCTTGCATTCGCTCCGAGGAATATCATGGCCCGCGTAACCGTTGAAGACTGCCTAGACCACGTGGCAAACCGCTTTGAGCTGGTCATGCTCTCTACCAAGCGTGCCCGTCAACTGGCCACTGGCGGCAAAGAGCCCCTGGTCCAGTGGGAAAACGACAAGCCTACCGTTGTAGCCCTGCGTGAAATCGCTGAAGGCCTGATGAGCTACGAGTTCATCGCCAACGCTGAAATCGTTGAAGACGAACCGTTGTTTGCAGCGTTCGAGGACGAGTCCAACGAGGCCGTCTAAGCCTATGCCTGGTCGACGTAGCACGGCGCGGGGTCACAGCCTTCGGCAGGAGTTCACACTTTGCCGAGCATAGACGCCCTCGCCGATCGCTTATCGGCCTACCTCGGCCCCGACCAGGTCAACCTGGTCCGCCGAGCGTATTTCTACGCCGAACAAGCCCACGACGGCCAACGCCGCCGAAGCGGTGAGGCGTACGTCACCCATCCCCTTGCGGTGGCGAATATCCTGGCCGACATGCACATGGACCATCAGAGCCTGATGGCCGCGATGCTGCATGACGTGATCGAAGACACCGGCATTGCCAAGGAAGCGCTCAGTGCGCAATTTGGCGAAACCGTGGCCGAACTGGTCGACGGGGTCAGCAAACTGACCCAGATGAACTTCGAGACCAAGGCCGAAGCCCAGGCGGAAAACTTCCAGAAAATGGCCATGGCCATGGCCCGGGACATCCGGGTGATCCTGGTCAAGCTGGCCGACCGGCTGCACAACATGCGCACGCTGGAAGTGCTGTCCGGCGAAAAACGCCGGCGCATCGCCAAGGAAACCCTGGAAATCTACGCGCCCATCGCCAACCGGCTGGGCATGCACGCCATTCGTATCGAGTTCGAAGACCTCGGCTTCAAGGCCATGCACCCGATGCGTTCGGCGCGCATCTACCAGGCCGTCAAGCGCGCCCGGGGCAATCGCAAGGAAATCGTCAACAAGATCGAAGAATCCCTGAGCCATTGCCTGGCGATCGACGAGATCGAGGGCGAGGTCAGCGGCCGGCAGAAGCATATCTACGGCATCTACAAGAAGATGCGCGGCAAGCGCCGGGCCTTCAACGAGATCATGGACGTGTACGCGTTCCGCATCATCGTGGACAAGGTCGATACCTGCTATCGCGTCCTCGGTGCGGTACATAATTTGTACAAACCCCTGCCGGGGCGCTTCAAGGACTACATCGCCATTCCCAAGGCCAACGGCTATCAATCGCTGCATACCACGCTGTTCGGTATGCACGGGGTGCCGATCGAGATCCAGATCCGCACCCGGGAAATGGAAGAGATGGCCAACAACGGCATCGCCGCCCATTGGCTGTACAAATCCAGCGGCGACGAGCAGCCCAAAGGCACCCATGCCCGCGCCCGCCAATGGGTCAAGGGCGTGCTGGAAATGCAGCAACGTGCCGGCAACTCCCTGGAATTCATCGAAAGCGTGAAGATCGACCTGTTCCCGGACGAGGTCTACGTGTTCACGCCCAAAGGCCGGATCATGGAGCTGCCCAAAGGCTCCACTGCGGTCGACTTTGCCTACGCGGTACACACCGACGTCGGCAACAGCTGCATTGCCTGCCGGATCAACCGGCGCCTGGCCCCGCTGTCGGAACCGCTGCAAAGCGGCTCCACTGTGGAGATCGTCAGCGCACCGGGTGCGCGCCCGAACCCGGCGTGGCTGAACTTCGTGGTTACCGGCAAGGCGCGCACACACATCCGCCACGCACTGAAACTGCAGCGCCGCTCCGAGTCCATCAGCCTGGGCGAGCGCCTGCTGAACAAAGTGCTCAACGGTTTCGACAGCGCCTTGGACAAGATTGCGCAAGAGCGCGTGCAAGCGATGCTCCATGAGTATCGCCAGGAAACCATCGAGGACCTGCTGGAAGATATCGGCCTGGGCAACCGCATGGCCTACGTGGTCGCCCGCCGCCTGCTGGGTGAAGGCGAACAACTGCCAAGCCCGGAAGGCCCGCTGGCGATTCGCGGCACCGAGGGCCTGGTGCTCAGCTATGCCAAATGCTGCACGCCGATCCCTGGCGACCCGATTGTCGGCCACCTGTCGGCCGGCAAGGGCATGGTCGTTCACCTCGACAACTGCCGCAACATCACCGAGATCCGCCACAACCCGGAAAAATGCATCCAACTCTCGTGGGCCAAGGATGTCACCGGCGAATTCAACGTCGAACTGCGCGTGGAGCTGGAACACCAGCGCGGCCTGATCGCCCTGCTGGCCAGCAGCGTCAACGCGGCCGACGGCAATATCGAGAAAATCAGCATGGACGAGCGCGATGGTCGCATCAGCGTGGTCCAGCTGGTGGTCAGCGTGCATGACCGCGTGCATCTGGCCCGCGTGATCAAGAAACTGCGCGCCTTGACCGGTGTGATCCGCATCACCCGCATGCGTGCGTAGCCCATCCATTACAAGGAGTCATTCATGACCAAGACCGTTATCACCAGCGACAAGGCCCCAGCCGCCATCGGTACTTACTCCCAGGCCATCAAGGCGGGCAACACCGTCTACATGTCCGGCCAGATTCCGCTGGACCCAAAGACCATGGAACTGGTGGAAGGCTTCGAAGCCCAGACCGTACAGGTCTTCGAAAACCTCAAGTCCGTGGCCGAAGCTGCCGGCGGCTCGTTCAAGGACATCGTCAAGCTGAACATCTTCCTCACCGACCTGAGCCACTTCGCCAAGGTCAACGAGATCATGGGCAAGTACTTCGAACAACCGTACCCAGCCCGTGCCGCCATTGGTGTGGCCGCCCTGCCAAAGGGCGCGCAGGTTGAGATGGACGCAATTCTGGTCATCGAGTAAAACACCCGGCGCAGCCTCCACAGGCTGCGCCGACTTCGTTTTAAAAGGATTTCATGATGCGCAAAGCGCTTGTAGCCTCTTCGTTGCTCGCCCTGTTGCTCGGCGGCTGCGCCAGCAACCCTGCCAACCAGGATGTGAGCGGCACCTGGATCAACCAGGTCGCCATCGATACGGCAGCCAAGGGCGGCCCTTTGCGTGAAGCGCTGCAAAGCTATGGCCCGAACCTCGAGTGGGAGGTCAACCCCAAGGCTTCGCAGGCACGTTACTACAACGGTTTTGAAGTCGCCGAAGGCAAGTTGCTCGGCGAACAGTCCGGTGCCTGGAGCGTCGACTTCTACGGCAGCTCCGCCACTGAACTCAAGCGCAAAGGCAGGCAACTGCTGCAAGTGGCCAACGATAACGAGCCCGAGCAGCTCTTCGCCCGCGCCAAGGAACCTGCACCGGAAGGCGCGCCGCTGGGTGCCAACTTCGAACGTGCCCTGTACGCAGCCTATATGGGCGGCGACTGGAAGATCACCGACGGCTTCGGCAACGGTGCCACTGTCCAGTTCCAGCCTGACGGCAAGGTCGCCGGTCTGCCCAATGTTGATCGGTACTCTCTGTGCCTGGCCGGTGACTGTGCCTCCATGAGCGGCGGCTACGACAGCATGTGGCTGCAGCTCAACGGCGTGGGCAACCCGTGGATCTTCATGCGCAAAGGCAAGCAGCTGGAGATCTTCCAGGCGATCAACACCGCACAGGCGGACGAAGTGCCTCAGTTCACTCCCGGGCCGCGTCAATGGCTGCTTGAAAAGCAATAGCAGTCATCACCCACATTTTTAACCGCATTTCAGCCTTTAAGAATGGCTGCGTACCCTTCGCGGTAGCTCGCATACGTGGGCGTCCACCCCAGCGCCTTTATCCGGGCATTGCTGCATTGCTTGCTGCCCGCACGCCGCACACTCGCGTCCTCGGACCACTCAGTGACGCCCAGGTAGTCACGCAGCCAGGCCACCACCTCGGCCAAGGGCGCCGGTGCGTCATCGACGCCGATATAGACCTTATCCAGCGAACCGCCCTGCTCCACGTGGCGTAGCAAAAATGCCAGCAAGCCCGCCGCATCATCGGCGTGTATACGGTTGCCATATAAAGGTGGATCAAGCGCTACACGGTACCCCTGGCGCACCTGGGTCAGCAGCCATTCGCGACCAGGACCGTAAATGCCGGTCAACCGCACGACGCTCGCAGGAATGCCACTGTTAAGTGCCACCTGCTCGGCCTCCAGCATGACTTGCCCGGAATAACCCTTGGCCTGGGTTTCGGAGGTTTCGTCGACCCACTCGCCATTCTGCTGCCCGTATACGCTGCTGCTGGATACAAACAGCAGATGCTTGGGCTCCTGGCCATAATCCTTCAGCCACTCCAGCACGTGCTGCAGACCTTGCACGTAAGCGGCGCGATAACCGGCCTCATCGTGGTCGGTGGCGGCGGCGCAGTACACCAGGTAATCCACCCCGCCGATCGGCCAGGTGTCAGGGCAATCCTTGTTGAACAGGTCGCCGGCAATGCCGATCACCCCCTCGGGCAGGCGCGAAATATCGCGCCGCAGGCCATGAACCTCCCATTCCGAGGCCAGCAATTGGCTAGCCAGCCGACTACCCACATCGCCACATCCGGCAATCACAACAGAAGGCACAGACATCATAAAACTCCGTTCTTAAAGGTCTAGATTAGCCCTCGCAGCAGACCGGCGGCCAGAAAAAGGGCAAATAAAGTTACTGTATTACTTCTGTTAACAAGAATTACTTGCAATAATAACCGCCCATTTGTCCTCGACCCCTTTTGGGTCTGGAAGGACGATCACTCATTTTCTTCTCTCAGGTCCGGCCAGCATGACACGTAATACAACCCCCGCTTCGCCAACCACGCTTCACAGCCCATCCCGCGCCTGGCGTGCGATTGCTGCGATGCTGTTCAGCGTACTGCTGGCGCCGACCGCCGCATTCGCTGATGCCACCGCCCCGGCTACCCCGGCCGCCGCCGAGCACAATGCTGCGGCTCCAACCGCACCCGCTGCTGCCCCCGCGGCCACCGACCCGGCCCAGGCTGCATCCCCAGCCGCCGCCGACGAAACCGGTGTCGTGCTGGAAGAAGACAACACCCTGGGCATGGCCCACGACCTGTCGCCATGGGGTATGTACCAGAATGCTGACGTGGTGGTGAAAGCCGTGATGATCGGCCTGGCCATCGCGTCGATCATTACCTGGACCATCTGGATCGCCAAAGGCTTCGAGCTGCTGGGTGCCAAGCGCCGTCTGCGCGCTGAAATCGTCCACCTGAAGAAAGCCACCACCCTCAAGGAAGCCAGCGAAAGCGCGACCAAGAAAGGCACCCTGGCAAACACCCTGGTGCACGACGCACTGGAAGAAATGCGCCTGTCGGCCAACACCCGTGAAAAAGAAGGCATCAAGGAGCGCGTGGCGTTCCGCCTGGAACGCCTGGTTGCAGCCTGCGGCCGTAACATGAGCAGCGGCACCGGCGTGCTGGCGACCATCGGCTCCACCGCGCCGTTCGTCGGCCTGTTCGGTACCGTCTGGGGCATCATGAACAGCTTCATCGGCATCGCCAAAACCCAGACCACCAACCTCGCCGTCGTCGCCCCCGGCATCGCCGAAGCCCTGCTGGCAACCGCCCTGGGCCTGGTCGCCGCGATTCCTGCGGTAGTGATCTACAACGTCTTCGCCCGTTCGATTGCCGGCTACAAGGCCCAGGTATCGGATGCGTCGGCAGAAGTCCTGCTGCTGGTCAGCCGCGACCTCGATCACCTGCCTACCGAGCGCAGCTCGCAACCGCACATGGTGAAAGTGGGGTAATCGGCCATGGGCCTGCATTTGAATCAAGGCGACGACGAACTCGTCGAGAACCACGAAATCAACGTCACGCCGTTTATCGACGTGATGCTCGTGCTGCTGATCATCTTCATGGTGGCCGCTCCATTGGCCACCGTGGACATCAAGGTTGACCTGCCCGCCTCCAGCGCCAAGCCTGCGCCGCGGCCGGAGAAACCGATCTTCCTCAGCGTCAAGGCGGACCAACGCCTGTTCCTGGGCGAAGAAGAAGTCAAGGCCGAAACCCTGGGGCCGGTGCTCGATGCCAAGACCCAAGGCAAGAAGGACACGACGATCTTCTTCCAGGCCGACAAAGGCGTGGACTACGGCGACCTGATGAGCGTGATGGATGCCCTGCGGGCAGCCGGCTACCTCAAGGTAGGCCTGGTCGGACTTGAGACGGCAGCCAAGAAATGATCACGACGCGCCACAAACTGACGCGTTATGGCACCAGCCTCGCCGTCGTGCTGGGCGTGCATGCCGTCGCGATTGCCATCGCGCTCCACTGGTCAGCGCCGCGCACGGTGCAGTTGCCGCCGGCGGCCATGGTCATCGACCTGGCCCCGATGCCTGCACCGCCGCCGCCGGCGCCGCCGAAAGTGGTAACGCCGCCGCAACCGCCTGCACCGGTGGAAGAGCTGCCCCTGCCGAAACTGGCCGAGGCGCCCAAGCCAACGATCCAGGTGCCCAAGCCGGTCAAGCCCAAGCCTAAACCGCAGCCGCCCAAGCCGGTGGAGAAAAAGATCGAGCCGCCCAAGGAGAAACCCTCCGAGGACCCGCCGAGCGACGCTCCGCCCACCAAGGCACCGGCTGAAAAATCGGCCCAGCCCGTACCTGGCCCGTCGCCGCAACAGATCGCCGCCAAAGCGTCCTGGGAAGGCACCCTGCTGGCACACTTGCAGAAGTACAAGAAGTACCCGCCAGGTGCCCAGGCCCGTGGCAAGGAAGGCCTGAACCGCCTGAAGTTCGTGGTGGATGGCGACGGTAACGTGCTGTCCTACGAGTTGGTGGGGCGTTCCGGCAACGCCGACCTGGACCGCGCCACCCTGGACATGATCCGTCGTGCCCAGCCGCTGCCCAAGCCGCCGGCCGACATGCTCAAGGGCGGCAGCATCGAGATCGTTGCACCGTTCGTGTACAACATCGAAAAACGTCGTCGCTGAAAATGATGGTGGCGAGGGACACCCCTCGCCACTCTCAGCAAAATCCCGCGCATTCCCCGCTCAATCCCCAGCAAAGTTCTGATAACGTGCGTCTATCGATTGCAGCCGGTATGCTTGGCCCGCAACCTCATGGACGCCCGCTATGACTCTTACAGAATTACGCTACATCGTTACCCTCGCCCAAGAGCAGCACTTTGGCCACGCGGCCGAACGCTGCCACGTCAGCCAGCCGACGCTGTCGGTGGGCGTGAAAAAGCTTGAAGACGAACTCGGTGTGCTGATTTTCGAGCGCAGCAAAAGCGCCGTGCGCCTCACCCCAGTGGGCGAAGGCATCGTTGCCCAGGCCCAGAAGGTGCTGGAACAGGCGCAAAGCATTCGTGAACTGGCCCAGGCCGGTAAGAACCAGCTGACTGCACCGCTGAAAGTCGGCGCCATCTATACCGTCGGCCCGTACCTGTTCCCGCACCTGATCCCGCAACTGCACCGCGTCGCGCCGCAGATGCCGCTGTATATCGAAGAAAACTTCACCCACGTGCTGCGCGACAAACTGCGCAACGGCGAGCTGGACGCGATCATCATCGCCCTGCCGTTCAACGAAGCGGATGTGTTGACCCTGCCGCTCTACGACGAGCCGTTCTACGTGCTGATGCCCGCCTCCCATCCGTGGACGCAAAAAGACACCATCGACGCCGGCCTGCTCAACGACAAGAGCCTGCTGTTGCTCGGCGAAGGCCACTGCTTCCGCGACCAGGTGCTGGAAGCCTGCCCGACCCTGACCAAAGGCAACGACGGCGCCAAGCACACCACCGTGGAATCCAGCTCCCTGGAAACCATCCGGCATATGGTCGCTTCCGGCCTGGGTATCTCGATCCTGCCGCTGTCGGCAGTGGACAGCCATCACTACGCCCCCGGCGTGATCGAAGTGCGTCCACTGACGCCGCCGGTGCCGTTCCGTACCGTGGCGATTGCCTGGCGCGCCAGCTTCCCACGGCCCAAAGCCATTGAGATCCTCGCCGACTCGATCCGCCTGTGTTCGGTGGCCAAGCCGCCTGCTGCGAGCTAAGTAAACGTATGACTGAGCTGTCGCAGGTGTCGGTGACGGCACTCAAGGGTGTCGGCGAGGCCATGGCCGAGAAGCTGGCCAAGGTCGGCCTGGAAAACCTCCAGGACGTGCTGTTCCACCTGCCCCTGCGCTATCAGGACCGCACTCGCGTGGTGCCCATCGGCCAACTGCGTCCCGGGCAGGATGCCGTGGTCGAAGGCACCGTCAGCGGCGCCGATGTGGTGATGGGCAAGCGCCGCAGTCTGGTGGTGCGCCTGCAGGATGGCACCGGCGGCCTGAGCCTGCGTTTCTACCATTTCAGTAACGCACAGAAGGAAGGCCTCAAGCGCGGCACCCGCGTGCGCTGCTACGGCGAAGCGCGCCCCGGCGCCTCGGGCCTGGAGATCTACCACCCGGAATACCGTGCCATTACCGGTGACGAACCGCCGCCGGTGGACACCACCCTCACGCCGATCTACCCGCTCACCGAAGGCCTGACCCAACAGCGCCTGCGCCAATTGTGCATGCAGACCCTGGGCATGCTTGGCCCGCGGAGCCTGCCCGACTGGCTGCCCCTGGAACTGGCCCGCGACTACCAACTGGCGCCACTGGCCGATGCGATCCGCTACCTGCATCACCCCCCTGCGGACGCCGATGTCGACGAACTGGCCCTGGGTCATCACTGGGCCCAGCACCGCCTGGCCTTCGAGGAGCTGCTGACTCACCAACTGTCCCAGCAACGCCTGCGCGAAAGCATGCGCTCCCTGCGTGCGCCGGCCATGCCCAAGGCCACGCGCCTGCCTGCGCAATACCTGGCCAACCTCGGCTTTGCGCCGACCGGTGCCCAGCAGCGCGTGGGCAATGAAATCGCCTACGACCTCAGCCAGCACGAGCCGATGCTGCGCCTGATCCAGGGCGACGTGGGCGCGGGCAAGACCGTGGTCGCCGCCCTCGCCGCCCTGCAAGCCCTGGAAGCCGGTTACCAGGTGGCGCTGATGGCGCCCACCGAGATCCTCGCCGAGCAGCACTTCATCACGTTCAAGCGCTGGCTCGAGCCCCTGGGCCTGGAAGTCGCGTGGCTGGCCGGCAAGCTCAAGGGCAAGACGCGCGCGGCCGCGCTGGAACAGATCGCCGCCGGTGCACCGATGGTGGTGGGCACCCATGCGCTGTTCCAGGACGAAGTGCAGTTCAAGAACCTGGCCCTGGTGATTATCGACGAACAGCACCGCTTCGGCGTGCAACAGCGCCTGGCCCTGCGCCAGAAAGGCGTGGGCGGGCGCATGAACCCGCACCAGTTGATCATGACCGCCACCCCGATCCCGCGCACCCTGGCCATGAGCGCCTACGCCGACCTCGACACTTCGATCCTCGACGAACTGCCCCCCGGCCGCACACCGGTCAACACCGTGCTGGTCACCGACACCCGGCGCGTCGAAGTGATCGAGCGTGTGCGCGGCGCCTGCGCCGAAGGCCGCCAGGCGTACTGGGTGTGCACACTGATCGAAGAGTCCGAGGAGCTGACCTGCCAGGCCGCCGAGACCACTTATGAAGACCTCACCAGCGCCCTGGGGGAACTCAAGGTCGGGCTGATCCACGGGCGCATGAAGCCTGCGGAAAAGGCCGCGGTGATGGCTGAATTCAAGGCCGGTAACCTGCAGCTGCTGGTCGCTACCACCGTGATTGAAGTGGGCGTGGACGTGCCCAACGCCAGCCTGATGATCATCGAAAACCCCGAGCGCCTGGGCCTGGCGCAATTGCACCAATTGCGCGGCCGTGTTGGCCGAGGCAGTGCCGCCAGCCACTGCGTGCTGCTCTACCACCCGCCGTTGTCGCAGATCGGCCGCCAACGCCTGGGCATCATGCGCGAGACCAACGACGGTTTTGTCATCGCCGAAAAAGACCTTGAACTGCGCGGCCCCGGCGAAATGCTCGGCACCCGCCAGACCGGCCTGCTGCAGTTCAAGGTCGCCGACCTGATGCGCGACGCTGACCTGCTGCCCGCCGTGCGCGATGCAGCGCAGGCATTGCTGGAGCGCTGGCCGGATCACGTCAGCCCGCTGCTGGATCGCTGGCTGCGCCATGGGCAGCAATACGGCCAAGTGTGACGCCTGCCTCACTTATCCGACCTACAGGTGTATCAAGCTGGTTATACTTCGGTGACTGTAAGAAATTGGATCAGGCCATGTCAGAAGTTGCCCACGCCACAGCCCCATTGACCGCCCCGCCGGTCATTCGGGCTTTGCTCGCAAAACTCGCCATCAGCTACACGGAAGTCACCGAACATCCGGGCCTGAATCCTGCGCAAAAAGTCCAGGCCGTCTTGCTGGAAGACGCGGTGGGCGCCCTGATGGTGCTGTTCCCGCAGAACCAGTTGCTGGACCTCAACCGCCTCACCGAACTCACGGGTCGCCGCCTTACAGCCGTGTCGCCGGAGCGCGTCGCGCGCATGCTGGGCAAGCACGACCTGAGCCTGCTGCCGGGCCTGCCGGCACTCACCAGTTCGCCGTGCCTGTACGAAGGCAGCCTGCTCGACGAACCGAGCCTGCTGGTGCATTCAGGTGAAGCCGGGCTGCTGCTGGAAATCGCCAGCGACGCGTTCAAGACCATGCTCACCAAGGCCAGCGCCGCCCAGTTCGGTGAACCGCTGAGCAACATCCGCCCGAACCTCGACCGCCCCAATGATGACCGTGAGGAAATCACCCAGGCGATGCAGGCGTTTACCGCCCGCCGCATCCAGCAACGCCTGGAAGCGACCATCGAGATTCCACCGCTGGCCGACACCGCCCAGAAGATCATCAAGCTGCGCGTTGACCCCAATGCCACCATCGACGACATCACCGGCGTGGTTGAAACCGACCCGGCCCTGGCCGCCCAAGTGGTGAGCTGGGCTGCGTCGCCGTACTACGCATCGCCGGGCAAGATCCGCTCGGTGGAAGACGCCATCGTGCGCGTGCTGGGTTTTGACCTGGTGATCAACCTCGCCTTGGGCCTGGCCCTGGGCAAGACCTTGAGCCTGCCCAAGGACCACCCGCACCAGGCCACACCGTACTGGCACCAGTCCATCTACACCGCCGCCGTGATCGAAGGCCTGACCCGCGCCATGCCCCGCGCCCAGCGCCCGGAAGCCGGCCTGACCTACCTCGCCGGCCTGCTGCACAACTTCGGCTACCTGTTGCTGGCCCATGTGTTCCCGCCGCACTTCTCGCTGATCTGCCGCCACCTGGAGGTCAACCCGCACCTGTGCCACAGCTATGTGGAGCAACACTTGCTGGGCATCAGCCGCGAGCAGATCGGCGCCTGGCTGATGCGCTACTGGGACATGCCGGACGAGCTGTCCACTGCCCTGCGTTTCCAGCACGACCCGACCTACGATGGGCAATACGCCGAATACCCGAACCTGGTGTGCCTGGCCGTGCGCCTGCTGCGCAGCCGGGGGATTGGGTCCGGGCCGGACGAGACCATCCCGGACGAACTGCTTGAGCGTTTGGGCTTGAGCCGTGACAAAGCGGATGAAGTCGTGGCCAAGGTGCTGGATGCCGAGGTGCTGCTGCGCGAATTGGCCTCGCAGTTCAGCCAGGGCTGAATCTGGCGCCTGTCAGATAGCTATCCAACTCGGTCGACCTGAAAGCCTACTTCTTTTTCTTCGGCTTCAAATACTTGGTCAACCCCTGGAACCAGATCACCAGCGCCGGGTTGCCCTTGATCTGGATCGACTTGTCCTGAATCCCCGTCATGAACGCCAGTTGCTTGTTCTTCGCCTGCATTGTGGCGAAGCCGTAGGCCGCATCCTTGAACGCAATGGCAAACGCCGGCGCCGGGTGGACACCCGAGCGACTGGTGATGCGCTGGTCCTTGACGATGAAGTGACGGGCAACCTTGCCGTCGAGGGTCTGCAACTGGAACGCGAGGTCTTTGTCACCCAGCTGTTGCTGGAAGGCAGGATTGGTGCGGCTGGCTTTGCCCATCATCAGGCCCAGCACCCACAGGAGAAGACGAAATTTCATGCACACGGCCTCGGTGTAATTATTGAGTGGCCGCAGCAGTTTAACCAATTGCAAAAAGAACGCTACCGATCTTGCGCATTAGCGGAAGATCGGCTGGCGTTTGACGCTTATAGCAGCATGTTACTTAAACGTTAGGGCAAGGCACCGGAGCCCAGTCGACCAGGTTAGGATCGCGGCAAGTGCCTTCGATCTGCGCTTTACCGGCGCTGGCGACCTTCTTGCTTTCATCCTGCTTGGTCTGGGCGGTCTGGAAGGTTTTCTCGGTGCTCACGGCTTCTGTTGGTACGGTTGGAAGCGGTGGCTTTTTCGGAGGCTTGGTGCCGGTACCTTTCTTCTTGCCCGGCGTCACAACGGGCGTTACATCGGCCTTGGCCACGGTGACCACGTCGGCACGCTGTACGCCGACCTGCTGCAGGTCTTTCTCGTAGGCCTGGGTGTAGTTGTTCAGGTCTTCGGCGGCTTTGCCGTTGACCGCCACGATCAGGTCATTGGATTCCTTCAGGCCCGAGACGATTTCCGCCAGGCGCTTGCGGCCTTCGGTGTCGTTGACGGTCTTGGCTTTGCGATCCGCCACCAACTTGGTGAATGCGCTCTGGTAGCACTGCTGGGACGCCCTGGCGTACGCGGTGCTGCGGTCGATGTCGGAGGCGCTTTTGTTCACGTCAGCCGCATACGAGGCAATGCGCTGGTTGTCATCGGCGATCTGCTTCTGACGCTCGGTGTAGTAACCCGCTGCGCCGCCGGCCAGGGCCCCGCCCGCTGCACCGATGGCGGCGTTACGGCCACGTTTTTCCTTGTCGCCGGTCAGGGCGCCGAGCAGGGCACCGCCGGCCGCGCCGATGGCCGCACCGGTCACCACCGACTTGGTCATGTTCGAATCGGTGGCGCGCAAGTGCTGCACCGGCTCGTAGCAGTTGGGGTAGTACTCGACCTTGGTGCTCGACGCGACCTTGGAGGCCGGCGACGTGGCGCAGCCGGTCAGCACAGTGCTGAAGCCGGCCGCGATCAGCAGCACGTGACGCTTGGAAACCGCCTTACGGGAAAAAAGCATAGGTTGTGTTCTCTTCTAAGTTTGACTTGCCCAGCACGGCCACTGCCGCCTGAGTCCCTTCCAAGCTCGCCATACAGCCAGCGATCAGCGCTGACCGCTCGCTGCGAGCAATTCCTTCAAGATCGTCGCCGGGTCGGCCCGCTGTTGCTTGCGGTAGTTGCCGACATGGCGAACGAACAGTGTTGCGCGCGTCACCAGGCTCTTGCCGAGCACGGGCTTGCGATCCAACTCTTCCTTGATCCGTTGAAACTGCGCCTGGATCACCGCATCGGTGTAACGCGTGCCGGTGGCCAGGTTGTCGATATAGATCGCCACCGCGCCATCGAGGGCGCTGCGTCCGTTTTCGATGGCCGTGGCAAACAGTGCCGCGCTGGCCTCTTCCTTGTTGTCCAGGGCCTGCTGGCGACTCTTCTGCAGGTTGGCCAGGCGGATGTTGTAGTTGCTGATGGTCTCGGCCACCAGCGCGGCCGACTGAATCAGGTTGCCCGCCGCTTCTTCGCGTTGCTGGGCGATCAGCGAGACATTGCGCTTGAGTTCTTCATTGACCAGCCCGAGTTCGGCCTGCAGCTTGGGGTCGACGCTGGCGGCGATGATGCTGTCCAGGCGCTTGGTCGGGTCCTGGGCGTCATCGATGGCGTCGGTCAGCGAGGCCAGGCGGCCCTCTTTCTGCCACTGCGCAAACAACTCCTTGTAACGCGAGCGCGGCGCCGACAACGCACCGATTGCCACGCGAAAACCCGTGGTCTCGTTGCTCTGCTCGGTGCCGTCGGCGGCGAACAGCGGGTATTCGCGGCGCATGCCGGTAAACAGCGTGCCCTCGCCTTCGAGGTAGTTGCCGCCCTTGACCACAAAGCCGCCGTAGGTGCCCTGGCGACGACCGGCGTGCACCAGCTGGAAGGACTCCTGGACCATTTCCGCGGCGTTGCCGATCACGTCGAACATGCCGATGGGGTTGGGCAGCTTGGTACCGATAGGCATCAAGCGTGCGGCCTGGCCAGTACCGCCGGCGACCTGGTTGAACACCGCGTAATCACCCAGCGGGCCATCGCTTTCACTGCCTTCAACGCGGCGTGGAAACAGGCGCCCTTCCAAGTCCTGGCGACTCACCGCCTGGCCACCGCGTGCGGCGAACTCCCACTCCACTTCAGTGGGCAGGCGCACGAAACCCAGGCCGCCGTCTTCCGCCGACGACCCACGACCGCTCACCGGCAGCAAATCGCGGTGGTATTTCATCAGCCAGGCGCTGTACACCGCCGAGAAGCGCTCAGCCTCAAAGCGCGACAGCTTCACCTTGGGCAAACGCCCGGCCATGCCGGTGGGCGCATCGCACGCCGGTGCCGGTTCGCCACTGGCCAGGGATTGCGCCTGGGCCATCACCTGGGCGTACTGGCGGGCGGTCACTTCGTACTTGCCGATGAAGTACAGCATGGGCTTGAGCGGGGTCTTGGCGTCGGTCTTCGGCATCAACGGCGCAATGACTTTGCTCCAGTCTTTCGGCAAGTCCTTGAGGGTGAACTGGCCGTTGATAAAGTCGCGGCGGTAGCCGGAGATAAATGACTGCTGGTAACCCGCCTCGCCTTCGGCGAAGGGGTAGCCGAGGCTGATCTCGCGGTCATCCAAGGTCCCTTGGGCCAGCACATAGGCGTAGCGGAACACCATAGTGCCTTCGCACGGCAGCGGCAGGCTGACGTCGTCGGGCAACGGCTTGGGGTTGTCGAGCTTGTCGCTCGCTTCATCGGCCATGGCCAGCGAGGCCAGGCTCAGCGCCACAACGGCGCCCAGTAACTTATACATCTCTGATTCCTTCAGAAGCCTGGATACGCGCCACTCGCCAACCACCACAGGCTGCCGCCACGGCGCTGACGCCAAGGACTGCAACCAGGGCCAGGCCATAGTGACGCGCCAGCAGGTGGCTGGCGTGTTCGCCCGGCACCTGCACGAATAACTTGTTCAACGCCGCCTCGGCCAGGCCATACAGCCCAACGCTGAGTAAAGCGGCAAACCCTGCGCTGTACAGCGCCTGCAGCACCACAAACAACAACAGCGCGCCGGTGGAAAACCCCAACAGGCGCAACACCGACAATTCCCGGCGCTTGCGCGCCACAGCGGCCAACGCCCCGGCGAAGATCGCCGCAAACGCGCCCGCCAAGGCCAACCCGGCGATGATCCAGAAGACGATCGACAGGTTGCGGCTCAGCGACTGCACCTGGGCGATCGTCTGTGCCTGGGTCGATACCAACAGATTCTGCCCGGCGAAAAATACCCGCAGCGGCTCCACATCGGCCAGGCTGCGCGCATACAAGCGAAACGCCGGATACACCCGCTGCTCGCTCACACCCACCTCATCACCGGCCCAGCCCAACGCCGGTACCGCACGGCCATCGCGGTAATCTTCCGCCGCTTCCAGCAATCTCAAATCGGCAAACAACCCATCCCGGGCGAAGGCTTCCAGCGGCAGCACCGCCAGTACCTGCAAGCGCGTGCGCTGGGCTTCTACACGCCCCGCCACTTGCCGCGCAAAGCTGGTCTCCAGCCAATCCCCAGGCCGCGCCGCAAGCTTCTCGGCAGCGGTGTGGCTCAGCACGATCCGGTCCAGGCCCCTGGGCATCGGCAGGCCGCTGAGCAGCGGATCACCCGCAGCGGTCGGCAGCATTTCCAGGGTCAGCGTGCCCACCTGCGCCGTCGCCGCAATCTGCCGCGTGCGCGGTAAGGCGAACGCCACATCGCTGCGCTGGCCAAGCTGTTCGACAAATGCGCTGCTGAATCGACCACCGCCCAGCGGAATAATTTCACGGGTGGCCGGATCGGTCTCCAAACGTTCGGTCAAACTGCTAACCAGTCCAAATTTCAGGCCGAACAACACCAGCAACGGCGCGATCACCGCCACCAGCGCCAACACCGAACAGGCCGACAGCCAGGCATCGTTGCGGTAATCCTGCCAGGCCAGGGACGCCACCAGAGGGATGCGCATCAGCACGCCTCCCCAAGGGTCGCGGTGACGCCGCCATCGGTATCGCGACGGCAACTGATGCGCCGCACCTGCAAGCCACTGGCACGGGCCAAGGGTTCGTCATGGGTGGCGATCACACAGGCGGCGCGGTGCTCGCGGGCCTGGGCCAGCAGGGCCTGCATCACGCGCTCGGCGTTCAGCGGGTCAAGGGACGCCGTCGGCTCATCGGCCAGCACCAGTTGCGGTGCATGGGCCAGGGCGCGGGCGCAGCTCACACGTTGGCGCTGGCCCACCGACAACGCGGCCGGCTTCTTGGCCAACTGGTCGCTGATCTCCAGCTGTTCCGCCAGGCGCGTCACGCTGCCGTCGTCTTTCAACCCCAGCAGTTGCCGGGACAGCGCGATATTGCTGCGCACATCCAGAAAGCCCAGCAGCCCGCCGGTTTGCAGCACATAGCCCAAGTGCTGGCTGCGCAGCGCGGCCAGGGTGGATTGCTGATCGGCGCGCCACAGTCCACCAATGTCCTGCCGGTTGAATTCGAACCGGCCCACCTGATCCGGCGCCAGTACCAGCGCCAACAGATCCAGCAAGGTGCTCTTGCCGCACCCGCTCGGCCCGACAATCGCCAATTGCTCGCCGGCACGCAGGTGCAGCGCCGGGATCACCAGGCTGTAACGCTGGCTGCCGACACCCCGGCTCTTGTGCACCGCGCTCAGGTTCAGCATTACGGCAGCGTCGACAACGGCACGCGGTACAACGCATCGCCCGGCTCGGCATCGCCGAAACGGACCCAGTTGGCCACGTCATTGTGGAAGGTTTCGTAGAGGCGGATTTTCGAATCCAGCTCGTCGATAAAGTCTTCCTGCTCGGCCACGCTCAACGACAACCACAGGTCCTGGGTCATGTTCAGCGACTTGCTGCGGTACGGCAGGCCTTCAAGGTATTCGCCGAGAATGCCGCCGTCGGCCAGGTTACCGCCCTTGCGCAGGGCTTGGGGGTCGCGGCTCATATAGGCCGAGGCGCTGGCGATTTCCTGGAAGAAATCCTTGGGCGAGGTCTGGGTCTTGCGCGCCGCATCGACGATCAGTTTCAGCGACTGTTGCAGGTCATTGAGCTGCAGCTTGGTCAGCATCACGCACACCTGGAACGCCGGCAGCGCGGGGTTGGTCAGGTCGCGGTCGGCGGTCCAGGCACTGACCAGCTGCGGCGCCTGGCTGGCGTTCCGGCGCCCGAGGAAGTCCATGTGCATGGCATAGCCGACCGCTGCGGATTTGTCCGCCAGGCTCGGCGCGGCACTCAGCAGCGGCACCGCTTGCGGCGTATTGCTGCGCACCTGGTGCACGAGGTTGGCGAACACACTGCCGATCTCGTCGACACGCTCGCCCAGCTTGCGCACATCGCCACCCGGCACGGGCGTGTACAGGTCGCCGATCTGCGGGTTGGCGTCGGCGGTGAGGATGCGATATTGGCTCTCGGCGCCGGCGTGGGTTTTCTTGCCCGCGTCGGTGCGCAGGTGCAGCGCGTAGATCTTGATCTGCTTGCCCAGTGCGGCCTGGCGCACTTCGGCTTCGTTCATCTGGGTGGCGGCAAACGGGTCGTTCTTGCGCAGCGCGCCCGCATCGGTGACCAGCAGGATGATACGACCGCCGTAGCCGGACCAGTCCATGCCGTCCACGGCCTGCATCACCCCGGCAAACGCGTCCTCGTTGAAGGAGTGGCTGGACACGGTAGACGCCTTGACCTGGCGCGCCATGTCGAGGAAGCGTTGCGGGTCACGACCCTGGTCGAGGCTGATCAGGGTCTTGGCCACGTATTCCAGGCCTGGGGTTTTCTTGATGCTGCTCCGGAAACCGACCATGCCGAAGCTGACACTGTCCAGCTCGCCACGCTCGGCGATACGGGTTTGCAACTCGTGCACCACGTCGCGGATCTGGTCGATGTAGGGCTGCATGGAGACCGTGGTGTCCACCACCAGCACCACGGCAGTGCGGAAGGCGTCGGCATTGGCGTTGATCACCGGGGTCGATGGTTTGGCCGCAGCGTTGCTGCCCGGGTCGATGGAGGCGACGTTAAGCAACTGCACCGGCTGGCCGTTTTCGTCGAAGCTCTCCTTGGCGTCGAAGATCGGCAACAGGTAGAACTGGTTCTGCGGCACCGCGCTGGCGGCCGGCTCCAGGGCCAGGACCTGGCCGTTGTCGTCGCTGTTCTTCTGCGCCTTGGCCAGCACGCCTTTGGCGGCGGCTGGATCGGCGAGCAACTTTTCCACTTCGCCGGATTGGCGCAGGAACATCACCGGCGCCCGGCCGGAGCGTTCGGTGAACTTGAGCACGAGGCTTTGCTTCCAGTCGCTGACCTGGGCGGCCGGCAACCAGCCGTCGCTGCGGCCATCGGTGGCGGCACCGACGCGCACCCACGGGCTGCCGTCGACGTCTTTGCGCTGGTACACATACAGCACGGAGAACGCCGGCAGGGCCTTGCCCGGCGCGCCGCCGGCGTCATCCGACAGCTTGGCGCCGGGCTTGCTGAGGACGCGCTGGAACAAAGTCTTCTTACCGGCCATCAACAACGGCCGTTGGCCGCCGTCCACTTCGGCGGCCGCAGTGGGCGTTGCCGGGGGCACGTCGGCGACCGCCGCCGGGGGCTTGGCCTGAGGCACGACGGCAGCCGGCGGCTTGGCCGGTTCATCACTGCCGCTCAACCACCAGTAACTGCCGCCACCAATGGCCAATGCGACGGCCACCGCCACGGCGGCCAGTGCCAGCACCGGCCCACGGCGTTGCTCGGACACGGCCTTGTGCTGGGTCGGCGTTACCACCGGCTGGCGTACCGGTTGCGCCTGGGGCCTGTCGGTCGGGATGTCGATGGTGACCGGGGTCATGCCCGCCAGATCAAAACTCAGCGGGATCGGCAACGGCCGCACCAGCGTGGCCTCCGGCAACTCCGCAGGCAGGTTATCCAGCGCCTGCAGCAGCGCCGCCGCATCCGGGAAACGCTCCGCCGGGTCCTTGGCCAACAGCTTGCGCAGCACGCCCTGATAGCGGCCGTGGTGCACCGGCAATTCCGGCAAGGGTTCGGTCAGGTGCGCCAGCGCGGTGGACAGCGCATCGTTGCCGTTGTACGGCAGCTTGCCGACGAGGATTTCATACAGCACCACGCCCAGCGCGTAGAGGTCGGCACGGCCATCGATCTCCTGGCCCCGCGCCTGCTCCGGGCTCATGTAGCTCGGCGTGCCCACGGCAAAGCCGGCCTGGGTGAATTGGGTGCGGTCGTCCAGGGACTTGGCGATACCGAAGTCCGACAACACCGCCGTGCCATCGGCGCGGAACAGGATGTTTGCCGGCTTGACGTCGCGGTGCACCAGCCCCTGGGCATGGGCATAGCCCAGCGCCGAGGCGATCTGGCGGATCAGCGTAATGCCCTGCTCCGGCGTCAGGCCGGCGGCGATGCGCTCCTTGAGCGTGCCGTTGGGCAGGTATTCCATGGCCATGTAGTACAGCTCACCGACATTGCCGATGTCATGGATGGTCACCGTGTGCGGGTGGGACAGCCGCGCCAGGGTCTTGCCCTCGCGCAGGAAACGTTCGCAGAAGCTCGGGTCGGCCGCCAGCGCCGCCGCCATCACCTTCAACGCCACCTTGCGCTCCAGGGAGCGCTGGGTCGCCAGGTACACGCTGGCCATGGCGCCTTCGCCGATCTCGCCGTCGATGTCATAGCCCGGAATCACAATGTTCATGCCGATACCTTCACGACGATGGCGGTGATGTTGTCCGGCGCGCCACGGTTGAGGCCCAGGTGCACCAGGCTGCGCACGATTTCATCCGGCGCGTCGTGGCTGAGCACTTCGCGGATCTCATGGTCTTCGACGGTCTTGTTCAGGCCATCGCTGCACAGCAGGTAGCTGTCGCCGGGGGCGATCAGCAGGTCGACCACCGCCAGTTCCAGCTGGGCTTCCACGCCAATGGCGCGGGTGACGATGTTGGCGCGCGGGTGCACGCGGGCATCGGCTTCGCTGAGCAGGCCGCTGTCCTGCAGGTCCTGGACGTAGCTGTGATCGCGAGAGATGCCTTCGAGCACGCCGTCGCGCAGGCGGTACAGGCGACTGTCGCCGGCCCACAGGCACACACCGCGCAGACCGCGCGCGGCGAGCACCACCACCGTGCTGCCCATCATGGTCACGCCACGGTTGGCGGTTTCTTCACGCACGGCGGCGTTGATGCGGGTCAGGTCATTGCGCAGGGCTGCCGAGTACTCGTCGAGGGAACGGCCCATCGGCACGCTGCGCAGGCTGTCGACGATCAGGCTGCTGACATAATCCCCCGCCGCGTGCCCGCCCATGCCGTCGGCCACCACCCACAGGCGGTTTTCCGGCAGGTCCAGGCATGCGTCTTCGTTGACCTGGCGAACCATGCCCACATGGCTTTTGCTCGCGGATTTGTACGTCGACCCCATCTACACCACACCTTCTTGTCCGAGCAGAAACTGCGCAAAATCGCCGGCGGCAGGCAGGCCCTGACACCGCAATAAACCAGGGGAAATCGTCTGCGAACCACGCCCCCACCACAGGCTCGCACCGTCGCAGGCCTGTTCGGCGAGCGCGGTCATGCGCTGGTGCGGCACGCTGGCCGCCACGCGCTGCAGGCCGGCGAAACGGCTGTCCACCGCACGCGGCTCGGTCGCCGGTAAGCCCAGGTCGTCGAGGCCAGCGTTGAAGCGTTCAAACGTCGCGCCGGCATCCAGGGTGCTGAGCAACAGCTCTTCGGCCTGCTCGAACCAGCTGTCCGGCCCGCCCACCAGGGACGCCGGGTTGATGTCGTGATCGAGCAAGGCGACCACCGCCAGCGGGAAATAGCGCCCGACCCGGTCAATGCTCGGCATCACCACGCCCGCCGCCGCGTCCGGCCCGCACACGCCGGGCGCCAGCACAAAGCGCCACAGAGGGCTGACCAGGTACGCATTGAGCCAGTCGGCGCCGAGGCTGTTCTGGCTGGCGAGCAACCCCGCCGCCAGCCAGCTGTCCCACGGGCCGATAAAGCTCTGGGGCAAGGCACGGCTGACGAAATCTCCGCGGCTGGCCAGCTTGCCGTAGAAACCCAGCGTCGTCATAACCGCTCCGGCAGGCTGAAGCCACTGAGCACGCGGCTCTTGAACGGGTTGAAGGCGCTGTTGGCGCGCAACTCGTAGGCGATGCTCGCACCGTCGACGCGCAGGCGCAGGTTGAAGCGGTCCGGCGAGTTGCCGGCGGTGAGGTCCGACTGTTCCAGCAGGCGGAACCAGGCCCACGGCCCGTCCAGGGTCACGCCCGAGCGGCCACTGGCCGACGGCGGCATGATCGAGATACGCACCACGCCAATGCTGCCGGGGTTCGGCCATTGCATCGCCACCGGGCGGCTCGGGCCGTGGTCGTAGCTCAATTGCTGGCCGTCGAGGTCGAGCAGGAACTGGGTGATGGTCGGGTCCATCGACACCGGCTTGAGTTCGAAACGTACGATCGGTTGGGTGCCACCGGAGCGGAAAAATGCATCGCGGATCGTCGCCGCGCGCTGGAAGGTTTGCAACACGCCCGGCGCAATCCCCAGCTTCTGTGCCGCGCCCGGCTGCCAGCGCCAGGTCTGTGCCGAGGTGTCCACGTACGGCTGCAGGTATTTGCGGAAGTAGTTGTCCATCACCCCGCCCACGCCGAAGAACTGGCCGAAGTCATCGAGGGTCGCATCCCGCGTGCTGCCCGGCGACATCGGGTAACGGCCGGCCAGGGACTGACGGTACACATTGACCACTTCGCTGACCCACGCCGCGTTCAGTTGGTTACGCACCCCGCCCATCATGCTGTTGGTGGTGGAGTTGACCACCGACTTGACCATGCCCTGCACCAGCGGCGGTTGGCGCTCGGCGTTCAGGCTGACCCGTGTGGCCGCAGCCGCCGCCTGGTTCTTCGCCTCGCCAAGCAAGGCATCGCCGCTGGCCCCGACCATGGCGCTGACCTGCACATACAGGGCGTTCATGTCCGACAACAGACCGTCGATGGCCGCCGGTTCACCTTCGTTCTTGCTGACGATGCTGTTGAGTTCGGCAAAGTGCGCGGTCACCGGATCATCCGCTGCAGCCGGCGCATTGGCCGTCGGTTGCTCCTGGCCGAGCAGGCTGCCGAGGCGCTCCTTGAGCTTGTCGACGCCACCTTCCACCGGCACGCCTTTGGCGGCCAATTGGCGCTCTTCGGCTTGCAGATCGGTTTCCTTGGCCACGGCCACCAGCAGTTTTTTCAGCGGCGAACTCGGCCCGGAAATCACCCGCAGCACATCGGCCGCCTGGGCCACGCTGGTGATCGGCACAAAGTCGATATCGGCGAGCAGCGCATCCCACTGGCGCTGATAGTCCTGGAAATACAGGCGACGCACATCGGCGGCCAGGCTGACCACGTTCTGCTGATCGGCCTGCTCATGGCCCAGCACCCATTGCTCTTCGGCCAGGGTGCCGGTCTGGTTCAGGCTGCTGAGCAAAAACGCCTGGCGATAACCCTTGGCGGTGAAAAAGCCACTCAACGGCTCGCCCAGCGGCTTGCCGCTTTTACGGCTGAACACCAGCGCAGCGTCACGGCCAGCGGCTTCGTTGATACGGAAGTCCGGGATGCCTTCGGGCAGTTTCTGGCGCTTGACCCGGTCGTAGACACGCTGGGCCACCGGCAGTTGTTGCAACTGGCGACGCAGATCGTCGATCAAGCGCGGGTCAAGGCGCGCATTCGGCGGATGGCGCTCGAACAGCGCCTGCAAGTGCCCGCTCAACGCCTGGCGCTGATCGGCCGGCAGGTCGCGCGGCAGGTTGCGGTCCCAGTCGAGGGCGATCCAGGCCTTGATGAAGTCCGGGTCGTAATGCTCGCTGTCGGCGAGCATCAGGTAGGCCTTGAGGCCTTCGTAGAGGAAGTCGGAGTTGCCGCCGCCGTGCAGTTGCTCCTCGATGCGCGTCACCAGGCGCGGCGCAAACACGGCGATCAACAGCTTGCGATAGACGCTGGCGGACTCGGCTTCAAGCATATCGCCCTGATACAGCCCCAGGCCTTCGGACCAGCTCGGCGAATCCCCCGCGAGGTTCTTCACCGCATTGAGCAGCGGCAGCACCGCGAGCACTTCACGCTGTGCCGGGCTGAGGTTCTGGACGGTCTGGCCCAGTGGCGCGACCTTCTGGTCGACCTGGGCGATATACGCCTGGTTGGCGCGATAACTCACCCACCACAGGCTGCTGACCACGATCACCAAGGCCACGGTGGCCGCGAGTACACCGCGTGCGATCCACGTGCGCCGACGCTCGACTTTCGGATTAACGCCCACCAGGCCACGTTCGGCAAAGGCTACGGCGGTGAAGAGTTTTTCGATGAAGTAACTGCGCCCGGTGCCGCTCTGGCGCGCCAGGTGCTGGCGGTCCAGGTTCATGCTCTGGGCCATGGCGCCGATCAGGCGATCGATCGGGCTGCCTTCCTGGGTGCCGCTGGTGAAGTACACGCCGCGCAGCAATACGCGTTCTTCAAAGGCATTGGGCTTGAACACGCCTTCGAGGAAGCTTTGCAGGCAGTCCTTCAATGCGCCGAACTGCTGCGGGAAACCGTAGATCAGGTCGCGCCGCGCCGGGTCGCGCTCCTGTTGCAGGCGCTCCACCAGGCGTTCGTTGAGGCGCTGCTCGAGGCCGGCGAATTCGCTTTGCAGGTGCGCCAGGGGGCTGTCGCTGTTCTTGCCGTCGTCCAGGGCAAAGGTCATGCCCCAGACCTGGGCGCGTTCTTCCTTGCTCAGGTTGTCGAAGAACTCCATGAAGCCCGGCACCAGGTCGAGCTTGGTCAGCATCAGGTAGATCGGGAAACGCACGCCCAATTGGGTGTACAGCTCCTGGATACGCAGGCGGATCGCCGCCGCATGGGCCGCGCGCTCGGCATCGGTGCCCAGCAGCAGGTCCGACAGGCTGATGGCGATAAAGGCGCCATCGATGGGCCGGCGCGAGCGCTGCTTTTTCAGCAGGTCGAGAAAGCCCAACCAGGCGGCTTTGTCCACCGTCGAATTGCTGTCCTGGGTGGTGTAGCGGCCGGCGGTGTCGAGCAATACCGCCTGGTCGGTAAACCACCAGTCGCAGTTGCGCGTACCGCCGACACCACGCACCGCCCCGGCGCCCAACTGGGCCGCCAGCGGAAAGTGCAGCCCGGAGTTGACCAGCGCCGTGGTCTTGCCCGAACCCGGCGGGCCGATGATCACGTACCACGGCAGCTCATAAAGGTTGCGACGTTCGTCGCCACCGAGCTTGGCCTTTTTCAGCAGCGCCAGGGCTTCGTCCATGCGCTGGCGCAGGGTGGTGAGCTCTTCGGCGGTGGCCACGCTGTTGGGGTCGGCCGGGGTTTCGGCCGCCAGGCTGCGCATCACTTCGGCCGCCTGGCGCCGCGCCTGGATGATGCGGAACACGCGGTAGGCGATCCACACCGCAAACACCAGGATGATCAGCGCCCAACGGCGCCCTTCCGGCACCAGCACGTCGAGCAACGGCCCCACAAACCAGATGATCAGGCTCAGGGCGATCAGGCCCAGCACGGGGATCACCCAGCGAATCATGAAACTGAAAAACGCCTTCACTCGACGCCCTCCGCCAATACGGTGATTTCAACCCGACGATTGCGGGCACGGCCTTCGGCAGTTGCGTTGGTCGCCAACGGCTCGGTGTCGCTGCGGCCCTCGGCACTGAAGCGATCAGCCTGGCCGGTCTTGGCCGCGAGGATTTCCAATACCGACTTGGCCCGCGCTTCGGACAATGCCCAGTTGGACGGGAAACGCAGCGTAGCAATCGGGCGGTTGTCGCTGTGCCCGGTGACGCGCACCTGGCCCTTGACCTTGCGGATGGCGTTGGCGATGCGCAGCATCAGCGGCTGGTAGTCATCGACGATGCTGGAACTGGCGGACGCAAACAGCTCATCGCCACGAATGGTGACCACGGAGCGGTCGACCTTGTCTTCCACCGCGACGCGACCGGCCTTGATGTCTTCCGCCAGGAAGCCGGCCAGACGCGGACGCTCGATCACTTTGGGCTGTGCCACCGGACGGTCGATGGCCTGCACCGGGATCTCGCCCAGGGCATGGATGTTCTTGAACACCGGCTCGGCCTGCGCCGCCAGCAGCAGGCGCAAGGTGAACAGCAAGGCCAGCAACAACGCCAGGCCGATCGCCACGGCGATCCAGGGCGGCATGAACTGCGCCAGCCGATCACGCGCGACGGTGACGCCACGCCAATGGGGCGACAGTTCGCGCTCGTGGTCACCGCGAGCACTGCGAATCGCCGCCGCCGTGCGCTCACGCAAGGCTTCCAACTGGCTGCGACCGTCGTTCATCACGCGGTAACGGCCTTCGAACCCCAGGCACATGCACAGGTACAACAGCTCCAGCAGGTACAGGCGCTCCCGTGGACTTTGCAGGCAGTGGTCGAGTAACTGGAAGACTTTTTCGCCCCCCCAGGCCTCGTTGTGCACGGTGATCAACAGGCTCTGCTTGCCCCAATCGCTGGTGCTGCCCCACGGCGTGCTCAACACCGCCTCATCGAGGGCGGTGCACAGCGCGTAGCGCGCCAGCAGCACCTCGTTGCGGGCCACGCCAGCGGCTTCGGCGCGTTCTTCGAACTGGCGCAGGTACGCCAGCAACTGCGCGCGCAGGCTGGCCGGCGCCGGGTGCGCGATGGTGTTGCGCAGGCGCGTCAACAGCGCCAACAGCGGGCCGGCGGCGCTTTCCAGCGGGTTCAGGCCCTGGCTTTTGCCGGTGAGAATCGGCGCGGCCGGCATCGACAGCGGGGCCGGCTCGGCACGCGCGGGTTCCGGCGCGCGGCCACCCGGGCGCGGCATGAACTGGGTGCGGTCGTCATCATTGGGATGCATCGCGGATTATCCTCGGATCGCCCAGAAGGCCAGGTTCAAGCCCGGGAACTGCCCGGCGATATGGAAGGCAAAACCACCGGAATTGCCCAGTTGCTGCCAATGCTCGCTACCACGGTCCAGTTCGTAGTACGTCGAGCCTGCGTGGTACGGCAGTTGGCGCGGCGCCACTGGCAACGGCAGCAAGGTGATACCCGGCAGTTGCAGGTTGACCAGGTCGCGGATGTGCTCCACCGAACCGACCTTGCTCTGCTGGCCGAAGCGCGCACGCAGGGTTTCGCCGGGCACATCGGCACGGACCACGAGGATGAAGCTGGCGCTGTCGAGCAGGGTCTTGTCGGCCAGCATGGCCACGTGGACGCCGTAGGCTTTCTCGACAATCGGGATCGGCGTGGCCTTGCTGTCGATCAGCATCGACAGGGCTTCGCGCAGGGCCGCCATGACCGGGGCGAAGCTCAGGGCCAGGTCGTCGTGCTGGTATTGCGGGTATTCCTGGGGACGACGGCCTGAAGTGGAAAAGGTCGAGAACTCACCGGCCAGGCTGACCAGTGCGCTGAAAAAGCGCTCCGGGTGCAGCGGGCTCAACTGGCTGAAATGCTGGATCAGCGGCTGGGCGCGGTTGACCAGTTGCAGCAGCATGAAGTCGGCGATCTCCGACGCACCGCCGGCCCCAGAGGCAACCACGCGGCCCGCCAGGGCTTCGCCGCGCTGGTGCAGCAGGCCCAGCAGTTCGCTGCGAAACGCGCTCAACGGCTTGCTCGCGGCCACGTCCAGCACGGGCGGGATGTAGCTGTCGTCGAGGACCAGCGCACGGTCGGCGCGTTTTTCCTTGATGCGCACCAGGCCCACGGCGGCGTAGTCACTGATGCCATCCTGGGCGGTCAGCAAGCGCAGGGCCCGGGAACCCACGGCCACCGGCGCGCGGTTTTCGAACGGTGCGTTGTCATCGCGCACTTCGCGCACCTGGCTCACGTAGCGCGCGGCTTCCAGGGGTTCGCCTTCATCCACGGTGTCGCGGGCCCCCGCACGCTTGAGGGGCAAGGCCAGGTAGACCAGGCCATCGCGCAGGTTGTCGTCGATGTTCAGCGGGCTGGGCGCCAGGTCATCCTGGGGAATGTTGAACGGCGTGCCGTCGGGCAACAGGCCGCGCGCCGAGACGATGGCCAGCTTGCCCTGGGCCAGCAGGCCCTGGTCGATCAGCAATTCGGAAAACCCCCAGGCGCCGGCGGACAACGGGCGGCTACGGGCGTCGATCAGGTTTTCCAGGTAACGGTCATGCTGCTGGAAGTGCTGCGTTCCGATGAACATGCCTTCCGACCAGACCACGCGATTGTTCCAGGACATGGGGAGCTCCGATTGCTTCTTATTGGGCAGGGCTGGATGGGGTGACCACGACGTCGGCGCGCACGGCACGCACATCGAGGCTGATCTGGTATTCGGTGTATTGGCGCGCCGGCACGTTGATCACCGTGCGCCATTGCGCGCGGTCCAACTCGCGATAACCCACCAGCAAGCCGATCTGGCGCGTGGAGGGGTCGAGGTCGCGCTGGATGCTCAGTTGCTGGCCGGGTTGCACCATGACTTCGTCCTGGTCCAGCAGGTCCAGGCCGAGGGTCGATTGCGCACGGTCGGCCAGGGCGAAGTAATCGGAGCGGGCGAAGGTGGCGGCGTTCTTCAGTTCGAAAATGCGCACCCGCACCGGCGCGGCCTGGCCGTTGGCGCCGGGGTTAAGCCCGGCAATGGCGTGGAAGTGCAGCTCGACGGCGGCAGTGTCCACTTCAGCCTCAGCAGCCGTTTCGGGTTTGACCGCATCCTTGCTACACGCGGTCAGCAGCAGCACGGTGGCGACTGTGAGTAAAAACCTGGGAATCATCCTGCGTCCTCAATGACGTACTTAGCTATCCGTTAATCCATAGGTTGCGGCGCGGTTTTACCGACGCTGTCGCGCGCTGTGTTCTTCGTAGGCCCGGCTGAATTCACGGCCGAACAGGTCCTGGAAATCTTCCTGGGCCTCGCGGGAAATATTGCTGTAGAGCTCGGTGAACTGCTGCCAGTACTGGGCCTGGCGCGAGCCGGCGAACAGGTTCAACAGCCCGCCGGGCTTGCCCATGCGCTCTTCCAGTTGCGCCGGTTCAAAGCGCGTGAGCAGGTGCTTGATCGCTGCTTCCACCCCGGCCATCACCGCCAGTTGGTGGGCGCGCAGGTCATCAAAACTGTCGCGCACGGCAATGTCCGGCGCCATAAACGCCTGGTTGCCGTGGCGAAGCAAAAGCAGTAACGCTTCGTCGGCATTCGGTGCGAATTTCAACGGATTGTTTTCGGCAGGCTGGATCATGGTCTGCTGCATGCGGAACTCACCCTTGAGGCTGGCGCGGGCACGCAATACGTCGATCAGGCCTTCGACCATCAGGCGGTAGCTGCGGCCGATGTTTTCCATCTGCGCCTCCGCCTGGGCCTTGTCCAGGCGCAACTGGTCCAGGCCGGCACCGCGCAGGAAGGCTTGCAAGAGATCGGGCTGCCGGGTGTCGGCTACAGGGGGCGCTGGCTCGACCACGGGTGGCGGCTGGATGATCGGTGCGGGTGGCGGTGGCGGAGGCGCACTGGCCAACGGTGCCGGCGTGTCGCCAAACAGGTCCCAGTCTTCGGGAATCACCGAGCCCGAGACCACAGGCGTCTCGACCACGGGTACCGCCACCGGGGTCGGCGGGCGGAAGTCGTGTTGTTCGCTGGGAACATGGTCGGCCACGGTGGGCGGCGGCACGGTGGTGGGGCTGAGGAAGTCGAACAGGTCCGGCAGCGTGTCCATCGACGAAGCGCCCTGGAATTGCGGGGCAATCACCGGCGTCGGCGCGGGCTTGTTCGCCACGGCGCCCATCAGGGCCTCAAAGCTGTTCGGCGAATCACCGGCGAACGGCTGGCTGTCGATGGCCTGCATGTTGAAGTCGATCCGCGCCTGGATCTCGTAATCGCCGATGCGGATCAGCTCGCCATCCTGCAACAGCTCGCTGTTACCCCTGCGCAAACGGATGCCGGCGTTAACCAACTCCACACCGTTTGTACTGTTATCGGTTAAATAATAACGACCATCTTTGTATTGAATAACGCAGTGCTGCGAAGACACCAGGCGCTCGGGATCAGGCAATACCCAGTCATTATCCGAGCTACGGCCGATAGCCATCGAGCCCTGGTTCATGGACTTTTCCGAGCATTGCCCGGGGGTAATCTTGTGATAACTAGTGATAGTCAAACACAGCGACATCTTGCCTCCTTGCTGATACTTCGCGCGCAGTCGACCCCAGGGACAGCGACGCCCGGGAGATCCCCATCAGGTCGTGCAATCGACCGTTCAAAACCTGCTGATGCCAGCATGATCGCTGATCTTAACTGGGCTCCATGACAAAAATCCTATGCCGGTGCGTCGTTCGACCCACCAGTCGCACAGGTTGTTAAGCACCGCACATCTGTCACAGAGGGCGAATAGCTTACCTTGACAAGGCATAAGTACTACACCAAAAATGCACAACTTCTTGAATACCAGTGATGGCACATTAGTGGCATCTTGCTTATATGACCAAGAAAACATGCAAAGTTCCTTGTGCAACTAATGCATGCATTGCCCGCCATCTAACAACGGGCCGATAGGGAGATCAATTTCAGTGGATGTGCCGTTGCTGCTCACCGCCGTTTCCGCCAGTTCGCCCTGTGGCGAAGACATGGAATATGACGCGGATTTTCTCCAGCTGGAGCGTGATGCCAAGGGCCAACCCGAGCGCAGCATGGGCGATTCGATCCTGCCCGCCGAGCCGCCGGAATGGCGCAGCATCCAGCAGCAGAGCCTCGACTTGCTGCAGCGCAGCAAAGACCTGCGCATCACCCATTTCCTGTTGCAAAGCTCCCTCGCCCTCCAGGGTGCGGCCGGGCTGGCTGAAGTCCTCACGTTGATCAATGCGCTGCTGCGCGAATACTGGGCCGACCTGCACCCGCGCCTGGATGCCGACGACGATAACGACCCCACCGTACGCATCAACGCCCTCTCCGGCCTGACCAGCGATGCGACCATTCGTCTGCTGCGCGAAAGCATCCTCACGCGCTCGCGCACCTTCGGCCCTGTGAGCCTGCGCGCCGCGCTGAACGCCAGCGGCCTGATGAGTTTCCCCGACGAACAGCTCGGCGCCCAGCAGCTCAACGCCGCGTTCCTCGACAGCGACCCCGAACACCTGCAAGCCACCCGCGACGCCTTGAGCGCCGCACGCGCCGCCTGCGAAGCCATCGAGCAGCAGGTCAGCGACCAGGTGGGTTCCGCCCAAGGCGTGGACCTCAGCCTGTTGAAGCAACCGCTCAAGCAGGCGCTGCAGGTGCTCAACCAGTTTGTTCCGAACAGCGCTGCCAGCAGCGAACCCGAGGCCGTCAGTGACGACAATGCCCCCTCGGTGGACTTCGCCGCTGCCCCCGCCGCACCTCGCCCCAGCGGCGACATCAGCAACCGTGATGACGTGCTGCGCAGCCTCGACAAGATCCTTGCGTATTACACCCGGCACGAGCCTTCGAGCCCGTTGCCGGTGTTGCTGAACCGGGCCAAGCATCTTGTGCACGCCGACTTCGCGGCCATCGTGCGCAATCTGATTCCCGATGGGATGTCCCAATTTGAAAACCTGCGCGGCCCGGACGGCGAGTAAGCCGCTCGACTGCGCAGTAACAACACCGTCGCTCAAGCGACCAGGAGCAGCAACGTGGCGAAGCAAAGTTCTCAGAAATTCATCGCGCGCAACCGCGCGCCTCGAGTGCAGATCGAGTACGACGTCGAGCTCTACGGCGCCGAGAAAAAGGTCCAGCTGCCCTTCGTGATGGGTGTGATGGCCGACCTCGCCGGCAAGCCTGCCGAGCCTCTGGCGCCGGTGGCCGACCGCAAGTTCCTTGAAGTGGACGTCGACAACTTCGACTCGCGCCTCAAGGCCATGCAGCCGCGCGTGGCATTCCACGTACCCAACGAGCTGACCGGCGAAGGCAACCTGAGCCTGGACATCACCTTCGAAAGCATGGACGACTTCAGCCCGGCCGCCGTGGCCCGCAAGGTCGACTCGCTCAAGCAACTGCTCGAAGCCCGCACCCAGCTGGCCAACCTGCTGACCTACATGGACGGCAAGACTGGCGCTGAAGAAATCATCATGAAGGCGATCAAGGACCCGGCACTGCTCCAGGCACTTGCCAGTGCGCCTAAGCCTGCAGGGGACCAGTAATCATGACTGACAATACCGCCCGCGAAGGCACCCAGAGCCTGGGTGCAACCGAGGAAACCAGCGAGTTCGCATCCTTGTTGATGCAGGAATTCAAGCCCAAGACCGAGCGTGCCCGCGAAGCCGTGGAAACCGCCGTGCGCACCCTGGCCGAACAGGCCCTGGCGCAAACCGACCTGGTGTCCAACGACGCGATCAAATCGATCGAATCGATCATCGCCGCCATCGACGCCAAGCTCACCGCCCAGGTCAACCAGATCATCCACCACCAGGATTTCCAGCAGCTGGAAAGCGCCTGGCGTGGCCTGCACTACCTGGTCAATAACACCGAGAGCGATGAGCAGCTGAAGATTCGCGTGCTCAACATCTCCAAGCCGGACCTGCACAAGACCCTGAAGAAATTCAAGGGCACCGCGTGGGACCAGAGCCCGCTCTTCAAGAAGATGTACGAAGAAGAATACGGCCAGTTCGGCGGCGAACCCTATGGTTGCCTGGTGGGCGACTACTACTTCGACCAGTCGCCACCGGACGTGGAACTGCTGGGCGAGCTGTCGAAAGTCTGCGCCGCCATGCACGCCCCGTTCATTGCTGCGGCATCGCCGACCGTGATGGGCATGGGCTCGTGGCAGGAACTGTCGAACCCGCGCGACCTGACCAAGATCTTCACCACCCCGGAATACGCCGGCTGGCGCTCGCTGCGTGAATCGGAAGACTCGCGCTACATCGGCCTGACCATGCCGCGCTTCCTCGCGCGCCTGCCGTATGGCGCCAAGACCGACCCGGTGGAAGCCTTCGCCTTCGAAGAAAACACCGACGGCGCCGACAGCTCCAAGTACACCTGGGCCAACGCCGCCTACGCGATGGCGGTGAACATCAACCGTTCGTTCAAACACTACGGCTGGTGCTCGCGCATCCGTGGCGTGGAGTCCGGCGGTGAAGTGGAAAACCTGCCGGCCCACACGTTCCCTACCGATGACGGTGGCGTGGACATGAAGTGCCCGACCGAAATCGCCATCAGCGACCGCCGTGAAGCGGAACTGGCGAAGAACGGTTTCATGCCGCTGCTGCACAAGAAAAACACCGACTTCGCCGCGTTCATCGGCGCCCAGTCGTTGCAGAAGCCGGCCGAATACGACGACCCGGACGCCACCGCCAACGCCAACCTGGCCGCGCGCCTGCCGTACCTGTTCGCCACTTGCCGTTTCGCGCACTACTTGAAGTGCATCGTGCGCGACAAGATCGGTTCCTTCAAAGAGAAGGACGAGATGCAGCGCTGGTTGCAGGACTGGATCCTCAACTACGTCGACGGTGACCCGGCGCACTCCACCGAGACCACCAAGGCCCAGCACCCGTTGGCCGCCGCCGAGGTGATCGTGGAAGACGTCGAGGGCAACCCGGGGTACTACAACTCCAAGTTCTACCTGCGCCCGCACTACCAGCTCGAAGGGCTGACCGTGTCGTTGCGCCTGGTATCGAAGCTGCCTTCGGCGAAAAGCGCCTAACCCACGGATGAGCTGGCTCTTCTGTGGGAGGGGGCTTGCCCCCGATAGCATCACTGGGGTGTGATTGACACACCGAGGTGCCTGCATCGGGGCAAGCCCCCTCCCACACAAAAGCACTGCCCATTTGGAGTCACTCAAATTCAGTGGCAAGAGCCACACAGGGAGAAAACATGGCTGTTGATATTTTCATCAAGATCGGCGACATCAAGGGCGAGTCCATGGACAAGGCCCACAAGGACGAAATCGACGTGCTGAACTGGAGCTGGGGCATGGCCCAGTCCGGCAACATGCACGTTGGCGGTGGCGGCGGCGCGGGCAAGGTGAACATCCAGGACCTGTCGCTGACCAAGTACGTCGACAAGGCCTCGCCGAACCTGATGATGCACTGCGCCAGCGGCAAACACATCGACAAGGTCAAGCTGACCGTGCGTAAGGCCGGTGGCGAAAGCCAGGTCGAGTACATGGTGATCAACCTGGAAGAAGTGCTGGTAACGTCCCTGAGCACCGGCGGTTCGGGCGGCGATGACCGCCTGACTGAAAACGTCACCCTGAACTTCGCCCAAGTGATGGTCGACTACCAGCCACAGAAAGCCGACGGCACCAAAGACGGCGGCGCGATCAAGTTTGGCTGGAACATCCGTTCCAACACCAAGCGCTGATAGCACTGATAGCGCTTGTGGCCGTGGCTTTACGCCACGGCCACAAGCCTTTTGTCCCTCTCGCAACCCGTCCGTGGAGCTGCTTTGGTGGTAACTGAAATCGCTTCCCGCGACCGTCTGCAACCGTCCCTGCTGGACCGGTTGACCGACGACGACCCAACCAATCCCAAGGAAAGCGCCGATAAACGCGTGCTGTCCCTGACCCAATTGAAAGCCTCGGTGCTGCGCGACCTGGCGTGGCTGCTCAATACCACGTCGTTGCTCGATGCCGATGCCACGCTGCACACACAGGCCGGTACCTCGGTGGTCAATTACGGCCTGCCGGCGCTGGCCGGCAACAGCGTTTCCAGCGTCGACATCAAGGCCCTGGAAGCCCTGATCTACCAGGCGATTGCCACCTTTGAACCGCGCATCCTGCGCCACACGCTGCGCGTCAAAGCCCGCGTCGGCCATGGCGAGATGAATCACAACGCCCTGAGTTTCGAGATCGAAGGCGACCTGTGGGCACAGCCGGTGCCCTTGCGCCTGTTGCTGCAAACCGACCTCGACCTGGAATCCGGCCATGTGCGCGTGGTGAATGCCGACCAGCGGAGACGCCCATGAACCCGCGCCTGCTGGAGCTGTACAACCAGGAACTGCACCACGTGCGCGAAAGCGCGGCGGAGTTCGCCAAGGAATACCCGAAGATCGCCAGTCGGCTGACCCTGTCCGGTATGGACTGCGCCGACCCGTACGTCGAACGCCTGCTTGAGGGCTTTGCCTACCTCACTGCCCGCGTACAGCTCAAACTCGACGCCGAGTACCCGACCTTCACCCACAACCTCCTGGAAATCGCCTACCCGCACTACCTGGCGCCGACGCCATCGATGACCGTGGTGCAATTGCACACCGACCCCGACGAAGGCTCCCTGGCCAGCGGCTTTCCGCTGCCGCGCGACACCGTGTTGCGCGCCGCCCTGGGCCGCGAAACCCAGACCTGCTGCGAGTACCGCACCGCACATCCGGTGACGTTGTGGCCGTTGCAGGTGAGCAACGCCGAGTACTTCGGAAACCCCGCCGCCGTGCTCGGGCGCCTGGCCGCCAGCGAGCCGAAAGCCAAGGCCGGCCTGCGCCTGACCCTGCGTACCGGCGCCGAATTGCCGTTCAACAGCCTCGACCTGGACAACCTGCCGCTGTACCTCAGCGGTGCCGACGAGCAGCCGTTCCGCCTTTACGAACAACTGCTGGGCAACGCCTGCGCGGTGTTTGCGCGCAAGCCCGGTGGCGATTGGGTCGAGCGCCTGCCCCAGGACGCGTTGCGCTCGCGGGGTTTCGACGACGCCGATGCGGCCATGCCGGTGGTCGCGCGGGCCTTCCAGGGCTATCGCCTGTTGCAGGAATACTTCGCCCTGCCCCACCGTTTCCTGTTCGTCGAATTCGCCGAGCTGAGCCGCGCGGTCAAGCGTTGCGACGGCCAGGAGCTGGAGCTGATCGTGCTGTTCGACCGTCACGAGCCAAGCCTGGAAGGCAGCGTCGGCGCGGCGCAGTTCCTGCCGTTCTGCACCCCGGCGATCAACCTGTTCCCCAAGCGCGTGGACCGCATCCACTTGTCCGACCGGGTCAACGAGCACCACGTGATCGCCGACCGCACGCGGCCGATGGATTTCGAGATTCATTCGTTGAGCGGCATCACCGGCCACGGCACCGGGCCAGAGCAGCCCTTTTTGCCGTTCTATGCGGTCCGCGATCCATCCCGTTATGGCCGCGACCAGGCGTACTACACCGTGCGCCGCGAGCCGCGGGTGCTGTCCAGCGACCAGCGCCGCAACGGCCCGCGCTCCACCTATGTGGGCAGCGAAACCTTTGTCAGCCTGGTCGACAGCCGCCAGGCGCCGTATCGCCATGACCTGCGCCAACTCGGCGTGACCGCGCTGTGCACCAACCGCGACCTGCCGTTGTTCATGAGCGTGGGCAACGGCAAGACCGACTTCACCCTGGCCGACAGCGCGCCGGTGTTATCCGTGCGTTGCGTCGCCGGGCCAAGCCGCCCACGCGCCAGCCATGCCCATGACGCCAAGGCCTGGCGCCTGATCAGCCAGTTGTCGCTCAACTATTTGTCCCTGAGCGAGCAAGGCCAGGGCGCGGCGGCATTGCGCGAACTGCTGCGCCTGTATGGCGACAGCAATGACGCGGCCCTGCAATTGCAGATCGAAGGCTTGCGCGACGTCAGCAGCAAGGCCGTTACCCGGCGCCTGCCGATGCCCGGCCCGATTGTGTTTGGCCGCGGCCTGGAAATTACCTTGGAGTTCGATGAAAACGCGTTTCGCGGCACCGGCGTGTTCCTGCTCGGTGCGGTGCTGGAACGCTTCCTGGCACGCTACGTGTCGATCAACAGTTTTACCGAGACGGTGATCCGTACCACCGAACGCGGCGAGATCATGCGATGGAAAGCCAAGCCCGGGCGTCGTCCGACCCTGTGAGTACGTTGGATGCGATGCATCAGGAGCCCTGGGAATACGATTTCTTCCAGGCGTTGCGGCGTATCGAGTGCGAATCGCCCGAGCTGCCGCGCCTGGGCCATTCCCTGCGCCTGGCGGATGACCCGTTGCGCCTGGGGCAACAGGCCGATTGCACCTTCGCCCCGGCCACCCTGGCCTCGGTCGATCCCGGCGGCGACGGCAAACCGGCGCGGCTGGAACAGTTCTTCTTCGGCCTGGGTGGCCCCAACGGCCCGTTGCCGCTGCATATCACCGAGTACGTACGCGAGCGCCAGCGCAACAACGCCGACAGCACCAGCAAGCAGTTCCTGGATGTCTTCCACCACCGCCTGCTGAGCCTGTTTTACCGGGCCTGGGCCGAGGCGCGGCCGACGGTCAGCCACGACCGCCCGGACGATGACTACTGGTCCGCACGCCTCGCTGCCTTGAGTGGCCGGGGCATGCCGAGCCTGCTTAACCAAGGATTGATTCCGGACACGGCGAAGCTGCACTACAGCGGCCACCTGTCGGCACAAACCCGCTACCCGGACGGTTTGAAGGCGATCCTCGGCGAGTATTTCGGCCTGCCGGTGGAGATCGAAGAATACGTCGGCCAATGGCTGGAACTGCCCGAACGCAGCCGCGTGGGCGTGAGCGCCCACCAGCTGGGGGTGGACTTCTGCCTGGGCAGCCACGTGTGGGACCGCCAGCATAAATTCCGCATCCGCCTGGGCCCGCTCAAGTTGGACGACTACATGGGCATGCTGCCCGGCAGCCAGCCGTTCAACGAGCTGGTGGCGTGGGTGGCCGAGTACCTGGGCCATGAATTGGACTGGGACTTGAACCTGGTTCTGCAACAACCCGAAGTACCGGCGCTGCAACTCAATGGCCAGTTCCGCCTGGGCTTCAACACCTGGCTCGGCTGCCCTGCGGTTGATGCCAACGACCTAATCCTGGCCCGGCATTACGCCGATCAAGCCACCACCTCAAGGAATCCAGAGCATGGGTGAAATCAGTCGCGCCGCACTGTTCGGCAAACTCAACAGCGTGGCCTACAAGGCCATCGAAGCCGCCACCGTGTTCTGCAAGCTGCGGGGCAACCCGTACGTGGAACTGGCCCACTGGTTCCACCAGTTGCTGCAACTGCAGGACTCGGACCTGCACCGCATCATCCGCCAGTTCAACGTCGAGCCGGCGCGCCTGGCCCGAGACCTCACCGAAGCCCTGGACCGCCTGCCGCGTGGCTCGACGTCGATCACTGACTTGTCTTCCCATGTTGAAGAGGCGGTGGAACGCGGCTGGGTGTACGGCAGCCTGATGTTCGGCGAAAGCCAGGTGCGCACCGGCTACCTGGTGCTGGGCATCCTCAAGACGCCAAGCCTGCGCCATGCGCTGCTGGGCTTGTCCTCGGAGTTCGACAAGATCAAGGCCGAAGCCCTGAGCGAGCGGTTTGACGAATACGTCGGTGATTCGCCGGAAAACGCTTTGACTGCCAGCGACGGCTTCAATGCCGGCGCCGTGCCGGGCGAGGCCAGCGGCGCCATGGCACCGAGTGCGATGGGCAAGCAGGAAGCCCTCAAGCGCTTCACCGTTGACCTCACCGAACAAGCGCGCAGCGGCAAGCTCGATCCGATCGTGGGCCGTGACGAAGAGATCCGCCAATTGGTGGACATCCTCATGCGCCGCCGCCAGAACAACCCGATCCTCACCGGTGAAGCCGGTGTGGGCAAGACCGCCGTGGTCGAAGGTTTTGCCCTGCGCATCGTCGCCGGTGACGTGCCGCCCGCACTCAAGGATGTGGAACTACGCAGCCTCGACGTGGGCCTGCTGCAAGCCGGCGCGAGCATGAAAGGCGAGTTCGAACAGCGCCTGCGCCAGGTCATCGAAGACGTCCAGGCCTCGCCCAAGCCGATCATCCTGTTTATCGACGAAGCCCACACCCTGGTGGGTGCCGGTGGCGCTGCCGGTACCGGCGACGCGGCCAACCTGCTCAAGCCCGCCCTGGCCCGTGGCACCCTGCGTACCGTGGCCGCGACGACCTGGGCCGAGTACAAGAAGCACATCGAGAAAGACCCGGCCCTGACCCGCCGCTTCCAGGTGGTACAAGTGGCCGAGCCGTCGGAAGACAAGGCGCTGTTGATGATGCGCGGCGTGGCCTCGACCATGGAAAAGCACCACCAGGTGCAGATCCTCGACGAAGCCCTGGAAGCCTCGGTGAAACTGTCCCACCGCTACATCCCGGCGCGCCAGCTGCCGGACAAATCCGTGAGCCTGCTGGACACCGCCTGCGCCCGCGTCGCCATCAGCCTGCACGCGGTGCCGGCCGAAGTGGACGACAGCCGCCGCCGCATCGAAGCCCTGGAAACCGAGCTGCAAATCATCGCCCGCGAGCATGCCATCGGCATTGCCATTGGCGCGCGCCAGAGCAACAGCGAAGCCCTGTTAAGCGCCGAGCGTGAGCGCCTGGCGACCCTGGAAAGCCGCTGGGCCGAAGAGAAAGCCCTGGTGGATGAGCTGCTCGCCACTCGTGCAACCCTGCGCGAAAAGGCCGGCGTCGTGGACAGCGGCAACGATGAATTGCGTGCGCAACTGGTCGACCTGCAACAGCGCCTCACCGCGCTGCAAGGCGAAACCCCGTTGATCCTGCCGACCGTGGATTACCAGGCCGTGGCTTCGGTGGTCGCCGACTGGACCGGTATCCCGGTGGGCCGCATGGCCCGCAACGAACTGGAAACCGTGCTCAACCTCGACCAGCACCTGAAAAAACGCATCATCGGCCAGGATCACGCCCTGCAGATGATCGCCAAGCGCATCCAGACCTCCCGCGCCGGCCTCGACAACCCGAGCAAGCCGATTGGCGTGTTCATGCTGGCCGGCACCTCCGGCGTGGGCAAGACCGAAACCGCCCTGGCCCTGGCCGAAGCCATGTACGGCGGCGAGCAGAACGTGATCACCATCAACATGAGCGAGTTCCAGGAAGCCCACACGGTGTCCACCCTCAAGGGCGCGCCACCGGGCTATATCGGCTACGGCGAAGGCGGCGTGCTGACCGAAGCGGTGCGGCGCAAGCCCTACAGCGTGGTGCTGCTGGACGAGGTGGAAAAAGCCCACCCGGACGTGCATGAAATCTTCTTCCAGGTGTTCGACAAGGGCGTGATGGAAGACGGCGAAGGCCGGGTGATCGACTTCAAGAACACCCTGATCCTGTTGACCACCAACGCCGGTACCGAGCTGATCTCCCAGGTCTGCAAGGACCCGGCGAACATCCCCGAGCCGGAAGAAATCGCCAAGGCCCTGCGCCAGCCACTGCTGGAGATCTTCCCGCCCGCCTTGCTCGGCCGCCTGGTGACGATCCCGTACTACCCGCTGAGCGACGAGATGCTCAAGGCGATCACCCGCCTGCAACTCAACCGCATCAAGAAGCGCGTGGAGACGACCCACAAGGTCGCCTTCGACTACGACGACGCGGTGGTCGACCTGATCGTCTCGCGCTGCACCGAGACCGAAAGCGGCGGGCGCATGATCGACACCATCCTCACCAACAGCCTGTTGCCGGACATGAGCCGTGAATTCCTCACGCGCATGCTCGAAGGCAAGGCATTGGCGGGTGTGCGCATCAGCAGCCGGGATAACGAGCTGCATTACGACTTCAGCGACGCCGAATAACGACTGTTGGAATGCAATGCAAATGTGGGAGGGGGCTTGCCCCCGATGGCGGTGAATCAGTCGCCTGATACATCAACTGACACACTGCTATCGGGGGGCAAGCCCCCTCCCACATTTGAACTCAGTTTCTTCAGTTATTTAGTCATTTTCGAGACGCCCGATGCTATTCAACCAAGCCTCACGCCTGGCCAAGATCACCAGCCCCCTCGGGCCGGATGTGCTGCTGCTCAATGAAATGGGCGGCGGCGAAGAGCTGGGCCGCCTGTTCAACTATGAACTGCAACTGACGTCCCTGGACGCCAACATCGACCTCAACCAGTTGCTCGGCAAGCCCATGAGCGTCGGTCTGCAACTGGCGGACGGTGGTGAGCGGCACTTCCACGGCATCGTCGCGCGCTGCAGCCAGAACATCGACCAGGGCCAGTTCGCCAGTTACCAGGTGACGCTGCGCCCGTGGTTCTGGCTGCTGACTCGCACCTCGGACTGCCGGATTTTCCAGAACCTGAGCATCCCGCAGATCATCAAGCAGGTGTTCCGCGACCTGGGGTTTTCCGACTTCGAAGACGCCCTGAGCCGGCCGTACCGCGAGTGGGAATACTGCGTGCAGTACCGCGAGACCAGCTTCGATTTCGTCAGCCGCCTGATGGAACAGGAAGGCATCTACTACTTCTTCCGCCATGAACAGGACCGCCATGTGCTGGTGCTGGCCGACGCCTATGGCGCCCACACCACGGTGCCGGGCTATGCGTCGATCCCGTATTACCCCAAGGACGAGCAGCAGCGCGAACGCGACCACATGCACAACTGGCACCTGGCGCAGGAGGTTCAGCCGGGCTCGCTGGAGCTCAACGACTACGACTTCCAGCGCCCCAGCGCCAGCATCGACGTGCGTTCGGCCATGCCGCGCCCGCACACCGCCGGCGACTATCCGCTGTACGACTACCCCGGTACCTACGTGCAAAGCGCCGACGGCGAACACTACGCGCGCACCCGCATCGAAGCCCTGCAAACCCTGCATGAACAGGTCGAGTTCGCCGGCAATGCCCGTGGCCTGGGTTCCGGCCACCTGTTCAGCCTCACCGGCTTCAGCCGCCAGGACCAGAACCGCGAATACCTGATCGTCGGCTGCCGCTACTACATCGTCCAGGAAAGCCTGGAAAGCGGCGGTGGTTCGGGTTCGGCGCAGTTCGAAAGCAGCCTGAGCTGCATCGACGCCCAGCAAAGCTTCCGCCCGCTGGCCACCACCCACCGCCCCATCGTCAAAGGCCCGCAGACAGCATTGGTGGTTGGCCCCAAAGGCGAGGAAATCTGGACCGACCAGTACGGCCGCGTGAAGGTGCACTTTTACTGGGACCGCCACGACCAATCCAACGAAAACAGCTCGTGCTGGATCCGCGTGTCGCAATCCTGGGCCGGCAAGAACTGGGGCTCGATGCAGATTCCACGGATCGGCCAGGAAGTGATTGTGAGCTTTCTGGAAGGTGATCCTGACCGGCCGATCATTACGGGGCGGGTGTACAACGCCGAGCAGACGGTGCCCTACGACCTGCCGGAGAACGCGACCCAGAGCGGCATGAAGAGTCGCTCCAGCAAAGGCGGCACGCCGGCCAACTTCAATGAAATCCGCATGGAGGATAAGAAGGGGTTGGAGCAGTTGTATATCCATGCCGAGCGTAATCAGGACATTGTGGTGGAGGTGGATGAAAGTCATTCCGTCGGGCACGACCGCAATAAAAGTATCGGCCATAACGAGACGGTGACCATCGGCAACAACCGCCTGCGCATCGTCAAGCAGGAAGACATCCTCTCGGTGGGCCAGAGAAAGACCGACAGCATCAGCCAGAGCTATGTCATCGAAGTGGGCGAAAACCTGCGCCTGGTCTGCGGTGAAAGCATCCTGGAGCTCAACGCCAGTGGGCAGATCAACCTGACCGGCGTGCAAATCAGCTTCTACGCCAGCGGCGATGCCGAGTTCAATACCGGCGGCGTGCTGCACCTGAACAACGGCGGCGGCCCTGGCGCCACGCCCGACGGCCAGGGCCAGAAAGGCGCCATCGACGCCAATATCAAAGCCGCCTTCCCCGCGCCTAAAAGCTCCTGACGAGACCCGTTTGCCATGACGTACCGAATCAACGAATTCCAGTTCCAATTGCCCGCCAGTGAGTTGCAGGACGCGACGATCAATATCCTCAAGTTCCCGGAGTTGGGCACATCCCTGATCGTCAGCCGCAGCCTGTTGGCTGACGGCGAAACCCTGCACAGCAACTTCAACGACCAGCTCCAGCGCCTGGAAAAACAGGTGCAGGATTTACGCTATCAACCGGGTGTGGACGTGCGTTTGGGCGCCGCGCAGGAGGTGGAAGGCATCGAGCTGCGCAGCCAATTCAACAAGGGCAATGACAAGGTATTTCAGTACCAGCTGGCCTTGGTGATACCGGGCACGCGCAAGATGATCGCCTTGAGTTATGTGAAGGCGGAGAAGCTTGGGGATGCCGAGGCGGCGCATTGGGCGTTGATTAAAAATTCGCTGTCGTTCGACGCTATTTCCTGATGAGTTGCTTGTATGTCTGACGCGTTATGGGCTGCCCGGATGGGCGATGCGCTGACCCACACCTCCATGATGGCCGACATTCTTGGCGGTGTGCTGGAGGTGGCGGCCAACGTGGCGATCACTGCTCTGGCGACTGCTGCGGTGGCGGCGGCGATTGGTGTGACGGTCGCTACTGCCGGCATTGGTGGCTGCATCCTCGGCGCGGTAGTCGGCATTGTCGTCGGCATGGCCATGAGCAAGACGGGGGCCGACAAGGGCCTCAGTAAAATGTGCGAGAGTTTCGCCAACGCGCTGTTTCCTCCGGTGGTGGAAGCCACGATTGCGGTAGGCTCGGCCGACACTTTCGTCAATAGCATCCCCGCTGCGCGTGCGGCAGGCTCCATTCCCTCGCATGTGGCGCCCGCAGGCACGGAGCTTGAACTCCCGCCGCCGGAACCCGACACCGCGCCACAAGCCGAGCCTGGCTTCCTGGATATGGCCGAGGGCTTCTTCTCGCAGCTATGGCGGCCGACCGTCGCCACGCCCGCGCCTGGTGTCGTTCCAGCCCTCACCGATATGGTCCTGTGCGCCCGTCATCCGCCGATGCCCCCGCAACTTCTGGCGGAGGGTTCCGACAAAGTCACCATCAACGGCCAGCCCGCCGTGCGCAGTGGTGACCGCAGCATGTGCGACGCGACGGTAGTGTCCTCGGGCCTGATCTCGCCGAATGTCACGATTGGCGGCGGTACGGTGGTGGTACAGGAGATTCGCAGCGGGAAAACCCCAGGCGTTGGGTTGGCGATTGAAGTGCTGATGATGCTCAAGGGAGCGAAGGGCAAGACGCTGAGCGACCTGCCTTGCATGTTGCTTAGCGGAGTCACGTCCTATGCGGTCAGCCAGGCTATGGGGGCAGCGGCAAATGCAACGATGGGCTCGCCCAATCCGGTACATGCGGCGACGGGAGCAAAGGTGCTGGGCGGTAATACCGAAATGGATTTCGTACTGCCAGGGATACTGCCGATCACTTGGCAACGCTTTTACAACAGCCGGGATAAACGTCGCAACGGGATGTTTGGCGCAGGATGGAGCGTTTCGTATGAGGTCTGCATCGAAATCTTGCCTCACCCAGATGGCGGCGAAGACCTGGTCTACACCGACGAACAGGCACGACGCATCCATCTGGGGGCTATGCCGCTGGGTACTGCGATGTTCAGTGCCGGCGAGGGCTTGAGCATTCGACGTCACCGTAACGGGCAGGTGCTGATCGAGAGTGAAGACGGGCTGTACCGCCTGTTCGACAGCGCCCCTGGAGACTCGGCATTTCTGCGCCTGAGTCAATTGGGCGACCGCAATGACAACCGGATTTATCTTGATTATGACGAGCGAGGTCAACTGGTTCGACTGCGAGATACCTTTGACTTGATACAGATTGAACTGACGCGCGAACGTAATCGTGTCTGTCAGATTGTCCGCGTGTACCCCGACCACCGGCGAGAACCCCTTGCCCTTTATAGCTTCGATGCAGCCGGTGATCTGGCGCACGTCAGCGATGCTACCGGCCAGACTCAAAGACGTTTCGCTTATGACAGCAGCCAGCGAATGGTCGAACACCAGTTGCCCACAGGGTTGCGTTGTTTCTATGAGTGGGCGTTGATTGACCAGATGGAGTGGAGGGTTATCCGGCATTGGACGGATGAAGGGGACGAGTACAGATTTGAATATGACCTGCAAGCGGGCATTACTCGGATCACCGACAGCCTGCAGCGTGTCAGCACCCGGTTGTGGAATAGCCAACATCAAATTGTCTCTTACACCGACAACTTGGGCCAGACGTGGCTGTTTGAGTGGAATGACGAGCGTCAGTTACTCAGTGCAACCGATCCGAAAGGGGGGCGATATGCGTTCAGCTATGACGATTCGGGAAACCTGATTGGCGAACACGACCCCTTGGGACGCAGTGACTCTACCGTGTGGCTGCCGCATTGGGCGCTGCCTCGATTTCAAATTGATGCGGCGGGCAATAGTTGGACGTATCAATACGACTCACGCGGAAACTGCATCCGAGAAACTGACCCATTGGGCTATAGCACGCAGTACCGTTATGACGCTCATGGGCAGATCGTAGAAATCATTGATGCCGCGGGCAAAAGCAAACGAATGCGCTGGAATCAATTCGGCCAGCTCATTGAGTACATTGACTGCTCGGGCTACCCGACACGGTTCAGCTATGACGAACGTGGCTTTTTGCAGACGATTACCGATGCGCTGGGAGAACGCTCCCATTTCAGTGTTGATGCCAAAGGACGGCTGCTAACCAGCCAATCACCCGACGGGCAGATGGACTATTTTCAGCGCAATGCAAACGGGCAATTGGTCAGCCACACCAACGCTGCCGGCCATACCACGCACTATCGACGCAACCGTCGCGGGCAGGTGTCACAGCGCACAGATGCCCACGGTCGTACGGTCGAGTTTGGCTACGATGCCTTCGGGAGGCTGCAGGCGCTGACCAATGAAAATGGCGAACGTTATCTGTTTACCTGGGACGCCGGTGACCGGCTTGAGAAACAGCAGGATCTCGACGGCAGTGCCAAGTACTACGCCTACGATGCGCTGGATAACTTGGCCAGCGTGGAATCTGTGCCCGCACTTTATGGCACAGGGCTTTCAGTTGTACCGCCCACCAGGGCTAAACCTATTGTTCACCGGCTGGAGCGGGATGCAATCGGGCGCCTGACAGCTAAAGTTACCGACGATGGCCGGACCGAATACGTTTATGACGTACTCAACCAATTGCTCGCAGTGACGTTTACAGATCACCAAGGCAATTCGCAAGCGCTGGGCTTTTCGTATGATGCACTCGGCCAACTTCTGGAGGAGGCCAGCCCAGCTGGGAGTTTGCGCCATCATTACGATGAGTTGGGTAACCTGACACAAACCCAATTGCCCGACGGGCGCTGGTTAAATCGATTGTTCTACGGCAGTGGCCACCTCCATCAAATCAACTTAGACGGCGTCATCATCAGTGACTTTGAGCGCGACCGCTTGCATCGCGAAGTCATGCGTACCCAGGGGCAGATCAGTACTTACTTGGGGTATGACCGCAGTGGCAGGTTAAGGTCTCGTCAACGCAGATACACGCAACAGGCGTCGCTGTTGCCCAGTGCAGAGCAAAGCAACTTCGAATACGACCTCGCAAACAACCTGGTCGTAAAGCGAGATCAACACGCCAAGGGACAGCGCCACCAGCTTCTGCATTACGACGCTACGGGGCGGATTATTGCCAGCCAGGGCGATATCCAAGGACAAGCAGAAATATTTGCTTATGACGCGGCGGCAAATCTGCTGGATGGGTCGCAACAAGGAGCGGGCCTGGTCGTACACAACAAATTAATCACTTATCAAGACAAGCGCTTCCGTTACGACGGATTTGGCCGGGTGATCGAAAAAAGAAGCAGCCAACGCGGTCTCCAGAGCTTCAGATACGACGCTGAGCATCGCCTGATTGAAGTTCGAAATCACGGTACTGCTGGGGACTCCGTGATTTGCATGAAGTATGACCCTTTGGGCAGGCGTCAGGAAAAATGTGAGTGGCGCAATGGGTTTCAGACAAACAAAACCACGTTCGTATGGGACGGTTTAAAACTACTCGAGGAGCAACATAACAGTCAGAAAAGCTTATACCTGTATGCCACCAGCGGATACGAGCCTTTGGCACGTGTCGATGGGCGCGGTCACCAGCAAAAAATCAGGTATTACCATAACGACGTTAATGGATCGCCCCTACAACTGACTGAAGCGGACGGAAGCCCTGTCTGGGAGGCCACTTATAAAGTCTGGGGCAATACCCTCCAAGAAGTGCAAGAACCGTATTACATCGAAGGGCAAAACCTGAGATACCAAGGCCAGTACCTCGATAGAGAAACCGGTCTGCACTACAACACGTTCCGCTTTTACGACCCTGATGTAGGGCGGTTTACCACCCGGGACCCTATCGGGCTGGCAGGCGGACTCAATCTTTACCAGTACGCGCCCAATCCGATTGGCTGGATCGACCCGCTGGGATTAAGTTGCTCCCTCAGTGCCAAGGCTCGAAAAATACATGACGTGGCGAGAGATCCGTTCGCCAAACGGAATTCAACCGTCGCCATCGCGGAGGTCACGATCAATGGAAAAACTACACATTACGTGGCTGGCAGCGGCGGCACACTCTCCCCCGCGCAAAGAAAACTCGCCGCTGAAATGGGTATACCACCTGAAAACATATTGTCAGGCACGAAGGTACGAAGCAGTAATGCGGACCCGACACAGGCGAAACTGGAAAACCATGCTGAACGGGTTATCATCAGAAACCTGCCAGAAGGTGCAAAAGTCGAAAAATGGGGCGTGTCGTGGGGTGGTAAACAAACCAACGCATCCTGTTCAAATTGCCAGCCTCATGTGGATGCTTCCGGCGGCATTTTCGATTAAAAACTTACAGGACAATCATGATGTTTAATATCGTCGACGAGATAGACAACTATCAGGCCTTCATTCAGAACAGCCTTAAAAAATTGTCCGATAAGCAAACTATTTTTTTATCGGCCTGGTGTGTCAATGGCTTATTCAGCTTGCCAAATACCCTGGCTGTTATTCAGCAAAAACTGGGTATCAGCGACAGCAAAGAAACTATTGTTGATTCTATTCTTCAAGGCAACATCTCGTCCTATCAGCACAAACTTCAACACCTGCTGGACACAATGGATGAGTATGCTGCCAACTATGAGGAACCCGAGGCACACGAAACCTATTCGTTGGCGGGTTTCAATTCTGCACTTAACAGCGCAACCGACACGGAGAACCTTGCCTACGCCCTTGAGGTGATCATTAATCTGATTGATCACTACGCGCAAACAGAAGATGACCCCGTCTGGGAGCGTACGCTAAAGGAAGAATTCGACGCTCAGCACTCGATCATTAACGATCTGCTGAAAAACAGACCGGTCACTATCACCAGCCACCATCACTTTTTGATTAGTTAAGATAAAGATAAAAAACAGGGGTTGGCTGCCCCACCACACAATATCCGTCCACAAAAAAAGGGCACCCGACCCAGTCGGCGTGCCCATTTTCCTACCACCCCGCCCCCTGTCGAGACGGCACTGCTTACGCGTTAACGGTGTCTTTAAGCGACTTGCCCGGCTTGAACGCAACAGTGTTGCTCGCCTTGATCTTCACAGGCTCACCGGTTTGCGGGTTTTTGCCGGTGCGGGCGCCACGGTGGCGTTGCAGGAAGGTGCCGAAGCCCACCAGGGTGACGCTGTCCTTGCGGTGCAGGGCGCCGGTGATTTCTTCGAGAACTGCGTTGAGGACGCGGTTGGCCTGTTCTTTGGTGAGATCCGCTTTTTCAGCGATGGCGGCTGCGAGTTCTGGTTTACGCATATGTGAAGCCTCTTTGACGGTTTTTTGTTGTTATGTCCGTGCTGCTCGTCTGTGGAGCAGCGCCCAAAGCGCCGCAGGCTCTACTCTGCGGCAGACGGGAGTGAGGATGGCATGCCCTCGCACGCTCCGCCAGTCTCGCGACGACCTTTCTCGGGGGAAAAACGTGCTTATTCCGACAGAACGACCGGTATTTACGCCAGCAACGGCGGAAGTTCTTTGTTGAGGGCGAGTTTTTCCATCACGGCGCTGCCGGTCAGCGCGTAACCCAGCAGGCGACCGCTGGCGTCGCGGCACAGGGCCTTGATGTCGGCGCCCTGGCCTTCGACGCTCCACACCCCTTCGGTGCCCCGAGGCGGCGGGGAAACCACCAGCGGGCAGACCGGGGTTTTCACGGTGACCGGCATCGGGCCATAGCTGACAGCTGTGGCGTTGCCGGCCAGGGTCTGGGCCAGGGCACGGGCGCAGCTCATCAGCGGCATGACGTACAGCAGGTTGAGGCCATCGACCTCGGCGCAGTCGCCCAGGGCGTAGATATTGGCGTGGGAGGTCTTGAGGTGGCGGTCCACCATGATCCCACGGTTGGTCTGCAGACCGGCGGCGGCGGCCAGGTCGACACGCGGGCGCAGGCCGATGGCCGAGACCACCAGGTCGCAGTGCACCACTTCACCATCCGACAAGTGCGCTTCCAGGCCGTCAGCGCTGCGTTGCAGGCGATTGAGCACCGGGCCCAGGTGGAAACGCGCGCCCAGCCCTTCCAGGCCGGCCTGTACCGCTGCGGCCGCCGCCGGGTGCAGCAGGGTCGGCATCACTTGCTCGCACGGCGCCACCAGGTCGATTTCATAACCGCCGAGGATCAGGTCGTTGGCAAATTCACAGCCGATCAGGCCGGCGCCGAGCAGCAGCACGCGGCGCTTGCCGGCCGCGGCGGCGCGAAAGCGGGCGTAATCTTCGAGGTCGTTGATCGGGAAAACCAGCTCAGCCGCATCACCTTCGACGGGGACACGCACGGTTTCTGCGCCCCAGGCCAGGACCAGATCACGATAGGCCACCGCTTCTTCACCGATCCACAGGCGCTTGTGGCCGGGGTCGATGCCGCTGACACGGGTGTGGGTGCGCACTTCGGCCTTGAGTTGCTCGGCCATGGCGCCGGGTTCCGCCATGCTCAGGCCATCGGCTTCCTTGTTCTTGCCAAAGCCGGTGGAGAGCATGGGCTTGGAGTAGGAGCGCCCGTCATCCGCGGTGATCAGCAGCAATGGGGTCTCGCTGTCGAGCTTGCGAAACTCCCGGGCCACGTTGTAACCGGCCAATCCTGTGCCGATGATCACGACAGGTGTGTTCATTCCGTTCTCCTTGTAGTACGTCTCTGAAACTGAAAATTAGCCGATTTCGATCATTTCGAAATCCATTTTGCCGACGCCGCAGTCCGGGCACAGCCAGTCTTCCGGTACGTCCTGCCACAGGGTACCCGGAGCGATACCATCATCCGGCCAGCCGTCTTTTTCGTCATAGATCAGGCCGCAGACTACACATTGCCACTTCTTCATTTACTTGCTTCCTCAGGGTCCAGGCAGGTTGGCCGGCGGTCGATGGATCCAGCGTTGCCGCGCGGCTCAGGGCGTTTTGTACTGATCGGGGCCGACAGATGCAAGCTTGATCGACGCAAGGCGCCGGGCCGGCCCGGCAAAAGATCAGGACGCCATGGTAAGCTCGCCGCCTCTTTTGCTGCCAATACTGACGCACCGTGCCGCACTCAATCGCCCTTCCCGATGCTTGCCAATGGTTGACCCAGAGCCTCCTGAGCCCTGCGCCCGCGCCCTTGACCCTGAACTGGCTGTTCGACGAAGGCTCGCTGACCCGCCGGCTGACGTGGCTGTCCCACGATGGCTTCAGCGTGACGCCGCTGTTCGAAGGCTGGCAGCCGCTGCGCGATGATGAATGCGCGGCGCTGCACATGCCACCGGCCAGTATCGGTTGGGTGCGCGAGGTGTATCTGCGCGGGCATGGCCAACCCTGGGTGTTCGCCCGCAGTGTGGCGGCGCGCAGTGCGTTGCAGGGCGACGGCTTGCAGATGGACGAATTGGGCAGCCGCTCCCTCGGCGAATTGCTGTTTTGCGACCGCGCGTTCACCCGCCAGGCCATCGAGGTGTGCCATTACCCCCGCCAATGGTTGCCCACCACGGACCAGGCCGACGGGCTGTGGGCGCGCCGCTCACGCTTCGATCGCGGGCCGCTGAGCGTGCTGGTGGCGGAAGTCTTCCTGCCGGTTTTCTGGCACGCGCTGCATGACCATCCGGAGAACTGCTGATGTATCAACGTCTGCTCAAATCCTTGAACCGCCTGCACCCCAGGGCCTGGGATTTCATTCAGTTGACCCGCATGGACAAGCCTATCGGCATCTACCTGCTGCTGTGGCCGACGCTGTGGGCGCTGTGGATCGCCGGCAAGGGCTCGCCGTCCCTGGCCAACATCGTGATTTTTGTGCTGGGCGTGACGCTGACTCGTGCTGCCGGTTGTGTCATCAATGACTGGGCGGACCGCAAGGTCGATGGTCACGTGAAACGCACCGCGCAACGCCCGTTGGCCAGCGGCAGGATCAGTTCGAAAGAGGCCCTGGTGTTCTTTGCGGTACTGATGCTGATCAGCTTCCTGCTGGTGCTGTTGACCAACGCCACCACCATCTGGTTGTCGCTGGGCGGTCTGGCACTGGCGGTCAGCTACCCGTTCATGAAGCGCTACACCTATTACCCCCAGGTGGTGTTGGGCGCGGCGTTTTCCTGGGGCATGCCGATGGCGTTCACCGCCGAAACCGGCCACCTGCCCGCTATCGCCTGGCTGCTCTATATAGCCAATCTGCTGTGGACAGTGGCCTACGACACCTATTACGCGATGACCGACCGCGACGACGACTTGAAGATCGGCGTCAAGTCCACCGCCATTCTGTTCGGCGATGCCGACCGTGTGATCATCCTGACCCTGCAAGGCCTGGCGCTGCTGTGCCTGTTGCTGGCCGGCGCACGGTTTGAGCTGGGGGGTTGGTTCCACCTGGGCCTGCTGGCGGCGGCAGGCTGCTTTGCCTGGGAGTTCTGGTACACCCGCGACCGGGACCGGATGAAATGCTTCAAGGCGTTTTTGCACAACCACTGGGCCGGGTTGGCGATTTTTGTCGGGATTGTGGCGGATTACGCGTTTCGCTGAGGTTTTTGCAGTGCCTGGTCGGGCCTCATCGGGGGCAAGCCCCCTCCCACCTTTTGAGGTGTGAACACATTCAAATGTGGGAGGGGGCTTGCCCCCGATGGTTTCAGCAGCGCCGCGAAATCAGGGCTTGATCACATGCCATGCCCCACCCTTGCCATCACCGCTCTTGTCACCGGCCTTGTGGTCATCCTTGTAGGTGTAGACAGGTTTGCCTTTGTAGGCCCATTGACTGGTCTGGTCATCACGGGTGATCACGGTCCAATCGCCCATTGATTTGTCAGTAGACTCCGCTTTCAGCGGCGGCCAGTTGGTCGCGCACTGGTCCTTGCACACTGACTTGCCATCGGCGTCCTTGTCGAAGGTGTAAAGGGTCTTCCCGCTGTGATCCACTAACAGGCCCTTCTGGGTCATCGCCGGCTCCGCCGCGAATGCCAGTGTCGGCAGCGTCAATGCCGCCGTGACCAGCAGGGCCTTCCAGGAAAAAGTACTGTGAGTCATCGGAACCTTCCTTTTGTGGTTGTCAGGATTCGGACCCAAAGCGTAGTCCAGAGTGCCCCGAATTGCCCAAGCGACTAAATTACTGTCACACGACTGCAATAATTCCGTTATCTAATGCGGCGCAAGACAGTTAAATGACAAGAGGATTTTAGGCATGGTTGGCAGGAGCATTCTGATTGTTGACGACGAAGCGCCCATCCGCGAGATGATCGCCGTTGCGTTGGAAATGGCCGGCTATGACTGCCTGGAGGCGGAGAACTCCCAGCAGGCCCATGCCATTATCGTCGACCGCAAGCCGGACCTGATCCTGCTGGACTGGATGCTGCCCGGCACCTCCGGCATCGAACTGGCCCGCCGCCTCAAGCGCGATGAGCTGACCGGGGATATCCCGATCATCATGCTCACTGCCAAGGGCGAAGAGGACAACAAGATCCAGGGCCTGGAAGTCGGCGCCGATGACTACATCACCAAGCCGTTTTCCCCACGGGAACTGGTAGCGCGCCTGAAAGCCGTGCTGCGCCGTGCCGGCCCGACCGATGGCGAAGCGCCTATCGAAGTCGGTGGCCTGCTGCTGGACCCGATCAGCCACCGCGTGACCATCGACGGCAAGCCGGCCGAGATGGGCCCGACCGAATACCGCCTGCTGCAGTTCTTCATGACCCACCAGGAGCGTGCCTATACCCGTGGCCAGTTGCTGGACCAGGTGTGGGGCGGCAACGTGTATGTCGAGGAACGCACCGTCGACGTGCATATCCGTCGCCTGCGCAAAGCCTTGGGCGATGCCTACGAGAATCTGGTACAAACCGTGCGCGGCACCGGCTACCGGTTCTCCACCAAGGGCTGAGCCAGTCACTTTCCTTCCTTAACAGCTGACAAGGACGCATGTTTAAGTGAACCAGAACTGGCATGGCACCCTGATCCGCCACATGCTCCTGTTGATCACCGCCTGCCTGTTGGTGGGCCTGGTCAGCGGCTATTACGGCTGGAGCCTGGCCATCGGTATCGGCCTGTACCTGGGCTGGACCCTCAAGCAATTGCTGCGCCTGCATGAATGGCTGCGCCAGCACAAACCCGACGAAGCACCGCCCGATGGCTACGGCCTGTGGGGTGAGGTGTTCGACAGCATCTACCACCTGCAACGCCGCGACCAACGGGTACGCGGGCGCCTGCAAGCCGTGATCGACCGGGTGCAGGAGTCCACCGCTGCGCTCAAGGACGCGGTGATCATGCTCGACAGCGACGGCAACCTGGAATGGTGGAACCGCGCCGCCGAGACCCTGCTGGGCCTCAAGACGCCCCAGGACAGCGGCCAGCCGGTAACCAACCTGGTGCGTCACCCGCGCTTCAAGGAATACTTCGAGCAGGACAACTACGAAGAAGCCCTGGAAATCCCCTCGCCCACCAACGACCGCGTGCGCATCCAGCTGTACCTGACCCGCTACGGCAACAACGAACACCTGATGCTGGTGCGCGACGTAACCCGCATCCATCAGCTGGAGCAGATGCGCAAAGACTTCGTTGCCAACGTCTCCCACGAACTGCGCACGCCGTTGACGGTGATCTGCGGCTACCTGGAGACGCTGCTGGACAACGTCGAGGAGATCAACCCGCGCTGGAGCCGTGCCCTGCAGCAAATGCAGCAGCAGGGTTCACGCATGCAGACCCTGCTCAACGACTTGCTGTTGCTGGCCAAGCTCGAGGCCACGGATTATCCGTCGGACAACCAACCGGTGGCCGTCCAGAGCCTGTTGCAGACCATCAAGAATGACGCCAAGGCCCTGTCGGGCGAGCGTGGGCAGCAGATCAGCCTGGATGCCGACCCGCAGGTGTTGCTCAAAGGCAGCGAGGGCGAATTGCGCAGCGCGTTCTCCAACCTGGTGTTCAACGCGGTGAAGTACACCCAGGACAAGGGCACTATCCGCATTCGCTGGTGGGCCGACGAGCAAGGCGCACACCTGAGCGTGCAGGACTCCGGCATCGGCATCGACGCCAAGCATCTGCCGCGCCTGACCGAGCGTTTCTACCGCGTCGATTCCAGCCGCAACTCCAACACCGGCGGCACCGGGCTGGGCCTGGCCATCGTCAAGCATGTGCTGCTGCGCCACCGCGCGCGCCTGGAAATCAGCAGTGTGCTGGGGCATGGCAGTACGTTCACCTGCCACTTTCCGCCAGGGCAGATGACCCGTTCGCGGCTCGTCGGAAATGACGAATAACTCAAACACAGCACAAAACCAAATGTGGGAGGGGGCTTGCTCCCGATGGCGGTGCATCAGTATCAGATATGCTGACTGACACACTGCTATCGGGAGCAAGCCCCCTCCCACAATTGGAATTGTGCTGTTTCGAATAAGGCATTCCACACCCCACCCGGCGGCACCCACTAGGCAAGCGCCCCGTCAGCCGCTACATTGGCCGACTTGCGCCTGCCTTTCAGGCCCTTCTGTCACCCCTTATTGAACACACGGAACCTGCAAAACCCAATCATGGACCCTTCCCCTGGTATCACCCTCGCCACACTCTTCGCCGATTTCGGCATGATTCTTTTTGCTCTGATCCTGGTACTGCTCAACGGTTTTTTCGTTGCGGCGGAATTTGCCATGGTCAAGCTGCGCTCGACCCGGGTCGAGGCCATCGCTCACACCAACGGCTGGCGCGGGCAGATCCTGCGTACCGTGCACAGCCAGCTCGACGCCTACCTGTCGGCCTGCCAGCTGGGTATCACCCTCGCCTCCCTGGGCCTGGGCTGGGTCGGTGAGCCGGCGTTCGCGCACATCCTCGAACCGCTGCTGGGCGCCCTAGGTGTCGAATCGCCGGAAGTGATCAAGGGCGTGTCGTTCTTTGCCGCGTTCTTCGTGATTTCCTACCTGCACATCGTGGTCGGTGAACTGGCGCCCAAGTCCTGGGCCATTCGCAAGCCCGAGTTGCTGTCGCTGTGGACGGCGGTGCCGCTGTACCTGTTCTACTGGGCCATGTACCCGGCGATCTACCTGCTCAACGCCAGCGCCAACGCGATCCTGCGCATCGCCGGCCAAGGCGAACCCGGCCCGCACCACGAACACCATTACAGCCGCGAAGAGCTCAAGTTGATCCTGCACTCCAGCCGTGGCCAGGACCCGAGCGACCAAGGCATGCGTGTACTGGCCTCGGCCGTGGAAATGGGCGAGCTGGAAGTGGTGGACTGGGCCAACTCCCGTGAAGACCTGGTGACCCTGGACTTCAACGCCCCGCTCAAGGAAATCCTCGCGCTGTTCCGTCGCCATAAATTCAGCCGCTATCCGGTGTATGACGCGGTGCGCAACGAGTTTGTCGGGCTTTTGCACATCAAGGACCTGCTGCTGGAACTGGCGGCCCTGGACCACATCCCCGAATCGTTCAACCTGGCCGAGCTGACCCGCCCGCTGGAACGTGTGTCGCGGCACATGCCGTTGTCGCAGTTGCTGGAGCAGTTCCGCAAAGGCGGCGCGCACTTTGCCCTGGTGGAAGAAGCCGACGGCAAGATCATCGGCTACCTGACCATGGAAGACGTGCTGGAAGTGCTGGTGGGCGATATCCAGGACGAACACCGCAAGGCCGAGCGCGGCATCCTCGCCTACCAGCCTGGCAAACTGCTGGTACGGGGCGATACGCCGCTGTTCAAGGTGGAACGCCTGCTGGGCGTCGACCTGGACCACATCGAGGCCGAAACCCTCGCAGGGCTGATCTACGACACCCTCAAACGGGTGCCGGAAGAGGAAGAAGTGCTGGAGGTTGAAGGCTTGCGGATCATCATCAAGAAGATGAAAGGGCCGAAGATCGTGCTGGCCAAGGTCCTGCTGCTGGATTGACCCTCAATTGCCCAATGCAAAATTGGGCAATGTCCCGACCGGCTGGTTGAATTCGTAAGGAATCGACACCAGCCCGGCCGCGGTACTCTGTTGCACCACAAAGTGCAGGTGCGGCCCGCTGCTGTTGCCGGTATTGCCCGACAACCCCAGCGCGCTGCCCACCGCCACACGCTGCCCCGGCCTGACACTCACCGAGCCTTGCTTGAGGTGCAGGTACACACCCTGGGTGCCGTCATCGTGCTGCACGCGCACGAAATTGCCTGACGCATCGTTGCCGCGTCCGATCTGGCTATTCTCGATTTTCATCACCACACCGCTGCGTGCCGCGATGATCGGCGTGCCTTCGGGCATGGCGATGTCCATGGCGTAGCGGCTTTTGGCGTCGGTGTGGCTGAAACTGCCGTTGGGGCCTTGGGTCAGGCGGAACGGGCCGCCACGCCAGGGCAAGGGGTAACGGTAGGCTTGTTGCGGGTAAACGGGTTTTGGCCTGTAGAGTATCGGCGGCTGTACGCGCTCGACCCTACGTTCCTGGATCACGAACGCCTGGGCGCCGGGGGTTTGCCGATCGCTGAAAAACACCATGCCGTTGGCATCGGTGGATTTGTACAGGGTCATGGCCTGGGTCGAATTGGCGACCAAGGCCAATATGCAGGACAGCAAAAGGCGAAGGAGCATGGCGCGAACCTGCCGGAGTGAATGAACAGCAAGCTAGCAAGGGATCATGACAATCCCGGGGCACGCCCCTTCGGACTGAAGGTCAGGCCCCCGGCACAAAATGCTTCTGCGCCGTACCGCGCGCAATCAGGCGAGAGATGTAGTCAAGCTTCTGCGCATCCTGGTCGATAAAGCGGAAGGTCAGTTGCAGCCAGTCACTGTCCGGCTTGGGTTCGAAGGCGACGATGGCGTGCAGGTAGCCGTTCAGACGCGCCACCTCGGCGTTGTCGCCCTGTTCCAGGTCGAGCACGGCACTTTCCAGTACCTGAGGCAGGACTTCACCGCGACGCACCACCAGCAGCGCTTCCTTGATGCTCAGTGCCTTGATCACGCATTGCTGGGTGCCGCTGGACAGGCGCAACTGGCCCTGGCCACGGCCGCCAGTGGGTGCAGCGCCTGGCGCTTGGACCGGCGGGGCGTTGTTAAGCAGGCCTTTGCTTGGCGCAGAGGCAGCCGCCGCAACGGGGGCTGCACGTACGGCTTCGGGCTTGCCACCGGTCAGGGCACTCAGGGAATCATTGCCGAAGGCCGAGTTCATCTTGGTCGGCGCACTGGCGACCAGGGCGTCGAGGCGACCGACCTTGTGCAGGGCTTGCTTGACCTTGTTCAGCAGTTGCTCGTTGGTGAACGGTTTGCTGACGTAACCGGAAACCCCGGCCTGGATCGCCTGGACCACGTTCTCTTTGTCGCCACGGCTGGTCACCATCACAAACGGCATGGCCTTGAGGTGCGGTTGCTCGCGGCACCAGGTCAACAACTCCAGGCCGGACATCTCCGGCATTTCCCAGTCGCACAGCACCAGGTCGAAGCTCTCGCGCATCAGGATGGTCTGGGCCTTCTTGCCGTTTACCGCATCTTCAAGCTTGATCCCGGGGAAGTAGTTGCGCAGGCACTTCTTCACCAGGTCGCGGATAAACGAGGCGTCATCCACCACCAATACACTGACTTTACTCATCGACCCTTCATCCTATAAAAACTTCGGCACGCAAAACGCCTGACTAATGGCATTTTGCCAAAACTCTGTAGTCACGTTCGGACTTTCTTTTACCCGATTCGCAAAAAATTCAGGCGCCACAAACGAAAACGCCCGACCAGAGGCCGGGCGTTAATTTCTCGGGCAACCTTACTTATCGTCAGATTCGCCCGGAACATTAGGGATTTGATCGGCGGAACCCTCAACTTCGGCCTTCATGCGCTTGAGGCCCATGTGCCGTACGTCGGTACCGCGCACCAGATAGATCACCAGTTCCGAGATATTGCGCGCGTGATCACCGATCCGCTCCAGGGAGCGCAACACCCAGATGATGCTCAAGACCCGCGAGATAGAGCGCGGGTCTTCCATCATGTAGGTGGCCAGCTCACGCAGGGCGGTCTTGTATTCACGGTCGATGACCTTGTCGTACTGCGCTACCGACAATGCCAGCTCGGCGTCAAAGCGCGCGAAGGCATCCAGGGCATCCCGGACCATGTTGCGCACCTGGTCGCCGATATGACGCACTTCCACATAACCGCGCGGCGCTTCACCCTCTTCGCACAGCTGGATGGCGCGGCGGGCAATCTTGGTGGCTTCATCGCCGATCCGCTCGAGGTCGATCACCGACTTGGAAATGCTGATGATCAGGCGCAGGTCGGATGCCGCCGGCTGGCGACGGGCGAGGATGCGCAGGCATTCTTCGTCGATGTTGCGTTCCATCTGGTTGATCTGGTCGTCGATCTCGCGCACTTGCTGGGCCAGGCCCGAGTCGGCCTCGATCAGCGCAGTGACGGCGTCGTTGACTTGCTTCTCCACCAGCCCGCCCATCGCCAGGAGGTGGCTGCGCACTTCCTCGAGCTCGGCGTTGAACTGCGCGGAGATATGGTGGGTAAGGCCTTCTTTGCTAATCATGTTGGCGTCCTTGGAGCGTCCGGTAAGGTGCGGAGAACCGCAGCGTCAGTGCAATCAGAACCACAGCTTCCTAGCCGTAGCGACCGGTGATGTAGTCTTCGGTCTGCTTCTTCGCCGGATTGGTGAACAGGGTGTCGGTATCGCCGAACTCCACCAGCTTGCCCATGTACATGAACGCGGTGTAGTCGGAAACCCGCGCCGCCTGTTGCATGTTGTGGGTCACGATAACGATGGTGAACTTGGACTTGAGCTCGTAGATCAGTTCTTCGACTTTCAGCGTCGAGATCGGGTCGAGTGCCGAGCACGGTTCGTCGAGCAGCAGCACTTCCGGCTCCACGGCGATGGTGCGCGCGATCACCAGACGCTGCTGCTGGCCGCCGGACAGGCCGAGTGCCGACTCATGCAGGCGGTCCTTGACCTCGTCCCACAGCGCCGCGCCTTTAAGGGCCCACTCAACCGCTTCGTCGAGGATGCGTTTCTTGTTGATGCCCTGGATGCGCAGGCCGTAGACCACGTTTTCGTAGATGGTCTTGGGGAACGGGTTAGGCTTCTGGAACACCATGCCCACACGGCGACGCAGTTCGGCCACGTCTTCGCCCTTGCGGTAGATGTTGGTGCCGTAGAGGTTGATGGCCCCGTCCACGCGGCAACCGTCCACCAGGTCGTTCATGCGGTTGAAGGTACGCAGCAGCGTGGACTTGCCGCAGCCCGACGGGCCGATAAAGGCGGTCACGCGCTGCTTGGGGATGTTCATGCTGACGTCGAACAGCGCCTGCTTGTCACCGTAATACAGGCTCAGACCCGGTACTTCGATGGCCACGGTTTCCTGGGCCAGGCTCAGGCTCTGTTTGTCGCGACCCAGGGCAGACATGTTGATGCCGTGGGAATGGGTGTCGTGTTGCATGGGATGCTCCCTGTGCTGTTGTGTGGGAGGGGGCTTGCCCCCGATAGCGGTGCATCAGGAACATGTGTGCTGGCTGGCACACCGCAATCGGGAGCAAGCCCCCTCCCACAAATAAGTCCGCGTTCAATTCAGATCAGCTGTCCAGCGCCTTGTACTTCTCACGCAGGTGGTTACGAATCCACACTGCCGACAGGTTGAGCGTGGCGATCACCAGCACCAGCAACAAGGCGGTGGCGTATACCAGCGGCCGTGCGGCCTCGACGTTAGGGCTCTGGAAACCGACGTCATAAATATGGAACCCCAGGTGCATGATCTTCTGGTCCAGGTGCAGGTACGGGTAGTTGCCGTCCAGCGGCAGCGACGGGGCGAGTTTCACCACGCCGACCAGCATCAGCGGCGCCACTTCACCGGCGGCGCGGGCCACGGCGAGGATCATGCCGGTCATCATCGCCGGGCTGGCCATCGGCAGCACGATCTTCCACAGCGTTTCCGCCTTGGTCGCGCCCAGCGCCAGGGAGCCTTCACGCACCGTACGCGGAATCCGCGCCAGGCCTTCTTCGGTGGCCACGATCACCACCGGTACCGCCAGCAGCGCCAGGGTCAGCGAGGCCCAGAGCAGGCCCGGTGTACCGAAGGTCGGTGCCGGCAGCGCTTCCGCGAAGAACAGACGGTCGACCGAGCCACCCAATACATACACGAAGAAACCCAGGCCGAACACGCCGTAGACGATGGCCGGTACACCCGCCAGGTTGTTCACGGCGATGCGGATGATACGGGTCAGGGTGTTCTGCTTGGCGTATTCACGCAGGTACACCGCTGCCAGCACGCCGAACGGGGTCACGATCATCGCCATGATCAGGGTCATCATCACGGTGCCGAAGATCGCCGGGAAGATCCCGCCTTCGGTGTTGGCTTCCCGAGGGTCATCACTGAGGAATTCCCACACCTTGCTGACATAGAAACCGATCTTGGTCACGGTCCCCATGGCGTTCGGCTGGTAGGCGTGCACCACCTTGCCGATGCCGATTTCAATTTCCTTGCCGTTGCCATCGCGAGCGGTCAAGGCGTCGCGGTTGAACTGGGCGTGCAGGTCGGCCAGGCGCGCTTCGATGTCCTGGTAGCGAGCGTTCAGCTCGGCGCGGTCGGCATCCATGTCGGCCTGGGCGGCCGCGTCGAGCTTGCCTTCCAGTTCCAGTTTGCGGCCATGCAGGCGGATGCGCTCGAGGCCGGCGTTGATCGCGCCGATGTCGGACTTCTCCAGGGTCTTGAGCTGGGCCGCCAGCTTGTTCACGCGGTCCACGCGGGCTTGCAGCTCCGGCCACGCGGCCTCGCCTTCAGCGATGACCTTGCCATCCTGCTTGACGTTGACCAGGGTGCCGTAGAAGTTGCCCCACTCACGACGTTCGATGGTCATCAGGTTCTTCGGCGTGCTCTGGTCCTTCAACCATTCGCCGACGATCCAGGTGAAGTCGTTGCCGTTCAGGTCGCGGTTGCCGACCTTGATCAGCTCGCGGGTCATGAATTCAGGGCCCGCATCGGGCACCGGCAGGCCCGCGCTTTTCAGGCGCTCGCGCGGCACTTCTTCTTTCTGCACCACTTCGCCGATGACGATATGGTTTTCCTGGCCCGGCACGTTGTAGTTGGCCTGGATCAGGTCGGCCGGCCAGAAGTGGCCCAGGCCCCGCACGGCAATCACGGCCAGCAAACCAATGGTCATGATGACCGCGATGGACACCGCGCCACCGCTGATCCAGACGCCCGGAGCGCCGCTCTTGAACCATCCATTCAGGGAGTTCTGTTTCACAGACTTCTACCTTTCTTAAAGCGACGAGTATTTCTTGCGCAGACGCTGACGAATCAGCTCGGCGAGGGTGTTCATGATGAAGGTGAACAGCAGCAGCACCAGCGCCGAGAGGAACAGCACGCGGTAGTGACTGCCGCCGACTTCCGACTCGGGCATTTCCACCGCGACGTTGGCCGCCAGGGTGCGCAGGCCTTCGAACAGGTTCATCTCCATCACCGGCGTGTTCCCGGTGGCCATCAGCACGATCATGGTCTCGCCCACGGCGCGGCCCATGCCGATCATCAGCGCCGAGAAGATGCCCGGGCTGGCGGTCAGGATCACCACGCGGGTCATGGTCTGCCACGGTGTGGCGCCCAGGGCCAGGGAACCCAGGGTCAGGCCGCGCGGTACGCTGAACACGGCGTCTTCGGCGATGGAATAGATGTTCGGGATCACCGCAAAGCCCATGGCCAGGCCGACCACCAGGGCGTTGCGCTGGTCGTAGGTAATGCCCAGGTCGTGGGAGATCCACATGCGCATGTCGCCGCCGAAGAACCAGGTTTCCAGGTACGGGCTCATGTACAGCGAGAGCCAGCCCACGAACAGGATCACCGGGATCAGGATCGCGCTTTCCCAACCATCGGGAACCCGCAGGCGAATGGATTCAGGCAGGCGGCTGAAGACAAACCCGGCCACCAGGATGCCAATCGGCAACAGCATCAGCAGGCTGAAGATCCCCGGCAGATGCCCTTCGACATACGGCGCCAGGAACAGGCCTGCGAAGAAGCCGAGGATCACCGTCGGCATGGCTTCCATCAGTTCGATCACCGGCTTGACCTTGCGGCGCAGGCTCGGGGCCATGAAGTAAGCGGTGTAGATCGCCGCGGCAACAGCCAGTGGCGCCGCCAGCAGCATGGCGTAGAACGCCGCCTTCAGGGTACCGAAGGTCAATGGCGCCAGGCTCATCTTGGGTTCGAAGTCGGTGTTGGCGGCGGTCGATTGCCAGACGTACTTAGGTTCGTCGTAGTTTTCGTACCAGACCTTGCTCCACAACGCGCTCCAGGACACTTCCGGGTGCGGGTTGTCCAGCAGCAGCGGCTGCAGCTTGCCGCCGGCTTCGACGATCACCCGGTTGGCGCGCGGCGACATACCAAACACGCCCTGGCCGTCGACCACCGGATCCACCAGCAGGGTGCGGTGGGCGGTGCTGTGGAACACGCCGAATTTGCCGGAGGCGTCGAGGGCGGTGAAGCCTTTGCGCCGCTCTTCGGCGGTGATTTCCACGATGGGCGCGGTGCCCATCTGAAAGGTACGAATCTGCTTGAAGCGCTGCTCGCCATCCGGGTCGCGGGCCATGAACCACTGGGCCAGGCCGCCTTTGGAGTTACCGACGATCAGCGAGATGCCGCCCACCAACTGGGTGCTGGCGGTGACTTCGGCAGTGCCATCTTCCAGTAATTTGTAGCGACCGTTGAGGCTCCTGTCGCGCAGGCTGAACACATCCGCCAGGGCACGTCCGTTGATCACGTACAGCCACTGCTGGCGTGGATCGATGAAGATCGCCTTCACTGGCTCGGTCATTTGCGGCAGCTCGACACGCTTCTGCTCGCTGGTGACTTCACCGGTCATCATGTTTTCTTCGCGGCTCAGGGTCAGCACGTTCAAGTGCGAACCGGCCGAGCCTGCCACCACCAGCGACGTATCGGTGGCGTTGAGGGCAACATGCTCCAACGGGCGGCCGGCATCGTCGAGCACGATCGGCGTTTCACCGTAGGGGTATTCAATCGCAGGCGTGATGGTTTTCTTGCCGTCCGGGTACGACACCTTATAGGTGTGACGGAACACCAGGGACTGGCCATTGGACAAACCGAGGATCACCAGCGGGCTGCCCGGCTGGTCTTCACCGATGGAAGCCACGCTCACGCCGGGCGCAAGCGGCAGGTCGACACGCTTGAGTTCGGCACCGCTCGTGACGTCAAAGAACAGCGCCTGGCCCTTGTCGGAAACCCGCATGGCGACCTGGTTCTGCTCTTCCAGGGAGATCAACAACGGCTTGCCGGCGTCCTGCATCCAGGCGGGCGTCAGTGCGTCTTCCTTGGTCAGCGAGGCGCCTTGGAACAGTGGCGCGACCACGTAGGCGAGGAAAAAGAAGATCAGGGTGATCGCACCCAGAACGGCGAGGCCGCCCACCAGCACGTACCAACGGGTCAGGCGATCCTTGAGCGCGCGAATACGGCGCTTGCGTTGCAGCTCAGGCGTATTGAAATCAATGCGCTTGGGGGGAGAAGTTGTCGTCATGGTGGAATTGGCCAGATCATTCATGCGCACACCCTAGCGATCCTGTATGACAGAAAGATGACAGTGCAGTGACGCAACAAATCCGCCGCGAAGCAGGGCTGGCAGCGGACTAGAAAATTTGGATGCGGGGCCGGTATCCCGGCCCCGCAGAGGCAATCAGTTGCCTTCTTTCAGACCCAGGTCAGCCAGGGCCTTGGCGGCAACCTTGGCTGGCAGTGGGATGTAGCCGTCCTTGACGACCACTTCCTGGCCCTGTTTGGACAGAACCAGTTTCACGAACTCGGCTTCCAGCGGGGCCAGAGGCTTGTTCGGGGCTTTGTTGACGTAAACGTAGAGGAAACGCGACAGCGGGTATTTGCCGTTCAGGGCGTTTTCTTCGCTGTCTTCGATGAAGTCAGTGCTGCCTTTCTTGGCCAGGGCCACGGTCTTCACACTGGCGGTCTTGTAGCCGATGCCCGAATAACCGATGCCGTTCAGCGAGGAGCTGATCGACTGCACGACGGAAGCCGAGCCGGGTTGTTCGTTCACGTTAGGCTTGTAGTCGCCTTTGCACAGGGCTTCTTCCTTGAAGTAGCCGTAGGTGCCGGATACCGAGTTACGGCCGAACAGTTGCACTGGCTTGTTGGCCAGGTCGCCGGTCACACCCAGGTCACCCCAGGTTTTCACATCGGCTTTGCCACCGCACAGGCGAGTCGAGGAGAAGATCGCGTCGACTTGTTCCATGGTCAGGTGCTGGATCGGGTTGTCCTTGTGCACGAACACGGCCAGGGCGTCCACGGCAACCGGGATAGCGGTTGGCTTGTAGCCGTACTTCTGCTCGAAGGCCGCCAGTTCGGTGTCCTTCATCTTGCGGCTCATCGGGCCCAGGTTGGAGGTGCCTTCAGTCAGCGCAGGTGGCGCGGTGGCGGAGCCGGCAGCTTGAATCTGGATGTTGACGTTCGGGTATTCCTTTTTGTAACCCTCGGCCCACAGGGTCATCAGGTTGGCCAGGGTATCGGAACCGACGCTGGACAAGTTGCCCGACACACCAGTGGTCTTGACGTAAGCCGGGATTGCCGGATCAACACCTGCAGCCACCGCGTTGGCGGTCGCAACGCCAGCAGCGACAAAAGTCATTGCCGCCATCAAACGTTTCAGTTTCATGCCTTGCTCCTAGCAGATAGGGATAGTTGGATCGGGGCCAAGTATCGAGAGGCCGTGTGAACACTCTATGTCTGAAATATGACAATTGGATGAAAGGCCAGCATTGGAGATCACACAACAAAAGGAGAGAAGGTCGGGACGTACGAGGAGGTTAGAGCGACTAAGCGACTTCTTGGAAACAAGCTGTAATTGTTATAAAACGCAAGGCATGTGGCGAGGGAGCAAGCTCCCTCGCCACATGGTTACCGGTAAAAGCGCTAAACGGGGTTACCGCCCGCGCTTCCACAGATACCCACCCACCACCATCCCCATCACGCACAGGACAGCCACGTAGTAGGCCGGGCCCATCGGGCTTTCCTTCATCAGCAGCGACACCGCCAGGGGCGTCAGCCCGCCGAATACGGCGTAGGCCACGTTGTAGGAAAACGACAGGCCACTGAAGCGCACCACGGGCGGGAAGGCTTTCACCATCACGTAAGGCACCACGCCAATGGTGCCGACGAACAGGCCGGTCAAGGCGTACAGCGGGAACAGCCAGTCCGGGTGGGTCATGAGGCTGTGGTACAGCGTCCAGGAGGTCGCCAGCAGCAAGGCGCAACCGCTTACCAGTACACGCCCGGCACCAAAACGGTCAGCCAGGGCGCCGGAGGCAATGCAGCCAAGGCTCAAAGTCACGATGGCCAGGCTATTGGCCTGCAGCGCAACAGTCGGGCTGAAGTGGTAGATGGTCTGCAGCACGGTCGGGGTCATCAGGATGACCACCACGACGCCGGCTGACAGCAGCCAGGTCAGCAGCATCGACAACACGATGGCGCCGCGGTGGTCACGTAATACGGCACGCAATGGCAGCTCGGCGGCCAGGGTCTTGCGTTGCTGCATCTCGGCGAAGATCGGCGTTTCATGCAACCAGCGGCGCAGGTACACCGACAGCAGGCCGAACACGCCACCGAGCAGGAACGGAATGCGCCAAGCGTAATCCGAGACCTGCTCAGGGCTGTAAATAGTGTTGATCGCGGTAGCGACCAGCGAGCCCAGCAGGATCCCTGCGGTCAGGCCGCTGGTCAGGGTGCCGCAGGCGTAGCCGATATGGCGCGGCGGTACGTGTTCGGAGACGAACACCCAGGCGCCGGGAACTTCACCGCCAATCGCTGCGCCCTGGATGATGCGCATCAACAGCAACAGGACCGGTGCCCACAGGCCGATCTGCGCGTAGGTTGGCAGCAGGCCCATGATCAGGGTCGGCACGGCCATCATGAAGATGCTCAGGGTGAACATTTTCTTGCGGCCCAGCAGGTCACCGAAGTGCGCCATGATGATGCCGCCCAGCGGGCGTGCCAGGTAACCGGCGGCGAAGATGCCGAAGGTCTGCATCATGCGCAGCCATTCGGGCATATCGACAGGGAAGAACAGTTTTCCGACCACGGTGGCGAAAAACACGAAAATGATGAAGTCATAAAACTCCAGCGCCCCGCCCAAGGCAGACAGCGACAGGGTTTTGTAGTCGTTGCGGGTCAGCGGGCGCGACGGTTGCGCACTGCTTGCAGGCACGGAGGACATGGCAAGGCTTCTCTTATAGTAGTCAGCTTGATAAGGACGACACGCCCGGGACCGGCGGCGGTCTGGCAAGATAGCAAATCGCTTGTAAAAGCACAGCGCCAGGAGAACAGTTGCGCGCAAAAGCCGCGATACAGCGGCTATTTACCGACCAAATGAGCGCCGGGAGGTCGTCGTGGCGCCAGGGTCTCGATATACTCGGCCCTTGCAAGCGCAAGAACCCCAGGCTTGAGGGGCTGCTGCGCCAAAACGTCGTTGGGTGCCATCCAGCCGATTTGGCAGAGTTTCCCTTTAGTACGCCTTACGAGAAACGTATCGAACGGAGTATGTTTGTGCTGAAACGTTTTTCTAACAGTCGGCTATCCACCTTGCTCCACCTATAAAAGCGTCACGGGTCAGAGGCCCCCCGGCATGATCGAACTCGAACAAGAAGATCCTATCCCGCAAGGCGATCTCGCCCTGCAAATCACCGCGCTCCCGCGTGAAACCAACGGTTTTGGCGATATCTTCGGCGGCTGGCTGGTCGCGCAGATGGACCTCGCCGGTACCGCCATGGCCAGCAAGGTCGCAGGCGGGCGTGTGGCCACCGTGGCCATTGACCGCATGGCGTTCCTGGTGCCGGTGGCAGTGGGCGCGCAATTGTCCTTCTATACCCAGGCCCTGGAAATCGGCCGCAGCTCGATCCAGATGATGGTCGAAGTGTGGAGCGACGACCCGCTGTCCAGCGAATGGCGCAAGGTCACCGAGGCGGTGTTTGTATTTGTCGCTATCGATGGCAGCGGCCGCACACGCTCGGTGCCATCGCGCGCGCGTTAAACCTCGCGGGGTTTTGACGGTCAATTGCCCCATTGCCTGCCATTGAGAGTGCCTGTTATGCCTACGCCCCACGTTGAGACCGGAAAAATCGACGAGCTGGACTGCTGGCGCATCCGCCATAACGGCGCCGAGCTGATGATTGCCCAGCAGGGCGCGCATATCTTCAGTTACGGCCGCGAAGGCGAGCAGCCGCTGATCTGGCCGAACCCTGAGGCGGTGTTCAAGAAGGGCAAGGGCATTCGTACCGGCGTCCCGGTGTGCTGGCCCTGGTTTGGGGTGTTCGACCGCAACCCGTCCAGCGTAAAGGCGATGCGCCAAAGTGATCAGCCTGCGGGCGCTCACGGTTTCGTGCGTACCACGACCTGGGTATTGGCCGGGACCTCCCTTGAAGGTGAAGCGCTGCGAGTGGACCTTGAACTACCGGTTCCTGCAGGCGGCTTCCCCGGCTGGCCACATCAGGTGGAGCTGAAACTGAGCCTGTTGCTGGACGACCAACTGCACATCCGCCTGACCAGCCACAACCGTGGCGACGGCACTGTCACGCTCAGCCAGGCGCTGCATACCTACTTCGCCGTGAGCGACGTACGCAACGTGCAGGTCGAAGGCCTGGACGGCTCGGCGTACATCGATACCGCCGATGGCTGGAGCGAGAAAACCCAGTCCGGCCTGCTGCACTTCACTGCCGAGACCGACCGCATCTACCTCGATACGCCCCCGTCGCTGAGCATCGTCGATCAGGACTGGCAGCGTCGCATCCAGCTCACCAGCCAAGGCTCGAAATCCACCGTGATCTGGAACCCCTGGACCGAACGCGCCAAGGCCTTCGACGACATGGCCGATGATGGCTGGCAGGGCATGCTGTGCATCGAGACGGCGAATGTGCTGGATGATGTGGTGACGCTGGCGCCGGGTGAAAGCCACACGCTGGGTGTGAGCATCACCGGTGTTACCCGGTAGATGGAGTTCCAAATGTGGGAGGGGGCTTGCCCCCGATAGCGGTGAATCAGTCACCAAAGACAGTGACTGGCACCCTGCTATCGGGGGCAAGCCCCCTCCCACATTGGGTTCAGCGGAAGCTTATAGATCGGATTCCTTTACGACCCGCACCTTGCCCGCATCCAGCGCATAGGCGGCGTCGGCCAAATCGTTGTTCACCGTCTCCACCTTCAACGTGCCGGTCACCCACAGCGGCGTGTAGATATCATCCAGCTTCAAACCCTTGGGATAACGCACCAGCACCAACTGGTTAGGCGGCGGTGGCGGCACGTGGATGCAGGCGCCCGGGTATGGCACCAGGAAGAACAGCGTGCTGCGCCCCTTGGCGTCGGTTTCCAACGGCACCGGGTAGCCGCCGATCCGGATGTTCCTGCCGTTCATGGCGGCCACGGTCTTGGTCGAATACATCACCGCCGGCAAGCCTTTGCTCTGCTTCAGGCCACCTTTGTCGGTGAACGTGCCTTGGGCTTCGGGGGAGTTGTGATCGATCTCGGGCATGGCCTCGAGGGCCTTCTGGTCCGACAGCGGCATCAGGTCGAGCCAGTCGGTTTCCGGCAATTCACCGGCATGGGCCAGGCCAGAGCCCAGCAGAAGAAGAGTCAACAGGAGACGGCGCATGGAGAGGCTCGGCAAGTACAAGTGGCGAGCATTCTAGCCCTCTGCGCCTGCGCAGCGCAGAGGACTTTGTCGGCTGATTACTTCTTTTTGATCAGGCCGTAGATCACCAGCAGGATGATTGCGCCGACCAGTGCGCCGATAAAGCCTGCGCCTTGACCCGCCTGGTAGATGCCCAGCGCCTGGCCACCGTAGGTCGCGGCCAGGGAACCGGCGATACCCAGCAGGATGGTCATGATCCAGCCCATGCTGTCGTCGCCGGGCTTGAGGAAACGCGCCAGCAGGCCGACGATCAAGCCGATAAAGATGGTTCCGATGATACCCATGGCATTTCCCTCTGAATGAAGTGAGCTATGCCAAAGCCTAGACAGGCTTTGGCATCCTGCAATCAGAGGACGGCGATAACCGAATGGTTCCCGCCGCCCCCCGGGTTATTGCTCGGCGATCAGCGCTTCGACCTTGAGGATCTGCGCTTGCAGCGTTGCGCGGTCCTTGCAGCGCAGGTTGGCGTGGCCGACCTTGCGCCCGGCCTTGAAGGCCTTGCCGTAGTGATGCAGATGGCAGTCTTCGATGGCGATCACGCGCTCCACCGGCGGTACCACGCCGATAAAGTTGAGCATCGCGCTCTCACCGACCTTGGCCGTGGAGCCCAATGGCAAGCCCGCGACAGCGCGCAGGTGGTTTTCGAACTGGCTGCACTCGGCGCCTTCGGTGGTCCAGTGCCCGGAGTTATGCACACGCGGGGCGATTTCGTTGGCCTTGAGGCCGCCGTCGACTTCAAAGAACTCGAACGCCATCACACCGACGTAATCCAGCTGCTTGAGCACGCGGCTGGAATAGTCTTCGGCCAGGGCCTGCAACGGGTGATCGGTGCTGGCCACGGACAGCTTGAGGATGCCGCTGTCGTGGGTGTTGTGCACCAACGGGTAGAAGCGCGTCTCACCATCCCGGGCACGCACGGCGATCAACGAGACTTCGCCGGTGAACGGCACGAAGCCTTCAAGCAAGCAGGCCACGCTGCCCAGTTCGGCGAAGGTGCCGACCACATCGGCGGCGGTGCGCAGGACTTTCTGGCCCTTGCCGTCGTAGCCCAGGGTGCGGGTTTTCAGCACGGCCGGCAGGCCGATGCTGGCGACGGCGGCGTCCAGGTCCGCCTGGGACTGGATATCGGCGAAGGCTGGGGTCGGAATGCCCAGGTCCTTGAACATGCTCTTCTCGAACCAGCGGTCACGGGCAATACGCAAGGCTTCGGCGCTCGGGTACACCGGTACGAACTGCGACAGGAAGGCCACGGTTTCGGCCGGTACGCTTTCAAACTCGAACGTCACCAAATCGACTTCGTCGGCCAGTTGGCGCAGGTGGTCCGGGTCGCTGTAGTCAGCGCGCAGGTGTTCACCCAAGGCTGCCGCACAGGCGTCCGGCGCCGGGTCCAGGAAAGCGAAGTTCATCCCCAGCGGGGTACCCGCCAGGGCCAGCATGCGGCCCAGTTGGCCGCCACCGATTACACCGATTTTCATCGTCAACACCCTCAGGCGATACGTGGGTCTGGATTGTCCAGCACGCTGTCTGTCTGCTCGGCACGGAATTTCTTCAGCACCGCGTGGAACTGCGGGTGCTTGGCGCCCAGGATACTGGCGGACAGCAAGGCGGCGTTGATGGCACCGGCCTTGCCGATCGCCAGGGTGGCCACCGGGATACCGGCCGGCATCTGCACGATGGACAACAGCGAATCCACGCCCGAGAGCATTGCCGACTGCACCGGTACGCCAAGCACTGGCAGGTGGGTCTTGGCCGCACACATGCCCGGCAGGTGAGCTGCGCCACCGGCACCGGCGATGATCACCTCGATGCCACGGGATTCTGCTTCATCGGCATACTGGAACAGCAAATCCGGGGTGCGGTGGGCAGAGACCACTTTCACTTCATACGGAATGCCGAGTTTTTCCAGCATATCGGCGGTGTGGCTAAGGGTGGACCAATCGGACTTGGAGCCCATGATCACGCCAACCAATGCACTCATCGTCGTGCCTCTTCTCTCTGGGCGCCCGCAGGCGCGTCAAAAAACAACAAGCCACGCGGGAAATCCGGCGTGGCTTGTTGTACGAAATGTGGCCGGTTGGACCGGCCGAAGGCCGCGCAGTATACCGTAATAATCCAGATAAACAGCCCCTGGGATGACCATCTGTCTAGCGGGGCAAAGTGGCGGTTTTATTGACTTTCAAGTCAGCCAAATCACCACAAGCCCCCTCCCCCATTTGCCCTGCATTCGGCCCGAGATTGGCTCAGGCATTCTGCGCCGCGCCACCTTCCAACTTGCGCCACAACAACCGCACATTCGCCTTGCGCACCAGCGCGCAGCGATACAGACGAATTTCCAGCGGCACATGCCATTGCGGCCCGCCGCAGACCACCAACTCACCGCGGGCCAGTTCGGCACGCACGCTCAGTTGCGGCACCCAGGCGATGCCCAGGCCTTCCAGGGCCATGCTTTTGAGGCTGTCGGCCATGGCGGTTTCGTACACCGTGGTAAAGCGCAGCGCGCGCTGGCGCAGCAACAGGTGCACGGAACGGCCGAGGAACGCCCCGGCGCTGTAGGCCAGCAGCGGCACACTGCCCTCTCCTTCGAGGTCGAACAGCGGCTTGCCGTCGGCGTCGGCCGCGCATACCGGGAGCATTTCGGTGTTGCCCAGGTGCAGTGAGGGGAAGATTTCGGCGTCCATCTGCATGGCCGCATCCGGGTCGTAGAAGGCCAGCATCAAATCGCAACCGCCTTCGCGCAGGGCGTGCACGGCGTCACCGACGTTGGTGGCAACCAGCCGCGTGGCGATGTTCAGGCCGTCGTTGCGCAGTTGTGCGATCCAGCGCGGGAAGAAACCCAACGCCAGGGAGTGGGCAGCGGCCACTTGCATGACTTCGCCCTGCCCGCCTTCCAGGTGATGCAAATGGCGCAGCACTTCGCCGAGCTGCTCGACCACGGTACGCGCGGTGACCAGGAACAACTGCCCCGCCGCCGTCAGCTCAACCGGCGTGCGCGAGCGGTTGACCAGGGTCAGGCCCAATGCGGCCTCAAGGCTGCGGATACGTCGGCTGAACGCCGGCTGGGTGACAAAGCGCCGCTCCGCCGCCTGGGAAAAGCTGCGAGTCGCCGCCAGGGCGCTGAAGTCTTCCAGCCATTTGCTCTCAAGGTTCATCACTGCCTCCCACGGATACGCACCATTTTGGCACACACGCCCGCCATGATAGCCGGGTCACACTCACATTATGCCGTTTATGCATAGGCCAGTGTTTAACAGCATTGGCCCAAAATTTCCTACAGGCCTAGCATTCGCAGCGTTCCGGCCTGTTCCGGGTCCATATCGAGATGATTTCCGTCATGTCCTCCGCTGCATCATTCCGCACAGAAAAAGACCTGCTTGGCGTACTCGAAGTACCTGCCCAAGCGTATTACGGCATCCAGACCCTGCGAGCGGTGAATAACTTCCGCCTCTCGGGCGTTCCGATTTCGCATTACCCGAAATTGGTGGTCGGCCTGGCAATGGTCAAGCAAGCGGCGGCTGATGCCAACCGCGAGTTGGGCCAGCTCAGCGAAGCCAAGCACGCGGCCATCAGCGAAGCCTGTGCCCGCCTGATCCGCGGCGATTTCCACGAAGAATTCGTGGTGGACATGATTCAAGGCGGCGCCGGCACTTCAACCAACATGAATGCCAACGAAGTCATCGCCAACATCGCGTTGGAGGCCATGGGCCACAACAAGGGCGAATACCAGTACCTGCACCCCAACAACGACGTGAACATGGCGCAGTCGACCAACGACGCCTACCCGACCGCGATCCGCCTGGGCCTGCTGTTGGGCCACGACGCGCTGCTGGCCAGCCTCGACAGCCTGATCCAGGCGTTCGCCGCCAAGGGCGTCGAGTTCAGCCACGTGCTGAAAATGGGCCGCACCCAATTGCAGGACGCCGTGCCGATGACCCTCGGCCAGGAATTCCGTGCGTTCGCCACTACCCTCGGTGAAGACCTGGCCCGCCTGAAAACCCTGGCGCCAGAGCTGCTCACCGAAGTGAACCTGGGCGGTACCGCCATCGGCACCGGCATCAACGCCGACCCACGCTACCAGGCCCTGGCCGTACAACGCCTGGCCGTTATCAGCGGCCAGCCAGTGGTCCCGGCTGCCGACCTGATCGAAGCCACCTCCGACATGGGCGCCTTCGTGCTGTTCTCCGGCATGCTCAAGCGTACCGCCGTGAAACTGTCGAAGATCTGCAACGACCTGCGCCTGCTGTCCAGCGGCCCACGCACCGGCATCAACGAGATCAACCTGCCGGCGCGCCAGCCAGGCAGCTCGATCATGCCCGGCAAGGTCAACCCGGTGATCCCGGAAGCGGTCAACCAAGTCGCGTTCCAAGTCATCGGCAACGACCTGGCCCTGACCATGGCGGCCGAAGGCGGCCAGCTGCAACTGAACGTGATGGAGCCGCTGATCGCCTTCAAGATCTTCGACTCGATCCGCCTGCTGCAACGCGCCATGGACATGCTGCGCGAGCACTGCATCGTCGGCATCACCGCCAACGAAGCCCGCTGCCGCGAACTGGTGGAACACTCCATCGGCCTGGTCACCGCGCTGAACCCGTACATCGGCTATGAAAACGCCACCCGCATTGCGCGTATCGCCCTCGAAAGCGGCCGCGGCGTGCTGGAACTGGTGCGCGAAGAAGGCTTGCTCGACGACGCCATGCTCGACGACATCCTGCGCCCCGAAAACATGATTGCCCCACGCCTGGTCCCGTTGAAGGCCTAAGCGTTTGTTGCACCGCTCACCAGGTTGAGGGACTAGACACCTCTCACCTTTTGAGGGCCTGAAGGCTCGTTCTTCAGGCCCTTTTTTTTGCCTCAAGGTTGTGAAATGACGCCCATAAAAATTCCAATATCGAACCTGCCCGCCACGCCCTGGCTGAAACCTTTAATCAGCCCAGGCAGACGGATCACGTTCGCCTAGGTATAGTGCCGCCCCTCTTCGCGCCAGCGGCCATCGGTAACGAGGCCCGGACACACGCGAAAACGCATGAATAACAACACCCGCAAAAGGATCGGGTCGAACCGTCGCGCACTGCCTGGTGCCAAGTGACAGCGTCGAACCGTCCTGCGTTTGCCATTAGAAAAATCAGCGAGGAACACTCCATGCTCGAAGTCATCAACGACTTCCTCTCAGGGAAAGTACTGATCGTGCTCATTGTCGGGCTCGGCGGTTATTTCACGATCCGCTCGCGTTTCGTTCAATTGCGTCACTTTTTCCACATGTTTTCGGTGTTTCGCGACAGCCTGAAAAACAGCTCCGACCAACTCAGCTCGTTCCAGGCGCTGATGCTCAGCCTGGCCGGGCGTGTCGGTGCCGGTAACATCGCGGGTGTCGGCATTGCCGTGACCCTGGGCGGCCCGGGTGCCGTGTTCTGGATGTGGGTCACCGCGCTGGTGGGCATGTCTTCGAGCTTTATCGAGTGCTCCCTCGGCCAGTTGTACAAGCGCACTGACGCGGAAGGCACCTACCGTGGCGGCCCGGCCTATTACATCCAGCACGGCCTGCACAAGCGCTGGCTGGGGATGGTCATGGCGTTCCTGCTGCTGGTGACCTTCGGCTTTGCCTTCAACGGCCTGCAAGCCCACGCCGTGACCCACTCGCTGAACAACGCGTTTGGCCTGGACACCACCTACACCGGCCTGGCCCTGGCGGTATTGCTGGGCCTGGTGTTCATCGGCGGGATCAAGCGCATCGCCTCGATCGCCGACCTGCTGGTACCGGTCAAGACCCTGGTCTACATCGCCGTGACCCTGTATGTGATCGTGCTGCAATTCGACCACGTACCGGCCATGCTCGCGACCATCGTCAAAAGCGCCTTCGGCCTCGACCAAGCCTTCGGCGGCCTGGTGGGCAGCGCAATCATCATGGGTGTGAAACGCGGCGTGTTCGCCAACGAAGCCGGCCTGGGCAGTGCGCCCAACGTAGCGGCCGTCGCTTCGGTAGAACACCCGATCGCCCAAGGCGTGGTCCAGGCGTTCAGCGTGTTCCTCGACACCTTCGTGATCTGCACCTGCACCGCGCTGCTGATCCTGCTCTCCGGTTTCTACACCCCAGGCTTCGAAGGCGACGGCATTGCCCTGACCCAGAACTCCCTGGCCGCTGTGGTGGGTGACTGGGGCCGCATGTTTATCTCGGTGGCCCTGGCGTTGTTCGTGTTTACCTCGATCATGTACAACTACTACCTGGGCGAGAGCAACCTGCGCTTCCTGGTGGGCAACAACCGCAAGGTGCTGATGGGTTATCGCGCGCTGGTGCTGGTGCTGATTTTCTGGGGTTCGATCGAGAACCTGAGCACCGTGTTCGCCTTCGCCGACATCACCATGACCATGCTGGCGTTCGTCAACCTGTTCGCCCTGGCATTCCTGTTCAAGATTGCCATGCGCATCCTGAACGACTACGACAACCAGCGCGCGGCAGGCATCAAGACCCCGGTGTTCGACTCCAGCCAGTTCCCAGACCTGGACCTGGATCGCAAGGCCTGGCCGGCTAATCCGGTAAAACCGCAAGCGACCCCAGCGGCGGAACTGAACGCTCAAGTGCAACGCTGAGCGTAGACAGATGACACGCCGCCCGGCCTTGGGCATGCTCTGGGCCCGGCGGCGTTTTTCGTTCAGGAGAATCTTCGATGTCCCCAGCCAATAATCTCATGGTGCTCTACACCGGTGGCACCATCGGCATGCAGGCCAGCGCCAATGGCCTGGCCCCCGCGTCCGGTTTTGAAGCGCGCATGCGCGAACAGCTCGCCAACGTGTCAGTACCCGCCTGGCGCTTCCGGGAAATGTCCCCGCTGATCGACAGCGCCAACATGACCCCCGCCTACTGGCAGCGCCTGCGCACCGCCGTGGTCGAGGCCGTGGATGACGGTTGCGATGCCGTGCTGATCCTGCACGGCACCGACACCCTCGCCTACAGCGCAGCAGCGATGAGCTTCCAGCTGTTGGGCTTGCCGGCGCCGGTGGTGTTCACCGGTTCGATGTTGCCTGCCGGCGTCCCCGACAGCGATGCCTGGGAAAACGTCAGCGGAGCCCTGCTGGCGTTGGGCAAGGGCCTGGCACCCGGCGTGCACCTGTACTTCCACGGCGCGCTGATGGCCCCGACCCGCTGCGCGAAGATCCGCAGCTTTGGTCGCCATCCGTTCGCCGCGCTGCAGCGCAACGGCGGTGTGGCCAAGGCCGAAGCGCTGCCCGCCGCGCTGGATTACCGCCAACCGAAGGCCCTGGCCAATGTCGGTGTATTGCCGCTGGTACCGGGCATCGCCGCAGCACCATTGGACGCATTGCTCGGCAGCGGCATCCAGGCACTGGTGCTGGAATGCTTCGGCAGCGGCACCGGGCCCAGCGATAACCCTGAGTTTCTTGCCAGCCTCCAGCGCGCCGAAGAAAACGGCATCGTGGTCGTGGCAATCACCCAATGCCATGAAGGCGGCGTGGAACTGGATGTGTACGAAGCCGGCAGCCGCCTGCGCGGCGTGGGCGTGTTGTCAGGTGGCGGCATGACCCGTGAAGCGGTATTCGGCAAGCTCAACGCGTTGCTCGGGGCCGGGCTGTCCATCGCCGAAGTCCGGCGACTGGTAGAGCTGGACCTGTGCGGCGAACTGAGCTGACCCCACCGCCGCACTGTAGATAGTCACCCCCTTCCCTGGCTGGCCGGCCCCTAGGATGGAACACCCGAGCGAACACCTCGGGCCGTTTCCATCAACCGGCAAGACAGGGATGCCCCATGACCACGCCCATCTCAATCGCTTCACAACAGCCACTGGAATTGCTCACCCAACTGTTAACAGGCCCGTCGTTCAGGGAAGTGGCGGCGGTGTTGTTGCGCCAGGCACTGCAGGCCCGCTACCCCACACTGGCAATCGACCCCGATATCTGCCTGATCGGCACCCCTGGTTGGGAGATCATCGACGAACAGGCCTGCGCCACTACCACCGCTTACCGCACACTGAGCGACAGCCTGACCGATCAGGCCGTGCTCGGCGAACCGACCCTGTACATCGAAGGCGAACACTTCCTGACCCAACAACCGCTCACCGAGCCGCCAACCCATTTGCCGGTGCGCATCGGTGACATCGCCCATCTGCTCAATACCCTGGCCCCCGTCATGCTGACGGCCTGGCAGGAGCAACAACTGGCGTTCTGGAACAAAAGCAACGGCAGCGGCCCCCATTGGCATCAGCTGTCCAACTCATTGCGCGGGGTGTGGAATGTCCGGCAGGCACCGGGCTGGAACGAAAGCGACTGCGCCATGGCGCGCCAGTTGTTTCACGCGCCCACCTACGATGTGCGACGGCTCGACGACCCATACACCAGCCACGCCTACCTGCTCGACATCGATCAGGTCGACGGCGCGCAGGTGACCCACCTCAACCGGCTCGCGCTGTCGGTCCTGATCGGCAAGCAGGCCGGGCGAGACGTTATCCTCACCCACTCGCTGCTCAAGGGCTATGAGAAGTTCACGTCCCTGGCACAGCTGGGCCGAAGCCTGCCCGCTCGTCTGGACACCTCGGCACCCCGCACACAGTTGCAATGGCGCCTGTTCGAACCTGACGGCAATTTTTTCGATTACCAGGCCTGCAGCCTGATTGCCTTGCAGGTCGAGGCTATCGGCAGCCTGGACTTCTCCGACCTGCGCCACCCGGACACGGCTCCGCCACCCGGTGCCACCGAGTTGACCACCGGTCCCGGCCCCGGCCGCGAGTGGTACCAGCAGGCGCTGCCGGGCTGGCTGCAGGAGGCGTCGACGTCCGACCTGAACTTCTATGCGCGGCATCTCAAGGACCTCGCGTCCCTGAACAGCAGCACCGGCGGCAAGTTGTATCAGGACGATATCCCGCCCATCGAGCAGTACGCGCTCAATCACCTCAAGGCGGAAATCCTCAAGGACCATCCGCAAGCCGGTGCCCTGGCCTTGGATACGCTCACCCTGAAAGTCCAGCAGCCGGTGGTGTGGGGGACTTTCACGGTGCCCGGCATGACCGAGACCACCACCTTCAACCTCGCCGAACTGGCGCTGCACAACCTGATCGCCATCCCGGTCGGCAACAAGACCTTGCAGCTGCATAACGGCCAAAATCTGCCGGACTGGCTGACCGTCGAGTACATCGAGAGCCTCATTTCCCGGGTGGACATCGGCCGGAACTACCCGGCGCTGATCAAAAGCAAGCTGCTGGAAATCCCTCGCGAGGCCTCATCGCGAAAGAACCTCTACATCCAGCACCTGCGCATCCAGCTGCCGTTGCTGGCCCTGCAGGGCAAGATTCAGCAACAGGATGGCATCGATGACCGCGGCTATCGATACGTCGCCGCCCTGATGCAAGCCGAGGCCTCGGATCACACGATAGACGGGCAGACCATCGTCATGCGGCCTCTGGCGTTCATCCCGCAACGGCGGGACGACGCCACTGCCGATGAGGTCGAAAACATGTACGTCATCGGCCCGCAAGATCCCGCCGCCGGTCCCTGCCTGCTCTATCGACCGCTGTTCACGCCGGCCCTGGTGCAATACCCGTCCCCGGCCAACCTGATGTACGCCATTGCACAGTCCCCCGACCTGCGCCGTTCGGTGCTGGCCTGGTTGCCGGACAGCGCGCGCGATGCTTACGCCAACTATGTGTTCCCGGGAGAATTGCCTTCTCCCTGGGCCGTCGCCGATTTTCTGGTGGACGCCTCGACACTGGAAACCATGAGCGGCCCCATCGGCCTGGGCAAAGACCCACTCAAGGGTGACCTGCTCGCCGGGCTGTTTGAAGCCAACGCCCAGGCCCTGGTCAAGCTGGCCGACCGCCAGTCGACCTCCAATACCGAGAACCGCTGGGCGACCCTCAAGCAAACAGGCTGGACGCTCCTCAATGCCGCGCTGCCCTTTACCAGCCCCAGCGTGGCGACAGGCCTGTGGATCTGGCAGATCGTCGATCAGTTGCAACAGTTTGTCGGGGCCACGGAGCAGGATGACACCGCGGTCCAATGGACCACTTTCACCGACGTGCTGCTGAACCTGTCGATGGCGATTACCCTGCATATCAGCACCCGCCTGCGTCCCCGCGGCGCTCGGCCCGAGCGGGAATCCAGGCCGACCGAGCCCTCGGCAGGGCAGCGGGTCGAGATCAAACAGCTGGGCGCCATCGCCGGCAATGAAAGCCCACCGGGTCACACTCCACTGCTGCATACCAGCGGCGCGCTCAATCGGTCGGCCGCCACCCTGGGGCGGGTGCTGGACCGTTTCAAAGTCAGCCAGCCTGGCGCAGCGAGCAGCGTCGACACCCGCCCGGGGCCGACCCGCCACCTGACCCGCGTCGCCGAGCGTTTCTACGCACAGGTCGGCGAGCGCTGGTTTGAAGTGAGCGCGGACGACGAGGGCAACGTGGTCATCATCGACCCCCGGCAGCCGGATCGAACCGGACCGCCGCTGATTCACAACGCCGCCGGCCAATGGTTCGTCGACACCCGCCTGCGCCTGCGCGGCGGCGGCCCCAAGCGCATGCTCAACAAAGCCGAAGCGGAAGCGACCCTCAAGGCCGCCGAAGTACGGGCCAAGCTCGAGGCCTTCGAAAACGCCAAGAAGACCGCACAAAGAGCGCTGCAACAGGTCCGCCAGGCCATGACCGACGTCTCCGGTAACGCTGCCGAAGTCAAACGCCAGCACTACATGGACACCCTCGACCAGCAGAGCGCGGATTACGAAGCGGCGCTGCAACACCTCAAGACCCTGAGTGTGTTCACCCCGGTCCCCGACTACCAGCAAAAAGCCCTGGGTTATATAAGAGCGCAACTGGAGCTTACCGAAGCCGCGATCAGGGAGGCCCAGACCACCTTCACCCCCCAGCTCAGGGTCGTGCTTGACCAGCTCGAACACCCCGACACCCGGCACCCGACGCGGTACGTCGAAGACGCGCGACAAATGACCGAGATGAGTGAAGACATGATCACGCGCCTGGACTACACCCATGCGCGCTTCACTCAACTCAAGGCCCTGGCCAAGGAGGGCGTGCAGTTGATCCAGAGCGCCAGGAAAAAACTGCCGGCCTACACCAGCATCGACCTCAAGGCCCTGCAGATAACCCTGGCGCGCAGGTTGTGCCTGCCGGAGGACAGCGCGACCCGTGCACCCCAGGCCTGGGCCAACCTCAATGAGATTGTCGACAACGCCGATCTGTCGGTCCAGGCCCTGCGCGACACCCTCAACGAACGCAGCGAGGCGCGGCTGGACGAACGCATCGAATCCCTGAGCAGCCTGATCGAACAATTCAAGGTCCTTGACGAGCGCCTGGAGGACTTCTCCCAGGAGTTTTCCAGCCTGACCCACCTCTCCCCGCTGGAACGCCTGCGCAAACAGGTCAAGGATTTCTCCAGGCAGGCCTTGACCCATCTGTCCCAGCTGCACGCTGAGCGGGACATCCTGCGCAATCGGCCCACCCCTCCACCGACGCCCCCCAAGCCCTTGAAGAAATTCATCCATACCCGTTACAACGGCGTGATGATCGGCGAGCCCCGCCTGACGGCGGTCGGCCTTGAAACCGATCTGGTGGATATCAAGTCACCGCTGACCCGACAGGTCATTGCCACCTTCCATGAGAAAAGCCCCAACGTCTGGGTGCAACGGCTGAGCCCTGCACACACCGAGCAGGCGGTGCCCGAGCTTCAGTCCAGCCTCGGACAGGGCCGCACGCTGCTGGACGGTTTGCCCGCGTTCAAGCAACGGGCCATCGAGCAAACACGCCAAGCCGGGCGCACCGCCGTCGGCATCGAATACCTGTACCACCGTCACGCGTTGCTGCTGGAAGAAACCAGCCGGCACATCGAGCAGGCCCTGGCCGACAGCACCATCACAGCGGATCAAACCCAATCGGCAACCGCCCTTGGCAAGCAGCTCAACGACGCGGCACAGGACCTGTACCGGCGCGCGTCCGAGAGCATGACGCGCATGATCAAACAGCACCCCCCAACCACCAAAGGCGTCGAATGGCTGAGTGAGCGCGACGAGATCGTCATCAAGAAATCCGTGAGGCGTCGCCGGCTCAAAAGCAGCACACCGGACTACCTGGACGAATACATCATCACCGAGCGCGCGACCCATCAAGTGCTCTGGTACGCGCACTTTCATTATTCGACCGACTGGACGCCTGCCAAGGCCTACCTGAGCGCACGATTGAAGACCACCCATGAATATCGACAAGGCTCGGCGGCCGACTCGGTCAAAGGCCTGAACGAGCAGCAGCAAATCGACTATTACCGCAGCGAGATCAGCCTGGAGGCGGCCAAACGGCTATTTTTTGACCACAAGTAAGCGGCACACTCCTTGCTGCCTCTGGGCAAACCCTGGCAGGACTCCCCCATGCTGCACTCGCACCTGACTACGCTCAACGCCGTCTCCCTGGTACTCGACACCTTCAGGGACGAGGGCGTGAGCCGCGACGTGCTGCTGGCCGGCAGCGGTATCTGCGGCGCCGACCTGAACCGCGCCGACACGCGCATCACCACCAACCAGGAGATGCGCGTATGTGCCAATGCCGTGGCCCTGCGCCGCGATATCGGCCTGGAGTTGGGCCGGCGCATGCACGTGTCATCCTACGGCATGCTCGGCTATGCGCTGCTGACCAGTGCCACCTTCGGTGACGCTTTGCGCCTGGCCCTGCGCTATCCGGCGCTGTTGGGAACACTTTTCGAGCTGAGCCTGGAAGACGACGGCCAGCGCATCTGGTTCACCGCCGACGGGTATCGGGAAAACCCGGCGCTGGCCACCTTCAATGTCGAGTTCTGCCTGGTGTCGTTGAAGGTCATCTGTGACGATCTGCTGGGCCATGCCCTGCCGTTGCTCGGTGCGCGTTTCGAACACCGCGCCCCCGACTATCGCGCACGTTATGCCGAGCACTTCGATTGCCCTCTTGCCTTTGCCGCCAGTGCCAATGCCTTCGCTTTCGACCGGCACTGGCTCGACCAGCCGTTGCCGCTGGCCGACCCCATCACCCACCGCGCCATGGGCGAGCGCTGCCGCAAACAGAACACCGAATTCACCGGGCGCCAGGCCTGGCTCGGCCGGGTACGCCAATTGCTGGCCGCCCAATTGAACGCCGCCCCCGGCATCGATGGCCTGGCCGGGCAGATGAACTGTTCGCCGCGCACCTTGCGCCGGCATCTGCATGACCTGGGTTGCAGCTATCAGGAACTGCTGGACGAGTTACGCTTCGAGCGGGCCAAGCAGTTGCTGGGCGAGGACCAACTGCCGATCTATCGCATCGCCGAGCAGTTGGGCTTCAGTGAAACCGCAAGTTTCAGGCACGCCTTCGTACGCTGGAGCGGCGTGGCACCGAGTCAGTTCCGCGCTTGAGTCGCGCGCACCGACATGGGGCGAATAACGGACACAGGCTTTGGCCATATTTATCCCCTTTTGGCCGCTCCTGCCGTTCTCCAAACCTGCCCACGCCGCAACACTGCAAGGCATCCCAAGCAGCCTGCGGAGAACAACAACAATGCTGACAATCTACTCGGACGATCATCATCTGCACCACGGCCGTTGTGAATTGATGGACGGGCAATTGATGCCCTGCTTCGAAATGCCCGCCCGCGCCGACCATGTGCTGCAGCGGGTCAAGGACCGCCAGCTCGGCCCGGTGCAAGCGCCGCAGGACTTTGGCCTGGCCCCCTTGCAACGCATCCACAGCCGCGAGTACCTGGATTTTTTCAAAGGTGCCTGGGCCCGTTGGGTCGAGTTCGGCCAGGACGGCGACCTGCTGCCCTATACCTGGCCCGCCCGCACCCTGCGCGCTGTCTTGCCCACCAGCCTGCACGGCCAGTTGGGTTACTACAGCTTCGACGGCGGCGCGCCGATTACCGCCGGCACCTGGCAGGCGGCCTACAGTGCGGCGCAGGTGGCGCTGACCGCGCAACGGGAGATCCAGCAAGGCGCCCACAGTGCCTTCGCGCTGTGCCGGCCACCGGGACACCACGCCGCCAGCGACTTGATGGGCGGTTATTGCTACCTCAATAACGCCGCCATCGCCGCCCAGGCATTTCTCGACCAGGGCCACCAGAAAGTCGCGATCCTCGACGTGGATTACCACCACGGTAACGGCACCCAATCGATTTTCTATGGGCGTAGCGATGTGCTGTTCACCTCGATCCACGGGCACCCGGAAGCCGAGTTTCCGTTTTTTCTCGGCTATGCCGATGAGCTGGGCGACGGGGCCGGAGAGGGTTTCAACTTCAACTATCCGTTGCCGGCCGGTTCGGGCTGGGACACCTGGTGCGCCGCACTGGAACAGGCTTGCCAGGCGATTGAGGGCTACGGCGCCGACATCATCGTGGTATCCCTGGGCGTCGACACCTTCAAGGACGACCCCATCTCGCAGTTCAAGCTCGACAGCCCCGACTACCTGGCCATGGGCAAGCGTATCGCCCGCCTGGGCAAGCCGACGCTGTTCGTGATGGAAGGCGGCTACGCGGTAGAAGAAATCGGCATCAATGCCGTCAACGTGCTCGAAGGTTTTGAGGGGACTGCCTGATGAATATGCTCAAGTCGCTTGTGCTCTGCGCCGCCGTATTAAGCACCGCCGCCCACGCTGAAGAAAAAACCCTGCGGGTCTACAACTGGTTCGACTACATCACCCCCAAGGCCCTGGAAGATTTCAAGGCCCAAAACCCGTCGATCAAGTTGGTCTACGACATCTTCGACACCAACGAAGCCCTGGAAGCCAAGCTGCTCACCGGCAATTCCGGCTATGACGTGGTGGTGCCATCCAATGTGTTCCTGGCCAAACAGATCGAGGCCGGTGTGTTCCAGGCCCTGGACCGCAGCCAGTTGCCAAACTGGAACCACCTCGATCCCAAGTTGATGAAGCTGATCGAGGCCAACGACCCGGGCAACAAATTCGCCGTGCCCTACATGTACGGCACCATCCTGATCGGCTTCAACCCCGACAAGGTCAAGGCCGCACTCGGCGCCAATGCACCGGTGGACAGCTGGGACCTGATCTTCAAGGAGGAGAACATCAGCAAGCTCAAGCAATGCGGCGTGGCGCTGCTGGATTCACCCTCGGAGATCCTGCCCCTGGCCTTGCAGCACCTGGGCCTGGACCCCAACAGCAACAACCCCAAGGACTATGAAAAAGCCGAAGCCTTGCTGCTGAAGATCCGCCCGTACATCACCTACTTCCACTCCTCCAAGTACATGGCCGATATCGCCAACGGCGACATCTGCGTCGCCGTCGGCTACTCCGGCAGCTTCTCCCAGGCCGCCAATCGCGCCAAGGAGGCCAGGAACGGCGTGATCGTCGACATGCGCCTGCCCAAGGAGGGCGCGCCGATCTGGTTCGACATGCTCGCCATTCCCAAGGGCGCGAAGAACCCCCAGGACGCCTACACCTTCATCAACTACCTGCTGCAACCGCACGTCATTGCGCCGATCAGCGATTTTGTCGGCTACCCCAACCCGAACAAAGACGCTACCGGGCAGGTGGACCCGGCGATCCGCAACAACCCCAACCTGTACCCCACCGAAGCCGCGATGGCCACGCTCTATACCTTGAAACCCCTGGGACGCGACGCCGAACGCGCCAGGACCCGCGCCTGGTCCAGGATCAAGTCCGGGACCTGAGCAAACGTGACCGGGAAGTGCTTCCCGGCCACGATGACTTATCTACCGACCGCCCGGCCGCAGCGCCAATTACCTTGCAGCTCTTCATGCCGACCCAGGCCAAGGAGCTGCAGATGCCCAACGATTCACCCCCTAGCAACAATCGCCCGCCCAGCAGCTATGAGCTGCTGACGCAACTGAGCGTCGGCCCGTCGATCCGCGACGTCGCCGCCAACCTGTTGCGTTCGTCCCTCATGGAGCAATACCCGACACTCGCTATCGACCCTGACCTGGCCATGGTCATCACGCCGCGCTGGCGCATCGTTGGCGATGTCATCCAATCCGCACCCGCCACCGCGCAATCGCTGACCTCGGTGCTGGCCAACCAGGCCCTGGCGCCCGAGCCGGTGATCTATATCGACGGCGAACACTTCCTCACCCTGGAGCCCGAGGCCAAGCCCGCCGTGCACCTGCCGGTGCAGATCGATGCCATTGCGCGGCTGATCAATGAGCTGGCGGCGCTGATCTTTACCGCCTTCCAGGAGCAGCAACTTGATTACTGGAACGCTTCCAACGGCCTGGCGGGCCCACGCTGGCAAACGCTCTCCCATTCCCTGCGCAAAGTCTGGAACGTCACCGCGCAGGACGGCTGGGATGAACACGATTGCGCCATGGCCAGGACGTTGTTCCACTTTCCGGACCGGGCCAAGCGTCGGAACTTCGACACATTCCAGACACACGCTTACCTGATCGATATAGATGGCCTTAAAAACAACCGCTCCACTCACGTCGGCCTGTCGGATATCGCGGTGCTGATCGGGGTACATGAGCAACGCCAGCGGGTCCTGACGTATTCGCTGATCAACGGCTACGAGAAATTCGAGTCACTGCAAAAGCTCGGCGAAGCCTTGCCCGCGGCACTGACTCAAGCTGATGGGGAGGTAACCGTGCAATGGCGATTGTACGAACCCGCCGGGGATTTTTTCGACAGCCTGGCGTGCAACCTGATCGCCCTGCAATTGCAGGCCATCGGGTCAATTGGCTCCGCCGACCTTGAAGCCCCCGCCACGGCTGCCGTCACTGGCCAGGCCGTCGCGCGCATCCTGCCGGTGATTGAAGACTTGAGCGATCACTCATTGTCGAGCATCCACCAGATCCACGAGCAACTTCCCGACTGGCTTGCCAATGCCTCGGACCTGGACGTATCGACCTACAGCCGTTACGTGATCGAGCTGGCCGAACTGCATACCCACAACCACGGCCAGTCTTTCCAGGACGGTATCCCGCCGATCCGCGACTACGCCCGGCAGCAACTGCAAAACCGGATCAAGGCCCATGCAAATGGCGCGAGCCTGAACCTGGACAAGATAGAGATCAGCATCGAAAGCCCGGTGGTCTGGGGCACCTTCGTGCTGCCCGGAACCAGTGACATCACCCGGCGCAACCTGATCGACCTGGCCCTGGAAAACCTCACCGGGCTGCCCACCGGTACGCCCAGCGTGCACTACAACGGCGGCGAGGGGCCGCAATGGCTGACGTACAACTACCTCAAGGACGTGATCGAAACCCTCGACATCGGTGAGCGTTACCCGACGCTGATCAAACACACCCTGCTCGACGACCCCGTTCAATCGAGGCTTCGGCAAACCCTCTACACTTCGCACTTGCGGGTGCAACTGCCACTGCTGGCCTTGCAGTGGAAAATCCAGGGCCTGCACGGCATCGATGATCGCGGTTATCGCTATATCGCTGCCGCGGTGCAGGCACACGCCCATGAACGGCAGGTCGAGGGGCAAGAGATCGTCATCCGGCGCCTGGCGTTCATTCCCACCCTGCGCACCAGCCAGGCGCAGGACGGGGTGGCGAATATGTTTGTGATCGGCCCCCGCGACCACACCCAAGGCCCTTGCCTGTTGTACCGCCCACTGCTGGAGCCGGTGCTGATCCAGTACCCGTCACGGCAAAACCTGTTGTATGCCATCAAGCATCACCGCACCCTGCGCGACTCGGTGCTGGCCTGGCTGGCCGAAGATGTACGCTTCAACTACGAGCAGTATGTCTTCCCTGCCGCATTACCTTCGCCGTGGACCGTGGTGCGCGGGTTGGTGGAGCCGCAAGTGGTGGTGCAAATGAGCGGCCCCCTGGCCTTGAGCGACGAAGTGGTGGGCAACGACAGCCTGGCGACGCTGTTCAGGGACAACGCCAACGCGATGGTTGAATTGGCGACGCGGCAATCGGTGTCCAACGCTCAGAAACGTTGGGCAAGCTATCGAGAAGCCGGCTGGCTGATTTTCAGCGCGGCGTTGCCATTCATGGGCCGCACCGTGGGCATCGCGGCCTGGATCTGGCAAATCATGGACGACCTGCAGGCGACCGCCCAGGCGGAGCCGGAGCCTGACGGGCAGGTGTCCTGGACAGCCCAGGTGGATCTGCTGCTCAACCTGGGCATGGCCCTGGTGCTGCACGTCGCCCTGCGCCATCCGCCGGTACGAAAGACGCCCAAGGCCACGTTGCCGAAACAGGAAGCCACCCCGACCCAGGCGCCTGAAACCAGACTGCCGCCGGAGCACCGGATCCCCGTGATGCGCCGCCCCGACTTGCCCGACGCCGAACCGCCCGCTCGCCATCAAGGCCCGCTGTACAACAGCGGCGCACTCCAACGTTCTCCGACAAGCCTGGGGGCCACACTGGACCGCCTCAAAGTGGCCAGGCCCGACGGGCTGGGGGAAGCCGTCAAGGAAACAGGGCCGCACCTGCATCTCTATGCGCTTGCCGATAAATGGTACGCGCCGGTGGGCGCACGCTGGTTCGAGGTGGCGGTGGATGAGCACGACAATGTCATGATCGTCGATCCGGGCCGCCCCACTCACATCGGCCCGCTGCTGGTGAGCAACCTGGCCGGGCAATGGTTTGTCGACACTCGCCTGCGCCTGCGCGGTGCCGGTTTCAGGAATCGCCGACAATCGGCTCGCGGCAAGGTACCTTCGCGGATCACCGACCTCCGGCAGAAACTCAACCAATTCGATGCTGACGAACGGCGCGGGCAAGCTGAAGTCGCCCAGGCCCACGCCGCGATAGACCCGCTGCCCGGGCCCTCCTCCGATCGCCAGCGCCAGGCGTTCCTCGACAAGGTCGACAGCCGCCTGGCCGACTATGACGTGCCCATTCGCCAGTTGCGCTCGCTGAATGTCATCGATTCGGTACCCAACTACCAGAGTTCGATGATCGACTACCTGAACAAACAACTGCTGCTGACCCGCTCGGCCATCGCGGAACGCTTGCCGGTCTTTCGCGACAAGTTGCTGGTGTCGGTGGAAGACATGGAAGCCCTCACCTCCCTGGACATCAAACAGCGTAACGAGATCGCACAGACGATGGCGAAGCTGAACCTGGATATGATCAACCGCATGGAGTATGCGCAGTCGCGCTATCGCCAGTTGGAAAGCCTGGGCATAGAGGGTGCCAAGGTCATCCAGACCAGCGTGCAGGCCCTGCCCGACTTCAAGCTGCACGACCTCAAGGCCATGCAACTCACCCTCAGCCGCTACCTGTGTATTGGCGAAGGCAGCGGGGAGGCCTTCACCGACGCCCGTGCGCAACTCAATGACATCGTGGATAACGCCGATCTCACGGTGCAAACGTGGATCGAGACCCTGGTGGAAACCAGCATCAGCGACCTGCACGAGCGTATTGAAGTGCTCAACAGCCTGGTCGACCAGTTCGCGATTGTCGACCAACGCCTGCTGGACCTGCACGCCGAACACCCGGAACAGGTGCAGCGAGAACCCCTGGAAAACCTGCGCCAACGCATCGATGAATTCAACCAACAGGCGGTGCATGAGCTGGCGCTGTTGATCAGGCAACGAAAAGCCCTGGAGCCCAAGCCTGGCCCATCAAAAGCCCCCCCGACACCCAAGCGCAAAGTCATCAAGACACGCTTCAACGGGGTGGTGGTGGGCGAGCCCCGTGAAGCCGAAAGCGGCCTGGTGGACGTCAAGGCCCCGGTGACGGGCAAGCTCATCGCGACCTTTCACGAAAAACCCCCTGGGGTCTGGGTCGAACGCCAGAACACGCCCTCAAGCCCCCGAGAGCCCCAGGTGATCGACCTGGGCACCAGCATCGACACCGCCCAGAGCCTGCTGAATGAAGAGCCCGCCGCCACCCTGCGCACCCTGGACCACTCGAAGAAAGCCGGGCGTATTCCGGTGGAAATCGAAGAGATGTTCCACCAGTACGCCGCACGCCTGGAACACGCAATGGCCACGATCGAAGAGGCGCTCACCCGGCTCAACCTCACGGAAAGCGACCGCCCGCCCGCCGCCGCCCTCAACCGTCGCCTCAATGACGCCGCACAACGGCTATACGAACTGGGCACAAACACTCGCATCAGCATGACCAAACAACAACCACCCACGGCGGCACGGGTGGAGTGGCTGCACAGCCAGGGCCTGGTGAAAATCGCCAAAGTGGTCACGCGGCGGCGGCTCAAGGGCCCCGGCAAAAACTACCTGGACGAATACGAGGTGCGTGATCACCAGACCCATGCGGTGCTCTGGTATGCGCACTTTCACTATGAGTCTCCCCAGGCGGCGCTGGAGCACTACACCGCCGGCCACCTCAAGACCCGCGACCAGCAGAAACTGGGGGGCGCTGTGCACCGCACGGGCTTGAGCGACCGTGACCAGATCGCGATTTATCGCAGTGAAATCAGCCCGATCCTGGCCCGCTCGTTGTTTTTCCAGACCTGACCGTCAATCGTGCTGCCAGGCCCTGCGCAACGTTGCCAGGGCCTCGGCAACGGCCGTCTCGGGTACGGCGGCAAACCCCAGCACCAGGCCGGCGCACTGGTCTGCCGGAGTGGTGGAGTGCGCCAGCCAGTAACTGCTTAAACCATTGACTTCGACACCCACGGCACGGGCCTGCTCAAGCAGCTGTTGCTCGCGGGCCAGGCTGTCCACGCGCACGGTCATGTGCAGCCCTGCGGCGATAACGGGCAACTCGCCCACCCCCGGCAGACCACGCGGCCACCCGGCGAGCAAGGCATTGCGCCGGCTCAATGCCGCGCGCCGCATCCGGCGGATATGCCGCTGGAAGTGCCCGGCCGCCATAAACTCGGCCATCACCGCCTGGGTACTGACTTCCGAGTGGCGCATATCCACCGCACGGCGCCGTGAGAAAGCATCAACCAGGCCTGGCGGCAACACCAGATAGCCCAGGCGCAAGGCCGGGAATGCGACTTTGCCGAAGGTACCGACGTACAGCACGCGGCCGCTGCGGTCCAAAGCCGCCAGCGGCGCCAGGGGGGCGCCGCTGTAGCGGTATTCGCCGTCATAGTCGTCCTCCACGATCCAGCCGCCGGTGCGCTCGGCCCAGGCCAGCAACTCCAGGCGCCGCGCCAGGCTCATCACCACGCCCAGCGGATATTGGTGGGAGGGCGTGACATAGGCCAGGCGGCAATCACCCAAGGTATTCAGGACCTGGCAATCGATGCCGTCGCTGTCCACCGGCACGCCCTGCAGGTTGGCACCGGCCAGGGCGAACGCGTGACCGGCGGCCCGATAGCCCGGGTTTTCAACCGCCACCCCGTCACCAGGCTCTACCAGCAACTGTGCACAAAGGCTGATTGCCTGTTGTGCACCGCTGGTGATCACTATTTGCTCAGCCGTACATTGCATGCCCCGTGAGCTGCGCAGGTAAGCGGCGATCAAGCCGCGCAGGCGGCTGTCACCCGCCGGGTCGCCATAGCACAGCTGCGCCAGGTCCGGCTTGCGCCAGAACGCCCCGTTGAGCTTGGCCCAGACCTCGAAAGGGAATAGATCGAAGGCTGGCACGCCCACGCGAAATGCCTTGGGCGGACCCGCCGGCGGCTGTGGCAAATGGTTATTTTGCACCCGCCCCAAGGCCGGCCTGTGGATAACTTCGCCATCGAGGTTTTGCGGCAATTCCGTCCATTTTGTGGATAAGTCTGGGGATAAGCTTGTTGATAAGCCTGTGGATACTTTTGTGGATAGTTTTTTTGCCGTGGGCAATTGGGCGACATAGGTGCCGTCACCCACACGGCCTTCGATAAACCCCTCCGCGTACAACTGATCGTAGGCGCGCACCACGCTGTTGCGGGAAATCAACAGCGCAGCGGCCAGGTCACGGCTGGCGGGCAGGCGCGTACCGCTGGCCAGGCGCCCATCCAACACGCGCTGACGCAGGGCTTCATAAAGCTGGCGCGTCAGGCCTTGGCGTCGATCCAGCTCGATACCGGCAGGGTTGAAGGACAGCGGCGGCGAAATGGGCGACATCATATTGGACCTATGAAATTGGCCGAAGATGGCTCTTACAACGAACCATTAGCCTGCCTAGGATGCAGGCATTCGCCAAGGAAAATATTCATGTACACACCCCGCGCCTTTGCCCTCGACGACTTGCCCGAAATACAGCAACTGATCCAGCACACACGCCTGGCGCAGTTGGTCACCTTTGGCGAGCAAGGCCTGCAGGCCAGCCACTTGCCGCTGCTGCTCAACCCGGATGAAGGCCCCAACGGCACGCTGTACGGGCACCTGGCCAAGGCCAATCGGCAGTGGCAAGACCTGCAAGACGGCAGCGAAGCCCTGGTGATCTTCGCCGGCGCCGAGGCCTACATCAGCCCGGGGTTTTACCCGGCCAAGGCTGAGCACGGCAAAGTGGTGCCCACCTGGAATTACATCGCGGTGCATGCCTATGGCAAGGCCGAGGTGTTTACCGATGCCGAGCGCCTGCTCGGCGTGGTCAGCGCCCTCACTGACCGCCACGAGGACAATCGCGCCCAGCCATGGAAGGTCAGCGACGCCCCGGCTGATTACATTGACGGCATGCTCAAGGCCATTGTCGGCTTCAGCCTGCCGATCGAGCGCCTGATCGGCAAACGCAAACTCAGCCAGAACCGCAGCGCGGCGGACATCGCCGGCGTGCGCGACGGCCTGGCCGCCAGCGCCGATATACGCGACCAGACCCTCGCGCGCTTTATTCCCCAAGGAGTTTCAGAATGAGCCAGATCGAGATCCGCCAGGTCACCGCAACCGACCACGCCGCCTGGCTGCCGCTGTGGCAGGCGTACTTGACGTTCTACAACACCGAACTGCCGGACGCCGTCAGCCAAAGCACCTGGCAGCGCCTGATCGATGCCCATGAGCCGACCCACTCTGCGCTGGCCTGGCAGGACGGCAAGGCGGTGGGCATGGTCAACTTCATCTACCATCGCTCCAACTGGAGCATCGAAAACTCCTGCTACCTGCAGGATCTGCTGGTGGACCCGGCCCAGCGCGGCACCGGTGTCGGCCGTAAACTGATCGAGTTCGTCTACGCCACTGCCAAGGCCGACGGCTGCTGCAAGGTGCACTGGCTGACCCACGAGACCAACGCCACCGCGATCCAGCTCTACGAGCGCATCGCCGAACGCCCTGGCTTCATTCAATTTCGCAAAGGTCTTTAAGGAGCGCAGCATGTCCACTTCCCTCGCCGACTGGAAAGGCGCCCCGGCGCCCACCGCGCAACTGCTCGAAGGGCGCTTTATCCGCCTGGAAAAACTCGATCCGGCCCGCCACGCCGACCAACTGTGGCAAGCCCTCGAAGGCCCCGGCGCCGACCCCAAGTTGTGGGATTACCTGCCTTACGGCCCGTTCGCCGAACGCGCCGCGTTTGATGCGTGGTTGAACAACCATGCGGCGAACAGCGACCCGTATTTCTTCAGCGTGGTCGACCGTGCGTCCGGCCAGGTGCAGGGCATCCTCAGCCTGATGTCCATCGTCCCGGCCCAGGGCCGTATCGAAATCGGGCATGTCACCTTCGGCGCGCCGATGCAGCGCTCACCCAAAAGCACCGAGGCGGTGTACCTCCTGGCCAAATACGCGTTCGAACAGGGTTACCGCCGCCTGGAGTGGAAGTGCAACAACGGCAATGCCCGCTCCAAATATGCGGCGGAGCGGTTGGGGTTCAGCTTTGAAGGGGTGTTCCGCCAGCATATGGTGGTGAAGGGGCAGAACCGCGATACGGCGTGGTATTCGATTTTGGATTCGGAATGGCCGACGGTGGGCGCGGGGTTTGAGGCGTGGTTGTCGGAGGCGAACCAGGCAGGTTCCGGGCAGTTGAAGGGCCTGGCGGAGTGTCGCCGCCAGGCGCTTTAAGGCTTACCCCAGCTTCTGGGCCAGCACCGCAATATGCTCCGGCCCGATCCCGCAGCACCCGCCCAAGTGGCTGGCACCGCGCTTTTGCCAGTCCGCGGCCCACTGCAGGTAGCCCGGCGGGTCGAGATCTTCGCGCAAGGGATCCAGGCCGTCGTTGGCCGTGGCTTCCTTGGGCTGGGGCGGGAAGGCATTGGCATAGGCGCCGATCTGAATCGCCACGCCCAACCGTTCGAAGGTCTGGCGTGCGGCATCGATCGCCGCGCCGATCACTTCCGGCTGGCTGCAATTGAACAGCAACACTTGCACGCCCAACTGCGCGGCGGCTTCGGCCGCGTCCGCCACCGGTTCGCCGGAGCGCAGGCGCGGTACTTCGTCGGTGTCTTCGTCTTTCAAGGTGAAAGACAGCCAGAACGGCTTGCCATCCTTCGGCAGGCCCGCATGAATCGCCCGCGCTTCGACGATTGAGCTCTGGGTCTCCGCCAGCCACAGGTCGACATGGGGTGCCAGGCCCTGCACCAGTGGCGTCAACAACTCAGACACGCGCTGCGGCTCGAACAGATCAGGCCGATACGAACCAAACAACGGCGGCAACGAGCCGGCCACACGCACGGCCTTGCCCGAAGCCTGCACCGCCCGTCTGGCCAATTCACCCGCCAGCGCCGCCAGGGCCTGGCCTTCGGCAGCAAAGCGCGCCTCGCCGATATGGAACGGCACCACCGCATAGCTGTTGCTGGTAATCACGTTGGCGCCACTGTCGATATAGGCCGCATGCACCGCCTCCACCGCCTGCGGTGCTTCGCTCAATGCCAGCGCGGACCACTCCGGCTGCCTGAAGGGCGCACCGCGGCGTTGCAGTTCACGGCCCATGCCGCCGTCCAGAATTACTGTGCTTACTGCGCCCATATGCTTTTTACTCATAAGCTTATGAAAATAACTCACTATGAGAGTCGTTCTTATAACTATTTAATACGTTCCGTTCGGTTCATAACAACCTCTTTTTTATTCAGGTGCCTCCTTGAAACTTAAACCGCTATTGGCCTTGGGCCTGACGATACTGGCTGCCTCCACCCAAGCCTTTGGCGGCGCGACCCTGGACCGGGTTGAGAAGAAAAAAGAACTGGTGGGCGTGCTGATGGAAAGCTACCCGCCGTTCTCGTTCCTCAACGAGCAAAACCAGCTCGACGGCTTCGATGTCGATGTGGCCAAGGCTGTCGCGCAAAAGCTCGGTGTGAAACTGCGCCTGGAAACGCCGTCGTGGGACGTGATCGCCGCCGGCCGCTGGAGCGGTCGCTATGACATCTGCATCTGCTCGATGACCCCGAGCAAGGCCCGCGCCGAGGTCTTCGACTTCCCGGTGGAGTATTACGCCTCCCCTGCCGTGATCGTGGTCAATGCCAAGGATGACAGCATCCACGGCGCCAAGGACCTGAGCGGCAAGAAAGTCGGCCTCACCAGCGCCTCCAGCTACGAGAGCTACCTGAACAAGAACCTGGTGATCGAAGGCGCCGAGGACACCCAGTTGCAGTACCCGTTCGAGAACGTGCAGATCGCCCCGTACGACACCGATAACGTCGCCTTCCAGGACCTTGGCCTGGGCGCCGGTGTACGCCTGGATGCAATCCTCACCAACCTGGTCACCGCCCAGCCGCGCCTGAACGAAGACAAACGCTTCAAGCTCGCCGGCACGCCGCTGTACGCCGAACCCAATTCGGTCGCCATCGAAAAAGGCGACGCCCAGTGGGACGCCAAGGTGCGTGAGGTATTTGCCCAGTTGAAACAGGACGGCACCCTGAGCAAACTGTCGCAAAAATGGATCGGTGCCGATATCAGCCAATGAGTGTTCCCCCAAAACCTGCGCGCGCCCTGCTGGGCTTTCGCACGCGGCTTTACCTGACCTGGGCGGCGCTGTTCGCCCTGTTTGCCAGTTTCTTCCTGAGCTTTGACCTGAAGTTCTCGATCATTCTCGACAAGCTGCCCAACCTGGTCGGCCTGCACCTGGCACCCAATGGCTTCCTGCAAGGCGCAGCGCTGACGCTGTTCCTGTGCCTGTGTGCGATTGCCGCCTCGTCGGTGCTGGGCTTTATCACCGCGCTCGGGCGCCTGTCCAAAAGTGCCGTGGCCTTTGGTATCGCCAGCTTCTACGCGTCGTTTTTCCGTGGCACGCCGTTGCTGATCCAGATCCTGCTGATCTATCTGGGCCTGCCGCAGCTGGGCCTGGTGCCGGGCGCCATCGTCGCGGGGATCATCGCGCTGTCGCTGAACTACGGCGCGTACCTGAGCGAGATCTTCCGCGCCGGCATCCTGGGCGTCCCTCATGGACAACGGGAAGCCGCATTGGCCCTGGGCATGCGCGACAGTGCGATCTTCTGGCACGTCACCCTGCCCCAGGCCATGCGCACCATCGTCCCGCCGGCGACCAACCAGTTCATCTCCATGCTCAAGGACTCGTCGCTGATCTCGGTGATGGGCGTGTGGGAAGTGATGTTCCTGGCGCAATCCTACGGGCGCTCCAGCTACCGTTATATCGAGATGCTCACCACCGCTGCGATCATTTACTGGGTGATGTCCCTCGGCCTGGAACTGATCCAGGCACGCATGGAGCGGCACTATGGCAAGGGGTATGCGAGGCGAGAGTGAGGTCATTGAAGTCACTATCGCCCTCAGGCTTACTGCGCCAATCGAGCTGAATTTTTATCGCATCGGACTAGAGACATCTCCCGCAAACACGCGGTGCTTGGCCTGACAGTTATCCCCCGGGTGCCCCGCTAAATTCCCCGCCTCATACATCAGGAGGTGGGTTTACATGCCACTCATTCAGAAACAACTCGTACTCGCCATCACGCTCGCGCTGGGGGCCACCTGTGCTCAGTACGCACAGGCCCGTGAAGACATGCAACCCGACAGCGAGTGGTTCGAACAGATTGCGAAACATCACCAGAAAACTCATTTCGACCCGGCCACTCCCACCCCCGAAGACTTCTATTTCATCGACCGAGCCAACAGTCGTAACGGCCTGAGCGTTGCCCGCGTGCTGGACTCGGCAGTGGATGCCGCGCTGGCATCGGAGGAGTTGAGTGACTGGGAAAAGTACCAGCGTGAAAACTACGGGCGGTACTTGAGCAGCCTGGAGCCAGGTCGCTTGGGTACGCTGCTGGAGCAATTGGCCGGCAGCCAGAACGCCAACCTGGGCACGGCCACTCAAAACAGCATGAAACGCTGGCACGCCAGCCTGCTGACAGCCATACGCCAATTGGATAACCACACCGGTGAGGACGGGCGTGTCTGGGTCCAAGGCCTGGCCAGCAGCGGTGCCCTCGATGCCCAACACGGCAGCGCCGGCTTGAAACAAAGTAGCCAGGGCCTGTTGCTGGGTGCAGATGGAGCAATCGATGACGCCTGGCGGGTCGGCGTGGTGGGCGGCAAGTCTGGCAGCGACCTGAGCGCCCGGCATTTCAACGGTGAAGTGGACAGCTGGCACCTGGGCGCCTATGCGGTGCGCCAGGACGGTCCATGGGCTTTACGCCTGGGCGCGCTGTACAGCAGCCATTCCGGGCAGAACACGCGCAGTGTGGACTTCGACTTCATCGATTACCGCGAACGCCTCACGGGCAAGTACAAGGCCCAGAGCCAGAACGCATTCGCCGAACTGGGCCATCGGTTCGTCACCGACGGCTTGCATGCCGAACCGTTTGCCGGAATCGGCTTCCAGCGGTATCACCGTGACCGCTTCTCCGAGAAAGGTGGCCATAGCGCGTTGAACGTGGGCACCCAAACCCAGCAAAACCTCAGCAGCACCTTCGGCCTGCGCTTGAGCCGCGACATCGCAGTGGCCGACCGGATCACCCTCAAGCCGCACCTGAGCGTCCATTGGAAACACTTGTATGGCGACACCAACAGCCGCGTACGCCAATCCTTTGCCAGGGAAACCCGCGAGGACTTCAACAGCGCGTTCAGCATCGGCGGTACCTCGCTGGACCGAGATAACCTGGCCTTGCGCACGGGGCTGGACATGCGTCTTTCGGAGCACCAGACCCTGAGCATCGCGTACACCGCCGAAGTGGGCGACAACAGCCGCAACCATGGACTAATGGGCCAATGGCAAAGCGCGTTTTAAGACAGAAACTGAAGAACCTTCACACTCACACAGGTCTTGAAGGCTGACATTAAGCACCACTTTTTGCTGGCTACACTCCGGTCTCCTATACAAAAGAGGCCGGAAATCATGATATCGACACTTTCGTTTTTCCCTCCCCTTGGTGCACTTTTCGCACAAAGCGCCAACGCCTTCGCCGAGGCTGCCACTCCGCCCGCCGCAGCACCCGAGCCACACACCGCGCCTCCAACCACTCCGCGCTCGTTCGGGCACGCCGCCCGCCAGGCCTCAAATGGCCAGCTCGACACCAATATTGTCAAAGTCATCACCACGCCTAACTCCCCGCGCCGCGACGGGATGAATATCGACGAGATCGCCGGCCTCACCCAAACCCCGTCCAACCTTGAGAAGTCACACATCATCAAAGCCGTCGACATCGTCAACAGCCCGGACGTGCACATCAATTCACCGGGTCATGGCCTGAGCAGCTCCGGACTTACCTCTGTCTGGCTGGAGAATCGAGGAAGCATCACGGCCCAATCCGGCACAGGTGTGGCCCTGAAGGGAGAAAAGGCCGATGAGGTGATCAACCATGGCCTGATTGCAGGTGGCAATGGAGTCGCCCTGGACATGGGCGGCGGTGACGACCTGTTGGTTGTCAAAAATGGCAGCCGCTTCAAAGGCGAAGTCGATGGCGGCAGCGGTACCAACCAGGTGGTTCTCGAAGACACCAAAGGCGGCACGTTCGAAGGTGCGACCCGAATGCAACACCTGTGGGTCGGCAAGGGCGCCTGGGAACTGACCGGTGCACTGCACGACAATCGGCACGGCAAGGTGTACGGCGATGCTGCCTTGACCAACCGCAGCGTTATCAAGGGGACCCTGGATATTGATGCGGGCGGCAGCTATTCCGGCGGCACCGTCGACTCCCTTAATGTCGCGGGTACCCTGCTGCTCGATCCTGAAAATACACCACGGACCCGGATCAGGAAGGATCTGCACCTCAAACCAGGATCGACCATGGCGTTCAAAGTGGGCGCGGACCAAGCCCACTCCACGCTGAAAGTCGGCAATACGTTAACGCTGGATAACGCCACCCTGAAACTTGATGTACAGCCGGAAAGTGAAGCACTGCTCACGCGCCAGCTACGTATCGCGGATGCGGCATCCATCAAGGGAACATTCAGCGCCGTTACCAGCAACCTGACCACCCTGGAACCTGAACTGCTCTACAAACCTGAAGGTATTTTTGTCGGCTTCAAGCGCAAGCAGAGCGCCGCACCCTCCGTTGACCATTAAAAAATCGGCAAAAAAAAGGGGGGCACCTGCCCCCCCGAGGATTAAACGGTCGTGTCGAAGGCTGGATCAGCCTTCGATTTCAATCAGGATTTCGCCAGGGTTCACCCGGTCGCCCTTGGCCACGTGAACGGCGGTCACCTTGCCGGCAATCGCAGCCTGCACTTCGGTTTCCATCTTCATCGCTTCGGTGATCAGCACGGCCTGGCCGGCCTTGACCACGTCGCCTTCCTTGACCAGCACATCGACGATATTGCCCGGCATCGCCGTGCTGACATGCCCCGGCTCACTGGCCTGCTTGCGCTTGCTGCTGCCGCCGCCGACGAATTCGTTGAGCGGTTCGAACACCACTTCTTCCGGCATGCCGTCGATGGACAGGTAGAAATGGCGCTTGCCTTCGGCTTTCACACCGACACCGGTGATGTCCACGCGGTAGCTTTCGCCGTGCACGTCGATGACGAACTCGGTCGGCACGCCTTCGCCACCGGCACGGGCCACGCCGCCGGCTTCAGGGATAGGCAGCAGCACCTCAGGCGTAAGGGTGCCGGCGTCGCGTTCCTCGAGGAACTTGCGCCCGATGTCCGGGAACATGGCGTAGGTCAGCACGTCTTCTTCGGACTTGGCCAGTGCGCCGATTTCGCCGCGCAGCTTGGTCATCTCCGGCTTGAGCAGGTCGGCCGGGCGCACGTCGATCACTTCTTCGCTGCCGATGGCCTGGCGACGCAACTTCTCGTTCACCGTGCCCGGCGCCTTGCCATAGCCGCCTTGCAGGTACAGCTTCACTTCGTTGGTGATGGTCTTGTAGCGCTCACCGGCCAGCACGTTGAAGAACGCCTGGGTGCCGACGATCTGCGAAGTCGGGGTCACCAGCGGCGGGAAGCCGAGGTCTTCACGCACCCGTGGAATTTCAGCCAGCACTTCGCTCATGCGGTTCAGAGCGCCCTGCTCTTTCAACTGGTTGGCCAGGTTGGAAATCATCCCGCCCGGCACCTGGTTGACTTGCACACGGGTGTCGACGGCGGTGAATTCGCTTTCGAACTGGTGGTACTTCTTGCGCACGGCATAGAAGTACAGGCCGATCTCTTGCAGCAGCTCCAGGTCGAGACCGGTATCGAATTCGCTGCCTTTAAGGGCGGCGACCATAGACTCGGTGCCCGGGTGGCTGGTGCCCCAGGCGAAGCTAGAGATCGCGGTGTCGATATGGTCGGCACCGTTTTCGATCGCCTTGAGTTGGCACATCGCGGCCAAGCCGGCGGTGTCGTGGGAGTGGATAAAGATCGGCAGGCTCTGCTCGGCTTTCAGCGCCTTGACCAGTTCACCGGTGGCGTACGGCGTCAGCAGGCCGGCCATGTCCTTGATCGCGATCGAGTCGCACCCCATGGATTCCAGCTGCTTGGCCTGGGCCACGAAGGCCTCGACGGTGTGCACCGGGCTGGTGGTGTAGGCGATGGTGCCCTGGGCATGTTTGCCGGCGGCTTTGACCGCTTCGATGGCCACACGCAGGTTACGCACGTCGTTCATGGCGTCGAAGATGCGGAATACGTCGATACCGTTGACGGCAGCCTTGGCCACGAAGGCCTTGACCACGTCGTCGCTGTAATGGCGGTAGCCCAGCAGGTTCTGGCCGCGCAGGAGCATTTGCAGGCGCGTGTTAGGCAACGCGGCACGCAGTTTGCGCAGGCGCTCCCACGGGTCTTCCTTGAGGAAGCGTACGCAGGCGTCGAAGGTGGCGCCGCCCCAGACTTCCAGGGACCAGTAGCCGACTTTGTCGAGCTTGTCGCAGATCGGCAGCATGTCGTCGGTGCGCATGCGGGTCGCCAGCAACGATTGGTGGGCGTCGCGCAGGATGGTGTCGGTTACGAAGATTTTTTTAGTCATTGGAATGTTCCTCACAGGCCTGCGTGGGCGGCGATGGCGGCGGCGATGGCCAGGGCCAGCTCTTCGGGTTTGCGCTTGATCGAGTAGTTGGTCAGCTCAGGGTGGCTTTCCACAAAACTTGTGTTGAACTGGCCGCTGCGGAATTCCGGGTTACGCAGGATTTCCTGGTAATAGGCGGCCGTGGTCTTCACGCCTTGCAGGCGCATGTCGTCCAGGGCACGCAGGCCGCGGTCCATGGCTTCTTCCCAGGTCAACGCCCAGACCACCAGCTTCAGGCACATGGAGTCGTAGAACGGCGGGATGGTGTAGCCGGTGTAGATCGCCGTGTCGGTACGCACGCCGGGGCCGCCGGGCGCGTAGTAACGGGTGATCTTGCCGAAGCTTGGGAGGAAGTTGTTCTTCGGGTCTTCGGCGTTGATGCGGAACTGCAACGCAAAACCACGGTGCTGGATGTCTTCCTGTTTCACCGACAACGGCAGGCCCGAGGCGATGCGGATCTGCTCGCGGACAATGTCGATCCCGGTGATTTCTTCGGTGATGGTGTGCTCCACCTGCACCCGGGTGTTCATCTCCATGAAGTACACCTCGCCCTCGGCGAGCAGGAACTCCACGGTGCCGGCGTTCTCGTAGCCCACGGCCTTGGCCGCACGCACCGAAAGGTCGCCGATGTAGGCGCGCTGTTCCGGGGTGAGCTGCGGGCTCGGGGCGATTTCGATGAGCTTCTGGTTACGGCGCTGGATCGAACAATCGCGCTCGAACAGATGCACCACGTTGCCGAAGCTGTCACCGAGGATCTGCGCCTCGATATGCTTGGGATTGACGATGCATTTTTCCAGGAACACTTCCGCCGAACCGAACGCCTTGGTGGCTTCGGAGATCACGCGGGGGAAGGCTTGCTCGAGTTCTTCGCGGCTGTTGCAACGGCGGATACCGCGACCGCCACCACCGGAGGTGGCCTTGAGCATCACCGGGTAACCAATGCGGTCGCCTTCGGTGAGGGCCTCGGTGATGTCGGCGACGTTGCCTTCGGTGCCGGGCGTGACCGGCACACCGGCCTTGATCATGCTGCGGCGGGCTTCGGTCTTGTCGCCCATGCGGCGAATCACTTCAGCCGAAGGGCCGATGAATTTGATTCCACGTTCGGCGCAGATGTCTGCCAGCTCGGCGTTTTCCGACAGGAAGCCGTAGCCGGGGTGCAGCGCATCGCAACCGGTTTCCACCGCCAGGTTCACCAGCTTGCGCGGGTTCAGGTAGCCGGCCAGCGGCTCGGCACCAATGCTGTGGGCTTCGTCGGCACGCTTGACGTGCAACGCATGGCGGTCGGCGTCCGAGTAAACCGCGACCGAGCGAATGCCCATCTCGGCGCAGGCACGCACGATTCGTACGGCAATTTCACCACGGTTGGCGATCAGGATCTTTTTTATCACTTGGAAATTCCCTTGAGCCGATTGCTGCGTTCTTCGACCCGCTGGAGCCGGGTCGGCGCGTGACTAAATGTTTCAAGCCAGTCGCAGCCACACACTAAGCCCGTGGAGGGATTAACAAAAATCAATAATTATTGGGTCGCTCATAAGTAAAGACTTATAGTTGGCCGGTCGACCTGGGGCGAGAGGATTTAAATAATGCGTAAGTCACTGATGCGTATGACATTGCGTCAATTGCAGATCTTCAATGAGGTGTGCGATTTGCGCTCTTACAGCCGCGCGGCCGAGGAAATGTCTCTCACCCAACCGGCCGTGAGCCTGCAAATTCGCCAGCTCGAAGAGCTGGTCGGCCAGCCGCTGTTCGATTATGTCGGCAAGAAGCTCTACATGACCGAGGCGGCCGAAGCCCTGCAACGGGCCAGCCGGGATATTTTCGGGCGCCTGGAAAACCTCGATATGCAGCTGTCGGACATGCAAGGCTCGTTGCAGGGCCAGTTGAAGCTCGCGATTGAATCCAGCGCCAAGTACTTCGTGCCGCACCTGTTTGCGGCGTTCAAACGCCAGCATCCCGAGGTGCAACTGCACTTGACGGTGGTCAACCGCGCCCAGGTGATCCGCCGCCTCTCCGACAACCGTGACGACCTGGTGATCATGTCCATGGTGCCCCAGGACATGGGCCTGGAATTCCTGCCATTCCTCAACAACCCGATCGTGGCCGTGGCGCCCCCCGATCATCCTTTGAGCCTGCAAGGGCCGCTGCGTTTGCAGGACCTGGAACCCTACACGCTGTTGCTGCGCGAACCGGGCTCCGGCACGCGACTGGCCTGCGAGGAGTATTTCAAGGAGAAACGCGTGCACTTCACCCAGACGGTGGAAGTGGCCTCGGCCGAGGCGCAACGTGAATGCGTATGCGCCGGGCTGGGCGTGGCCTTGCTGACGCGCCACGCGGTCAATATGGAACTGGCCACCGGCGGGCTCAAGGAGCTGCCGGTGGAAGAACTGCCGCTGTACCGCAGCTGGTGCCTGGTGCAGGCCAAGGCCAAGCGCCTGTCACCGGTGGCCCATGCGTTCCTGGGCTTTATCCGCAGCGAACGGGTGCAGATCAGCGCGTTGGCTGAACGTTTCGCTGGGCAGCCGCGGGTGCCTGCCAGTGGAGTTCCGGGTAGTCACTGATGCTCTGCTGCAGCTGGCGCTGGTCGCAGCGGTCTTCGATTGCGCGACGGAACGCCATGCGGCGCTGGTCTTCCTGTTGACGACGGGTCTTGACGGAGCTGTTGCTGTCTTCGTAGGGCCGGGCCATTTGGAGTCTCCCAATGCGAGTACGGGGAGTACAGGATGGGTTGTAGCGATGACGGTTTAACGGCGCGGGGGTTACAGGACGATGAATCTTCCGGATAGGTAGACAAACCAAATGTGGGAGGGGGCTTGCTCCCGATTACGGTACATCAGCAGATTTCTCTTTGACTGACCCACTGCTATCGGGAGCAAGCCCCCTCCCACATTTTGAGCGTGTATGGCCCTGGATCAGTCGTCGAGGGCTTTGACGGACTTGGGCGACAACCGCAGGCTGCGCAAGCTGCGCTTCACGCTCTTGAGGTGGTTGACCAGGCTCGGGCCCCGCGCCATGGCCACGCCCATCGCCAGCACGTCGATCACCACCAGGTGCGCGATACGCGACGTCAGCGGGGTGTAGATCTCGGTGTCTTCGTGCACATCGATCGCCAGGTTGACCGTGGACAGCTCCGCCAACGGCGTCTGGCTCGGGCACAAGGTAATCAATGTCGCGCCGCTTTCACGCACCAGGTTGGCGGTGATCAGCAGGTCTTTGGAGCGGCCCGACTGGGAAATGCAGATCGCCACGTCGGTCGGCTTCAAGGTCACCGCCGACATCGCCTGCATGTGCGGGTCGCTGTAGGCCGCGGCGGTGAGCAGCAGGCGGAAGAACTTGTGCTGGGCATCGGCAGCCACGGCACCGGAAGCACCGAACCCGTAGAACTCGACGCGCTGGGCCTGGGACATGGCGGTCACGGCCTTTTGCAGCTCCACCGGGTCAAGCTTCTCGCGCACCTCCATGAGCGTGTGCAGGGTGGTGTCGAAGATTTTCAGGCTGTAGTCGGCGACGGAATCGTCTTCGTGGATCGCAAACTGGCCGAAGCTCGCGCCGGCGGCCAGGCTCTGGGCCAGCTTGAGCTTCAAGTCCTGGAACCCGGAGCAACCGATGGCGCGGCAGAAGCGCACGATGGTCGGCTCGCTGATGCCCACGCTGTGGGCCAGGTCGGCCATGGAACTGTGCATCACGGCCGCAGGGTCAAGCAGCACGTGATCGGCAACCTTGAGTTCCGATTTGCGTAACAGGTGGCGCGACTGGGCGATATGTTGCAACAGGTTCAAAGGGCAGGACTCTTGTTATTGGCAGGGCCAGGGATGTAGCAAGCTTGTAGTTATACTACAAGAATTGCCGTTTTGCCCGCCCGATGCATCACTAAATCGCCCTGATGCCCTTTGAATCAGCGGGCAGCTGCCTTGTAGCCATATGGGCGTGCGGACTGTCTTCAGGGAAAATCTGCATTGTTGCGTAACAAATCTGCCAGCCCTTCGGCCTCCATCGGCCGACTGATCAGGTAGCCCTGCACCTCATCGCATCGTTCTGTACGCAGGAAATCCAGCTGATGCTGATCTTCCACGCCTTCGGCCACCACCTTGAGCGCCAGACCGTGAGCCATCGCAATGATCGCTCGGGTAATGGCGGCGTCTTCCCGTCCCTGGCCGAGGCCGCGAATAAAGGTCTGGTCGATCTTTACGTAATCCACAGGGATACGCTTGAGGTAACTGAGGGATGAATAGCCGGTGCCAAAGTCGTCGATCGCCAGCTTCACGCCCAGGTCGCGCAGTTGCTGGAAGGTCGCAATGATGTGTTCAACACTGTCGAGCAACTGGCTCTCGGTCAGTTCCAGTTCGAGGTATTGCGGGTCCAGGCCGGTCTCTTCCAATACCTGGCGCACCAGGCTGACCAGCTTGCCCTGGCGCAACTGGTGCACCGAGAGATTCACCGACACGCGGATCGGTGGCAGCCCCTGGCGCTGCCACTCACAGGCCTGCCAGCACGCCTGGCGCAGCACGAATTCGCCCAGCGGTACGATCAGGCCCGTTTCTTCGGCCAGGCCGATAAAATCGCCTGGCGGCACCATGCCCCACTGCGGATGCTCCCAGCGGATCAGCGCTTCGGCAGCGTCAAGCTTGCCGGTGGCCAGGCACAGTTTCGGCTGGTAGAACACCGTGAGCTGACGCTCATCGATGGCTTTGCGCAGATGGTTTTCCAGCTGCAAACGCTCCAGGGTGCTGGCTTGCAGGCTGTCGGTGTAGAACTGGAAGTTATTGCCGCCCAGGTGCTTGGCGTGCTGCATGGCCATGTTCGATTGACTGACCAGCGCGGAAATTTCCCGCGCGTTATCCGGCAACAGGCTGATCCCCATCGACGCACTCACCACCAACTCATGCCCTTCTACCGTCACCGGTACCCGCAGCTTGGCCAGCAGCCGCGTGGCCACCCGTGCCAGGCTCGACAGGTTGCCGTAGGCGTCGAACAGCACGGCGAACTCATCGCCGGACAAACGCGCGATGGTATCGGCCTCGGGCAAGGCATTGATCAACCGACGGGCCATCTTTTGCAGCAACTGGTCGGCCACTTCATGGCCCAGGCTGTCATTGAGCAACTTGAAGCGGTCGAGGTTGATATGCAGCAACGCCAGGCTGCGCCCGCCTTGGCGTACACGCTGATGGGCCTCGCGCAGCCGTTCGCGGAACAGCGAGCGGTTGGCCAGGCCGGTCAACTCATCGTAGTGGGTGAGGTAGCGCATGCGCTCCTCGGATTCGCGCCGCGCTGACAGATCGGCGAAGAAGCCCACGATATGGCTGACCTTTCCCCGAACATCACGCACTACATTCAGTTGCAGCCACTGCGGGTACAACTCGCCGTTCTTGCGTGTTTCCACCAGCTCACCCTGCCAGGTGCCATGGCTGAGCAAGGCTTGGCGGATGACCGGGAAGTGGCGCCGGGCATCACGGCTGCTGGGCAGCTCCACGACGTTGCGGCCGAGCATGTCATCAATGTCAAAGCCGGTGACGCGACTGAAAGCCTGGTTGACCGCGATCAGCGCGTAGTCCGGGTCAAGGATGACGATGCCTTCGCTGGCTGCCTCGAATACGGTCGAGGCCAACCGCTGCTGCTCTTCCAGGGCCTTGCCGGCGCTGATGTCGCGGCGGGTGCCGAGCATTCGAATCACTCGCCCGCTGGGTGCACGCTCCACGGCGCGCCCGCGGTCTTCGATCCACACCCAGTGGCCATCCCCATGGCGCACGCGGTATTCCACCTGGTAATCCTCAGTGCGCCCCTTGAGGTGCTCCACCAGTGCCCGCTTGAGCAGCGGCAGGTCGTCGGGGTGCAGGCGCGGCTTGAGGTGGCCGAGCATGGCCGTGACGTACTCGGGCTCGAGGCCGAACAGCTCTTTGAGCTGAGTGTGGTGAACCTCATCGGTTTGCAGGTTCCAGTCCCACAGGCCCAGCTCACTGGCTTGCAGGGCCATGGCCAGGCGCGCCTCGCTTTTATTCAGGGCCAGGCTGGCGGCGTCCAGTTCCTGGCTGCGTTGCGCCACGCGGTCCTGCAGGCCGATTTGCGCATCCCGCAGCTCCTGCTCGACCTGACGCCGCTGCTCGACTTCGCGCACCAGATCCTGATTCAGTTGCTCGCTGCGTTGCTGCGCCTGCTGCAGATGCTCGATCAATGCCTGGTTCTGGAAGCGCCGCAACAGCCCACGCTGGATCAGGCGGTTGACCTGCCACGCTACCACGCTCAGGGAGGCCAGCAGGATCAGGCCGAGCACACCCCAGCCCTGTTGCTGCGGGGCGCCATTCCAGAACAGATAGGCAATGGCCGGCACCAGGCACGGCAAGGCAAAGGACAGGAACGCCGGAAAGCTCACGGCGTAGGCGACACTGGCTGACAGCGTCGCCGCCCCGATCAGGCCGAACACCCAGGCCTGTTGGATAAAGCTGTCCACCGGCACCAGGGCAATGGCCGCGGTGGCCAGGGTCAGGCCACTGACCGCCGAGCCGAGCATGAACATGCGCCGCCAGATCGGTTGGGCCTGGCGGCTGGGCATGGCCGAATCAAAGGCCGCCACCTGGATCACGCGCATGGCCACCAGGGCCAGCAGCCACACCAGCCAGACGCTGTCGAGCAGGTATTGCCTGGGGTTCCACAGCAGCCAGGCGCAGACCAGGCCGTTGACTAGCATTAATAAGGTGGGCAGCAACGAGCCCTGATAGAGCAGGCGTGTGCGCTCGACCGCCATCTCGGTAGCGTAATGTTTGCGGATAACCTGCGCGGGCGCCGCCGAGGGGCCGAGCAGGTCGGTGCTGAGAGTCATAGGCAGTGTTCTTATAATGGTGAGCCCGAAACGTCGACGGAGCATACACAAGCAAGCGCTTGGGCCAAACTGCTCCAGATCATAAAAGTCACCCTGTGAACAGCCGCAAACCTTGGGGCCAGACCCCTTGAGCGAGGCCCGGCGCGGGCTGTGGCCCATGACTTACCGGTCATCAGCCCTGCCAGAATGTTTGCCCGGCCGGGACCACGCGAGACGTTTTGCGTCGACCACCCGGCATTGGGATTTGCCCGAGCCCCCTTAGGCCCATAGAATGCGTCGATGCGCGATGATCTCTCTCTTTTGCTGAACTCCCTCAACGATGCCCAACGCCAGGCCGTAGCGGCCCCCGTTGGCCGTCAGTTGGTCCTGGCCGGTGCCGGCTCCGGTAAAACCCGAGTGCTGGTGCACCGTATCGCCTGGTTGATCCAGGTCGAGAACGCGTCCCCGCATTCGATCCTGTCGGTGACTTTCACCAACAAGGCCGCTGCCGAGATGCGCCACCGCATCGAGCAGTTGATGGGCATCAGCCCGGCCGGCATGTGGGTGGGCACCTTCCACGGCCTGGCGCACCGCCTATTGCGGGCACACTGGCAGGAAGCGGGCCTGGCCCAGACCTTCCAGATCCTCGACAGCGATGACCAGCAACGCCTGGTCAAGCGCGTGATCCGCGAGCTGGGTCTCGACGAGCAGCGCTGGCCGGCGCGCCAGGCCCAGTGGTTTATCAACGGCCAGAAAGACGAAGGCCTGCGCCCGCAGCACATCCAGGCCAGCGGCGATTTGTTCCTGGCTACCATGCGCAGCATTTATGAAGCCTACGAGGCGGCCTGCGCACGCGCCGGCGTCATCGACTTCTCCGAGCTGCTGCTGCGCGCCCTCGACCTGTGGCGCGACAATCCGGGTTTGCTGGCCCATTACCAGAAACGCTTCCGTCACATTCTGGTGGACGAGTTCCAGGACACCAACGCCGTGCAGTACGCCTGGTTGCGCCTGCTGGCCAAGGGCGGCGACAGCCTGATGGTGGTGGGCGACGACGACCAGTCGATCTACGGCTGGCGTGGCGCGAAAATCGAGAACATCTACCAGTATTCCGAGGACTTCCCGGACGCGGTCACCATCCGCCTGGAGCAGAACTACCGCTCCACCGCCGGCATCCTCAAGGCCGCCAACGCCTTGATCGCCAACAACACCGGGCGCCTGGGCAAAGAGCTGTGGACCGACGGCGGCGAAGGCGAGGCGATCAACCTGTATGCCGCGTTCAACGAGCACGATGAAGCGCGCTACGTGGTGGAAACCATCGAAAGCGCGCTGAAAACCGGCCTTGCCCGTAGCGATATTGCGATTCTGTACCGTTCCAACGCCCAATCGCGGGTGCTGGAAGAAGCCTTGCTGCGCGAGCGCATCCCGTACCGCATTTATGGCGGCCAACGCTTCTTCGAGCGTGCGGAAATCAAGAACGCCATGGCTTACCTGCGTTTGCTCGAAGGCCGTGGCAACGACGCGGCACTGGAGCGGGTGATCAATATCCCGGCCCGTGGCATCGGCGAGAAAACCGTCGAGGCGATTCGCGACCACGCGCGCCATGCCGATGTGTCGATGTGGGAGTCCATGCGCCTGCTCATCGCCAATAAAGGCCTGACCGGCCGTGCTGCCGGGGCACTGGGGGTGTTTGTCGAATTGATCGAGAACCTCGCGGCCAAGTGTTCGGAAATGCCCCTGCACCTGATGACCCAGACGGTGATCGAGCAATCCGGGCTGATTGCCTATCACGAAGCGGAAAAAGGCGAGAAAGGCCAGGCCCGGGTAGAAAACCTCGAGGAACTGGTCAGCGCCGCCCGCGCGTTCGAAAACACTGAGGAAGACGAAGAGCTGACTCCGCTCGCCGCCTTCCTCGGCCATGCATCCCTGGAAGCCGGCGACACCCAGGCCGATGAGCATGAAGACAGCATCCAGTTGATGACCTTGCACAGCGCCAAGGGCCTGGAGTTTCCGTATGTGTTCCTGGTGGGCATGGAAGAAGGCCTGTTCCCCCACAAGATGAGCCTGGAAGAGCCCGGCCGTCTTGAAGAGGAACGCCGCCTGGCCTATGTGGGCATCACCCGCGCAATGCAGAACCTGGTGATGACCTACGCCGAGACCCGACGCCTGTACGGTAGCGAGACCTACAACAAGGTGTCGCGCTTCGTACGTGAAGTGCCGAAGGGACTGATCCAGGAAGTGCGCCTGTCCAACAGCGTCAGCCGCCCGTTCGGCGGGGGCCAGCAGCAGAACTCCAGCAGCATGTTCGCCGGTTCCGAGATTCCGGAAACCCCATTCAGCCTGGGCCAGCAGGTCAGGCATGCGATCTTCGGCGAAGGCGTGATCCTCAACTTCGAAGGCGCCGGTGCCCAGGCTCGGGTACAGGTGAACTTCGCCGAAGGCAGCAAATGGCTGATGATGGGCTACGCGAAGCTCGAAGCGGTCTGAAACATTTGCCTACATGAAGGTTATTGGCCCGCCCTTGTTTTTAATGAGCGCGGGCCAATATCTGTAATACGTCCTACAGACCATTCTGTTTCGGTCTTACGCAAAAGCCCGAAACATTATGTCGCTAGCCACTGTCACTACACCTGTGCAACATGGCGCGCGTGCAATCCACAAATGGGAATTCCCTTTATGAAACGTTTTCTTAGCATCGCCATGGCGTTGTGCATCGGCCTGACGATGAGCCTCGACGCCAACGCCAAACGCTTCGGTGGCGGCAAAAGCTCGGGCGCGGCTCCGACTCACCAGACCAGCCAAATGGCTCCATCCGCCGGTGCCGGCGGTGCTGCCGCTACCGCAGGCGCAGCCGGTGCTGCCGGCGCCGCTGCCAAGGCCGGCGGTGCTTCGCGCTGGTTGGGCCCGCTGGCCGGTATCGCGGCCGGTGGCCTGCTCGCTTCCATGTTCATGGGCGGCGGCTTCCAGGGCATGCAGATCTTCGACATCCTGATCATGGCGGTCATCGCCTTCCTGGTCTTCCGTTTCATCGCCGCCCGTCGCCGCAAGCAGCAGGAGCACATGGCTCCGGCCGGCGCGCCGATGCAGCGTGAAGTGTTCGAGCAGAAGCCAGCCATGGGTTCGATCTTCGGTGGTTCGGCAGCGCCTGCCGCAGCCCGCCCGGTGATCAACGCACCGGCGTGGTTCAACGAAGAGCGTTTCGTCGAAGCGGCCCGCAGCCACTTCCAGTCCCTGCAGCAGCACTGGGACGCCAACGAAATGGACAAGATCTCCGAGTTCGTGACCCCGCAACTGCTGGAGTTCCTCAAGCGCGAACGCGCCGACCTGGGCGACGGCTTCCAGTCGACCTATATCGACGACCTGCACGTGCAACTGGAAGGTGTGGATGATCGCGCCGACAAGACCATCGCAACATTGACCTTCAGTGGCGTGTCGAAGACTTCGCGTTTCGACCAGGGTGAAGCGTTCAGCGAAAGCTGGAACATGGAACGTGCCCAAGGCGACAACCAGCCATGGCTGGTCGCCGGTATCCGCCAGAACGGCTGATACCCACGCGCTTGAGCAAGCCGTAACAAAACCCCGGACCTGTCCGGGGTTTTCTATTTCACGGTTGCACTTATGGCGAGCTACTGTATAAAACGCCCCTATAAACCGCGCCATCAGCAAGAGGATCCCGGCCGTGGAAGAAATCATCGAACAATTGCGTGAAGCCAATGAACCGGTCCCGGTTCCTCTGGAGTTGCCTGACGAAGATCAACTGGTGGAAATCGAGGAACAGCTGTTCATCGACATCCCGTTTGTCTTTCGTGAATTCCTGCTGACCGTCAGCGATGTGGTGTACGGCAGCCTGGAGCCGGTGACCGTCACCGACCCGCAATCCCACACCTACCTGCCGGACGTGGCTGCCAACGCCTGGGATGCCGGTGTTGACCGCAGCATGATCCCGATCTGCCAGGACGGTGACGATTACTACTGCGTCGAAGAAGACGGCACCGTGGTGCTGTGGTCCGGCGAAGAAGAACTCGTCACCGAAGAGACCTGGGAATCGGTGTGGCACTGGGCGCGGGACGTCTGGCTGGAAAGCTGACACCTACCCCCCGTGGCGAACGGGCTTGCGGTGGTGAGCGGGCTTGTCCCGCGCCGGGCCGCGTAGCGGCCCCCACTAGTGCTCCGGCGTATCCTTATGGTTATCCAGCGTCTCCAGCAAGGCGACCTGCATCCGCGTATGCACACGGATGAACCATCGCCAGAGCACGGCCGCCACCGCCGCCGTGACCACGGCAATCAGTACCAGCAACTTGTTGGTCGGCAGAATACTGGCCGACAAGGCTGCCAATAGCACAAAGATCACCAGCAGCGACAAAATCGGGATCAGCTCCGCAATCACCCGTCGCACACGCTGGGTATGCCGCCCGGCCATTTCCGGCTTCACGCTCATCTCCGCCAGCAACATCGACAGCGCCTTGAGCTTGCGGTACGCCGCAATCAGGAACGGTAGCGACAACAGCAAGGCCCCACCCCAGATCAACGCCTTCTGCCAGCTTGGATCACTGATCCAACCTTCCAGATACCCACCAATGCGCACCGCGAAAAAGCTTCCAGCGAAGAAAATCGCGATCACCAGCGCCAGGTTCACGCCCACCTGCAGGATGATCTTGCGGATCATCGACGCCAGCATGGCGCCCTCGCCTTGCGGCTGAATACTGCGTAACCATTCGCCGTACATGCCGAACACCCGGCTCAGGCGCTTGGGCATCACGGCGGCGATCTTCAATGACAAAGGGTCGGCGCCGCGAATCAGGTACGGCGTGAGCAGCGTAGTAATCGCCGAAACGGCCACCGCCACCGGATACAGGAAGTCGCTGGTCACCTGCAAGGTCATACCCAGCGCGGCGATAATGAAGGAAAACTCGCCAATTTGTGACAGCCCCATGCCTACGCGCAGTGAGGTACGGCCGTCATTGCCGGCGATAAAGGCGCCCAGGCCGCAGGACAGCATCTTGCCCAGCACCACAGCCACGGTGATCACCGCGATCGGCCAGGCGTATTGCAGGAGGATCTGTGGGTCGATCATCAAGCCGATCGCCACAAAGAAAATCGCGCTGAACATGTCGCGAACCGGCTCGATCAGGCGCTCGATCTTAACCAATTGCCGGGACTCGGCCATGATCGCACCGATCAGAAACGCCCCCAGCACCATGCTGTACTCCAGTTTGACCACCAGCAGGCAGAAACCGAAACACAGGCCCAGCACGGTGATCAGCAGCATTTCGTTGCTTTCGAACTTGGCCACGTAGGCCAGCAGGCGCGGCACCAGCAAAATACCGATGACCAACGCGACGATCATGAACAGCGAGAGCTTGCCGACCGTGGAGAACACCTCGCCGGAACTCACCGTACCGCTGACGGCGATGCTCGAGAGCAAGGCGATGATGCCGATGCCGAGGATGTCTTCCACAATCAGCACGCCAAAAATAAGTTGGGCGAAGCGCTGGTTTTTCATCTTCAGGTCATTGAGTGCCTTCACGATGATGGTGGTGGAGGAAATCGCCAGGATCGCGCCGAGGAACAGCGAGTCCATGGTGTTCCAGTCGAACCAGCGGCCAATCTCGTAGCCGATCCAGATCATCAGGATGATTTCCAGGAAGGCTGCGATAAACGCCGTGGCCCCCACCTTGAACAGCTTGCGCAGGCTGAACTCCAGGCCCAGGCAGAACATCAGGAAGATCACCCCCAGCTCGGCGAGGGTCTTGATGGTGTCTTCGTCGTGGATCAGGCCGAACGGCGGGGTGTGCGGGCCAATGATGAAGCCGGCGACGATGTACCCCAGCACTACGGGTTGCTTGAGGCGGTGAAACAGGACGGTGACCACCCCTGCCACCAGCATGATCACGGCCAAGTCCTGGATAAAGCTGATGGCGTGCATGGCGAGGGGCTCCTTGAGGGTACTGGCGCTTTTCCCACTTCCGCACGCGCCTTTGAAAAATCGCAAAGTGCGGAAGGAAAAGTCTGCCTTGATCGTAAGAAATGCCCTGAGATGGGCTTTTGAAGGTTAACACCGCGACTTCCGCCGGAAAGCCGGTGCAATATATGGAAACAGATCGGTGAACGCGTGACGGCAAGCCGCCCACCGGCGTCCCGTAAGGGATGGCGCTGCAAAGATCCCAGCACCCGCAGAGGTGCCCCCCAACCAATGCCTACAACCCGTGAGTGTGCTATGGAACCCGGAAACGCCCAGCTGTCGATGACGGTATTGATGACCCCTGACATGGCCAACTTCTCAGGCAATGTCCACGGCGGCACCTTGCTCAAGTACCTCGACGAAGTGGCCTACGCCTGTGCGAGCCGTTATGCCGGTCGCTATGTGGTGACGCTGTCGGTGGATCAGGTGATTTTTCGCGAGCCGATCCATGTCGGCGAGCTGGTGACATTCCTTGCATCGGTCAACTACACCGGCAATACGTCGATGGAAGTGGGCATCAAGGTGGTGACCGAGAACATCCGCGAGCGCTCGGTGCGTCATACCAACAGCTGCTTCTTCACCATGGTGGCCGTGGACGACCAGCGCAAACCCGCTGCCGTGCCACCGCTGCAACCCCATAACAGTGAAGACAAGCGCCGGTTCGTGCAGGCCCAGCAGCGCCGGCAGATCCGCCAGGAACTCGAGAAGCGCTACCAGGAAATCAAGGCTGACGCGCTGTAAGTCCAACCAAAAATGGGGGAGGTTTGCCCCCCTCCCACATTGGGTTCTGTGTACTTACAGGCTGATCGGCGTCGCCTCGAAACGTACGCGAGGATGGGCGATGCGGTCCTGGGCGCGGACCAGTTCCAGCTCGTAACTGGCGCAGGCCTGGGTTTCCAGCAGTACTTCGTGCACCGCCGCGGCCGTGAACTCAAAAGCCGCCAACAGACTGTCGCCCAGCAACACCCGCGCCAGGAACAGCCCCGACGTCAGGTCGCCCACGCCCACCGGCTGGCGCGGGAACGCCAGCAGCGGCCGACGCAGGTGCCAGCTGCCCTCAGCGGTTACCAGCAGCATCTCGAAACCATCCGGCAACTTGCCCGGGTAATCCAGGTGCTTGACCAGCACCGCCTTCGGGCCACGGGCCAGCAATGCCTTGGTCATGCCCAGGCAGTCGAACAGCGATTGCGGCTTGCGCCCGGCAAAGCTGTCCAGTTCCAGTTGGTTGGGGCACAGGAAGTCGGCCATGGCCGCCGCTTCATCCAGCAGGAAATCGCTGACGTCCTGCGGCACGATGCAGCCCTTTTCCGGATGGCCCATCACCGGGTCGCACAGGTACAGGGCCTTGGGGTTGATGGCCTTGATGCGCGCCACACCGGTAAGAATCGCGCGGCCCTGATCCGCACTGCCCAGGTAGCCAGACAGGATCGCATCGCAGTTGCCCAGCTCGCCGATGGCGGCAATGCCTTCCACCAACGCAGGAATCTGCTGCGGCGCCAGCACTTCGCCCGCCCACTGACCATACTGGGTATGGTTGGAGAACTGCACCGTGTTCAGCGGCCAGACGTTCACCCCGACCCGCTGCATGGGGAACACGGCGGCGCTGTTTCCGGCGTGGCCAAAGACCACATGAGACTGGATCGCAAGCAGATGAGGTGTGCGTTTCATGCAGGAGATTTCCGTAAAGCCATTGAAATTCTGGCCGCGCAGTATGCGACTAAACGCAGCCTGTACGACAGACCGACGACACAGTTAAGCTGCTCTCACTTTGTTGGAGTTTTTCGCATGCTGACCCTGGGAAACATCTTCGTGTTGATGCTGCTGGCGACCGGCGCCGCCTGGGTATGGCACAACCACGGCCTGCGAGAGCGGGCGTTGGCGCGGGTCAAGCAGCATTGCGCCAAGCTCGATATCGAATTGCTCGACGGCGCCGTGGCGTTGAAGCGCATCGGTTTTGTGAGGGATGCCAACGGTCGGCGACGTCTGGCGCGTATCTACAATTTCGAGTTCACCGTCACGGGCGAGACCCGTCACAGCGGAACCATCACGCAATTCGGCGCCCACAGCGCGCAGATCGAACTGGCGCCCTACCCGTTCGAGGTCAAGGAAGCACTGCCCAGCGCCAATGTGATCGAGCTGAGCCAATGGCGCCAGGACCACGCCACCAAGAACCGTCAGTAACGGCAGGCGGCCAGTGCGGCCTGCAAAGCGGCCACGTCCTGTGGTGCACTGAAGATCAGTTCGATACGTGAGTCGCGACGCCATTCGCTGGGTTGCCAGGCGAACGGGCTGTTATCCACAGCGTTGGCCGAGATCCACCCATCACGGCTGTGGATAACCAGTTTGGCGCGGCGCCACTCAAGGGATGTCAGCCACAGGTGCAGACGCTCGGAATCGAATTGCTGGCTCGGGTGCCAGCGCCAACCGATGCTCCAACCGCCCTCCTGGGCCTGGCTCAGGCAGATCGGCACTGCTGGATCGCTCCAGACAGCCGGCAATTGAGCCAGCCCCTTGGGCAGCACGAAATTATCCACAGCCGCTTCAGCCTGCGCATTCAAGCCTGGCAGTTTGCCGAGCGGCACGTGCGCCTGGCGCGTCCAATAAATATCGCGGTCGGGTAGCTGTCGTTCGACGGCCTCGCGTTGCGCAGCATCCAACCCCTCATCCTTGTTCAACACCAACAGCCCGGCACTGGCCAGCGCTTCCTGCTGCGCTGGCGGCAAGGGTTTGCCCGCTGCCAGCGCCTGGGCATCCAGTACCAACACACAGGGCTGAACCGCCAGCACCTGCTGCCACGGCGCTTCGCGCAACTGCTTGAGCAACTGTGCAGGATGGCCCAGGCCCGAGGGTTCGATAAACAACCGATCCGGCTTGGCCTTACGCAGCAACCGGCCCAGGCCGACCTGGAACGGTGCGCCATTCACACAACAAAGGCAGCCACCGGCGACTTCACCCAGGGCAATACCATCGTCATCCAGGCTCAGCAATGCCGCGTCCAGGCCGATCTGGCCGAACTCGTTGATCAACACCGCCCAGCGCTCGTTGGCCGGGCGTTGGGCAAGCAGGTGCCTGATCAGGCTGGTCTTGCCGGCGCCCAAGGGCCCGGCAATCACGTGGGTGGGAATGTTCTGCAGCATGGGTGCCATCGTTCGGACCGTGTAGAGGGTTTGATCCTACGCGGTTACGCGAGCCAATCCAGCGTCAGAATCAATCGGCGCTCATCCGCTTTCAGCGCGGGGGAGCGATGGATCAGGCCGTGATCTTCGTTGCCATGCCATTTGCTGCCTTTGAGCAGGGCCACTTCACCGCACTGGATCTGTTCGATGCGCTCACTCGGTTCGGCGTCCGGTTGGCTGAGCTTGCGGCGGTCCATCACCCCTTCGCGCAACCACTGGCTGCCGATGCCGGCGTAGGTGGTGATCAGCCGCACCGGCACATGGTCAACGTGAAAACGCGGGCACATGGCTTTATCCAGCAGCCGCAGGCGCACACCAATGCGCTTGGCGCCGAGCAGGCACGCAAAGGCACTGACCAGCCACGACACATCGGCGATAAAACCTTCGTAGCCTTCAAGATCGCGGCAACTGGATGCCAGACCGCACAGGTTCGGCTCGGCGTCTTCGCTGTTGAGTTCGATCACCAAGGACTCGGCCAACGGCTCATTGAACGCCACCAGCAAGGCGCCGAACTCGGCGATATGCAACGGCAATTGGCGCTGCCACAGCGCCAGGTTCACGCCGTCTTCGAGAATATCGGACAGCGCCAGCGGGGTTTCACCACGGGTCTGGCGAACCATCGGGCGCAAAGGGATAAGCGGTGCCAGCATCAGGCGGCCTCTTCATACCAGGGACCAAACGGATCAGCCAGCAGGCGCCAACCTTCGACACCCAGGGCCAGTTCTTCATCGGTGAGCAAGCACGCGTCCAACTCGGCACGCATCCGCGCGAAGTCGATGTTTTGTCCGATAAACACCAGTTCCTGACGGCAGTCGCCAGTACTGAGCTGCCAGTTGCCCATGATGGCGGCGACGCTTTCTTCGTCCTGGGGCCATTGGCTTTTCGGCACAAAGCGCCACCAGCGTCCGGCAAAGCCATGGCGCATCAAGCCACCGGCCTGGGACCAGCTGCCCGCATCCTGGTGCTTGCTGGCCAGCCAGAAAAAGCCCTTGGAACGCAGCAATTTGCCGTTGACCCAAGGCCGGTCGATAAAGTCGAAGAAGCGTTGCGGGTGGAAGGGCCGACGTGCGCGGTAGGCCGTGGAGGCGATGCCGTACTCTTCGGTTTCCGGTACATGTTCACCCCGCAACTCCTGCAACCAGCCCGGCGCCTGCGCGGCACGTTCGAAGTCGAAGCGGCCGGTGTTGAGGATCTTGTGCAGCGGCACCTCGCCCATGACCATCGGGATGATTTCCGCCTGGGCGTTGAGACGTTCAAGGATCGCCATCAGTTCCTCGCGCTCATGGCTGCTGATCAGGTCGATCTTGCTGATCAGGATCACATCGGCGAATTCGATCTGCTCGATCAACAGGTCGGTGATCGAGCGTTCGTCTTCCTCACCGAGGGTTTCGCCCCGTGAGGCTAGGCTTTCGGCAGCCTGGTAGTCGATCAGGAAGTTCATGCCGTCGACCACGGTGACCATGGTGTCCAGGCGCGCGATGTCGGCCAGGCTTTGCTCGTTTTCATCACGGAAGGTGAAGGTTTCAGCCACCGGCAACGGCTCGGAGATACCGGTGGATTCGATCAGCAGGTAATCGAAGCGACCTTCCTTGGCGAGTTTTCCGACTTCTTCGAGCAAGTCTTCACGCAAGGTGCAGCAGATACAGCCGTTGCTCATCTCCACCAGTTTTTCTTCGGAACGGTTGAGGGTAACGTCGCGCTGCACCTCGCTGCCGTCGATGTTGATTTCGCTCATGTCGTTGACGATCACCGCCACGCGCAGGTTTTCGCGGTTGCGCAGGACGTAGTTGAGCAGCGTGCTTTTACCGGCGCCGAGAAAGCCGGACAACACGGTAACGGGGAGACGATTGGGCATCAGGTAATCCTCATCAGGGTTGGCCGGTCAAATCGCCCGTTTATGGCGTTCGCGCAGCTCTTCACGTTCTTTGGCTTCGATACACAGGGTGGCGGTGGGGCGCAGCAGCAGGCGTTGCAGGCCGATGGGCTCACCGGTTTCGCGGCACCAGCCGTATTCGCCGCGGGCGAGCAGTTCGAGGGCGTCGTCGATTTTGTCGAGCAGCTTCTTTTCCCGCTCCAGCAAGCGCAGTTGCCACTGGCGCTGTTCTTCGGCGCTGCCCACATCGGCCGGGTCGCTGTTGGGCTCCTGCTCGCGCAGCACCAGGAATTCGCCCTCGATGCGCGCTTGAAGTTCATGGCGCTGAGTCAGCAGCAGTTCGCGGAAAAAGCCCTGCTGGGCTTCATTCATGTAGTCGGCGGGCGGTTGGGCCAGCAGGTCTTGTTCGGTCATGGGGAGCGGTTCACGGGTCAGGCTGTGCATTTATGTTATAGTATAACAATACAAATAAGCCAATCCCCCTTGCTCATTACGATGAAGGGCGCAATGCTTGAACACTTCCCAGCCCCGAGCCCCCCTATGAAATACCTGGTGTGCGCCCTGTTACTGGCAGTCGCAGGGCCTGCCTGTGCCCAAGCGCCAAGCTTGCTGGCCACGTGCACGCGCAGCGCCAACCTGTTGGCCTGTGTGGACCCCCTGGGCAATGCCTACAGCGTGGCTACGGTGGGCACCACCACGTATTTGCGTGGTTTCGAGGTGATCGGGAAACGTTATTGGGCACAAACCAACAGCCGCTACGGGCAACTGACGTTCTTTACCGGCCTGGCGTCGGATGGAGAGGCATGGGTCGGTTACACACGGCGCGTGGGCTGGACTACGATCAACCGGTTTTCCAGCTCCGGTGGCGCCACTGCCAAATTCACGTGCAGCCGAATTACCGGCTGTTAGGCCTGGGCATTCTTCTGTTCCTGAACCCAGGCCATATAGCTGTTCATCGGCGGGTTCTTCTGGAAGTAATTTTTCAGGCCTTCGAACAAGCCATCCGCAACCGCTTGTTGATGACGCGCCGTCACCAGGCGCTGGGCGTCCTGGGCATTGGAGATAAAGCCGGTCTCCACCAGGATCGACGGCACGTCCGGTGACTTGAGCACCGCGAACCCCGCCTGTTCCACACGCTTCTGATGCAGGCTGGTGATGCTTTGCAGACTCCCCAGCACCGAGCTGCCCAGTTGCAGGCTGGAGGCGATGGTGGCGTTCATCGACATATCAAGAATCACCCCGGCCAGCATCGGGTCCTTATCCTTGAGGTTGAGCAAGGTGGTGGCGCCCAGCAAATCCGCGCCGTTTTCACGCTGGGCCATAAAGCGCGCCGTGGCCGAGGTCGCGCCGCCCTCCGACAGCGCATACACCGAGGCGCCCGAGGCCGTGAGCCGTGGCGCGGCATCGGCATGCACCGAGATGAACATATCGGCCTTGTGCTGACGGGCGATGTCCACACGCTTGCGCAGCGGCACAAAGAAGTCGTCGTTACGTACCAGTTTCACGTCAAAACCCTTTTCGCGCTTCAAGCGCTTGGCCAGCAGTTGGGCGATAGACAGCACCACGTCTTTTTCGCGCTGGCCCTTGGACCCGACAGCGCCGGGGTCTTTGCCGCCGTGGCCGGGGTCGACCACCACGATAATGTCGCGCTTGGGGTGCGCCTTGTTCACCGCGGCCACCAAGGGCACCGCCTCAGCCGCGATTTGACGCGGTGCACGGGTGGCGCTGGTCAGGTCCAGCACCAGGCGATGCCCCTGCCCGTCCTGAGGCGGCAATACAAAGCTGTTGAGCTGCATCGGCGCGGCCAGGTCGAGCACGATGCGCGTATCCGCCTTGCCGAAATGCCCCGAGCGAATCGAGGTGATCCCGCTGTTCTTCAGCTCAAGTTGAGAAAAGTCACCACTGAGACCCGCGCCGCTCAGGTCGATGATCACGCGTTCCGGAGCAGTCAGGGAGAAGGTCTTGTATTGCACTGGGCCGCTAAGGTCGAACACCAGGCGCAGCTTGTCGTCCGAACGCCACAGGCGTGCATTGCGGATCTGGGTCGCGTGGGCGGCGAACGGCAAAGCAAATAAAGGGCTGGCCAGGAGCAGGTTGAGGAGCTGACGTCTGTGCATGACAAATACCGCAAATGGAGGAGCGTCCGTACTCCACATGAGTGAAAAAAGGCCGGGGCAGAAAATTCATCGTCGACTCTATTGTTATACTATAACATGTCGAATTATTTCCAACGATGGACCTGCTTATGAATGCGCTGACTCTGCCGGATATTGCCGCGCAGGCTTCACGCCAAGCCTTGCCACTCGACTGGGTGGGCATGTGCGGCATCGCCCTGCCGATCCTCATTGACGGCCAACGCCTGAGCGCCAGCGCCGATGCCGGCGTCAGCCTGGACGATGGCGCCGCCCGTGGCATTCATATGTCACGCCTGTACCTGGCACTGGAGATGCTCGAACAGCAGCCCGTTACGCCTGCACTTCTGCGCAATGTACTGCAGCGGTTTCTCGACAGTCATGAAGATTTATCTAAGAACGCCTACCTGCGTCTGCACACGAATTTACTGCTGAAACGCCCAGCACTGGTCAGCCCATTGGCCGGCTGGAAGGGCTACCCGGTGAGCATCGAAGCGCGCCTGGAAAACCAGATGTTCCACGTGGAACTAAAAATTGACGTTACCTATTCTTCAACCTGCCCCTGTTCCGCCGCCCTCGCCAGGCAGTTGATTCAGCAGCAATTTCTCCAAGACTTCGGTAACACGCCGTTGCAGCATGAAGACGTGCTGTCCTGGCTCGGCAGCGCCAACGGTATCGTCGCCACGCCCCACAGCCAGCGCAGCAGCGCGCAGTTGCACGTGCACCTGCAAGGCGAGCATCTGGCGCTGACCGAGCTGATCAACGCTGCCGAAGCCGCCCTCGGCACCGCCGTACAAACCGCCGTAAAACGCGCGGACGAACAAGCCTTCGCCCTGGCCAACGGGCAGAACCTGATGTTCTGCGAAGACGCCGCCCGCCGCCTTAACCTCGCCTTGAAACGCTCGGATGCGGTCAAAGCCTTCCACCTCAAAGTGATCCACGCCGAAAGCCTGCACGCGCACGATGCCGTGGCTGAAAGCCGCTGGACGAGAAACCCTGCATGATCACCTGCACCGCTTTACGCTGGGGCGCCCCTGGCCAACCGCTCACTCCCGCCGTGGATTTCACCCTGGAAAAAGGCAGCCTCACCGGCGTGATCGGCCCCAACGGCTGCGGCAAAAGCAGCCTGCTCAAAGTCATCGCCGGCCTGCAAAAACCGTTGGCGGGCAAAGTGACCGTGGATGTTCCACGCCGAGGTGGCCTGTCGTTCCTGCCGCAGCAACAGCACCTTGACCGCCAGTTCCCCATCAGCCTGCAAGAACTGGTCGCCGCCGGTTTCTGGGGCACGCGCCTCACCCCGCAGCAAAGAAGCGAGCGCCTGCAAAAAGTGTTGGAAGACTGGTGCCTCAGTGGCCTGGAACAGCGCCCGCTGATGGCGTTGTCAGGCGGCCAACTACAACGCGCATTGCTCGCTCGCATGAGCCTTGCCGAGTCGCCAGTGTTACTGCTTGACGAGCCCCATGCCGCTCTGGACGAAGAAGGCCAGGCGCTGTGCTGGAGCCATATCCACGCCTGGCACGCCGAAGGCCGGACGTTGGTGGTGGTGTGCCATGACCTGGCTTCCGTACGCCAACACACCCAACAAGTGGTGCAGATCAAAAGCAGCGGCTGCGTGTTCGGTTCCAGCAAAGAGTTGATCCGCCCGCAGCCGCACATGCAGGTGGCCTGATGCACTTCGCCGCCCATCTGTGGATGCCCTTCCTCGACTTCGTCTTCATGCGTCGTGCCCTGATCGGCGGGCTGGTGCTCGCCTGCAGCACCGCTCCGCTCGGCGTATTTCTGATCCTGCGCCGCATGAGCCTGATCGGTGACGCCGTCGCCCACGGCATATTGCCCGGCGCCGCACTGGGCTTCTGGTTCGCGGGCTTGAGCCTCCCCGCGCTGACCATCGGCGGCCTGGGCGCTGGCCTGGGCATGGCCGGCCTGTCGGCGTGGATCACCCGCCGCACCGGCCTGCGCGAAGATGCCAGCCTGGCGGCTATCTACCCCATCTCCCTCGCCGCCGGCGTGTTGATCCTGGGTCTGGCCGGCAAGCGCCTGGACCTGCTGCACCTGCTGTTCGGCTCGGCCCTGGCCGTCGACGAAACCACCCTGACCGGCATGCTCTGGGTTTCCGGGTTCAGCCTGATCGCCATGGCGCTGATCTACAAACCGCTGCTGCTGGACACCCTCGACCCGCTGTTCCTGCAAACCGTCAGCCGCCTTGGCCCCCTGGCCCACGGCTTGTTCCTGACCCTGGTGGTCCTGAACCTGGTGATTGGCTTCCAGGCCATCGGCGCCTTGATGGTGGTGGGTTTGATGATGTTGCCGGCCATCGCTTCACGCTTCTGGAGCCGGCGCCTGCCGGTGTTGATCGCGGTATCGGCGGTGCTGGGATGCCTGTCGGTGTGGTTGGGTTTGTTGCTGTCGTTCTACTTCTCGCTGCCCAGCGGCCCGGCGATTGTGCTGGTGGCTGGCGGTGGGTACCTGCTGTCCGTGGTCTTCGGTCCGGTGCACGGCTTGCTGCGCCGCCCGCCTTTGCTTACATCCCAATGAGGTGTTTCCCGATGCGCGCTCTACTCGTGCTGTTCAGTCTGCTGCTGCCGTTGTCGATGGCCCAGGCCGCCGACAAACTCCAGGTGGTTACCAGCTTCAGTATTCTCGATGACATCACCCACCAGATCGGTGGCGATCACATCCAGATCAGCAACATGGTCGGCCCCGACGCCGATGCCCATACCTACGAGCCAACCCCGGACGACGCCAAGGCGCTGCTCAAGGCCAAGCTGATCATCAAGAACGGCCTGGGCTTCGAGCCGTGGCTGGACCGCCTGGTCACCAGCACCGAAACCAAGGCCACGGTGGTCACCGCCAGCAAAGGTGTGATTTCCCACACCATGGAGGAAGACGGCGAAACCATCCCCGACCCGCACGCCTGGCACAACCTGGCCAACGCCGAAATCTATGTGAACAACATCACCAAGGCGCTGGTGGCTGCCGACCCGGCCAACAAGGCCGACTACCTGCGCAACAGCCAGGCCTACCTGAAAGAAATCTACCGCCTGCTGGCCGAAGCCAAGACCAAGTTCGGCGCGCTGCCACCGGGTAACCGTCGCATCGTCACCTCCCATGACGCCTTCGGTTACCTGGGCCAGGCCTATGGCATCCAGTTCCTGGCGCCGCAAGGCCTGTCCACCGAACGTGAACCTTCGGCCGCCGAAGTCGCAGCGCTGATCACCCAGATTCGCAAGGACAAGGTCAAGGCGGTGTTCATGGAAAACATCAAGGACTCGCGCCTGCTCAAACAGATCGCCGATGAAAGCGGTGCGCAGATTGGCGGCACGCTGTACTCCGACGCCCTGGCCGCAGAAGGGCCGGCGAGCACCTTCACCGGGCTGTTCGAGTACAACCTCAACACCCTGTGCGCAGCGTTGAGCAAGCCGTGACCCTGAGCATGCTCGAACTGGAAGGGGCTGCCGTCGGCAGCCGCTTTCCACTCGCCGCCGTGCTCGACGCCCTGCCGTGGAACAGCGACGGTCTGATCACCGCCATCGCCCAGCAACACGGCAGCGGCGAAGTGCTGATGCTGGCCTGGATGAATCGCCAGGCCCTCAACGAAACACTGGCTACCGGGCAGGTCTGCTATTGGTCGCGCTCGCGCCGACAGCTGTGGCGCAAAGGCGAAAGCTCCGGCCACTGGCAACAGTTGGTGGAAGCGCGCCTGGATTGTGACGGCGACGCAGTACTGCTGATCGTCGACCAGCAAGGCCCGGCCTGCCACACCGGCCGCCCCACCTGTTTCTACAACGCCATCGACGGCGCCTACGTTCACATCATGACGGAGCCAGTTGCATGATCCGCAAGAATCCTTCCGGCGATCTGCCGCTGATTGCCGAATCGGCCTACGTCGACAAGACCGCGATCATCTGCGGCAAAGTCATCATCGGCGAGAACGTGTTTGTCGGCCCCTACGCCGTGATCCGCGCCGACGAAGTCGACGCCGGCGGCGCCATGGACCCGATCACCATCGGCGCCAATTCCAACATCCAGGACGGCGTGGTCATCCACTCCAAGTCCGGCGCCGCCGTGACCATCGGCGAATTCACATCCATCGCCCACCGCTCCATCGTCCACGGCCCCTGCACCGTCGGCGACCGGGTGTTTATCGGTTTCAACAGCGTGCTGTTCAACTGCGCCGTCGGCGATGGCTGCGTGGTACGCCACAACTCGGTGGTCGACGGCCGTGATTTGCCCGCCGCCTTCTACGTACCCTCCACCACCCGCATCGGGCCGAATACCGACCTGTCGCAATTCCCGCCGGTGAGTGTCAGCGCCTCGGAGTTTTCCGAAGACGTGGCACGTACCAACGTCGACCTGGTGCGCGGTTACAAAGCCCTGCAAAACGAGTTCTGAGCCATGAGCCGCCTGCTGATCCGCAACGCCCGCCTGGTGAACGAAGGCGAGGAATTCGACGCCGACGTGCTGGTCGCCCATGGCCGTATCGAAAAGATCGCCAGCAGCATCGGCGGGAACGCCGCGCCCGTGTCCATCGACGCCCAAGGCCAGTGGCTGCTGCCGGGCATGATTGACGACCAGGTGCACTTTCGCGACCCCGGCGCGCCGGACAAGGGCAGCTTCTACAGCGAGTCCCGCGCAGCGGTAGCCGGCGGCATCACCAGCGTCATGGACATGCCCAACACCAACCCGGCCACGCTGAACCTGGAAGCCCTGGCCGATAAAAAGCGCCGCGCGGCCCTGCACTCGGTGGCCAACTACGGCTTTCACTTCGGGGTCAGCAACGACAACCTCGACACCGTCGCCGCCCTCGACCCGCGCGAAGTGGCCGGGGTCAAAGTGTTCATGGGCGCCTCCACCGGCAATATGCTGGTGGACAACCCACGGATCCTGGAACGGCTGTTTGCCGAAGTGCCGACCATTCTGCTGGCCCACTGCGAACACACGCCGAGCATCCAAGCCAACGAGCAGCGCATGCGTGAGCGCTTTGGTGACAGGATCCCCGCCGTCGCCCACCCGCTGATCCGCGATGCCGAAGCCTGCTATCGCTCATCCTCCTTCGCGGTGGAACTGGCCAAGCGTCACGGCACGCGCCTGCATGTACTGCACCTGACCAGCGCCCGCGAGTTGGTATTGTTCGAAGACAAACCCCTGGCGCAAAAACGCATTACTGCTGAAGTCTGCGTGCACCACCTGCTGTTCGATGACCGTGACTATCACCGCCTCGGCCACCAGATCAAATGCAACCCGGCGATCAAGACCCGCGCCGACCGCGACGCCCTGCGCCTGGCCTTGCTGAGTGATCGTCTGGATGTAATAGGTACTGACCATGCGCCGCATACCTGGGCGCAAAAACAGTTGGAGTATCGTGAAGCGCCCGCGGGTCTGCCCCTGGTGCAACACGCGCTGCCAGCGTTGTTGGAATTGGTCGCCGATGGGCTGCTGCCCCTGACCACCCTGGTGGCCAAGACCAGCCACCGTGTCGCCGACCTGTTTGCCATCCCGGACCGGGGTTACCTGCGCGAAGGGTATTGGGCCGACCTGGTGCTGATCAAACCGGAGCCCGAAGGAAAACCGGTCAGGGACGAGCCGATTCTTGCCCGCTGCGGCTGGACGCCGTTCGCCGAACGCAGCTTTCGCCACAGCGTGAGCACCACCCTGGTCTCCGGCCACCTGGCCTGGCACAACGGCCAGGTGGTCGATAGCTGCCAGGGTTTACCGCTGTACTTTCTGCGTTAAGCGCGAGGCTTGACCGTGCCGCAATCGGTGCCCAGCCATTGGGCGTGGGTATCCAGGCTGCCCTTCTGTTGAACGCCGGTGGCATTGAAGGTGCCGTTGACGGTGGTGGTGAATTCTTTCTGGCTCTGGAAGGTAGCGACGCCGGTGCCCTGGGCTTTCGGGCAACTGAAACGGAATTTCCACTGGTTACCGGTCTTGTCGGTCACTTCCTGTTTGCAGCCCGATTGCGGGTCGGTCAGGGGGATCGAATCAGAGGCGACTTGTGCCGGGGTGAGGCACACCTGCACGCCTTTGCCGGCCATGGTGATGCCTTGTTTTTCCAGCATGGCGCGCTGTTCGGGGGTCATCTGTTGCTTGAGCTGGCCGAGGATCAGCGACAGGTCCGGCAGGTCCTGGTTATCGACTTTCATATTGCTGGTGGTCAATTCCCACAAGCCCGGCGCCAGCATCTGCGCCTGCGCTGCCACCGGCAACGACAAACCAACAACCATGGCCAAACCAAGCAGACGAGCATTCATCGGGTAACTCCTGGGCAATTGTGGGCGTTAGACGCCGCAAAAGTGCCAGTGTTGCACGGCAAATAAAATAGCGACATTCGCCGCCGTTCATGGTCTGTTAGCCATTGGATTGTCTGGAGTACCGTCGTCCATGGATTTCTTTGGCCCGCACCTGCTCGCCTACTTCATCGCCACGCTGCACTTGCTCGGGACTCTCGCCGCGATCCACGCGGTGCTGACCGTCAGGACCGCCCAAGGCTCGATCGCCTGGGCCCTGTCACTGATGTTCATGCCCTATCTCACCTTGATCCCCTACCTGATCTTTGGCCGCAGCACCTTCGACGCGTATATCCAGGCCCGTCGCCAGGCCAACCAGGAAATGCACACCGCGATCACCGAGCTGAACTGGCGCCCGTGGGTCGAGGAGGCTCTCGCCGCGCGCAACTCCAGTGCCTACGCCTCGTTGCGTGCCATGCCCAAGCTGGGGCGCATGCCGTGCCTGGCAAACAATGAAGTGCGCTTGTTGATCAACGGCGAGGCCACTTTCCGTGCAATCTTCGACGCCATTCGCGGTGCCAAAACCGCCGTGCTGTTTCAGTTCTTCATCATTCATGACGATGAACTCGGTCGTCAGTTACAGGCGCTGTTGAAGGAAAAGGCTGCCCAAGGCGTGGGCATCTACGTCATGTACGACCGCATCGGCAGCCACGCCCTGCCCCATCAGTACGTGCAATCGCTGCGCGACGCCGGGGTGCAGGTCAAGGCATTCGCCACCCGCAGCGGTTGGCTCAACCGTTTCCAGGTCAACTTCCGCAACCATCGCAAGATCGTGGTGGTGGACGGTGTCACCGGGTTTGTCGGTGGGCACAATGTGGGCGATGAATACCTGGGCAAAAAACCGCCGCTGGCGCCGTGGCGCGATACCCATGTGCAAGTTACCGGCCCGGTAGTGGCCTGCCTGCAGGAGTCGTTTGCCGAGGACTGGTTCTGGGCCGCGCGCGAGCTGCCGCCGCTGATCCTGCCGGACGCCTACCCCGAAGACGGCGTGCTCTGCCAATTGCTCGCCAGCGGCCCAGCCGATCCCTATGAAACCTGCTCGCTGTTTTTCGTCGAGGCCATCCATGCGGCCACCGAGCGCGTGTGGATCACCAGCCCGTATTTCATCCCCGACGAAGCGGTGTTCGCCGCCCTGCGCCTGGCGGTCCTGCGGGGCGTGGACGTGCGCCTGCTGTTGCCATCGCGGCCCGACCACCGCATCGTGTACGCCGCGTCCAGCCTGTATGCGATCGAGGCGGTGCGCGCCGGTGTCCGGGTGTTCCGCTATACGCCGGGTTTTTTGCATCAGAAGGTGGTGCTGGTGGACAACGAGATCAGCGCCATCGGCAGTGCGAACATGGACAACCGTTCATTCCGGCTGAATTTCGAAGTGATGTTGCTGACGGTCGACGAAGCCTTCGCCAAGCAGGTTGAACAGATGCTGCTGGACGACTTCGCCCAGGCCCATGAAGTGAGCCAGGAAGAAAGCCGCGAGACCCGCCGCCTGCAGCAACTGGGCATGCGGGTGGCGCGCTTGATCTCACCGATTCTGTAGGAGCGAGGCGTCCCCCTCGCTCCTACAGTAATCATTCACTTTCAGCGATAAATGTCTTCCCGCGTCCACGGCAGTTCATGGCTGCCATCCGCGTGAGGCTTCACCGCGAGGATCTGGTGCAGGTTGATCCAGCCCCGCGCAAACGCATAGGCACACCCGGCCAGGTACAGCCGCCAGATGCGCAACGCCTGCTCCGGCACCAGCTTCGCCGCCGCTTCCAGGTTGTCTTCCAGGCGCTCGCTCCAATGGTCCAGGGTGCGCGCGTAATGCAGGCGCAGGCTTTCGACATCGACCACTTCCAGCCCGACTTCGCTGATCTCGGCAGTCATCATCGCCAGGTGCGGCAGCTCGCCGTTGGGGAACACATAACGCTCGATAAACTCCCCGGCGCCACGGCCTACGGGCCGGCCGTCGGTGTGCTTGGCGGTAATGCCATGGTTCATCACCAGGCCGCCTTCGCGTACGGCACCAAACAGGGTCTTGCAGTATTGCGCCAGGTTGGCGTGGCCGACGTGCTCGAACATGCCCACGCTCACCACTTTGTCGAAACGACCATCCTGGGGCAGATCGCGGTAGTCGAGCAGTTGCAGGTCGATCTGGTCTTCCAGGCCCTCGGCTTTCACCCGCTCCTTGGCCAATGCCAGCTGTTCCTTGCTCAGGGTGATACCAAACACTTTCACCCCGAACTCACGCGCCGCAAAACGTGCCAGCCCGCCCCAGCCACAGCCTACGTCGAGCAGGTACTCGCCGGGCTGCAAGCGCAACTTGCGACACAGGTGGCGGAATTTGTCTTGCTGGGCCTGGTCGATGGATTCGCTGCCGGTTTCGAAATACCCGCAGGAGTACGCCATGTCCTGGTCCAGCCAGAGCTGGTAGAACGCGTTGGACAGGTCGTAATGGTAGGAAATAGCCGCGGCGTCGGTGACCTTGTCGTGAATCGAGCGCACCGGCAGACTCCCGCCCTCATCCTCGACCAAGGCATGACTCAGCTCATCACAGACCCGGATCACTTCACTGATGGAGCCTTCCAGCTCCAGTTTGCCCTCGACGAAGGCTTCGCCCAACGAGTCGAGCGTGGGGTGGGACAGTTTGGGTACGACCGTGGGGTCCTTCACCACGATGGTCACACTGGGCTCGGGGCCCAAGTTGAATTCATGGCCATCCCAGAGTCGAAGACGCAGCGGCAGCTGTAGATTCTGTAAGGCCGGTGGAAGTTGCGCGAGCATGAGTAGTCCCCCCTTGTTTCAGACGTCTGGAATGAGGGTAGACCATCCCGATAAAAAGTAGGAGGCTATCGATTTGATAGCGTTCTTCTATGGGGCCCGGCGCTGGAGCAAACCGTCCTGGATCCACTGTTTCAGCCATGTCACCGCTTGCAGTGGTGCACCCTCTCCATAAGTGACTGCCAGTTGCGCACACAGTTCTGCGAAGGTCCAACCGGTCGTCACCATCCCCGCCAGCGCAAACGCCTCGGCCGGTCCCAGGCTGCGATAACGGCACACATTCTGATCGCGCCATACCAGGCAGATCTGTGCGAAGTCCAAGGTGTGGCTGTCGGGGAAATCCGCGCCATCCTTGCTGGCACGCCAGATGGCCACGGTGTTGAAGTGGCAAAGCCGCTGCTGTACGGATGGTGTCAGGAAGACCTGCAAACCGGGCCAATCCTCGGGCGGCAGCACCGCCATATCATCCTGGGTCAGCGGCTCACCCTGCGGCGCATCGAACGCCAGGGTGAAGGCCCACTCCAACTGGGCCAGTTCAACCAGCGGCGCACTTTGCTCGGCCACCAGGTGCTCGTGGATAAACGCCGGAAACCGCTCGCCCAACCAGCGCAGGCTGTAGTGAGCCGAGGGATAACGACGCACATAGGCTTGCGTCAGCAGCGCAAACTCATCATCCCCCAGCCAATACCGGATGGCGCTGAAGTCGTGCCGCAACACCTCCTGCAGCCGTGCCAGATAAGCGTTGTGGTAGATCGCCAGGCCGGTGTCCACGTCCAGCGTCGGCCCACCCAATAACGTGGCGGCAAAGCCATTGGTGGTATCTGGCGTCTGCGCTGACAGGTGCTGTTCAAAGGCCAACTGCCAGTCGATCAGGCGCATAACGACCTCCGGGCCAAGGCTGCGGCGCCTAGCTTGCGGGCCTTTTCCAGCTCGGTGAGGAGCTCTTCGAACGGCGGGAAATGGTCATCGCGCTCCAACAGCGTCGAGACCGGCCCGAAATGCTCCAGGGTCTGTTGATACAACGCCCACACCGGATCGCACACCGGATGGTCGTGGGTATCGACCACGTAGTCGCCGTAATCCATATGCCCTGCCAGATGCAGCTGGCGGATGCTGTCGGGCGGCAGGTTGCGGATAAAGGTCCAGGCATCGAAGCCATGGTTGCGCGCACTGACATACACATTGTTAACGTCAAGCAGCAACTGGCAGCCCGACAGGTGGGCCAGGGCATTGAGGAATTCCCATTCGGTGAATTCATCCGCCTTGGCACGCACATAACTGGAGACGTTTTCCAGCACCAGCGGGCGCTGCAACACATCCTGCACTTGGCGAACGCGAGCAGCTACGTAGTAGAGGCTTTCTTCGGTGTAAGGCAGGGGCAGCAGGTCATGCAACTGGTGCGCGCTGCCACGACTCCAGCACAAATGATCGGAAATCCACGCGGGCTGGATGCGCTCCGCGAGCTGCTTGAGGTGTTTCAGGTAGTCCATGTCGACGGGGTGGGGGCCGCCGATGGACAGGGACACACCGTGCATCACCAACGGGTAACGCTCGGCTATCGCATCCAGGTAGTACAAGGCTTTACCGCCCTGCACCAGATAGTTCTCGGAGATCACTTCGAACCAATCCACGGCCGGCGCTTGTTCAAGGATCTGCTGGTAGTACTCACTGCGTAAACCCAGGCCGTAACCCAGACTTGGAAGGGACGCGGACATGACTCGCTCCTGGGCAAAGTGTCCGCAGCGGTGGGGGCTGCCGCTGCGGTTGCACTCGTTTGCCGGTTATTCGCCGACTTTGCCGCCCGCTGCGTCACAGGCGGCCTTGGTCATGGCCTTGAAGCCGTGGCCCTTGCACACCGCCTGGCCTTTGCAGGCGTTTTCAGCGGTTTTGCAGTCGTTCATGCCTTTGCAGGACGTCACGCCGTAGCAATGCACTTGCGCATCGGCGGCTTGTACCTGGGTCGCAACACCAGCAAACATGGTGGCGGCGGCCATCGCCAGGGCAGCACCAGCAGCAGCGGATTTAATCTTCATTCTCGTATTCCTCATGATCGGTAGTGGCGTCGGTCTGAACGGATTGCCCAGTCTCGACACAGCACTAGAGTGAGGCCCCTTATCGGCGTTACAGCCGTGTGCAAATATTTCTGAAATTAATCCTCAAGCTTCGACAGCGGCTCCTGAAACCGCAGCAAACGCCCGGCATTGCCCAGTACCAGCAAGGTGCTGAGGTTATGCAGCACCGCCGCAATCATCGCCCCCGCAGCACCCAACCAGCCAAAGGCGGCAAACACCACGATAGCCAAGGTCCAGCCCAGGCCGATGACCACGTTGACCTGCAACGTACGCCGGCACTGGCGACTCAAGCGCACACAGGTGCCCAGGCGCCGCAGGTCGCTGCCGATCAACACCACATCCGCCGAGGCCAGCGCAATGTCCGCCCCACCCGCGCCCATGGCCACCCCAACCACGCCAGCCTTGAGCGCCAGGGAATCGTTGATCCCATCACCGACCACCATGGGCCGGAAGCCGCTGCCGATTTCCCCCAGCACGCGGTTGAGCTTGTCTTCCGGCAACGCCTGGGCTTCGACATCGCTGATGCCCACGTCCAGCGCCAGGCTGTCGGCCACGCTTTGACGGTCGCCAGTCAGCAGCAGTTGGCGACCCAGGCCCAAATCCCGCAACTCTTGCAGGGCCTGGCGCGCCTCCGGCTTGACGCTGTCGGCCAGCAGCAGCCAGGCCAGGAACTGCCCGTTCAGGGCCAGCCCGGCAATCGGGCCGTCATGGTTCGGCACCGTCGTCGTGACAATACCCAATTGCTCGAACAACTCGGGACGGCCCAACGCCGCTTCGCCCTGCTCGGTCTGTGCCACAACGCCCAGGCCCTGGCGCTCGCGAATATCCGTGAGCGCCAGCAGTTGCGCCTGAGTCGCCAACCCCGCCAACGCACGGCTGACCGGGTGGCTACTGGCCGAACCGAGGCTGGCCGCCAGGTTGAGCAGCGCCTGGCGGTCGGTCGACGAGGTCTCGATGGACTGCAAGCGCAGGGTGCCGAAGGTCAGGGTGCCGGTCTTGTCCACTACCAGCGAGGTCAGGTCCGCCAACTCTTCGAGGAACGCCGAGCTGCGAATCAGGATCCCGTGCCGGGCCGCCACGGCAATCCCGGCAATCGCCGTTGCCGGTGCCGACAGCACCAGGGCGCAGGGGCACGCCGCCACCAGCACCGCGAGCATCGCCTGGGCGTCATTGGTCACAAACCAGGTTACTGCCGCCAGCAGCAACACCAACACCATATAGCTGCCCGCGTAACGCTCCAGCAGCCGCGTGATCGGCGGCTTGGAACGTTCGGCGTTCTGCATCAGCGCGATGACTTTGCCCAGGGTCGACTCATTGCCGGTACGCGTCACTTGCAGGCGCAACAGGCCATCGAGGTTGATCGCCCCGCCAAACACCTGCACACCCACACTGGCTTCCAACGGCACCGACTCACCGGTGATCGGCGCCGTGTCCAGGCTCGCCTGGCCCGACAGCACCACGCCATCGGCGGGCACCCGATCACCGGCACGCACCTCGACGATATCGCCGGTGCTCAGGGTGCCGTTATCCACTTCGATGATGCTGCCGTCGGCCTGCACCCGCCGCGCATGGCTGCGGGTCAGTTTACCCAGGGCATGAATCGCCTCCTGGGAGCCGATCACGCTGCGCTCTTCCAATACGTGGCCGAAGATCATGATGATCGGCAGCAGCGCGGCGGTGAGCAGATCGCCGGTGGCCCAGGCGCCGAGCATCGCCAGGGCGATCAGTTGGTCGGTAATGCCATGCAGGCTGGGAAAACGCAGGCTGTACCAGGCCGAGCGCATCACCGGCACCGCCACCAGCAACGAGGCCACACCGAGCAGCAACTGGCTGACGCCCGTCTGGTCCGGCGCCAGCCAGCGCCATACCAGCCCCAGCATCAGCAAGCCCAGGGCGAGCATGGCCAGGGTCAATTGCCGGGCAGCGCTGCGCTGTTCGGCGGAGGTCAGCATGGGTGCGCTCATTGTTCGGCTCCCTGGATGATCAAGCGGGAGTCGTCTTCAGGATCGACCGTGGTCACCGAACCGGCCTGGCCGAGAATCTTCGGCATACGCTCGCGGTACAGGCGCAACAGCAAGCCCGGGTCTTTGACCTGGGCCAGGCTGGCGACCGTGGCGGTTTGCGCCTGGGCATTGGCCAGGCGTTCACTGGCCTGGGCGTGGGCAACCTGCACCAGGCGGTCGGCCTGCTGGTTGGCGGTCTGGGTGAGTTTTTCCGCTTCGGTCCGGGCGTTTGCCACGGCTTTGTCGGCTTGTTGACTGGCGGTGAGTACGGCGTTGAATGCGTTCACCGCCGGGCCCGGCAGGCTCGATTGCACATCGACCCGCGTCACCTCGATGCCCAGCCCCAGACCGGTGGCGGCCAACTCGGCCAGGCGCTTGTTGATGCCTTGCACCAAGTCACCCCGCAGCCGCTCGCGACGCTCGGCGGCGCCGTTGTCGGTACCGATCAATTCGGGGCGCGCCACCAGGATCGTGTCCAGATCGCGCGCCGCCGTCAGGGCCACGGCGCTGCGGGTCACCAGGCGATCCAGGGCCGGCAGCACATGCGCGCCCTGCAACACAAAGGCGTAGGGTTCGGTGACCTTGTAGAACACCCGCACATCCAGCTGCACCACTCCGGCATCGCCGGTCAGCAGGTAGCCGGAGCCGGCCAGGGCATCGCTCAAGGGCGTGGCGAAACTGGCCACACGATCAGCCTGCACCGCCGCATCGGAACGCAACAGGTTCTCCACCCGACGCTCGATCACCCGGTCGGCCGCCGGCAATAACACCACCTGCTCGAACGGCTGCGGCCAGGCCAGCAGCAGCCCGGCATTCTGGATGCGGTCGAGGGCGCCGAAGTGCAGCACCACCGCACGGTTCTGCGGGTCGATCTGCCGCACATTGGAAAACGCCCATGCCAATGCGGCCAACACCGTCACCGCGTACAACGCCAGGAACGTCAGGCGCCCGGCCTGGATCCAGGGGCTGTCCGGGCTGTCACGCTCGGTCATGGCTGAACGTCCTTGGGCCCGTCCACCAACGCGCGAAAGGGCGCGGCGTCGGTGCGCAGGATGATTTTGGTGCCGGGGGTCACGACCGTGCCCAGGGTATCCAGGGAGCGCAGCAGGTTATACAGCTGCGGATTGCCGGCGTAGGCACGCCCATAAATCTGCGCGGCTTCGACCCGCGACTGGGCTTCGATGTCGGCGGCTTTCACCGTGGCATCGGCCTGCACGATGCGCGCATCACGCTCAGCCGCGGAGCGAATCTGCGCGGCCTCGCGCTTGCCCACGGCCGTGCGTTCGGTGGCGATGGTTTCACGCTCGGCACGCATGCGGTCGACGGTGGCGGTCAGCGTGACCGACGGCAACGTCAGGCGCTCGATCCCCACCTGCGCCACTCGTACGCCATAGGTGGTGAGCAATTGTTGATCAATCTGCTGGCGCAACTGCGCCTCGAAATCGGCGATGCGCACCTGGCTGGCGTCGGTGTTGATCAAGCTCGACAGGTCAAAACTGGCCGCCGTGGTTTCCAGTGCCGAGCCGACGAAGGTGCGAATCTGCCGCGCCGCCTCATCCGGCTGGTTCTGCACCGCGCGCATAAAGCGCTGCACATTGTCGGCATCGCCCTGCACCTGCCACGCCACATAGGCCTGCACGATAATCCGCAGGCCGTCGCGTGTGCCCACATCCTGCAAGCCGCTGGAGGTGGTGCGCAGGCGCAAGTCCACCGGGATCGCCGCTTCGAACGGCGCCGGCCAGCGCCAGCCCAGGCCCGGTTCCAACAACACCCGCGACGGGTTGCCGAAGCGGGTAATCACCGTGGCTTCGCCGGAGCGCACCTGCACCAGGCTCGCCGCCGCCACCGCGAACAGCACCAGCAACACCGCCCAGGCCATACGCCGCCAAGGGAAAGGACCCGCCGCCTGTTCATCACCGTGATGAGGGTGATGGTGGCCGTGGTGGTGACCATGATCGTGAGAATGAGCGCTCAACAGACAGACTCCTTATTGAACGGCTTTACGCGGCAGCGAAGGGTCGGCCGGCAAAGTAAAAGAACGCAGATCAATCGTCGGTGCACCTTCGGCGCCCAGGCGGTGATCCAGAATAAGCAGCTTGGCGTGGGCCAGGCCCAGGCTGAGTTGGCCCAGGTACTGTTCCAGCACAAAGGCCCGACCGGCCGCGGCGTAGGCCTTTTGTTCGGCGGTAAAGCGCAGGTCGGCGGCTTGGGCACCGGCATTCACTTCGCGGGCGGTGGCCAAGGCCTGGTCGCGGGCGGTGCTGGCTTGCAGCAAGGCCTGGTTGGTGTGTTCGCTGGCGGCGCCGCGCTCGCGGGAGATCAGGGCCTGGGCGCCGATCTGCGCGGCTTGCACGCCGTGGTAGGCATTGGCCGCGCCGGCCGGTGGGTGGATGGCTTCCACGACAGTGGCGAGGATTTCCACGCCGCTGTCGAGTTTCTGCAAATCCGCCTGCACGGCGCGGCCGATTTCGTCGGCCAGGCGGGTGCGTTGTTCGCCGAGCAATTCGTCGAGGGTACGCGAGGCAAAATCGTGCACCAGGATGCGGCTGGCGGTGCTGCGGATCAGGGTCGGCACATCCGCGCTGTTATAAGTGGCGGCGAGTGCGGCCTGGTCGGTGAGGCCGATGCGGTAAACGAAGCGCACATCCATATTGACGATCTGGAAGCTCTGCTTGTCGCCGCTGCTGCTGGCGATCACCTGGGATTTGTCATTCACATGGCTGGCGTCCCACAGCCGATTGGCAACCAGCGGTGCCGGGCCTTCGGCTGACGCCAGCTCCGGTGCGGCGGCCTCGCTGACGCTGGTGGCCAACTCATGCACCACGCCGTTCTCGATGTTTAACACACGACCCAAAGGCCACGGCAACCCGGCATGCAGGCCAGGGCCGAACACCTCGACGGGTTTGCCAAAGCGCTCATAAATCCCACGGCCTTGCAGGGGCACTTCATGCACGCCGGTCAGCGCCCAGCCGACCGCCAGCACCACCAGCAGCACCGGCAAAAACGCCCGGCGCATGTAGGTAAACGCCCAGATCTGGCGCAGGTCGATGCCGAAACGGTTGTGTAATTCGCGCTGCAACGCCAGCAGCGGTTGTGGCGGCCAGCGCAGCAACCCGGCGATGAAGCTTTGCGCCATCAACCGTGGTTCAAGGCGCGGCTGGCGCGGGCTGAACAGCGACAGCAGGCCTCTTAATAGAAACTCCACCGCCACCAGCGCCGGCAACAGCCCGACCAGCACCGCCAGGCGCAACGGCCAGACCGACTCAGCCCCGGCAAACAGCAGGCAAATGGCACTGACCACCAGGCAGATAATCGCCACCCGACTCAACTGCGCCAGTTGCGCGGCTTCCGGCCACTGGGCCGTGGTTTCCTGAGCCAGGCGCCGTTCGAACACCAGCAAGCCAAACGCCAGCGCCAACGCCAATGCCGCCCCCACGCTGGCCGCTTGGCCGACAGGCGCCGAGGGCAGGCCCAGGTTCCAGAATTCAATGATGCTGACCAGCGCCAGCAGCGACCAGCCGCCCAGCCACAAGACCGGGGCGCCGATCTGCCGGCCAAAGCGTTCCACAAGGCGTGCGTAGCGGCCCGTTTCTTCAACGGGTAATTCGATCGCCGGCCCTTCCAGCGCCTGGGCCCGCCAATCGGCCACCCACCACGCCGACTGCAGCCCTGCCACCAGCACCAGCAGGGCCGATGCGCAGTTGATCAACACCACCGGCCAGATCGACAACGGTGCAAACAGCGCGACAAACAACGCCAGCACCCAACCGACTACGGCCAGTACTGTCAGACTGATACCGGCTTGCCGCAATCGGCGGGCATGGAACAGCCCTTGCTGAAAACGCGGCAGGCCTTCCACCGAAGCGCCGTCCGCCTCTAGATCCACTTGCATCCACTCACGCCCGCTTGTACACAATTCGTTACGATATAACACGCGGCGTGAAATTTTTGTTCGTTAAACAGGGTTTTTGAACATGGCAAAAATCTCCTGTGGGAGGGGGCTTGCTCCCGATGGCGATGGGTCAGCCGGCACATGCATCAACCGGTAGACCGCCATCGGGGGCAAGCCCCCTCCCACATTTGTCCTTCAGTGCTTTCCAGATCGTGACTAAACCCCCATAAACACGCGCCATCACTGGTATAGGCCATGAATAATCGGCACACTCCAGGCAGTTTTTCGCGGGCTCTCGGACAAGGAAGCGTCACCCCCATGATTTCGATCTATCAGCTCAAACCGCGGTTTCAGAACCTGCTGCGTCCCCTCGTGCAGCGCCTCTATGACAATGGCACCACGGCCAACCAGATCACCGTGCTGGCCGGGGTCATTTCCCTGCTGGTCGGCCTGTTGATCGCCAGCTTCGCCCAACACCTGTGGCTGTTTGCGCTGATCCCGCTGTGGATGATCCTGCGCATGGCCCTCAACGCCATCGACGGCATGCTCGCCCGGGAATTCGGCCAGCAGTCGCGCCTGGGCGCCTACCTCAATGAATTGTGCGACGTGATTGCCGACAGTGCGTTGATCCTGCCCTTCGCGCTGATCCCCGGCGTGAGCCTGGTGCCGGTGCTGCTGGTGGCGCTGCTGGCGGTGTTCAGCGAATACGCCGGGGTGCTGGGGCCGATGGTCGGCGCGTCACGGCGCTATGACGGACCGATGGGCAAGAGTGACCGCGCGTTTGTCCTCGGCGTGCTGGCCACGGGTGTGGCGCTCGGCTGGCTCGGCGCCGGTTGGGTCGACACGGTGATGTGGCTGGTTGCCGCCCTGCTCGCCTACACCCTGGTCAACCGGGTGCGCCAGGGTTTGAAAGAAGAACAATCTATCTCCCCTTCAGCATAAGGATTTTGCAATGCGCGAACAGCAAGAGCACACCTTCAGTACCCATGACGGCGTCGAGCTTTTCTACCGGCACTGGCCCGCCAGCGCGCCGGCGGACGGCGAGCCGCGCAAGGCGATCCTGCTGTTCCATCGCGGCCATGAGCACTCGGGGCGTATCGCGCACCTGGTGGATGAACTGGACTTGCCGCAGTTCGACTTCTTCGCCTGGGACGCACGGGGTCACGGCCAATCGCCCGGCGAACGCGGCGACAGCCCGAGCTTCGCCACCAGCGCCCGTGATGTGCAGACCTTCCGCGACCATATCGGCGCCACTTATGGCATCGAGGAAGAAGACTGTGCCGTGATTGCCCAAAGTGTCGGCGCGGTGATCGCAGCCACCTGGGTGCATGACTACGCGCCGAAAATCCGCGCCCTGGTGCTCGCGTCCCCGGCGTTCAAGGTCAAGCTGTATGTGCCCTTTGCCCGGCCGGGCCTGGCGCTCATGCGCAGGTTTCGCGGCAACTTCTTCGTCAACAGCTACGTCAAGGCCAAGTTCCTCAGCCATGACCCGGAGCGCGTGGCGTCCTACGACAGCGACCCGCTGATCACCAAGGCCATCTCGGTGAACGTGCTGCTGGGCCTGTACGAAGCCGCCGACCGGGTTGTCGCCGATGCCCAGGCGATCCAGGTGCCGACCCAAGTGCTGGTCTCGGGCGCCGACTTTGTGGTGCACCGCAAACCCCAGCAGCAATTTTTCGACCGCCTTGGCAGCCTGAAAAAAGAACTGCATATCCTCCCCGGTTTTTTCCACGACACCCTCGGCGAGCGTGACCGCGCGGTGGCCGTGAGCAGCGCCAGGCGCTTTATCCTGCAGAACTTCGCACACCCGCTGGACCGTGCGTCCCTGCTGGACGCCGACAAACTGGGCGCCACCTGCGCCGAATCCGAATCCCTCGCTGCGCCCTTGCCGCGCAATTCCCTGCGCGACCTGTACTGGCGCCTGACCCGCGCCAGCATGGGCCTGGGCAAGAACCTGTCGGACGGCGTCAAGCTGGGCTTCGACACCGGCTTCGACTCCGGCAGCACCCTGGACTACGTGTACCGCAACAAGCCCACCGGCAAGGGCGGGCTGGGGCGCATGATCGACACCAATTACCTCAACTCCATCGGCTGGCGCGGTATTCGCCAGCGCAAGCTGAACGTCGAGGAACTGCTGCGCCTGGCCATGGCCAAGCTGAGGGATGAACAGCGCGAAGTGCGCATCGTCGACATCGCTGCCGGCCACGGGCGCTACATTCTTGAAGCCTTGCAGGGCGTGTCGCCGCTGCCGGAATCGATCCTGCTGCGCGACTACAGCGACATCAACGTGCGCGACGGTGGCGCGCTGATTCGTGAGAAGGGCCTGGGAGACATCGCGCAGTTCGTCAAAGGCGATGCGTTTGACCGCTTGGATTTGGCGGCACTGCAACCCAAGCCGACGCTGGCGGTGGTGTCCGGGTTGTATGAATTGTTTGCCGATAACGCCATGGTCGGTGGTTCGTTGGCCGGCCTGGCTGAAGCCGTGGAGCCCGGCGGTTACCTGGTCTACACCGGCCAGCCATGGCACCCGCAACTGGAACTGATCGCCCGCGCACTGACCAGCCATCGCCAGGGCCAGGCCTGGGTGATGCGCCGTCGCAGCCAGGCGGAAATGGACCAGTTGGTAGAAGCCGCGGGCTTTCGCAAGATCACCCAGCGTGTGGATGAGTGGGGCATCTTTACCGTGTCCCTGGCCCAGAAGATCTGACCATGCGCGAACCCGGTCTATTGAAACCAGCGGTGCTGTGGCTGCTGCTGTTGGCGCCGCTGTTTTTCAGCACCTACGGCTTCGCCACCTGGGTCACCAGCCAGCGCAGCGATGTCGGCACCCTGGTGTTCGGCTGGGAAACCCATATGCCGTTCTGGGCATGGACCATCGTGCCCTATTGGTCCATCGACCTGCTTTACGGTTTCTCCCTGCTGCTGCCCAACAGCCGCCATGAGCTGAAGCAACACGCGCTGCGCCTGCTCAGCGCGCAGGTCATCGCCGTAAGTTGCTTCCTGATCTGGCCGCTGCGCTTCACCTTCGAGCGGCCGGAGCTGGATGGTGTGTTCGGCTGGCTGTTTGCCGTATTGGCGGGGTTCGACAAACCCTTCAACCAGGCGCCCTCGCTGCATATCGCGCTGCTGGTGATCCTGTGGGTCATGTATCAGCGCCACACCCAAGGGTTATGGCGCTGGCTGGTGCATGGCTGGTTCGCCTTGATCGGTATTTCGGTGCTGACCACTTATCAACATCACTTTATCGACTTACCCACAGGCGCCCTCGCCGGCTGGCTATGCGTGTGGCTGTGGCCGGTGGAACACCCAAGCCCCTTGCTGAATGCACGGCTGACCCGGGATTCGAAGCGCTGGCGCGTGGGCCTGCGCTACGGCCTGGGAGCCTTGGCACTGGCGATTCTGGCGTTTTCCCTGGGCGGCGGCTGGTTATGGCTGCTCTGGCCCGCGGTGTCCCTGGGCCTGATCAAGGCGAATTACCTGGTGCTCGGCGCTGCGGGCTTTCAAAAACGCAGCGATGGCCGGCTTACACCTGCTGCGCGTTGGCTGTACGCACCCTACCTGGCTGCGGCGTGGATAAACTCGCGCCTGTGGACACGCAAACACCCACAGCCGGACCTGATTGTGGATAACGTCTGGCTGGGGCGAATTCCCAGTGCGAAAGAGCAAAATTCATTCAGCGCCATCGTCGACCTCTGTGCCGAATTGCCGATTAATCCACAAGGCCGTGCGTATCAAAGCATCCCGGTGCTGGACCTGATCGCCCCGACACCCGCCGACTGCCAGCAAGCCGCCGAGGCCATCGAGCGCCTGCGTGCAAGCGGCCCGGTGCTGGTGTGCTGCGCCCTTGGCTACTCACGCAGCGCCACCGCCATCGCCGCCTGGCTGCTGCACAGTGGGCGCGCTGCCACGGTGGACCAAGCGCTGGCTATTATTCGTACAGCGCGGGCCCATGTGGTCCTGCATCCTGCTCATCGTCAAGCATTGGAGGGTTTGCCCCATGCCCGCTGATATGGAACTCCAGGTGGTCGCCAGCCTGCTGCGCCGTGGCCGTTCGCTGGATCAGTTATCCACAGGCCTGACCGTGGCCGGGGTGTTATTCGGCCTGGCCCAGTTGCTGATGGCGAGTGTTTCAACCATCTGCCTGCTGCTCAGCCTGTGGATGATTATCCTGGGGCTGCTGCAAAAGTACTGGGCGCTGCGGGTGGCCTTTGACGCCGACCTGTTCGCCCTGCTGGCCCGCGACATCGAGCGCACGGCGGACCTCGATCAAGCCCTGCAGACCCTTGGCCTGCAATCGCCCAAGCGGGCCGGCCGGCCCTGGACCGAGCGCCGTCGCGGCGCCCTCAAATTGCTGCGCAAACAAGCCTGGCTGCTGGGCGCGCAAGCGCTGCTGACCCTCGCCGTGATCCTCGCCAGCCCCTGGCTGCCTTTCGCCGCATAAGGAATCCCCATGTTCGAACCCGTGGTCGCCACGCTGATTACCTCCATGGCCCGCACCGTCACCGGCGCCCGCAGCCTGTGGCTGGGTTGCGCGCCAGTGCCGGTGCAACGTATCTATTTCGCCAACCACAGCAGCCACGGCGACTTCGTGCTGCTGTGGGCCTCGCTGCCGCAGAACCTGCGCAAATTCACGCGCCCGGTGGCCGGCAGCGATTACTGGAACAAAAGCGCCCTACGCCGCTACATCATCAACCGCGTGTTCAATGGCGTGCTGATCGACCGCGAGCGCAAGGACCCTGTGGATAACCCCCTGCAGCCCATGCTCGCCGCGCTGGAAGGCGGCGACTCGCTGATCATCTTTCCCGAAGGCACACGCAATCTGGAGGACGGCTTGCTGCCGTTCAAAAGCGGCATCTACCATCTGGCCAAAAGTTACCCACAGGCCGAGTTGATCCCGGTGTGGATCGCCAACCTCAACCGGGTCATGCCCAAGGGCCGCGTGCTGCCGCTGCCTTTGCTGTGCACCACCAGCTTCGGCGCCCCCTTGCAATTGGAAGAAGGCGAAGACAAAGCCGCGTTCCTTGCCCGAACCCGCGACGCCCTGCTCGCCCTCGCCCCGGAGCATTCCTGAGATGGATAGCCAAACCCTGATGTTATTCGGCGGCATCGGCGCGATCCTGGTGCTCGCCTCGCTGATCGGCCTGATCCTCAAACTGCGCACCCGTGGCACGCCCAATGCGGTGATCGACAACCTCAACGCCCGCATCAACGCCTGGTGGGTGATGGTGGTGGTCATCGGTATCGCCTTCTGGCTCGGTACCGGTGCGGTGATCCTGCTGTTCTATGCAGTGTCGTTCTACGCCCTGCGCGAATTCCTCACCCTCACGCCGACCCGGCGCAGCGACTACCCGGCCCTGGTGGCCGCGTTCTACCTGGCATTGCCGTTGCAATACCTGCTGATCTACTCGGACTGGTACGGGCTGTTCTCGATCTTTATCCCGGTGTACGTGTTCCTGCTGCTGCCGATCCTGGCCTCCCTCGGCGGCGACAGCACGCACTTCCTGGAACGCGCCTCCAAAGTGCAATGGGGGCTGATGATCGCAGTGTTCTGCGTGTCGTTCGTGCCCGCCCTGCTGACCCTCGACATCCCCGGCTACGAAGGCCGCAACCTGCTGCTGATCGCCTACCTGGTGATCGTGGTGCAACTCTCGGACGTGCTGCAGTACGTGTGCGGCAAGCTGTTCGGCAAACACAAGATCGCGCCCAACCTGTCGCCATCCAAAACCGTGGAAGGCTTTGTCGGCGGGATTCTGTTGTCCTCCCTGATCGGTGCGGCGCTGTGGTGGACCACGCCGTTCAACCCGTGGCAGTCGTTCCTGATCGCCTTGCTGATCAACCTGCTCGGCTTCGCCGGCGGCATCGTGATGTCGGCGATCAAGCGCGACCGGGGGGTGAAGGATTGGGGGCATATGATCGAAGGCCACGGCGGGATGCTGGATCGGCTGGATTCGGTATGTTTTGCGGCGCCGATTTTCTTCCACCTCGTGCGCTACTGGTGGACCTGAACTTCTTGAAAGCTAACAAATTGAATTGCTTTGTAAGCCTATAGGCAAACAGAATCCTGTATTTTGTTAGCTTATAGGCTTATTTTTTGTGATTAATGTATACCTATAGGCTAATATTTATTTCAATATTGATAGCCTATAGGCTTACAAAGGTCTTTCACCATGGGTACTTCCAACCTCTACAAGCTGCGCCTTTCTCAAGTAGAACGCGCTATTGAACCCTTTAACACCGTTAAAGGCGCACCCGTTCCGCCAGGCGGATGGTTGCGTTCTATCAGAGAATCGTTGGGTCGCTCATTAAGAGCCCAGGCCGAAATGGCGGGCGTGTCTTCAGTGACGTTGACCAAGTCCGAGCGTTCCGAAGCTGAGGATCGCATTTCGCTTGCACAGCTAAGAAAGCTCGCGGCAGCACTGGACTGTGAACTCGTGTACGGCCTTGTCCCCAAAAAGCCCCTGCATGAAGTCATCCAAGACCGCGCCGAACTCATGGCCAAGCAAGAAATCCTAGGCGTCGCTCATTCCATGAGCCTCGAAGATCAACGTCCTTCTGATGCCTTCATCGAACGTCAGATTGATGAACGTCGCAAAGAATTGCTCGACGGTCCATGGACACGCCTATGGCAATAGAACTGGAACTTAAACCCGGTCAAACCCCGCTCGATCCGGACGAAGTCGCTGGGCTGAAACCGAGACACATCGCCACCCAAGGCGAACTGGATGAATGGGAGGCGCAAAACATCCTCAAAGCCTCGCGTTGGGTAGCTCGGCAAAAAAAGCTGGATGTGCTGAATGATCATTTCTGCCGCGAACTGCACGTGAAAATGTTCGACGACACTTGGAAGTGGGCTGGCACTTTCCGCAAATCCGATAAAAACATTGGCTGTGACTGGACGCAGATTGCCGTCAAATTGCGTCAATTGCTCGACAACGTGGCTTACTGGCTGGAGCACAACGTATTCCCGCCAGAAGAGATTGCCGTGCGCTTTCATCATCGACTTGTGTGGCTACACGCTTTCCCCAATGGCAACGGTAGACATGCTCGCCTCATGACCGATTGCCTGCTGAGGCAATGTGGTCTTGCTCCCTTCTCCTGGGGGCGCGGTAACCTGGTAATCGTGAACGAAGTTCGCCACCGCTACATCCAGTCGCTTCGCGCTGCCGACGCCAATGATTACGCGCTGCTGTCGGCATTCGTGCGCAGCTGACTCGGTAAACATCCCCGCCGTGCGGCGTATCGGCGTCATCTTTTGTATCAAAGACCCTGTAAGATACGCCGCACTTAGCCCGGGATGCTCACCATGTTCGATTCGCTCAAAGCCATCAGCCGTCGTGTTGTCGGTGTGTTTCTGACTGTGGTGGGGGCCGTTTTCGGCCAATGGCATCCGCCGCTGTGGCTGCGCGCCATCGGCCGTGGCCTGGCGAACCTGGGTAACAAAGCCCGCGCTTATCCGCGCCAGGCCGGTGCCGGCATATTGGGCCTGGTGCTGCTGGCGGCCGCTGGCTTCTATGGCTGGCACTGGTACTCCAACCTGCCGCAACCCCACACCGTGGGCTATTCGCTGCACAAACCCAACCTGACGGACTACACCCAGCAACCGCCGGTTGTGGATAACTTGCAAGTGCGTTTTGCCGAATCGGTGGCCCCGCTGGCCGCCATTGGCAAGCCGGTCACCGAAGGCATCACCCTCAAACCCAATGTGGCCGGGAGCTGGCGTTGGTCCGATGACCGCACGCTGCTGTTCGTGCCGGAGAAAGACTGGCCTATCGAAGCGGGTTACACCCTTGATCTGGCCAGGAAAGGTTTGCTGGCCGATGGCGTACTGCTCAGCCAGTACAGCAGCCAGTTCTCCACCCAGCCGTTCCGCGCCACCCTGGCACACAACGAGTTGTATCAAGACCCGTCGAACCCGACGCTGAAACAACTGGTGGCGACCTTCCATTTTTCCCACCCGGTCGATGAAGACAGCCTGCGCAAGCGCGTTTCGGTCACTCTCGGCAAAGGCCTGGCCTACCGCGACGCCCAGTTGCCCAACCGCCCGGACATCAGCTTCGACGAGACTAGGCTGAACGCCTACGTGCGCTCCGCCGCCCTGGCCACACCGCTGGAAAGCACGCCGGTCAGCGCCAAGTTGGATGAAGGCATCAAGGCCCACGACGGCGGCAACGCCAGCACCGCGCCGCTGGTGGCGGAAGTCACCGTGCCCGGCCGCTATCGCCTGACCTTTACCGGCGCCGAAGTGAGCTTTGTGGATAACGAACGCGGCGAGCCTGAGCCGGTGCTGATGTTCAGCAGCTCCAGTGCCGTGGCCGATGACACCATTGCCGGTAAGGTCCAGGCCTGGCTGTTGCCGGAAAAAGCCCAGGACGACACCCGTCCCTATAACAGCAACGACATCGACGATGCCCTGCTGGCCCGCAGTACCAAGGTTACGCTGACCCACGTGCCCAGCGTCGAACCGCTGAACACCCTGCACGCCTTCAAGTTCAAGGCCCCGGCCGGCCGTGCGCTGTATGTGCGCGTGCCCGCCAACCTGGAAGCCATCGGTGGCTACCTGGCGAAAAACCCGACGGCCTCGCTGATCAGCATGCCGGCTTATCCGCGCACCTTGCAGTTCCTCTCCGACGGCGCGTTGCTCAGCCTCAATGGCGAAAAACGCCTGGGTTTCATGGCCCGTGGTGTACCTGGCGCCCATGTGGAAATCGCGCGCTTGCTGCCCAACCAATTGCAGCACCTGGTGGACCAGAGCAGCGGCAGCTTTGCCCGGCCCAATTTCGGCAACGAGTATTTCGACCGCATGGTTGAACGCCAGTCCCTGGATATTGCACTGTCGTCCTCGGACCCGGCGAAAACCGTGTATGACAACGTCGATCTGAGCCACTACCTCAGCGCCAACGGAGGCCGTCGCGGCATTTTCGTGCTCAAGCTCAGCCCTCAGGATGAGCCGGCGGAGCGCACGTTCGACTATTCGCGCAGCACCACCTCTGACCTGCGCTTTATCGTGGTCACCGACCTCGGCATCATCGCCAAGCGCTCCAGCGATGGCAGCCATGACGTGTATGTGCAGTCCATCGGCAACGGTTCGCCGGTGTCCGACGCCCAGGTCGACATCATTGGCCGCAACGGTCTGCCGGTAAGCAGCGGCCACACCGACGGTGAAGGCCACGTGCATTTCGCCAAGCTGGATGAACTGCGCCGTGAGAAAACGCCGCTGATGTATGTGGTCACCCGCGGCAATGACCAGTCGTTCCTGCCGATCGCCCGTCAATCCCAGCAGCTGGATTTGTCGCGCTTCGACGTAGGCGGTTTGGAAGAAGACGGCGCGATTGATCGCCTCAGTGCCTACCTGTTCACCGACCGTGGCCTCTACCGCCCTGGCGAGACCGCGCACCTGGGCATGATCGTGCGCAGCGGCAACTGGAAAGGTGCCCTGCAAGGCCTGCCCGTGGAGCTGCAGATCACCGACCCGCGCGGCCTGGAAGTGATTCGCCAGCCGCTGAAGCTGTCTGCCAGCGGTTTTGAAACCTTTGATTTCCCCAGCAGCGAAGTCGCCCCCGCCGGTGACTACACCGCGACCTTGCAGTTGATTGGCCAGAAACAGACCCGCACCGACCTCGGCAGTGTCAGCTTCAAGGTCCGCGATTTCGAACCGGACCGCATGAAGGTCAGCCTGAGCCTGCACGACACCCTGGTACAGGGCTGGATTCCACCGGACCAGGTGGTGGCCAAGGTCACCGCGATGCACCTGTTCGGCGCCCCGGCGGCCGGCCGTCGCGTTACCGCGAAGATGTCCCTGAGCCCGACGCTCGCGGCATTCGAGCGTTACCCCGACTACCGTTTCCGCCTCAACGATTCCCTGGAAGAGGCCAGCACCGAAGACCTGGCCGAAACCACCGTCGACGACAACGGCCAGGCCGTACTCGACCTCAACCTGCAACGCTTCGCCAACAGCACCTATCGCTTGCAAGTGATGACCCAGGTGTTCGAGGCCGAAGGGGGCCGTAACGTGGCGGCGCAAAGTGCCTTGCTGGTGTCGTCCGCGCCCTACCTTGTGGGTGTGAAAAGTCAGGACTCGCTGTCGTACGTCGCCAAGGACGCCCCGCGCCAGGTGCAATGGCTGGCCGTCGCGCCAGACCTCACCCCGTTGGCGGTGGATGGCCTGACCAGCGAAGTGGTCGAGCACCGCTACGTGTCGGTACTGGTGAAACAGTCCAACGGCACCTACAAGTACGAGTCGCGTATCAAGAACATCAGCCAACCGGCCTCGCCGCTGGTGATGACCAAGGACGGCGCCAGGCAGACCCTGAACACCGCCACCCCAGGGGATTTCACCCTGCAAGTGAAGGACGCCAACGGCAACCTGCTCAACCAGATCGACTACAGCGTGGCCGGACGCGGGAATACCTCGCGCTCCCTGGAACGCAATGCCGAGCTGCAACTGCGCCTGGATAAACGCAGCTACGCCACCGGCGATGAGATCGCGATCAGCATCCGCGCGCCTTACACCGGTGCGGGCCTGATCACCATCGAGCGGGACAAGGTCTACACCCAGCAGTGGTTCAAGGCCGACAGTACCAACAGCGTGCAACATATCCGCGTGCCTGCGGGGCTTGAGGGCAATGCCTACGTCAACGTGCAGTTTGTGCGCGACATCGGCTCGTCCGAGGTCTACATGAGCCCGCTGTCCTACGGGGTGGTGCCGTTCAGCATCAACCTGGATGCACGGCGCATGGCGTTGAAGGTCGAGGGCCCGGCGAAAATCGAGCCGGGGCAGACGCTGGACATCAAGGTCAACGCCGACCGCCCCGGCCGCGCGGTGGTGTATGCAGTGGACGAAGGCATCTTGCAGGTAGCGCGCTACCAGACGCCGGACCCGCTGGGCTTCTTCTTCCAGAAACGTGCGCTGGAAGTCGGCACCAGTCAGATCCTTGACCTGATCCTGCCGGAATTCAGCCGCCTGCTCAGTGGGGCGGCGCCCGGTGGCGATACGGAAGGCGCCCTGGCCAACCACCTCAACCCGTTCAAGCGTAAACACCAGCCGCCAGTGGCCTGGTGGTCCGGGCTGGTGGACTTGCCCGCCGGTGAAACCGTGCTGCATTACCAGGTGCCGGACAGCTTCAACGGCAAGCTGCACCTGTTCGCGGTGGCTGTGGACGCCGACAGCGTGGGCGTCAGCGAGGCCAATACCGAGGTCCGTGGCCCGATCGTCATCACGCCGAACGTGCCAGCCTTCGTGGCGCCGGGTGATGTGTTCAACGTCAGCGCCGGAGTATTCAGCAACCTCGAGGCGGCAGCGGACGTGAAGTTTGAAGTGCAGACCAGCGCCGGCCTGGTGGTGCAGGGCGACAAAGCCAGCACCTTGTCCCTGCAACCGCGCAAAGAGGGCACCGCCGAGTTCAAGATCAAGGTCGGCGAAACCCTCGGTTCGGCGGATTTGCGCTTTGTCGCCGTGTTGCCGGATGGCAAGCGGATCCAGGTGGCGGAAACCACCTCGATCCGTCCCCTGAGCGAGCATCGCGTAGCCCTGAGCCTGGGCCGTTTCGACAGCGCCAGCAAAGAGCTCAAGCCCACCCGTGAACTGTTCAGCCAGTTGCGCGACGTACAACTGGGTGTGGCCGCCTCGCCGCTGGTATGGGCCAACGGCCTCAAGCATTACCTGGATGACTACGGTTATGCCTGCACCGAACAACTGGTGTCCAAGGCTATGCCGGCGTTGATCTGGGGCGGCACCGCACCCGAGGCAGAACAGGCCTTCAGCAGCGCGGTGCGCATGTTGCGTCAGCGCCAGAACCAGGCCGGTGGTTTCGGTTTGTGGGCCGCCAACCCGGATGTGGCGCCCTACGCCAGCCTGTACGCCACCGATTTCCTGATCGAAGCCAAGGAGCGCGGGCTACCGGTGCCGGAAGACCTGCTGGTGCGCGCCAACAGCTATCTGACGGACCTGGCCAACGGCCCGAGCGAAGGCCTGTCTGAATTGCGCAACCGCGCCTACGCCAGTTACCTGTTGAGTCGTCAGGGGATTCTGGTGAGCGGCGCCTTGAGCGATATCCGCGAGCGTTACGAGAGCTACTTCAAGGACAGCTGGCAGAACGACCTGGGCGCCGCCTACCTGGCGGCCAGCTACAAACTGCTCAAGCAGGATCGCCAGGCCGACACCTTGTTCCACAAGATCCCTTGGCGTTCGCTTGTGGATAAGTGGGACAGCGACGGCCTGTATTACGACCCGCTGGTCCACGATGCCGAGCACCTGCATCTGCTCGCTCGCCATTTCCCCGAGTTGCTGGACGATGTTCCTACCGCCCTGCTGGATAAACTCGGCAAGCGCCTCAACGAACAGCGCTACAACTCGCTGTCGGCGGCGCTGTTACTGCGTGCCTTGGACAACTACGGCCAGCGCGCGCAAAGCGATATGACCCTCAAGGCCACTGCCTGGCTGGGCGACAAGCAGCAACAACTGCTGGAAATGGCCGGCCAGCCACCGCGCGCGGCGGTACCGGGCGCCACGCAAAAACTGCTGATGGAAAAATCCGACGGCCCGGCGGCGTTCTACATGCTCAGCGAAGCCGGTTTCGACAAGGGTGCCAAGCTCAAGCCGATCAACAACGGGCTGGAGATCATCCACGAATACCTCGACCTCAAAGGCGACCCAGTGAGCACAGTGGCGGTGGGCGATGAGTTCCTGGTGCGCTTGCGCCTGCGTGCCACCGACCGTGACCAGGTGCAGCAAGTGGCGGTGGTCGACCTGCTGCCCGGTGGCGTCGAGCCTGTGTATAACTTGCCGCCGGAGCCGGAAGCCGCCAGCAGCGAGGAAAGTGAAGGCGAAGCGTCCGAATACGTAGAAGAAAGCGAACAAGAAGCCGATGCCTGGCAAGCGCCCATCGGCGAAACCGAGCTGAGCAACTGGCAGCCGGACTACGTGGATGTGCGTGATGATCGGGTGGTGTTGTACGGCACGGCACTGCGCGACGTAGGCACCTTCGTCTATCGCGTGCGCGCCACCAACGCCGGCACGTTCAATACGCCACCGGCCTACGCCGAAGGCATGTACGAACCCACCCTGCAAGGGCGCGGCAAAGTAGGCCAGCTTGAAATTACCAAGCCTTAAACACCTGGCGCCGCTGCTGGCAGCGGCGCTGGTGCTGGCGGGGCTGCGGCTATGGCCCCACGCTCCGCTGGAACAGGCTGTGACGTCGTCACGGGTGGTGCTGGCCGATGACGGTTCGCTGCTGCGCATGACCCTGGCGGATGACGGCCAATACCGCTTATGGCTGCCGCTGGAGCGCATCTCGCCGTCACTGGTGGAGGCCTTGCTGCTCAAGGAAGACCGCAATTTCCATTGGCACCCGGGGATCAATCCCCCGGCGTTGCTGCGCGCGGCCCTGGCCACCTACAGCGGCGGCCAACGCCAGGGCGGCTCGACCTTGAGCATGCAATTGGCGCGGCGCCTGTGGGATCTCAACACCCGCCAGGTACCCGGCAAATTGCAGCAGATGGCCTTGGCCCTGTGGCTGGAGGCGCGCTACAGCAAGCACGACATTCTTGAGGCGTACCTGAACCTGGCGCCCATGGGCGGCAATATCGAAGGCGCCGAAGCGGCCAGTCGCATCTACTTCGGCAAGGCAGCGGCGCAGTTGTCGTTGTCCGAAGCCTTGGCGCTGGCGGTGATTCCCCAGCAGCCGGGGCGGCGCGCACGCTTCGGGCCGTCACTGCAAAACGCGCGACTGCGCTTGATGAATGACTGGCGCGAAACATATCCACAAGACCCGCGTAACGCCAGTTTGCTCGAGCTGCCCCTGGAAGCCCGCAATCGCCAGCAGATCCCCTTCCTGGCGCCGCATCTGAGCGAGCAGCTGTTGGCATCCCAGCCCGGCAACGAACTCAACAGCACCCTCAACCTGCCCTTGCAGCAACTGCTCGAACGCCTGATCAGCGGCTTTATCGCCGAGCGGCGCAGCACCGGTGTGGAAAATGCCACGGCCATCCTGATCGACAGCCGCGACCAGAGCGTCAAGGCGCTGGTGGGCTCGGCGGATTACTTATCCACAGGCATCCACGGCCAGGTCAACGGCGTGTTATCACGCCGCTCGCCGGGGTCGACCCTCAAGCCGTTTCTCTACGGGCTGGCGCTGGATCAAGGGGTGATCCACCCCATGAGTATCCTCAAGGATTTGCCCAGTAACTTCGGCTACTTCCAGCCGGAAAATTTCGACGGCAGTTTTGTCGGGCCGCTGACCGCACGGGATGCATTGATCCGTAGCCGGAATATCCCGGCGGTGTGGCTGGCCAGCCAGGTGAAGTCGCCGTCGTTGTATGGGTTGCTGCAACGCGCCGGGGTCAAGGGCCTGCGCGGTGAAAGCCATTACGGCTTGGCCCTGGCCCTCGGTGGCGGTGAGATGACCCCCGAGGAACTGGCGAGGCTGTACGTGATGCTGGCGGGCGACGGCCATCTGCGGCCGTTGCGCTATCTGCAGGAGCAGCCCCAGGCTACCGGCCCGCAGCTCCTCACCCCGCAGGCGGCCTTTATGGTGCGTGACATGCTGCGCCGTAACCCACGCCCGGATGGCCTGCCCGCGCGGCACTGGCGCACCGCCTGGAAAACCGGCACGTCCTGGGGGTTCCATGATGCGTGGAGCGCAGGCCTGGTCGGCCCCTACGTGCTGGTGGTGTGGGTGGGCAACTTCGATGGTCGCCCCAACCCGGCGTTTATCGGTGCCAAGACCGCCGCGCCGCTGTTCTTCCGTATCGCCGACGCCCTGCCCCTGGCCTTGCCCAACGTCGTGATCAAGGCCGACAAACCACCCGCCGGCCTGGTGCGCATCGACGTCTGCGCCGCCTCGGGCGAATTGCCCAACCGCTGGTGCCCGCAAACCCGCAAGACCTGGTACATCCCCGGCGTGTCACCGATTCGCGTGTCCAACCTGCACCGCCCGGTACTGATCGACACCCGTACCGGCAAGGCCGCATGCCCGCCGTTCGAGGCGCAATACACCCGCGAGGAAGTCTTCGAATTCTGGCCCAGCGACATACAACGCCTGTACCGCGCCGCCGGCCTGCCCCGCCGCACGCCACCCAACGTGATGAAAAACTGCCAGCCCAACCGCATCAGCGACCAGAGCGAAGCCCCGCAGATTCGCTCGCCGCTGACTCAAGTGAGCTATCAGTTGCGCCTGTCCCAACCCCAGGAAAGCATTCCGCTGAACGCGAATGCGGCCAGCGATGCGGCGACGCTGTACTGGTTTGCTGATCAAACCTTGATCGGCCAGGGCCCGCCGCAAGCCACATTGAACTGGCGGCCGGTTAAGTCGGGGGAGTATCGGCTGCGGGTCAGTGATGATCAGGGGCGCAGTGCGAGTCGGGGGTTGAGGGTGGAGTTTGTGCCGTGATAAGCCGCCTCTGACCCCTGGCTCAGTAAAAGCGCCGATGAAGATCAGGGAATATCATCTGCGCGAACCATACGGGTAGGCCGGGAAAAATCGAGCGTGACTTGGCAGACGGCGCTTCAACTACGCCCAAATCAATTAACTTTTTAAGCTGATCACTTGCTACGCGATCATGCAGCCCAGAAAAGATTTTGAAGTCCGCTCGGGCAATCTCACCTTGAGTTAGCAGGATATGGATGGCCTTGGCCATTTCCGGCTTCACTCCAGCCCCAATGAATCGCTCCTCAAGCCCAATCACTCTCTCAAGCCGCTGACGCAGACTTACCAGGCCCATCGCTTGTTCTACATACTCCATCTGATCAATGCAGACTTGCAGCATGAACTCTACAAATTCGAACAACCCACTTTGAGTCAGCTGACCACGACCGTCGAGATCACCGCGACGCGGCTGGTCCGCTGCACGCAAGCGTCCATAGTACTCATCCTGTTTTCGTGCCAGCCCCCGAGAAAGTGACCAAAGCGGGGACGCTAGCCCAAGGCGCATCAACTGCAAGTGCGTAATCATGCGCACGACTCGGCCATTGCCATCTTCAAATGGGTGAATAAACGCAAGACGATGGTGATAAGCAAGAGCGCTGAGAATTCGCGACGTCAGATCAGGTTGCCCCCCATATACCTGTTGAAGGCGGGTGAGCATGGGGGCGACGGATTCCCAGGCAGGCGCTGCATGATCACCCACCAAGACATTGCGTTGTGCACTATCACGCAATTGACCCGGCACCATTAAGCGCCCATCACTCAGCCGCAAGTCTTCGTCGCTGGCACCTGTAAAAAGGCGGCGATGAATGACAGAAATGAATTCAGGGGCAAAGAACACGCTCCAAGGCGCGTCAATTGATTTCGGCCGACGTACTGTTCGCTCCAGTAACGCCTGAACGCCGATGTGACTTTCGGCCAGCTCACGCAGTTCTTTGGAGTCGCGCCTGGGTACTCGTGTAGATAACGTAGCAGGCTCGGTGAATTGGCCTTCAATCAGGTTGCTGTAGTAACTATTGGTGATCCGCATCAGGCCGCCGATGCGAATAGCGGTGTTTTCGGGGAGCAAACCCGTGAGTTTTCCGGCACGAAACGATAGCGTCTCTGCCGTACGTAAAATCGACGCAGGAAAACCTGGCGATGGCCAGACAGGTTCCAACCAGTGATTACCGGACATGAACTTCTGCGTCATTTTCCTCACCATTTTCCGATTTTTTTTCGAATCTGTTTTCCTTTAAGGTCCAATAATAACGGGATAAATCCAAGATTTTATACAACTATCTGCTAAACATTTTTCTGATTTTTTTTCTGATTCTTTTTGGCCTATGCAACCAGCTCCACGTAGTTCGACTCCCCGCCTCCCATCGCCCCCGACAACCAACCCCACACGAAACTCAGCGTGGTACGCCCGGCAGCATCGACACCGATGATGCCCCGCGACCAGCCGGCCAGCAGCTCACCTTCCAGTGTCAGGCACTGATACAGCAGCTCGATAACGTCTGGGCCTGTGACGCGGCCGACCTGCGTACCCAGGCGGATGCGACCGCCTTGGTAGGTACTGGAAATGGCATCTCCCTCAACAAGGTAATGAAACACCGTTCCCGCGCCGGATAGCCCGTGGGTGTTATTGGCGACGGTGAATCGGCGGTTGTGCAAACGCTCGTGGATTTGCGAGGGGGTGTTCATCGAAGGCGCGTCCTTTCGCGGGGACCTGGAGACCCGGGCGGGCCTCCAGGGTGGAGCGGGTTACTCCACCGTCACCGACTTCGCCAGGTTGCGCGGCTGGTCGACGTCGGTGCCTTTGAGCACGGCGACGTAGTACGACAGCAGTTGCAGCGGGATGGTGTAGAGGATCGGCGACAGGGTGTCGTGGATGTGCGGCATGTTGATGACGTGGGTGCCTTCGCCGTTGGTCATGCCGGCTTTTTCGTCGGCGAACACGATCAGTTGGCCGCCACGGGCGCGGACTTCCTGCAGGTTGGACTTGAGCTTCTCCAGCAGTTCGTTGTTCGGCGCGACGGTGACCACCGGCATGTCGTCGTCCACCAGGGCCAACGGGCCGTGCTTGAGCTCACCGGCCGGGTAGGCTTCGGCGTGGATGTACGAAATTTCCTTGAGCTTCAGGGAGCCTTCCATCGCCACCGGGTACTGCGCGCCACGGCCGAGGAACAGGGTGTGGTTCTTGTCGGCGAACAGCTCGGCGACTTTTTCCACGGTGCTGTCCATGGCCAAGGCTTCGCCCAGGCGGGTCGGCAGGCGGCGCAGTTCTTCCACCAGAGTGGCTTCGACGCCGGCAGCCAAGGTGCCGCGAACCTGGCCCAGGGACAGGGTCAGCAGCAACAGGCCGACCAACTGGGTGGTGAAGGCTTTGGTGGAGGCCACGCCGATTTCGCGACCGGCCTGGGTCAGCAGGGTCAGGTCGGACTCACGCACCAGGGAGCTGATGCTGACGTTGCAGATCGCCAGGCTGGCGAGGAAGCCCAGCTCTTTGGCATTGCGCAGCGCGGCCAGGGTGTCGGCGGTTTCGCCGGACTGGGAAATGGTCACGAACAGCGTGTCGGGCTGCACCACCACCTTGCGGTAGCGGAACTCACTGGCGACTTCGACCTGGCACGGGATGCCGGCCAGTTCTTCCAGCCAGTAACGAGCAACCATACCGGCGTGGTAGCTGGTGCCACAGGCCACGATCTGCACATTGCGCACTTTGGCGAACAGCTCGGCGGCTTGCGGGCCGAAGGCGTTGACCAGCACTTGCTTGTCACCAAGGCGGCCTTCCAGGGTGCGCTGCACCACGGCCGGTTGTTCGTGGATTTCCTTGAGCATGAAGTGGCGGAACTCGCCTTTGTCGGCAGCCTCGGCACCGTCGCGGTATTGCACGGCTTCGCGCTCGACGGAATTACCGTTCACGTCCCAGATCGCCACGCTTTCACGGCGAATGTCAGCAATATCGCCCTCCTCCAGGTACATGAAGCGGTCGGTCACCTGGCGCAGGGCCAGTTGGTCGGAGGCGAGGAAGTTCTCGCCCAGGCCCAGGCCGATCACCAGCGGGCTGCCACTGCGGGCGGCGACCACGCGGTCAGGTTGGCTGGCGCTGACCACGGCCAGACCATAGGCGCCGTGCAGCTCCTTGACCGTGGCCTTGAGGGCGGCGGTCAGGTCACTGTGGTCCTTGAGCTTGTGGTTGAGCAGGTGGGCGATGACTTCGGTGTCGGTATCCGAGGTGAACACGTAGCCCATGCTCTTGAGCTGTTCGCGCAGCACTTCGTGGTTTTCGATGATGCCGTTGTGCACCACGGCCAAGTCACCGGAGAAGTGCGGGTGGGCGTTGCGCTCGCACGGTGCGCCGTGGGTGGCCCAGCGGGTGTGGGCAATCCCCAGGCGACCCACCAGCGGCTCGCCGGCCAACGCCTGCTCCAACTCGCTGACCTTGCCTGGGCGGCGCATGCGCTCAAGCTTGCCGGCGTTGGTGAAGACGGCCACACCCGCGCTGTCGTAGCCCCGGTATTCCAGGCGCTTGAGACCTTCGAGCAGGATGGCAGTAACGTTACGTTCGGCGACTGCGCCAACAATTCCACACATGGTGCTTCTCCTAGATGATTGCCGCGCATATCAGCGTAATGCCGCGGGCTTGGATCTGGTCGCGGGCCTCAAGCGGCAGGCGATCATCGGTAATAAGGGTATGGACGCTGCTCCAGGGCAGTTCCAGGTTGGGAATCTTGCGGCCGATCTTGTCGGATTCGACCATCACCACCACTTCACGGGCGACCTCGGCCATCACACGGCTCAAGCCCAGTAATTCGTTGAAGGTGGTGGTGCCACGTTGCAGATCGATGCCGTCGGCGCCGATGAACAGTTGATCAAAGTCGTAGGAACGCAACACCTGCTCGGCGACCTGGCCCTGGAACGAGTCCGAATGCGGGTCCCAGGTGCCGCCGGTCATCAACAGCACCGGTTCGTGCTCCAGTTCGCTCAAGGCGCTGGCCACGTGCAGGGAGTTGGTCATGACCACCAGGCCGGGCTGGTGGCCCAGTTCCGGGATCATGGCGGCGGTAGTGCTGCCGCTGTCGATGATGATGCGGGCGTGTTCACGCAAACGCATCACCGCAGCACGGGCGATCGCACGTTTGTAGGCCGAGACCGGTTGGGCGGGGTCGCCCACCAGTTCCTGAGGCATGGTGATCGCGCCACCGTAGCGACGCAGCAACAGGCCGTTACTTTCGAGCGCGGCCAAGTCCTTGCGGATAGTGACTTCCGAGGTTTCGAAACGCTTGGCCAGTTCGTCCACGCTGACTTCGCCCTGTTCGTTGAGCAAGGTCAGGATGTTGTGGCGTCGTTGGGGTGTATTTCGTTTCGACATGGTAATTATAAGTTTCGTTTCGAAAGATAACGAAGGCAATCAAAACCTATTGAGAAGATATCGTCAAGCGTCGGAAACAGATTTTTCAAGCAACACACACAAATGTGGGAGGAGGCTTGCCCCCGATTGCAGTAGATCAGTCGACTGAAACATTGACTGAAAATCCGCCATCGGGGGCAAGCCCCCTCCCACATCTGGATAACGCTGCTGATAAGGCTGTGGATAACTCAGGTCTTCTTGATTTTGACCGGGCGTTTCCAGCCGTCGATGTTACGTTGGCGTGCACGGGCCACGGCCAGTTGGGACTTATCCACATCCTGGTTGATGGTTGAGCCCGCAGCAGTGTTCGAACCATCACCTATCGTCACAGGTGCAATCAGCGAGTTATTCGAGCCGATGAAGACGTCCTCACCAATAGTGGTCTGGTACTTATTGGCACCGTCGTAGTTGCAGGTGATCGCGCCTGCGCCGATGTTGCTGCGCGCACCGATCACCGCATCCCCCAGGTAAGCCAGGTGGCCGGCCTTTGCATCATCGCCCATGCGTGCGTTTTTCAGTTCGACGAAATTGCCGACGTGCGCCCTGGCGCCCATCACAGTGCCCGGACGCAACCGCGCAAAAGGCCCGGCATCGCTGCCCTCGCCCATTACGGCGCCGTCGATATGGCTGTTGGCCTTGACCACCACGCCCTTGCGCAGGGTGCTGTCCTTGATCACGCAGTTCGGGCCGATGACCACGTTGTCTTCGATGATCACGCGGCCTTCGAGGATCACGTTGATGTCGATCAGCACATCGCGGCCGACGGTGACCTCACCGCGTACGTCAAAACGCGCAGGGTCGCGCAGGGTCACGCCCTGGGCCATCAGGCGGCGGCCTTCACGCAGTTGGTAGTGACGCTCGAGCTCTGCAAGCTGCTTGCGATCATTGGCGCCCTGTACTTCCATCGGGTCGTGGGGCTGCTCGGTGGCGACCAGCAGGCCATCACTCACGGCCATCTCGATCACGTCGGTGAGGTAGTACTCGCCCTGGGCGTTGTTGTTGGACAGGCGGCTCATCCAGTCGGCGAGCTTATTGGCAGGCACCGCAAGGATGCCGGTGTTGCCTTCGGTGATAGCCCGCTGGGCTTCACTGGCGTCCTTGTGCTCGACGATCGCCGCGACCTTGCCGTCGGCACCGCGCACGATGCGCCCGTAACCGGTGGGGTCATCCAGCTCAACGGTGAGCAGGCCCATCTGGCCGGGCACCACATGCTTGAGCAGGCGTTGCAGGGTTTCCACTTCGATCAGCGGCACGTCACCGTAGAGGATCAGCACGGTGTTGGCGGTAATGAACGGCACAGCTTGCGCGGTGGCGTGGCCGGTGCCCAGTTGTTTGTCCTGTAATACGAAATTCAGGTCATCCGCCGCCAGGCGCTCGCGCACCACATCAGCACCGTGGCCGATCACCACGTGGATACGTTGCGGGTCCAGTTGACGAGCGCTGTGGATAACATGCCCAAGCATGGAATTGCCCGCGACCGGGTGCAGCACCTTGGGCAGGGCCGAACGCATGCGGGTGCCCTGGCCTGCGGCGAGAATGACGATTTCAAGAGACATGAATGGCTACCAATCCTGGGCGGTCCGGCTTCAGACCAAAGATGTGTTTTGCTAAAAAAGAAAAAGGGTAGCCGAGGCTACCCTTTTTAATCAATCGCGCATAAGCATCACGGCGTCGCCGCTTACTTCTTGCGGATCTGCTGGAGCGTGCGCAGCTGAGCTGCAGCCTCGGCCAGACGTACAGCAGCAGCGCTGTAGTCGAAGTCCGCACCCTTTTCGTTCAGGGCCTTCTCGGCAGCCTTGACGGCTTCCTGAGCGGAGGCTTCATCCAGGTCGCCAGCACGTTGCACGGTGTCGGCAAGTACCTTGACCATGTTCGGCTGAACCTCAAGGAAACCACCGGAGATGTAAAACACCTCCTTTTCCCCGCCTTGCTTGGTCAGAGTGATCGGACCTGGCTTCAAGCTGGTGATCAATGGCGCGTGGCCCATGGCAATACCCAGGTCACCGAGTTCGCCGTGTGCAATCACCATTTCTACCAGACCGGAGAAGATTTCCCCTTCCGCGCTGACGATATCGCAATGGACTGTCATAGCCATCTGATTGCCTCAACCTGATGAGCGCCCGTTTCCGGGCGCCTGGATTACAGTTTCTTGGCTTTCTCGATCGCTTCTTCGATGCCGCCGACCATGTAGAACGCTTGTTCTGGCAGGTGGTCGTAGTCACCGTTGAGGATGCCTTTGAAGCCAGCAATGGTGTCTTTCAGG